>Ga0180009_10000041_pt1 | contig 227925 bp, 197 predicted proteins | sample OS_PC_MetaG_FD_123537 | JGI IMG/M metagenome (GOLD analysis project Ga0180009, IMG submission 123537) | Groundwater microbial communities from the Aspo Hard Rock Laboratory (HRL) deep subsurface site, Sweden - OS_PC_MetaG | ecosystem: Environmental > Aquatic > Deep subsurface > Groundwater...
ATATTTCTTTCAAGATACTGAATGCCAGTATTTTAAATCGTATTTTACGAATTAGTTATCAAAAAGTTATTAACATATTTAGTTGATATTCAATTGGTTATATTTTTTGTCATGTACTAAAGTATGAGAGAAGTTTTTATTCTGTATTTATGGGAGAACAAATTATTAGCTCCAACCCTATTTACAACAGATAAGCAATCCGTAACAGTGCTGCATCCCGGCAGAGCAAACCATGATGCAGGTCCTGATTTTTTAAATGCCAGGATAAAAATCGGAGAAACAATATGGGCAGGAAATGTAGAAATTCATGTAATCGCTTCTGATTGGTACAAACATCATCATGACGCTGACAAAGCTTATGACAATGTGATTTTACATGTTGTATATGAAGCTGATAAACAAATCTACACCAGCACCAAGCTGGCTATACCAACCCTGGAAATAAAAAATTCTTTCGACACTTCCATACTTTTGCGATACCGTGCCTTTATCGACAGCAAGCGCTGGATAGCATGTGAAAACATGATAAAGGACGTACAACGTTTTACCTGGCTTTCGTGGCTCGATCGCATGATTGCAGAGCGGCTGGAGCATAAAACAAGCCTAATATTCACGCTGTTGCAACAATTAAATAACGACTGGGAAAGTTGTTTTTATCAGCTGCTTGTCAAAAATTTTGGTTTTAAGGTAAATCAAACTGCATTTGAACAATTGGGCCGGATGCTGCCGCTGAAAGTGCTACTTAAACATCGGGATCAATTGTTTCAGCTAGAGGCATTACTTTTTGGTGTAGCAGGCCTGCTCGATGGTGCATTTGAAGATGATTATCCCAATAAACTGCAAAAAGAATTTCAGTTTTTAGCCTCAAAATACGATTTATCCACGATGAAAGCCAGCCAATGGCGCTTCATGCGTATGCGACCTGTTAATTTTCCTACAATTAGAATCGCCCAATTGGCCGCCCTGATTCATCATCATGGAAGTCTGTTTTCAAAAATACGTAGCGCTGAAAACAACAAGCAAATCAGTACAGTCTTCGAGCTTAAAGCATCTGATTATTGGACCACACATTATCAATTCGACAAACAGTCAGGGAACACTGCCAAGAAAATCGGTTCTGACGCTATCAGGTTACTAATGATCAACACCGTTGTGCAAATGCTTTTCGCTTATGGAAAATATCATGCCGACACTGCTCAACAGGAAAAAGCACTCATGCTTTTGGAGTATCTGGAACCTGAAAACAATAGCCTGATCGATAAGTTTGAAAAAGTCGGCCTGAAACCTGCGAATGCCCTTCAAACACAAGCCCTGATTTATATGTATCAATCCTATTGCAAACCAAAACGCTGCTTGGAATGTAGAATAGGTCATGTGCTGATGAAAAATTCCTGAAACCTGAATGCCCTGCTAGCAGTCTCTCTACACCACTAAAACATGCCCAAAAAAAACTTTAATGAAAATTACTATTCTATCTATTTGATGTTCAACGCTATTCATGATTCTGCTGAGATTGAATCCATCTTTTATTTGTGAATGGCAAACAATTTTCTAAAATTTGCTGTGGCACTAAGTAAGTGTAATTTTATTAGTTACCAGATCTTCAATAACTTAAACAGAATTTAATACCTGGCTCATGGGCAATTTCCTCACTACCATTGACAATCTTATTCAGGGTTACAATAATTATATCGGGGGCTATCTCATCCTTCTCATGCTGATTCCAACGGGAGTTTATTTTGCCTTCAAGCTCCGTTTTATAAACATCACCAAGTTAGGTCATGCCATAAATGTTGTGAGAGGCAAATATGATAGCAAAGAAGCTCAAGGCGATGTGAATCATTTTAAGGCACTTACAACAGCTTTATCTGCTACTGTAGGCACAGGAAATATTGTTGGCGTGGCCTTGGCAATTTATCTGGGAGGGCCGGGAGCAGTTTTCTGGATTTGGATTACGGGCTTTTTGGGTATGATGCTGAAATATGCTGAGGTTACACTCGCACAAAAATACCGGAAATTCAACAGCGATGGCACTGTTTCAGGAGGCCCCATGTATTATATGGAGTTTGGGTTAAAAGATAAGATTGGGAAATGGGCAAAGATTTTAGCCGTTGTATTTGCTTCTGCAACAATACTTTGCTCGCTGGGAACAGGAAATATGGCCCAATCAAATTCCATGTCGGATGCCATGTTTACAAGTTATGAAATTCCTACCTGGATCTCGGGTCTGTTTATTACATTTTTGGTTTTACTGGTAGTTATCGGAGGCATAAAACGCATTGCAGATGTAACATCCAGGTTGGTTCCTTTTATGGCTGTAGTTTACGTTTTGGCAACATTTGCTGTTTTAATAGGCATGTATGAACAAATACCGGCAGCTTTTTCTTTGATCGTCAGAGATGCATTTACCGGAACAGCTGCTGCGGGCGGTTTTGTTGGCAGCACATTTATTATGACCCTGATATGGGGTGTAAGACGAGGTTTATTCAGCAACGAAGCCGGACAAGGTTCGGCGCCAATTGCACATGCTGCAGCACGCACCAAATATCCGGCGCGTGAAGGTATTGTAGCGCTGCTGGAACCTATGATCGACACCATTCTCATTTGTACAATGACAGCCCTGATGATCATTGTTACAGGAGCCTGGACATTGGATACGCCGGGCGTTGCCATGACGGTTGAAGCCATGAATATCGGCCTGCACCGATTTGGAATTGACGGTCTTGGTGGACACATCATTGCTTTTGGGCTGTTACTTTTTGCTTTTTCTACGATCATTAGCTGGTCCTATTATGGATCGCGCGCAGCCATTTACCTTATCGGCGAAAAAGCCGTTAAACCCTATCTCTACCTTTATGGCTTATTTGTGTTTTTTGGTGCTATCTGGGGTCTTGACATCGTTTGGCATTTTGTGGATATGGTAATCACTTTTATGACTATTCCGAACCTTATTGCCTTGCTGCTCCTATCTCCGGTGATTGTAAGCGAAACAAAACGTTACTTTAAACACATGGAAACCGTTAAGAAAAACACGTAAACATCAAAAGCATGAGGCCACTAAAACTTCTGTTGCTGCTACTTTTAGTACACTCATGCCTGCTTGCTGATGAAAATTCGGATAAATCAGCTGCTAAAACAGAAGAGCGCACAATTTCACAACAAATCAATCAGCGTTTCACACCTTTTGTTGAGACCCTTTCTGAGGTTTTATTTTGGGATCCCCTCCACGCTGTCGGGCTCTATGATCAGCAAGTTTACGATAAGTCAGGAAATGCCGTGATTGATGCAACCGGGGCGCCTGTAAAAGCTCCTCTCAAGCTTATTGTATTGTGGCTGATGGCAGGAGGCTTGTTTTTTACTTTTTACCTGCGATTTATTAATATCAGGGCTTTTAGGCACGCAATTGGTTTGGTAAGCGGCAAGCATGATGTTTTAGGATCAAAAGGTGAAGTGTCTCATTTTCAAGCACTCACTACAGCCCTGTCCGCTACTGTCGGACTTGGAAACATCGCCGGAGTAGCTGTTGCAATTTCCATTGGTGGTCCGGGCGCAACTATTTGGATGATCATGGCAGGGTTTCTGGGCATGTCGCTTAAGTTCTCGGAATGTACGCTCGGTTTGAAATACCGCAAAATAAATGCATTGGGCGAGGTTTCCGGTGGCGCCATGTATTATTTAAGAGACGGATTAGCGAAAAAGGGTTTGGCGCCTTTAGGCATTGCATTGGCTGTGCTCTTTTCAATAATGGCTATTGGCGGTTCAGTTGGTGGCGGCAATATGCTTCAGGCAAATCAGGCTTTTGAGCAATTGGCTATTTTTTTTCCAAAGGTATCAGGCTACGGTTTTTGGTATGGCTTGCTGATGGCATTTTTTGTGGGTCTGGTCATTATTGGCGGCATCAAAAGTATTGCACGGGTAACTTCGCGTATCGTTCCGTTGATGGCCTTAATTTATGTTACTGCATCGCTGGTAATCATACTGTTGAACATTGATCAGACGGGGCATGCTTTACGCTTGATTTGGGATGGGGCCTTTAACTCAGATGCTTTGAAAGGCGGTGTAGTTGGTGTGCTGATCTTTGGTTTCCAGCGTGGTGCCTTTTCTAATGAAGCCGGTGTGGGCTCTGCCTCAATTGCTCATGCAGCCGCACGAACAGAAGAACCTGTAAGTGAAGGAATTGTAGCACTTTTAGAGCCCTTTGTCGATACCGTAATTATTTGCACCATGACAGCGCTGGTAATAATTTTTTCTGGCGTTTATCAGGATACCAGCGGCATTCAGGGCGTTAGTCTTACTTCTGCTGCTTATGGCTCCGTTATTTCTTGGTTTCCTTATGTTCTTTTAGTTGCTGTTAGCCTGTTTGCCTTTAGCACCATGATTTCCTGGTCCTATTATGGATTAAAAAGTTTTGATTTCCTGTTTGGCAGCTGGAGTCAGCGGTATTTTGGAAGCCGCAAACCCACCAACACCATATTTAACAGTTTCTTTCTTTTGTGTATTGTAATTGGCAGCGCAGCCAGTCTGGGTCCTGTAATGGACTTTTCGGATATGATGGTACTTTGCATGGCTTTCCCGAACCTTCTTGGGCTGTTTTTGCTGGCTCCTGAAGTAAAAAAAGACCTTAAAATCTATTGGAAAAAGAGACTAAAAAAAACACCTGATGCATAGGTTACTAATCACTCTTATTTTTTTGTGTGCCGTTTTGGGACATCAAATCAGCACGGCTCAAACTTCTAATTCAGCCATTACAAAAGTCAGGCTGATAAACGAAATCACCGATTTATTCAACAACAGCTTTTCAGTAAAAGAGAAGATTGGCTGTAGCATAAATATTCATGGAAAAGTAACCGAATGGGATTCCATCGCTTTTTTTTCGTTGACTTATCAACTTAGCGAAATAGATTGGAGTAACTCAGAAATCGTTATTGAAGATAGCGAAACCGCTGTGATTCAGGCTTACTGTATCGGGCAGCAATACTGCATAACAGGCACAGCTGCCAAAAACAAGAAAAATTTTTACACGCATGCGGCACTGTTCAGCTTGCCAGTTTCCAAAACCGACACCCTTGATGCTATCCAGCGAAAGCTCATCAAGCTGAAACAACTATCAGGGCAATAATTCAGGTTCAGGATTCGCTTATTCCGTTTTTGAAGGAATGAAATCCAGCGATGCGGAGTTTACACAATACCTTAAACCGGATGGCTTAGGTCCGTCGGGAAATACATGGCCTAGATGACCATCACATTTTGCACACTTTATTTCGGTGCGCACCATACCATAATTTGTATCAAGCACTTCTTTAATCTTTCCCTTTTCGACAGCCGCAAAAAAACTGGGCCATCCTGAGCCGGAATCGTATTTGGTATCCGAACTGAACAATACATTACCACAGGCAGTGCAGATATAGTTTCCATCAGCCTTATGGTTGGTATATTTACCAGTAAATGGTGGTTCGGTACTGCATTGTCTCAAAATCTTATATTTCTCGGGACCAAGTTCTTCTAACCATTCTGCTTCTGTTTTTTGAATCACATCTTCAATCATATTCTCAGGGATTTGGTAATTGTCATTATTGGATTTTTTTTGGGTTGACTGTGCCGACAAGGAAATACTGATCATCACCAGCATGCTTAGTATCGCAAATGAAACTTTCATTTATTTCTATTTTATGACATAACAGCCAATACGGACAAATTGTTTTGGGTGCAGCACAGATGTCTCTTTCAAAATGCCAAATTTTTTGCCGCTTTTAAAGCAGAAATACATTATTTTAGCCTTAAAATTTAGAACACTATGATGCAGCAAATTGAAGAAGCAGTAAGTTTTATCCGATCAAAAACAACATTCATAGCCCACACGGGCATAATTCTGGGAACAGGGCTTTCTGCCTTGGCGAAGCTGACCAAAATTGACGCAAGCATCCCCTACGGACAAATACCCCATTTTGTTGAAGCCACAGTGGAAGGCCATGATGGGCGATTGATTTTCGGGCATATTGGCGAACATCCTGTAGTGATGATGCAAGGCCGGTTTCATTTCTATGAAGGCTACACCATGCAACAGATCACTTTCCCTGTTCGGGTGATGAAGATGCTTGGCATCGAGCGATTGATTGTTTCAAACGCCTGCGGTGCACTCAACCCGAAATTTGAAGCCGCCTCGCTTATGCTTATCGATGATCATATTAATTTTTTACCCTCCAATCCTTTGGTTGGAGCAAACATCGATAAACTTGGCCCACGATTTCCGGATATGAGCCGTCCTTATGACAAAAACATGAACGACAGCCTAAAAGCTATAGCCCAAAAGCTAAACATATCTCTTAACGAAGGTGTTTATGCAGCCTGGATTGGCCCTTGTTTGGAAACCAGGGCCGAATACCGCTTTTTGAAAATGGCCGGCGCCGATGTTGTTGGCATGTCAACCGTTCCTGAAGTAATCGTTGCAAACCACATGAATTTGCCCGTTGCCGCAATTTCTGTAATCACAGATATTTGCAATCCAGATGATCTACAGCCATTCGTGTTAAGCGACATCTTAAAACATGCTTCTGTGGCAGAGAAAAAGCTATCAAAACTGATTGAAGAGTATTTGAGGACTTTAAATTAATCTTGTACATCCTTGGTTTTCAACCTAAAGGAAGCACAATAGTAAATTCGCTGCCCTGTAGTGGAACACTGGACACCATCAGCTTACCACCCATGCGTTCAACAAATTCACGACTTAATATAAGGCCAAGGCCTGAGCTGGGTTCGCCTTCCGTTCCGAGGCGTCCTGTTTTTTCAAAAGAAAAAAGCTGGTTAAGCATTTCGTCATCCATACCAATTCCCGAATCAGCAACCTGAATATGCAGGTTTGCTGCATCTTTGACATAAGTGCTTATAGAAATCCGGCCTCCAGCTTGTGTAAATTTTATGGCATTCGAAAGCAAATTGCGCAATACCGTTAAAAGCATCTGCTTATCAGCAATGGCAAATGGAGCGGCGTTAAAAGATTTTCGAACAGCTAAATTTTTGGCATCGATTGCATGCTGGAATAGTGCTTGTACCTCATCAAACAATAAGGCAACATCAACTTTTGAAGGCTCTATTTTCACGTCATCACGTTGCATGCGCGACCAATACAGCAAGTTTTCGAGCAAACTATGTAAAGCACTGGCTGACTGATGCATACTTGAAGTCAATTCTTTCATTTCTTCATTACTAAGTTCATCGGTTTGCTGCATGATCATCTCGGTTAGACCAGCAAAAGCGCCCAGTGGACCGCGCAAATCGTGTGCAATAACAGCGAATAACTTATCCTTTTCGGCATTCATACGCTGCAATTTTTCCTCATTCAACCGAATGGCTTTCTGCATTACCTGGCGTATGGTAATGTCGTGAATCACCAATAAAACACCCACTACATCCGCTTTGTGATTACGAATTATTGAATTTGAAACCAAGTAATAAATCTGGCTACCTTGCTTCTCAACTTCAAGTTCGATACTTTCAGTATCTCTATTTTTAAGCATTAGCAGAAGTTCGGGGTGCATTTTCCACACATCAGAAACATCCTGTCCGTAGGGGATTTTATTCCAGCCAAAAATTTTCATGCTCTCCGGATTAGCGTCCACTATTCGCTGTATTCGGTCAACCACTACAAGTCCGTCGGCCATGCTGGTAAACACATGTTCGCGGGCAATGGGCATCAAATCAAGCATACGATACCGCAGAATGCTCACCGACATGGCCAAACCTGAAAAAGTAAAGGCAAAAGGCGTTGGATCAATATTGTCATAAGGAAAGCTTCCAGTGAGGTAAAGGCTTAAAAAAACCGCAGGAAACAAAACAGCTATCAGCATATATGCCAACTGATTACGAAATAATGATCGCTGAAAATACAACTTCCTGAGCAGCACCAAAGAAGCAGCAATAATCAGTAAATAGGAATAAAACACATGCACATAATACCATAAGGCAACATCAAGCGAAAGCAGCGGGATTGCTCCCGAGTTGTCTATGCTTATTGCCTTATAGTACAAATGATGAAAATCGTTTGTAACACTTAGAAACGAGGTTACTACCGGAATTGGAAGTAAATATAAAAGGTGATTCGTTCGCAAATTAAACTCCAGCCCTGCATATTGCTGCACGACAAGAAAAAGTACCAACGACACAAATGGGATAAAAAGATACTCCACTTTCAGCCAAAACAACATGCCTTCATAAGTTGTAGAAGCCAGTTCCAAGGCGTAAGACAATGACCATGCTGCCACTAACAGCATCAAGAGCGCGAACAGCTTACCACCTGCTGCATACCTGGGTTTCATCGCCTGAATACCCAGCAAAGTGCACACAATGACGGGTAGCAGCAAACTCAACGAAAAGATATTTAGCTCCATAGCCATGTTATCTATTTTAAACAAATATAGCTTAAAAACAATAAAAGCGATTTTTTCAGCCAGCTATATCTGCATCACCAAGGTGGTGCTTAACCTTTTTCAACAAATCATTTTTCTGTATGGGTTTGGCGATATAATCATCACAACCAATCTTTCGGAGCTTTTGCTCGTCGCCCGAAACAGCATAAGCAGTAATAGCGATAATAATCAGCTCCGGCTTAAAAGCTTTTATTTGTTTCGTGGCTTCAATGCCATCCATCACCGGCATTTTTATATCCATTAATACCAGTGCAATTTCCGGATTATTCTTACAGGCCTCCACTGCCTCCAAACCATTATTCGCCCTTAATGTATTGACAGAAAGTTTTTTACGCAAAAACAAATCCAGTACAATAAAATTGGTATCTTCATCTTCTGCAATAAGAATCAGTGCTTTTTCCTGATTCGTGTTTTCCATGGTGCTTGTCGGTTTAGATGTTGTTGATAAAGCAGGTCGATTTTGTAAGGGCAAAAGTATATTAATTTCCGTGCCCACATTCTTTTCAGATTGTAATTCTACTTTAGCTTTTAGCAATTCTGCCAATCCTTTCACAATGGATAATCCCAGGCCACTCCCCTCGTGTCCGCGTGTGTGTGTCATTTTTTCCTGACGGAAATACTCAAAAACCTGTTGCTGCAGCTCTCTTTCAATACCAATGCCTGTATCCTTCACAAAAATTGTAACTCCCTCATCCTTATGATTATAACCCAATTCCACTTTGCCTTTAAGTGTAAATTTCAGGGCATTGCCTATCAAATGATTCAATATTTTGCGCAACAGTTCGGGATCAGATTTTAAGCTTACACTTTTGTCTTCAGGCATTTGTAAAACAAAATCTACTTGTCCTTTTTTGAATTTATGGGCTTGATTATCATAAATTTCATGTAGTAGCGTATTTACATCGAAAGTAGCCCAGTTCACTTCCATATTTCTACTGGATATCAGCGAAATATCCATATAATCAGTCACCGTATCAACCAAACGCCTGCTGCTCTGATCCAGAATATCGAAAAACCCCTTTCGCTCTTCCAGGCTATATTCATTATCACTCAATATCAATTCGCCAAAACCCAGTATGCTGTTCAATGGTGTGCGAATTTCGTGAGAGATATTATTCAAAAAAGCGGATTTGAGCCTATCGCTGGCTTCTGCTCTTTCTTTGGCAACCAGCAATTGATCATGCATGGCTTTCTCTTGCGTAACATCTTGTGCAACAACAGTATAATTCACTAGCTTACCACTTTGATCATAAACACCGGAAATATCTGCTCTTACCCAAATTGTTGATCCCTCTTTGTGTTTGTTTTTAAACTCACCATGCCACTTTTTTCCAGCCAGCAGCAGCTGTTTGATGGAGGATTGTTGCTTTTCAAAAAAATCATCGGCTATCAATGTCCTGAGATGCTTTCCCATCAATTCCTCGGGTTTGTAACCAGTGAGCGCGCTGACGATCGGATTTGTATATTCGATAACAAACACCAGATCAGTGAGGAAAACTCCGGTAGGCAGCTGAGCGAGTGCTGCATTGTATTTCAATAAATTGAGCCGTGTAAGGTATAATTGGGTGATATCATTTACGATCAACACGATAAAATGTTCGCCATTAATAATTGTCTTGGAAGCGGTAAGCAATCCATGAATAATTTTGCCACTTTTGGTACGGAAATTTGCCTCAAGATTATCTACCTGCCCGTATTTCTCTAGTTCCTTCACAAATCTTTCACGATCCTGAATATCATCCCATATATTGATTTCATAGGCAGTTTTTCCGATCAGTTCATCCCGTGTATATTCTGACACCTGTTCAAATGCCGTATTAATATCGATGTATTCTCCGCTTTTGATAGCTGTAATGCTTACAGCGCCCGGAACGGTATGAAAAAACGATTTGAATTTCCGCTCGCTTTCAGCCAGCGCCTGCATTTGCTTATATTGCCTGGTCACATCAGAAAAAACAAGGATTACCCCAACCGTTTCGTTTTCTTTGTTTCTGATTGGAGCAGCCGAATCACTTATTTGATATTCCTTACCTTGTTTAGAAATTAGTAAAGTATGATTGGCTAACCCGACAATTCTTCCTGACTCCAGCACCTTACCAACCGGATTCAAGATCACCTCCCGACTCGTTGCATTAATAATATGAAAAACTTCTGTGATCGGCTTGTTCAGTGCTTCTTCCAGTTTATAGCCAGTGAGTTGTTCGGCAATCCTGTTCATACGTGTCACACGACCCTTTGTGTCGGTAACCAGCACAGCATCGCCAATGGATTGCAAAGTAATCGAAAGGTTTTCTTCACTCAATTTCAATCTTGCTACTGCCCGTCTTTTTTCTATCCATTGCGACACCATTGCAGCGGTATTATCCAGCAAATGCTGCTCTTCGGGCAATAAAAAATCAGTACCATCAATGTAAGCAGCGCGAATAGCTCCAATATTTTGACCCGCTTCAACCATTATTGCAGTAAGCGTTTCGAGCTTCGGATCAAACCCACGATCGCCATATTGCTTGTTGTCAATTTCAACATTTACCAATAATTTATCGGGATTACTAAAGCCTTTCTTCAGGACTGTGCCCAGCGAGCTAAACAATTTGTCCTCAGGGAGATCTTTTTGAATATCCTGACTTATTGCCAGAATACATGACATTTCTTTTACCCTTTCAGCCAAATTTCGTTCAAGTATTTTACGCTCATGCTCCCGCTCAATCTTATGCAAAGCGAAAGCAATATCATTTGCAACTTCCACAAACAATTCCTGTTCTTTGGGATGATCAATATATTTGGCAGGAATCCAGGTAGTTAAAACACCATACAACTTCTCATCAAATCTTAAGGCGTAACTCATTGCAGCGCTGTCTTCACTATTGACTTCCAAAGGACAATCTGCACAATTTGAGCCTTGATCTACAACAATCAGTTCAGCACTTTGCAATGCCTGATCAACACATTGTACATGCTGTCCTTTTTTCAATAAATTTTCCAGGCCACTGCAATTACCCCATTCACCTGCAGACGCAAAGTCTTTAAAATGAGCTTGTTCGTCAAGCAGTAAAATCCACGCATTGTAATATCCAAACGTTTCGGTAAGGTTTAAACAGCTTTTTCTGATCAGTTCAGCAGCGTTATTTTCGCTAACGATCAATTGATTCACATTCCGAATTCCCAGCAATACATTTTTCAGATGCTTCTCACTTGCAGCTGCTTCTTTCATATTAACGACCTTCCATACGCCATCCATCAGCAATTGTAGCAGTAGCACATCATCTTGCGTATAATCAGATTCCTTATTGGCCAAACCGATAACACTAACAATATTTCCCTTATCAAAAACAGGAATTGTCATAAACTTATTGAGATGAACATGGCCCTTAGGAACTCCCTTTTTAAGAGGATTAGTTGTATTAAAATCATTGACAATGATCGGTTTCCGTTGCCGGACAGCTTCACCCCAAATTCCTGTCTTATCCAACTCATAGCAGGTTTGAGGAGCCATAACCTCACATTCTTTCATTACATCTTTCGACCAGGAATTGAGTACAAATTGCTTCTTATCCTCTTGATAATAATAGATATAACCAAATTTACTACCCGTAAACTGTATCGCTTGATCCAATGCATGATCCAGAAATTCCTGAAGACTATTCTTCGGGAACTGAAGTATATTTAAAATGGATTGCAGTGCCTGTTGGGCTTTATCTGTTGTCGCACTCATAAATGTGGTTTTATAACTGGATGAAATTTATCGCGTGCATAGACACTAAAAATCAACTACTTTTCGAACCGCCTCTTTTAACCGGATTTAAATTTACACAGCATTGCAGTGTTTGGTCAATGTGGCACTTTAAATCCAAAAAAAGTTAATTTTCTGCTAAACAAAATGAATATCTATATGCCGATTAATAACATCCAGCAGTTCTGTTTTCAAAAACGGTTTTGCAATGTAATCATCACAACCTGCAGCCAGGGCCTTTTCCTTATCGCCACGCAGCGCATAAGCTGTAACGGCAATTATAGGCACATCAGCACGGATTTTTTTAATTTTTTCGGTTGCTTCAAAGCCGCTCATCACCGGTAGTTTTAAATCCATCAGAACAAGATCAAAATCCGGGGATTCCCGAAAAATATTTACGGCTTCGTCACCATTAGCGGCTGGTACTACATCAAAAGTATGACCTTTAAAGGTCGATTTAAGGAAAAACATATTTGTGTACTCATCTTCAACAATGAGCACTTTCAGTACATTTTTTGCTTGGGGAGCTTTTTTCATTGCAGTTTTCTTTAATGCCTGATTTGTTTTCGATATAAAATTTTAATTTTATTACAAAAGTTATTTTTTCGGTGTTTTTAAGTTTTTAAAGCAACAATCCCACCTATACGCTGTGTAAGCAGAAGCAGTACTTTCAATTTTATCATCGTGTTTGATTTTCGGTTTTTGGTAAAAATATTTTAAAGCTACTGCCTTCATTTTCAATACTTTTTACCTCAATGTGACCCTGATGTTTCTCGACAAATTCCTTAACCAGAATCAAGCCTAATCCAGCAGTAGCTTCCCCTTCGGTTCCTTTTCGTCCTGTTTTGCCATCTATTATAAAGAGGTTTTTCCTGATATTCTCAGGCATCCCGATTCCGGTATCCCTGATATTTAAAAAACTGTATTGTTTATCTTCATCGCCGGCATCAATAAATATTTCTCCTCGCTTTGGCGTGAATTTTACGGCATTTGAAAGCAGATTGCGCATCATACTGCTTAGCATTGACCTGTCAGCCCACACCTGAAAATCTTCTTCTACCTTATTAACAACCTGAAGCTGCTTACTGCTGATCAACTCACTAAGTCCATCGATGGCAGTATTTACTATGGGCCATAACGCAATCTCTGCCTTTTCGAGATCAAATAATCCCCTTTGGAGTCGAGACCAATCGAGCAAATTATCGAGCAAATCAGATACATTTGAGGCTGACTTGTGCATCGATGCCGCCATTTTCCTCATTTCACTCACCGTAAGTTCATATTGATCGTCCATAAACATATCAGTAAGCATGATAAAAGAATTGAACGGGCTTCTGAGGTCGTGAGCGATAATAGAGAACAACTTATCCTTTTCGGCATTCAAATCCTTGAGGTGCTTCTGGTTGATTTTCAACACCTCTTCGAGCTGCTTTAATTCGGTGATATCGCGCGATATCCCAGCCAGCCCCACAATATTGCCCGCACTATTCTTTAGCGGCACTTTGGTAGCCGAAAACCATTGCCATCCCTTACTTGTGTTGATTTTTTCAACTTTATTGATCATCGGCTTGTCGCGAGACATTACATCACGTTCTTCTTCAAATGATTGCTGGGCATGCTCCAGATCAAAAAAATCAAAATCAGATTTTCCGATCGCCTCTTTCTGATCTTTAATGCCGAGTGTTTTTTGCTGTGCTTTGTTTATCCTTGTGAAATTGCTGTCGGTATCTTTAAAATAAATGGTATCCGGGATGTTATCCATCAGGGCATTCATCAGATCGCGTTCCTGGAACAAGGCTTGCTCTGTTCTTTTACGATCGGTGATATCCTGATAAGTCCCAAAAACAATACGGCTACCATCTGGCATGATAATCGGACGTCCGCTAATAGAAACATTTACTAATTGACCATTAGAAACTGAGCGTACTGTTTCCTGAGCAATAACCCTGCCCGAGGCCACATCAGTGGTTAATGAATTGCCTTCATCTTTTAAAAATCCGGGGACGATAAGATCATTGATTTTACAACCTGTTACCGATGGCTTCTCCAGCTTAAACATATTCAAAAATGCCGTGTTGCAGTCCAAAACAACATCTGCTTCGCTAAGTACCACAACGCCAAAAGGAAGGCTTTCGAACAAATGTTTAAAATAGGCCTTTTCGCGTTCAACGGCAGCCCTTGCTTCCATTCTGTCGGAGATATCACGCATAATACCCAACACTAAAACATCTCCATCATCATTTGAAATTGAAGCAGTTGATATTTCAACATCAATAATTCTTCCGTTTTTCTGCCTAATTTGAAACTCATACTGCGATGGAAGTTCCTCACCCCTTTTTCTGGCCTCAAAGCGTTGATCCATGATGGCTTTACTTTTGGCGGTAATGGAGGCGCTAATGTCAAAATCGGGCGAAAGAATTTCTGCTGAACTATAGCCGCTTAGTTCTTCATAACGTTTGTTTACATACTGGAATTGATAATTCTTGATCAGATATATTGCATCGAAAGCATTCTCCACAAGCATTTTATAGCGTTGATCACTTTCAATCAGTGCCTGCTCAGCCTGCTGATGTACATAAGCTGATTGTCGTTTGGTGGTGACATCTCTTACGGTTAAAAACACTCCACTCACTACTTTTGAATCAGAAACCGGCTGAAAATTTAATAAGAGCTCGTGTTTATCATCATTTACACCGACTGATTTTATGACCTCAATGCATTGTCCCTCAACAGCATTATTAAAATGCTTTTCGATATCCGGCATATCAATATCCGAGAGGAAATCGTAAACGCTATCCCCCTTAGATACCTGTTTTTGAAAAAAATACAAGGCGCTTTTCGAAGCTTTTTCATTGAAAAACTGAATGTTTCCCTGCTTATCAATAAACAGAAAAGCATCAGGACTGGCCTGAAATAGCGCATGCAAAAACCTTGCATCCTGCGCGTTTTTATGCAGTTCGGCTTTTAATTTGTTAATATCTTCAGATTCTTTTTCCACGGTTATAATAGTTGTTATAAAGCTATATACAGTTGAATATCAATTAGTATTTACTTTAGTTTCAATTCCGAATTTTTTCAATTTCTCTTTCAGCAATTTCACTGATACAGGCTTAGCAACATAATCATCGCAGCCAGCCTCGCGAATATTGTGTTCATCGCCACTCATGGCATAAGCTGTTATAGCAATTATCGGAAGCCCGGGCCTTTCTGCTTTGATGATTTTGGTCGCCTCCAATCCGTCCATTTCCGGCATTTTGATATCCATTAAAATAAGGCTTATCTCCGGAAATTCGCGACATAAGCGCACGGCTTCTTTTCCGGTCTCGGCCCGTATCACTTTCTCAACAGCCATCTGCCGCATCAGCATTTCAAAAACAAAGTAATTAGCGTCTTCATCTTCTGCTATCAGCACAACAGGCTTCCCGGATGATGAAAAGGTTTCAACAGGTGGAATAGCTATCGTATCCTCTGCCGACAGAGGCAACTGCAGTGTAAAGCAGGAACCAACTCCCTCATCGGAAACAAGGCTGACATTGCCCCCAATCAACTTCATAATGCCCTTAACAATTGTTAAACCCAGCCCGCTGCCTTCGAAGCGGCGCACACTGCTTTGATCTTCCTGTGTGAAACGTTCAAATATCTTTTCGAAGTTCTCTTTCGCTATTCCAACGCCCGTGTCCCGAACAAAAACCTCAAGCACATTATCCTTTACTGCATATCCGGCAGTAATCTTGCCTTGCTTTGTAAATTTCAAGGCATTGGAAAGCAGGTGACTAAATGCCTTGGAAAGCAGTTCCTTGTCCGTATTGAGTTTTACCGGCTCGCCATTTTCAGGCATAATTATTTCATATTCAAGATTCTTCTGTCCGATCTGCTTTTCAAACTTCCGGGTGTATTCAGCAAACACTTCATCAAAATCAAAGTCTGAGAGATACACCTCCATATTTTCAGAGGTAAGCAGTGAAATATCCATAAAATCGGTGATCGTTTGGATAAGGCGATCGCTACTCTCATTTATGATACCCACAAGTTCGCTGTATTCGCTGTCCCCGTCTGCTGAATCATCAAGGAGTGAAGCAGCACCCATAATACCATTGAGTGGCGTGCGTACTTCGTGAGAAATGTTATTCAGAAAACTGGTTTTAAGCCTGTCGCTGGCTTCTGCCATGGCCTTGGCTTTAATCAGGGTGTTTTCTGCTATCAGCTTCTCGGTGATATCATTAACCAAAACCAACCGCAGCTCACTGCCATCAGTAGCAGGAATAGCATGTGAAATAATCTCCACATTTATCAATTCGCCTGCTTTTGTTAGATGTCGCCATTTTATACTTATTTGATAGGAATCGTGAATACTTCTGATGTTCTCTTCCAACAACGGAATATCTTCTGCAGGCCTGATATCCCTGAGTGTCATACTTTTAAATTCATCCTGGCTATACCCATATTTTAAGATTGCGGCCTCATTAACCTCTACAAAAGCAAGCGTTTCCACATCATAGATCCACATGGGAAGCGGGTTATTACGGAAAATATCTTTGTAGCGGCTTTCACTTTGGCGCAGGCTTTCGGAAAGCTGTTTCATCAGCGTGATGTCTTCTTTAACGGCAAGATAATGTGTCAGCACGCCTTCGTCGCTGATAACGGGAGCGATTGTAGCTTTTTCCCAGAAAAGACTGCCATCCTTTTTTTTGTTATGAAACTCTCCCCGCCAGATTTCACCTCTTTTTAAAGTCTCATAAAGCTCAGCATATTCTTCGCCAGGCTTTTCCTTTGATGACATTACCCGGGGATTCTGGCCAATGAGCTCGCCGGGCAGATAGCCGGTAACTTCGGTAATCCAGGGATTTACATATTCTATTGTGCCTTCAAGGTTGGTAATCACAATAGAAACAGGTGATTGCTCTACAGCACGGGTTAGTTTTAACAATTCTTCTTCCGTTTGCATGCGCTCAGTAATATCGAGCGCAGCAACAATCAGAAATGTTTCTCCATCGAAAGTGTAGTAGTCAACAGAAACAAGCCCCGTACGTGGCTCTCCATTTCGGGAAATAACACTTACCTCGAGCTGGCTTATTGTTTTCAGCGCCTTTATCTGTTCAAGTATAAAACCAAAGTGATTGGGTTTTACAAGACCTAAAGCTTCCATATTCTTTCCGACCAGCATAACAGAAGAATATCCTGTAAACCGGCAAAAAGCATCATTCACTTCCTTAAACTCCAGGCCGTCAACCTTTAATATTGCTTTTGCCACCGGACTGGAATAAAAGATTCTTGAATACCGCTCATCCGATTCAACTAAGCGCTGACGGGCCATTTTTCGCTCAGTTACGTCTTCAACAATGCCTACCCCTCCTATTACCTTGCCTTTTGTGTTAAACAAAGGTGTAAATAAAGCCTCCACATCTGATTGCTTTTCGGAAGTAGTAGGTTGATATTGGCCTTTGTAAGCTGTTCTTTCTCCGGCTAAAACCTGCTCTATCACCTTAACCAGATTTTTATCCTTCAGCTTGTTCATATCCAAATTGACAAGCTTTTCGACCGGTGAACCAATGATTTGTGCAAAATGGGTATTGCAGCTTTCAATAATAGCCTTTTCATTAAACATGAGCAGGCCAATGGGAGCATTTTCAAAAATACGCTTGAAACGCTCTTCTGATTCGATGAGCTGTTGCTCATTTTGCTTATTAATATCAATATCAATATGAGAACCCAGCATTCTGGACGGTCTCTCATCATCCTCTCTATTGATTATCTTGCCAAGAGAGAGTATCCACTTCCAGCTTCCGTCTTTTGTTTTTTTTCTGAACTCCGTTCTGTATTCGTCAATTTTACCTTCGATATAATCATTATATACTTGCAACACCCGTGCTTTGTCATCCGGATGAATCCGCTCAATGAGTTCTTGTTTAGACTCCACAAAGGTCTCAGGATCATACCCCAACATGCGTGCATAGGTATCATTAACAACTACTTCGTCTGTTTCCAGATTATGATCATAAAGCCCTTGATTGGAGGCTTCCAGTGAAAGCTTCAACATCAAATCGCTATCAATGAGCGCCTGTTGTTCTTTTTTTCTATTCGTAATATCCAGATTAACCCCTTTAATCGCAATGAGTTTTCCCTGTTCAAAAATTGGAACAACTTCATTTTGCAACCAACGAATGCTCTTATCCGGCATGAGGATTCTGAATTCATAGGAGATTTTCTCATCCTTTTCGATCAGGGTTTTCATGGTTTGTTTCACCATGGACAAGTCCTCAGGTAAAACCCTGCTGTAGAAATAATCTATATCCGGTTCTATACTAAAAGGCTCCAGACCCATGATGCGGTAATTGTTCTCTGACCAATAAACCTGTCCGGTTTTGATGTCATATTCCCAGCTTCCCATGGAGGCAATTTCTTGAGCGAAATTCAAAAAAGACTCGCTTTCCGAAATTTTTTGGGTAAGTGCCTTTTGTTCTGAAATATCCCGCGAAATACCAAATATTCCTTTGGGCTTTCCATGCTCATCATGCAAAAACCTCACAAAAGATTCAACCCAAATCAACTCACCCTTTCTGTTATATTCCTGAAACTGTATTTTTCGCGCATGATCTTTAGGATTCTTCCCGGCAAGCTCATTGGCTAATTCTTCCTGAAGCACTTTCTTGACGTATTTTTGGGAATGAGGGGGTAAAATTTCAGCCAGGTGTTGTTGCATGGTCTCTTCAACAGAATAACCATTGAGGTAAAAAACTGCCGGACTTACAAACTCATAATTTAAATTCAGGTCAAGGATAAAAATTACATCCCTACTGCTTTCGGTAATGATACGATAACGTTCTTCATTGGCACGCATCTGAGCCTGCAAGCTCTCATTGTCGCGCATATCCTCACTTTTGCGATACGCCTCCATTACCGCAAAAGGAAGCCGTTTCATGTTTTCTTTGATCACATAATCGCTGGCACCTTTGCGCATGCAATCAACGGCTATTTCTTCGTTTCGCGATCCGGTAAATATTATAAACGGCAATAAGGGATCAAAATTTTTGGCTAGTTCCAAGGCCTGCATTCCATTGAACTGCGGCATGCTATAATCGGAAATAACCAAATCAGGTTTAAAAGCTTCCAGCTGCCGACTAAAATCCTTCGCTGTTTCAACCAAAACGGAATCTACTTTCATTTCTCTATTGAGAAGCTGCATGGCAACTTCATAATCCAAAAAAGAATCCTCGGCAAATAATATTTTTAATGCAGCTTTCATATTTAGTGTTACTTAGTCAACTAACAAAAATTCTCCTAAAATTGCATCAAAAACTGATTGTAAAGCTTACAACACTATATATCAGCTCAAATTCCTACTCACTTCCCTCGAACTTTGTCAGTGAACGATCATTGATTTCAGTTTTTCCATAAAGGCAAAAGAAGTCGGGAGCTATAAACAGGTTCTCATGCAATTTGGTTAATTTATTGACTTGAAGTTATTTAAAATAAAAACAAACCCAAATAAGGTTGCTAATATAAACATTTAAAATGCCAATAACAAAGGAAATAAAGACTAAACAATACAAAGGATAAACAGGATGTGGCAGAAGGAGCAAAAAAAGTGCTTCTTCAATTGATAAAACAATTGGTTAAGCGTTTGTTTTTGATATATTTATATCCAGCGATAGACATTAAATCGAAATAAAATTAAAGCAAAGAAAAAATGTACAGCATACTGTATTTAGCAGTTTTGGCAAACCACTAACTTACCCATTTGTTGCAATTTATCACTAATGGCCCTAAGTACTTTTGAACGCGACATCAAGCCCTGCTGTTTGAAAGCAATTGAAGATCCGCCCTTGTTTTCGGCCAAGCCTTCCCATAAATTCACCCTGTCAGCCATTTTCAGCTGCCAAACGAGTTCCGAAACAGGAGAATTATCAGGATAATCAGCTGGGTCTTCGTCCAGCAGGTTGAAAACCTGGTTTAAAGTAACGACACCTTCTGTAACCAATTCAACACCATCAATTTCATAGGCTGGCGGCGTTATTGCACTCTTGGTATTGTGCACAATAAGCTGATTTCCGGATAGCTTAGCAAGGATATTTGCTGTTGTTCCTCCGCTAACCACATGTATTCCGGGCGATTTGAGAAATGAATTCACCCATGTTTCGTCGTCAGACTTATGTAAAGGAGGCCCGCTAAACCAGTTAACAATAATGCCGCTTCGGTTTACTAGAGCCACAACGCTGCAATCATCGCCCGAACCCACGGGCCAATAGGTTCGTGCCTGAGCGTGAATGTCAACAGCAAGCATTTCGCCATCAAGTTTATTGATAGGCAATTTGGATTGCACAAAACTTTTCACACCCTGCGACTCCCATCCCATCGGAAAAAACTTCCCAATACCAGCCTGTGTAATGCCATCCGACATCAGCACCAAACCTTCATCTTTGGCAATAGTGCAGAAGGATTCGTGAATCACAGCCTTGTTTCGCGTATAAACATGCTTATCAAGAATTTGAATATTCGATTTGCTCACAAACAGTGGTGGTGGCATTTCGTAACCGAGTACAGTAGTTTGACCATTGTTGAGCACCCTGGCTACCGTAAAAACAGCAAAAGGCGCTGTGGTTCCCCATGCCATGTCCATGGTTCGTGTAAGTGCATCAAAAGTTTCGCGCAGGCTGGCACCTGATGCCAGCATCGTTTTGATGCGCGCCACACACATTGTTGCAGCAATATGCGCTTTGATACCCGACCCCAGACCATCAGCAAGCACAACAGTAGTGGCTTGTTTATCGCGGTAAACCGACCACACGTCGCCACAAGCTTGTCCGGCTTTTTTCGGACTTTGAGCGGCAAAAACATCTGTATGTATGTAGCGCTGTTCCACCACTTGGTATTTTAGGTTACTTTTGAATTGAATCGATTAGTTTGTTCAGCAATACTTCACCTTTAGCCGTATGCTCGCCCAGAAATCTTGCAAGTTCCTGCGCCATGCTCACCTGATGATCAAGCAGCGATTGTGCCTGAATCACGGTTTCAGCCTTCACTTCCTGAAGTTTTTCGCTTTTGTTTTGCAGATCAGTAACATCTAAGAAAATACCCACATAATGCGACTGCTCGGGAATGGTATAGCACATCAAATGGCAAATCAGGTTATAATTACTGTAGGTAACTGTTTTTCGGATGAGCCGGGAATCGCCTGTTGCCAGCTCTTCAAAGATGTCAGGATCAATAAGATAAGATATGGGACGTCCGTTCAGGGCATCTGAGCAGGAAAACATTTTTCGAAATGCCGGATTCATATGTATTATTTCCAGTTTGTCATTGAGCATGACAATCCCATTGGGATCCAGCGCGATCATTGTCTCAAACTTATGCTCTGCCATCCTTCTCATATAAGGCATACACATTTCGGGCTCGGCCATTCCTTTTAGTACTGCCAGGGCCTTGTCGCGACAGCTGTTGTAGCCGCATGCAGAACAGTTTAATTCATCCTCAGCTGTGTATTTACCTATTGAAGCCAGGACGGCTTTAATTTCAGCTTCAGAAAATGCCTTGCCATTTTGCACTGCCATCGGGTAAACAGCAGCAAAATCCTTTTCTTTTATTGCTGTTTCTTCTTGTTTGCCGGGATGCTGAACCGCATAATCCAAGGCGGCATTCCGCAGCTGATAGGCGGATTTCTTTAGGCGCACAGCAGGCCCGTTAATGCATCCATGACGACAAAACAGCGGCTCAACAATGTAGGAGTGGCCTTCGTTTTCGCTCACCGATTCCAGCACATCCTTCAACGACTCAAAGCCACTGATAGCCAGGTGAGATTCGGAAAGTAAATCGGTTTTCAGCTTTGCTGTGCGCAGCAATCCGCCCTCCAAAGGAAACAGCCGCGCATCGCCACCAACCTCTTCATCAAAACCACTTTCTTCGCAACTTTCAAGTGCAATGTTTTTTTGGGATAGCATTTCGTCCAGCTCCTCAAAAGTAAGCACCGCATCAATAAAGTCGCTATTGTTTTCCTGCCGTGCTTCATCCTTTTTTGCCACACATGGCCCCACAAAAACCACTTTGGCCTTGCGGAATTTCTTTTTCAGCAAGCGGGCATGTATCATCATGGGCGAAGCCACAGGCACTAGCTCGTGCACATGCTCACCAGCAAAATGACGGACATAGCTAACTACTGCCGGACAAGCTGTGCAGATATGATTTTTGTCGGCGTTTGCTTCAATATGGGCCGCGGTAGCCTGTGCTGTATGCCAGGCGCCAATGGCAGTTTCGGCCACGTGCATAAACCCCAATGCCCGCAAGGCCGAAGGAAGCCGCTGTTGCTCCCAGCGTGTATAAGAAGTTGCAAACGATGGCGCCACACTTATTACCATCTGCACGCTGTCACTCGACCATTGCAGCACTTTGCCATAATCGGTACGATAGGCTTTGGCATGCTGCGGACATTCGGCAATGCAGGTGCCACAAGCTATACAAAGCTCCTGAACAACCTGTGCCTGACCGCCTTCCATTTTGATTGCATGAACAGGACAAACCCTCACGCAACGATAACAGTCGCGGCATTTTGCCTTATTGGTAAAAACTATGGCCTGTTTTTCGGGAAATAAATAGTTTGTGTTCATGCTCAAATTTGTAACAGCTTGTTCCTTACAGGGTTTTGCCTAAAGGAACAAGCTCCTTTTCATCAATTTTATAAATCACTTATCACTGCTCCGATGCGTGCAATTTCCTTGTTAAGTATGGCACACACTTTTTCAAATTCTGCATGTTCAATAACCTGCTGGTTAATGCGAACAACAGGCCCGCGATCGCAACGTTCGAAGCAGAATGTAGCTTTCACATCCACCATTTCTTCCTGCCCTTCGAAGCCTACAATATCTTCCAGTTTATTCTCAGAAACGTATTTAATCATTTTCCGGAGCAATTCCTGCGAACCTTTCATAAAACAGTTCGTTCCAACACAAACACAAACCTCAATTTTTGGATGCTCTGTATCCCTGATATTGATCAACTGATCAGTGATTCGTTTGCGGCCATGATAATGTGTATGCAATAAATCATGTGCTTTCGGTCCGCCGATCTCACCCAATGTCATTTGATAGAGCTCCTTTACATAAGGATTTTCCTGTGCTTTGTGCAGCTGAAGCTGTTTATCGACATTGTAAAGTGCCTCGGTGCGTTTTTCACGAAAATCCTTTTCAAAATTCACGGGCTGACCGCCGCCGGCAATACAACCACCCGGGCAGGCCATTACTTCAATCAGGTCGTAATCCGAATCTCCGGCAACAATTTTATCGCAGAGTGCACGCGCGTTACTCAGGCTGTGAACCACCCCAAGTTTTAAGCTTATATTACCCAAATCAACAGCAACAGTGCGAATTCCATCAAGGCCGCGAACTGCTTTAAAATCATTTTGAAGTAGCTTTTCGCCCGTTAGCTTTTCGTACGCAAATCGGAGAACAGCTTCGCTCACACCACCGGTATTACCGAAAATAACTCCGGCACCTGTTTTAAAGCCCATTGGCAGGTCAAAAGATTCGGGTGTTAGCTTCCTGAAGTTGATTCCCGTCTCATGAATCATACGACCAAGGCCTTCTGTGGTAAGCACATGATCAACCTCAGCAACACCATCATGGATAAACTCTTCTCGTTTAGCTTCAAACTTCTTGGCAGTGCAAGGCATGATGGAAACAATAACAAGCTGTTCGGGTTTAATGCCCAAAATTTTAGGTAAAGTTTCGCGTGCTACGCTGCCAAACATTTGTTGTGGCGATTTACAGCTGGAAAGATTGGGTAAGAGCTGTGGATAATACTGCTCGGCGAATTTCACCCAGCTGGGGCAGCAAGAAGTGAATTGCGGCAAATTTTCACCTTTTAGCTTTCTTTCAATAAATTCGGTAGCCTCCTCAAAAACGGTTAGGTCCGCAGCAAAAGAAGTATCGTACACCTGATCAACGCCCAAGCGCTTTAGTGCAGCCACAATCTGACCCGTGGTGATGCTTCCGGCTTCCATGCCAAAACCCTCGCCCAAAGCAACTCTCACCGCCGGAGCCAGTTGAACAACAACAGTTTTATCAGGATCGTTAATGGCTTCCCAAACCTGTTCTGTCTCTGGTTTTGGCGTAAGCGCACCTACCGGGCAAACAGCAACACATTGGCCGCAATACACACATTCAACATCATTAAGACTCTTCATAAAGGCAGGAGCTACCGTGGTTTTAGCGCCCCGATTTACAAAGTCGATGGCTCCTACAGCCTGTATTTCCTTACAAGCACGAACACAGTCGCCGCACAAAACGCATTTGTTTGGATCGTGTATTATACTCCATGACTTGTTGTCGATGGGTTCAAGCTTGTCCGTTTTTTTGAAACGTATTTTATCTACACCAAGTCTGCGTGTCAGATCCTGTAATTTACAATTATTTGACCGCGAGCAACTTGGACAGCTGATGTCATGATTTGCAAGGAGCAATTCAAGATTTACCTTACGAATCTGGCGCACTTCCTGGGTATTGGTCTTAACCACCATCCCAGCACGCGGAGGCACCGAGCAAGTGGCCTGGATGCCCATGCCATCGATATCGCTCACACAAAGCCGGCAAGCGCCGTAAGTGCTTAAATGTGAATGATAACAGAATGTAGGCAATTCAATATCTGCTTTGCGTATCAGCTCCAGCACATTTTTTTCATCTTCAATCGGAATCGTAATTCCATCGATCTGTATAGTCCCTTTTGTTTCCATTATTTCTGTGTTTTTCTAGTTAAAGCCAATGATTGCATCAAACTTGCATACCTGATGACAAACGCCGCATTTCGTGCATACTTCAGCATCAATATAGTGCAACTGTTTTTTCTCACCACTGATAGCATTTACAGGGCATTTTCGGGCACAGGCTGTGCAGCCGATACATTTCTCCGCATCAATACTAATTACTGATAAGGCCTTACAATTATTTGTAGCGCAACGCTTGTCATGTATGTGCTCAAAGTATTCATCCTTAAACTTTACTATGGTTGATAATACCGGGCTTGGAGCAGTTTTTCCAAGGCCGCAAAGCGAGGCCTTTTTCACTACATTTCCAACCTCTTCGAGTAGCTCAAAGGTTTCGGCTGTTGCCCTTCCTTCGATGATATCATCAAGCATAGCCAGCATTTGTTTGGTGCCTTCGCGGCAGGGCACACATTTTCCACAACTTTCACTTTGTGTAAAATTCATGAAGAACCGGGCAATTTGCACCATACACGATTGTTGGTTCATCACTACCAGTCCGCCCGAGCCTACCATAGCGCCTCTGGCGATCAGGTTGTCGTAATCAAGCGGTAAATCAAGATCTTCCTCAGTAAGGCATCCACCTGATGGCCCACCAATCTGCACGGCCTTGAAAACTTGTCCGCTTACTTTTCCATCATCATCCGTAACACCACCACCAATATTATACACTATTTCGCGCAAGGTGGTTCCAAAAGGCACCTCAATCAGGCCTGTATTGGCTACATGGCCAGTGAGGGCGAAAGTTTTGGTGCCTTTAGAACCCTCGGTTCCGTATGAACTAAACCAGGAAGCGCCATTGCGGATAATCAGCGGCACAGCAGCTAAAGTCTCCACATTATTGATCACGGTAGGTTTTCCAAATAAACCTTTTTGAGCCGGAAACGGAGGTTTTGGCATCGGCATCCCGCGTTTTCCTTCAATAGAAGCCATAAGTGCGGTTTCTTCTCCACAAACAAAGGCTCCGGCTCCTTCCATGATATGGATATGCATGGCATGGCCACTGCCAAAGATATCTTCGCCCAAAACACCGGCATTCATCGCATCTTCAATGGCAAGACGCATGCGTGAAACAGCCAATGGATATTCCAGCCGCACGTAAACATAAGCTTCATCAGCGCCAATGGCACGGGCAGCGATCATCATTCCTTCCAACACACGATGAGGATTTCCTTCCATCAAGCTGCGATCCATAAAAGCACCCGGATCACCTTCGTCACCATTGCAAATCACGTATTTCTTTTCGCTGGCTTCGTTCAGTGTCAGCTGCCATTTTTTTCCGGTGGAGAATCCTCCGCCACCACGTCCCCGGAGGCCGGATTCTAAAATGGTGTTGCAGATTTCAGCAGGATTCATACTTGTAAATGCTTTTTCAGCAGCCTGATAACCATCATGGGCAATGTATTCGCGGATGCTCTGCGGATCAACATGGCCGCATTCGCCAAGAATAACGCGGTTTTGCCTTTTATAGAAAGGGATCTCTGTTTGTCCTTTACTTCTGCTTCCATCTACGGGATTGACATACAACAAATGTTCAATAACTTCATCCTGCATGAGCGAACGCTCAACAATTTCCTGCACATCTTCAACTTTTACTTTGGTGTACATGGTTTCTTCGGGCAGGATATTCACAAGCGGACCCTGCGCACAAAAGCCCTGACAGCCGCTTCCGGTTAGCTGAACAGTTTTATGATCATCATGACGGTTTAGCTCCAGATCGACAAAAAGCTCCATGCCGGCATCCTTAATCGCGTGCTCAAAAGCTTCAAAAACTTTTAATGCCCCATTAGCAATACAGCCTGTACCAGCACATATCACCACCCGTTTGTGCACGCATGCAGTGCGGTTGTTGTATGATTCTTTAACCTGTTTTAAATCAATATTTGTTAATGTTTCCATGTTTTCAATTTTTTCTAAGATGCTGTTTCCACTTCATTTTCCACTGTGACTAGCTTTTGCAGAATATCTTCGCATCGCTTGCTATTTACTTCGCCGTAAACCTGCTCATTAATCACCATTACCGGAGCTAATCCACAAGCGCCCAGGCAACTAACAGCTTCTATAGTAAATAGCATATCATCAGTGGTATGCTTTTGCGCTGTCAGTTTCAATTTTCCACGCAGGGTATCCAGCAGTTTCGACGATCCCTTTACATGGCAGGCAGTGCCATCACACACTTTGATCACGTATTTCCCTTTGGGTTCGAGCGAGAAATGCGCATAAAAAGTCGCAACGCCATAAACCTCTGCCACGGGCATATCCAGGGCTGTTGCTATATAAGTTAGCACCTGCTGGGGCAAATAGCGGTAAACATCCTGCACCTGCTGCAATATGGTAATCAGGCGGGTTTTATCATGATTATGTTTTTCAATAATCTCGAGAACCTGATCAAATTGCCTGATTTTTGAGTTTGTTGCTGATTCCATAGTTCTTATTTCTTTTATGTTGTAGTATTTTTTATTCCGCTTTTTTAAGCTGTTCCAGCTTATTTAGAATTACCGCGAGATTTGAATAAATATGTGTATTCTGAACGATAACATGAGACGGGACTTTGAGAGATACCGGAGCAAAATTCCATATTGCTTTTATTCCCCATCCAACCATTAAGTCAGCAATTTGCTGAGCTGAAGCTGCCGGCGTGGTAATAATTCCGATTGTAATATGCAGGCGGCCTGCCAGATCACGAAACTTAGCCAAATCGAAAACCGGCACACCAGCTATATCTGTCCCGATTTTCTTTTTGTCCGTATCAAAAGCAGCAACGATTTTCATTCCGGCTTCACGAAATCCCTGATATTGTATCAAGGCACTGCCCAAAAATCCGACACCAATTATAAAGGCTTCATGTTTGCGATTAAACCCTAAAAACTCTTCTAAAATCTCAATCAAGTCGGCTACCACATAACCAATACGAGGCCGTCCGGTTGCGCCTGTATAGGCTAGATCCTTAACAACCTGCGTAGGGTCAATATCCAAATGCACCGCCAAACGCGGAGCAGAGATATATTCCAATCCATCGTTCCTGAGTTGACGCAATAAGGTGAGGTATGAAGGCATTCTGCGAATGGCCGGTTCTGGCACTGCTACCGATTTCCTCTTTTCGACTCCTAAAACTGACTTTTCCATTTCTTTTGTTATTGTGCAGCAAAATTAATAAAAAAGGCTATTTAATAAAGATATTTTTCTTTATTAAATGAAATTTATAAACAGTCTAAATAAATATAAATAGCTCCATTTTTAAACTAATAATTCCCAATAAAATTTTATATACCTTATTATTAGTTTATTATATAATTTTCCCTAGGTCGTTAAGCACAACACTATTAAAGCATTTATTCCTTATTTAGAAGGTGTTTAAACAGTTGTTTATAAGGATTAATTTCTTCACTAAGAAATTTCTTCTGCCTATCGATATGCAACGGGCTACAGCTCGTAAAATATTTTGTAATTTTGCCTCCAAATAATTAGGAAAATATGGACAAACCACCTAAACAGACGAAACACGAGTTATTTTTGAATTATAAGATTTGGTTGTCGGGTTTAACAGGCAATGGAAAAATCAGTGATACGACCTTTGAATTATTAGGACTGATAAAAAAGCTGGGTTCGATAAAACTTGCGGCACAGGCTTGTGAAATCAGTTACAGAAAAGCCTGGGGTGACATTGAATCAGCCGAAAAAATGCTTAGTTACCAGCTCATTGAGAAGCAAAGAGGCGGCAAAGAAGGTGGACATTCGCAGCTCACTCCCGCCTGCATCAAACTTTTGGAGGCTTACGAAGCACTTCAACAAAAATTTGATGATAGCGTTGAAAAAGCTTTCAATGATTTTGAGATAGCCATGGCCAAAAAGCCCGAAGAATAAATCAACACCTTAATTGAATATGGTACACTACAAAACTGACTTAATATGAAACTGATTAAGATCGCTTTTTTTGTTGTTTTGAGCATGATGTATTCGTGCAACAGCAAAACTTCTGAGGCTCCATTAGTCATTTTTCATGCAGGCAGTCTGAGCCAGCCGCTCCAAAAGCTTGCGGCAGCTTATCAGGAAATCAACCCCACCCAGCAATTCCGCATGGAACCGGCTGGATCATTAAATACAATCAGAAAAGTAACTGATCTGAAGCGGGAAGCAGACCTGATCGCCTCCGCTGATTTTCGCCTGATCGACGAAATGCTGATTCCTGATTACACAACCATCAATATTGCCTTTGCATCAAACAGCATGGTGTTGGCTTATAATGAGTCATCCAAAAAAAGCAATGAAATTTCAACTGATAACTGGATAGATATTCTCTCGGATGAAACAATAAGGATTGGCGCCTCCGATCCCAATTCGGATCCTTGTGGTTACCGCACCAGACTCAGCCTACAACTTGCCGGGAAAATGAACGGCATAAAGCAGTTGGATGAGCAGTTATTGCGCGGAAGTCGTTATCACGAACGCCCTAAAGAAACAGACCTCATCGCTTTGCTCGAGACACACACCATTGACTACTTCTTTATTTACGAAAGCGTGGCAAAACAGCATGGATTAAGCTATTTGTCTTTCCCCGATTCGATTAACCTAAGCAATGTAGACCTTAACGATTGGTATAAAAATGCCAGTATTCGTGTTAGAGGTGCCAGCCCGGGCGAAAGCATTCAAATCAATGGCGAGGCCATAATATATGGGCTAACCGTTTTGCAAAACAGCAGTAATACTGCTGCTGCCTGGGATTTTGTGGCGTTTATTCTTGATCCGGCTCTGGGTGGAGAAATCCTAATGCAATCAGGGCAAAAACCAATTTATCCAGCAAAAATAAATACACAACAGGCAGTGCCTGAAGCAATACGCAATAAAACTATACTTTTAAATTAATACTAATCTCAAAATAATACAATGAAACAACTCTGTCCCACTTGTGATATTAAGCCGGCATTAGAGCGTCTTGGTATCAGAGATATAAACTATGGCGCCAGCACAGGCGCAGCATGGATTGAAACTAAGGGAACTTTATTAGAAAGTTATTCTCCATGCGATAACAGATTGATAGCCAGCGTAAAACAAGGAAGCTGGGACGATTACGAAACCATTATGGACAAAGCGCAGGAAGCTTTTAAGTACTGGCGTATGGTGCCGGCTCCCAAACGAGGAGAGATTGTGCGCCAGATGGGTCTTGAATTTCGCAGGCATAAAGAAGATCTGGGGCGACTGGTAAGCTATGAAATGGGAAAAATTTATCAGGAAGGCCTAGGTGAAGTTCAGGAAATGATAGATATAGCCGACTTCTCGCTTGGTATCTCACGACAGTTATATGGCTATACCATGCATAGCGAACGATCCAGGCATCGTATGTATGATCAATACCATCCGCTAGGCGTTGTTGGTGTAATCACAGCCTTTAACTTTCCGGTTGCTGTGTGGGCATGGAATGCAATGCTGGCATTGGTTGCCGGCAATGTAATCCTTTGGAAACCTTCTTCAAAAGTGCCTTTATGCGCTGTTGCTATCCATAATATTATTGCCGACGTACTCAAACGCAACGAGGTGCCCGAAGGCGTTACCAACCTGATTATTGGCAGTTCCAAACACATTGGTGACGACTTTCTGGCAGACAAAAGAATTCCTTTGATTTCCTGCACAGGAAGCACTGCAGTAGGCCGTCGCGTTGGACGAATTGTAGGTGAGCGTTTGGGACGCACCTTGCTTGAACTGGGCGGCAACAACGCCATCGTTATATCAGAAAAGGCAGATCTGGACATGGCGCTCCGGGCTACTTTATTTGGCGCTGTAGGAACAGCAGGGCAACGTTGTACTTCAACAAGAAGGCTTATCATCCACGAATCCATTTACGACACCTTCAAGGATAAGCTGGTTAATGCTTATAAACAAATTAAAATTGGTTGTCCCTTGGATCCCGAAGTGCTCGTGGGGCCGCTAATTGACAAAACTGCCGTTGAAGGCTTTAAATATGCCCTGCAACAAATTGACAAAGAAGGCGGCAAGATAATTTACGGCGGTCAGATTTTAGAAGGAGAAGGCTATGAAGCAGGCACTTATGTAATGCCAGTTTTGGCAGAAGCTGAAAATCACTTCGCCATTGTACAGGAAGAAACATTTGCTCCCATTCTCTACCTGATGAAATACAAAACCCTGGAAGAAGCAATCGCGTTGCATAATGGCGTTCCACAAGGCTTGTCGTCAGCTATTTTCAGCACGGATATGCGCGAAACAGAGCGATTCCTTTCGCATGAAGGATCAGACTGTGGTATTGCCAATGTAAATATTGGCACTTCGGGCGCTGAGATTGGCGGAGCTTTTGGGGGCGAAAAAGATACCGGAGGCGGTCGTGAATCAGGAAGTGATGCATGGAAAGTGTATATGCGCCGGCAAACAAATACCATAAACTACAGCGATGAACTCCCTTTTGCTCAGGGAATTAAGTTTGTATTGTAGCCATTAGCCTGATATTTATAGGATAACATCAATAAATAGCTGCTTGTACTCAGGCAGCTATTTTTAGTAAAACTCACCTAAAATTCAGCTACTTTTGCGCTTCTCAATCCATAAAATATGCAAGCCTACACTGGTGAATTTGCCGCCTTACTGGTTGCGGTATTCTGGACTATCACCGCACTATCATTCGAAATTGCCAGCAAACGTGTTGGTTCACTGGCAGTAAACATCATCCGCCTTGCTTTTGCTTTGGGCTTTTTAAGCATCTATGGCTATCTTTTCAGGGGCTTTGCCTTGCCTACCGATGCAGGACTTCACCAATGGAAATGGCTGGCCTTATCAGGGCTTATTGGTTTTGTTTTTGGCGATTACTTTTTGTTTCATAGCTACCACATGATTAGCTCGCGTATTGCCATGTTAATTATGACTTTTGTGCCGCCGGTAACCGCATTATTGGGATGGCTACTGCTTGATGAGCGCATGGGAATCTTGCACCTGGCAGGAATGACGCTAACTGTTGGCGGTATTTTTATAACGATTTTTAGCAAGGTTAAAGGCCAAAAAATCAAGCTTAAATATCCTGTAAAAGGCCTTTTTTATGCATTTTTAGGTGTATTGGGTCAAGCTGGCGGACTGGTTTTAAGTAAATATGGGATGCAGGACTATGACCCATTCGCTGCCACACAAATTAGAATTATAGCAGGATTCATTGGCTTTGCACTGATCATTCTCCTCAATGGCAAGATGCATTTGGTAATTACTGCGTTTCGCAATACCAAAGCGATGTGGGGCATTACATCCGGCTCTTTCTTCGGCCCTTTTCTTGGCGTCTCCTTTTCGCTGCTGGCCATTCAATATACTACCACCGGTGTTGCCGCTACTTTAATGGCCATTGTTCCAATTTTAATCATACCTCCTGCTGCAATTTTCATGAAACAAAAAGTTAGTTTGCTGGATTATATCGGCGCCGTAATCAGCGTTGGCGGGGTGGCCTTGTTTTTTCTTTAGCCCATTGATTTAATATAAAAAGTCCATTTACCGTTCAGGGTCAACCTTTTACTGAAATATTTACATTGATCTGTCAAATTTTCTATCTTTGAGATTCGTTTTCGCAGGAAAATTTGCACCCTAAAAAGACTATTTTCGGGAGCCTATCCCTGAATTTTTTAATGTTAAACCACAAAAACCAAAGTTAATGAAACACATTTTGTCGCTCTTTTTAGCCTTTAGCTTTTTAAGCCTTGCCAGCGCACAGGAAAAAGAAGCAGAAGAAAAAGTTTATCAGTTTGAGGTCATCACTGAAGTTCCTCATACCGCTATTACCAGTCAATTCCGCTCTGGCACCTGCTGGAGCTTTGCAGGCATCGCCTTTTTGGAGGCGGAAATTCTGCGCATGACAAATCAGTCCTACGACCTATCAGAAATGTATTTGGTAAGACATGTATATTCGGCCAAAGCCAAAAAGTTTGTGCGCCTTCAGGGAAACCTGAATCTGGGACCCGGCGGCGGATTCAGCGATTTGTTTTATGTAACAGACAATTTTGGTTTCGTTCCCGAATCAGCCTATACCGGAATGGTCATTGGCGAAGAAAATCATATTCATGGCGAAATGGACGCTGTTTTGAAAGCCTATGCCGAAGCGGTGATCAAAAACAAAAACAAGAAACTTACCCCTGTTTGGCACAATGGGTTTAACGCTTTGCTTGATACCTACTTAGGCGAAACCCCACATCAGTTTGATCTGCAAGGCGAAACAACCAATCCTAAAGCTTTTGCTGCCAAAACCAATTTCAATTCAGAAAATTATATTGAGCTCACTTCCTTCACGCATAAACCTTATTATCAGCCTTTCATGATGGAAATTCCGGACAATTGGATGTGGAGTGAAACCTACAATTTGCCACTTGACGAAATGATGGCCGTTATTGATAACGCCTTAAAAAACGGCTATACTGTTGGTTGGGATACCGATGTGAGTGACAAAGGTTTTAACTGGAAAAAAGGCATCGCCATTGTACCCGAAGAGAAGCTCGAAAAGCTACCGGAACAAATCAGAGACAGCCTCAAATCTATGAGTACTTCTGAGCGCAACAAAAAACTCTACAGCTTTGAGGAGATTGTGCAGGAACAAACAATCACTCCAAAAATCCGTCAAACAGCCTATGATAACTATGAAACCACCGATGATCATTTGATGTTGATTGTTGGAATGGCCAAAGACCAGCTGGGAAATAAATACTATAAAGTAAAAAATTCCTGGGGTCACGAAGATCATATTTATGAAGGCTATTTTTATGCTTCAGAAGCATTTGTTGCTTATAAAACCATTAATATTCTGGTACATAAAAATGCGTTACCCAAAGAAACCCACAGCAATTTGAAGCTGTAAGGCTGCTTATTGCCGGAAAAGGCTGTATTTTTTGTAATATTGCAATTAAATACAGCCTTTTTCATGCTCAGGCAACACAGCTCCATACATCTCATCTTCAGCTTTTTAAGCGGAATTGTTCTGCTTTTTATTTTGGCACCCTTGCTGCGGTTGCTGTTGGCTCCCGGCATTGACGGTCTGTTAGGAGCTATTTCCGACGAAAAAATAAGTCACAGTATAGCATTCACGCTGCTTATGGCGATGCTAACAACATTGGTTACAGGATTATTTGTTGTGCCCTTTGCCTGGCTGATGGCCAGGAGTCATTTTCGCTTTAAGGCGCTGATAAATGCGATGATTGATCTGCCAGTGATGATTCCTCATTCAGCTGCCGGAATCGCCTTATTGGGCATCATCAACCGCGAAAGCCTGTTGGGACAATGGACTTCCTCAATGGGGATCAATTTTGTTGACAGACCCGCCGGAATTGCCATCGCGATGGCATTTGTAAGTTTACCCTATTTGTTTAATGCCTCGCGTGATGCCTTTGCGTCGGTGCCATTGCATTTCGAAAAAGCCGCTATGAATCTTGGTTCAAATCGCTGGAAAACTTTCCTTTATATCAGCCTTCCGCTCGCCGGGCGTGGCATCCTGAGTGGTTATGTGTTGATGTTTGGCCGCGCCATGAGCGAATTTGGCGCTATTATTATTATTGCCTACCATCCCATGGTGACGCCCGTCATGATTTTCGATCGCTTTAATGCTTTTGGCTTAAGCAGTGCGCAGGCTGTTGCCGCATTGTTTGTGTTAATAAGTCTGATCGTATTTGTTACGCTGCGTCTTCTCACAAAAACACAAACCGATGCTCGCAATTAAGCAACTCACAAAAAAATTTGCCGGCTTTGAGTTAAAACCACTAAGCCTGGAAATTGCTTCGGGCGATTATTTTGTGATGCTGGGACCCAGCGGATCAGGAAAGACCTTAATACTTGAGCTTTTATGCGGATTTCAGCAAGCTGACAAAGGCGAAATATTACTTCACGGAAAACCGATTCAAAACGTTTCTATCAATAAACGTAATATAGGAATGGTATTTCAAAAACCTTTACTATTTCCGCACTATACCGTTGCTGAAAACATTGGATTCTCCATGCGGTTTCAAGATTTGGAGACCCCCAAACGCAAACAAAAAATCAACGCCCTTGCAGAAGACTTCCAAATTAGTCATCTCTTAAAACGAAAACCCTCAGCTTTATCAGGAGGTGAGGCGCAAAGGGTAATGCTTGCCCGGGCCATCGCGATGAATCCTGAAATATTGTTGCTCGATGAACCACTTTCAAGTCTGGACGTTTTGCTCCGAAGCGACATGCGAAGAATGCTTAAATCACTCAACAACCGGGGTTTGACAATCTTTCATGTAACCCACGATTTTGAAGAAGCACTCCGGATGGCAAAAACTATCGGCATTATGCAAAGTGGAAGCTTGTTGCAAAGTGGTACACCCGAGGAAGTCTTGCGCAAACCCACTTCTGCTTTTGCTGCAGAGCTGTCGGGCTTAAAAAACTATTTCAGGGCAAGACTGGATAGCATAATTTCCGGCAACTTGCGAAAAGCAAGCGTTGAAAATCAATTCGTAATGCTCAACAGCTCAAGTAATGCTGATTCCGGAGCAATCCTTATAGATGAAAATCAAATTGTTATCAGTTTAGAAAAACCCATTTCAAGTGCTCAAAATCAATTCAAAGGCCTAATCAGCAATATACAGAACCTGGCCAATGGCTGTGAAATTGAGGTTGACGCAGGACTGACGTTAATCGCTAAAATTACAAATGCATCGCTGCAAAATCTGAAGCTTAAAACAGGAAAAGAGGTGTACTTGAGCTTTAAGGCCTCTGCAGTAAGCTTTATCCATGATTAACTTATTTTTGCTGCGCTTTGAACACTCTTCCCTACTTTTTGTTTAGAAAAGAAAAATTATGTTATATACTATACTCCTCAAAAGTCACTCAGGCCTGCGCTGGCTGTTATTGGCTCTTTTTATCGCGACATTGATTCAACTGGGCAGAAAAGTATTTTCGGGTGCAACAGTTCCGGTCAAAAAGCTGGCACTATTCACTTTAATACTCGCTCATGTTCAGCTATTGCTTGGATTAGCGCTTTATTTTATAAGTCCAAAAGTTCATTTCGATGCAGCAGCCATGAGTGATAGCATACTGCGGTTTTATCTTGTTGAACATATCAGCCTGATGCTGGTAGCGATCATTATTTTAACGATTGGGTATAGTAAAACAAAAAACAGACTTCAAGAAATCAGCTTTTCCAAAAAAGCTTTTTACTACTACCTTGTCAGCCTGATTCTAATTCTGGTATCTATTCCCTGGCCATTTCGTATTGCTGGAGCTGGCTGGTTTTAACACACTATTTACCGCTTCGGTAAATATTGTAACTGTTTTTGCTGAAAGTTTTATACATCCTGTCATCAAAAACCGAATCAATAAGGCGACCTGCGTTTTTTTTCACCCAACTTTATCACCAAATTTAAGCGGATACACGCGTATTGATTTGTCATCCGGTAAAAATGGTTAGTTTTGTTATTGAACAATTGCTTATTTTTGGTCGATCTTTTCGACCAAATATTATCCTATAAACTAAACTGTTAAGCCTTATGGAACAACATTACTCCTTTTTAAGAAGCATGCTCATTCTGATTGCAATAGGGATTTGGATTCTTGTTTTTCAAAACACCGGAATTATCCCCCGATTAACGCCTCTGTCAGTTGCTACCCATGAAGTTGTGGCAGTTAAAGGAGAGGTTGATGTGATCAACACTGTTTTTATAAAAGGCAGCGTAGACGCCAATCTGGAAAGCATCAATGGTTACGCCAAGTTTTATAAAGATCCGCGCACCGGCGAGTTTTATGTGATTCCTACCACTGATCCCTATGAATAATGAGGACCTAATACCATAATTTCTCCCACAGTATTGCCAAAATCAGCTATCGAATGATGAAACCCCAGTGGCTATACCTATTTTTCTTTTTAAGCTTTCTGCTGTCAAGTCCCTTTCAGCTTGCAAGCCAGCCCTATGTATCCGATAGCTTAATTTCACGCCTTGCTATGCTGGACAACAGTATCGAAAAGGTAAACACATTAAACGAACTTGCACTCTATTTCAAAGAATCTGATCCGGATAAAGCTTTGTATTACAGCAAGCAGGCTTTGTCGATGGCAAATCAGATTGAAAGTCTTGAAGCCTGTGCGCTTTCCAACAAAGTAATGGGCCAGCTTTTTGAGTTTCAGCATAATTACCAGCCGACTATTAATTACTACTTAATCAGCATCAAACACTACCAGAAACTCGGTAATGATAAGGAGCTAGCAAGTTTATACAATAAATTAGGCTGGATATACATAACCAACCACTACGATTATGATCAGGGGCTAAAATATTTTAGTATGGCATTAGAACATGCCAAAAAAAGTGAGTCTTCAGGAGAAACGGCAACAGCCTTAAACTCGATAGGCGGCATATTTTACTACCAGCAGGATTACACTACTGCGCTTCATTACTTTAATGAATCCTTGAAAATCCGACAGGAAAAGGGCTTCCCAAAAGATATTGCGGCATCGCTGAATAATGTTGGAGAAATTTACAGGCTACAGGGCGATTTTGACAAAGCGCTGGATTATTATAACCGGGCGGTAGAAATAAACCAAAGCAATGGTTTTTCAACCAATTTAGCCATCAACCTAAGTAATATTGGATTGATCTATTCCTTTCAAAACCAAGCTGATAAAGCGCGCACCTATTTCATGAAAAGCATTAAGATTAATGAGGAAATAAATAATATGGCCGGAAAACTTTCGGCGCTTTATGAACTCGGACAACATTATAACCGGTTAGCAGATTATGACAATGCCATTCTTGCGTTTAACGATATGGATGCACTTGCTCATCGTTTAAACGACTTACAAGGTTTGCAAAATGCCTCAGAAGGCCTTGCCATTGCTTACGAAAATAAAAACAACATCATTGCTGCCCTTTTACATTTCAAGCAATATACCAAATTCAAAGACTCACTGTTCGTCATAAACAAAGCCGAACAACTCGATGAAATGCAAACACGCTTTACCCTTGACCTAAAAGAAAAAGAAATTGCCCTAAAAGACAATAAAATTGCCTTACTACAAAGAGAGCAAAAGCTCAATAATTTCAGACAGTGGCTACTTCTGCTATCCTTGTTGCTGGTTCTTTTTGTTGGGGTTTTGTTTTACGGAAAGCTGCAAAGCAGAAATAAGAAAAGCAGACTCTTACTCGAACAAAAGGAAAGCCTGAATAAAGCCAGAGAAGCCCTAATGCAATCGGAAATAAAGAACAAATCAAACGAACTGACCAACTTTGCCTTACATCTGGGCGAAAAGACAAAATTTCTGGAAGAGTTAAAAAAAGAGCTTAAGGACTTACGTCAAATTGATGAAGGAGAACGAGAGTCAAGAATAAAAGAGCTGGTATTCAACGTGCAACAAAATTTACAAATCCAAAAAGAGTTGGATGAATTTCAGAAAACAGTCCAAAATGCCAGTCAGGGTTTTGCTAAAAAACTCAAAGCCAGCTTTCCAAACCTGACAAAAAATGAAGAACGACTCTGCGCAATGCTCAAGCTCAATTTGTCTTCCAAAGAAATTGCTGCGCTAAATAACAGCACAACAAGAGCTGTTGAAATGGGACGTTATCGCTTACGCAAAAAACTACAGCTCGATCAGGACCAAAATATTGTGGATTTTCTTCAAGAATTCTAATTCCTTATCCTTCCAACCTTCAACTTTCATTTTGTAGAGTTAATAAAATTTCTATTTAACTCATTATATATTACTTACAATTTATTCTGTAGAAATATAAAACCAATTTCATAGGTATTTTACTTCCCTTGTAGTATATTTGTAGTGCATCTTTCTGCAGCTAATTTCATCCGAAAATTTACTTTCGCCTTGTCAATCAAAACTATTGTCGAAGTTCATTAATTGCGAAATCCGTGAACTTTAATGTTTAGAATTGATTTTCCATCGATATTTAAGCAGACTTATTTAATCATAAAGGCATAATCCTGCATAATTACAAAGAGATGACTGAGCAAATCCTCATAGCACAATGTCTGAAAAATGACCGAATGGCGGAAACCAGGCTCTACCAGTCATTTGCACCGCAAATGATGATCGTATGTCGCAGGTATGCTAAAAACAGCTACGATGCCGAGGATATCTTGCAGGAAGGTTTTATCAAAGTATTCCGATACCTGAAAGATTTTAAGTTTAACGGCTCCTTCGAAGGTTGGATCAGACGCATTATGATCACCACAGCCCTCAATTTCTATAAACGAAAACGCATTTACCAAAACGAGACTGAACTGACCTACCTGCCCGAAGCCATTGTAAATGAGCAGGAAGTTGTCTCTGATATATTTCACGAAGAGATCATGAATTTAGTAAACAAGCTCCCCAAAGGCTATCGTAGTGTTTTTAGCCTTAACAGTATCGAAGGTTACTCCCACAAGGAGATCAGCCAAATGCTGCACATTTCTGTCAACACTTCCAAGTCGCAATTAAACAGGGCACGGATGTCGCTTCAGAAAAGACTTATTCAAAATGAGAATCCCCTTTTCAATCAAAATATATTACAATCTGCTTAATTCAATTAATCAATTCTAAAAAATCAAAACCTATGAAAAAATTATTTACGCTTATCATTGCATTACTCTTTGCTCAATTGAGTTTTACGCAAAACTTTCTCTATGAAGACTTTAGCAGCAGTACTTTCCCGCCGGAAGGCTGGACACGTGATGGTCTGCCAAATCAGTGGTCACGCAGCAGCAGTGACGAGGCAGGCGGACAAGCTCCTGAAGCCAAATTTACCTACACAAGTGCCAATACCACTTCCAGATTAGTTTCTCCCGTGGTTGACTTAAGCGGTTACGATGAAGTAACTTTAAGTTTCCGTCATTTTTATGATTACTATGCAAATGGAGTTGCAATTGGTATTGCTACTCGTTTTGGAGCGGGCGACTGGGAAGTTGCATGGCAAACCTCACCAACCGGAAATGTGGGACCCATTTTACAAACAGTTGAACTTACAGGTGTTGGAGAAGCGGATTTTCAATTCTCAATTTTTATTTCCGGTAACCTCTATAACGTTGATTACTGGTTTATTGATGATGTGAAACTTTTCATCCGTCAAAACCTGGATGCCGGTATGCAATCCTTAGATCTGCCCTCTTATTTTGTTGGAGAACAAAGTATTACCGGTAAAGTAGTGAATGATGGTATAGAGGACATCACTTCTTTTGATGTGAACTGGACTTTGGATGCCGGTGAACTAAATACCACCTCATTTAGCGGCTTAAATCTGGGGACAAATCAAACCTACAATTTCACTGCTGATCAGAATCTTATCGCTGACCCAGGAACACATGATTTTAAAATTTGGGTTTCGAATGTAAACAATGGAGATGATGAAAATCCTGAAAATGATACCATTAACAGATCAGTTGGTGTTGCAACACAAACGGTTCAACGCCGTCCGTTTTTTGAGGAATTTACCAGCTCAACCTGTGCGCCTTGTGCAAGTTTTAATAATGGTGTATTTAATCCATTTATTGAACAAAATGGTGATGATATCGCATTGATTAAATACCAGATGAACTGGCCAGGAAGTGGTGATCCTTATTATACAGCCGAAGGTGGTGTACGCAGAACTTATTATGGAGTAAGTGGTGTTCCCAGTCTTTTTGTTGAAGGTTCAAATGTTGCCACCAGCTCCGGAGCTGTAAACAATGCATTCAACAACGCTATGGCCGATCCGGCTTTTGTAACTGTTGAAGGCCAACATATTATTGAGGGAACCAATATTACTGTAGAAGCTCATATTCTTCCTTATGTGAATCTTTTTGATGCAACGGTTCATATCGTTGTAATCGAAGAAGTGACAACTGGAAATGTCGCCAGCAATGGTGAAACAGAGTTCCATCACGTAATGATGAAGATGCTTCCTGATGCAAACGGCACTACCTTAGATTTGCCTGCCGGAGAAACAACAACACTTTCATACAGCCACGATATGTCCAGCACTTTTGTTGAAGAAATGGACGATTTGATGGTGGTAATCTTTGTTCAGGATAACCAAAATAAAAGTATTTTCCAGGCCGAATATTCTGTAGAAACTGCTGGTTTCCCTGCTTCTGTGAATTTTGATCCTGCTCCGGGCACAACTGGAATTGAAACTTTTGCCGATATCACAATTGCACTTTCAGAACCTGTTCACATGGTAGGCGGAGACGAAATTACCGATGATAATGTTGCCTCACTCATTACCCTGGAAGAAACCGAAGGAGATACGTTTCCTTTCACAGCTACCATCAATGAGGAAAAAACAGCAATCACTGTTTCTCCCGAAGGCCTGCTGGATTCGTATACCTGGTACACCTTAACTTTAGCTCCTGTAGAAAATGAAGCCGGTTTCGCAACCGAGGAATTATCCACTTATTTTGAAACAGGAATGCATGTTGGTTTATCTGAAAACAAACTGGAAGGTATTCGTTCAGTTCAGCCAAACCCGATTACAAATCAGGCACAAATTATATTCAGCCAGGAAGTTGCAGGTCAGCTTACACTGGAAATCTATGATTTGAAGGGACAATTGGTTGATCAAATTGCCGACCAGCACTTTGCTGAAGGCTCGCATACCATTACCTGGACTCCAGCCAGAAATTTACCGTCAGGTTTGTATATCATGAAAATGAACACTCAAAATCAGTACTATAACAGTAAGATTTTATTGACCAGATAATCCTTACAGCCTGCATACTTGCAAGTTGTTTGCGCAGTTTAAAATGTTTAAGTAGATAGATTGGTTAAATGGTAAAAGGTCATCCAAAATTTGGATGACCTTTTTATTGCTATAATTCTGCAATAAAAAGAATAAATAAATTAACTTGCCGCTCCAAAACCAAAAATGAACATTATGAAACCTATTGCAACGCTCGGATTACTCTGGGTATTTGTTTTCAGCATGTTATCGACACAGGCACAGTCAGTTACTGAAAAACTCAAAAGCCTTGGTATCGACAGCATTGTGCCCCTGACAATTAGCACAAATCAATTTGAATCTGCATTTGTAATCTCTTTTTTGCAACCGGTTGATCATCAAAACCCGGACGGAGAGAAGTTTTATCAAAGGTTGATACTGCGGCATCGTTCTTTCGATAAACCAGTTGTGTTTGTTACGGAAGGTTATGATGCCAGTTATGGCTTAAATCCAGCCTTTTCTGAAGAATTATCCAGCAAGCTTGACGCTAATTTACTCATTGCCGAGCATCGGTTCTTTGGAGAAAGCATGCCCGAACAGAAGAACTGGGAAGCCTTAAACCTAAAGAACGCCACTGCCGATTTACATGCTGTAAATCAATTACTCAAAGAGGTTTACACCGCAGCCTGGATCTCAACCGGGATAAGTAAAGGAGGGCAAACAAGCTTATACTACCGCTATTTTTACCCTGATGATGTCGCTGTAACAGTTCCTTATGTGGCTCCGCTGAACTTTTCGGTAGCAGACAAACGTGTACAACATTTTTTGGATACTGTTGGCGATACGCACTGCCGCAAAAAATTACATGATTTGCAGTATAAGCTGCTTAATAACAGCGCAATATTCCTTCAATATTTCAAGGATTCCACAACAAAGCGGCAGCTCAGTTTCGAACGCGTGGGTGGTATCGAAAAGGCCTTTGAGCTAAATGTACTCGAATTAGGTTTTGCCTATTGGCAGTGGTATCCCTATCCCTGCAACGAAATTCCTGACACTACCTCAACGGATGCAGTGCTGTTTAACGCGTGGATTGCTGCCGCCGGGTACGATTTTTTTGCAGACCAAAGCCTTGAAAGCATGCAGGCTTTCTTCTATCAGGCCCTAACCGAAATGGGATTTTACACCTACGACACCAAACCATTCAAACAACTGCTTACCCACATCAGAAAACCAAACTTTGAACATGCCCTTCCGAGTGGTGTAAGCGTTAAATACAAAAATAAAACAAACAGAAAGCTAAACAAATGGCTGAAGAAAAACGGCAATAATATCGTGTATATTTATGGAGGCTTCGATGCGTGGTCATCCACTGCGGTGCAACCTACACCGAAATCAAATGCCATAAAAATTGTAAAAAATCAGGGTTCACATGCAACGCGTTTACGCCATTTCACGCCCGAAGAACAGCAACAAGTCATTGAATTTATTCAAAATAAAATTTAACATCCTCACTTAAAAGCAACGGATTATGAGTTTAGATGCGCTGGATTGGATCATTGTAGGAGTATTTTTTGTTGTTTTAATAAGTATTGGCATTTGGGCTTCGCGAAATGCCGGCAAAAGTTATAACGACTTTTTCCTCTCGGGGCGCAATATGCCCTGGTGGTTGCTTGGAATAAGTATGGTTGCAACAACATTTTCTTGCGATACACCAAATCTTGTAACTGATATTGTAAGACAAAATGGCGTAGCCGGCAACTGGCTTTGGTGGGCATTTTTGCTCACCGGCATGCTAACGGTTTTTGTGTATGCTAAGCTCTGGAACCGATCCAAAGTACTTACTGATCTGGAGTTTTACGAAATCAGATATAGCGGAAAAACAGCCGCTTTTTTGCGGGGTTTCAGGGCAATTTATCTTGGCGCATTTTTTAATGTAATGGTGATTGCATCTGTATCTATTGCGTTGATCAAAATCAGCGGCGTTATGCTGGGTTGGCCTCCGGCACAAACACTCATAATTGCAGCAGTAATTGTCGTTTTTTACAGTGCACTTGGTGGTCTGAAAAGCATTTTATATACCGACTTTTTTCAATTCAGTTTAGCAATGGCTGGTGCTATTGGAGCAGCAATCATACTGGTAAACAGTGAAACAGGAGATCTGGCAACGCTTTTTGCCCATCCTGCTGTGCAACCCAAGTTGGACTTGATTCCTAGCATTTCAAACACTGACCTTTTTGTTTCTATATTGGTAATTCCTTTGGCTGTGCAATGGTGGAGCGTATGGTATCCAGGCGCAGAACCCGGAGGTGGCGGCTATATCGCCCAGCGTATGCTCTCCGCTAAAAATGAAAAAAATGCCATTTCAGCTACACTCTTATTTAATTTTTTTCATTATGCCTTGCGCCCATGGCCATGGATAATAGTGGGTCTTTTATCGTTAATTGTTTTTCCTGATTTGGAATCATTACAAGCAGCCTTCCCCGACATGGATGCACAATATGTGCAGCATGACCTGGCCTATCCGGCGATGCTCAGGAAGCTCCCTCATGGCTTTTTGGGGTTAGTGGTTGCCTCACTAATTGCAGCCTTTATGTCAACTACAGCCTCACAGCTTAATTGGGGGTCGTCGTATATTGTTAACGATTTTTACGTACGCTTTCTGAAGCCGGATGCCACTCAGCGTCAGCAGGTTATTGCCGGAAGAATAACTACTGTAGTCCTTATGTTTTTCGCTGTATTGCTGGCGTTAATGCTGCAAAATGCGCTTCAGGCCTTTCATATTTTATTGCAAATCGGTGCAGGCACAGGTTTGATATATATATTGCGGTGGTTCTGGTGGCGTATCAATGCATTTACTGAACTTACCGGAATGCTTGTTTCTTTTGCCGTGGCTATAGGATTTTTGATTGCCCAGCGTTTTTGGGGTTATAATCCCGGCGAAACCTTTAAAATACTGGCTGGTGTAGGTATCACAACAGCTGCATGGTTAACCGTAACTTTTTTAACACCGGCAGCTGACAAAACGGTTTTGCGTTCCTTTTATCAGCTGATAAGGCCAGGAGGGCCAGGATGGAAAAAAGTCGTTGATGAAGCCGCGCAGGAAGGCATAACCTTGGTAAAAGAAAAAGACCTGAAATGGGATGTACCTACTGGCCTCATCGGGATGCTTTGGGGAACACTCTTTGTTTACAGCACCCTTTTTGCTATTGGTTCATTTTTATACGATAAATTGTTAAACGCCTTAATTCTAAGCCTGGTAGCATTGGCTGCGCTGTGGTTGCTCAAAGGTATATGGTCAAAACTGCGTCTTGATTAATCACTAAGCCCATGAAATCAATTCGCATTTCAGGTCATTTTTTGCTTTTATCAGCTGCCTTTATCTGGGGTTTTGCATTTGTTGCCCAAAGACAAGGCATGGAGCATATGCAACCGCTGACGTTTAATGGGATTCGGTTTTTGCTTGGAGCAATAAGTTTGCTTCCGTTGTGTTTTATCATCAAACCAAAGATAAACCGCAGCATGCCTGTCCGAAAAAGCCTTTTAATGGGAATGCTTGCCGGTGTGCCACTTTTCTTTGCCGCTTCATTTCAACAACTCGGAATACTCTACACCAGTGCAGGAAATGCCGGCTTTATAACCAGTTTATATATCGTATTTGTTCCCTTATTAAGCCTGGCTGGTCGCAAAAGGTCCGGCACTCAAACATGGATTGGAATCCTTGTGTCCACTATTGGGCTTTATTTTCTTTCGGCTTACCCCGGATGGATAATTCAAATTGGAGATTTGCTGGTATTGATCAGTGCTGTGTTTTGGGCTTTGCATCTGATCGTGCTGTCCTACTTAAGCCCGGGCTATGATTTCAGGCTTTTAGCAGTTTCGCAATATGCTTTTACAGGAATATTAAGCCTGGGGATAGGCTTATTGCTTGGTGAAACGATAAACCAACCAAATATTATTGCAGCCATCGGACCTTTGCTCTATGCAGGAATCGCTTCAGTAGGTGTTGGATACACATTACAATTAATGGGGCAACGCACCGTAAGAGCAGATCATGCAGCACTTATCCTTAGTCTGGAAGCTGTTTTCGCTGCCTTTGGCGGTTGGCTGATTCTTTCGGAAAAACTCAGCCTTCCGGGTATCGCAGGTAGTTTGTTAATGCTTACAGGTGTTGTGGTAGCTCAGGTTTCCTTATTCAGAAAAAAAAGCGTGAAAAATCGCCCATTAAAATAGCGCAGATACAACACTATCTAATAATATCAAATCCCTTACCATAAACTCCCATTACCGTATTAAGCGAAACGAAAGCCTCAGGATCTTCCTCTCGCACGATTCTAAAAATCTGCGTCGATTCCATGCGTTTGGTGATAACCATTAATATATCGTGTTCTTTCTTTGTATACCAGCCTGTTCCTTTGATAAATGTAACTCCCCTACCCGTTTCATTTCCAATACGATCGGCAATAGCACTGGCCTGGCTTGAAAACACAAAAAGTTGTACCGACTGTTTATTTCCGGTAAGTACTAAATCGATGGTATAACTGGCAACACCCATCACTACAAATCCATACACAAGCGTTTCGATGCTTTGCAGAATGATATAGGAGCTGGAAATAATAAACACATCAATAAATAAAATTATTTTTCCGGGGCTGATATTGCGGTATTTATTAACCAGCATAGCGATAATATCTGTTCCGCCTGTGCTTCCACCCTGGGTGAAAATCAGGCCAACACTTCCACCTCCCAGAATACCCCCAACGATAGCTGACAAAAACTTATCTGCAACGAGAGGTTCAGTAAAATACATCTGGAACAGGGAAAAAGATCCTGACAATACTATAATTGAATAAATGGTTTTAATGCCAAATCCAAAGCCCAAAACCCTGATCGAAAGCAAGATGAGTACTGCATTAACAGCCAAAATAGTGACTCCCGTTGAAAGGCCGGTTGACCAAAATATCAGTGTTGCAATTCCGCTAACACCACCGCCCAGCAAATCATTGGGAATTAAAAAAGCTGTCCAGCCAAATGCCATTACCACCAAGCCCAATGTTATGATTGCATACTGCTTGATATGATTGAGAAAAGTTTGCTTCTTTGCCATGTCAATAATTTTTAAGCCTACAATTTACATCTTTTTTGCGCTATCAACAAAATACTTTAAATCAAGTTTTTAGAACTCTGTAAATTGTTAATTGATAAAAGATAATCATGCTAAGCGTCAATAAAAAAAAGCCAACAATCAATTGACTATTAGCTTTTTAATAAAAAGTACCCGAGGCCGGACTCGAACCGGCACGGCCGCAATGGCCAAAGGATTTTAAGTCCTTCGTGTCTACCAATTCCACCACTCGGGCAGCTTCTGACGAACACTTTTTTTCAAAAAAAATCCCGATTTTATCGGGATTTTACTCAGAGCGGAAAACGAGACTCGAACTCGCGACCCCGACCTTGGCAAGGTCGTGCTCTACCAACTGAGCTATTTCCGCATTTCGTTTTTGGAGTTGCAAATGTACAGAAGTTTTCATCATCTGCACAAATTTTTTTTTGATTTTTTTTTATCCATAGACACATTCTACCATCTGAACCTATCCTTTACCAAGCAGTTTTTTGATTTCATGCAATTTAAGCAGCGCCTCCACAGGCGTTAGGGTGTCGATATTTGTATTTAAGATGTCATCTTTAATCTGTAGCAACAGCGGATCGTCAAGTTGTATAAAACTGAGCTGCATATCATCAACAGCAGATCGTTTTGCAACAGGTTTCTCAAGTGCCGCAGCTGCATGGGATTGCTCAAGCATGAGCAGCAGTTTGTTTGCCCTGTCAATCACTTTTCTGGGCATACCCGCCATTGCAGCCACATGAATACCAAAACTATGCGCACTACCTCCTTTTCTGAGTTTTCGTAAAAAAATCATTTTGTTTCCCATTTCTTTCACAGAAACATGATAATTACGAATGCGTGAAAATGAGGCGGCCATTTCGTTTAATTCGTGATAATGGGTGGCAAACATCACTTTGGAACGGTATGATGGGTGATCGTGCAAAAACTCTGTAATCGCCCAGGCAATACTTATCCCATCGTAAGTACTTGTGCCCCGGCCTATTTCATCAAGCAGGACGAGACTGCGACCCGAAATATTGTTCAAAATACTTGCTGTTTCATTCATTTCAACCATAAAGGTTGATTCGCCCGAAGAAATATTGTCGCTGGCGCCAACGCGGGTAAAAACCTTATCAATCAGCCCAATATTCGCTTGCTGAACAGGCACAAAACTTCCCATTTGCGCCATCAATACAATCAGGGCTGTTTGGCGCAGCAAAGCCGACTTACCGGACATATTAGGCCCTGTTATCATCATCACCTGCTGACTTTTATGATCAAGATAAACATCATTGGCAATATAAGATTCACCAGGTGGCAATTGCTGCTCTATAACAGGATGTCGACCAGCTTTAATATCAATAGCATATCCATCATTAAGCACTGGTCTAATATAGGTATGTTTTTTAGCGGTTACAGCAAAACTGATCAAGCAATCAAGCCTGGCCAGCAAACCGGCATTTAGCTGCACTGGTGCAACGAATTCTGCAGTGGCTACTACCAATTGCTGGTATAATTGTAACTCTATTTGTTGAATCTGATCTTCTGCTCCCAGAATTTTTTGCTCATACTCTTTAAGCTCCTCAGTAATGTAACGCTCTGATCCTGTCAATGTTTGCTTTCTTATCCAATCTGTTGGTACTTTATTTTTATGCACATTAGTAACCTCCAGAAAGTAGCCAAACACATTGTTATAGCCCACTTTAAGGCTGGAAATACCGGTATTTTCTATCTCACGCTTTTGAAGTTGCTGCAAGAAATCTTTGCCAGAGCGTGATAATCCGCGAAGCTCATCGAGTTTATCAGAAACGCCTGATCCAATAATATTTCCTTTTGATAGCAATGCAGGAGGTTCTGTAGTCAACTCCTTCAGAATACGCCCGGCCATTGTTTGGCAGGGGTTCAGCTGTTCAGCGATCTTTATCAAAGCCTCGTTTTCTGTATGCTCGCAGTTTTCTTTAATAATGGCAACCTGTTGCAAGGCTTTCGCTACCTGCTGCAATTCACGTGGATTCACCCGATTTAACGAAACTTTTGAGATGAGGCGCTCCAGATCGCCGCACAGTCGAATCGCCTCGGATAACTTTCGGGTAAGCTCCTGATGGCTCATAAAAAAATCTACAATATCGTAGCGGTTATTGATCTGGTTTTTATCTTTTAACGGCAGCACAATCCATCTGCGCATCAGCCGACTTCCCATAGGAGAAACGGTTCGGTCAAGAATATCCAGCAAAGTTTTAGCATCAGGATGCAATGGAGCGATCATTTCGAGGTTACGCAAAGTAAATTTGTCGAGCCATACATACTGACTTTGATCTATGCGCGACAAATTAGAAACATGTTCTATTTTATCATGATGCGTTTCGAGCAGGTAATGCAGCGCCGCTCCTGCCGCGATGATTCCCTCTGTAAATCCCTCAACACCAAACCCTTTCAACGAAATAGTTTTAAAATGTCTGGTCAATACATCCTGAGCAAAGTCAGCAGTAAAAACCCAGTCATCGAAAACACTCAGGTAAAAACGATCGCTATAGGTTTCGATAAACGATTTACGCTTGTTGCGCTGAAGAACAACTTCGCTGGGATTGAAGCTCTGCAACAGTTTATCAACATATTCCTCATTGCCCTGGGCAAGAAAAAACTCTCCGGTCGAAATATCCAGAAAAGCAACACCTGTGGAAGCCTTATCGTGGTGAATTGCTGCTAAAAAATTATTCTCTTTTTGCTCAAGTACATTATCGTTGTAAGAAACGCCGGGAGTTACCAATTCAGTGACACCACGCTTCACAATTTTTTTTGTCAGTTTTGGATCTTCCAGCTGATCACAGATAGCAACCTTTTGGCCGGCTTTAACGAGTTTGGGTAAATAAGTATCCAATGAATGGTGTGGAAAACCCGCCAGTTCAACGTAGCTAGCTGCTCCATTGGCCCGTCGTGTAAGCACAATACCAAGAATTTCGGCCGCTTTTATGGCGTCCTCACCAAAGGTTTCATAAAAATCACCAACCCTGAAAAGCAATAAAGCATCAGGATACTTGGCCTTTATTGCATTATATTGCTTCATCAGTGGCGTTTCAACCGGACTTTTAGTCTCCTTGGTCATGAATTTCAAATTAGGCACTGTTAGGAGTTGACAAAGATAGAATACGTTAGCAAATCTTGAAGCAAATCGCCATTTTTTTGTAAGGCTTAAGTCCAATATAATTGTAATTACCGGACATTATCTCTCCGATTCAGCTATGAAAATGCCTACTTTTGTATCAAAAACAAGTGAAAAAGTTAAGTTTAGACGAATTGGGAAGGATAAGCACGACAGCCTTCAGGCAAGTGGAAAAAATGCCTGTGATTTTGGTTTTGGACGACATCAGATCTTTACATAATATTGGATCAGCCTTTCGCACTGCAGATGCTTTTCGCGTTTCTGCCATTTATTTATGCGGCATTACCGCTTGTCCTCCTCACCGTGAAATTCACAAAACAGCTTTAGGTGCTACTGATAGCGTAAACTGGGAATATTTCGAAAGTGTATCCGATGCCCTGCAAAAGCTTAAAAAAGATGGATATGTGCTTTATGCTGTAGAACAAACCGACAGTAGTGTTTTGCTTGGCGATATGCAATACAACAACGAAAAAATCGCGTTAATACTTGGTAATGAAGTAAATGGGGTAAGTGATGTAGCCATTGAACTATGCGATTTTGCTGTTGAAATTCCGCAGGGTGGCACAAAACATTCGCTGAATGTATCTGTTTGTACAGGTATTGTTTTGTGGCATTTTTTCACTCAATGGCATTTAAAACGTAACTAAACACTTTTTTTTGCGTACAAAATAAATAATTGCTAATTTTTGTGTGTACGCGTTGCAAACAGGCTAGAATTTATTACTTTTGCATTCAGTTTAAAAAACTAACCAACAGTTAAATAAAAATCGTAACTTGCACGTTAATTGCATAATAAAAGACAATCCTATTAAATTGATTAATTACTTAAAAATTTGCGTTATGAAAAACCGTTTTTTACAATTCAAAATGGTGCTGATTGCGCTTCTGGCAATCGTTCCATTAACTTTCTTTGGTCAGGACACCGGAGAAAACAAAAATGAAAACAACAATTCATCTTTTTCTCCCTACTGGTATATTACTGCCGGAATTGGCCCCTCATGGTCTCATGCTGACCTAAGTAAATTTGGTTTTGCACCAGATTTCTCACAAACCAACATCAATGGCGCTTTAGGCTTTGGTCGTCAATTGTCGCCAATATTTAGCGTCTACGGAAAAATTGAAAGAGGCTTTTTTGATGGCGAAAAAGAAGATGTTATCACAAATTCAGTTCCAAATGGTCAGTTTGGCAGGGATATGTACTTCAATAATGATTATTTTGGAGGCAACCTGAACCTCGGCATTAACTTATCAAATCTTTTTGCCGGATACAATGACCGGCTCGTTAACTTCGGAATTCACCTTGGTGTTGGACAGGCACAATGGAAATCTGTAACTTATGACATGACTACTGACGCTGAGTTAGTGCGTAATGGTTACGAAGGCATCAAATCAGGTGGCACAGGAAATGGAATTAGTGAAAGAAATGTTGACCTTACAGTTCCTGTTGGTTTTGATGTTAATTTTAACCTTACTGACAAATGGGACATCTTTGGTGAGTACACCTATAATTGGATGTCAACTGACCATGCTGATGGAGTAATCAGAGGCGCAATGGAAGTAAAAAATGATGTTTACTCTCATTTTAACCTTGGAGCTCGTTTCAAATTTGGAGGCTCCAGCCTTAAAGGTATGGCCAAAGATTTTGGGAAAGTTGAACTTCAGGTTATCCCGGAAGTATTGGAAGAGCAAGGTGATAGCGTTAATGTTACCATCAAGGGCAACTTCCCTCCAAAATATTTCAACAAAAAAGCTGTCATGAACTTTACACCGGTTCTGGTTTATGAAGGCGGTGCAACAGCTTTTGAACCTATCAACTTTAAAGGTGAATCGGTTAGCGGTGACGGAACACTGATCAGTTATCAAAACGGCGGATCGTTTACCTATACCGAAAAAATTCCTTACAATCCTGATATGAAAGTGAGCGAACTCGTTGTTGCTCCTTTAATCTATAACTACAAAACTGCCATTTATCCGACACGTGAGCAAGTGATGGAAAATGTAGGTTATGAAATGGTTGACGAACGTAAATTAGCTGATGGTGTAATCTACACTTCAAAACGTATTGAAGATAACCTGAGCAATAGTGTAATGGCGCATGGCTACGAAAAAGTAACCATCGTTACCCAAAACGCAGACATCTATTTCAAAGTTAACCTTGCCCGACTGAATTGGAATCTTCCAATGAACAAAAAACAGGAAAGCAAAGACGCACTTGCCGGCATGACCACTGACATTCTAAAAGGATGGGACGTGAAAGATATTACCATCGACGGTTGGGCATCACCAGAAGGTGAAGAAACCTTTAACCAGGGATTATCCGGAAGACGTGCCAATACGGCTATCAACTTTGTTAAAAAAGAGTTGAACAAACTTGCTAAGAAAAATAAAGACGCTGTCTCTTTTGCAAATGCTGATGACATCACTTTTGTTGAAACAGCCAATGGCCCTGACTGGAATGGTTTTATGAATGCTGTTGAGTCCTCATCAATTAGAGACAAAAACGCCATTCTTAATGTTGTTCGCTCATCAAGTGCTGATCAGCGCGAACAGGAAATCAGAAATATGATTTTGATTTATCCTGAAATTGAGGAAGATATTTTACCTCCTTTACGTCGCGCAATCATCAACGTAAATACATTTGAGCCAAAACATACAGATGCAGAAATCGCTGCTATGGCTACCTCAGAACCCGCTTCACTCAAACTTAACGAGTTGCTTTATGCAGCAACACTTACTGAAGATTTGAATACCAAAAAAGCAATTTACGCCAGTGCTATGGATATCCATCCAAAATGTTTGCGTGCAGTTGTTAATGCTTCAGAAGTTGAGCTACAAATGGGTAATACTGCCGAAGCAAAACGTTTGCTTGAAAAGGCTGCCGGCATGACAGATAAATCAAGTGAGGTACACAATAACCTGGCTGTTGTAGCTGTAATGGAACGTGATTTTGTAACAGCTGAAAATCATTTGAATAAAGCTAAGGCTTTAGGCGCTGATGTTGACTACAATATGGGTATCGTAAATATCTACAAAGGCAACTATGCTAAAGCAGTTTCATTGATGAGTGCTGAAACTTGTGATTACAACCTGGGATTGGCTCAGCTGCTCAACAAAGAATACAATGCTGCCAAGAACACACTTTCCTGCGCTCCTGAATCAGGAGAAGGATTCTACCTGATGTCAATTATTGGTGCTCGCACCGATGACAGCAGCATGACTTATACGAATCTGATGAAAGCAGTTCAAATTGACGAAAACTATAAGAACACTGCAAAATGGGATCGCGAATTCATGAAGTATTTCAATGAACCCGATTTCCAGAATATAGTCAAGTAGTAAAATCAATTAATAGGATTAAAAAAACCGGTCAACTTTTGGCCGGTTTTTTTGCTTTATGGCGTATCGAAAACCAGTCCTTCATAAAGTTGAAAATTTATAGTAGCCAAAGATAAGCCAGACCTGCACTGGATTCGGGTCGTCATGTCAAAATCAATTATATCTTTGCATCGCACTCAGCTTCAATAAGTCGCATTAAAACTGTTTGAACCGATGAAAATCAAAAAAAAGAAAAAAACGGCAAAAAAATTAGGCAAGCCAGGATCATCGCAAAAAGCTGGTCTTCCTCCGGGCAGTCTTGTGCATATTGGACAGGTAAAAACCAAACAAACCAGCATTGATATGCTTGAGTTTGACACAAACACATTAACTAAAAAAACCAATATCTCGGTAAAAGAAACAATACAACACCTGGATACACCACAAACCAGCTGGATTAAAATTACCGGCCTTCAGGATACGGCAACGATTGAAAAACTTGGAAAACAATTTGATTTGCATCCATTGCTACTCGAAGATATCCTCAATACGGGTCAACGTCCAAAAACAGTGATTTCAGATGATTACCTGTTTCTTACCATGAAAACACTCGGTATCGATCAAAATCAAAGTATCGTAACAGATCAAATCAGTTTTATACTGAGAAAGAATCTGCTTATTTCTTTCCACGAAAGCGAACTACCTTTGTTTGATTCGCTCTACCAAAGGCTTGAAGTGCCAACCGGCCGCCTTCGCACACAAGGTCCAGATTACTTATTCTACGCTTTGATTGACTTAATTGTCGATCACTATTTCTATGTTATAGAATATACTGCTAATGAATTGGATAAGATGGAAGACGCATTGTATGTTGAAGCGAATGAGCAAATTCTGGAGAACATCCAACAAATCAGAAAAGAATTGCTTTTTCTAAAAAAAGCTGTCTTTCCTCTTCGGGAAGCCCTGGGAATAATTATCAAATCTGAATGCCCCCTGATTCATGTGCAGCAAATAAAATACCTGAATGACGTGCAGGATCACGTATTACAGATTTATGAAACCATCGAAAACTACCGCGAACTCAATGCAGGACTTAAGGATATGTACCTTTCTGATTTAAGTCATAAAATGAATAAAGTGATGCAGGTGCTTACAATTATTGCTACGATATTTATTCCACTCACCTTTATCGCAGGTATTTATGGCATGAATTTCGAGTTTATGCCGGAATTGTCATACCGATATGGCTATCCGATTGCCTGGACTGTAATGATAGGTATTGCCATTGGAATGCTTATTATGTTTAGAAAAAACAAATGGCTGTAGCCGGTTTTTGAAATCTATCCTCATCAAACTTTTATGGCATTATATCTGACCTTTCATCCTCGAATTAAATAAAAAAAACTCTTTTTCCAACATTTGGGTTAGCTGGGCGATAAGCCTAAGTAATGATTAACTTTGCACCCTCATTAAAATAACTTTTATGTCAACAGCTATTTGGATTATTCTGGCACTTGTCACTATCTACCTTATCTACAGCACTTATCGGCGTTATCAGGCTGTAAAAAACTATGATCCTGCCAATGAAAGTGATAAATTAGTACAACTTACGGATGCAAATTTCAAAAACAAGATTGCCAAAGGAATAGTATTGGTTGATTTTTGGGCTGCCTGGTGTGGCCCCTGCAAAATGATCGCTCCAATAATCAGCGAGCTTGCTAATCAATACGAAGGAAAAGCAACAATCGGAAAGCTAAATGTGGATGAGCATAAACAAGCAGCTTCGAAGTATTATGTGAGAAGTATTCCTACGCTGATACTATTTAAAAATGGAGAGCCTGTGGAGCGTTTTGTTGGTGTAAAAACCAAATCAGCTTTGGCTAAAGCTATTGATGCCCAGCTTAAATAACATTTAGATTCCCTTTAAAGCTTGTTGCTGTTTTTTTGGCAAAGACAGCAAAACAAGTTCATACGACCGATCAATCCAATTTCGAAGACGGTTCAAATCCGCAACTTGCTCCACTACAACACTAACCCAATGTTGTTTATTCATATGATAGGCCGGAATAGCCTCTGAATATTTCTCCTGACGTTCAATAACTTCATCAGGGCTTGCTTTGATACTAATGCGCAAAGGGCCATCCAGATTAGCCAATAGAAACATTTTGCCGGCAACTTTAAAAACCAAAGCATCATCACCAAAAGGCAAACTTTCGGTTACAAAATCTTTGCTCAAACAATAATTACGAATTTCCTCTATATTCATGAAGGACTAAATTTAACACAAAAGCCCATTCCCGTCGAGGAAATGGGCCTTTGAATCAGACCTAACAAGCAAAAGTTTGCTTTAACTGATCAACCATATCCAGCTTTTCCCAGGCAAAGAAATCTACCGTTTTAAAGTAACGCACTTTTCCGTCAACGGTTTCTTTACGGGTGTGTTCATCCGCATAATACACCTCTACTTCTTTGCTGAAAGGAGTTCTTCCAAAATGACCATAAGCTGCTGTTTCACCAAAAACAGGGTTTTTTAATCCAAATTTTTTGATAATTGCAAAAGGTCTCATGTCAAACAATTCACTTACCTTTTCAGCAATTTGTTCATCGGTAAGTATATTACCATCAGCATTTTTTACTTTGGCAGTATCGCGCGTATTGATATAAAAGCCTACTGGTTCTGCTACGCCAATTGCATAGGCCACCTGCACAAGCACTTCATCTGCGACACCTGCAGCCACCATGTTTTTGGCAATATGGCGAGTAGCATAAGCGGCAGACCTGTCAACTTTGGACGCATCTTTACCTGAAAAAGCTCCCCCACCATGTGCGCCACGACCACCGTAGGTATCCACAATAATCTTTCGTCCGGTCAGGCCACTATCACCATGCGGACCGCCTATCACAAATTTTCCGGTTGGGTTTACGAAAAGCTTGAAGCCGGGTTTAAACAAGTCTTTCACCCTTTGCGGAAGCCTTTTTGTAACTCTTGGAATGAGTATATTACGTACATCATCTTCAATTTTCTGAAGCATACGCTTTTCTTCATCAAAATCGTCGTGTTGGGTAGAAACTACAATGGTATCAATACAAACGGGCTCCCAGTTATTCGTATATTTAACGGTAACCTGCGATTTAGAATCCGGACGTAAGTACTTCATTTGACTTCCTTCGCGGCGTATGGCAGCAAGTTCCTGCAATAAAATATGCGACAAATCGATGGTAATCGGCATGAAATCGTCTGTTTCCTTACAAGCAAAACCAAACATCATTCCCTGGTCGCCAGCTCCCTGATCTTCTTCCTTTGATCGAACTACGCCCTGATTGATATCAGGTGACTGCTCGTGTATGGCCGATAAAACCCCGCATGACTTTGCATCAAACTGGTACTCCGCTTTATTATACCCAATTTTATCAATAACCTGACGTACAACATGTTGCACATCAACATAGGCATTTGTTTTAATTTCTCCGGCTACTACTGCCAGACCCGTTGTGACCATTGTTTCACAGGCTACTTTTGATGTAGGATCAAATCGCAATATCTCGTCTAAAATAGCATCGGAAATTTGGTCGGAAACTTTGTCCGGATGTCCTTCAGAAACAGATTCAGAAGTGAATAAATATCCCATTATTCAATAATTTTATAAAAAAAGAAACTACATGTGCAGAAGAAAGTGATTGGCAGGCTAAATATTGCTTTAGCATTTTTTTCTGTGGTTGCAATCAATCAAATCTTTCCACAACTGCGCAGACAAATCATTCTGATTTGCGCGGCAAATTTAGCGAAATATTTTATTCAGTGAAAAATTTTTAAGCTTAAAAAACACCAACAAACGGACAATAAACAGATCAGTCCCCTTGAAAATCATCTCCATTCCTATTCCAATGGTGAGCAGCTGTTGTTTTGCAGGCTTTAATTTCTAGCATTACCATAGAACGCCATTACCCATTATTAACTTGTTTCCATTTTCAACAAGAGTCTTATTAATACGGTGTAGTTTATCCGGCTATCTTGGCTTAAGCAAGCTAAAAACTACCAAAGTCGCTCCTTTTTCATTAGCTTGTTAAACCGTCATTAAAGCCTTTTATCTGAGCTATTTTTATGATAAACTTGGTGTCTAAACGAACTTTCACATAAATCCTGCTACCTCATCATGATTTGGTTAACCCCTGAAAAGCCTCCTCCATTGTCATCGCTTGTTGCTGCATAGATTGAATATTGAGGTCGTTTTTCATTGCCCATTGCATCAGGTTTTTGCGCACGTTTTCCTTTTCAGAATACTCAATGAGCCAATGCTGTCCGCTTAACTCCTTAATCCCTTTCACGCCCTTGATAGCCATCAATTGATTGGCCTGCACAATCTCTTCAAAACGCACAACCAGCACATTGCTTTTAGGTTTTTGCTTCAAATTTTGGGTGCTATCGTCAGCTACGATTTTCCCTTTGTTGATAATGATTGCACGATCGCAAATCGCCTCAACCTCCTGCATGATATGTGTAGAAAGAATCACTGTTTTTTCTTTTCCCAAAGATCTGATCAGCGAACGTATATCTATTAACTGATTGGGATCAAGGCCGCTGGTTGGTTCGTCGAGGATTAGCACCTCAGGGTCGTGCATCATCGCTTGTGCAAGCCCTACGCGTTGCCGGAAGCCTTTGGAAAGCGCCCCAATTTTCTTGTTTATTTCAACCGTTAAACCAGTTTGCTGAATAAGCCAGTCGATACGATTACCCGAAGATTTGCCCAGCTTATGTATTCCGGCAATAAACCGCAAATATTCTTTAACATACATATCGGTGTATAAGGGATTATTTTCAGGAAGATAACCCACCAGCTTTCTTACTTCCATTGATTGGCTAATCACATCATAGCCATTTACAGAGGCTTGTCCATAAGTTGGAGGAATAAAACAGCTCAGAATCTTCATCAAGGTAGATTTTCCTGCTCCGTTGGGACCCAGTAATCCGACCACCTCGCCCTTTTTTATTTCAAGGCTCACCTGATCAAGTGCCATTTGCTTTCCGTATTGTTTTGAAATTTCCTTTACAATTACCGACATAGGGCTAAATTTTTTGACAAAAATACAGCAAATTTCAGGAAAAGCTCATTACAGCATTACAGCCCCAGGAATAAATACGGTGCAGTACCAATAAGCTATCATAAGAAATCGTACTTTTGCAAACACTACAGACAAAGCGCATCTTTAGGTTGTTTCTTATGCTAAAGCTAAAACTATCAACAAATTAATGTGGATAAATTTGCGCAAACAAAAATAAGTTTCTATTTTTGCACCCCGTTTTAGGAGAAGTAAGTGCTGTAAAGACACACGAAAACATTAAAAGTCAAATGAATACACTTAGTTACAAAACTGTAAGCGTCAATAAAGAAAATGCCAACAAGCAATGGTTTATTGTTGATGCCGAAGGTCAAATTTTGGGCCGTCTGGCTTCGGAAATTGCAAAGATTTTAAGGGGCAAAAATAAAGTTTGCTTTACTCCCCACAGTGATTGCGGCGACAATGTAATAATTATCAACGCAGAAAAGATTGCGCTCACAGGCAATAAAATGGATACCAAATATTATGTTCGACATACTGGTTATCCTGGCGGAAAACGCATACGTCCGATAAAAGAGCAACTTGAGCGCAAGCCAATTGCTGTGCTTGAGCATGCCATCAAAGGTATGTTACCTAAGACAAAACTTGGCGATGAAATATTCCGCAATCTTTATGTTTATGCAGGCACTGATCACAAACATGAAGCTCAGCAGCCCACCGAAATCAAATTCAATACAATTAAATAATCATGGAAGTTATTAACGCTTTAGGCAGAAGAAAAACTGCTGTTGCCCGCGTTTACCTTAAAAGTGGTAGTGGTGTTATTACGATAAACAAGCGAGACTATAAAGAATACTTTCCAACAGGCATACTTCAGTATGTAGTTGAGCAACCTATGATGCTTACCGACAATGTTGGCAAATTCGATATTAAAATTAACCTTGATGGTGGTGGTATCAACGGACAGGCAGAAGCAGCCCGTTTAGGTATCAGCCGTGCGCTTTGTGAAATCGACCCTGAATATCGTCCGGTGCTCAAAGCAAAAGGACTAATGCGTCGTGACCCAAGAATGGTTGAACGTAAAAAACCAGGACAACCAAAAGCCCGTAAACAATTCCAGTTTAGTAAACGCTAAGCCCATAGCAAGCTTGCAACTGTGTTTAGTATCCAAATTACTGAGACTTCTTGTTGGAACTACTCAGTAATTGTTTTTAGTGAATGTAAACAATTAATAAAAAAACTATGTCAAGAGTAACATTTGAAGAGTTATTGGATGCCGGCGTACATTTCGGCCATCTCAAAAGAAAGTGGAATCCTAACATGGCTCCCTACATTTTTATGGAGCGCAATGGAATCCATATCATCGACCTGTATAAGACACAGGCCAAAATTGAAGAAGCTGCTAATGCTATGCGTCAGCTAGCACGATCAGGCAAGAAAGTGCTTTTTGTTGCGACAAAAAAACAAGCTAAAGACATTGTCTCAGAGACAATATCTAAAGTTAATATGCCTTACGTAACTGAGCGTTGGCCTGGCGGAATGCTTACCAATTTTGCGACAATTCGCAAAGCGGTTCGTAAAATGTCGAATATCGATAAGCTCACAGTAAGCGATTCGTACACAAACCTTTCAAAAAGAGAGCGTCTTCAAATTCAGCGTGAACGCGAAAAATTAGAAAAGAACCTGGGAAGTATTTCCGATCTGAACCGTTTGCCTTCTGCCATTTTCGTTGTGGATGTGGTAAAGGAACAAATTGCCGTTGCTGAAGCCCGCAAACTCAATATTCCTACTTTTGGTTTAGTGGATACCAACTCTAATCCAAACCTGATCGATTTCCCGATTCCGGGCAATGACGATGCTTCAAAATCAATCTCATTAATCATCAAACTAATGGCTCAGGCTATTGAAGAAGGTTTAAATGACCGGAAAATGGCTAAAGACAAGAGTGCTGAGGACCATTCAGAGGAAGAAGATTCATTCAAACCTACTGACAAATACAGCATTGATGATGAGGATGAAGACAAAAAAGATAGCGGCGCAGGCAAAAAAAGTACCGAAGGTGGACGCACTAAAAGACCACGCAAGGCTGTAGCCAAAAAATAACACAATTCAAGTAAAAAGAAAAATATAACGTAATGAATATCACTGCATCCCAAGTTAATGAATTAAGAAAACAAACCGGAGCCGGCATGATGGATTGCAAGAAAGCCCTGGTAGAGAGTAATGGCGATATGGAACAAGCCATTGACTTTCTGCGCAAAAAAGGCCAGAAAGTTGCTGCCAAAAGAGCCGATCGCGAAGCCAAAGATGGTGTGGTAATTGCCAAATCCAATGCCGACAACAGTTATGCTGCTGTTTTGATGATTAACTGTGAAACAGATTTTGTTGCCAAGAATGAAGATTTTGTCAAATACGCAGAAAGCATTCTTGATCTGGCTATTTCAAATAAAGTTAAAGAGGCAGAAGCTCTCAAAAAACTTAAGCTTGATGACAGAACTGTTGAAGAAACAATTACAGATCAAACTGGTGTTATCGGCGAGAAAATAGATCTCGGTGCTTTTGCAGCCATTGAAGCGCCATTCACAACAGCTTATATTCATCCCGGAAATCGCTTGGCAACGATCATTGGGCTTAATCAGCCGAATGGCGAAAAACTTGCTCAGATAGGTCGCGAACTTGCTATGCAGGTTGCAGCAATGGATCCGGTAGGTGTTGACGAAGCTGATGTGCCACAGGATATTATCCTACGTGAAATTGAAATTGGCATGGATCAGGCCCGTAACGAAGGAAAACCAGAAGCAATGCTTGAGAAAATTGCTAAAGGAAAACTTAATAAATTTTACCGTGACAATACCCTGCTAAATCAGGATTTTGTGCGCGAAAACAAAAAATCGGTGCGTCAATACCTCAGCGAAGTTGATGCAGACCTAACAGTTACTGCTTTCAAGCGTTTTATGCTTGGATAAGCAATTTCACAACACTAAAAAAGCCGCCTCTTCAATTGAAAAGGCGGCTTTTTTGTTTTCCTGTCTTCAAGTTAAACACCCAAGAGCGTCTTAACGATACGTGCAAGCTGCTGATTATCGGCACGACCTGCAATTTGGGAAGTAGCTTTCCCCATCACCTTGCCCATATCTTTGATTGAACTGGCTCCGGTTTCCTGAATAATTGCAGATAAAATCGCCTTGATCTCCTCTTCCGAAAGTTGCTGTGGCAAATACGATTCTATTATGGATGCCTGATAATCCTCTTCCTCAGCCAACTCAGGTCTGTTTTGTTCTGTATAAACTGCCGAAGATTCTTTGCGCTGCTTCACTAATTTTTGGAGCAACTTCATTTCAACTGCCTCCGGAATTTCTCCGCTGCTCACATCTTTGCCGGTTTTTTCGAGCAGTAAAGCGGCTTTTATTGCGCGTAAAGCAGCAAGCTTTCTGGTATCTTTTGTCCGCATTGCCTGCTTGATATCGTCATTGATCAGTATCTCTAATGCCATAACTTATTTTTTTTAATCTACATTATCATGAAGAAAACTGTTGCCACTATTCAGTCCGTTTTGTTCGCCTTTGAGCGAATAGCGTGATACTTCCTTATCTGGATTTGTCTGTTCCTGATCCTGTAACTTTGTGCCCCGGCGCAAATAGGCTGGCTGTCGCTCAAGCTCTTCCAGTCCCTGAGCAGAATGTAATTTCATACTCATGGCCTTAAGCCTCGACTGTCGCATCATCGAATTCCTGTCAAGGTCTTCTTTTGGCATTTGCGGTTTTTCTGCCTCAGCCTCATCATGCATATAATCTTCCTGGGGCTTTTTATCACTCACACTAATTGAGATCAAATCATGATCTTTGGAAGACTCTTTCTGATAAGAATTATCCTCTTTTGATTCAGACTTTGAAGCTTTAACCTGAATTTCATTATTTGATCTCTCAGGTTCAATAGCTTTTTTCTCTGACTTTTCCTCTTCCAGATGGTGCACCTTTACAGGCTTTTCATCATTTTCGTCAGAATCTACAAAGCTAAAAATTGACTTTTGCTGAGGTTCTGATACATCAGCCTTCTCCTCTTTCGCCGATTGCTCGGTTTCGGCTGTATTTTGTTTTGCATCATCGTGCAAATGATGTCTGATTACTTTACCATCAGAAGCAGGTTTTGCAGCTGCATCTTTTGACAAGCTGGGTCTGGAAACGGTTTTATTGCCATAAAGATCAGTGACAGAAACTTTCCTTTCAGTCATACCAATTGGAATATCGTCATCATTGTCAAAACCGGTTGCAATGATCGTGATGGCAATATTATTGCCAAGCGAATCATCCTTACCATTTCCCCAGATAACTTCGGCTGTATTGCCACAAGTTTGTTGGATATAGTCAGTTATTTCGAGCACTTCATCCAAAGAGACTTCGTCCTCGCCGGAAGTAATATAAAGCAGGATATTTTGAGCTCCTGCAATATTTGAATCATTGAGCAAGGGTGATCTCATGGCATCTTCAATCGCTTTAAGAGAGCGATTTTCACCTTCTGCTTTTGCCGATCCCATGATGGCTTTTCCGCTATGACGCATCACGGTATTCACATCTTCAAAGTCAACATTGATATAGCCCGTAACTGTGATGATTTCTGCGATCCCTTTGGCCGCTATAGTAAGCACATCATCAGCACGTTTAAAGGCCTCAGTAAGTTTCATGTTCCCGTACTCTTCTCTGAGCTTATCATTACTGATAATGAGTAAAGTATCAACATGTTTGCGCATCTCTTCAAGCCCCTCAAGCGCCTGCTGCCTACGTTTTCTGCCTTCAAAACCAAAGGGCAAGGTTACGATACCCACAGTAAGAATATCCAACTCGTGGGCTACCTGGGCAACGACAGGTGCAGCTCCGGTGCCTGTTCCTCCTCCCATCCCGGCAGTGATAAACAACATTTTGGTGTGAGGTTCCAGCAGCTCTCTAAACTCATCAACGGTTGCAAGAGCCGCTTCACGCCCTACAGCGGGGATGTTTCCGGCACCAAGTTCACGCTTTCCTAGGTGTATCTTTGTAGCTACTGGACTGGTATCCAAGGCCTGCGAATCAGTATTGCAAAGAATAAAATCAACGCCTTTAATTCCTTGCTCATACATATGCGTAACAGCATTGCTACCGCCGCCTCCAACGCCAATAACTTTAATAATATTAGATTGATCTTTAGGGTGTTCGAATTTTAACATTTCTGGCATGGTATTAAGATTTTTAAAAGTACTTACTTGTTTTTCTTTCTCAATAATTTATTTGGTTAGTTTTCAACAATCAAAGGTTAATAGCTTCTACTCTATGAGATCTCTGTCGAAAAGCTTTTTAATTTTATCCAAATAGCTTGCTCCTTTTTTTTCAGGCACAATTTTTTGTTTGGGCTTAGGTTGAGTTGGGTCAGCGGCAGCTTTCAATCGCTCCACTTCTTCTTCATTTACATGTCTGTCAATTCCTTCGATCACTAAGCCGATTCCCGTTGCAAACATCGGGCTGGCCAATTCCTCAACTGTATCCTTTGCCAGGTGCTCATTTGGATACCCAATACGCACATCCATTCCAGTTACAAAAGCCGCCAACTGATCAATATGCTTCATCATCGCCCCACCTCCTGTGAGCACGATTCCAGCAATCAGGCGACGCTCAAAACCAGAATTTTTGATTTCATAATATACATGTTCAAAAATTTCTTCGAGCCTTGCCTGAATGATAGAAGCAAGATTTCTGAACGAAATTTCCCGTGGCGCTCTTCCTCGGATGCCTGGAATGGAAACGACTTCATCGTCTCTGTTTTCGCTGGCCAGTGATGATCCGAATTTTACTTTAACCTCTTCCGCATGCTTTTTAATAATGGTGCAGCCTTCGCGAATGTCTTCGGTAATTATGTCTCCGCCAAATGGAATCACAGCAGTATGTCTGATGATGCTGTCGTGAAAAATGGCAATATCTGTTGTTCCTCCGCCAATATCGACCAAAACCACACCTGCTTCTTTTTCATCATCGCCCAAAACAGCCTGCGCAGAAGCAATGGGTTCCAGGATCAGGTCAACCATCTCCAGCCCTGCTCTTGTTACACATTTTAGTACATTTTTTGCGGCAGCAGTCTGGCCAATGATTACATGAAAATTAGCTTCCAGCTTGCTGCCCAGCATACCCACCGGCTGTTTGATACCTTGCTCGCCGTCAACAATATACTCCTGAGGAATCACATCAATAATCTCTTCCCCGGCTGCCATACTCAGCTTATACATATCATTGGTAAGCTTCTCTATTTCGAGCCGGTTAATTTCCTGTTCGTGATTCTCTCTGATGAGGCTGCCACGGTGTTGCAGGCTTTTTATATGTTGACCTGCAATGCCAACGTTCACATATTTTATGTCAACTCCTGAACGTGCCGATGCTTCGTCAACAGCCCTGCGGATAGAATTTACAGTATCCTCTATATTGGAAACAACACCACGTTTCACGCCTATCGACTCGGTTTTGCCATGACCTAAAATTTCTATTTTTCCATTTTCATTTCGCCTTCCCACCAAACAAGCAATCTTAGTGGTTCCGATGTCTAATCCTACAATAATGTCAGATGATTTCATAGTCGTTATCTTTTGGTGCAAACAATTTGATTACTAAATTTCAAATTAATTCGTTGGTATTGAATCAATTCTTCGCTCATAGCCTTCTGCTTATAAAAAGCTTTCAGATGCAGAAGTTTTTCAGGCAACAACTCCAATGATCCGAGTACAACGGTTGCCGAACCAATTTTTGGAGTCAGCTCTATTTCATGGAGACTGTTCATATAAATCTGATCGATGAGTACCGACAAAAAAGCATCTGCTTGTAAGGCGTTATTCAAACGAAACAGTTCAGGTAATTCAGTTTTACGATATACCGAATCAAAAATGGAAGCCGTTTTTTTTCCTGACAACACAGGAAAATCAAGGTATCCGCTGGCAATAATCACCCTTGAGGCATAGCCGGTATTCACCGGAAATATCGTTCCTGAATGATCGATATAGATAGACTCATTTCTTCGGTTATAAGCCCTAATATAGGCGTTTCGCTCTTTTACCCGTATTTTCAATCTCCCATTTATGGTTGTACTTATATCGGCTTCATCCACCCAAGGGTTTTTTTGGAGGCGTTCTTTTATCTCTCGCAAACGAAAATGCCTGATAGGTTTACCTTCAATGGAATCAGTTAGGGCTATTACATCGGCAATAAGCTTGGATTGATTTAAAAAACCCGCTTGATTTTTCCGATTTATTACTACATCTAAGCCGGTTACCGGAGATTTAAGGTACTCATGTCGCGCAAATGCAAGCAAAATCACCAGTCCAACAGCTGATACAATCCATACGAAGACGCTTAAAATTTGTTTTACCATGATGCCATCATTTTTTCAATAGGTTCAACAAATCGATCAATATCTCCGGCTCCCATAGTCACCAGCACTTCAGGTCTAAGCAATTCAATTTTAGGCAATAAGGATGATTTTTCCAATTGCCATTTCTCTTTTAGTTTAATTTTTTTCAATAAGACCGCTGAATCAATGCCTGCAACAGGCTTTTCGCGTGCAGGATATATATCCAACAATAACAGCTGATCAGCATCTGCAAAACTGTTTGCAAACTCATCCATCAAGTCGCGTGTTCTGGAAAACAAATGCGGCTGAAAGACCGCCGTAATCTTCTTTTCAGGGAACAATGATCGCAGGGCCGACAAGCAAGCTTTTATCTCGGTAGGATGATGTGCGTAATCATCAACATAGTAATGATTTGCATTATTTAATCGGATATCAAACCTACGCTTAACGCCCCTAAATGCCTCCAAAGCCTGTGCAACAACAGCTATTTTTAAACCCATAAGATAGGCAAGGGTAGCTGCTGCCAGGGCATTATTCAAGTTATGAATACCCGGCATGGGGAAAACAATATCTGCTGTTTGATTATCCGGCCAATGCAATTTAAAATACTGCTTCCCATCCTTAATATCCATCCCTGAAGCAAAAACATCAGCCTGGGCAGCTGTTCCATATTTTAACTTGCCTTGCGCTACATTGAGCTGCTGATCCTGTTGCAAAACAAGCTTTCCTGCTGAAGGCAAGCAATTTGCAAATGCAACAAAGCCAGCGATTAGCTGCTCATGACTGCCATAAATATCCAAATGATCCGCCTCAACAGAAGAGATAAGCGCAATATCAGGGCTAAGCGTTAAAAACGACCTATCGAATTCGTCGGCTTCCACAAGTAGAATATGTGCATCGGGCTTGAGGACGAGATTAGAATTAAAATTATTTGCAATGCCACCGATAAAAGCCATAAAAGGTAGTCCGGCCGCTTGAAAAATCTGTGCTGTTAAGGCTGTAATTGTTGTTTTGCCATGTGTACCGGCAATTGCAACTGTGAAGTATTCTTCAGAAAGTTTACCCAAAACCTGTGACCGCTTCAGGCTTCGTACATTTCTACTTTGAAGCGCTGCCAGCAATTTGCTTTCGACGGGGATGGCGGGAGTTATTACTGCCAGATCTATTGCTGATGGAAGCTGCACTGGATCATCCTTATAAAAAACAGAGACACCTTCCTGCTCAAGCTGCAGTGTAAGTGGTGTTTGCGTGAGATCATAGCCGGAAACAGCAGACCCCAGCGACATAAAATACCTCGCAAGCGCACTCATACCAATGCCTCCTATTCCTAAAAAGAAAATCTGATGTCCGCTTCCGTATTTCATCTCTTTATTAGTTTTACAATTTCATCCACAATAGCCTCATCTGCATTCGGAAGGGCAAACAACCCTATTGCTTCAGCCATTTCAAGCCCAATTTTGGGCGATGCAATGAGTTTAATCATTGCCGGCACCAACTCGGCCTTGGCCAACTGATTTTCAATCAAAAGTGCCGCGTTTTTGTCCACCAGTCGCCTTGCATTTTTGTACTGATGATTTTCAGCAGCCGTTGGTAATGGCACAAAAATAACAGGCTTTTGCACAACAGCCAACTCTGCAATCGCCATTGCACCTGCACGTGAAACAACCAAATCGGCTGCTGCATAGGCCAAATCCATGCGATCGATAAATGGTGTAACATGGATCAAGGCTGCAAGACCTGCTTCTTCAACAACGGTAGCTGCCTGAGGTGCAAAGGCTTGTCCTGTTTGCCAAATTAACTGAAGTTTATGCTTCTCAAACAAGTTTATTTGCTCACTTATTGCATAATTAATCGCCAAAGCACCCTGACTTCCTCCAACAATAAGTGCCACAGGCAATTGCTGATCCAGCTTAAAAAATGCCCTGCCGGCTTCTCGTTTGTCCGCTACCTGAACAGCTTGTTTGCGCAAAGGATTTCCTGTTAGAACAGTTTTTTCTGATGGAAACCACTTTTCCATCTTATCATAGGCAGTGCAAATCTTGTTTACTTTTTTGGCCAACAGCCGATTCGTTATTCCGGGAAAGGAATTTTGTTCCTGAATCAAAGTTGGAATACCCAGTTGCACTGCAGCTTGCAATGTCGGGCCGCTGGCATATCCACCCACACCAATGACTATTTGGGGTCGGAATTTCTTTAAAATTCTTCTTGCTCTTAACAAGCTGACAACTACTTTTAGAGGAAACAAAAAATTATCAAAACTAAGTTTACGCTGCAACCCACTGATCCACAAGCCATCGATGCTGTATCCTGCTTTTGGAACCCGCGACATCTCCATACGGCCGCTTGCTCCCACAAAATGTATGGCAGCATCGGGCATACGACGGCGCAAAGCATCTGCTATGGCTATCGCTGGAAAGATGTGACCTCCGGTTCCACCTCCACTAAGTATAATCCGCTTCGACTCTTGCGTCATTATGATAGTTTTCTAACTGTATTTGTTCTTTTTTAGTGATCTCTTTACTAACACTTAATATTATTCCTATGGATAAACTGGTAAACCAGATGGATGTCCCTCCCATACTTACCAGAGGCAGAGGCTGACCGGTTACCGGCAATAAACCAACTGCCACGCCCATATTTACCATAGCCTGAAATACAAGGCTAAAGGCTACTCCTATAGTTAAAAACGCCCCAAAAGTTTGTGGAATTTTCGTTACAATAATTACTGCCCTGAAGAGCAAAATAAGATACATCAAAACGATAAATGCTCCTCCAACCAGACCATATTCTTCAACAATAATGGCAAAAATAAAATCTGAATACGGATGGGGCAGAAAATTCCGCTGCGTACTGTTTCCGGGCATTTTACCAAATATTTTTCCATTGGCAATGGCAATTTCCGCTTGTTCCTTCTGGTAATTATCTCCGGTATCTTTTGTAAAATTTTCAATTCTGCTTTTCCATGTCCACAAACGACCCTGCTTGTCTTCAGGCATTTGCAGTACAATCAACACAAAAATTGTGAGAGCAACCAAGCCTATTGCAACCAGCGATAGTATGTATTTCATATTTACCCGGCCGATAAAAAGCAATACCAGACTTGTTGTGAATATCATGGCTGCTGTGGAAAAATTTGCCGGCAATACCAGAAAAACAATTAAAATAACCGGAATCATTAACGGAACAAATGCCGACTTAAAATCTTTAATATGATCCTGTTTTTTGGTGAGCATCCGCGCCAAATACATGATAAGGGTAAGCTTTGCCAAGTCGCTGGTTTGAAAAGTGAGGTTAAAAGGCAAGGGCAACACGCGTTTGGCTTCGTTGAGGTTGAGACCAAACACCAGTGTGAGCAGTAATAAAGGAATTGAAATCCATAGCGCGATTTGAAATACCGGCGAAAAATAGACATACTTTATTTTATGCGTGAGGTACATAAAAAATATGCCCAGAAACAAAATCACAAAATGCTTCAGCATATAGTATTCCGTATTACCCTGCTGATATTTATAAGCCAGGGTTCCGGTTGAACTATATACGGCCAACAAAGAGAAAATAGACAACAGAATTACTACTGTCCAGATGATTTTATCTCCCTTGATATCGCCAAGAATTCTTCGCATCTTAAAACGCTTATAATGAATTTACAGCTTTCTTAAATTGATCGCCACGATCTTCATAGCTTTCGAACAGGTCGAAACTTGCACAGGCAGGCGACAGCAGCACCACATCGCCATTGGTAGCCAGCATAGAAGCTATCATTACAGCTTCTTTGGCGTTGTCCGTTTCAACAACCTGATCGATCACAGAAGAAAATGTTTCCATAAGTTTTTTATTATTCAAGCCCAGGCAGATCAAAGCTTTCACTTTCTGTCGCACCAGAGGCATCAGCGCAGCATAATCATTTCCCTTATCGATTCCGCCTGCAATCCAAACAACAGGTTTTTCCATACTTTCGAGCGCATACCAGGTAGCATTTACACTCGTTGCCTTTGAATCATTGTAATAGGAAATGCCATGCACATTGGCAATATATTCCAGCCGATGCGCGATATTCTGGAAGTCAGAAAGGCTTTGCTTCAACGATTCGTTGCGGATCTGCAGCAATTTTGAGGTTACGCCGGCCGCCATTGAATTGTAAGCATTGTGCTTGCCTTGTAGGGCTAATTGTTCGAGTGTCATATTAAAGTTTGTTTGATTTGCATGAATCTTGATCTGTCCGCCCTGTAAGGCGGCTCCTTGATTTATTTTTACTGAATTTGTGGTTATTGGAAACAATTGTACGCTTGGGTTCAACTTTTCTAACTCTTCGTTGATAAGCTCATCATCGATATTATAAACCAGCATGTTATCCGCATTCTGATTCTTAATTAATCGCATTTTTGATGCAGTATAAGCCTCAAAACTATTTTGATAGCGATCAAGATGATTGGGTGTAATATTTAACAGCACAGCGATATCAGGCCGAAAGTTTACAATATCATCGAGCTGAAAGCTGCTTACTTCAAGCACGAAATAGTCATACTCGCGTGTTACCAAAGCTGCAGCAAAACTGAATCCGATATTTCCGGCTACACACACATCCATTCCGGCTTGCTGCAGGGCATGGCCGATAAGCGCTGTAGTTGTGGTTTTGCCGTTTGAGCCGGTAACCGCAATGATAAAAGCATTAGTAAACCAGCTGGCAAATTCAATCTCAGAAACAAGCGTTATCCCAGCTTTCCTAATGGATTTTATGATTGCTGCAGATTCGGAGATACCCGGGCTTTTAACGATTAAGTCTGCCTGTAAAATTCGTGATTCCGTGTGTTGATCCTCTTCAAAGTTGATCGCGTGAGTTTCTAATAATGTTTTGTATGGGCTTGCAATGGAATCAAAATCAGACACAAATACCCTCATTCCCTGCTTTTGTGCAAGCAAGGCAGCACCGCAGCCGCTTTCGCCAGCTCCAAGCACCACAATATTCTGATATTTGATCAATGATTCTTTCACAATTATCTCACTTTTAAGGTGATAATGGTTAATACTGCCAACATGATTCCAACAATAAGAAATCGTTGTACGATCTTTGGTTCGGGGTAACCCAGCTTCTGATAATGGTGATGCAGCGGCGCCATTTTAAAAATGCGCTTACCTGCACCGAGTTTTTGCTTGGTATATTTGAAATAAGTCACCTGCATTACTACCGACAGACTTTCTGCCAGAAATATCCCACAGAGTATCGGAATCAGCAGCTCTTTGCGTATCAGAATTGCGAAAACAGCAATAATGCCGCCGAGGGCCAAACTTCCGGTATCGCCCATAAACACCTGAGCCGGATAGGAGTTATACCATAAAAATCCGATGTTAGCCCCCACAAAAGCACTGATGAAAATTGTAAGCTCACCTGTATCCGGTAAGTACATTATATTGAGGTAATCGGCAAAAATAAAGTTGCCTGAAACCCACGCTAATATTCCCAAAGTAGTTCCGATAATCGCCGAAGTGCCTACCGCCAGTCCATCCATGCCATCGGTAAGGTTGGCGCCATTTGACACCGCTGTAATGATTAAAATTACGATAGGGATAAAAATTAAAAATGACCATTTACGGTAATCCGGTCCTATCCACTTGAGCAATACGGCATAGTCAAACTCATTATTTTTTATGAAAGGAATCGTAGTTTTGATAGAATTGTTTTCCGATACGGTAAAACGACTTACCTGAGCCGTTGAAGGCAACTCATTTACAATTTGTTGCCCTTCTACAGGCTTCTCGCGCATCACAACAGCATCGTCAAAATACATAACCAGGCTTACTACCAAACCTAAAATCACCTGACCAATAATTTTTACGCGCGGCGAGAGTCCCTTCTTGTCCTGCTTGAACACCTTGATATAATCATCATAAAATCCAAGACCGCCAAGCCAAACTGTGGTGAAAAGCATCAGCAAAATGTATATATTGGCCAGCTCAGTAAACAGCAATGTAGGTATCACTATGGACGCCAGTATGATAAGACCGCCCATTGTGGGTGTGCCTTGTTTTTCTTTTTGCCCTTCCAAACCCAGATCCCTTACTATTTCGCCAACCTGCTTTCTGTTAAGGTAGTTGATCCAGCGCTTACCAAAAAACAAAGAAATAATCAGGGAGGTGATCACAGCAGCTGCTGCTCTGAAGGAGATGTACTGAAACAATCCCGCTCCGGGAATATTAAAATGCTGATCGAGGTATGTAAAAAGATAGTATAACATAATCACACAAGTCTTTGGTTTAAAGCATCTTTCAATACTTCCATGTCATCAAAAGGATATTTTACTCCATTAATTTCCTGGTATTTTTCATGACCTTTGCCGGCAACAAGAATGATGTCGCCTTTAGCCGACAAGGCAACCGCTGTTCTGATCGCTTCCTTGCGGTCAGAAATTGCTAAAACACGATTATAATTCTGTGGCTCAACACCTTTACGCATATCTTCAATAATTTTTCCGGGCGCTTCTGACCTGGGGTTATCCGAGGTTAGCAAAAGTCGATCGCTAAACGAAGCACCAATCCGAGCCATCTCCGGACGCTTTGTAACATCGCGATCGCCTCCCGCACCTGCTACAGTAATCAGCTGTTCGTTGTGTGTTCTCACATCATCAATGGTTTTCAGCACATTTAATAAAGCATCAGGAGTGTGCGCATAATCGATAATCCCGGTTATTCCGGATGAATGATAAACTATTTCGAACCTGCCTGTTGCTGATTTGAGAAGGCTGATTCCCTTTAGTAAATCAATTTCAGGAAGCCCAAGTTGGTGCGCAGTGCCATAAATAGCGAGCAGATTGCTTGCATTAAAATAACCAGCAAGTCGCGTAGAAATTTCATTCCCGTTAAGGAGCAAAAGCAAGCCCTCAAAACTATTTTCCAGCACTTTTGCCCGATAATCAGCTTCACTACGCAAAGAATAGGTGAACACACTGGCCCGGGTATTTTGAACCATGAATCGCCCATTTTTATCATCAAGATTTATGAGTGCAAAAGCATCAGCATCCAGCCAGTCGAAAAAATTCTTTTTTACATCACGATAGGCCTGAAAAGTTCCATGATAATCCAAATGATCATGGGTTAGATTGGTGAATATTCCTCCGGCAAAATGCAGTCCCAAAACCCGAAACTGATCAATTGCGTGTGAACTCACTTCCATAAAAGCGTGACTGCAACCATTTTTTACCATTTCGGCCAACAAGGCATTGATGGCCAGAGGATCAGGTGTAGTATGTGTTGCCTTAATCTTTTTGTTCCCAATTTTGTTTTCGATGGTTGATAATAATCCACAAGGGAAGCCATTTTCGGTGAATAAACTATGCAGTAAAGTAGCAATGGTAGTTTTTCCGTTTGTGCCTGTAACTCCAACAAGCTTTAGCCCTTTGGAAGGATGATCGTAATAATTGGCAGCAGCCAATGCAAGGCTGTAGGCGGTATTCTCTACGCGCACATAGGTAATGTGCTCATGCTGTTCTTCGGGAATTTTTTCGCAAACCACAGCAATAGCGCCGGCATCAATTGCCTTATTGATAAATAAATGTCCATCATATAAACTTCCCTTTACAGCAAAAAATACGGAATCCTGATGCAGCTTTCGCGAATCAAAATGGATAGCCTCCACAGCAAGCTCGGTGTTTCCAATCACCTGGCGAACAGGGCATTTATATAATATGTCGGACAAAAGTTTTGTCATTACAGGTTCAAAAGTTTTAGTTCAATAATTTGTCCTTTTGCGGCTACACTACCAGCTTTTAGCGACTGCCAGGCTACCTGACCGTGGCCACTTATATGGGCTTTCAAGCCCATATTTTCTAATAAAAACACGGCATCACGAACATTCATACCTCTCATATTTGGTATTAAGTTGTCCTGATAAGTTGCCGGATGCAGCGCTAATCCAACAGTATCTGCTTTTGCCTTTACCCATACAGAACCACTTGCCTCATTATGAAAAGGAATATTCAACTCACTGTACAACTGGTTTGCATCTTCATGAAAAAGGGACTTGCCGGTAAGCGCTAACACGTTATGCTCCTTTTGCTCTTCTATTTTGTTGTCATGAATATCAAGGCGGGTAGCATACACCTTATCAGCAATCTCCTTGAAAACAGGAGCAGCAACAGCTCCTCCATAAATTTTTCCGGACGAGGGGTTGCTTACCACTACAATACAGCTGTATTGCGGATTCGATGCCGGAAAATAACCCACAAATGAAGCGGTATAATTGGTCTTGTTGTAGCCTTGCTTTCCGCTTGCTATTTGTGCGGTTCCGGTTTTACCGGCTATCGTAAAAGCACTGTTTCTGAGGTAGCGCGCCGTTCCTCTGGTAACAACGCCTTCCATCAGGCTCTTTACCGAATCGATAGTGGATTGCGAGGCAATGGATTTATTGATTACTTGTGTTTCAAAATGTTTGAGCACCATTCCTCCCTGACGGATTTCATCCACAAAAAGAGGTTTCACCATTTTGCCATTATTGGCTACGGCATTATAAAAAGTCAATATTTGCAAAGGCGTTAAGCTCAATTCATAGCCAATTGACATCCAGGGTAAAGTAGTGCCGTACCAATGCTGTTTGTCGCTCGGATGTTTAATGTACGGTTTCCCTTCTCCGGCCAGCTCCAGATCAAGAGGCTGGTTGAGCGACATCTTGTAAAGTTGCTCTACGAAACGCTCGGGTTTCTCTTTGTAAGCATCGTACACGAGCCGACTTACTGCCACATTAGAGGATTTTTCAAAAGCCTCCCTAATTGTAATTTTGCCATCCCTGATCGGGTACACATCCCGCATTGTTCTGCTATAATATACCGTATATGCTGCGCGCCCGATATCAATGGTATCAGTAAGTCTTACCTTATTGTCCTCAATCAGCGCCATCATCGAAGCCAGTTTAAAAGTGGAGCCGGGCTCTACACTTTCGGCAAGAGCATAATTGTAGTTTTCAACATATCGACCCGATTTGCCATCCCAGCTTAGGTTAGCAATAGCCTTAATCCTGCCGGTAGCCACTTCCATAAGCACCGCACAGCCTTCCTCGGCATTATTCTCTGATAAATTTCTGCGCAGGGCATTCTCAGCAACGTCCTGAATATTTATATCAATGGTGGTTACGACATCCTGCCCGTTCTGTGGTTCAATTTCATTGCCATCAAACATCGGCTTCCAATCGCCATTATTGATACGCCTTTTGAGCTGCTTGCCATCAGTCCCTTTTAACACATTATGATAAGCCCCTTCGATGCCAACAAACAGTCCTTCGCTTTCGTTTTCGTAACCGATGGTGCGACTAGCCAGCTCACGAAAAGGCTTTTCACGTTTATCGTGAGCCAATAATATCAAACCACCTTTGTATTTGCCCTTTCTTAGAATTGGAAATTTGCGCAGCTGTTTCACCTGTGCGTAAGTTGCTCTGTTGCGCAACAACAAATACCTATTACCCTGTTTTCGTGCTCTTTTAAGGTCATTTAAATAAGATGCCTTCGACTTGTTGTGAAAAAGTTGTGACAGCATCAAAGCCAAAGAATCTGATTTTGCTTCAAAAAACGGCTGACTTATCAAGGGTGAGGCAACATCCATGCGCACTTCAAATACAGGCACTGAAGTTGCCAGCAAGGCGCCATCATCTGCCAGCACATTACCACGGACTGCTTCAACACTAAAAAAGCGTAACTCCTGTTTTTCGGCTTTTGCCCGCAGTTCCTCACCCTGAGTAACCTGAATATAGGCAATACGGACCACGATAGCCAGCCCGAAAAGCAGCATGAAAGCATACAACAGGTAAACCCGCCTCAATATGTCTTTCTTTTCGTCCATTACTTATAGTCTGCTTTTTTGATGAGTAACTTTTTTACAGGTTCAGTGGATTCATTCAGTCCCGAATACTGGAGTTTCTTAGCGATTTCAGATTGTTTTGTTTGCTGCATCAGCTCCGATTTGGAAGAGATGTACTCATAATGCAGCTCTTTTAACTCCGCATTTAAACCATCGATTTGCCGACTCATATCTTCGGCATAGTAGCTGTTGGAGATATACAGCAGCGCGATGGCAACCAAAAAAAATACATAGTTAGTTTGCCGCCGCACCCATTCATAAGCCAAAAAATCGCCGCCAAGGATGTCCATAAAGAGGCTTCCGAAAAAGTTTTTCTTCTTTTTCAAAACAGGATTTGTATAGGGCACCTCCTGCTTCTCAATTCGTTCGTTAACTTTCCTATCCATTATCTTTTCTTTGTGCAATTCTCAATTTAGCACTGCGCGATCTGCTGTTCTCTGCAATTTCATGACTTGAAGGAGTAATTGGTTTACGGCTTACCAATTCGTAGGGCGTTTGAGGTTGACCGTAAAAATCCTTTTCAATCTGACCATCAGCGCGACCCGCACGCATAAAGTTTTTTACGAGCCGGTCTTCCAATGAGTGATATGAAATCACCACCAATCTTCCGCCGGGTTTTAGCAAACCGGCACATTGTTCCAGAAAAATCTCCAACACTTTTAGTTCTGCATTAACTTCAATGCGCAAGGCTTGAAACACCTGAGCCAATACCTTAAATTCCCGATGCCGGGGCAAACTTTTCTCTATTGCAAGTTTCAGATCTGTGGTAGTAAGCAGTGGGTTATTTTGGCGGTAAGAAACGATATGGCCTGCTATTGTCCAGGCATTGGGCAGTTCGCCATACTTTCTGAACACTGCTGTAAGTTGTTCCTGATCGTAACTATTCACGATATCGGCAGCACTTGATGCGCTGTTTTGATCCATGCGCATGTCAAGTTTTCCTTCAAAACGCGTTGAAAATCCCTTTTCGGGAATATCAAACTGATGAGAAGAAACTCCTAAATCAGCGAAGATACCGTCCAGTTTATCTACGCCATTAATGCGTATAAAATTCTTTAGAAACTGGAAATTGTGGGGTATAAATGTAAATCGCCTGTCGTCGATCACGTTGGCCAAAGCGTCCCTGTCCTGATCAAAACCAAACAAATGGCCATCACCGATTTTATCCAGAATTGCACGTGCATGTCCGCCACCGCCGAAAGTAACATCAGCATACAATCCTCCAGCCTGCACTTGCAAGCCTTCAACCGATTCGTGAAGCATAACAGGCTTATGATACATATTTTTTAGCTTGTTTGGTCAGTATTACCCAGTTTCTCTGTTGCCAATTTTTCGAACGCCTCTTCATCCATGCGGTTGATTTCTGTTTCGTAAGATGCTTTATCCCAAAGCTCCATTTTGACAGTAAGAGAAGTGAGTACTACCTCCTTCAACAAGCCTCCTGATGTAATCAGGTTTTTGGGAATCTGTAATCTGCCCGAGCCATCCATCTTTACCATTTTGGCTCCGGCATTATACTTTCGCACGAGTTCTACATTCGACCGCACAAATTGATTCAACGAACGCAGCTTTTCCTGCGTTTGTACCCAATCGCTCATGGTATAAAGCTCCAGACATTTGCTAAACAAGCCTGGCCTCAGGACAAAACCGTCTCCTGCAAGGTCGCCGAGTTGCTCCTTGAAATCTGCCGGAAGCATCAGTCTTCCCTTGGCATCCAGCTTACATTGATATTGTCCTATTGGGTAACTCAAAATTTATCAATTAGTGAGGTAAAATTAGTGCATTTTTTCCCACATTACTCCATTTTATACCACAAAAGTTATCAAATGTTACAAAAAAGCATAAATATTTTTATCAAACTCTTATAAAATACTATATATCAGCATATTAAAAAATGCGATGCAACGTCCAAAACGCTTACTCTCTGATAATGAAACGGTTTTATCAACAATACCATCGGAAACAAGCAGGAACTCAGACAGATCACAACTTCAAGTTGGAGCTGATTGCGGTTTACATTGTCATTTTATCTATTTTTGTACATTGAATTCTCGCACAAAAACATGAAAGAAAAGCAAGAGGCGGTTCGTATGCAGGATGAGAAGCTGATCGATATTGAGCGTGTGTTTACTCACAAAAATCCGCGTTTGTCTGCACTTATTCCTGGATTTATTTTCCGCTACCTGAAACGCATTATACATCAGGGGCAGATTAACGACTTTATTGGCCGTTCCAAACACTTGTACGGACTTGATTTCGTGGATGCTATAATGGAGGAGTTCGATCCGGTTGTTGAAATTAAAGGGCTTGAGAACATTCCCACGGATGAGCGCATTATTATAGCATCAAATCATCCTTTGGGGGGTCTCGATGGTATTGCTTTGATGCAGGCAGTGGGCAAGGTAAGGCGCGATATTCGATTTCCTGTCAATGATATTTTGCTGTTTCTCGACAATTTAAAACCGCTGTTTATTCCTATCAACAAACATGGAAGCAACGCTGAAAACATCAGGATTTTAAATGAAACATTTGAAGGAAATGACAGTATCTGTTACTTTCCGTTTGGACTTGTTTCAAGAAAAAAGGACGGAAAGATATATGACCTGGAATGGAAAAAAACATTTCTGACGAAAGCTAAAAAATACAAACGCAGCTTTGTGCCAACACATATTGCCGGCAGGAATTCAAACTTTTTTTATAATTTTTCAAATTTTCGTAAATTGCTCGGCATTAAAGCCAATATCGAGATGTTATACCTGGCCGACGAGTTTTTTAAACAAAAAGATAAAAAAATCATCATAACGTTTGGAGCACCCATAAGCTACCAAACATTTGACAAGCGAAGAAGCGACAAAGAATGGGCAACTCAACTGAGAAATTATGTTTATCAACTGGGTAAAAAGCCAGATTTAATTTTCGACCCCGAGCAAAACTACACACTCTAATAACCAGCAAATATCAGCACATATGGAAGCTATAATACCTCCTGTTTCGATCGATTTAATACTGTCCGAACTGACTCAGGATCGCTTTTTTAGAAAAACCAATAATGGGAACAACGAAATTTATATTGTTTCTGACTTTGATTCGCCCAATATAATGCTCGAGATCGGACGCTTGCGCGAAATTACATTTAGAGACTCAGGCGGCGGAACGGGCAAACCCTATGACATTGACAGCTTCGATCGGGGCGAAAATGGATTTAAACAGCTAATCGTTTGGAACCCTGAGGATGAAGCCATTATTGGCGGCTACCGTTTTATAAACTGCAACGATTTAAGCTTTGATGAAAAAGGCAAAGTTCAAACACCTACCGCCAAACTGTTTGCCTATTCCGACCAGTTTATCAATGACTTTCTCCCTTATACCATTGAACTTGGAAGGTCATTTGTGCAGCCTTTTTATCAACCCATAAACAACATTCGCAAAGGTATGTTTGCCCTGGATAATTTATGGGACGGATTAGGTTCGCTAATTTTAGAATATCCTGAATCCCTCTATTTCTTTGGCAAAGTAACGATGTATCCACATTACAATAAATTTGCCCGCGATCTCATTCTGTTTTTTCTAAGGAAATACTTTCCAGATCCCGATAAACTTGTTTATCCTTACGATCCAATGCCCTATCACACTGATATCGCAATGCTGGAGCAGGTTTTTAAAGGAAAAACTTATGAAGAAAACTATAAAATTCTCGTGCAGAAAGTACGTGGGCTAAAAGAGAATATTCCTCCTCTTGTGAACGCTTACATGAATCTCTCCTCAACCATGCGCACTTTTGGCACCGCCTTAAACGACAATTTCGGAGCGGTTGAAGAAACAGGAATAATTCTGACTATAGAAGACATCTATGGCATCAAAAAAGAGCGACATCTTCGTTACGAAAAGGGCAAAAAACCTGCTCATCTCTCATGATAATAACCACAGCTAAATTCATTCAAAGTAACACTGAAGTTGATAAGCTTCCGGCGCAGTCATTGCCTGAATACGCCTTCATCGGGCGCTCCAACGTGGGAAAATCTTCCCTTATCAACATGCTCACTGGTCAGAAAAAACTGGCAAAAATCTCCTCTAAGCCGGGAAAGACAATTACCATCAATCATTTTTTAATTAACGAAAACTGGTATTTGGTCGACTTGCCCGGTTATGGTTTTGCCAAACGATCACGCACAAATCGGGAGAAATGGGTGGCCATGTTACAAGAATACCTGGAAAAGCGTGTTAATCTGGTTTATCTTTTTGTACTTATAGACAGCAGAATTCCCCCACAAACTATTGATCTTGAATTTATTAATGACTTAGGGGAAATTGGCTTGCCATTTGTGGTTGTATTTACAAAAACAGATAAATTAAGCAAGGGTATGGTTTCAAAACAGATAACCATTTTCAAAAATGAATTGTCAAAAAAATGGGAAGATCTGCCACCATTTATAGTGACGTCTTCAGAAACAGGTCTTGGCAGAGAAGAAATATTGGCGCTTATAGAATCAGAGAACGCGCGTTATTACGAGGAAACAACTTCTACCAGTAGTTGATTTTTTGATACTCTCTGTCCGCTCACAACTGCAAGCTGCTTAACTTCCCCGTCAAAAGGTGCCTTTATTTCATTGAGCATTTTCATAGCTTCCAAAACTACAAGTGGATCGCCTTCTGCCACTTTCTGCCCCTCTTTCACAAACACCTCCGTAATTGTTCCCGGGATAAAAGCTGTCATGATGCCCGGAACAATTTCATGATAGGGCTTGCGGTTTATATATTTCTGGGTAAGCGTTGTTTTATACTTGATATTATCAATTATGAGATTCTCAAATTTGATTTTTTTATCAGCAGGGATTTCCTTTTTCATACAGCCATAAATAATGTTGTCAAAAACAAATATAATGAACCTATTGGAATGTTTGCACCAAAAGATTGATAGTAAATCAGCTCAATTTAATTAAGTATTAAACAGAGGATTAGAATGGTGGAATGCCATGCTTTTTCATAGGTACTTCCACGATTTTATCTTTGGATATATCCAACGAATGCATAAGCATCCGACGTGTTTCAGCGGGTTCAATTACAGCATCAATATATCCATAAGCAGCAGCAACGTAAGGGTTAGCAAATTTTTTCTTGTACTCTTCCACCTTTAGCTTACGCATTTCATCTGGGTTTTCAGCTGTTTGTATTTCCTTCCTGAAGATAATATTTGCAGCCCCTTCAGGTCCCATAACAGCAATTTCGGCTGTGGGCCAGGCAAATACAAAATCAGCACGAAGATGGTGCGAACACATTGCGATATAACCACCACCATAGGCCTTGCGCATAATAACGGTAATTTTTGGAACAGTAGCTTCCGAATAAGCATACAGCACTTTCGCTCCATGACGGATAACACCCGCATGTTCCTGATCAATACCAGGCAAATATCCCGGGAGATCAACCAGGGTTACAAGCGGCACATTAAAGGAATCGCAATAACGAATAAAACGTGCTGCCTTATCAGAAGAATCCACATCGAGCACACCTGCTAAAACATTTGGCTGATTGGCAACAAAACCAACGGTATCGCCATTTACACGTGCAAAACCAATAACAATATTGGCAGCAAAAAGCTCCTGCACTTCCAAAAACTCAGAATCATCTGCCAATGCTTTTATTACATCGCGCACATCATAAGGAAGCCGCGGATCGGTAGGAAGAATAGTGTCAATTTTATAATTTCTTGTCTTAGGCGCTTTTTTTGGAAATTTCTCTGCCTTCTTCATATTGTTCCACGGAATAAAGCTCACCAACTGCTTAATCTGGCTAAAACATTCTTCTTCACTAACTGAGAAAAAATGTGCATTTCCGGTTATTTCTGAGTGCACCCGAGCTCCTCCCAATTCTTCCATCGAAATTTCCTCACCCAGCACAGTCTTAATTACTTCGGGTCCGGTGATAAACATTTTTGATATGTTTTCGACCACAAAAACAAAATCGGTAAGTGCAGGCGAATAAACGGCACCGCCAGCACAGGGTCCAAGAATTACTGAGATTTGAGGTATAACACCTGAAGCCTGGGTATTGCGGTAAAATATTTCGCCATAGCCTGCAAGCGAATTAACCCCTTCCTGAATACGAGCTCCACCAGAATCATTGATCCCAATAATAGGTACCTTTAGTTTCATGGCATGATCCATGATTTTGGTGATCTTTTTGGCATGCATCCAACCCAGCGACCCGCCGGCAACCGTAAAATCCTGTGCATAAATGCATACCGGATGACCACTTAAGGTTCCGGTTCCAGTAATAACACCATCTCCCGGAAGGTATTTCTTATCCATGTCAAAATCCTTGGCAGCATGCTCAACAAAAAGGTCGTACTCATGGAAAGATTTCGGGTCGAGCAACGCTATAATACGTTCGCGGGCAGTTAGCTTTCCTATTGCTTTTTGCTTTTCGATTGCTTTATCACCACCACCCATTAAGGCGTCGCGCATACGGCGTTGTAACTCAGAGGTTTTCTGTTTAATACCCATAATCAGGTTATTTTTGGTTCAGTAATTCTGTGTTTGAATTTATCAGCTTTCTAACTTTAGATGGCGTGCAAATTACATTTTATTTCGTTTGGCTCACCATCGCCTAATCATGCAAAAATAAGTCAAATATAAAAAATAACAACCTTTCAATCCAGAACAAGTACCAGGCATACCCCTTAAATTTAAAATTAAACTGTGTTGTTCAGGATATTAAAGGTATAAAAAAATCAATATTTATTTTTGACAAGCAAAATAACAAACGTTTTCGGAAACTATCCTTCACAAAAAAAAGCCGGCTTTTCATTAAAACCGACTTAATATAAACGATAATCAGGTCAATTAGCGCCTGATAATTAATTTTTTAGTCATTGCCACTTTCTGATTCAGCGCCAGACTGTAAAAATAAACACCTTCGGGCAAGTCCATTACATTAATCTGAACTTTTCCAATTAGGTCTGCTATTGTCTCTGTTAATACTTCCTGGCCTAAAAGATTAAAAAACTTAACCTCTGCTGATTTTACTTCAACAGGCAATTCATAATCAAACGCTACGAACTTGCTTGCAGGATTTGGATAGGCTTCGCTGATTGCTGATTTTGCCAAAATGTCGTCAACTGAAGTAGGACTAATTACATAGTGTGCATTAAAAGTAACTTTATCATCAGGCTCGTTGGCATTAAAAAAAGTATATTTAACAATCGTTGTACCTGCATTGCCCTGAGGTAAATAATGACCTGCAAAAATCTCTTCAGAAGTCATTTCTCCGGCTGGAATTGTATATGGATCAGGCGATTCTACAACGAAATCAGGAAAACAACTTTCCCAGCAAAGGTAATTCTTTGAACCCTCAACAATATCAACATCATCGCGTCTTGCTTTTACAGGAAGGTCGCGGTCGGAATTATTTTTGACAAGTAATACCGCTAAATACTCTTCAAATTCATTGTCTGTTAATTCACCATGAATATACACATTATCGCCATCAGCAAGCTCGACACCATCATAATAAAGGCTGAGTGATTGTGCCGAAGCAAAAGTGCCAATCGCTAAAAAAAAGGATAAAAAAAGTATTAGTTTCTTCATAACATGTGGTTTTATTTTAAAATATATTTACTGCAAATATCGTGCTAAATATTTTTTTTGGCAATCCCGCCTTGATCAACTTGTAAAGCATAGACAACTTTATACGCAAAAGTGTTGTCTGAATAAATAATCTCTTTGCAATATTAATAATTTTTTTAGTTTTGTAGTACTTGAACACCTAAATTATAATGATTATGAGAAAGACTTCTATTCTTGGTTTGCTGCTTGCTTTAATGCCGGTTTTTTTAACTGCTCAGGTGAGCAGATTGCTTTTGGCCGAAGGTTTTACAAGTTCTACTTGTGGGCCCTGTGCTACTCAAAACCCGGCCTTTGATGCCTTGTTACATGCCAACGAGGACAAAATTACTTCTATCAAATACCACATGAATTGGCCCGGAGCCGGAAACGATCCCATGTATCACCACAATCCGACCGATAATAGTGCAAGAAAAACCTATTACAGCATTAACTCTGTGCCTCATGTATATATGAATGGAGATTATTTTCACGGTGTTCCGGCACAAGTTAGTCAGGCAATGATTGACAATTATGCTGCTAATCCGGCACCTTTTGAAATTCAAATGCAACACCGTTTGAGCGATGATCAAGATAGCGTTTACGTCACCATGCTGATTCGTGCCGACGAAGCAGTAAGCGGAAATCTGGTTGCTCACATAGCCGTAATTGAAAAAGAAATCATTTTTAGTTCTCCTCCCGGATCAAATGGCGAAACAGATTTTTATAATGTGATGAAGCGCTATTACCCTCTAAAAGCGGGACCTCGCTTCCTGATTTTGAAGCCAACGACTATTTTATCATCGAAACGGCCTGGGAATTGCAAAATGTGTATGATATAGATCAAATTGCAGCTGTGGGTTTTGTGCAGAACAATACCAATAAACACGTGCATCAGGCAGCCAACAGCAGCACTGATCCGATTGTACCTATTTATGCCAACGATGCTGCAGTAAAAGTCATCGAAAATGCAACTTCATCAAACTGTAGCGGAACCATGAACCCAATTGTAAGTATTACCAATTATGGTTCTGAGCTATTTACAAGTGCAACTATTGAGTTTCATATCAATGGCACCATGGTGCATAGTACAGATTGGACAGGAAGTCTAGACTTTCTTCAAACAGCAGTCGTAGATGCAGGAGAAATTGAGTTTGACCTGCAAGCTGAAAACGAATTAGCTATCGTGATTAGTCAAACGAATGGTCAGGGCGATGATTATCCCAAGAACAATACACAAACCTTCCCATTTATGGAATCCATCAATGTGAATGGTGTTGCTGTAAGTTTATTCATTTTACTCAATAACGCTCCCGAAGAAACCAGCTGGGAATTGCATAATAGTTTTGGCGAGTTGATTCAATCCGGTGGCCCCTATACAAACCCTAACAGTGTTGTAAGTATGCCGCTTGAAGTAAGTGATTTGGGTTGCTACGAATTTGTGATGTACGATGCAGGTGGTGATGGATTGTGTTGCGGACAGGGAACCGGATACTACGCTGTTCTTGGCGAAGGAAGCGAACCCTTGTTTACCGGCCAGGGTTTTGGCTCAGTTGATCGAAACCAGTTTGCATACGGTTATGTTGGCCAACAAGAACTTGCAAATGAAACAGAAATTCAGTTATTTCCTAATCCGGTAAGCGCTCAGGAAAGCCTCAATCTGGAGCTATCCTCATCGGCTCAGGTAACAGTGAGCATATATGATATCAGTGGTAAGCAACTGGTTAAACAGGATTTTGGAATGCTTGAAGCCGGAACGCACAACTTAAGTGAAATAATCACAGCATTACCCAAAGGCTTATATATCACAACGATACAAACCAATGATCAGCTTACAAATCAAAAACTGACCATCAAATAAAATCCTAATAGGTATAAATTGTAAAAGGCTGCCCGGCATTAACAGGCAGCCTTTTTTTAATACTATTTATCCGGCTATAATGCTGCTTTTGAAATCTAATTGATTACTTTATTAATGATGTCATCATCGGCAAAATTTGGCAAGGTCACTTTAAGCAAAGGTTCTTGTTCCATGGCACGTTTTATAGCAAAAACTGCTTCATTATTCCTGGCCCAGCTGCGTCGGGCTATACCGTTATTAACGTCCCAATGGAGCATCATTCTCAGTCTGCGATTTGCTGCAGCCGTGCCATCGAGCAGCATTCCAAAACCTCCATTAATGACTTCGCCCCAGCCGACACCACCACCATTATGAATAGAAACCCAGGTTGCCCCCCTAAATGCATCTCCAATCACATTTTGAATAGCCATATCAGCCGTGAAGCTTGAGCCATCATAAATATTTGAGGTTTCGCGATAGGGCGAGTCAGTTCCGGATACATCGTGGTGATCGCGCCCAAGGATGACCGGCGCACTAATTTCGCCTTTTGCAATGGCTTCATTGAAAGCCGCGGCAATCTTTATGCGTCCTTCTGCATCCGCATAGAGAATACGCGCCTGAGAGCCAACAACCATTTTGTTCTTTTGTGCCTCTCTGATCCAGTGGATATTGTCGTTCATCTGCTGGCGAATCTCAGCCGGCGCTGTTTGTGCAATTTCTTCGAGCACTTCACAGGCAATCTGATCTGTTTTGGCTAAGTCCTCCGGATTTGAAGAAGCACAAACCCATCGAAACGGCCCAAAACCATAATCAAAACACATGGGACCCATAATATCCTGAACATAGGAAGGATATTTAAAAGCACCTTTTTCGTTCAATATATCAGCTCCGGCACGACTACTTTCGAGCAAAAAGGCATTGCCATAATCAAAAAAGTACATCCCTTTGGCTGTGAGCCTGTTTACTGCATCCACATGCCGAACCAAGGATTGTTTCACCTTTTCCTTAAATTGTTCGGGATTGTCAGCCATCATTTTGTTACTTTCCTCATAGGATAGCCCAACAGGGTAATATCCGCCTGCCCAAGGATTATGCAAAGAGGTTTGATCAGTACCCATATCCACATCGATATCACGATCAGCAAGCCGTTCCCATAATTCAACGATATTGCCCAAATAAGCAATTGAATGTGGAACATTTTTCTTCTTCCACTCCAGGGCTGCATCAACAGCAGCATCAGCATGCTCGATAATCTCATCTACCCAGCCCTGCTCCTGTCGTTTGTGAGCGGCTTTTGCATTCACTTCGGCAGTGATACTAACAACACCAGCGATATTTCCGGCTTTAGGCTGCGCGCCACTCATGCCACCAAGGCCGGCAGTAACAAAAAGTTTGATGCCTCCTTTATAATTAGGGTGCTTTTTCATCCTTCCGGCATTCAAAACCGTAATTGTAGTGCCGTGCACAATCCCCTGCGGACCAATATACATGAACGATCCGGCAGTCATTTGACCATACTGAGATACGCCTAAAGCATTAAAACGTTCCCAATCGTCGGGTTTAGAATAATTAGGTATCACCATTCCATTAGTTACCACAACTCTGGGAGCATCGGGATGCGAAGGGAAAAGACCCATCGGATGACCCGAATACAACACCAGTGTTTGCTCTTCTGTCATTTGAGCCAGGTATTGCATTGTCAACAGATACTGCGCCCAATTTTGAAAAACAGCGCCATTGCCTCCATAAGTAATCAGCTCGTGAGGATGCTGAGCCACTGCGTCATCAAGATTGTTGCTTAACATCAGCATGATTGCGGCTGCTTGCTTCGATTTGTGCGGAAAGTCGTTTATGCTGCGCGCATGGATTTTGTAATCCGGCCGAAAACGATACATATAAATTCGACCATAACGCTCAAGTTCTCGGGCAAATTCTTCTGCCAGCACGGCATGATGCTCGTTTGGAAAGTAGCGCAAAGCATTTTTTAATGCCAGTTTTTGCTCTTCCTGATTAAGGATAGGCTTGCGCTTAGGGGCATGATTAATCTGCGCATCATAATTCTTAAGTTGCGGAAGTTGGTCTGGTATTCCCTGAAGTACAGCACGTTGAAATTCACTTAATGCATTCATCCTGATGATTTTTTTGGAATCACAAAGGTAGCAAAAAGCAGGCTTTCAGCGATAGGATTTCTATAAATTAGCAGGCTGTTTTTGAATGGAAATAACTCGTCTAGTGTTGGTCCAGGGTGTGCGCTATGATGAGCAGTAATAAAGCACGTGCCCTGAAAAGCTGAGCTTTTACGGTACCCATTGGCAGCTTAAGTTTGTTGCAAATTTCCTCGTAGCTATACTCATCAAAATAGCGCATAAAAATCAGGTTTCTATAATGCGGTTTCAATTTTTCCACTACCTCACGCATATGTCTGATTTTTTGGGCATGTATCATATTTTCCTCAGGATCATGTTCCTCCGAAGGAATATGCCCCAACTGTTCATCCTGCTGATCAGCCGTCCAGTTCAGCTGGCTAACCGAAGGTATGCGTTTATTACGTCGCATGAAATCGATACAATTGTTGGTTGCAATTTTGTAGAGCCATGTTGAAAAAGCAAAATCGGCTGTATATTTTTCAAGATTTTTAAAGGCCTTGGCAAATGCTTCTATCGTAAGGTCTTCTGCATCCAGGTGGTCGCCCGACATCTTAAGCATCAAAAAATAAATAGCGTCTCTGTATATACGCAACAATTCCGCATAAGCCTTCTGGTCTCCATCCTTTAATGCTTTATCAATAAGCACCAAATCGCGCTGAGCTTTATCGGTTAATTGTGTTTTTACTTCCATTTTGGCTTTTTAATCAGCAAATTTGAGAGGGCCATTAAGGGTGTAAAAATAATAAAAAAGATGTCAGCCCAGGGATAAACCCAGATAAGTCCGCGCTCGCCCAGCTTTTGGGCAGCTTTGGAGAATATGAACCAGTGACTCACTAACCGCAGTATGAAAAGCAAAACTAAGCCACCATAATATATAAGCGGTTCGGGCTGCAGCCTTACGAAAGGCGAAACACAAAACAGGGCGGCGAAGCTCACATAAAAAGTGAAGGAGGAAAGTGAATACATTCCCAATAACAATTTAATGTCAAAAGCATAATAAATACCGGTTGTAAGGTGGCGTCGTTTTTGCCTCACCCAGGCTGTAAAACTTTGTTTTGGAAGGGAAACCATACGGTTTTTATCAGAAACCAGAAGCCCGGTGTTGCCTTTATTAGCTACCTGATGGATGAATAAATCATCATCACCGGAACTAATTTTATAATGAGACGTAAAGCCTTTGTTCCTCAAAAACAAACTTTTGCGATACGATAAGTTTCTGCCCACACCCATGTATGGTTTCCCGATCATCGCCAGCGACATATACTGAATGGCAATATGAAGCGTGTCATAGCGAATGAGTTTGTTTAATAATCCCGGCTGCCTTTCATATGGCCCATAAGCAAGTACTACCTCCGTTTGCGGGGAGTACGAATCAGCAATCTGACTGATCCATTGCCTGTTCTCCGGATAGCAATCGGCATCAGTCAGCAACAAAAGATCATGCTTTGCCGACTTTATTCCCATGCTCAGCGGAAATTTTTTTCCTTGAAAAAAATTCAGGCTTTGCCGCAAATGAACCACTTTAAGTTTTGCGTGATCGCGGGCCAGTTGATCAAGAAACTCCGCAGATTCATCATCGGAGCAGTCGTTTACTACGACAACTTCAAAATCAGGATAATCCTGATCCAGAATTAAAGGCAAAAAACGCTGCAAATTATGGTACTCATTACGTGCAGAAATCACAACCGACACCGCTTCCTGATTGACAGCGGCCGTTACTTTGGTCGCATTTGAACCAAAAAAGGCAAGGCGACCAAAAACCATCCAATAGTAACTCAGTTGAACCACAAAGGCCACCATAAAAACAACAAACAACACAAAACCGGCAGAAAGGTAATTTATCTCCATGGAAACGGAACTGTTTTAAAGCTCCTGCAAAATTATCCAATCTTTGCGATTTGGCTTATCTTTGCCGAAATTTTTGCGGATGGATTTTACGATCAACGGCACAGATCCAAAAAGTGCAGCACGAGCGGGGACAATAAAAACTGATCACGGAACAATCGAAACACCGATTTTTATGCCGGTGGGAACAGCCGGCACGGTAAAAGCTGTTCACCAACGTGATCTTTATGAGGATGTTAAAGCAGAAATAATTCTTGGCAACACCTATCACCTTTATTTAAGACCAGGGCTTGATGTGTTGGAAAAAGCGGGAGGCCTGCATCAGTTCAACAGCTGGCATAAACCCATACTTACCGACAGTGGAGGATATCAGGTTTATTCGTTAAGTGCCCGCCGCAAGCTCACAGCTGAGGGCGTAACCTTTCAGTCTCACATCGATGGCTCGCGGCACAAATTCACACCCGAAGGCGTAATGGATATCCAAAGGCGCATTGGTGCGGATATTATTATGGCTTTTGATGAGTGCACGCCTTATCCCTGTGATTATGACTATGCCGTAAAATCTACTGAAATCACCCATCAGTGGCTCAACCGCTGTTTGAATCGCCTTGAAGAAACTGAACCAATTTATGGTTATAAACAAAGTTTATTTCCTATTGTACAGGGTTCGACCTACAAAGATTTGCGAAAACACTCGGCCGAGACCATTGCCGGTGCCGGAGCTGATGGTAATGCTATTGGCGGGCTATCTGTGGGAGAGCCTGCCGAAATGATGTATGAAATGACCGAACTGGTTTGCAATATTCTTCCGGCCGATAAACCAAGATACCTGATGGGTGTAGGAACGCCGGCAAATATTCTTGAAAGCATTGCATTAGGTGTTGATATGTTCGACTGCGTAATGCCTACACGCAATGGCCGAAACGGGATGCTATTTACAAGTAACGGTATCATCAATATGCGAAACGAAAAATGGAAAAGCGATTTTAGTCCCATAGACGAAAACGGGCTTTCTTTCGTTGATACACAATATTCACGGGCATATTTGCGTCATCTGTTTATTGCCGGCGAAATGCTGGGAAGCATGATTGCCAGCCTTCACAATCTTTCGTTTTATCTTTGGCTCGTCAAAGAGGCAAGAAAGCATATTTTAGCCGGAGATTTTGCCTTATGGAAACAAATGATGATTCCCAAAATCTCACAACGTCTTTAGTTTATGAAGCTCATCGACTGGTACATCTTCAAAAAATTCATCGGCACCTTTTTTTATGCCATTTCGTTGTTGATAGTTATTGTGATCATCTTTGATATTTCTGAAAATATTGACGACTTTTTGCAAAATAATGCCCCGGTCAGTGAAATAATAATTGACTATTATATCAATTTCATCCCCTATTTCATCAATCTTTTTGTTTATCTGTTCACCTTTATTTCGGTGATTTTTTTCACCAGCAAGATGGCTGGAAACTCAGAGATCATCGCTATTCTCAGCAGTGGCATCAGCTTTTTCAGGATGTTGCGGCCTTATTTATTTGCTTCTTTACTACTTGGCATTCTTTCTTTTTATCTGGGAAATTTTTTAATTCCAAAAACCAACGAAATAAGGCGAAACTTCAAGGATAAATACATGGAAGACCTGACCAAAGACAATGACCGCAACATTCATATTCAGATTGAAAAAGGCGTATTTGTTTTTGTGGAAAACTACAATAACAAGCAACAAACAGGTTATCGGTTCACAATCGAACATTTTAATGACGAGCAAATGACTTACAAACTGCTTGCCGACCGAATTGAGCTCGATACCAGCCGCGGACCAAATGCCTGGAAAATCATAAACTACACCGAACGATACATTGATGGCCTTAACGAACACATAAAAAAAGGAAAAACCCTTGATACAACGCTCAAACTGCAAGCTACTGACCTATACAAAATCAAAGAAGATTTTGAGGTCATGAACTTTTGGGAATTAAGAAGTCACATTAGCCAAGAGCGTTTAAAAGGTACAATTGGCGTAGTTAATTATGAGGTAGAAATGCAAAAACGATTGGCATCACCGGCAGCTATTCTCATTCTCACCTTTATTGGAGCTGCGCTTTCAAGCCGTAAAGTCAGGGGTGGCATCGGTATGCATCTGGGAATCGGCATTGGCATCACCTTCTCTTACATTCTATTTATGCAGTTTTCAACAGTATTCGCCACTATTGGCAACCTCCCCCCTATTCTCGCAGCCTGGATTCCAAACATATTTTACACAATTTTAGGTGTATATCTGATGATCAAAGCTCCAAAATAAACAATCGGGTAAAGCCATATCATCAGAAAAACCAATAGCCGGCGCACTACCGGGCAACCAAATTATTTATTACTTCCATTACATGCGTCATTTTTTTAATTTTGCAGCAGATCAAAAATAGCTTATGGCCATAATTAATACCGTTGCTTCCTGGTTTATAAAAAAACGTATGCACCAGATTGAGCTCTTTATAAAATACCCGCACGAAGTTCAGGCCGAATGGTTTAAAAGACTTATCGCACTTGGAAAAACTACAGAATTTGGCAGAACATACGACTTTAAGAGCATCAAAACACCTGAGCAGTATGCAGAGAGGATTCCCATACACAGTTACGAAAACCTCAAACCTTACATCGACAGGCTTAGAACAGGAGAACAAAACGTTTTATGGCCCGAAGAAATCAAGTGGTTTGCTAAATCATCGGGCACAACCTCCAGCAAAAGTAAATTTATCCCGGTAAGTAATTCTTCACTCGAAGAATGCCATTTTAAAGGCGGGAAGGATATGCTTAGTCTGTACATCAATAACCATCCCGACACAGAAGTTTTCGATGGCAAAGGCCTGGTGATGGGTGGCAGTCACACCATAAGCGAAATCAACAACGAATCCTATTATGATGGTGATCTTTCCGCTATCCTCATCCAAAACCTCCCCTTTTGGGTTCAGTTGATGAAAACCCCTAACCTAAGCATTGCCCTGATGGACGAGTGGGAGTCGAAAATAGAACTAATGGCGCGCGAAACGATGCAGCATGATGTAACAAGTATATCGGGTGTGCCTTCATGGACGCTGGTTCTGATAAAAAAAATACTTGAAATCACAGGAAAGAAGAACCTCAGTGAAGTTTGGCCAAATCTGGAGGTGTTTTTCCATGGCGGTGTCAATTTCGATCCCTACCGCGATCAGTTCAAACAGCTTATTCCCCATGCCGGAATGAATTATATGGAAACCTATAATGCCTCTGAAGGTTTTTTTGGAATTCAGGATCAGGCAAACAGCCACGAATTGCTTTTGATGCTTGATTACGGCATTTTCTATGAGTTTGTTCCCGTTGATGAGTTAGAGCAGGAACATCCAAAAACACTCCTTTTACATGAAGTTGAAAAGGGTGTTAACTATGCACTTTTAATTACCACCAATGCCGGCTTATGGCGTTATCTTATTGGAGACACCATAAGCTTTACCTCCCTCAATCCTTTCAGAATAAAGATTACAGGCCGCACTAAAAGCTTTATCAATGCATTTGGCGAAGAACTGATTATCGATAATGCAGAAAAAGCGCTGGCTATTGCCAGTCAGAAATGCAACATCAATATCATCGATTATACGGCTGCTCCTTTTTATTCAACAGATAAAGAAACAGCAGCACACGAATGGCTGATTGAATTTGAGAAGGAGCCGGAGCATATCGAATTCTTTGCAGAAACACTCGATAACGCCCTTAAATCGCTCAATTCAGATTATGAAGCCAAACGCTATCACAATATGGTTTTGCGCCCACCCATAATTCATGTTCTAAAGAAAGGTACATTTTATGCCTGGCTTAAACAAAAAGGGAAATTAGGCGGGCAGCATAAAGTTCCGCGTTTGTCAAACAACCGCGAGCTTGTTGAAGAGATCTTAAAATTAGCCTAAGGGCGCGAAAAACTTATTAACTTTAGCCTCTAAAAAATACCTTATGCATATCGCTATTGCAGGAAATATCGGGTCAGGAAAAACAACACTGACAAAACTGCTATCCAAGCATTTTAATTGGACACCGCATTATGAAGACGTAGAAAACAACCCCTATCTGCACAGCTTTTATGAAGATATGCAAAGGTGGTCGTTCAACCTACAGGTGTATTTCCTTAACAGCCGTTTTCGGCAAGTTATCGATATCCGCAATAGCGGAAAGACCATTGTGCAGGATCGCACCATTTATGAGGACGCCTACATTTTTGCGCCCAACTTGCATTCCATGAACCTGATGTCGACACGTGATTTTGAAAATTACAGCTCACTTTTTGAACTGATGAGTAAGTTTATTCAGCCACCAGATTTGCTCATCTATCTCAGATCTTCGGTACCTACACTGGTAAATCAGATACAAAAGCGCAACAGGGATTACGAAAAGTCAATCCGGCTCGATTACCTCAAACACCTCAACGAACGCTACGAAGCCTGGATCACGAAATATACCATTGGAAAATTGCTGATTATCGAAGTGGACGATATTGACCTGGAAAAACCCGACGACTTAAGCCTTGTAATTGAGCGTATTAACGCCGATTTACATGGCCTGTTTTAGTGCTTTCACAATTTATTACTAAAGTAAGACCATGAGAATCATTGCCATCATTCCAGCCCGATATGCTTCAAGCAGGTTTCCCGGAAAGCCATTGGCGGATATTCAAGGCATGACGATGATTCAGCGCGTATATGAGCAGGTTCAAAAATCCAAAAAAATTGATCAGGTTATTGTAGCCACAGATGATGCAAGAATTTTTGATAAAGTAGCGTCATTTGGGGGCAAGGCTGTGATGACGGCTGATACGCATCCCAGCGGAACAGACAGATGCTTTGAAGCCCTGGACAAAACTGCCGGCCATTTTGATGCCGTGTTGAATATCCAGGGTGATGAGCCCTTTATCGATCCCCTGCAAATTGATCAACTTGCCGAACTGATACAATCACCCGAGGTTGATGTTGCAACGCTGATTACGCCAATCATTGATACTGCCACACTTTTTGACCCGAATGTGGTAAAAGTTGTAAGCTCGATCACAGGCCGGGCACTTTATTTTAGCCGGCAGGCCATCCCCTATTTGCGCAACAGTAAAGCAGACGAATGGCCCGAGGCACACCGCTTTTATCGTCATCTGGGTATTTATGCCTTTAAAAGTGACATCCTGAAAGCTGTAACCGCCATAGCCCCCTCAAAACTTGAGATGGCCGAGTCGCTTGAGCAGTTGCGATGGCTCGAAAATGGCTATTACATCCAAACCGGTGTTACGCAACATGAAGGTATTTCGGTTGATACGCCCGAAGATTTGAAAAAACTTATCAACAAAATTTGAATTTAAGTTAAGGTGGTTGTATCTTAGCAGGCTAAATAATTTTGCTGACTCCAAAGCCATCAAACCGCTCATGAAAATTGCACGTAACATAGCTGATTTACTGTTTGAACATGAATGTGTTGTGATTCCGGGACTTGGAGGTTTCATCACCAAGGATCATCCGGCAAGCATTCATCCTGTAAAGCATCAGTTCAAACCACCGCATAAGGAAATTGTATTCAATCAACATCTTAGAGCCAACGATGGCATGTTGCTCAATTATATTGCACAAAAAGAGGCCCTTTCCTATGCCGATGCCAAAAAGAAAATGGACAAATTTGTGCTGCGTTGTCTGGATGAAATGGAGCAAGGCCGCAAAATTACTTTCCGTAATATTGGCAGCATTCATTTCGACAGTCAAAAACAGATTGTCTTTGATGTTGATCAGGCACAGAATTACCTGGCTGATTCATTTGGACTAACGGGATTTGTTTCCCCTGCCATAAAACGTGAAGATTTTTCGCAAAAGCTGGAACAATCCATCAGGCAGCAACGCGAAGACAAGCAACAAAAGCTGCACACTCAGCCTGAACCCAAAAGAAAGCGCAAGCAAAGCTCCAAACAGCCAACACAAGCCTTCAAAGCTTCGCGCCGCGCAAACCCTTATAAGAAACAATTAGTTTTTATTGGTGTTTTGCTTCTTTTTATGATGATTGGCTGGACGTATATGAATAAGCATACTGTTAGCAGGTATTATGCTGCCTACAGCGGCTGGATTCCTTTTTTCTATGCCAGCCCCAATGAGTTTGTAGCCAGTAATGCAGATAAACTCCCGGTTGGGCGTTTTTTAACTTCAGAGCAGCAAAACAAGGATACACAAGTTGATTTCAGGGACGAAGTTTTGGCCGAAAAATCAAAGACCAATGCTGCTGAAGAAACAGTACTGATTGAATCAGCTCCTGTTGATGCCGTTGACAACCCAAAAGAAACTGAGGCACTACCGGCAACGGAGCCTGAAGTTGAAGTTTCAGCTCCAATTACCACCAATCCGACAGAAAAAATAAGCCAGTCGTTGCCCGAAGTAAATGGCACAGAAGAAGCACAAGAAACTGGTTTTTTCATCATTGCCGGGGCTTTCAGAGAAAAATCAAATGCAGAAATGTTGATTGTCAAACTACGCCAAAAGGGTTTTGAAGCTCAGTATGCCGGTCAAACCAATACCGGGCTCTGGCGCGTGGCTTTTGAGGTGCATCAGCAAAGAAGTGCTGCATTGCGAAGACTGGAAATTATAAAAAGTGAAGAAAACGCAGGAGCCTGGATATTTAGCTTTTAGAAATTATTGATACTGTGGGAAAGAAAAAAAAGCTTCAGCGTTTTGCTGAAAACGACACCTTTGAACATTTATTCCAATACAATTATGAGCAGCTGCAACAAACCGGTTTCCCTTTAAAAGGAAAATGGCGAGAGCAGTTTTTCAATAACAACAACCCCATTGTCCTTGAATTAGGCTGCGGCAAGGGAGAATACACCATCGGTCTGGCCAAAGCACGCACGGCAAGTAACCACATCGGCATGGACATCAAAGGAGCCAGAATGTGGCGCGGTTTGCGCGACACCATCGAATCAAAGCTCACGAACGTAGCATTTATCCGCAGTAAAATTGAATTGGTCGAGTTCTTCTTAGGCCCTGATGAGGTAGATGAAATCTGGATCACCTTTCCCGATCCTCAGCCACAGCAATCCAGGATAAGAAAAAGACTAAGCTCACCCAGATTCCTGGAAAACTACAGAAAATTTTTAAAGCCAGCAGGTGTTGTTCATCTCAAAACAGATAGCGATTTGCTCTACCAATACACCTGTGAAGTAATTGCCGCGCAAAATTTACCTGTTTATTACAACACCAGCGACCTTTATGCTGAAAAGGAAGCGCTGGAAGTAAAGCAAATTCAAACATTTTATGAAAAGATCTGGCTGGAACAAGGCCTGAAAATTAAATACCTGAGGTTTGGACTACATCCCCAAAAATGATTCCTTTTTTGATTTGGTTTACGACTTGGTAAAGCAAATCCCTTACGGCAGGGTCACTTCCTACGGTGCAATTGCTGCATGTCTTGGTGCTAAATCATCAGCAAGAATGGTCGGCTGGGCCATGAATAATTCCCATCATGCCTCCAAACAAATTCCTGCGCACAGGGTTGTAAACCGCAACGGACAACTAACTGGTAAAGCGCATTTTGGGCATCCTGATCTGATGCAATCCTTACTGGAAAATGAAGGCCTCATTATTGAAAATGACACCATCATCGATTTTAAAAAACATTTCTGGGATCCAGCCTGTCTGGCTGATCAATAATAAGTTACTAAAAACAACTTAAGAAGATGCCCGTACAATCAGCCTCGTTTTGATTACTTTTTTTATGGGCACAAATGGATCTTCCCTTTCGGAACTTTTCAATCTTTTAAGCAACATCAAACAAGCCTCGCGCCCGAGTTCAAAGCCAAACTGATCTACCGTGCTAAGCTCTGGTTCGCTGATAGCTGCCAGCTTGCTGTTTTCAAAACCTACCACACGAATATCATCAGGTACTTTTAAACCGAGCTGTTTGGCTTCTTTAACGATAGCAATTGCCGACATATCATTCACGGCAAAAAAACCGGTGGGATAGTCGGGGCGCCGCAAAATTTCATGTGCTGCCTTTCGGGCCGACTCAAAGGTGTCGGCAAGTACTACCAAGCTTTGGTCGAAGTGAATATTATGCTTAAGGAGCGCATCATGATATCCCGACAAACGTCCTTTACCAATTGCTAAATGCTGAGGGGCTGCAAAATGGGCAATCCGCTTGCAGCCTCTTTCAACCAAGTGATTAACTGCCATGAAAGCTCCATGATAATCGTCGGCCACCACCTGATCTGCCTGCAAAGCATCAATTACACGATCGAAAAAAACGACAGGAATTTCATTATCGATGAGTTTTTGGAAATGAGAAAAGTCCTTTGTTTCCTTCGAAAAAGAAACCAACACGCCATCTACCCTATTGGTCAGCACGGCTTGAGTGTTTATTACTTCACGTTTGTAACTCTCATTCGATTGAAAAACCATCACACTGTAATCATTTTTGTAGGCAACTTCTTCCATACCATTGATAATAGCAGAGAAAAAATAGTGCTCAATTTCAGGGATAATCAGTCCAATGGTACGGGTCGAGTTGTTTCTCAGGTTAAGGGCAATTCGATTTGGCCGGTATCCAAGCAAGGCGGCTAACTCTTTAACAGCTGTTCGGGTTTTGGGGCTTATATCAGGATGATCTTTCAAAGCCCTTGAAATTGTGGAAGTTGACAAGCCCAGCTTTACGGCTATATCCTTAATTGTTACTTGACGTTTCATCGACAGGGTTCCTTTATTATGACTATTAACAGCTATGAATTTGGCATTAAAAATACAAAAATAATACTGATGTATAACTATTTCCAAATGTAGGCATAAATTTCAACCGATTGCGAAAACAATATCTTCATTTTTTAGTTATCTTTGTGCTAAGACAATAAAGGATTCTTTAATTTTGTGATAACTATTTTTTAACGTTTAGCCTGACCAAATTAACATGATAATTAGCATCTCACAAAAAAACATGGTTTTGCAAACTCACTTAACACAAATTAATTAATATGAACAAGTTTACACGAAGGGCGATGCCTTTGCTGATGGTGCTATTTGCCATCAGTACAGCATTCGGACAAACGGCTACCATTAAAGGTACCGTAAAAGACCAGTCAACGGGCGAAACCATGCCCGGAGTCAATGTCTTGATCAAAGGAACTTTGATTGGTACTTCAACAGATTTTGACGGAAACTATGTGCTGGAAAATATTCCTGCCGGCGAAGTTGAAATTGAAGCCAGTTTTATTGGATTTCTGCCAACAACAAAAACAGTAACTTTAAATCCTGACGAAACATTAAACCTTGACCTGGCGCTTGAAGTAGATGTTGTGATTTTGGAAGAAACCGTGGTCATTGGATATGGTGTGCAAAAAAAGAGCGATAGAACGGGCGCCGTTTTATCCATTGATGCTGACGAATTAAATAAGGGTGTTTTAACCGACCCTATTCAGGGCATTCAAGGCAAAATGGCCGGGGTTATTGTTTCTAAAAAGGGCGGCGACCCAAATTCCGGCTTCGATGTAAAAATCAGGGGTGCTTCAACATTGTCAACATCAACAAGTCCTTTGTATGTGGTTGATGGTGTTCCAGGTGTTGACCCTACTACCATTGCTCCTGAGGATATTGAATCGTTCAGCGTATTGAAAGATGCCTCCTCAGCAGCAATTTATGGTTCGCGCGGCGCCAACGGCGTTATTATCATCACCACGAAACGTGGAACCGATGGATTGGGAACCCGTGAAGCGCAGATAGACTTCAACACATATCTCTCCACTGATATTGTGGCTAACCGCTTAGACTTGCTTTCAGCGGACCAGATTAGAAATTATGTGGCAGAAAATAACCTGAATTTTAATGATGGTGGTGCCAGTGTTGATTGGCAGGATGAAATTTTCAGACAAGGAACTTCACAAAACTATGCATTGTCAGTTTCAGGTGGTGATAATAATTCCTCTTACCGCACCTCACTTAGCCATCAGGATTTCTCGGGAGTAGTTATAGGCACAGAGAAAAAAAGAACTATCGCACGTATCAATGTCGATCAAAAAGCTTTTGACGATAGACTGACTATTTCTGCCGGTATTGCAGGTACATTTGAAACTAATGAATATATTGATTACGGCGGAAACGGACCAAATGATGTGCTTTATCAGGCCTACCAACGAAACCCTACTGACCCTGTTAGAAACGCAGATGGAAGTTTTTATGAAATTGAACGTCAGTTTCAATATTATAATCCGGTAGCTATTGTAGATATGATTCAAAATGAGCGTGATGCAAAAAGGTTCTTTGGATTTCTCAAGGCTGATCTTGATATATACAGGGGCTTATCTGCGGGAGTTAACCTGGCTTATACCCGCGATGATTTTGAAAGCTTCTATTTTGAACCAACAACACTTCGTTTAGGAAAACACGAAGGATATGGCAAACGTCAATATGAAAATCATAGCTCTAAAATCTTAGAAACAACCTTGCGCTACAATAAGGATCTGGGCTTACATAATATAAACCTTGTTGGCGGTTATTCTTTTCAGGAAGATTTCAACACAGGTTTTTTTGCTCAAGGTAAGCAACCATTTATTAATAATGTGGGAGCCAACGATCTATCCTTTTTGCAAAATATCAACCCAAGAGATATCCGATCCTGGAAAGGCAGCAACCGTTTGATTTCATTTTTTGGTCGTGGTATCTATAATTTCAACTCCAAATATTATGTGACCGCGACCGTACGTCGTGATGGTTCATCTAAATTCGGTGTTAATAATAAATGGGGATGGTTTCCTTCAGCCTCAGTAATGTGGAATATCACCGGTGAAGATTTTATGAGTGATGTAAATTTTATTAACGCCTTGAAGTTACGTATTGGATATGGAATCACGGGTAGTCAGGAATTTAGCAACTACCGAGCTTTGGCTTATTACCAGGCAGGGGAAACTTCACTAAATTTTGAAACGGGTGAAGAAGCTATCCTAATGGAATATCTCCACGCCGCCAACCCAAACCTCAAATGGGAAGAAAATGCCGAGTTAAACATTGGTCTTGATTTCGGCCTTTTTGAAGATAAAATTTCTGGCTCGATTGACTATTTCCAAAAAACTACGTATGACTTATTAGGTGAGTATGCAGTTCCTGTTCCTCCATACCCATCTCCAAGGATTTGGGCCAACGTGGGCGAATTTAAGGTAAATGGGTTTGAAATGTTCGTGCAAGCTTATCCTCTGCGCAACAAAAATTTCGACTGGAAAACAGCAATCGTATTCTCGACTTATAAGCAAGAAGTGGTTACCCTTTCAAATGATGAGTTTGATATGGCAGAGCTACATGAAGGTTGGTTATCAGGTCGTGGTTTGGTGGGCGATTTAAACTGGACACAAATCGTAAAGCCAGGCATGTCTTTAGGCACCTGGTATATGCCTGAATATGCAGGACTTTCAGCTGATGGAAAATTTCTTTTCTATACCGAAGCTGGTGGGGTAACACGCGAAATTGAAAAAGCAGAACGCAGAGATGTGGGTTCGGCTCAGCCAAAATTTGAATTGGGCTGGTCAAATTATTTTACCTTCTACAAAAATTTTGATGCAAGCTTCACAGTAAGGGGTGTTTTTGGTAACAAGATATTCAATACAACAAAGCTGATCTTTGGAAACCCGATTTGGTTACCAGATATCAATGTTTTGCAAAGCGCACTTGATGAAGAAGCTCGTGGCCTAGATGATAATCCAAGACTGAGTAGTTATTATCTCGAAGATGGAAGTTTTATTCGTTTAGACAACGTATCCATAGGATATAATATCAAGAATTTGAAATTGGTGAAAAATATTCGGATTTATTTCACTTCCAATAATCTTTTAACTATTACTAATTATTCAGGAGTTGACCCCGAGATTTCAGCTACAGGATTATCATTCGGACTCGATCAGTACAATGTGTATCCCAAAACACGTACTTTTACTTTAGGAGTTAATGTTACACTTTAAAAAAGGAAACTTTATGAAAAAGATATTAATTGCATTCATCGTAATATTAGCCTTTCAAACTGGATGTACCAAGCTTGATACAGAGCTTTACGATAAAATTTTACCGGAAGATTATACAGCCGATCCGGTATTGAAGATGAGTCCTATTTATGCTCCAATGCGGGAATTTCTGGACAATGGTGGCTGGTGGTTTGCACAAGAATTAACAGCCGATGCCATGTGTCCTCCAACACGTGCCAACGACTGGGATGATGGTGGAAAATGGCGAGTATTGCATACCCATGAATGGGATAACGAAACAGAAACTGTTAATTCAATGTGGAGTCGTTACTATGCGGGAGCCATTGAGGCCAATAAGTTTATCGAAGAAATGGAAGCCTTTCCTCCTTCTGATGAAATAACTGTTAGTATTGCAAAAGCTAAAATCCTTCGCGCTTATTACTATTACCTACTCATCGACAACTATAAAGATGTACCTTATGTAACTGATTATTTGGACTCTCCAAGAAATCCAAAAAGAAACCTAAGGGCTGACATCTTTGCAAAGCTTATTCAAGAAGTTGAGGAAAATGCTGTTCTTTTGCCCCTGACGATTACTACCAAAACCGGTGTAACAAAAGGCATGGCTTATTCGTTATTGGCAAAGCTCTACCTCAATGCAGAGGTATATACAGGTTCGCCACAATGGGCCAAAGCTGAGCAAGCCTGCGACAGTGTTATTGGCTTAGGAGCCTATTCACTTGATGCAGACCCTATGAAACCTTTTGTTACTGATAATGGTGAAAATAGCGAACACATTTTCATAATCCCTTACAATGAAAACACCTACAAAGGATTTAACCTGCACATGCGTACGCTACACTACAACAGCAATCTAACTTTTGATATGACTGTTGGCCCATGGAATGGATTTGCTGCAATGGAGAGTTTTTACAATTCTTACGAAGAAAATGATGCACGAAAAGCTTCTTTTTTGGTTGGGCAACAATATACCGCAACAGGTGAAGAAATCATTGATATAGGTGCCGGGAACGTTAATCTCGTGTTTACTCCTAACATTCCTGCTTTGTTAATGGACGCCAACAACTACACCTTACCACAAATTCGTATGTCAGGTGTGCGTGTTGTGAAATTTGAAGTTAAACTTGGTGCATCCGACAATTTGAGCAATCAATTCCCGTTGTTCAGGTATGCTGATATACTATTAATGAAAGCAGAAAGTGTAATACGTCAGGGCGGAAATGGTGACGAATGGATCAATCCAATAAGAATAAGGGCCGGAGTTGCTCCTTTTTCAGGTGCTACTTTGGATGATTTGCTTGCCGAACGTGGTCGCGAAATGTTTTTCGAAGGCCACCGCCGTCAGGATTTGATTCGTTTCGGTAAATTTAATCAGGCTTGGTGGGAAAAACCAGCTTCAAGCCCCGACAGAAACACATTCCCGATCCCACAATGGACTATCGATGCCAACCCGGCTTTGGCTGATGCACCAGTTCCAATTCCGTAAAATAATTCACTTAATAAACCTTTTATTCACTAATCTTAAATTTTTTATCGTATGAAAAAAAACTCAATTAAAAGAATGCTTCAACTGATGAGTATTATTATGCTCGCAGGTGTAGTATTGGTATCATGTAAAAAAGATGACGATGACGATCCAACGCCAACTCCAACCCCGGTTGAAGATGGAATCTATGTTGTTGGTTCAGGCACTGCCCTTACTGATTTTGACATCAAGGGCTTGATGACATCAACAAAAAATGAAGTTGATCAGGAACCTCGTTCTGCATTACTCGACATTTATGTTGCTGTAAAAGGCGGAGATGGATTCAATATTGTTAAAGTTGCCGGAACAACAAAAACAACCTATGGTCCAGGTGCTGATTTTGCTGAAGTAGTTGAAGCTGATTGGCAAGTTGACGAACCAAGAACAGGAAAATTCTGGCGTGGTGCTATCGCTGAAACTGAAACAAAATTCACTGTGCCTGAAGATGGCCTCTATCATGTTGTTTATGACACAGAACTGGGAACAGTTGTTGTTGCTCATGCAAAATGGGGTATTATCGGTGGTGCAACTCCTGGTGGCTGGTCTGACAATACACCGATGACTGCTGCTTTCGACCTAAACAAAATGGAGTTTGAAGTAACCGAAGTAACCTTACTGCAAAATGATTGGAAATTCCGTTATTCAGATGGTTGGAAAATCTTTATGGATGCTGATGGCACTGTAAAAGTTAATACCAATCTTGGTGGTACAGTTAGTGCATTGGAACCAGGCGGCGGAAATATTCCTAATGAAGTTTACGGCGTTTACACCATTACGCTTACTTGGGAATTAGGAAAAGACTGGGTTGCTACAGCCACAAAAACTGGTGATGGCGAACCACTTCCTGAATATCCTGAATCCCTCTACATGATCGGCGCAAGCGTTGGTGGCTGGGACTGGGCTGTAGTTGATCTTCCTATGATTCCTACCCACAGTAATCCACATTTGTTCTGGAAAATAGTTTGGATCGAATCAGGTGTTGCTGATCCCGGATTCAAATTTGCTCCACAAAAAGAATGGGCTGGTGATTTCGGTGTAAGTGGCGAAGCTACTGATGGTGTTTATGCCAAAGGTTCTGACAACGTTCCCGAACCAGCTGAATCAGGTTACTATATGGTTGTTGTAAACCTTCTGGATGAAACAATCGAAGTTAATCCTGCCAAAGTTTATGGTATCGGTGATGCTTTCGGAACATGGGATGCTGCTGTTGAAGCAAACCTCTTCACAGTTGACAATGCCAACGAAGTTATCATTTCCCCTGCAGCTACTGCTGAAGGAGCACTTCGTATGCATGTTGCAGCAATGACTTTGACCAATACAGATGGCAATGCAATTGATTGGTGGCAAGCTGAGTTCAACGTAATTGATGGTAACATCGAATTCCGTGGAACTGGTGATGACCAACAAAACATTCCTACATTAACTGCCGGACAAACTGTTTCACTGAACTTCAGAACACATACTGGTACAATCCAATAATCACATTGATTGTAACTTATAAAAAAGGCTGCCTTTCAGAGGGCAGCCTTTTTTTTATGTCCAAATTATAAAAAGCTCCAAGCGATTAATCAATCACTTCATGCATCTGTCCTAATAACTTGTAATCTGCTTTTCACTGGTTATATTTTAGCCGCTCATTAAAGTTCCGAAGCCATGAAAAAAGCTTTTCTCACTCTTTTTTTAGCACTTGTAGGCATTTCAATGCTATTTGCCAAAAGTGTTGATCAGGAAAAAGCAAAAATTGTTGCAACACATTTTTTGAAGTCCTACAACCAAAGTTTTTCTTCCGAACAGCTGACGCTATTCAAAACCATCGGATTACCGATAGCTGACCCATTCAACTATTATCAAAGCAGTTATACACCCCTTATTTATGTATTCAACTACACTGATAATGGATTTATACTGGTGTCGGCTGATGATATTGCTGAACCAATATTGGGATACACATTTAAACACGACTTTTCAGAAGAAGCACAGCCCTATGCCTTCTCCAAATGGATTGAAGGATACAAAAATCAGCTGGCTTATGCCATTGAAAACGGTTGGGAAAGCACACAAGCTGTAAAAAACAGCTGGGAAAATTTGCTACAAAACAATTATATCCCAGTAACGCGTGCCGTAAATCCACTGTTATCCACCACCTGGGATCAATCTCCACATTACAACGCGCAATGCCCGGGCGGCTCTGTCACGGGCTGTGTAGCAACAGCTATGGCACAGGTGATGAAATACTGGAATCATCCTGCACAGGGAACAGGCATGCACTCCTACAATCACGCCACTTATGGTACACTTTCTGCCAATTTTGGAGCAACCACCTATAACTGGTCAGCAATGCCGAACAATGTAAGTTCGAGCAATGATGCTGTGGCAACCTTAATGTATCACTGTGGTGTAAGTGTTGACATGGATTATAGTCCGCAAGTTAGTGGTGCCTGGGTTGTTGAAGCCGATGATCCGGTTTGCTCAGAAAGCGCTTTAAAAAACTACTTCGGCTACAGTAGCAGCTTACAAGGTGTGAAGCGAGACAACAACTATTCGACAGCGCAATGGACTGCCCTGATAAAAGGAGAACTCGATGCCGGTCGTCCTGTTTTGTATGCAGGCTTTGGCTCGGGGGGCGGACATGCGTTTGTTTGCGATGGCTATAACAATAGCAATTACTTCCATTTTAACTGGGGCTGGGGAGGCTATTACGATGGCTATTTTCTGATTGATGCACTTAATCCCGGCGGAACCGGAACGGGAGGAGGCACAGGAGGCTACAACGGCGGACATCAGGCGCTTATTGGAGTAGTTCCGGCATCAGGTGGTGGCGGAGGAGCGGAAGACTTAGTACTTTATGCACCCGTAAATATCACACCAAACCCAATACAAATTGGTGATGCATTTAGCATTTATACAGATATCGCGAATGTTGGCGACGAAGTATTTCAGGGAGATTTCGGTGCGCTGATTTTCGACAATCAATACAATCCTGTTGATTTTGTAGCTATTCTGCAAGGATACAGCATGGAACCACAAACGCATTTCACGAATGGAATCACTTTCAGCACCAATGGGATGAGCAATTTACTTCCCGGAAATTATTTTGTGGGAATTCTATTTCGACCACTCGGTCAGGATTGGGACATTGTAGGCAATGGCGATTACAACAACCTTGTTGCATTTCAAGTAGCAAACAGCAGCCAGATTGAGTTGTATAGTGCAATGACTGTAACGGGATCAGGGCAGCTTACACAAAATCAGCAATTTTCTGTGCAGGTAGCCTTGGCCAATTATGGCGATTCCGATTTTTATGGAAATATCGATTTATCCTTTTACAATCTTGACGGCAGCTTTGCAGAAACGGTTCAAGCCTTTAATAATGTTGTACTCGAAAGTGGTTATTATTACAATGTAACTTTTGCTTCTTCCGGCACTTCACTGACCCCTGGAAATTATTATCTGGCTATTCAACATGCTGCTAATGGCGGAAGCTGGACACTATCCGGCTCCACCTATTACCCGAATCCAATTCAGGTTATCGTGCAGGCACAGGGTATAACTGCAGATCAGTTTGAACCAAATAACCACACAACATCAGCAAGTAATTTAGCCTTGAACTGGAATAACAATATAGCGCATATCACCACCAATGGAAGCAATAATCACGAAGGTTTGGATTATGACTGCTACAAAATAGACATCCCAAACGGATACAGCTACACCATAAATGCCAGGGTTCATGATTCCTACAATAGCGGCAACGGACAGGTTTATACCAACGATGTAATCTGGTCATACAGCACCGGCCTGGGATGGCAGGGTTCATACGATGATGTGATGCCCTCCCCGCTTGTTTTACAAACAGGAGGCACGATTCACTTCCTTGTCTCTCCCTATTTTTTGGGCGAAACGGGCACTTATCTGCTCGAAATACAAATCGACAGAAATGCTACAAATACGGCCGAAATTGTAGACCAAAACAGGGTAACCATCTATCCAAATCCTACTTCCGATTTACTTTTTATCAAAAACGACCAAAACATAGAATTTACAAACTTTGGTATTTATAACCTTAAAGGCGAGCGTATTATTAGTCAGCCAATCAATGACAAGCTACAAAATACGCAAGCGATAAATCTTAAAAATTTACCCAGTGGAAGTTACTTCCTGAAATTAGAATCGGCAGAGAAAACCATCAGCAAACCCATTATTAAACACAATAAATAAATTTTCAAACACAAGCTCATGAAAACCAGAATCATTTCATTTTTAAGTTTAGTGCTCCTTGGATTGTACCTTATAAGTGCATCGGGATGCAACAAAAAAGACGATGACGAATCTCCGACTACATGCTCAGGTCCTGCACAAGTGAGTGTTGCAGGAGCAATAACAGGAAGCTATTGTCTGCAGGAAGTCACCAATTTCAAATATGATGACCACATAGAAATCAATATCGTCCTGAGTAATGGTGGAGACGAATCGGTGATGCTGTTTGCTTCTGTTGGATATGCCGGCGAAGGATTAAATCCCGGGCCGGGAACTTATCAGTGTGGAGGCGAAAATCCAGGCTATGTACAACTTGGCTATCATGGTACGAATCAAGAATTTTATAACAGTGTAAGCGGGACGCTGACCATCACTTCGGTGAGCCAATCAAGTCTCAAAGGCAGCTTTAGCGTCACTTCCAAAGGATACTATGATGAGGAAACCGCTACGGTAACCGGCACGATTAACTATTAAGCGTCAATGAATACAGGAGGCAAAACCGTTTGTCTCCTGTTTAATTTTATATCTTTTAGTTATGAGAAACGCGATCATGATTCTAACCCTGTTCGGTTTTGTAGCCTGCAACAATAACTCAAATAAACTTGTAGCGCCCGATTTCAGTGCAGGGCCGCCTGCAATAGTCTATAAAACCACACAAAATTTCGACGCCTTGGTTCCTGTCCAGCTCTCAACAGATCAGGCAAGCATTATCGCCTTTCCACATCCGACAGATTTGAAGAAAGCTGAACAACTGACTTATCCCACCCAACTCGAACATGGTTACCTGCTTGATAACCGGGGCATTGACGTTAATACAAAATTTTTGGACATGACTTATGAAGACTATGCCGCACTGAAAGAACCGCCCAAGGCTGACAGTTTGCTCCATTATCTTATAGATCAGGCTCCTTTTTTGGAAATTTACAATTGCGGAAACCGTCATCATTTTCAGGATATAGAACTTGAGATAAACCAGCTCATCCTTCATAAGGAACTCAAAAAAAGGTGTAAGAAACTCCTTTAACAGCGTAGCAAATTTCAAAAATATTTTTCTTCCCTTCATCAATGATGTTGATCTTAAATTTCGTATCTTGGGAGTTCGTTTCTCTCTCTATTAAATGGTCAAACATCTATTTGTATGAAGATTCAATTTCTTGGTGCGGCGCGCGAAGTTACGGGCAGCAAGCACTTAATTACAACCGAACACGGAAAGAAAATTCTACTCGATTGTGGCGCATTTCAGGGCAAAGGCCTTGAAACCGATCAGATGAACCGCGAAACCGGTATTGCACCTGAAGATCTGGACCACATCATCCTTACACACGCACATATCGACCATTCGGGTCTTATTCCTTATTTTTATAAAAAGGGCTTTCGGGGATCCGTAATTTGCACCCATGCCACCCGTGATCTGTGTGCAATCATGCTGTCTGACAGTGGTTTTATTCAGGAACACGATACACAGTGGTTCAATAAAAAAAGAGCAAAAAAAGGCTTACCGCCGGTAGAGCCTTTGTACACCCAGCAAGATGCTGCAAAATGTATGGAACTGTTTATAGGTGTAGCACACAACAGAAAGTTCTATATCGACAATAATGTTCGTGTCAAATTCACCAATTCAGGACATATGCTCGGCAGCGCCGTTGCCACCATTGAGCTTGACGAAAAAGGCTCCATGACGCGTATTGGTTATACAGGTGACATTGGCAGGCCAAATAATTATTTACTGCGTACGCCCGATCCTTTTCCCCAATGCGATTATCTGATAACCGAATCCACTTATGGCGACCGTCTTCATCAGGAAAAAAAAGGCGCTGAAGAAGAGCTGTTGCGCATTGTAAAATATACGTGTGTCGAAAAAAAAGGCAAACTTATCATCCCTTCTTTTGCCATTGGCCGCACCCAGGAAGTGGTTTATCTGCTCAACAATTTTTACAATGAAGGCCGCTTGCCACGTATTCCAATTTATGTTGACAGTCCGCTTGCCGTAAATGCCACCGAAATATTCAGGATGCATACTGATCAATTCAATTCTGATGTACAAAAGGTAATGGAAACTGATTCGGATCCATTTGGTTTCGGCACGCTGAAATACATCAAAGATGTGAACGAATCCAAAAAGCTCAACTTTAGCAAGGAGCCTTGCGTTATTATTTCAGCTTCCGGAATGATGGAAGCCGGACGTATTAAACACCATCTGGCCAATAACATCGACAAGCCTCAAAACACTGTTTTAGCTGTAGGTTATTGCGCGCCCAGAACACTGGGGGCCAGAATTTTGAGCGGAGAAAAAGATATTTCCATATTCGGAAAAGCTCACCATATTAAAGCCGACATATTTAAGATTGATGCTTTAAGCGGACATGGCGATTACAAAGAAATGATGGATTATCTCGAATGCCAGGATAAAACCAAATTAAAAAAAGTGTTTTTAGTCCACGGAGAAGAAGAAGCACAAATAGTTTATAAAACACACCTCAAAAAGTCAGGCTTCAAGCACATTGCCCTACCTGAGCGTGGCGAGGAATTTGAACTATAACCCAAACGCGTCTTTTTTACAAGAGACTTCCCTATTGGATTTGTTCGAAATACCATCTTACTTTACGGCAAGAACTGACTCAACTATCAGCTATTCCGTTTAATTTGCAAACGGTTGCAAGCCACTATATATCAAAAAGCATTTGCGATTCGTGAATACCTGCTACAATAACTTATCTTTGTTAGCCTAACCCTTAACACAATTTCTCATGTCGAAACTCAGCCTTCTTCTTTTACTGCTAATGACAGGTATTATTCTGCCAATTCAAGCACAGGTTATTACCTCCGATCCAACTTTTCCTACAGCCAATGATGCCGTAACGATAACATTTTACGCCAATGAGGGAAGTGGCGGCCTGGCTGGCTACACCGGCGATGTGTATGCACATAGTGGTGTAATCACCAATAACAGCAGCAGTAGTTCGGACTGGAAATATGTGATTTCGGATTGGGGAGAAAATATTCCTAAAGCTAAACTTACACGCACTGCCCCTGATACTTACACTTTGAGTATTACACCAGATGTGAGAAGCTTTTACGGCGTTCCTGCCAATGAAACCATCGAAAAAATGGCGTTTGTTTTTAGAAGCGCCACAGCCGTAAACGGCAGTTATCTTGAAGGCAAAACTGCCGAAAATGGTGATATTTTTTATGATATTTATGCCGGCGGCTTGTTTGTTAACTTTATTAGTCCATCCGAACCCCAAGTGTTAATAGAAGAAGATGAGGGTTTGGATATTGAGGTGTCCTCAGCCGGTGCTGATTCCTTAAAGTTGTATATCAACGATAACCTCATCAGTCAAACTAGCTCAGCAACTATCAATTACACCATAGCTGCAGGATCAAGCGGAACCAACACAGTAAAAGCAATTGCCCTGACCAGCACCGAAATGGTAGCCGACAGTTTTATGTATTTTGTACGACCAGAGGTGCCCATTGCCAGTTTGCCCGAAAACGTTATCGAAGGCATCAATTATAGCAATGATTCAACTGCAATTTTGGCACTTTATGCTCCCTACAAGGAATATGTATTTGTTATTGGCGATTTTAATAATTGGGATTTAAGCATTGAAAGTTACATGAATCGTACGCCTGATCAAAGTTATTACTGGATTGAACTTTCAGGCTTGGAGCCGGGACGTGAATATGCCTATCAGTATTTTGTTGATGGCAATCTCCGAATTGCTGACCCCTACACTGAAAAAGTGCTTGATCCCTGGAACGATTCTTATATTCCCAGCTCAACTTACCCCAATCTGATGCCTTATCCTGAAGGAAAAACATCCGGGATTGTTTCGGTGTTACAAACTGCAAAACCCGAATACCAATGGGAGATTGCTGATTTTGAAGCTCCTGATCCTGAAACCTTAGTTATTTACGAATTACATATCCGCGATTTCGTTGGCACCCGTGCCATTAAAACCGTAATGGACACCCTGGATTACCTGGAAAGGCTTGGTGTGAATGCCATCGAATTAATGCCCATAAACGAATTTGAAGGCAATGACTCCTGGGGTTATAATCCTTCTTTCTATTTTGCGTCGGATAAAGCTTATGGCACCGAAAATGACTACAAAATGTTTATCGATGAGTGCCATAAACGCGGAATTGCTGTGCTTATTGATATGGTTTTGAATCATTCCTACGGGCAATCGCCATTGGTGCAGCTTTATTTTGATCCTACAGCCGGAGAATATGGCCAACCAACAGCTCAAAATCCCTGGTACAATCAGGTTTGCCCGCACCAGCCCTATTGCTGGGGATACGACTTTGATCACGAAAGCGCTCAAACCAAAAAATTTGTTGACCGCGTAAATCGTTTCTGGATAGAAAATTATAAAGTTGACGGCTTTCGCTTCGATTTTACAAAAGGATTCAGTAATGTGGTGGGTGACGGCGGCCCATACAACAGCCAGCGTATCGCTATTTTGAAACGTATGGCTGATGAAATCAGGGAAACAAATCCGGACACCTATATAATTCTGGAGCACTTTGCTGATAATACAGAAGAAAAGGAATTGTCAGCATACGGCATGATGCTTTGGGGCAACCTAAACCACAATTATAATGAAGCCACAATGGGCTATTTACCACAATCTAATTTTTCGGGGATAAGTTATAAACAACGGGGATGGAATCAGCCGCATTTGGTGGGCTATATGGAAAGTCATGACGAAGAGCGGCAGATGTATAAAAACATCACTTACGGCAATCAGGATAATCCTTATCACGACACCCGTAAGCTTAACGTGGCTGCAAAACGTAACGCCGCAGCAGCAGCTATGTTCCTGCTCGTGCCGGGACCAAAAATGATCTGGCAATTTGGCGAACTTGGCTATGATGTTAGCATTGATTACGATTGCCGCGTTTGCCCCAAACCCATTCGATGGAATTATCTGGACAATTGGGACAGGCGTTTATTACTCAATTATTACAGCGAATTAATTGCGCTCAAAAAATCTCATGCCGTTTTTAATACAAACGATTTTACCCTCAATGCCAGTGGTGCAGGGAAAACCCTCAGACTGTTTGATGAGGACATGTCGGTAATTGTAGTGAGTAACTTTGATGTAAATGGCATTGATACGCAGCCGGGCTTTTATGAAACTGGCTTGTGGTATGATTATTTCAACAACGACTCTATAAATGTAACCGACGAAAATATGTCGATTTGGCTGGAAGCCGGCGAATTTAAAGTGTACACCACAAAAAAGCTGCAAACACCTGAATTTGTAGATCTTTCAGAAGTGAGTCCTGCAAATAATCAGCAGCTGGATTTCTTCCCAAATCCTAGTGATGGAAATTTTACATTTTCCATTTTAGTCACAGAACCTTCGCTTGTAAGCATTGAATTGTATAATTTGGCGGGGCAGATGCTTTCCAAAACAGCAAGCCGCAAACTATTACCCGGCAGGCAAACTATTCAGTTCAATGCCTTAGAAAACCAGCCTAACGGGATTTATATCAGCAAAGTAAACATTAACAATAGTCAATATATCAGCAAGCTGATAAAAAAGTAGCCCGGCTTTCGAGTTAACTTCGATGATTCTGATCTAAGTGTTCAGCATTCAACGAAAAATAACCACGGCCTAAAGACCGTGGTTATTAATAAGCTCTAATTCGTGCTTTGCGAACACTGATCAATACCTTCGTAATTAGAAGTTTCTGTTGTAGCCTTAAAGGAAACTTTAATTGATCCGTTTGTGACATTCCCAACGGCTCCGGCCTGCATGCTTTTCTGCTGTGTTAAAGTAATTTTAATCTCTTTGGGGAAATCAGGATTTTGTAGTTCAACTTTTCCTGTCTCATCATAATAGAAAAAACTACTGATTTTGGCATCACCTGTTGCTTCGAGTTTATACGTAACATCAATGCTGTCTTCCGAAAATTCAGCACTAGCCGTAGCCAGGTTACAACTCAAAGGAGTGGGATCATCATCTTTTTTACAGGAAGAAAGTGAGACAAGAATCACCAATGCAATAGCCCATACTGTTTTAAAAGAATTTTTCATAATTTATTGTTTATTAATTTATTAGTACTTATTCATAAATTTTTGCTTATCAACTACATAGCGTGTATGAGTACCAAGTCCCACTAAAACGTCTTCGTCCCACACCTGCAGTTCGAATACTATTTTTCGACCCGATACTTCAATCATCGTGCTGTTGCAAATAAGGTTTTGCCCAACCGGTGATGCCCGCAAATGCTTCAAATGCACTTCCGATCCAACAGTGGTATAATCGTCCGGAAGTTGATCTTCAATGCTCTTGAGCGCTGTCATTTCCATAAAAGCAAGCATTGCAGGTGTAGCAAAAACCTCTACCAAGCCCGACCCATAGGCCGCTGCGGTATCTTTTTGCTGCACTATCATCTGTTGACTGCCTTTTGTAGCCGTTTTTATCTGAAATTCCATAGATTAATCATTAAAAATCAAATCAACAGTTTGCTTGAGCTCAGGATGAAGGCTAAGCGCCACCGGGCAGGTTTTTGAGATCTTCTCCAAAATTCTTTTCTGCTTTTGGGTATAGGTGATCTCAGGAAATTTCAATTGAATCTGAACCTCGCTGATTCTTCTCGGATCTGATGCCATTATTTTGGTAATTGAAGCCGTAGTTCCATCAATGGAGAAGTTGTGCTCGCGGGCGGCAATCCCCATAATCGTCAGCATACAACTACCTAAAGCGGAGGCAACAAGATCTGTTGGAGAAAATGCTTCACCTTTCCCATTATTATCGATCGGCGCATCAGTAATCACGGATTCACCGGATTGCAGATGCGTCATCTTTGTACGCAAATCGCTAATGTATGTGGTGTGTATTGTAGCCATAAAATAAATCTAACGCACAAAGGTAAAAATCCCTGCGACTTAATGATAAAAAAAGCCCTCCGATATCACATCGGAAGGCCCAAACCAAATTAAAACAAAACGTTGGGAATAGGATTATTTCTTCTCAACTTTTTTATCGTCATTGCAAGCTTCTTTTTTCATTTCAGATTTGCAACATGACGTTTTCTTATCTGCACATTCTGTTTTCTTCGTCTTCTTATCTTTTTTCTTTGTCTCATCTCCCTGTACAATAACTATCCCATTGTCAGCAGCAATAGCAGTTTGAAAAGTTGCTGTTCCAAAAGCGAAAAATGCGAAGAAAGAAAGTGCGAGTGCTAATTTTTTCATATCTGTATTATTTAATATTTTTGATAAGCCAAAAGTAATGGTCAACAAGGGCGCTCGTTGTTAAGTGGCTGTTAATAACTGTTAACAATATGTTAAAACAATATGTGCTAACAGCATGCTCCTTACATTTACACCTTAAATATTGCTCGTGCTGATGAAACCTAAACTATTCACACTCATTATAATTGTAGCCTTCATTTCACTTCTTGGTGTTGTGATAATGCAGGTATATTGGGTTCAAAATGCAATCTCGCTCAAAGAAGAACAATACAACAACAGCGTGCGGATTGCGATGAAATCTGTTTTAAACAGGTTGTTAGAAATTCATACTGATTCAACCCTCCGGCAAATACGGGACAATGTTCCCTGCTATATTGAGAAAACCGAGGTGCGTGATATCATCCGTGAAGACATACTCGATTCGCTGATAAAGGCTGAAATGAGCTGTATGGAAGTAGGAAATAATTATGAATACATGATTTACAGTCGGCGCAATCAGCGCATCGCAATGGGAAATCATGAAAAATACAAGGCTGAACTTTTTGTATCAGAGCACCAGCAAAGTATTGCAGCACTTTATAAACCAGGCAATTACTACTTCAGCATCTATTTTCCGGGACAAACAACACTTATTTACAAACAACTGGCGGGCTGGATGATTCTTTCTGCGGCACTATTGCTTGTGGTGATCCTGAGTTTTTGGTACACTGTTTACACAATTATCCGACAGAAGAAGATTTCTGAAATCAGAACTGACTTTATCAACAATATGACGCATGAGTTTAAAACCCCCATTGCGACTATTTCGCTTGCATCGGAAATGCTGCTAAAGCCCGAAGTAATTGCCCGACAGGATAAAGCGGCCAAATATGCCAAAGTTATTATTCATGAAAATGCCCGCCTGCAAAATCAGGTTGAGCAAATATTGCAGATTGCCATACTGGATAAAGGTGAAACCCGTCTTGATTTTCAGTTATGCAATGTTCACGAACTTTTGAAAGAACTTATTCAAGGCTTTCAGTTACTTGTTGACGAAAACAACGGCAAACTCACATCTAGGCTTAACGCAGACAAGGTTTATGTAAATGGCGATCCCATGCATTTATCACATATGATCTCCAATGTTCTGGACAACGCCATTAAATATTCTGCTGAAGCGGCTGAAATAACCATTGAAACAGCCAATAAATCGAACACTTTAATTATCAGCATAAGTGACAATGGAATCGGTATTGCACCTGAAAATCACGACTTGATTTTCAAGAATCTTTACCGTGTTCATACCGGCAATATTCATAACGTAAAAGGCTTTGGCATAGGACTTTATTATGTAAAACGTATAGTACAGCTTCATGGAGGCAACATTAAAGTTATCAGCGATATAAATAAAGGAAGTACTTTTGTTATAAACTTACCTATTGACACCGAAAAACCAAATTAAGCATGACAACAACGAATCCCATGAGTATTCTTCTTGTTGAAGACGATTCAAATCTGCTGATGGTATTGCAGGACTTTTTAGAGTTGATGTCGTATAAGGTAATCTCTGCCACAGAAGGTTACGAAGGCCTGGCTGCCTTCAAAACCCATGACATCAATTTGTGTATTTTAGATGTAATGCTACCCAAACTGGATGGATTTTCGCTTGCGAAACAAATACGGGAAATCAATGCCGAAATTCCAATTATTTTCCTCACCGCCAAATCATTGAAAGAAGACAGGCTAAAAGGCTTTCAGCTGGGTTGCGATGATTATATCACCAAGCCATTCAGTACCGAAGAGTTGCAACTGCGCATCAAAGCTATTCTTCGGCGCTGTATGAAATCCGATTTCCATGGCAATGACAATCACAATAAAATTATTCAAATTGGTCGTTTTGCATTGGACTCAAAAAACCTGATTTTACACTCGGATTTTGGTGATCAAACACTGACACGTAAAGAATCGGCATTACTTAAGCTGCTTTTTGAGCGCAAAAACCAGGTGCTTACCCGCGAAGAGGCGTTACAAAAAGTGTGGGGAGATAGTGACTATTTCATCGGAAGAAGCATGGATGTTTTTATTGTAAAACTCAGGAAATTTCTCAAAGAAGACCCCAATGTAAGCATCACCAATATTCATGGCGTTGGCTTTAAACTCGAAGTAAAAGAATAACGAAATAACCCCATTACAATGACTTCCGACTCAAAGAAAATGACAGGGATTATCCTGTTGAGCTTACCCACCATTATCTTCGGAGGAAACTTCATCCTCAACCTGCTTTCAGGACAACACCAACAACTGGAGCTGACCGAATTTCAAATTTCGATGTTCAGAGCAGGCCACGGGCATGCCGGCGTATTGGTTGTGCTGGCCATAATTGCTCAAATGCTAACCGACCAAACCAATCTGAACGACACCTGGAAATGGATCGTAAGAGGTGGATTCCCTCTTTCGGCATTGGTTGTTAGCGGAGGATTTTTCGCCGCTGCCGGCGGAGTTGGAACTACCGAACCCAATAGCTTTATTTTTCTGCTCTATACCGGGATGATCTTACTGGCATTTTCGCTTGTTGTATTAGGTGTTGGTTTGCTAAGAAAGTGAGGCATTCCCGGATATTTTTTCAGCATCAACTTATCGGCTGAAATCTGCCGGTCTGAACCATTCAAATATTTCTTCTTCACGAGTATTCCAGCCTAACAGCCATGCTGTTAAAACATCCACTTCAAGTGTTTCAAGGTCGTTTCCCACGCGTAGCATAATATCATTGGGATAAAGCGTTGCCGCCTTAAAATGTCTATCAGCTGTTTGTGCATAAGTAGTATATAAATCCCAACCTCCATAAAGATGTAAAATCTCGTGTGCGATAACCGCGGCTAAAGGCATTTCTGCACCATTTGAATAGTCTTGATAGAGTAAAAGAGCTTCCAGAAAATACTTTTTTTTCGAATAAGCTTTGGTGTACCGCATGGCATAGGAATTGCCATCTGATTTGGCAAAGATGATCAAATGCATATTTTTAGTTCCAGCAGCCCTCCGTATTTTACGAAACGCTTGTTTGGCATGCCTATATCCGGCCCGATGCAAAACCTCAAGTGCCCAGCTAACTTTCTCATTACCAACAGCATTTCCAGCAGGGATTTGATTTATTACAAAGGTATTATCTACAGTCAATGGCAGGGTCTTAAAACACACAGCGTAATCCCATTTATTAGCTTGAGCTGTTATCCACTGCTGTGCCCGGTTTAAAGCCACTGTCATCCGTAGCTTTTCGGCCTCACTCCAAGCATTATCCTCCGTTTCAATAAAGCAATAGACACTCAGCACCTCGCCATTCAAATCTTTCGAGCTTCCGGCTCTCCAACGATCCAGTGGCTGTGCATCAAGCGATTGCATCAGATACGCAATGCATCCTATAAAAATCAATAACCTGATATTAAATGATTTGCCGCGCATCCTATAAAATTACACCAATAGTTCAGGGTTTATAATACTGCATCGCTTCGGGCAGCCACTTTTTAATATTCTTGATACGCGTAGCATCAGATGGGTGGGTGCTAAGAAATTCCGGTGGTGCCTGCCCACTTTTCATATTAGCCATTCGCTGCCAGAAATTCAGAGCCTGGTTGGGATCGTAGCCGGCCATCGCCATAAAAATAAGCCCTAAACGATCTGCCTCTCCTTCATGCAAACGGCTAAAAGGCAACATCACGCCAACCTGACTTCCAACTCCGTATGCCGTGAGCCAAAGCTGTTGGGTTTGTTCGGGCTTTTCCTGTAAGGCTACTGCTAGCGCCATACCTCCCAGCTCGGTCATCATTGCCTGACTCATCCGCTCGTTTCCATGCTCAGCAATTGCATGCCCAATTTCGTGACCCATAACAACAGCCAGGCCTGTGGCATCTTGCGTAATTGGCAGAATACCTGTATAAATTACTACTTTTCCGCCAGGCATGCACCAGGCATTGGCTTCGGGGCTATCTATCAAATTGAACTCCCAACTGTAACCGTCTAAAGCTGATGCCATACCTTGTTGATTAAAATACATCTCAACCGCAGTTTTTATTTTCGCACCAACAGTCTTGACCATCTCCGTTTGCTGTCCGTTGGTTGAAAGTTTGTTACTCTTTAAAAATTCATCATACTGCTGATAGCTCATACTCATCATTTGGGAAGAAGGAATCAGGCTGAGCTGCTTGCGGCCCGTTAAAACAACACTGGAGCACGAAGGCAATAAGCTGCTAACAAACAGGATTATCAATAATAAAGGGAATTTATTTGCTTTCATTATTCTGTTTTTTATTGATTCAAAGATAAGGCTTTCCCTGATTAAAAGTATATATTTAATTCGGCCAAAATTCTTTGAAAGACTGAAATTCCATTTTTCATCAAGGATCAATTTTCACGCGATAAACGCTTCTGCTAATTTCAATCTATAACCCGGGAAAAACAACCAATCCCTTAAATAACTACTTTTACAGTTTGTTGGATGAAAGTTATTACTTTAGATCAGCATTCAAACACAAGTTATACAGCGAGTTAAAGGTTTATACCATGATCAAACTTAAGTTGGAAATATTCAGTAGATTCAAACAGCCTTCAAAAATAATTTTTCTTTTTATCGCGATGCTCTTGTTAAATATTGCAGTGACCAATGCAACCGTAAAAGAAAACTGGCAGGACGATTCGCTACAAATTGAAAAATGGAAAATACCGCTGCGACTTGCATTACAAAATGATCTCCCAACGAGTACACTTTTGATTGATAGTATTTTATCATTATCAGAAAAATCAAATTATTCTTACGGTATATACACAGCGCATAATTTCAGCGGGTATTTCTATTGGCAGAAAAATCAATCTGATACAGCCTTGTATTATTACAGAGAGGCGCTCCGTTTTGCCAAAAAAAGCGGAAATGTTGTTGCTCAGACCAATGCTTATGCTAATATGGCCTTTATTCACAGAATTCGTTACAACAACGACAGTGTAATGTTTTATCTTGAGCAAGCAATTGAATTTTCCAAAAATCATAACCTCAGTGCATTAACGGCAGAAAATCTGATCACGCTCAGCTATTTAAAAGTTACAAAAGGCGAATATACCGATGCAGCTAAAGTGTTATTCGAAGCTCAAAAAATTACTGAGGAAACATCAGATAACAAACTCCATGTGATGGTATATAGTGCACAGGCTTTTCTGGAGAATGTTTTTGGAAACTTTGAAACAGTTAAAGCGTTTTATCTCAAAGCCGCTTATTATGATAAACTCGATACTGCAAATAATCGTCTTCCAAGTATTTATTTGAATTTAGGAGAAAATTACTGGAGCCTGGAAGAAAATGCTGACTCCAGCTTACACTATTTAAAAATGGCGATTGCTGAAGCCTCGGGTTACGAAAAAAAACTAGTTCAACATGCTGTTGATGTTAATATCGGCAACATTCATTTAAGCAAAAACCAGATTGATTCTGCCCTGTATTATTATTACAAAGCATACGAAAACCCGCTGACGAATCAGCTGATAGACCGAAAAGCGGGTATTCTCTCAAATCTGGGGTCGATCTATTACAAAACCGGCCAAATAGAAAAAGCAAGAAATATGCTATTAGAGAGTTACAAGATTTCCGACTCCCTTGAACTCGTGGAATATGGCATTAACGCACTTGGCTGGTTGATTAAGATTGACAGCACAAGAAGTGATTTTAACAGTGCTTTTGCGCGACAAAAAAAACTGTTAGATCTGAACATCGAACAACAAAAAGAAAATGCCAGAACGAAACTTGCCGAGTTGGAAGTTATGCAGACGATTGACCGGGAAAATAAAAAATACGAACTGCTTTATGCTGAAAACGAACTCAAAGCCAAACAATTAGAGTTTCAGCGAAATGTAAATTACATTTATTTCATTGTTGTTTTAGGCAGTATTGTTTTTACACTGATACAGGTTTTGAACCGGCGGAAAATTCAAAAACTGAACAAAACTTTACAAAGCAATCAAAACGAGCTTAAAACACTTAATGACAAGCTATCCGATAATATTAAAGTTTTGAACGAAAATCAAATACAGTTATCAGAAGCCAATAAGTCCAAGGACAAGCTTTTTGCAATCCTGAGTCACGACCTGAAAAGTCCTTTTTCGAGTTTACTTGGAATCCTTAACATCCTGGCAAACGAATGGAATCAAATTCCGGAAGACGAAAAACTAGGTCTTTTCGAATCGCTTCATCAGGCCTCAAAAGGAACATTTAATTTGCTCGAAGATATGCTTAGCTGGAGCAAAACACAACAAGGTTTAATCAGCAGTAACCCCATACCCGTAAATGTTGCAGAAATTGCTCAGGAAATAGAAAGTCTCTTTAGGAGTTCGTTGAACAATAAAAGTCTGACACTAAAAAAAGAAATTGACAATGACCTCATTATCAATACAGATTATCATCTTCTCAAACAGATCATACAGAATTTGGTTGCCAATGCTATAAAATATACGCCCCGCGGAGGTGAGCTTATTTTAAGGTCAACTTCTGACAATAGTCAAATCAAAATTGATGTAATAGATACCGGCATTGGCATACCGAAAGATAAAATTGACAGCATTTTTACCCTGGATGCTGATTTTAACCGCCCGGGCACTGAAAATGAAAAAAGCACAGGGATGGGTTTAATTCTTTGCAAGGAATACGCCAATATTATAGAAGCGCGCTTAACTATAGCGTCAATGCCCGATCAGGGGAGTACATTCAGCATCCGCTTTCCAAAAAAATAAGCCAAATCACTGATTCACTACGAGATATATGTTTCGAGAATCTGACTATGCGCTTCTAAACTTTATGAGATTCGCACCTCTTATACCGTAAGCCATAGACAGTTTGGTGTTGTTTTAAAGGCCAAGCCATAATCGTGATTCTAACATATAGATCAGGCAGCTGAAAGTGGTCAGGGTAATCAAAGAAGCGTTTCTATAAAGGATTATGCCCGTATAAAATGCGCTTCAGATTACTAAAATTTGATATTTTTGCCATTAAACACACCCCAATGAATGAACTCCTAACCCACTTTATCCTTCTTTTCGCTGTAATTGATCCCATCGGAACTATACCGGTTATTATGGCCAGCACAGCAGCTTATAATCAAAGAGAAAAAAAACGTATTGCTTTGAAAGCTGTCGGCTTATCGGCTTTAGTATTGTTGTTTTTTATATTAGCCGGCGAATTGTTGTTAGATGCCATGGATATTCCGCTCTCCGCTTTTCAGATTGCTGGTGGTATAGTTTTATTTGTTTTTGCGCTCATGATGATCTTTGGCGAAAGCAAACCCGATGATGAAATAAAATCAATCAAAAAAAATAACGATCCTTCTGTATTTCCCCTTGCCATTCCGTCCATCGCCAGTCCGGGGGCTATGATGGCTGCCGTTTTACTTACCGAAAACAGTATTTACGGCTTTTGGGATCAATTCATTACAGCAATAATTTTATTGATCGTACTGTTAGTTGTTTTAATCCTTATGCTTGGTTCACATTTTATTTTCAAATTGATTGGCAATGGAGGAGCCAGCATTATCAGTCGTGTGATGGGACTTTTACTTGCTTCGATGGCTGTAAAAAGTATCTTGGAGGGAATAACTGACTTCTTTGTATTATAGCATGTTTGCTATGCTATTGTTTTAAATACAAGCACGCATCGCCATAGCTTAAAAAACGGAAATCGTTTTCGAGAGCAAATTGATAGGATTCTTTCCAGCGTTCGCCAATCAAGGCAGCAACAAGCAAAAGCAAAGTGCTTTTGGGTTGATGAAAATTTGTAATCAGGCCATCAACAATTTTCATCTCGTAGCCGGGAGCAATCATCAAGGCTGTTGTGGCTTTGAAGCTTTCCAAATCGTGATGGTCGAGGTAAGCTATTAAGCTGCCAAGACTAGCTTCAACCGATGGCAGTTCCTGATGATCCCGATAAGGAAACCACTGATCAAGGTGAAAATCACGTTTTGCCAGACCCTCTTCATAAAGCATCAGCCCAAACCAATAAAGGCTTTCAAGGGTTCGCATGGCCGTTGTGCCAACCGGAATTACAGGCCTGTCAATGCTTTGAAGCAGATTTTGCAAGCTTCTCCGGCTCACCTGAATCTGCTCGGCATGCATTTCGTGCTCACCAATTTGAGCTGCACTAACCGGTTTAAAGGTTCCGGCACCTACATGCAAGATAAGTTTTTCAAATTCAACTCCCTGCTTTTGCAAATCAGCCAAAAGCGCATCCGTAAAATGCAAGCTGGCAGTTGGAGCAGCCACAGATCCTTCCTCACGGGCAAAAACAGTTTGATAGCGGCTTTTGTCGTCAGGCTCGGCTTTTCTGTTCAAATAGGGCGGTAGAGGCGTTTCACCAAAGGCATCTAGCAGTTCGGCAAAGGAAAACTGGGGTTGTGACCAGGAAAACCGAATAACAGAATAGCCGTCTCTTTTTTCAATTCGCTCTGCTTTCAAATCAATGGATTGACCTTTGATTTTAACATTTTGAACGAGCAAACCCTGCTTCCAGCGCTTGGAATTACCAACCAGACAATTCCAGCTAACAGGAGAAGTTTGCGCATAAGCCACTTGAAAATCCATTGTCAAATCAGCCGGCTCAAGCACAAAGAGCTCTACCGCAGCACCATTTTCTGTATGAAATCGCAATCGTGCCTGAACCACTTTGGTTTCGTTGAGTACCAGTAATGCCTTATCCGGCAGATAATCATTAATTTTAGAAAAAACTGTTTGTGATAATAGGTTTTGCTTGAGCACCAAAAGTTTCGAAGCATCGCGTTGCGCCAGCGGATAGCGGGCAATGCGATGCTCCGGAAGTTTATAGTCAAATTCGCTTATCTGTATCTTCCTGATGTCGTTCATTATGGCGGCAAAGATACAGCGTTCAATTTATTTTGAACTAAATAAAACAGGCTTAAACGTCAACATCATCCAGCCCCAAACCGGTGTTTTGATGGCAGTTGGCGAAACTCCTTTTACTTTAGCAAAAGTATCGTTGGTATTATACACGCTAACTCCTGCACTTAACTGTATTTCTTTAGAAAATTTGTGTGCAAAAATCATGTCTAATTCTCCTCCCAGAGAACCTTCGAGCAAAGTCAAATTTGCATTTGGCTCGTCAATTTTTGTCGCCAAGGAGAAAAAGTGATATTGCAAGCGTAGGGTGCTTTTAGGATTAAAATGATAAGCCAGTTTGGGATAGATATCGACTAAACCTCCATTGCGTGTGCTTGCTGGAGTAAGGTACTGATTCATATTACCATAGCGCGCATACCGTACACCATACAACACATCAAATGCATGGTATTTTTCCTGATAATCTGCATCAGCCTTGCTGGCATCCTGACCACTTAACACGTCAATTCCGGCTCCGATACTTATTTTCCGGGCCTTATAATCTACTTCGGCAGTAAGCACATAGGCCGAAACATCTTTGCCGGTCTGGCTTTTTCCGTATTGGTAATACGCATTAAACTTTCCGGTGAAAGCATCCTTTTTATACTCTCCATAAAAACCTTGTGTGGCCATCAGGTAGGTGGTCGAGGTGGTTTTATCAGCCTGATATCCGGTAAGCAGATTCAGCATAGATAAGCTAAACTCCTCTGTAATCTGGTTTTTGAGGTAAATAAAATTCAAGGTGCGTAATCGTCTGTTGATGGGATCTACATCAAAATCATTTACTCCAAAAGCACCCGTTCCATCATTATTATAAGACAAGGCCACATCAAACTGCCATCCTGCTCTTTTATAAGAATAGAGCAACGCGTCGTAGGTAAGTCCATATTGATTCCAGTTTCTCCAGGCCAGCAAACGCTGATCATCATATTTAAACTCCTGACGTCCAACACGAATCCTGGAATTTTTAAACACATCAAATTCTGCCCAGACCTGATGAACTCCAGTAGATCCGGAATTCATAAACACACCGGTTCCTGTGGCGATATTATCATTGCCCCACACGCGAACATCCTTTAAACTGAAGAACATACGGTATTTTTCCTGGTTAAATTTCAGATTAATACGACTGCGCTGAGAAACAAAATAGGTGGGCTCGGTCATATCTGTAGGCACTCCTACATATCCATCATTGAGTTCAAAACGTGGCCGCAACTCCGCTGAAATTTCAAACTGAGCCATAAGGCTGAAATTTAAAAGAAGGAGGATAGCACTTAAAAATAATAATTTTTTAGTCATAATGTTTGATTTATTAGCAGCTGGCAAAGTTATAAAATACTATAAAATTATCAGCGCGCCATTCCCTTCATTACTACTTTTGTGTTATTTCAACTTTTTACTTAATTTTGATGATACTATTTTAACAAGCATTTCCCTTATGAACCCTTTAAAACTCGTACCAAATTTTTTAACCTTACTTAATCTGCTCGCAGGTATATTATCGATATTAATGGTATCTAAAGGGTTGCTGGCAGAAGCCTCCATCCTTATTTTTATTGCAGCTGTATTCGATTTTTTGGACGGTTTTGCTGCCCGCTTGTTAAATGCCTATTCCGCTATTGGCGCACAACTCGATTCGCTGGCCGATGTTGTTTCATTTGGAGTTGCACCGGGCTTTATTCTGCACCAGCTAATCATTATGAGCCATGGACGCATGGAATTTATTCTTTTCAATATTGATATTATTCCGCTTTTAGTTTTTGTTGTTCCGCTTTTTGCCGCCCTGCGTTTGGCGAAGTTTAATGTTGACACAAGGCAAACCGATTCTTTTATAGGACTCCCCTCTCCGGCGGCTGCTTTATTGATTGCGTCACTTCCATTGGTCAGGGAGCAGCTGTACGAAGGGCAGAGTTTGTTTTATATGGTAATTACCAACACCTATTTTTACCTTGGAATTGCAGTTGTTACCTCCCTTTTGATGGTAGCCGAATTGCCACTTTTTGGCCTCAAATTCAAGTCTTTCGCCTTTAAAGGAAATGAAATTCGCTGGCTTTTTCTGGCAATTTCTCTGGCCTTGCTACTATTTTTTCAAGCCGTAGCTATCCCATTTATCATCCTTATCTACCTCTTCCTTTCGCTGGTAGTTTTTCTGGCTGATATTCAGCAATAACTATTTACGTCGCAGCTCAAAATTTTGACCGAGATACACTTTACGTACATGTTCGTCAGATGCCAATTCTTCGGCCGATCCGGCTTTCAATATAGAACCCTCGAAAAGCAAATACGCCCGATCGGTTATTTTTAAGGTCTCGTGCACATTGTGGTCAGTAATTAAAATGCCGATATTTTTATCCTTGAGGGTATAAACTATCTTCTGGATATCCTCAACGGCAATGGGATCCACTCCGGCAAAGGGTTCGTCCAGCAAAATAAATTTTGGGTCAACAGCAAGCGCCCGTGCAATCTCGGTTCTTCTCCGCTCGCCTCCCGAAAGCTGAATACCATTACTTTTTCTAATTTGCTGCAGCCCAAATTCATCCAAAAGACTTTCAAGCTTCTCGTGCTGGGCTTTTTTATCCAAATTTTTTCTGAATTGCATGACCGACAAAATATTGTCTTCCACGCTCATTTGTCTGAAAACTGAAGCTTCCTGCGCCAAATAACCAATTCCATGCTGGGCGCGCCTGTACATCGACAATTCGGTGATATCCTTATCCTCCAGGTAAACATGCCCTGAAAATGGCTTGATTAATCCTACCATCATATAAAAAGTGGTCGTTTTGCCGGCACCGTTAGGCCCCAGCAATCCAACAATTTCCCCCTGATTTACTTCAACAGAAACCTGTTTCACCACGGTACGCTGACGGTATTTTTTAACCAGATTCTCTGAGCGCAATTTCATAGTAATTTAGTTTAGTGATAACTTAACGTTTGCTACAAAAATAGGACATTCCCGATTGTCTATTCGGGTAATCTTAATTTAAATCCTAAAAGTCGAAGTGCAGAGACATGAAAAGCGCGAAATTACTGGCATGCTGATTATCGCGATGCGACAGCCTCCAAACACCATCAATACGTAAAATCTTGAAGATGTTTTCTACCCCCACCCCTGCTTCAAAATAGGGCTTATCAAGCATATACGTAACATCGGGGAGCTTGTTAAGTTGCAAATTCGCATCCGTAATTGTACCAACAAGCCCTTTAGCAAAAACGACTTCCCGCCATTTCAGTTTTCTGAACAGCGGTATTTTGTTAAATAAAAACCCATCAAAGTGATGCGTATAATAGATACTCAGATAACGATCGGAGATGAACTCGTAATAATTCATCAGGTTAAAGGCGTATTCATCAAAGATAAATGTTTCATTTCCCGGATGAAGCACCAAAAGCGGAAATGGCAAAGTACCAAAAACCTGACCACCTTCAATAATATACTTCGACCACCCAAAGCTACCCACATTAAACCATTGTGTTACGCTTCCCTGCAAGCGGTGATATTCGTATTCTCCGTTGATAACACCCGGAGCGCCATAGGTATAACGCAGATTAAAAATGGGATAGCGTGTTCCCAAATTTATGCGGTCGAAATCCCTTACCACATATTTTTCGCGATGTGCATATCGAAAATCAATTCCTATTTCTGTGGTGATCAAAGAGCTGTGCTTAACCAAGGCTCCTTCATCATCAAAGGTCTCCATTACAAAATTTCCGGCAGGAAAAAGCTCGCGATGCTTCAAAAATAATCGGTTGCTGTAACCGGTAAACCATTCATGTTCGTAATAAAACCCGAACTCACTCACCAGATTTAATTTGTCTGCCGGTTGTCGTCTGAATAAAGTACTGATGATGTTATCTTCGCTAAAGGCATTAAAACTTGCGCCCAATTGTTCAATATCATACTTAAAATTCAATCCCACAGCACGGCGTGGATTTTTGTTGATCACATAGAGCAATCCGGCACCATATTTTACCCGCATATCTTTATGGCCGTAAGCCAGATGACCTTCGAGGCGCAGATTATCGCTGAAAAGCGTACTGGTTCGTCCGCCAATTCTAAAACGGTTGCCTTCAACTTCATTATAGCTGTAGATTTTGGCCAGTGGGCCAATCTCAAACTTGTTCCAGGGCAAATAACCGAAGGCTCCCATATAAATAAAGTCAGTATAGGTTCGAAACATCGGAACGCGCTCTACGGAATCGATCATATGATAAATTCCTATCTCCTTCTTCGTGAGTTGCTCAGGTCTTGCTGTTTCCCAGTAAGAATCAGTCATATCCATGCTCCCTTCCTCAACAATAACATTAACCGGCGATCTGTAAAAATCATCCTCTTTGGGTTGATTCAACACATAATCGCTATACACCGAAGTGCGCTGACCAAAAAAACCGGGAAGCTTACTATCTGTATTATTCAGTATATTGAAATCAGCAATAATATAGTCGCGGCTAAGCATCCAAATATTCCCAATCTGCTTATATTCCTGCCTTAGCGAGGCATCAGCAACATAATTGAGATTAGCATCAGAAGCCAAATCCATTTCCACTTTTCTAACGGCATAGGTCGTGTCGTGAATCCACATTGAACCTGTAAAAGTGAGTTCCTGCTCGCGCTTTGGCTTATACATCAATTTATAACACCATTGGTTATCGATAAAAGCGCTATCAACCAGATAGTACTGATAATAAGACATTCCGAAATTGGCTATTGGGCTCACAAAATTCTTACTAAACAGCTCGATATAGTTGTCATAAATATTTACTTCCTGGTACAAATTGCCCATAAACTGAGCCAGGCTGGGGTTTTCGATGCCTGAACCTTTGGCTGCTTTTATTTTTTCAATTTTCGTCTTTGGAGCTGATCGGAAATACATATCTGATACCGCTTCCGAAATAAAAATAGGCAAATAAGCCTTCCCGTTTACTGTGGAAGTATCAACATAGTCGAAAATAAACTCAAAGGGTTTAAACAGTTTTCGCTTACGAATTTTCTCTCCAAAATTATTAGCATCGAACTGAATCTTATTATACACTTCACATTGCCAGGCTATTAACTCTCTGTTATCATTTTTATCTTTGTTTGCGATTATCTTTCTCAAAAGGATGTCAGCCGGGTTTTCACCGGCAACAATCACCACCTCCTGCAAATTGATTTGATCAGCAACAAGGCTAATAATTATTTCCTGATACTGATTTTGACGAATAGGCATGGCCTGTCTGCGATACCCAACATAAGTAGCGGCGAGGGAATCGGCCTCTGTGCGGGTTTCAAAATAAAAACGTCCATCAAAATCAGTAGTGGTTCCAACAGTAGTTCCAACAAGATAAACATTAGCAAAAGGAATCGGTTCCCCATTAGCAGCATCAGTTACCACACCCCTGATTTTAGTGAGCTGACTAAAAGCAAACAGCGGCAAAAAGATAAAAAGAAAGAGAATGCGGATCAGTTTTGACATGCTAACGTCGCTTGATTTTTTTAGACTTTTGGTTGCGTATTGAGGTCTTCCCAAAACTCAAGACCGCGGCGGGTGTGAGGAATCACAATGGTACCACCTACTACATTTGCCACACCAAAAATTTCCATAACCTCTTCGGTGTTAAGGCCAAGCTGGTAACATTGCTGCAAATGATATTTAATGCAGTCATCGCAACGCAACACCATGGAAGCTACAAGTCCAAGCATCTCCTTGGTTCTTGCATCCAGCGCCCCATCCTGATAAGTAAGGGTATCGAGGCTAAAAATACGCTTCATGATTTTATTGTTTGGCGCTTCCATCATTTTTTTATTCATGCGCTCGCGGTAAGCACCAAATTCTTCTATACTATTCATTTTAAATGTTTTAGATTGTTTTATATATTTAAAACGCTCGAATTAAAAACGTTTACAGCAAGGAAATAGTATTAAAGTATCCCTTCTTTTAGAATATCATGCAGGTGGATAACCCCCACATATTGGCCATCAGCGATTACAGGAAGCTGTGTTATATTGTTACGGCGCATCAGCTGCAAGGCATCAACTACGAGTGCATGCCTATCGATTGTTTTTGGATTTGCGGTCATAATCTCGCGTGCTAAAAGTCCGGTTAAATCAGCAGTTTTCATCAACATGCGACGCAAATCGCCATCAGTAATAATCCCCAAAAGCTGCCCTTGATGAACAACTCCGGCTGCTCCCAGGCGCTTGGTTGAAATTTCCACAATCACTTTTCGCAAGTCATCATCGGGCATGACTTCCGGTTTCTCATTGCGTTGAAAAATATCATCAACACGCAGATACAGTTTCTTACCAAGTGCCCCTCCGGGATGAAAGCGCGCAAAATCGGCTGCCGTAAAACCTCTGCATTCAAGCAGTGTAACAGCCAAGGCATCGCCCATAACCAGTTGAGCGGTAGTACTTGAAGTTGGGGCAAGATTATTGGGACAGGCTTCGTTTTCTACTGTCGTATTCAGGATAAAGTGAACCTGCTTCGCAAGGTAGGAGTTTGTGTTTCCAACAATACCTATAAGGGTGTTTCCACGTGCTTTCAGAAGAGGTATCAACACTCTTATTTCGGGCGTTTCGCCGCTTTTTGAAAGCAGGATAACAAGATCTTCATCTCGAATAATTCCCAGATCTCCATGGATTGCATCAGCGGCATGCATAAAAACCGCTGTAGTTCCCGTAGAATTGAATGTGGCTACCATTTTTTGAGCAATAATGGCGCTCTTGCCAATTCCTGTAACGACCACATTTCCCTTCGACAACAGTATAGCTTGAACTGCCTTAGCAAAGTCATTGTTAATAGCAGATAATACCTGAGCAATGGCATCGCGTTCGTCTGAAATAACCCGCTTCCCGATTTCCCGGATTTCCTCTGGTGTTTTCAAAATATCGTTTTTTAAAGAAAGACTTATTAACTAAACCGTATAATAGGCAGCTTGCTGTGTAATCTGCCATGCTGCAAAAGTACGGAATTTCTTTTCGGACGATAAAACTGCAAATTCCAAAAACAAGCTCCAACTACTGAAGAACTTTCCTGAAATATCAGGATAAAGCCCGCATTAAAATAAAACAAAGCTTTGCGAAATAATTATTGCGGGATTCATAAAGCACAATATAGTTGACTATTCGTCTATAACCTATTTATTATCATTTACTTATACCTATGAATTAAGCGCTATTGAATTTGAATATTTTATTTTTTTAATAAAAAAACTTGCTGCTTAGAGTCTTTAATTCTTTATATTTGTACAACAGGCATCAGAAGCCATAACAATTGACGTAAGTCTTCGTTATGAATAGCCCGTTTATAATAGAAATTATCATTAAGTAGCAGAATACGAAGAAATGGCCAAGAAGGATGAATATGGTCTGCACGAATTGCTAAAAAAAATTTTTGGTTTCAACCAGTTTAAAGGCAATCAGGAGGCAATAATAAAAAGTGTTTTAGATGGCAACAACACCTTTGTGGTGATGCCAACCGGAGGAGGCAAGTCGCTTTGCTACCAATTGCCGGCCTTGTCGCAAGAAGGAACTGCGATTGTAGTATCACCGCTTATTGCGTTGATGAAAAATCAGGTTGATACAATACGCAATTTTGGTACTGAGAATGGCATTGCACATGTGATGAACTCTTCCTTATCAAAAGCAGAGCTAACGGAGGTAAGAGAAGATTTGGTGAGCGGGAAAACAAAACTCCTCTATGTGGCACCGGAGTCATTAACAAAAGACGAAAATGTGGAGTTCCTAAAAGCCCTTAATATTTCGTTTGTTGCTATTGATGAAGCCCACTGTATTTCGGAATGGGGACACGATTTCAGGCCTGAATACCGCAGGCTGCGTCCCATTATCAATGCAATTAATCCTAAGCTTCCGGTGATAGCCCTCACGGCAACTGCCACCCTTAAAGTGCAACAGGATATTTTGAAAAACCTGGAGATACAAGATGCCAAGATTTTTAAATCTTCCTTCGATCGGCCAAACCTCTATTACGAAGTAAGGCCAAAAACCAAAGAGGTTAACAAGGATATCATCCGTTATATCAAAAATAATCCTGGAAAATCAGGTATTGTTTATTGTCTGAGTCGCAAAAAAGTAGAAGAAATTGCGGAAACACTGGTCGTAAACGGAATACGGGCATTGCCTTACCATGCCGGCCTCGACAGCAGCACCCGCCGGATGAATCAAGACAAGTTTTTGATGGAAGAAAGCGAAGTAATTGTTGCGACAATTGCGTTCGGAATGGGTATTGATAAACCCGATATCCGTTTTGTGATTCACCATGATATTCCTAAAAGTATTGAAGGTTATTATCAGGAAACCGGAAGGGCCGGCCGTGATGACGGGGAAGGAAATTGTGTTACGTTCTACAATTACGAAGACATCCAAAAGCTGGAGAAATTTAATAAGGGCAAAAATGTTGCCGAACAGGAAATTGCCCGCGAACTGCTAAACGAAACAGTTACTTATGCCGAATCCTCAGTGTGCAGACACAAGCTTTTGCTGCACTATTTTGGAGAAGCTTACGAAAAGGAAAACTGTGGCTGCTGCGATAACTGCCTCAACCCCAAGGTGAAATTTGATGGTCAGGAAGACATTAAGCTGGCGCTGGAAGCTGTTGTAAGCACTAAACAACTTTTTAAAGCAAAGCATATTGCTGAGCTACTAACCGGCAAAAAAACAGGAGACATCAAAGCCGCCCGTCATGAAAAAAATGAGTTTTTTGGCGCTGGCGACGAAAATAACGACCGCTATTGGAATGCAGTAATCAGACAAGCCTTGATTCAAAAACTACTTGTTAAGGATATTGAGAATTATGGCATTTTAAAAATAACAAAAGAGGGTAAAGATTTTATCAAAAAGCCACATACCATTATGCTGGCAAAGGATCACAACTACGAAAATCCTGAAGATGATGATTTCGAATCAGCAAAAGCATCCGGACCAAAAGGAAGCGGTACCGATGCCACCTTGTTTAGCATGCTGAAAGACCTGCGTAAAGATTTATCCAAAAAGGAAAAGCTGCCACCTTTCGTTATTTTTCAGGATCCTTCGTTGGAAGATATGGCCATTCAGTATCCTGTAAATATGGAAGAGCTGCAACAAATTGTTGGCGTGGGTGCCGGCAAAGCTTCCAAGTATGGTACACCATTTCTCAAACTCATCAGGCAGTATGTTGAGGAAAACGAAATAATCCGCCCCAATGATATGGTGGTAAAATCCGTGGTGAATAAATCAGGATTGAAAGTGTATATTATTCAAAGTATCGATCGGAAAATTCCGTTGGAAGATATCGCCTACGCAAAAAATCTCTCAATGGACGAACTCCTCACTGAACTTGAAAGCATTGTTGCCAGTGGCACACGTATTGATATCAACTATTACCTGAACGAGTATGTTGATGAATACCACCAGGAAGATATTTACGAATATTTTAGTGAGGCAGAATCCGATTCTATTGAAAGCGCCCTGGAAGAACTTGGCGAATCAGAGTATTCAGAAGAAGAAATGCGTTTAATGCGGCTAAAATTTATGTCGGAAATAGGCAATTGATATGCGACTCGGGCTTTCTCTATTATTGATAATGATTCTTACAAGCGCTTGTGAGCGCGATATCAAAGCACCAAAGCCGGATATCCTGTTAACAGAAAATCAGATGGTAGCCCTTATTACCGATGTTCAACTTATGGAGGCTGCTCTAAATCACCGGCGTAATCTTGGACAAAGCGTAAATGATGTAAAAAACCCTTGGTACAACCAATTGTTTGAAGAACACCAGATTACAGAGAAAATATTTAAGGAAAACATGTCCTATTATAATGAGCAGCCTGTAGTTATGGAACAGATATTGGAGAAGGTGTTGGCAGATTTTATTCAGAAAAAAACCGAGCTTGAAACGCCTGACAAGGAAAGCACACAAGAATAATTAGTGTTTGTCCATAAGGTACGATTTACTCATTTAATAATAAATTTAAGCAGTATTCGTGAACTCGTTATCACTCGGTTCTTCGTAATGCTCAACATTCCTTATGCCTGATGCTGGAAAATTTCGATTTAACGCGTAAATATTGCTCGCCGATTCTCGTTGGATCCACCAATTTCAATGGCATAATTAAACTCCAATCGATCTTCATTTTTCCAGGAACCCGATCCGCTTACGAGCCAATTCTGTCCAACAACCTGATCTTCAACAATAATCGAACTTCCAACAACCAAGCCTTCAGCAGTGCTTCCCGACCCGGCAAAATTATGTAAGAGGACTTCACTGGAATTTGAACTGTTGCGGTCAATAGTTACCTCATAGTTTAATTTGAGTGCATTATCTGAAACGCTCCAGGTTCCAAGAAATTTAAGTCTGTTGTCCGTACTACCGCCAGGTATTTCAATATCATCGACAGCGCAGCTGCTCAGTGCCAGTGCACCAGCAAAAAACAAGAACAAAAAAAATCGTGAATATTTCATATCAAACATATTATGACTAATTAGTCTGTCAATAAAGTCCGGTGGCTGATTCATAATGGTTTAGATCAATCCTGCCTGCCTTCAGCAGATAAACCTGGCCGTCATTATAGAAAGACACTAATTATTTACCAACATCTTCGCTTTATACAACACTTGCGAATCAGTCATTAACGTAACAATATACATGCCATCAATCAAATTCTCAGCACTTATTTCAACATGATTCTCACCCTGAACGCCATTCACAGCTTTCGACAGTATGGTACGGCCTGCCAAATCAGAAACTATTAACTGCAAATGCTGCTGACTATCCAGGCTAAATCTGAACGATGCTTGCTGTTGTACCGGATTTGGCAAAACCATCAGTTCATTTTCCGATTCGTTTTCGAGAGCAGACAAGCCAACTAAAACACCACCGGCATTTAAAACAGCTTCTGTAATATTCGCGGAAGTTGGCTCCCAAATATAATTTTCAACCACTTGATGATCGGGAGTAATCACAATTACTGTTGGATATGAAACCACTTCAAAAGCCTCAAAAGCTTCGTTTCCCATGCCTTCCAATCCGCTGGCAAGTGGCAAGGTTAACCCATAAATCGAGGCGAACTGCTCTACCTGATAATTGTTGCCATTGTAATTTACACCAAGAAAAAACACATTGCTCTGATTCATTCCAAAGTTTTCATACGCAACTTGAAAATCATTTGCAAAGGTTTGACAAGGGCCGCAAGATGTTGAAAAGAAATTGATTACAACAATTTTATCAGCATCCAGCAAACTAAATAAATCAATAATTTGACTATCAACAGTTTTAACACTTACATCTACGGCCACATCCACTTGAGCCTGAGCAAAAATCTGGTTACTAAAAACAGCAATGAAAAGTATAAAAAATAGAATAAATTTTTTCATGATACTAAAAGTAATGGTTTCTATTTGGATAATGATTTTTGTTTCATGATACCCACCGTTCTCATTGTGAATATTTCACAAAAGTAAACAAAGAAATATAAACTGTCAGAATGGGTGCAAAATTTTATAAGTTGAGTTGGACAATAAGGTTGTGGTATGTGCTTAATTCCCCTTTTCAGACAGTATTTCAACTACTTATTTTGCGGCCATGCTTTCATTGAAAGAATTCTTATGTAACTTTAAAATCACTCTTTTAACACCCGTAAAAAAACTATCAGGCTTTTATAATCGCAAAAATTTTATCAGCCAACCTACTGGCACCAATTCTAAAGAACTTGTTATTCAACCACTTCTCACCAGAAATATGCTTCACCAACAAATAATACTTAAAGGCCGTTTCAGGATCAGCAATACCACCGGCAGGTTTGAAACCTACTTTTCGGCCAGTTTTCTCATAAAACTCAGCAATCGTATCGAGCATAACCATCGCTGCCGGCAAGGTAGCTGCAGGAGTTGCTTTTCCGGAAGAAGTCTTTATAAAATCCGCCCCTGCCAACAAGGCTATCTCACTGGCTTTGCGTATATTATCAACACTTCCAAGCTCTCCGGTTTCAAGTATAACTTTCAGATGAGCATTACCGCATACCTTTTTAACTGCTTCAATTTCGTGCTGCACCGTTTCATAATCGCCCTGTAGAAAAGTTCCCCGCGAAATCACCATATCAATCTCATCAGCGCCCTGAGCTACAGCATATTCGACTTCCTTCAGCTTGATTTCGAGTGGCATCTGCCCGGTTGGGAAAGCACAGGCAACTGTTGCAAGCCTTATTCCAGTGTGCTTTACCAAAGCCTTTGCCTGACCAACGAAAGGACTATAAATACACAGCGCAGCCACCGAAAAACCCTCATCAACATAGGCTAGTGCTTTTTCACAGAAGCCGGCAATCCGATCCGCGTTATCAGTAGCCTCAAGTGTTGTAAGATCGATGCAATTAAATATGAGTTGCATTGCCTTGTTCCACGCTTCTTTTTCGGGTTTAACCGCAGTGAGCGTGTCAATGCGCTCATTGATCTGCGCGTCATTGTATGGATAAGGATTAAAATTCATTGCTTTCTTTTTCTGCAAATTTAGCATAATCGCTAAATTGTTCTCATTGTATTGCTAAAAACAACTATCCGAAAACGGATAAACCCTTTGAAAACGTAGAGTAAATTCTTCGCTAGATAACGCGTCAAACCCTTACAAAAAAAATATAATTCGCTCTAATGAACTGATAAATTGAATCCTATAAATTCTTGAGACAGACAAAATATTTTTTGGCACAGGGATTGAAAAGTCATTTACAATCATTTAATATTAACTATCATGTTCGGCTTAAAAATTGCCTCTACGACAAAAACTAAAAGATTCCACAAGTACTACAAGTGTGAGCGATGCGGATATATCAGTATTGTTAAAAATGCCAATTGTCCAATTTGCACAAAAGATGGCAAGTCGATCAAAATGAAATAATTATTAAACCAATAAACCACCAATAAATTTTTTACTTATGAAGATTAATGAAATATACTCAAAAAAAGATTTAAATGAAAGTGGGCTGGTTGAGCGTCAGGTGAAAGATATCAATGCCAAGGTTTACCTCAACGGTTCTAAAGTATTTTTCTTCGAACAATTAGACAACCAGCATTCCTACCGCTTATATTCAATCATTAACAAGCGATCCTTTTTCTTATAAGCAGCTTTCGCCAGAAGGCATCCGTTCATCCCCCTTATAAAAACAGCCCACAAAAGCCCCGAAGCAGCCATGTTTCGGGGCTTATTTTTTTTTTAAACCCAATGCATCTTTGATCAATAATCAGCATCCCTGCCCGATAGATGAACCAAATCTTTGATCAACTTATTGAAGTTTTTAGCTCTTAATAGTTCCTGTAGAGAAAGCGTCATCCGGTAACGCCACTTATTTTCCGGATTCGATGGCACGTTGATACGTTCTTTATCCGTTTGATCCCAGCGCAGGCTGCCATCTATGGCAATCAAATCCTGAATGGGGAAGATTACCCACATTGCCGGCGAATGCATATGTTGATTGATAATTTCCTTGCATATCCAGGGCTCAGCAAAAAATGGTGCGCTGTTGTTATGCCCTAATATATGGTGGTAAAAGCGGTTTATCTTTTCCCTGTCCTCTTCCCACCAACCTCTTATGGTTGACATATCGTGTGTGGATGTTGTGCAAACGCTTAAATAAGGCGCATCGGCCGGATGAGCAAATTCAACCTTTGGATTTTTTGGCATACGCTGTACCTCCAGGCTGAGCATATTAAGCTGTTGCATCACTTCAGGAACACCATCTGGTACCATGCCAAGGTCTTCTCCACAAATCAACATATTGGAGGCCTGAGCAATAGCCGGCAATTTACCCATGGCATGCCATTTCCAGAAATCATCATGGCGGCGATAGAAGTAGTCAATATACAACGCATTCAAGCTTTGCTTTTGATTTGGATCCAGCTCACGATAGGCATAGGTAAAATGGAATGCGATTCGCGGATGATAAGCCCTTGGGGATGCATAGGGATCTTTTATAAATAAAACTTCATTCAGCAAACCCATCAATCCATCGCGAATAATTATTGTTTTACCACCTATATCGCTGGTTTCTCCTTGAGGAGTGAAGTGATTGTATATTTTCCGCTGCGTGTTGAAGGCTTCTTTCAGCTCAAAACATCCGAAATCAACTTCAATGAGGTATTTCTTTCTAACTTCGTCCGTAAACTCCCCAAAAAAATCAGCCAGAAAATGTCCTCTGATATACGGTTTCGTAAACAGCTCCTCATCAAACCAAACGCCCTTTTCTTCTATTTCGTTGGGCGTTAATGGCAATCCCGGCTTGAAATACCCCTGAAGCCCATGAATGGCATGGAGCGGTATTTCCCATATTCTGAAGAATCCAAGGATATGATCAATACGGTAGGCATCAAAATATTTTTCCATCATCGACAAACGCTTGCGCCACCAGCCAAATCCATCGCGTGCCATCTCGTCCCAATTATAGGTTGGGAAACCCCAATTTTGTCCCATCACCGCAAAATCATCCGGCGGGGCGCCTGCCTGAGCATTCAGGTTAAAATACGCGGGTTCTGACCAGGCTTCAATGCTGTTCGGACTAATGCCTATCGGAATATCACCCTTAACAGCGATGCCGTTAGCATGGGCATAATTGATCGCTTCGCGCAGTTGTTTATCTAAATGATACTGTATAAAATAGTGAACAGCAATGTGTTCATGGAAATCATTTTTTGGATTGCAGAGCTTCACGATTTTCGCGTGATCGTAAGTAGCATACTGCTCCCATGCTCTGAAATCGCTTGTTTTATATTGGTCGCGTAGGTAGCAAAAGGCGGCATAAGGCATTAACCACGAACGATTTGCGGTAAAGAAAGACTGATAGTCTTTTTGTTTGCTTAGATATTCCCAATTTTGATCAAAAATCAATTTGAAATAGCGCGCTTTAGCAGCAAACATGGTGACATAATCAACATGTTGCAACTGATTCAGCTGCTCCCTGAGCTCATCAAACACTGCCGCTTGCTCCTTATCATAAAGCTTACCCATGGCAGGCAAATGCAGGTACATCGGATGCAAAGCCATGACAGAAATTGATTTATAAGGATACGAATCAAGCCAGGAGTGCGTGGCAACAGTTTCGTTAATGGGTAATACCTGAATCATCTTAAGTCCTGATTTCACGCACCAATCCACCAGCTTCTTTATATCATTAAATTCTCCCACACCAAAACCCTCATTACTTCTTAACGAGAAAATCGGAACGGCAACACCTGCACCTTTATACTCGCCAACAGGATACACAAACTTTTCATCATTCAATATCACTTTAACGCCATCCGACTTCGTTTGCGGCAGCGTAATGGTTCTGTTCGGCCGGTCTTCCCAGCTGCGTATTTCTCCTGTGGCTTGCTCAACAATCACATATTTATACTCCAAATCCTGATTCAGCAGTTCTCTGTCGAGGCTTAATGTCCAAATTGGATAGTTTTGATTACCCATTATCAGCGGCGTTTTCCAGTCACCCAAGGCTTCGCCTTCGCCAAGCAAAGCCAGTGCATAGCCTTTGCCTACTCTTGGAGCAAGCATCTTAAACTCAACAAGGCTCTTAGAGTGCGGCTTTTGTGATTGCTTCTGCAGCTTCGCAGGTTTCATGATTACATCCGTAAAAACCTTCGTGAGCATCACCCTTTCCTTATCTGTGACGGCATGCCAATAATCCCTGATAAAAATCTCTTCCTGATCCAAAAGCGGTAGCATCCTGTTGCTGCCTCCTTCCCAGTGCATTGTGCCATTAGCCTCAAGCACAAAATACTTATATTCAGGCAACAATTCATCCTCAATTTCAATTGTAGCATTCCATATATTGTTTCCGATATATTCCATTTGCACAGCCTGTTCCTGAATCCATTCTCCCAGGGCTTTATCACTACCGGAAACATACAGTATCTGACCCCAATTGCTTTCGTAATTGATGCTAAGGTTGAGTTTCATAAGCTTGTATTTTTAGTTGTAAAACGACTGTATTTTTTTCCATACTGACATGTAAAGTTCGTGCATTTTGTGCGTCAAAACAAGTAAAATCAGCAAAATATTTATCCTGCAATATTGCAATCGTTCGCAAAGAAAAAAAACGGAAAATTGAACGTTCTTCCTCTACTAAAAAAAATACACCGCTTTTGCAAAAGGAAATCATTGGTTAATCATTAAACAAAGCCCTAGCAATGTTATAGCGCAGGAAAGGACTCAACTTAAAATTAAAAAAGGCAAGTAGAAAATATTAAAAAACATGAAAAATAAAACAGCTGCTATTTACTGAAGCCTACCCTCTTAATTGCTTGACCGTTTTAACAACTGCTTCCTCAAGGCGTCCATTGACTTCTTCTTCTGTTCCACTACCATCCACTTCAAAAAAGATCGTTTGCTTTTTATAATAATCGATAACAGGCTTTGTCTTCTTTTCATATTCATCCAGGCGATTCAATATGAGATCCGTAGAAGTGTCGTAGGCTCTTTTTCTTTCCGTTTTACCCCGGTCATTCAGTCGCTTTATTGCTTCAAGCGTAGGCAATTTAATATTGAGCATACACGTTACCCTGGAGTTTACCCTGCGTAATAAACCATCTAAAATATAAGCTTGCACAACAGTTCGCGGAAAGCCTTTAAAAACAAAACCATCTGCCGACGGGTGATGCTGGATTTTTTTCTCAATCAGGCGTATGGCAATTTCATCGGGAACAATTTCGCCCCGTTCCATAAATGGCTTGGCTATTTTACCAATTTCGGTATTGCCGGCAATTTCCTTGCGTAATAATTTTCCTGTACTGATATACACCAGGTTATTATTGCGAGCCAGCAACTCGCCCTGTGTTCCTTTTCCGGAACCCGGTTTTCCAAGTAGTACCACATTGAAAAAATCCTGTTTCATGGTACTTTCAATGGTTTCAACCAATTTCCCAAAAATTGATTCTACCGTGCCCACGCCATTGATTGGGAAATATTTATTCTTTTCCTGATAAAAATTAATTACCGGCTTGGTTTTATTGTCGTATTCCTGCAACCTTACCTTGATAACTTCCATATTATCATCGGATCTGCCACCTACCTTTGCCCTTTCGAGCATTCTTTTTACCAGCTGATCCTGTGGCACTTCGAGGCTAAGCATGCAGGTAAGGCTGGTGTTCATCTTTGAAAGCAAACCTTCGAGAATATATGCCTGAACCACTGTTCTGGGAAATCCATCAAATAGAATCCCGGCTGAATTGAGGTTCATTGTCACTTTCTTTTCGATGATTTGCACAATCAGCTCATCAGGTGCAAGGCCACCTTTTTCGATGACCCCTTTTGCTTCTATTCCCAGTGGTGTATTATTGGCTATTTCCTCCCTCAGGATATCACCTGTGCTGATATAAGTCAGGTTAAATTTTTCGAGTAAAAGCTTACTTTGTGTACCTTTTCCGGCTCCGGGAGGGCCAAACAATGCAATATTAAGCATGAAAATTGATTTGGTGTTGTTTATGAAACTACTTTATAGATATCTGGTAAATTACGCGCATGTTCATTATAATCAAGGCCATAGCCAATAATAAAGTCATTAGGGATTTCGATGCCAATATAATCCACTTCATAACCGAAACGAAATGCCTTGGGTTTAAAAAGCATAGTAGCCACCTTTACATCACTGGCTTCCAATCTTCTGAGTTTTTCGATGGTATAATTAATGGTCAAACCCGAGTCGATAATATCTTCGACCAACACAATATTTCGTCCGGCAACGGAATGATCGAGACCAATTAATTCGCGCACTACATTTGTTGAAGAAGTTCCGGAATAAGAGGATAATTTAACAAAAGAAACCTCACATTCAATCTCCAAACTTTTGAACAATTCTGCCGCAAACATAAAAGCCCCATTCAACACCACCAGAAATAGCGGGCTTTTGCCGGCCATGTCTCTGTTGATATTATCGGCAACTTTCTTTATCGCCCTTTCTATTTGATCTTTAGGTATATAGAGATCAAACTCCTTATCATGCACCCGAATTATACTCATAAATTATTCCATTAAGGAAAATGAATTCCTGATTTGAACGAACAAATATACGGATTGTTCTCTTACAGCCTAAAAATGCTGCACTCCAAAAAAAGCTTTGTTTTATCCAATTACGCAAGAGTTCCGAAAACAATTGCTTTAAAAGGTATATTCCTTAAAAAAATGAATTCAATAAACCGAAATAGCTGCCCTTCCTTTGTGATGCGCATTAGGATGAAGTTTTCCCTTTCGCAACTGTTTCTGTATTTCTTGCGGAAGTTGCACAACATCCTTGCATTCAGCTGAGCAACAATGCGCATATTTTTCAGCACATGCCTCACATTGTATAAAAAGCAAATGACAGGCATCATTGGCACAGTTTACATGATTATCTGCAGCTTTTCCACATTGATGACATTGCGCAATTATCTCGTCTGTAACACGTTCGCCCATGCGATCATCAAAAACAAAATTCTTGCCTTTAAATTTGCTGGCAAGCTCAAGCGATTTTATCTGATGGGCATAATTGATCACCCCGCCTTTGAGTTGATAAACATTTTCAAAGCCTTGGTGTCGCAAATAGGCGGAGAATTTTTCGCATCGAATTCCACCCGTGCAATAAAGCATGATATTATCAGGCTGCTTTTCCCTGAGCATATCTACAATTATAGGGATGGATTCCTTATAGGTGTCCACATCGGGCAAAATGGCGTTTTCAAAATGCCCAACCTCATGTTCATAATGGTTGCGCAAATCAATCACAAGGGTATTTGGTTCATGCAATTTTTGGTTGTAAGAAATTGCATCAAGATGTTTTCCAACATTATAGATATCAAAAGTGCTGTTATCCAATCCATCAGATAGCACTTTGTACTTAACCAGAATTTTTAGTTTATAGAAAGATTTTCCATTGTCCTCAATGGCAGCATTGAGCAAAACATTTTTGGTGTATTCGTGGTCCTTAATAAAGCGAACAAAGCCTTCATACTCAAACTCCGGCACGCTGATTTGTGCATTGATGCCTTCCTGCGCAATATAAATACGTCCGAAAACCTGCATCTGGTTTAAGTGCAGGTACAACTCATCACGATAGGCCTGAGGGTCAGCAATAGCAATAAAATTGTAAAACGAACACGTAATTCGCTTAAAATCTTCCTGCATCAGTTTTTCTTTGAGCAACCGCCGGTCAATCTTGTTATGAAGAATCATTCTAAATTATTTTGGCTGGCAAAAATAAAGCTTTTGTCAAATCCGAATCAATTTGTGCCAAAATAGTTTGAAAAGTCAGTTATTCTGTATTTTTGCGCAAAATTCAGTTTTGACATCACTCCAAAGTATTTCGTTGACAGACACCCCTCAGGCTAACGCTTTAGCTGAGGCAATTAATCAACATAAGCACTTGTTGTTAAGTGGTTTAACAGGTTCGTCACGTGCTATATTAATGCAGGCCATAGCTGCCAGAGACAAAGCTTTTCATTTGGTTGTTTGTGCCGATAAAGAAGCAGCAGCCTATTTTTCGAACGACCTGGAAAACCTGCTGCACGAGCGGGATAAGGACTTGCACAAAAAGCAAGTACTATTTTATCCCACCTCTTATAAGCGACCATACGAACCTGAAAAAGCCGACAACAACTATATCCTGTCGCGCACGGAAGTGTTGAGCCGCGTTTCGTCTAATGTACGCAAAACGATTGTTGTGAGCTATCCTGAAGCCATCTGCGAGAAAGTATTTACCAAAAAACTGCTGTCGCAAAACAGTTTTAAAATGAGGCAGGGAGAACAGGTTTCGTTGGATTTTTTAACAGACTTACTCGCTACTTACGATTTCGAACGTGTTGATTTTGTAATAGAACCCGGGCAGTTTGCCATTCGCGGGGGCATAGTGGATGTTTTTTCATTTTCCAATGAGCAACCCTACCGCATTGAATTCTTTGGCGACGAAGTGGATTCCATTCGTAGCTTTGATCCGGTTTCTCAGCGTTCTCTGCAAAAAATGAGTCATATCGTCCTCCTGCCCAATATGCAAAATCGTATGTTGGAAGAGGAACGTGAATCCTTGTTCGACCATCTTCCACCTCATTTAATCGTTTGGCTGGACGAAAGCAAAGATCTGGCAGCAAGAATCGATACAGCTTTTGAGAAAGCCACCGAAGCTTTTGCTCTGCTGGCAGCAGAAAATGAAATTCCCTCGCCCGAAGAATTGTTTAGCAAATCTGAACAAATCCTTGCACAGCTTTCGGATAAGCAAACGCTGGAATGGGGCAAAAGCAGCGTATTCAATGCCGAAAAACATTTAAATTTCAGCACAAGTCCGCAGCCGGCTTTCAATAAGAATTTCGATCTTGTACTTGCGCACCTGACCGAAAAAAAAGCTGCCGGATACCAGATTTATATCTTCTCCGAAAGTAGTAAACAGCTGGAGCGTATTCATATCATTTTGGAAGACCTTCAGCATAACAAGGCCGAGGAAGCGCGCGCAAGCTTTACGCCTGTGTATCACAATCTGCAAGCAGGATTTATTGACCATGATCAAAAAATATGCTGTTATACTGATCATCAGATCTTTGAACGTTACCATCGCTTTCGTCTGCGCGAGAGTTTTGCCAGGAAAGAAGCCATCACCATTCAGGAAATCAATGAGCTCAAACCGGGCGATTTTGTGACCCACATAGATCACGGAATCGGAAGATTTGATGGTTTGGAAATGATCGACAACAACGGCAAGCGGCAGGAGGCCATAAGGCTCATTTACCAAAACAGCGACTTACTTTATGTAAGCATTCATTCGCTGCATCGCATTGCCAAATACAGCGGAAAAGACGGAGCCGAACCAAGCCTGAGCAAATTGGGCTCCAATGCCTGGAACAAGCTCAAGAACAAAGCCAAAGGCCGTGTAAAAGATATTGCCCGGGAATTAATCAGGCTTTACGCCCAGCGCAAAAACAGTCCGGGCTTCCAGTTTTTGCCCGATACCTACCTGCAAAACGAACTCGAAGCCTCGTTTATTTATGAAGACACCCCCGATCAATTAAAAGCCACTATCGATGTAAAAAATGATATGGAATCGGAATCTCCCATGGACAGGCTGGTCTGCGGTGATGTTGGTTTTGGCAAAACAGAAATTGCAATCCGGGCGGCGTTTAAGGCTGCAACAGATTCCAAACAGGTAGCCATCCTGGTTCCTACAACAATTCTTGCCCTTCAGCATTACAAAACATTTTCGGAACGCTTGGATGGTTTTCCTGTTGAAATAGATTATATCAACCGCTTTAAAACAGCAGCGCAACAAAAAGAAACGCTTAAAAAACTCGAAGCAGGCCGCATCGATATTCTCATCGGAACGCACCGTCTGATTAGCAAAGATGTGAAATTTAAGGATTTAGGTTTGCTTATTATCGATGAGGAGCAGAAGTTCGGCGTTACGGCCAAAGAAAAGCTCAAGCAGATCAAAGCAAATGTTGACACACTAACACTTACGGCGACACCTATACCACGCACTTTGCAATTTTCGATGATGGGTGCCCGCGATTTGAGTATCATCAATACCGCGCCTCCAAACCGCTTTCCGGTTCACACAGAAATAAGATCATTCAACGAAGACTTAATCCGTGATGCCATTCAGTATGAGCTCGCGCGCAACGGGCAGGTGTTTTTTGTACACAACAGGGTACAGAATATCATGGACGTATATGATATGCTCAGGCGTTTTGTTCCCGGTGTTCGCGTTGGCGTGGCGCACGGACAGATGGACGGAACTAAGTTGGAAAAAACCATGCTTGATTTTATCAATGGAAATTTTGATGTATTGCTTGCCACAACAATTATTGAATCGGGTCTCGACATTTCCAATGCCAACACAATCATCATTAACGAAGCACACCATTACGGACTAAGCGACCTGCATCAGCTGCGCGGACGCGTAGGTCGGTCAAACAAAAAAGCATTCTGTTACCTGCTTTCCCCTCCCATGGCTGCTTTGAGCAGTGAAGCCCAAAAACGAATGCGGGCGCTGGAAGAATTTGCCGACCTTGGAAGTGGTTTTAATATCGCCCTGCGCGATCTTGATATCCGGGGTGCAGGAAACCTTTTGGGCGGCGAACAAAGTGGTTTTATCAATGATATTGGCTTTGAAACCTTCCATAAAATCCTAGATGAGGCGATCATCGAACTAAAAGAAACAGAATTTAAGGATCTTTTCCATACTGATCAACCTCAAAAATTCGTCAGGGAATGTGTCTTTGAGTCAGATCTTGAGATCCTTTTACCCTCTGACTATATCCATTCATCTGCTGAACGTATCAAACTTTACTCGGAGCTTGACAATATCCCCGATGAAGAAAAGCTGGAGGCCTTCACGGAGCAATTAATTGACCGCTTTGGAGCTATTCCAAAACAAGCTAACGCACTCTTTAATACCGTGCGATTGAGATGGCTTGCCCGCGATCTGGGCTTTGAAAAGCTGGTGTTGCGCAACAAAATGCTGACAGCCTATTTTCTGAGCAATCAGGAATCAGCCTATTTTCAATCAAAAGTATTTGCAGATATCCTCAAGTTTATACAAGCTAATCCGAACAGTTGTCGCATGAAAGAAAATGCCAACAAACTACTGATTCAGTTTAAACAAATTAGCAGTGTGCATGCTGCACTGGAATTGCTCCGAAAAATTAGTTCCCGGGAGGATTATTAGCTAGTTGTGCCTTTCAAATTCTATTTAAGAAGTAGTTTTGTTTAACTTATTTTTATTTTCGTTAAACATTTTTCGTGTTTAAGTTGTTTGATAGGCAACAATAACAAAAACATTATGAAAATAGAAGGCAGTTTAACAGCATACAGAAGTTTCAACGGATTAAATGGACACGGAAATGGGAAGGCCACTTTAAATGGTAACGGAAACTCGCATATACACTACACAAAGCTCGAAGATGAGCAGCTAGGCGACGAGCACGCTGCCACAAGCAGAGAAACACCCTTACGTGCAGATGCCTTTTTGCTTTCGGACGAAAGCAAGATTACAACGATAGAATCTCATTTTGAGCAAATTATGACGACATTGGGTCTCGACCTAACAGACGACAGCCTACGTGGCACGCCCCATCGTGTAGCGAAAATGTTCGTGAAAGAAATTTTTCACGGATTAAATCCGGCCAACAAACCCAGGATGTCTGTTTTCGATAATAAATTTCGTTACGGCCAGATGTTGGTCGAAAAGAACATCACCCTTAAAACAACCTGTGAACACCATTTTCTGCCTATTTTCGGTAAAGCACATGTCGCCTACATTTCAAGCGGAACGGTTATCGGTCTATCGAAAATGAACAGAATAGTAGATTATTTTGCACGCAGACCTCAGGTTCAGGAAAGGCTTACGGTGCAGGTTGCAGAAGAACTGAAAAAAGTATTAAACACTGAAGATGTTGCCGTTGTCATCGATGCCAAACATCTTTGTGTTGCCTCGCGTGGGATTCAGGATGACTCCAGCACTACCATCACCGCAGAATATGGTGGTGCATTCAAAAATGATCCCAGAGTGAGAGATGAGTTTCTCAAACATATCGGGTAATCCGATAAATTAAACCCAGAAAAAAAAACTTCCCCTGATTATTTTACTTCATCAGGAAACTAATTAGCTAACTTTACTATGCCTGCCGGCCTTGTCTATAGCGCAATAGACAAGCCGGTTTTTTTTATGCCAGCCAAAAAAAAACCACAAAAACACCAATCTTTATTAAACTTCTATTAAATAACCAAAGCTAATTGTACTTTTACCAGTTCATTTTCAATCAGAGTTGTTAATTTTGTCGTCCAAAGAATCGTTAACCTTTCAAAAAAAATAGTACCATGAAAAAAAATTTACTCTATTTAGTTTTTATGCTGGTTGCAGTTAGCTTGCATGCGCAGGACTGCTCAAATCTTTTCATTTCGGAATATGTTGAAGGCTCGGGTAACAACAAAGCCATCGAGATTTATAATCCAACTAACAACACCATTGATTTAGGCGGATATCAGTTGGTAAGGTATTCAAACGGTGGCACAACACCCAACGCAATACAACTGGGTGGGAATATCGAACCCAAATCAACTTTTGTTGTAGTTTTAGACAAAAGAGATCCAAACGGCACAGGCAATGAAATTATGGTTGATCCTGCTTTACAAGCAAAGGCTGATACTTTTTTGTGTCCGGTATATGATGTTAACAAAGCCATGTATTTTAACGGCAACGATGCCATGACGCTTGAAACTCTTGGTGGCACTGAAATTCTCGACATTGTGGCTCGTGTTGGAAATCCTGATCCTGAAAATGGATGGTGTGCATTTACCGATACTACCATCAGCTACAACAGTGGCGGTGTGCCCACCGAATACACCATTGAAGATTATATTGTTGGCCCATTGTTTTGGTTATCATGGACCAAAGACCATACGCTTATTCGCAAATATGCCGTAAAAAAGGGTGTAACAGAAAATCCAACTGTATTTAACGTAGCAGTTGAGTGGGATTCTATACCAGAAAACACTTTTGATAATCTGGGTACGCACAACTGCGAATGCAACACACTGTCCGTAGAAGAACTGAAAGAAGGTGTTGATATTAATTTCTACCCTAACCCAATTACCGGTGAAACACTGCATATCGATGCACTCGAGAAAATCCAAAGCGTTACGGTATATAACATGACTGGTCAAATCGTAATTCATCAAAACTTTAATGGTGTTTTAGAATTAGCAATTGCCTCAAAATCACTTAAAAATGGTGTTTACTTTGTAAAAGTAAGTTTTGAAAATCAAAACAACTTTGTAAAGAAAATTCTAAAAAAATAGTCTTCATAAAACTATCGAAGCACCCCGAACACGAAATTTGATTTTTGGCGGGGTGTTTTTTTCTCTCCATTTTGTTTATATCTTGAATACAAATTATAATGAAACAAAGGTTTTTAATAGTTTTCACTTTCCTAATTTTATGTTCGTTATCTCTGTTTGCACAAAAAGGCCTGCTTAGCGGTATAGTTAAAGACGCTCAAACCGGCGAAACTCTAATTGGAGCGAATATCAGTTACGCTGCTGGACAGGGCACAGTTACGGATATAGAAGGGTACTATGAGTTAGAACTGGCCTATGGTGAGTATTCTTTAACTATTTCTTATGTAGGTTTTGAGCCTATTGAAAAAAGAATAACTATCAATAAGCCAAAAACGACCCTGAACTTTAAATTGGATTACATAACCCTCACTGTGGTAGAGGTGGTAGGTGATATGGCTAAGGCACGTGAAACACCGGTTGCTTTTTCTACTATCACACCCAAAACCTTGCAGGAAGAGCTTGCCTCTCAGGATATTCCGCTGATTTTAAATTCCACACCCGGTGTTTATGCCACGGCACAAGGCGGAGGTGATGGCGACTCCAGAATAAATATTCGTGGTTTTAACCAACGCAACGTAGCCGTAATGCTCGATGGTATTCCGGTTAATGACATGGAAAATGGTTGGGTATATTGGAGCAACTGGTTTGGTTTGGACGTGGTAATGCAAAGCACACAGGTGCAGCGTGGCCTTGGTGCTTCAAAGCTAGCTATCCCTTCGGTGGGGGGAACCATTAATTTGCAAACCAAGGGTATCGGCGCCAAAAAAAGCCTTAAAATAAAACAAGAAGTTGGTGACAATGGTTTTTTACGCACTTCATTGGGTTATACCTCAGGGCGAATAAAAGGTGGCTGGGGAATTACTGCTGCCGGTTCATATAAACGGGGTAACGGCTGGGTGGATATGACCTGGACAGAAGGTTGGTTTTATTTCTTGCGTATTGATAAAGATTTAGGTAAACACCGCCTAAGTCTGAAAGCCATGGGTGCGCCACAACAACACGGCCAGCGTTCGTACAAAAAGTCGATTGCTGAATTTGACACCACTTATGCTAAAGAACAAGGTATAGACCCAGCTGAATTTCTGGCCAAACCATTAGACTTAGGGATCAAATTTAATCCCAACTGGGGCTACCTCGACAGATATACCCTTGATAGCCAAGGTGAAAGAATAAGCACTGGGGTTGAAAAACTATCCGAAAAAGAGAACTACTACCATAAGCCCATGTTTAGCCTCAGCGATTTTTGGAATGTGAACAACAGGCTTTATATCTCTAATATTGCCTATCTTTCGATAGGTAATGGCGGAGGTACTGGTCTGCAAAACAGCACTTCGATCACTTCCGATGGACAAATCGATTTCCAAACCTCATACGATGCTAATTACAATGGCACCTTCAATCCAGATAAAATATCACAGGGCATTTTACGCTCAGCCATTAATAACCATTTTTGGTATGGCCTGCTCTCGACTTTTAACTACGAGTTAAGCGAAAACTTCACCCTATCAGGAGGTATCGACTTAAGAAGTTACAAGGGCGAACATTACCGCGAAATATACGACCTGCTTGGCGGAAATTACTACCTAACCAGACCCTCAGAAACCAATGCAAACGTTGACCCTGACAAACAAAATAAAGTAGGCGACCGTATTGGCTACAACAACGATGGGCTTGTGCGTTGGGGCGGACTATTCGGCCAGCTCGAATATAAAAAGGAGAAAATCTCTGCTTTTATCAATCTCACCACTTCCTATAGCGGCTATAAACGCATTGACTATTATAAGCCCAAGGCACTCGAACTGGCAGATACAACCCTGCGCATTGGCTACAACACTGTAATAGAATATCAGGGTCAAACCTACGATCGGAATTCGAAAGGATTAAAATACCTGGAATCCGATTGGGAATGGATTTTGGGCGGAACCATCAAAGGAGGCGCTAATTACAATATCAACGATAACATGAATACCTTTGTTAACTTAGGATACTTATCTAAAGCACCCCGCTTCAACAATGTTTTCGATTACGATAACAAACTTTTCCGAGACATTGAAAATGAAATTGTGAAAGCCATCGAAGTGGGATACAGCTTCTATACCAGCCGTATGACCTTAAATTTGAATGGCTATTATACCATTTGGGAAAACAAACCAGCTGACTATCCGGCATCGATCATGATTGATGATGAATCTTACAGTGTAAATATCAATGGAATGGATGCGCTGCATAAAGGAATTGAAGTAGAGTTTGCTTATAAAATCCATCGCAATCTGATGTATGAAGGTCTCCTTTCGGTGGGCGACTGGAAATGGACTTCAGCTGATTCTGCTCGTATTTACGATGATTTTCAAAACCTGAAAGAAGTGAGGTATTTTGATGCAAAAAATATTTTTGTAGGTGATGCCGCACAAATACAAACACGCCACAGTCTGCGTTGGGAAATTATTAACGATCTATATGTGAAAAGTGCCCTTACCTATTTTGGTAAGCACTACTCCCAATTCGACCCACTGGATCTTGACCCCGAGCGTTTTCCTAATTCATTTGATGAAAATGGTAAACCCAAACAGTCCTGGAAAATTCCGAATTACTATATGGTGGATTTTCACGCCGGATACGGTTTTCATTATAGAGGTGTAAAATTCGATATCAGAGGAAGTATTCTAAACCTACTTGATGAAAAATACATTTCTGATGCCGATAACAACGACAAATATGTGGGACAGAGCTACAATAATTTCGATGCCAAATCGGCAGCCGTATTTTTTGGACTTGGACGACGTTTCAATATCTCCCTACAATTAACATTTTGACCCTATTAATCAAGACTTTAAAAACTACAATTATGCGAGTTACCATTTCATTTTTAATAATTACACTGTTTTCGATTGGTGCTTTTGCACAACAAACCGGTTATTACAATGGCGTTGAGGGAAAAGATGGCGAGCAACTCAAAGCCCAGCTAAACGATATTATCAGCGGGCACACCGTTTATTCGTATTTCTTTTCCAAAGAAATTTTCAAACTCTCCGATCAGGATCCTGATAACCCTTCCAATGTTATCACCGTTTATGGTGGATTTTCGCGGCCCAACGACGATTATGGCACAGGAGGCGATTTTTTGAACCGTGAGCATGTATGGGCAAAGTCTCATGGCACTTTCGATGGCATTGTGCCTATGGACAGTGATGTTCATAACCTTAAACCCGCTGATGCTTCTGTAAATCAATCCAGAAGCAATAAAGATTTCGACAATGGCGGCACTCAGCATCCGGAAGCTACTGACTGTTATTTTACAGCAGACACCTGGGAACCACGAGATGGAGCGAAAGGTGATATCGCCAGAATAATTTTCTACATGGCTACAAGATACGAAGGTGAAAATGGCGAATTAGACTTGGAAGCTGTTGACGAAATCAATACTTACCCCACACCTACACATGGCCGCCTTTCTACCTTACTTGAATGGAATATGCAAGACCCGCCAGATGCTTTTGAGCGCAACAGAAACAATGTAATATTCTCATTTCAGCAAAACAGAAACCCTTTTATTGACAATCCAGAGTTTGCCAATCTGATCTGGGCAGATGCAAGTGCCAGCGCGATTAGTATCGCCAATGTCGATATGATGCCTGATATCGCTGTGCCAAACCAGGAAGTATCCATTTCGGCCAGCATTAGCTCTGAAAACGGAACTATTTCAAACGCAAAAGTGCTTTGGGGCTTGTCTTTTGACAACCTCGATAACGAAATCATGATGAATGCAAACGGCGCTTTATTTAACGCCAGCATTCCCGGTCAAGCCGAAGATGCTACAGTTTATTATAAAATAACAGCTAATGATGGCGCAAGCGAATACAGCACAGTAACTTACAACTATTATATCCCCAAAGTTTTTGCCGGCGAATTAGTTAGCATCTATGACATTCAGGGTCAGACAGATGACTCTCCTTATGCAGACCAAGTCGTTAGCACAACAGGTGTCGTAACCGGATCTTTCGGATCCTTCTATTTTCTGCAGGACGGCGCAGGCTTGTGGAACGGCGTATTTGTATACGAATCCGGAAGAAACCCTGCCATTGGTGATAGTATAATAGTTACTGGAAAAGTAAAGGAATACTATGGTAAAACTGAAATTGCTGAAATAAGCGACTACTATTATATCGCCAGTAACAGGCCGCTTCCTGAACCCATGATTGTTGAAATTGGAGAAATTGGAGAAGCGCATGAAGGCATACAGGTGAAAGTGCTAAATGCGACCTGCATAATGCAAAATTACCAATCAGATCACTATATGTGGTGGGTGAGCGATGGATTGGACACCTTAAAAATAAAAAATACTAATATTTTTGAGTATGAACCTGAGTTAAACGCTTCGTATGATGTAACAGGTCCTTTAGATTACGATTTTGATGAGTGGAAAATACAATTGCGCTTTGAAACAGATGTCACCTCAGGCACCGATGTGGTTTTGCCTCAGGTTACCGAAGTTACTCCGCTCACTAATAACACAATAAAAATTCTTTTTAACGAAGACGTAACGCAGGAATCTGTTGAAAACATCAATAATTTCAGCCTGAATAACGATATCACAGTAATTGCCGCCTCACAGCATACTTTCGACAAAAAACAAGTAAATCTGGAAGTAAGCACAATGACCTCAGGTACTGAATACACCTTAAATATCGAAGGCGTTACCGATCTGACTGATAATGTAATGGAACCCTTTGAAACCACTTTTACCTGGGTTGGCATCAGTGAAAACGATCAAACTTTGCAGCTTAGCATCTACCCAAATCCTGCCCGGGAGCAGCTAATGCTTTCGTTTAATGCGACACGCACAACAGCAGCAGAAGTACGCCTGTACGATATCAGCGGACGTGTTGTTTTTGCAGAACAATTCGCTGCAAATTCAGGCACCAACAGCCATCAGTTGGAAACAGCCCGCCTTAGTGCCGGATTTTACCAGTTGGTATTAACAACAGCTGATGGAAACAGCGTGCATAAATTGATTATCGAATAAGATCAACTATCATCCTTTAATAAATGGCCTTCATCAATAGATGGCGGCCATTTTTTTTGAGCCAAAATCATAAAATTTATGAAAATGGCGTTTTAATCATGATAAATCTTAAGTTTGTGGCTAAATTTGTAGCTTCATTAACCGAAAAGCCCATATTAATGTCAGACAGCCTGGTCATTATCCCTACTTATAACGAAATAGAAAACATCGAAAAGATCATTCGAGCGGTTTTTTCGCTCGAAAAAGATTTTGATGTGCTTATCGTCGAAGACAATAGCCCTGATGGCACAGCTGCCACCGTGAAAAGCCTGATGCAGGAATTTCCTTTGCGCCTTCATATCGAGGAACGCAAAGGTAAACTGGGATTGGGCACCGCCTATATCCACGGATTCCGTTGGGCTTTAGCGCAACAATATGAATATATCTTCGAGATGGATGCCGATTTTTCGCATAATCCTTCCGATCTGGAAAGGCTTTATCATGCTTGTGCCATCGAAGGCGCTGATGTGGCCGTTGGTTCAAGATATATCACCGGCGTTAATGTAGTAAACTGGCCCATGGGACGCGTTTTGATGTCGTATTATGCCTCTGCTTACGTGCGTTTTGTAACCCGGCTAAAAGTGCGCGACACCACAGCAGGCTTTGTTTGCTACAAGCGTAAAGTGCTGGAAAAAATTAATTTGAACCGCATCAAGTTTGTCGGCTATGCCTTCCAGATTGAAATGAAATATACGGCCTGGAAACTGGGCTTTGCCATTAAAGAAGTTCCGATAATATTTACCGACCGCACCGAAGGCACCTCTAAAATGAATAAACGCATTTTCAGAGAAGCAGTTTTAGGCGTCATTAATTTAAGAGTCAGAGGATTGAGCGGAAAAATAAAAGCGGCCAACTGAAGCATTACACACCATGAAATCGTACCTTATTGAAAACGCGACAGTAATTAACGAAGGCCAACGCTTTGCCGCAGATTTATTGATCGATCAAGGATTCATAAAAACCATTACCGCAGCCGGACAAGGAAAACAGCTTTCAGAAACTAAAGACTATACGCTTATTGACGCCAAAGGAAAGCTATTGATTCCCGGAGTGATCGATGATCAGGTACACTTTCGCGAACCCGGCTTAACTTATAAAGCCGACATAAAAACAGAAAGTCGTGCAGCAGTTGCCGGCGGCATTACCAGTTTTATGGAAATGCCCAACACCATTCCCAACACGCTTACACAAAGCTTATTGCAGGATAAATATGAGTTGGCTGCCGGGCAATCCATGGCAAATTTCTCTTTTTATATGGGCGCCTCAAACGACAACATTAGCGAGGTTATAAAAACCGATCCTAAAACAGTTTGCGGCATTAAAGTCTTTATGGGGGCAAGCACCGGGAATATGTTGGTAGATGACCAAAAAGCCCTGGAAGGAATTTTTGCAGAAGCGCCCACACTGGTTGCTGTGCATTGTGAACATGAGCCAACGATCAGGAAAAATCTTCAATACTATCAGCAGCAGTTCAAACACACAGCCACAGCCGCCCTGCATCCACTCATCAGAAGTGCCGAGGCCTGCTACAAATCTTCCTCACAGGCGGTTGAGCTAGCCACAAAGCATGGCACAAAACTTCATATTCTGCACCTCTCATCAGCAGCCGAAACAGCACTGTTTCGCAATGATATTCCCTTGGCAGAGAAGAAAATTACGGCAGAGGTTTGTCTGCACCATTTGTGGTTCAACGAAGCTGATTATGCCCAGAAGGGCAACTTCATCAAATGGAATCCGGCGGTTAAAACAGAAAATGACAGACTCAGTTTATGGGAAGCCCTCGTTGATGACTGCCTTGATGTGGTAGCCACCGATCACGCGCCCCATACGTTTGAAGAAAAAAACCGACCCTATTTTGAAGCACCTTCAGGCGGCCCAATGGTTCAGCATCTGCTGCCCGGCATGCTCCAAATGAGTCAAAAGGGAATGATCAGCCTGGAAAAGATGGTCGAAAAAATGTGTCATAACCCTGCCATCCTATTTAATATCCACAAGAGAGGATTTATACGTGAGGGCTATTTTGCTGATTTAGTGCTTATTGAAAAGGACACAAATCATCTGGTAACCCAAGAAAATATTTTATATAAATGTGGCTGGTCACCCTTTGAAGGAACGCAATTTTCACATCGCATCACACATACATTTATCAATGGTGAACTGGCATACGAAAATGGAGAATTTAATGAAGAAATCAAAGGTAAGCGGCTACAATTCAACTGCTAAGCATATTTCGGGCATGCTGTTTTTTTCCTTGCTGCTCAATGTATTTATGCTGACAGGCTGCGGGGTGGGCAATGAAAAATCTGCCGATGAAAATCTAATTTCGGAGATAAAAGATCTTTGGGACAATGGCAACCCAAAAGTTGTACGTCTTTACAAAGAAGAAAACGGCACCAAAGTGCTTGTAAAAGAAAAGCAATACTATCCTTCAGGTACGCTCAGCATGGAAGGCAGCTACAAAAACGACCTGCGCGAAGGCGAATGGAAATCGTGGTACGAAGACGGATCGCTTTGGAGTACAGGCTATTTCAAGTCGGGCAAAAGACATGGCGAAGGCATCGTTTATCATCCCAACGGCAAAAAACAAATCGCCGGCACCTATGATGAGGGGCAACGCACAGGTTTATGGCTGGCCTGGGACGAAGACGGCAATGTGATCAGTGAACAGCGTTTTGAGTAGCCGCTAATAAGCTGTGATGTCTTGATATGTTCGTGAACTTAATCCCGAAAAATCACCCAATAACCTAAAACAAAGCGCTATTTGGTGTTCGAAATGGAGAGCACAACAGGCAAATGATCGCTAAAACCTCCAAAATAGCGGCCTCCGGATGCCGTGCGATTAGGCCGGGCTTCACCTTCTTTTGGCTGATAGAGCATCCAGGGGTGTTTCACCACTTTCAGCTGTTTTGCATAAAGTCCATTCCCTTGGAGTAAAGCCGACGACACAATGACCTGATCGAAATAATCCCAGCTTCTGTAATACAAAGTACCTTCGCCGGCTAAGAAAGGTTCGAGCGAAAGATTATACAAATTCCCTTTAACGATTTGCTGAGCAGGGCTTAAAGCATTCAGGTGTGTTGCGATACTTGGATCGTTCGGATTATCGTTCAAATCGCCCATAATCACAATATTGGCCTTTTCATTCAAGGCGAGAATGGAATCTGCCTTATGGCGCAGAAAATCGCCGGAAGCACGGCGCTTGGGATCTGTTTCCTCTTTCCCGCCCCAGCGCGATGTCCAATGATTCACAAAAATATGCAGGGTGTCATTATTCCAAATCAGACCTTTGGCATATAGAATATGCCGCATTTTCCCTTTGATACTGTCAGCAGTTTCAATTTCCATGGCCTGCAAATGAAGCAATTGGAAATAGGCTGATCGGTAAAGTGCCGCAACTTCTATTCCCCGGTCATCGTCATCAGCGATATGTGCAACAGAATACTTTGCGTTGGCAATAGCAGGTTCACGAATCAAATCTTCGAGCACTTCACGATTTTCAATTTCTGCCAAACCAATGAAATGTGGCATTTCGAGGCTATCCATTGCTGCCAGAACTCTTGCTTTCTGCTGTAGCTTTTTCTGATATTTTTTGGTGTTCCAGTCCAACTTTGAACCCGGCAAAAATTCTTCATCATTAATCGTGGGATCATTGATGGTATCAAATAAATTCTCCACATTATAAAAAGCCAGCAGCCAATCCGTTTCGGGTTGTTTTACCTGCTTCATAGAAGTGCCGCAGGAACTCAGGAAAAAGAGTATGATACCAATAGCAGAATACTGCAACGATTTGAACGATAATTTCATAGGTTAATCATTTTTTAATTTATCAATTAAACGCCGCTCCTTCTTCGTCGGACGACCCAAACCACGGCCACGAAATTCTGTTTTGGCGGCTTTCACCATTTCATAGCGCTCATATTCTTCTGTTGGGGTGCGATCGATGAGTACGTCTTCTACCATTTTGGCCGAAACACGGTTCTTGACGGCGGCTTTCACCTCCACCGTTTTGTGAAGCTGATTTACCTGAACAGCAATCACATCGCCAACCTTAATTTCGCGTGAGGCTTTAACTGCCTGCTCGTCCATTTTTACTTTACCTCCTTTACAGGCCTCCGCAGCTATATTGCGGGTTTTAAAAATCCGTGCAGCCCAAAGCCATTTATCGATACGTACCCCTTCACTCATTTCTGACGGAAATAGAGTTGAACAGGAACGCCTTTGAAATTAAACTGCTCGCGCAATTTATTTTCCAGAAAACGCCGATACGACTCTTTAACATCTTTTGGAAAATTACAAAAGAAAACAAATTGCGGTGTAATACTCTTAAGCTGAGTGACATATTTAATCTTAATGTACCTGCCACGTGTTGTAGCCGGTGGTGGCGAGGCCTGAATCAGGGGCAGCAATACTTCATTAAGCACCGAGGTAGTAATGCGTCTTTTGCGGTTTTCGTAAACCTCATTTGCCGCTTCGAGTACTTTAAAGATGCGCTGTTTCTGAATCACCGACGTAAAGACAATAGGGATATCAGTAAAAGGTGCCGTGCGTTCTTTGATTAGCTTTTCAAATTCCAGATGTGTATTGCTCTCTTTTTCAACCAAATCCCATTTATTGGCAACAATCACCACGCCTTTTCTGTTTTTCTCGGCAAGCTTTAAAATATTCAAATCCTGTGCTTCAATGCCTGCTTTGGCATCAATCAGCAAAATAATCACATCGCTTTCCTCGATGGTACGGATAGCACGGAGAACCGAATAAAACTCGATATTTTCGTACACCTTACCTTTTTTGCGCAATCCGGCGGTATCCACCAGGATAAAGTGCATGCCGTAAGCCTTGTATTCGGTGTGAATGCTGTCGCGTGTGGTGCCGGCAATGGAGGTAACAATATTACGTTCGATTCCTAAAAACGCATTGATGATAGAGGATTTCCCCACATTGGGGCGGCCTACAACGGCAAATTTCGGCAAGGAATCATCCAGCAGCGCATGATCAGCCGGTAGCAGCGGAATCATTTCATCGAGCAGCTCACCGGTTCCGCTTCCACTGATGGCAGAAACAGGAAACACCTCGCCAAGTCCAAATGCATAAAACTCATGCGTATCAGCAATCCGTTCAGAATTATCCACTTTATTGGCCACAAGCAGCACTTTCTTCTTCACCTGCCTGAGCATATTGGCTACTTCCTGATCCAGTACATGAATCCCCTCGCGGGCATCAACCACAAAAATGATCACATCAGCCTCATCTATAGCCAGTTCCACCTGTTTTCTAATCTCTTCTTCAAACACATCGTCCGAGCCCATCACATAGCCTCCGGTATCGATTACCGAAAAACTTTTTCCGTTCCAATCGCTTACCCCGTAATGCCGATCGCGCGTAACACCACTCGTTTCCTCCACAATGGCCTGGCGCGATTGCACCAACCTGTTGAACAAGGTTGATTTTCCCACGTTGGGCCGCCCTACTATTGCCACTATATTTGACATAATTTCAATTGTTATCTGCTGCTATTATGATTCATAACCAAAGCGCTTCAGCATAGTATCATCGTCGCGCCAGTCTTTATTAACTTTTACCGTTAGTTCGAGGAACACCTTTTTCCCCACAAAATTCTCTATATCTATGCGTGCCATTGTGCCCGTTTTCTTGATGGCAGCGCCCTGCTTTCCAATGATGATGGCTTTTTGCGAATCGCGTGCTGCGAAAATAATCGCCTGAATGCGAATCAAAGTTGCCGTTTCCTCATACGAATCCACTGCTACTTCAACAGAGTAGGGAATTTCCTGTTTGTAATTCATCAATATTTTCTCGCGGATGATTTCCGTAATAAAAAACCGCATCGACTTGTCAGTAAGCTCATCCTTAGGAAAATAAGGAGGTGATTCGGGCAGATGATCCAGGATTTGTTCCAACAGATAAGGCACATTGTGTCCGAGGATAGCGGAGAGCGGAAATATTTTCGCAGCAGGCAGGGCTTCCTTCCACCAGCCCACGGCAAGCTCCAAAGCAGGCTGATCAGAGAGGTCAATCTTGTTGATCAGAATAAAAACAGGTACCCGACTTTTTTTTAGCTTTTCGATGGTGGTTTCGTGATGGGCGTTGTCAGTGATATCCACCACAAACAAAATCAAATCTGCATCGATAAAAGCAGTCTCAACAAACTGATTCATCACCTGATGCATTTTATAGGCCGGTTGATCGATGATTCCTGGGGTGTCGGAAAAGACGATTTGATAGTTTTCGTCATTCACAATTCCAAGAATACGATGCCGGGTAGTTTGCGCTTTTGAGGTAATAATAGAGAGTTTTTCACCTACAAGGGCATTCATCAATGTTGACTTGCCAACATTTGGATTCCCTAATATATTGACATAGCCTGCTTTATGTGTCATTCAAAAATAATTTGCTGAAAATATTTGCTTTGCAAAGTAACAAAATATATCTTTGCACTCCCATTTACGAGACGGATTTAGTTTTCCGACAGGTATTTGGTCATATTGCGGGGTGGAGCAGAGGCAGCTCGTTGGGCTCATAACCCAAAGGTCAGAGGTTCGAATCCTCTCCCCGCTACAACAAAAAAACCCTTTTAGCTTATTCAAGTTGAGAGGGTTTTTGTTTTTTACACAGATTTGATAAATCTGGCTTTCGGGTATTGAGTTGGGTTTGATTGGCACACTTTGCAACGGTATGAGTGGCACAATAAGTCCGGTGTGAGTGGCACACTTTGAACCGGTTTATCCACTTGTCCTCCGTATCTGTAAACCATTGATGCTGTTGAGTTTCACTATAATTTTATTTGTCATATTGGCTCTGTTGTTGTGTGATTTATTTTTTTTGGTTGGAAAAACACTTCGAAACTCTTCTCTACGTGCCAAGGGGGAAAACTCTTTTGCAAACTTTGGTCTGTGAGTTGGATTGTAGCTGTTTGTAAGTGTGTTTACACCTGTGTTGTGGATTATCAGTCCTCCCAAATAATACTCAAAATTGTTTTGTATCTTTTTGTTGGAATGCAATATTCGTAAAAGTCGGTGTCCTCATTATCGTATTCATTTAATGTGAACCAAGTGGACTTACTAATGGTCTGTGCTTTCTCCTCTAACTTGTAAAGAAATTCGTAACCTTTTTCTATGTATTCTGCAGCAACTGAATCAGAAGGTGGTGCTAAACGGTTGTAGTCGCCCAGCCAAACATTTAAATCATATGATTTTTTCCAATATTTTACTTTTCCATTTTCAACAAAAACAAGACAAATAGGGTGTAATTGGTCAAATTGCAAATAACGAAAAACAGTTGCTGTTAAACTGGTCTTAAATCGTTCTGCAAGTTGCTTTATGAGTAGCGGAGAAAACTTTTTTCCTGTTACTTCCTTCAGGAACAGTTTTTCCGGCATTAAAAGTTCACTAGCAAATTCATTCGCTTCTAATTCTTGTCTACCATTTTTAAGTGCTTTTTCCATTCCTGCAATAATGTTGAAATTGGCGAAAGTATCATCAGGAAGTTGCATATTCCTATGCATTATTAAATGTCCGATCTCATGTGCAATAACAAAACGCTTTCTCTCTTGGAATTGAATATTTGAGTTTACTTTTATCACCGCTTTACTCTGCCCGAAGATTATTTTTCCATCACAATTTTTCAGTTCTTCTTCAAGTAGCATAGCATCAATCCCTGCAACAAATAAGTCCATTTCCAGGTCAGTAATTTCATCTAACCCACAATTACCAAGTAATTGCTGTGCCTGAATATGGGCATTAGTGGCTCTTGTCATTTTCTTCTAGTTGTTCAAATAGTTGAATAAGATTTTTATCCTTAATGATTTCAATAATATCCTCCTTAGAAATTTTGTCAAGATTTCTGTATAAAGCAAAAGAAGGATTGCCTTGAACAAGTTGTTTCAAAATCGCAATTGGCTTTTCAATATTTAGTAGCAATGCCTCTTGAAATTTATTTGCTAATTCCATTAAAGAATCATTGTGCCTTTTTTTGGCAGTTGCTTTAGCTAAAAACAATAATTTCTTTTTCTTTTGTTCATATTCTACAAGATTCTGAATATTCTCTTGCAGTGAATCCTTGATTATATCTTTGTCGGCTTCTAAATAGAAGTTGAACAAAGCATCATCAATTTTATTTTTGATTACTCTGCTCATACTAATTTTAATATTTGCATTTGAAGTTTTGGAATTTTCCTTTCAAGTCGTTTTGTGATATTGTAAATCTCTTTCACATTTTTCCCTAATAGTTCAGCTATTTCTGCTGGTTTGTTCATGTCCTCAATCCAACATTCAAAAACATCAATTTCATCTTGGTCTGCTCCGTCTTCTTTCAATTTTTGAATTGCAATTTGTTTCAACTCTAATTCATTTTCTGGTGCTCGGCTTTCAATGTCGGGTAACTCTGCTTCATACTTCTGTTCAAAGGATTTGAAAAAATTATACAGATGGCTTTTGAGGCAACTGAAAAGAAAATCCTTAAAAGAACATTTTGCCTTTGACCAATCTCTTTCACCTTTCGCAACCTTCATCAAAACCTCTCCTACAAAATCTTCCGGGGTTTTCCCTTCCAAGTCCTTCACTCCAATAGTTTTTATACGACCATACACATAGGCAGTCATGCTGTCCATGGTTTCATTAATGTCGTTTTTATGGAGGGCTTCTTCTAAAGTCATTACTGCTTTCTAATAGAGTATGCTAAGTTCTGATAAATATTTGCCATTGGATGGCAAATTTAATTGAATTTATAGCATACTCTATTAGAAGACCTTAATTTCTGCCATTATGTCAAGTCGAAACTGTTGGCTGCCTTTTTGGTAGGAATTGGGAATAAGTTTTATTAAATAAGATAAACATTATGAGCAAGAAAAATCAACATGTAGTACCTAATGGTAAAGATTGGGCTGTAAAAGGAGCAGGGAACAGCAAGGCTACCAAGATTGTAGATACCCAAGCTGAGGCAATAAAAATTGCCCGTGAAATTGCACTCAATAAGAAATCGGAAGTAGTAATTCATCGACCTGACGGAACAATAAGGGATAAAGATTCCTACGGCAATGATCCTAATCCTCCAAAAGATAAAAAGCATTAAGGAATGAAAGGTAAAGTTAGTTTCGTTATTGGCCTTATAGGTTTTGTAGTTTGTTTTTTTCTCAAAGAAGATGAACCGAAAAATACCATTTTCAAAATCTCATTGGGTTTTGTTGCTGGTGGGCTAATTGAATTTATTGTTTTTATTATTGAAAACAGAAAGCGATGGAATCTTTTAAAAACAAAGATTTTTAAATCATCGAAGCCTGTAAGAGTTACGGTCGCATATTTATTTCGCATTGAGGTAAACGGTAAATATGCTCTTATTAAAAGGCACAAAAAGGATAGAGTAGGATACCAGCCAGTTGGAGGGGCATTTAAATTTTTCAAAGAAGAGAACAGAGAACTTTTTGACAGCCTTGGTATAGAACCATGTGACCATGTCCCACGAGATGAAGATACAGAGCATGATTTAAGGATAAGAATAAATAAACGGAAGAATCTCATTGAATTTTTGAAGTGGTTTGAAAGCCGAAAAAACAGAGAAATTGATCCTTGGAGGGAATTTTATGAGGAACTAATAGAACCTGGATTATTGCCTTCTGAACCCTTTAGGCACGTGAAGTACGTTTTTATTGGAAAACATACAGAAGGCATATTACCTTCTCCTGTTTTTCCAATAGATGAGTTCAGGTATGCAGAAATTTATGAATTAAGACCTGAAACAGATGCACAAAAAACAGCTATAGCTAATCTTTTGAATAAGCATGGAGAAATCATTTTTGTAAGTCCTGACGAGATTAGAAAAGGTTCATCTATCAATGGCGAAACCATATTACCACATACATTTAAAATATTACCACGATGATAAGACTAGAAAACAAAGCCACGCAACTTGATGACCTGTTAGATAAGATGGCAGAAGCGGTTCAACTTGACGACACAAGATATGACCGTATGAAAACAAGTTATGAATCCGTAAAGAGTTGGATTGAGGATGATGAAATATTTTTCAAGCCATATAATTATGACGTTTATCCTCATGGTTCAGTCAGAATACTTACTACCGTGAAACCAATTGGTAAGGATGAGTTTGATTTGGATATTGCCATTCATTTGAAAAGTACTACGCCACATACACCGCAAAGAATTTATGCGGAATTAAAAAGGTGCATGGAGGCATACGCAAAAAAACATGGATTAAAGCTTGAAGCTAAGAATCGTTGTATCCGTCTTAATTATACTGGAGATTTTCATATGGACATACTTCCGGGTATTCAAGAAAATCCGTTTGACCAAAACAAAATAAAAGTTCCTGACCGTGAATTGGGAGATTGGGTAAGCAGTAATCCAAGGGGCTACGGTGATTGGTTTATTGGCAAGGCTAATTTGATAAAAGAAAGTTTGCTTGAAAAAGCATTAAGAGCTGAAAAACTACCAACCGATAATTTTAAACATAAAAAGCCATTGCAGCGAGCTGTTCAGTTAATAAAGCGGTATCGTGATATGTATTTTCAGAAAGATGATACTTATAGAACATCGAGTATCATTCTTACTACTATTACAGCTCAATTCTATCAAGGTGAAGAAAGCATTTTTGATACAGTTGATAATATCATTACCACTATTCGCACAAAAGTAAATCAACCAACCGGCAGATTGAAGATTGTGAATCCTGTAAATGCAGAAGAAGATTTTACCGATAAATGGGACGATGAACCTGAATACTATGAGGCGTTTAAAAAATTTGCAAGTCATTTATACAATGAATGGCAGAAATTGAAAACGCAAAATGGTGTTCCCGAAGAAGGAATAATTATGAAAGGATTATTCGGTGATGATATTTTTAGAAAGGCTCAAATCAGTCAGACCGCAAGAATTGAAGAATTGAGAAAAAGTAACGATTTGGGTGTTACACGAAATACAGGAATGCTTTCCTCGGCAAGTTCCATAGGTACTGCTACTATAAAATCAAATACTTTTTTTGGAGGATAATGGGAGCAAAATTCAGGGTAAGAGATAAAACTATTGCTGACCAGCTTGCTGCAATGAGAAGTAAATATCCACAGTTTGAAACCGTTTTTACTGGACATAGTGGATTGAAGGTAACTGGTGCATTACAACCGACTTCAAGAAGTGCCATCTATAATTTCATCTTGAAATACAATTTGACTGATAGCCCGAGAATAAAAATTGTTTCACCTGAACTAAAAAAAAATGAGAAAGGAGAAAATGCGGAGCATCTTTACACCAATGGATATTTATGTCTGTATCAACCTAAATACCGTGAGTTCACCCGAACGGATTTATTAACTGATACAATTATCCCTTGGACTTCATTGTGGTTATATCATTATGAGGTTTGGCACTTGACTGGTGAATGGCTTGGTGGTGGTGAACATCCAAAATCTAAAACAAAAAGCAAATGAGAAGACAAGACAGACACATTGTAAATGGAACTGTAATTTTTGCAGGTGTAACAGCACTTGCAGATATTTTTATTCAAGGGCTTGAACATAATGAGAGAGGTAAAGATTTCACTTGGGAAAGTTACAACGGTTGGAGAACTATAAAATATGCTTCAATTGCTGGTGTTATTGGTGGTGGTGTTGGTTATGCGGTTTACTGTTTTAAAACTAAAGAAGAGGCAAAGCTCCCTTTTAATTCAGATGATTATGTGAAAAAGATTTTGACGGAAGAACATCTGAAAGCAAACCCTACTGTTTTTAAAAGTGTAGTTGCTTATCGTGAGAAAGTAAAACAATGGTTGGCAGATAAATTTGGTAACAAACTTGTCACTATGCCAGAAGACACTGGTTCGTTTTATAAGCGAACTGCAATTAGCTCAAATTACGATTTAGATATTGTGCTTCCATTTAAGCGAAATAGTTACAACTCTTTGGAAGAAATGTACTATGATGTTTATGAGGTTGTAGGGAAAGAGTTTGGTGATAGAGCTATAGTAACTAAACAAACAAAAGCTATTGGGCTAACTTTTGAAAATAATGGCAATCCAATTCACTTTGATGTTGTTCCGGGAAGGGAAATCAATAATTACACTGTTGAAAAGGACTTGAATCTATTTGTAAAACCTGATTGGATTTGGCAAAGGGGAAGTTCGTTTAAAACAAACGTTGGTGTTCAAAAAAGCATGACTATAAATAAACCTGAAGCAAGAACAGTTATAAAACTTTTGAAAACATACAGAGACAGGAATAGATTGCCGTTACCCACTTTGGTGGTTGAGCAATGTGTGGTTGATGCATTATCAGAAAATAATTTTGGAGTTTATACTTCACCGACCGAAAATCTTTTGAATTGTATGGACTTTATTTCAAAGAAGTTGAGACAAAAAAGTTTGATGGATATTGCAAACTCAAACAATAATCTGCAAGATAAAATAACTGGTATGCAGAAAAGCTACATCTCAAACCAATTGAGAACAAATATTGGGAGAATTGAAGAAAATCCAAGGTATATCAAAGAAATCTTTGAGTGTTAATCTCTTAACTTCCCCAGTCGTTTGTTAATAAGTATATGGAATTCATGTCTCTCTTTTTTGATGATTTTAAGTATCTTTGCATGTATCAATGACAACAAAGGAGCAAATAAAAAATACAGGGGCTACATTTACCCCACAAGGGCTTTCCGTTTTTTTAGCGGAAAAGATTGCTTCTTATATCAAACCAACCAATCAAAAGGTGCTTGACCCTGCCTGTGGTGAAGGAGAATTACTCATTGCAATGGGCGATATTCTTTTTGATTCAGATATTGATTTTTCACTTACAGGCTATGATGCCAATGAGCAATACTTGAGCTTAGCTCATGAAAGGATTTTACGATTTGGTACTGAAAACACTAAACTCGTTCACGAAGATTTCTTACAGGCTATTGATGTTTCTTCCCATCAAAGTAGTTTAGATTTGTTTCAAGAAAACAATAAGTCATCGGTAAATAATTCCTTTGATATCGTCATTGCTAACCCTCCTTATGTACGAACTCAGCTATTGGGAACGAAACAGGCACAGGAACTTGCTCGAAAGTTTAATTTAAAAGGAAGGGTTGACCTGTATTATCCTTTTCTGATTGCCATGACTAAAGGCCTGAAAGAAGGGGGAATCCTTGGGGTAATTACTTCTAACAGATATTTGTCAACAAAAGGAGGAGAAAGTATCCGAAAATTTCTGTCAGAAAATTATGATATTTTGGAAATGATTGATTTAGGAGATACAAAGCTATTTGATGCTGCTGTATTACCCGCTATTTTTATTGGGCGAAAGCAAAAACAAAAAAAACAGTCTGCTGCAAAGTTTCTTAAGATTTATGAGGTATTGAATGGTTATAAAGGCGATTTGATTGCTGTAGAAACTGTCTATGATGTGTTAAACAATGAACAGTCGGGATATTTTATTGCAAATGGCAAACGGTACAAAAAATCATCAGGTATATTGAAGTATAAAGTTGCTTCCGGTTCTTGTTGGGAAATGTTGTCAAATAATGAATCGGATTGGGTTTCAAAAATTGACAAGGCTGCAAAAAATCGAGTTGAGGATTTTTTTAAGGTAAAAGTTGGCATAAAATCAACTGCAGATAAAGTATTTATTAGTGATAAATGGGAAGAACTCAAAACTGATAAGCCAGAATATAAATTATTGAAAGATTTAATTTCACAAGAAAATGTGGAACCGTGGAATGCAACTGATAATTTTAAATTAAAAGTACTCTATCCACACATTTCCGTTAATGGTGAAAAGCAAACCATTGATATTGAGAAATATCCTAAAGCCAAAAATTATTTTTTGCAGCACGAAGAAAAATTAAAGTCACGAAAATATCTTATTGAGGCAGGTCGGCAATGGTTTGAATTATGGGTTCCTCATCATCCTGATCAATGGAAATACCCAAAGCTTGTTTTTCCTGATATTAGTTTAATTCCCCGTTTTTGTTTTGATATTGGTGGCAAAATAGTAAATGGTAATTGTTACTGGATTGTGGCAACAAATGAAGAAGATATTGAAAAACTCTTATTGATTCAGGGGATCGCTAATTCAAAATTAATGACCAAGTACCATGATTTGATGTTCAATAACAAATTGTATTCCGGCAGAAGAAGGTATTTTACACAATATGTAGAAAGGTATCCATTACCCGATTTTCGCTCTCCGATAGCGAAAGAGATTGTTTCTATCGTGAAAAAATTGAATCTATCAAACGATAAAAAAGACATTTCTGAATTGGAAATACAATTGGAAATTAGAATAGCAAAATCTTTTGGTGTAGAACCTGTTTTTAAGCTGGATTAAAAACAGATTTTCCGTAAAAGTTGTCGAAAAAAGCCATTGGTATGGCCCGTTGACATTTATAGCTTTCAGCACTTACATAAGAAAATAAATCGCCCAACTTTTCACCGGGAGCAAGTATAATGCCTTCAATTATTTCAGTTTCAGGATTGGTTAATGCTATCAAATACCTTACGTCAAAGGTTGTCAATCTAGAATCTTCAATAACAATTTCTTCCTTTTCAGGTGAAAATTTGCCTAAATCTACTGTCGGACTGTCCTGTACTTTTATTTCCATCAACTGATTTCTAATGTCGGGGAAAGCACCGTATAACAAATCTGTTTCCTTTATCTCATATCCAAGTAATTCAAGAACTTTCTTTTCAAGAGCTTGACCTCTATTTTTTGTGGCTGCCGCATCCAATTTGAACCCAATTAACTTTTCAGCAACCATTTTTTTTAATAAAGCAATGGAGTATAAATGTTTAATATCCGGTTCCTCAATCATTCCTGATTTAGGTGGTTGGTAATCGTGTCGAATGAAGTAAGAGAGTTTTTTGGAATCGGGAAATGAAAGGATTCTATCTTCACGTTTGTAAATATCCTGTCTTACTTTTCTTGAAATTAGAAGTTGATGCTTAATCGTTGGCTTACCAAACTTTCCAAACCTTAGTTCTATATATCCAGGGGTTAATATTACAATCGAAGCTATAATGTTTTTTACCGCATCAATTCGGGCAAAAACAAATCGCACATCCGTACATTTCAGGCTTTCGCCCGATTCATATTTTATTAATAGTGATTCAGCCGCTGGAACTCTATTCCAGACTTGCAAATTATAAGATGTGCCACTCGTTATAATGTATGTATCAATAAACTCTCTGGTAATTTTTGGAACACCCTTTCCCTTCGGGGGAACAATTTCAAATTGCCCACTGTCTGCTAATTCCGGTAAGCGGTTTTTCTCCAATATTGAAGCTATCAGTTTGCGTATGTTTGAACCGTCAGTCCTTGTTTTTCCAGTTAAAGTAAATGGCTTTCCAACCAATCCTAATAAGCACTTAGCTAATGTATCTGAATCAGTCAGCATTTTAACTGATTTTGGAGGAGTTTTAAAGTCTTTATTCATTCTTCAACGTTTAGTAAAGCGGATACTTGAACTTTTAAGGCTCTCGCAATTTTACTGAGATTAATTACAGAAATATTTCTTTCGCCCCTTTCAACAGACCCGATGTAAGTTCTGTCGAGGTCACAAACGAAAGCTAATTTTTCTTGAGATAAATCTGCTTCAAGACGAAATTCTCGTATCCTATTTCCTATTCGTTCCAAATAGACTTTATCTCTTTTAGTATATGCTGTTCCCATTTTTGTAATTTAGTCACAAAGGTCACAAATAGATGCAAATAAGACTACGGACTATAAGTATCAATATTGAGTGGTTGGCGAAATTGGCTCTTTTGGTTCTATGAAGAGTTGCTTATAGTTGTTGTGCAAAATAAAATTGACCCACGAGAGATTTGCCCTCTGCTTTCTTTTCCTGCAAAGGATCCGAGGAGATCAGATACCCTAATCATTGAATATCATCAGCTACTTTTTGATGAATTGAGAATTGAATTTCAAAATCTGTTGTATGTGCCGGAACAGAATCCTTTTGAAGTTTATCGTAACCTTAGTAATGCAATTATTAACTACAATAAAACCCTGTCAATAATAGCAGGATGTAAAGCAGCCATTTCAACCTTTTCTAGTAAGCTTCTTTCTATAGGTGCTCTAATCACTGCCAACGAACTGAATAACAGGCTCAATGACAAAATTGGCATTGGCGTTTTGAATGTAGACTCAAGAGGTTACAGAATTGAGGAAGAAGAATCATTAGGAGAAATTAATGAACAAAGCGAATTATTTTTAACTGAGGCTGTCTAAAAAGTCAGTGATTTGTCCTTTAGAATCGAATATTTGACTTTTGTGTCGTATAGGTGCCCGAATAAATCAAGGTCGAAAATACTTTTTAGACAGCCCCTATAATGCAAAATAAAATGACATCTAAATTAAAGAAGAAACCAATTTGTGTTGGATCAGAATTAATTGCTCTAGACGTTGTGATAAACGGCAATCCTAAAGTACCATTAAAACTATTTGCAGGAGGTTCTTGTGGAAATGTTTTAACTATACTCTCTTTTTTGAATTGGGAAGCATTTCCAGTTGCAAGATTTAAAGAGAATAATGCCTCAAAAGAACTACTATCAGATTTGAAAAAATGGAATGTACATACAACTTTAATTAGTCAAACAGTAGATGGAAGTACACCTATTATCATTCAAAGAATAAAAAAAGACAAAAATGGCAATTCATTGCACAGCTTTCAATTCAAAAATCCAGATTCTGGCGAATGGCTTCCTGCATACAAGCCGGTACTTGGATCAGATGTTGGAAAGTTAATAAAAAAGTCACCATTGGCATCTGTGTTTTATTTTGATAGAGTAAATCGGTCTGCTATTGATTTAGCAAAGTACTATAGAGAAAAAGGTTCATTAATATTCTTTGAACCTTCATCAATGCAAGAAAACAAACAGTTCGAAGAATGTCTAAAAGTTGCTCACATTATTAAGTTTTCATATGATAGAATTAAAAATTATTCAGCTAAATTTACAAAGCAACAAGTTCCCCTCGAGATAGAAACCTTAGGCAAAGATGGGCTTAGATATAGATTCAGTCATAGTTTAAGTGCCGAGCAATGGAATACTATACAAAGCTATAAAATATCATATGTAGTGGATGCTGCGGGTTCGGGAGATTGGTTTTCTGCGGGTTTAATTTCTAAACTGGCAGTAAATGGTATTAAGTCTTTCGACAGATGCAATGAATCAAACGTCAAAAAAGCATTGAAATATGGGCAATCATTAGGCGCCTTAAATTGCTTCTTTGATGGTGCACGTGGATTAATGTATTCTATTGACCAAAGACAATTAACATCACTTGTCAAAAAGATACAAAGTAGTGAAACACCTATTACACTAATTCAAAAAAGGGAAGACTATGAGCCAAACAGAAAATTCAGTATTGGTTCTCTTTATTGATATTCGGATCCCAAGCGCCGAGCCAGTAGATGGTTTCGTTTATTTCATTTAAGCAATTGCCATTTCGTCAGGCGTTACTAAAGATGTTTTTTATCCAATAATATCTTTAATGTTCTATCAAAATCGCTTTCAAACAATCTATCCTGAATAATACGGTATTTCTCAAACTCACATTCGGCATGTGCTTTGGCTATTTCAGCAGTTACTTTTCCGGCATCCTGTAAAATATCCCTGTCGGTAGCAGCAATGAATTTGTTGAGCCGGGTTTCCCAGTCTTCCATGGTCATTGGTATTTGTCGTAACGCCATATCCTCGGCAATATCAAGATAGGCCGAAACCAGTCGCTGAAGTTGTTGCATTTCGTTTTCTGATAAATAGTTCTTGGCGACACTAACATCGAATTTCTGGATTTTACCTTTTGGTGCATCTTTCCATGTTGAAAGTCCCATATTCGCTTTTTGATGGTTGGCCCTGCTTACAATTATTTCTGCTGCTGTTTGCCCATGTATAGCCCAATGCAGTTTGTTTTGCACGGTTGCAAAAAAGCGTTTTGTGGCTTGGGCAGTTACATCGTAGTCTATTGCCGTAGCATAAATGTCTGTGATTTTCTGGTAAAACTTCCTTTCGCTCAGGCGTATTTCCCGAATACGTTGTAGTTGTTCTTCGAAGTATTTTTTCCCTAGGATAGTTCCATCGTTTTTCAGGCGTTCATCGTCCATGGCAAACCCTTTTATGGTAAACTCCTGAATAATGCCCGTTGCCCATTTGCGAAATTGCACGGCTCGCTCCGAATTCACCTTGTATCCTACTGCTATTATAGCCGATAAATTATAATGTTTTGTTGTATAGTTTTTTCCATCGGAAGCAGTTATTCGAAAATTTCGAATAACTGAATCTTCCTGTAATTCGCTGTCGGTAAATATTTTCTTTAAATGATAATTGATGGTATGGGTTTCTACATGATACAGTGTGCCCATCATTTTTTGTGTCAGCCAAATATTTTCATCGGCATAAACAGCCTCAACACCCCCCTCGCCATGAGCTGCAATAAAGGTTAAATATTCGGCAGCCGATGAACGAACAATATCGCTTTTTTTTATTTTTCTCATCATTTTTAATTCCGGTTTGCTGGTATTATAGGTTTACGATATCTAGCATATTATTTTCCTTCTCATGTTTAAAATGGCCTAATTGATGCATAAGCAGGATTATTCTGGTTTAACCCCTTCAAAAATACGAAAAAAGGGTTCAAAAAGCGCATTCACTTCGGGTATATTTTAAAAACGACTTTGACGCCAGAATATCTATCAATGAAATAATGATTCGCATTGAATGCTCCTTTGGCTCCCTCCAAACTAAAGGCCGGACTTTACGAAAGAACTATTTATAAAGATTCTTGATTGCTACCAACGCTTGGATACTCAAGACTAAGACTTTATATTTGAATCCCAAATTATGCTACTATGTCATTCAATCGAAAAGAATTTCTGCAGACTCTGCTTCTGGGCACAGGCGGTATCCTTGCTGCCAGCAAGTTAGCCATTGCCGGTGTTCCCATTTTTAGTGGTTCCACCATCAAGGCCATCGTCGTTGATTATAGCAAATGTGCCGGCTGCCGCACCTGCGAAACGGTCTGTTCCGCATTTCACCATCAGATTGCTCACGAAGGTCAGCAGTTCCGTGGAAAAGGAATTCCTGCATGGTCTAATATCAAAGTGTGGCACTATAACCCACCCATGGATGTGCCGGTGACCTGCTTTCTGTGCGATGACGCACCATGCATTGAAGCTTGTCCGGTAAGGCCCGACAAAGTTACAGGCCGTAGAGCACTATACCGCGATGAGGTGTTGCACACGATACAGAATGACCTTGATCGCTGCATTGGCTGCGAACAATGTGCCGAAGCCTGCCAAAGCTCAAGAGGTGGTGTAATTTTCCCTGACGAAGAAGGCCGTCCCAATGGCATTTGCGACCTTTGTCAGGGCGATCCCAACTGCGTAAAATACTGCCCTTACGATGCCTTAGCCTTCTTAGAAATTACTGTTGATATGCCTTATCGGCAAATGCAACCCGAAAAAATTGCCAATCAGCTGATTGCTTCTTACTACCAACAAAATCTATCATGAACAAAGGAATAAACGGAAAAATACTAGAGGTTAACCTCAGCACCGGACACATAAAAACTGTCGCCCTGCCCGAAAGTTATTACACGCAATATTTTGGAGGCCGTGGTTTAGGCATGCGTTTACTTTATGATTACCTCCCCGGCAAAGGAGTAGATGCTTTAGGAGAAGACAATCCCTTGCTATTTGTTCCGGGAATGTTATGTGGCTATCCCTTACCTTCGGCATCACGCAGCTGCATGGTAACCAAATCGCCAATGACAAGTCCTGTAAACCCAAAACATGCCAACGGATCTACCATTTCGTACAGCAATATGGGTGGCTTTATCGGTCCCGAAATAAAATTTGCCGGTTATGATGCTATTGTCTTTACGGGCGTTTCAGAGGCTCCGGTTTATCTGCTTGTTGAAGATGATCAGGTAAGCTTGCGGCCGGCGGACAAATTCTGGGGCATGGGAACCGATGCCTTTGACAAAGCCATTATCGATGAACTTGGCGACCGGCGTTTTGAAACAGCCTATATCGGTCCCGGAGCTGAGAATGGGGTACTTTTTGGCAGTGTAATCAATACGGCAGCACGTGCAGCGGGCCGCGGAGGCACAGGAACTGTGATGGGCAGCAAAAAACTCAAGGCAATAGCCGTGCGAGGCACCAAAATGCCGGAAATTGCAAATATAGCTGCCTACAATAATTTACTGGAACAGATCAGGCTCTCCTTTGCTGCCGATTCCGAATCAAAAACCGACTGGCGCTATGGCGGAACAGCCAATGCCTTGCAGTATTCCTCAGATCGGGGAAGTCAGGCAGTGAAAAACTACAGCGAAGGAAGCTTTGCAAATATCAGCAAGATCAACGCAGATGCCGCACGCAAATCGGTGTGGAAACGCGACTTTGCCTGCTATGCCTGTCATTTGGCCTGCAAGAAAAGCGGCTTTGCCAAAGGCGCTTATGGCGGTGTCGTTCACGAAGGTATCGAATATGAAACGGGCACCATGCTGGGCGCCAACCTTTTGGTTGACGACTTGAACGCCCTGAACAAAATGATAGAAATTGCTGATGATTACGGCATCGACATTATCAGCCTGGGCAATGTTTTAGGCTTTTTGATGGAGTGCCACGAAAAAGCATTGATCAACCTGGAGTTCCTGGATGGTATCGACCTGAAATGGGGTGATGCAGACAGTGTCATTGCGATGATTCACAAAATCGGGAAATGCGAAGGTATTGGCAAAGAAGCCTCCAAAGGTGTCAAACATTTAGCAAGCCTGATAGGTTCAGACTCCTCAGATTTTGCTATTCACGTGAAAGGACACGAGCTTGCAGCCTGGAATGTGCAGGGATATGCCAAAAGCAATGGCAAGTCGTACACCCTGGCCAATCGGGGCGCCTGCCATATGAATGGAGGAGAACCCGGCAGGCAGGATCAGGCTGCCTTGCGCGACACCATCGGCATCTGTAGCTTTGCGGCTTCCTGGTACCGCGACGAAATGCATCCCCGACACTTTATTGCAGCCGTTACCGGCACCGAAATGAGTGAAGAACAGTATAATCAAACCGGCGAACGCATTTATAACCTCGAAAAAATGCTCAATCTGAGAGAAGGATTTGGCCGAGCTGATGATGTTTTACCGGAACGCTTTTTCAAAGACGGACATACATACGGCCCTCATAAAGATGAAGTACTGAAAAAAACTGACTTCAAGGAAATGATGGATTCGTATTATGCCGAAAGAGGCTGGGACGTTGCGACTACCATTCCAAAAGACGAGAAACTGAACGAACTGGATTTAGACTTTGTTGTGCTTTAGTTTTGTGTCGATACCGTATTTGTAGGTAGCATTTGATAGCCGCTAAATACTAATCACCTATTTTTGCGACTTCAACCTACAAATACGCGTTTATGCCGGCATTTACTTCAAAAGACATTGCTGATTACTACAATCAAACCCTGACTCACTATCGGATGTGGTGGAGAATGGATCAGTCGAAAGCAATTCATTATGGCATTTGGGACCACGATACCAAAACTTTTGGTGAAGCACTACAGCAAACCAATCTCAAAATGGCTGAATTGGCCGGCATAAAAAAAGGCGCCCGGGTGATGGATGCAGGCTGCGGAGTAGGTGGCGCTGCTTTTTATCTGGCTACAGCCTACAATTGCACAGTTGATGGCATTAGCCTGAGCGAACGTCAGATTGAGCTGGCAAAAGCTTCTGCTTCTGAGCTTCAGCTCGAAAAATCCACCCGGTTTATGGTGGCTGATTACAACAAAACCCCTTTTGCCAACAACAGCTTCGACTTGATTTGGGCCTGTGAAAGCCTGTGCTATGCCAGCAATACAGATCTTTTTTTATCGGAGGCCAATAGATTACTAAAAAAAGGCGGGAAAATTGTCCTCAGCGATTATTTCCTCACGCAAAAAGGAATTGCTGATGAACAGTCATTGATGAAAAAGTGGGGCAATACCTGGGCCATTTCTCATTTCAATGAGCTGCATGCTTTCTCAAAATCATTGGAAAGAAACGGTTTTCAAATCATTGAAAATAAAGATTTCAGTCAACAGGTATATAAATCCGCCAAGCGGATGTATCATGCCTACCTGATCGGAAGCCTGCCAGCTGTTCTGTATAATTTGACGCACAACTCCTCCCGCTTTGCAAAAACCCAATATTTATCGGGGAAATATCAATTTCTGGCTTTGAAGCAGAAGCTATGGGAATATCGGCTTGTTGTAGCTGAAAAAATTCGCTGAACTTCTATTCCTGAAAATACACCCTTTTTACCCTACGCGAAATACGTGTAAGTATTTCATAAGGAATGGTTTCAGCTGCCGCTGCCAACGTCAGGAGTTTGCCGGCGTCATCAAATACGATTACCGTATCCCCTTCCGAAGCCGCAATGCCGCTAAGATCAACCATACACATATCCATACACACATCTCCGATTAATGGTGCCTTTTGTCTGCGAACCCACACACAACCCACGCCATTGCCCAGTCGTCGGGGCAAGCCATCCGCATAACCAACAGGAACAACGCCAATTGTTACCGTTTCCCGGACCAGACCACTTCTGTTGTAGCCCACACTTTCGCCGGGTTTAATCGTCTTGATCTGCGACAGAATAGATTTTAGTGAGACGACAGCTTGCAGCTTTTCTGCTTCTTCAGCGGTTTGAGGAACGCCATAAAGCCCGATGCCGAGCCGTACCATATCAAACTGCGCCTCAGGGAAACGCATGATACCGCCGGTATTGAGGATGTGCCGCATCACAGGATACGAGAAACCATTGGCCAAACGAGCACTCAGACTATCAAATAAAGCGATTTGCTCCCTTGTAAAATCGTCATGATCCGGTTTATCGCTGGCAGCCAGGTGCGAAAAGATCGATTTAACCATCAACATCGGGTTTTTCCGCACCCTTTTTAGCAGCTCTTCCGTTTGATCCGGACAAAAACCCAGGCGGTGCATCCCTGTATCCAGTTTCAGGTGAATTCTGACGGGCTTGTTAGGCGGTAAGGCCGTGCGGCGTATTGTTTCCTCCAGCAAATCTAAAATCCGAAAACTAAAAACCTCCGGCTCAAGCTGATGTTTCAACATGCCATCAAAACTACTCTCTTCGGGACTCATTACCATAATTGGCAGATTGACACCGGCTTTGCGCAATTCGACGCCTTCATCGGTATAAGCCACTGCCAGGTAATCCACTTGATGAAATTGCAATACGTTGGCCACCTCAAAACTCCCGCTTCCATAGCTGAAAGCCTTAACCATCGCCATAATCTTCGTTGATTTGCTTACACGTGAGCGAAAATAGTTGAGGTTGCTGACCAGCTGATTCAAGTTGATTTCTAATACTGTTTCGTGTGCCTTTTCCTGCAACTGATTACTGATCTGTTCAAACTCAAACACCCTGGCGCCTTTTAACAATATCGTCTGGTTGCTTAGCGACGCCAAAGAAAAATGCGACAAGAAATCCGCGGTAGATGGATAAAATACTTTGGGAATGGTAAAACGCTCGGCCTGTCTGCTGATCGCCGGACCTATTCCGATCAAATTATTTATCCCTTTAGCTTCAACCAGTTGGGCAATAAAGGCATATAAATCCACCTCATTTCTGCCGCTTTGTAAAATATCTGACAAGATCAATGTTTTGCGAGGGTGCTGCTGCTGCTGATTCATAAAGTCCAGCGCAATCACCAGGGAGTTCACATCGGAATTATAGCTGTCGTTGATGATGGTGCAGTTGTTGATCCCCGATTTCAGCTCCAGACGCATCGCAATGGGCACCAGCCGTTCCATGCGCTCACTGATTGATGTTTGTGGAATCCCCAACAGCAGCATCATTGCCCAGCAATGAATCGCATTTTCAATGGATGCCTCATCCGTAAAAGGAATCGCTACACGAATCTCTTTCTCTTTATACACCCCAACGATATTGCTGAGATGTGCCGTTTTGGTGACTTCAAGAATCCTTAAATCAGCCGGATATTTTCTGCTCCAGCTGAACGCCTGTATGGTACGCAGCAATTCGGAGCGGATAATTATCGATTGAATATCGGCATGATCAGCACAGTAAACAAGCGTATCGACTTTGGTAAACAGCTTCAGCTTCTCCCCTACTTTTTGGTTGGTCTGAATAAAATTCTCACTATGGGCCTGACCGATATTGGTAAATAAGCCAATGCTGGGTTTTATGATCGCTTGCAGCTTGTCCATCTCATCAGGCTCTGAAATTCCGGCTTCAAAAATTGCCAGATCATGCTGTTTGTCCATTTGCCAGACCGAGAGCGGCACGCCAATCTGAGAGTTATAACTTTTGGGGCTTCGGATAATCGTTCTGTCGGGGCTTAGCAGTTGAAACAGCCATTCTTTGATAATTGTTTTTCCATTGCTGCCCGTGATGCCAATAACAGGAATATCAAATTGTTTGCGGTGAAAAGCAGCCAATTGTTGCAAGGCAGTAAGCGTGTCGGCTACCAACAAAAAGGCAGCATCCGGCATGCTTTCGATGGCGATATCGGTACGACTTATCAAAAACACACGCAGCCCACTGTCGTACAACTGCTTGATATAGCGATGTCCATCATTTCGGTCGCTGACAAGGGCAACAAACATGCAATTTGCGGCGGTGATAAACTGGCGGCTGTCGATAATAATATCTCTTACCGTAAAGTGCTCCGCAGCACCTGACAACAACTGTCCATCTACGATTTCGGCTAACTCCTGAAGAAGGTACTTTTGGTGGTTCATAAAATCACCCTAACTAAAATTATTATCATCAGGTGGCAAAGGATTGGCGGTATTCTCGGCATAGGTAACTCTGTTTCTAAACACATCAATGGCCAGGTACAAGGCTTCTCTGAATGAATCGGGAGAGGCCACATTCCGGCCTGCAATTTCGTATGCGGTGCCATGAGCAGGCGAAGTACGCACCAGCGGCAATCCGGCGGTGAAATTGACGCCTCCATCGAAGGCAATACTTTTAAAGGGTGCCAGGGCCTGATCGTGATACATTCCCATAACGCCATCATATTTTTTCCAGGTGCCCGAACCAAAAAAGCCATCTGCGGGGAAAGGCCCAAAAACAAGTATTCCTTCTTGTCGCAACTTTTCCAACGCAGGAGTGATCGTTGTTTGTTCTTCTAATCCCAACAAGCCACCATCTCCGGCATGCGGATTTAGTCCAAGTACTGCAATCTTTGGTTTTACAATTGCAAAATCTTCAATCAAGCTCCTGTTTAATAATTGTATTTTCTTTAGGATTAAGGATTCTGTAAGCTTTTCCGGCACCTCTTTGAGCGGAATATGTCCCGTTAATGTTCCCACCCTCAATTCATTCCAAACCATCAGCATCAAAGGCTCTTTTTGATCAAATTGAGCGCTGAGATATTCCGTGTGCCCCGGAAAACTAAAGCTTTCAGATTGTATATTCTGCTTGTTTATCGGTGCCGTTACTACCAGATCTATCCTTCCTTGTTTAAAGTCGGACATCGCCATTTCGAGCGCCTCAAAAGCTGCCTCGCCGGCAAGCGGGGTTGATTGACCCATTTCAATTTTCAGATCGTTTTCGGTGCAGTTAACAATATTGATTCTCTTGGGATGAGCCTGACCGGCGTCTTTTACCAGATTGAGGTGAATATCATTGAGATTGAGGTGCTTCTTGTAAAAAGAAGCCACTTTCGACTGTCCATAGATTACCGGCGACATCAACTCCAACATGCGATTATCGGCCAAAGCCTTTAGCATCACCTCATAACCAATCCCGTTGAAGTCGCCATGCGTGATGCCGATTCTGGGACGATTTCCTTGCGCTTCCCCTTGATTTTCTGTTTTCATACCCTGAACATTTTGAAGCAAATTTAAGGGAAATAAATGGTCTGGCAGTCTTAGTGTCATTTGAATCTGCTGCTGCCTCTGCAATAACCAAAACCGAACCCGAATAAATCACTTAATAAACTGCCTTTCAAAATGAGATATTGATTAATTTAGCACGGAAATCGGGCCAAAAAAATAGTTTGAGTGCTGTTTTTTATCGCCAGAGTCGTGAGCTTGGTTAAGAATACTTTACTAAAATTGATTAGCCGGCAAAAAAAAAGATTGATTGAATGGTTCAATACAGGCGCATCGCAATTTATTACTTTTCAGGAACAGGCAATGCAAAGCAAATTGCATATTGGATTGCCGAACTTGCACAAAAAAGGGATATTGAATGCCAAACGATTAATATCGCGAAAGTTGTTACGGCTTCAACTTTAACAACTGATCCTGATGCGTTAATAATTTTTATATCCCCAATTCACGGTTTCAATTATCCAAAGATTATGCTGAAATTCATCAGGCAATTTCCCAAGGGGAAAAATAATATTGTTTTGATGAACACGAGAGCAGGCATGAAAATCGGTCGCTATGTAACGCCCGGACTCACTGGCATTGCATTTATGCTTTCCTCGATACTATTAAAAACAAAAGGCTATCACATTAAAGGCCAGGTTCCGTTTGATATGCCTTCAAACTGGATTTCAATTCATCCTGCACTCAACGAAAAAACAGTCATGTTTATCTGCAAGAAAAATCATGAACGTCTTGAAAAACATTGTAACAAAATTTTTGCAGGGAAACCTGATTTTTATGCCTATAGAGATCTGATTCAGGATGTTCTGATTGCTCCGGTATCATTTTTATACTATACTGCCGGAAGATTTGCTATTGCAAAATCTTTTTATGCCTCCTATGCCTGCGATAATTGCGGCTTATGTATAAAAAGTTGTCCTGTAAAAGCTATCAACTTGCTCAATGCGCGGCCCTACTGGACTTTTAAGTGTGAAAGCTGCATGAAATGCATGAATTCCTGTCCGAAGAATGCCATTGAAACAGCACATGGGTTATTTGTGGCAATCAGTTTCATAAGCTCAGCATTAACTACGCTTATTTTATACAAGCTATCAGGAATCAGTAACCATGCGGGATATATAAGATTAGTGCCTTTCACAATTGTATTTATCGCCTGTTTGTGGATGTTTTACCGTTTGCAACAGCTGTTACTCAGAAACAGCTTGGCGGCAAAAATAATTGCGTTTACATCTTTGACGCATTACAAATTTTGGGGCAGGTATAAAATAATTCTCAAGCGCTAATCAGCGCAAACACTATGTTGACTTTAACATGTCATTCGGCAAAAGATAAGGCAGCTGCTGCTATCATCTTGCTTTAGTTAGCGGCATTCTTGCATTAAGCTCGGACATCAAAAATAATCAATCCTCATCAATGAATTCGTGTTTTTTTAAATGCACATTGTGGCATTAAATTTAATATTTCGGAAACGGATTGCATTCCGGATGGCCGGCACCAAGGGAAGATAACTGGTATTTGCATGACCTGATGGATGCATGTCTTTTAAATACAAAATTTAAAGTAATTTTGTTGTTTAACCAAGTAAAAAACAGTATCATGGACATACAAGCCGAAAAAGCGATTATTATAGAGCAGTTCAGACAGGTAAACGATGAAAACCTGATTCATGCCATCAAGAACATTCTTGATTATGCTTTGAAAAAAGAACAGGAAAGATTTGAAGTTCCCGAAGCTCACCAAAAACTGGTAATGGAACGTTTTGACAAGGTGCGCAAAGACCCGGACAGGCTTTTGGTTTGGGATGAAGCTAAGAAAACACTGAAAGCCTGATGAAAAAATTCAAGGTGAAGATTGAACCTGAAGCCCTTTCAGATATTCAGGAAATTACAGATTGGTATAATGAAGAGCAAGCAGGGCTTGGCAAAAGGTTTCAGAAAACGGCTATCAAGCAAATTAACTCACTCAGCAAAGACCCACAGATTTATGCCATTCGTTACAATGAAATTCGTTGCGTGGTTATTAAAAAATTTCCGTTCATGGCTCACTTCTATATTAACGATGAAAACAATACGGTTGAAGTTTTAGCGGTGATTAGCACCGACCGCAACCCCAAAATCTGGCAAGAGAAAACAAGAAATTATTAATAAGCTTGAGCAATCGGGCTTTTTTAATACAAATTTTTGTAAGTGGATAAAACGATTTGATTATAAAGGTAGCAAGTTATAAATGGATAAATCCATTGTGTGAAATTTAATCCTGATCCCCTATAACCGACAGATGAATCCGCGGGCTATGGGTAGAATTATCCGGAAAATCACACGGCAGTCTGGATTCCATTCGCTAATGAGTTTTCACCACCCACGAATGAATAATTCCAATTCCCTCCATATGCGCTCCTATTCCACCGGTATCAAACTCACCGCAGCACCTCCTCCGGGCGCAAGTTTAAGATTGAGAACATCGCCTTGCTGTAGTTGCTGGTTCACGATCTTGTATGCTGTAGGATTATCGTTCCAGTGTGCATCCTCTGCATCCAGGTAAAGACGTGCCTCGTAGGTTTTGTCTGCCTCCAAAAAATCAAGATCAATCTCCAGTGTTCTGGCAATCTCGTTGGTGATGGCGCCAAGAAACCAATTGGCCGAATTTCTGTCCTGCCGTGCTATGGTCACAAACTCACCTACCTCGCCATTGAGGACTTTGGTTTGTTCCCAGTTTACAGCAACATCGCGGATAAACTGAAAAGCAGGATGGCCAACATAGGCTTCCTTCAAATCCGGTACCATTTGAATAGGACTATTGATAACCACATAGAGCGCCAGTTGATGCGCCAGTGTTGTATTTACTTGATTATCCGGCTTATGCGGCTTGAGTTTTATATTAAAAATGCCAGGCGTGTAATCGATAGGGCCAGCAAGCATGCGGGTAAAAGCAATCGTAGGCAGATGATTTGGCGGGTTGCCACCATCAGAGGCCCAGGCATTAAACTCTTGTCCGCGCAAGCCTTCACGAGAGATGGCGTTGGGTAATGTTCTTCGAATCCCAGTAGCTTTTATGGGTTCGTGGGCATTGATGGCGATCTGATAGCTTGCTGCTGTTTCCAGCACACGGCGGTAATGATTTACCATCCACTGCCCGTGATGGTATTCGCCCTTGGGGATGATTTTCCCGACATAGCCGGTTTTAACAGCATGAATACCCAGCGAATGCATCAGCTTGAAAGCTGTATCAAGTTGCTGGTCGTAAGTGCGCGGAGCAGCGGAAGTTTCATGATGCATAATCAACTCAACAGCTTTCGACTTGCCATAACGCACCACCTCTTTCAAATCATAATCGGGATAAGGCGTCACAAAATCAAACACCCCTTCCCTGTCTTCAAAGCCAATCCAGTGTTCCCAGCCGGTATTCCAGCCTTCGACCAAAATAGCTTGTATGCCATTTTCTGCTGCAAAATCAATGAGTTCCTTGGCGTAAGCAGTTGTTGCGCCATGTTTGCCATGTGGATTTTGACCCATATAGGTATTCATATCCTGTGTACTGGCATAGTCCCAGGTTTTTGTGCCCAGGTGCATATCCCACCAAATGCCTACATATTTGGCAGGCTGAAACCAGGAAACATCGCCCAGGCGGTTTGGCTCGTTCAGGTTAACAATTAAATTCGATTCGATGAGCCCGGCAGCTGTTTCACTCACCTGAATTGTACGCCACGGCGTATGAAAAGGTCCGCTGCGCTTCACCTTATACCCTAAACGGTCGGAACCTACCAATTCGCTAACTAAATGGAATTCAACGGTATCGATCTTTAGGGTCATATCGGCATAATCCGTAAGATTAGCCTCATGAAAACTCAGGTAAATACCCTGATTAGTTTTCATGGTGACAGGTGTATTTACTGCATTCTCAGGGATATAAGTCTGTGCCAGATCATTGTGATCGCGTAAGGCAATGGCATTTATTTCACTGATTCGGCTATGGTTATATAAATGCTCGTAAATATCCCAGTCGCCCGGAATCCACCAGGCCTGATGATCTGCTGTAAGCCTGAATTCGGTGTTTTCATCCAGGATAATTGTTTCCTGCTCTTCTTCCAAATCGGGAAATAGAAAGCGAAATCCCATGCCATCGTCATACAGCTTAAACTCCATCTGAAAACTGCGGTTTGGTGCCACTGCTTCCTGAATTTCAACACGCATCATCTGGTAATGATTGCGCACCAAACGCTGCTCACCCCAGGGCATTTCCCAGCTTTCATCGGCCTGACTTAGCGCTACATCAAGTACTTCGAGCTTTTCGGCCAAAAGCGGTTGATCTTTGAATTCAAAGCCAATCCATGAAGTGTCGATAAGCAGCTCGTTCTTAAAACTCAAGGTATATCCGAGTTTGCCATTTTCGCCCGAAATCAAAGTAACAGCCAGCTGACCGTCGGGTGATTTTACTTGTGGCGTGTGCGCTGCTTTTTGACAGGAAGTGGTGAGCGCTGCCATTATTATGACCAGCATAGCAAAGGATTTTGGCAGAAAATTTTCCGTATTCATAGCTTACAGTTTTGGAGTTTTTACCGCTTTTCCGACGGTACAAACAAAAATTTGAATGTTACACAAATATACTAACTTCCGGAATGCCGACGAACCCAAATAGTATAGCTGAAATTTCTCCATCAAAATAACATCCTGATTAGGCATCAACTACAATCAATGGAATAACTGGAATCCCCCGAACAAAAATCCATCAGCAAAAACGCAATGCGTTGCATAAAAACTTGAAATCAGCGCTGATATTTTGTAACTTTATCAAAAAAAGGAGGAAAAATGAAATCCGATTACAAAACTGATTACAGCTGTCCATTTTGCTTGAGCTATCTATTGCTCGAGAACAAATTAATATTAACGGCGCGACATGTTTCATCTGATGAACCTAACGAAAGTTTTTTGCTGCTCATGAATCCCGAGATCGGGCATTATGACACCGTCTATCACCCCTCGGTAAAGGTTCATGAAGGCGATAAGTACGATTTTTTCTGTCCGGTATGCCATCATAAACTGCATTCAGATTTGAATGATAATCTGGTGATGGTTCAATATCACGACAAAAACGGAAAACTATTTGAGTTGCACTTTTCGCGGGTTGCAGGACAAAAAAGCACCTACAAAATTATGGGTCGTTCTGTTGAAACTTTTGGCATCGATGCCCCGCACTACCTCGACTTTATCAATCTGGTTAATATGAGTTAATGCAGTGATAAGAGCAGGATCAATTAACTTTTTGCGTATTCGTTAAGGTAATGAAACATCAACCTCACGCCTATTCCTGTGCCACCAATACCGCGGTAGCTATCGCGTTTTTCGATAAATGCAGGGCCTGCAATATCGAAATGAATGAAAGGGTAATCCGTAAAATGCTCCAGAAACTTTCCGGCGGTGATGGCTCCTGCCTCCGGCCCTCCAATATTTTTTAGATCAGCGATTTCGGAGTTCAGCTGCTCTCTGTATTCGTCCCACATCGGAAACTTAACCACGCGTTCGTGTACAGCATCACCGCTATCAGCCAATTTACAAAACAACTCAGCAGCTTTTACTTCCATGGCCACAATACCTTGTGAGCCAATAGCTCTTGAGGCGGATCCTGTTAAGGTAGCAAAATTGAACACCAATTCCGGTTCAAACTTCTTGGCATAAGCCAGGGCATCAGCAAGAATAAGTCTTCCTTCGGCATCGGTATTCAACACCTCAACGCTGGTGCCATCGAACATGCTGATCACATCGCCGGGAACATAAGCATTGCCATCGGGGCGGTTATCTGTGGCAGGCACAAGGGCGATAACATGCAGGGGCAGGGCTGCTTTGGCAACTGCATAAATAGCTGCTGCAACAGTTGCAGCACCGGCCATATCGCACTTCATGGTATCCATACCACTCGAAGGTTTCAAGCTGAGGCCACCGGTATCATAAACCACGCCTTTGCCTACAAGCACAATGGCTTTTGTATTTTTCGCATTTTTAGGATTCCATTCAAGAATGGTGAAGGTTGGAGGATCGATGCTGCCTTTGTTTACAGCAAGCAAACCACCCATTTTGAGCGCTTCAATTTTCCGTTTATTAAAAACCTCTGCTTTACCCCCAACAGCCCTGAATTTACTACTGATTTGCTCGGCCAGATCAACGGCACTGAGTTTATTCAGGGGTTCATTCACCAGATCGCGGGCCCAACAATTGGCTTCGATAACGGTATTCAGATCTTCGAGAGTTTTTGGTTCCAGGCCGGCAACCTGAATCTCTACCTTCTCCAAACTGTTTCGCTTCTCATCGGCATCTTTGCGGTATTTAAGAAACTGATAATTGGCGAGTGCTATGCCTTCGGCCAAAGCCAGTACTTCGTTTAATGCCTCAGATTTGGTTTCCAGTGTTAAGCACGAAATACCATATTCATTTGCTGACCTACCAACAATTGCACCTTGTTTGCGACACCATTCCAGTCGTTTTGCCAGATTCATTTCCCGGTCAAAAAACAACACATAAGTCATTCCCTTGAACTGGTTGAGGACAACAAAATCCTTTTTTAATTTCGTTTTTTGAAATTGCACAAATTCCAGCGCTTCCTGATTGAGCTGAAGTTGCTCCAAGGATTCCGTTTTTTCAATAAGCAAAAGCCTGTCCAGGTTATCGCTTTGTGCAATATGATGTATTGATAGCGTCATGATTCGTTGTGTTAATAATAATGGTTAGCTGCGTTCATAATAAAAGAGAGGGCAAATTTACAAAACATCTGCTTGCAGCAAACTTAACTCCAGCGAGAGATCAAATAAGCTGAAATTTTTGCCGTAGCACCTAACTGATCAGCAACATATTGTTTGCAAATTGTTGCAGCACGCTGCCTGAACTCTGTTTCATTTATTAGCTTTATCACTTGTTGTTTAAGGTTTTCAGCTGTATTTACACTGAAAGCTCCTCCCAACTTTATCAAATCCACGGCTTCATTAAATTGCTGGTGATTCGGCCCAAAAATAACCGGTACACCAAAAGTAACCGGCTCCTGAATGTTATGAATTGCCTTACCAAATCCGCCGCCAATATAAGCTAAAGTGGCATATTGATACAATTGCGACAGTATGCCAATTTTGTCAACAATCAGCACTTGTGAAGCCACCGGATTGGCAAGATTGCTAAAAAGTTGCGCTTTGTCGGGTAAGGCATTTTCAATTTGCCTGATATGCGATTTGCTAACATCATGTGGTGCCAGGATCAGGCAATAATCTGCCGGCAAAACAGCCAGCAAAGGGAGCAATAGCTGCTCGTCGGGAGGCCAGGTGCTACCTGCAACAATGGCTTTACGCTTAGCCATAAACGACTCCACATCCGGGAAATTTGCAGCCTGTTGCGCAATAGCTGCTACCCTGTCGAAACGTGGGTCGCCATTGACTGTAACCCGTTCAACAGCAATACTTTTTAGCAAGTATTTAGATGGCTCGTCTTGAACAAAAAAATGTTGCACTTGCATTAAATGCTTTCGAAACCAGCTTCCATACCACTTAAAAAAATGCTGATCCGCACGAAAACGAACCGCAATAAAATAAAGCGGGATTTTGGCTTTTGAAATCGCCTTGATATAATTGAACCAAAACTCATACTTAATAAAAAATACGGCTTTAAACTTAAAATGGTCGACCAAAAAACGGGCGTTTTGGCAAGTATCAGCGGGCAAATACATTACTTTATCGGCATGCTCATAATTCTTTCGGATTTCGTAGCCCGAAGGCGAAAAAAAAGTGAGCAGGATTTTATACTCTGGAAAGTCTGTTTTTATGGATTCTATAAGCGGCCGACCTTGTTCAAATTCACCCAGTGAAGCAGCGTGAAACCATAACCATTCTGTTTGCGGCTGGATAGCAGGTAATTGTTTTCGCCATCCTTTACGGCCCTCCATCCACAGTTTTGCTTTGGGATTCCATAAGGACACAAAACGAATGGCCAAACTGTATAATTGTATGCTTATCGTGTATAAAAAACGCATCAGCCTAATAATAATAGTATTGCTGTGGGGCTCGTTTATAGGTTGGAATCATCCAGTTGATGCGGATTCCCATATATTGATCGGTATAGGATTTTGTATCCTTTCCCATCAACACAAAATCATAATCACGCAAACCTTTTGTTGAAGCCTGGGTAAATTCGAGCGAAACACTGAAGTTTAACGCTCTGGTGTTGCTCATAAGCAGATAGCCTAATTCAGCCGTTAAAGCCATTCCGCCTCTCATCCGATCATAGCCAAGAGCATAGTCGTCCATGATTTGCGGGGCAGTACCAAATTGTGTTTCGATGCGAATCCTGTGCATCAAATACCCAAGCCCTGCTTGCACAAAAAAGCCCGAATTGGGATTTGGTGCCAGTATATTAAATATTTTTCCAGCCTTAAGCTGAAGGTGATATCCTCGCTCGAAAAGCGCCAAACTGGTGTACAGGCCATTGCCATCGATCACTTCGCCTTCAGAAGTGCTGATCAGACTTAGGATTTCTGCTCTGTTTTTTACCTGATCACCAAAAATAAAATGACCAAAAGCTCCAAACATCCAGTTTTTATCTGTCTTATAACTCACACCACCACCAATGGTAGAGTTATTCCCAAAATAGGTTGTTAAATCACCGCCGGGAAACTGAAACGCATAGGTAGCCTGAAACATCAATGATGAAACTATTGTATCGGAAATGCGTTTCTGGGCAAAAAGCTGCGCCACACCCAACAAGGAAATCAAGGTCAGTAGAAATAGTTTTTTTCTCATGAATAGGTTCTTACAAAGGAGAAGCGACAAAGGTAATGATTCCATTAAACAGGTTCTATCGAAATTTGCTAAAATAGTTTTTGTCCATAATGCCTGATTTGCTCTTTTAATAATAAATTTAAGCGGTATTCATTTTAGGCACAAGCTGACCCATTAATGTATATTGATCCCCAATAGCATCAACCGTTAGGCAGGCATGCACAGGCAATATTCCAATCAGATCGCCGGGTTTAAATTGCTGCAACAATTCTTTGGGAAGGCGCACCAGTCCATGCTCCTGCGAAAGCCCGGTGAGCCAGGCTCCCGCAATAGGATCGGACCAGCCATCGCTGTTTAGCTTTACCAGATAACCATAAAGCCTGAAACCCTGATCGGCAGCGATAAACTCTGTAGAAAAGTGCACTGCGCCACCATAAATCACCATTTCGTTCCTTTCGGCATGAATCGCGACAACAGGACATACCACAGCAACTGCAATTTCATCCAGCCTGCATGCCCCGATATGGTACTGCATCACATCGTAGTACACAAAATTTCCAGGACGCCATTCGTCAAAACCTTCCAGCACCTCAAGCATAGAGCAGGAAGGCGTGTCGCCCCAGCTTAAAATAAGTGATTGATCACCCGATTTTCGGCGTAAATCTCCCATAACCTCAGCCGCTTCTTTGGTGCTTTGTGCGATTTGTGGGAAGCCCCCCCCTGCATGATAATGCTGACCAGCATGCGCCAAAAAACCCATTAATTCTAAATTTGGCAACTCCTTAATAGCCTTAACAAGCGCCAGAATTCGGGCTTCCTCATGCATAGGAATTCCTGTACGCCTTGCTCCTACATCAATTTTAATATATACGCCAACTGATGCTGAAAGTTGTTTCGAAAGTTCGGCAGCTACTGCTTTATCCTCAAGCAGCAGTTGCAAACTTACGCTAGCAGCAAGCTGATTTATCGCATTGATTTCCAAAAGGTTTACAGGGAATGCAATCAAAATGTCTTTCCAGTCATGCAGCGCAAAATATTGGGCCATGGTAACTGATGATACCGTAATAGCCTTTACGCCCAGCTGCCTGAACCACTGCCCTACCAGGCCCGACTGATGGGTTTTGAAGTGGGGTCGCAAAACAGCATTATTAGCCGCTGCCTTTTTGAGCATTTCAAGTATATGAAGACCGACTTTCTTCTCATCAATCAACAAAGTGGGTTTAGAAATTTTAGGTACCATCAGGCAGTTTGTAAGGTTATATATAGCACAAAAATAAGCCGAAAAACATGAAATACATCACCGATAATGTCAAGTTGCAAAATGCTTATCACTTTAGAATACTTACTTTTGCCATCTGTTTTGCCTAACTTTAGCAAAAACAGTTGAAAATGACACCTTTATGATCACTGACAGCTATAATTATCGCAGGCTTCCCAATGGCATACGGCTGATACATCGTCAGAAAGCCGGGCAGATTGCCCATTTGGCATTGATGGTAAATACCGGCTCGCGCGATGAGCAGGCGCATGAATTTGGTCTTGCCCATCTGATTGAGCACATGATTTTTAAAGGCACCAAAAAGCGTAAAGCTTATCATGTGCTCAGCCGGCTCGAAAATGTTGGCGGAGAGCTCAATGCCTACACCACCAAAGAAGAAACCTGCATACACGCCTCATTTCTTAATATTTATGCAGAACGCAGCATGGAGTTGCTGGCTGATATTGCTTTTCAGGCAAGCTTTCCGGCCTCGGAGCTGGAAAAAGAAAAAGAGGTGGTTCTGGATGAAATTAATGCCTACCGCGATAATCCTTCAGAAGAAATTTTCGATGAATTTGAAGATCAGCTTTTCGACGGGCATCCAATCGGCCATCCGATATTGGGCACCGAACAAGCTGTTAAGTCCTTTTCGCGCAATGCTCTTTTTCGTTTTGTAAAAAGAAATTATGCCACTGATCAAATGGTTCTGGCCTTGGTAGGAGATATTCCTTTCGATAAGTTTTGGCAGATAGCGGAAAAATATTTTGGGAACACTTTGGCCAAAGGCCATGCCCCAAAATTAGATAGCGTTATCAACCCAACAATACAACATATCCAAAAAGAAAAAAACAGCTACCTGAGCCACTGTATATTAGGCAATAAAAGCTACAACCGCCAGCACCCGAACAAACATGGCATGGTGTTACTCAATAATATTTTGGGTGGCCCGGGGCTGAATTCCAGACTGAATCTGAATATTCGCGAAAAATACGGCTTTGCCTACAATATCGAATCCCATTATACGGCCTATTCCGACACAGGAATTTTTCTGGTCTATCTGGGTATTGATCCGCGATCAGCAGAGAAAGCCATGCAGCTGGTATATAAAGAACTTTATAAGTTGAAAAATCAACAATTGGGCTCCCTGCAATTGCATCGCGCCCAGCAACAACTGATCGGGCAGTTAGCCATAGGTTTTGAGTCAGGCCTTTCGGAAACGCTATCCATTGCCCGTAGTCATTTGTTGTTCGATAATGTGGACAATATGAATCAGATTATACAGAAAATATTGAAAACTGATGCCTCAAAACTGATGGAAGTAGCCCAGGAAATTTTTGATTTTGATAATTTTAATACGCTGATTTATAAAGGAACTCAAAAAGATTTCGCATCCAACTAAATAGAAAACCGTGTTTGCATTTTACACCACTTCACCCTATAAAATATTCAAGGCACTTTTGCTTTTCGCCTTTTTGTTAGCGCTGAATCCAGCTACCTATTCACAGGAAAAGAAGCCCGAAATCGCTGAGTTTGGCACCGAAATATTCAGTCCTCCCGCTCAGGTTGCGGAAATAAAACCCTTGATTATTGATGATGAAACCAGCTATGATTCTGCCTTTGTCGTTACTTTCGAGCAACTTACAAAATACTATCAGTCGGCACGCTTAATTATTGCCTTACAAAACAAGAGCGAAGATTATGTTGACCATATTTGGTTTCAGCTTAGGCTGCTTGATAAAAAAAGTGGCTTTCTATACCGCGAACAAGCTGTGCTATTCACCGGAATTGCAGGCGGACAAAAGGTCAGGCTTGAAGTAATTTGCGAGAGCATTAATCCCGAAGAAATTGGTTTTGTAGTGCTGCGTCCCGAGCTGATCGAAATAAATGATCAGGAATACCCTTTCAATCATGACTTTTTCAAGTTGAACAATGCAAGCAGTTTTGACCTTCAATTTGTATTTAATACGCGTTTCCAATGATTGATCAAAAAATTGAAAATTACATCATTGAGCATTCCGTTAAAGCGGATGCTGTTCTTCATGAAATTTACCGGCATACCAATTTGACACAGCTTTATCCCCGCATGCTTTCGGGGCCGGTTCAGGGCAAATTTCTAGAGATGATTTGTGCCATGTACCAGCCAAAATACGTGCTTGAAATCGGGACATTTATGGCTTATTCTACCATTTCGATGGCCAGGGCACTTTCTGACGAAAGCAAGATAATTACCATTGAATCCAACGAAGAATATGAAGACACCATTCATAAAAACCTGCTCAAAGCCGGTGTAGCACAACGCGTTGAGTTAGTCATCGGAGATGCCCTTTCCGTTATCCCCGGGCTTTCAAACAGCTTTGACCTGGTTTTTATCGATGCCGACAAACGCAACTATCCACACTACCTGGATTTGATTGTTGACAAGGTGAAGACGGGTGGTTTCATCTTGGCCGATAATGTTTTATGGGGCGGTAAAGTGGCCGATCCCGACATTCATGACGAGGAAACGGCTGCCATCCGTAAGTTCAACACCATGGTTTTGCATCACAAAGGTTTAGAACAAATTATCCTGCCTCTGCGCGATGGCATCGCTATGATAAGAAAAATCGGAGTTTAAGGCAAGCTGTTAAGCCTGTTTTTCCATAGCTATCTTTTGGAAGTCGCTACTGTATTCCTGCATCAGCTTTTCCGCTTTTTCTACCATTGCTTTTGAGCCAATAAAAAGTGGACAGCGCTGATGAATCTCCTCAGGATTCATATCCAAAATGCGCTTGAAACCATCAGAAGCCTTGCCACCGGCCTGTTCGGCCAAGAAAGCAACCGGAACACATTCATACATCAGCCGCAATTTTCCTTTGGGGTTTTTTAAGGTGCCGGGATAGATATAGATGCCACCTCTGAGCAGATTGCGATGAAAATCGGACACCAGCGAACCAATATAACGCGCGGTATAGGGGCGGTTGGTTTCAGGATCATCTTCCTGACAATATTTGATGTACTTTTTTACACCTTCGGGGAAATATATATAATTGGCTTCATTGATGGAGTAAATGCCTCCCTCGTCACCAATTTTAATATTCTCGTGCGAAAGCACAAACAAGCCACAGGTTGGATCATAAGTAAAACCATTAACACCTTGACCTGTAGTATAAACCAGCATGGTGGAGGAACCGTAAATAATATATCCGCCGCAAACCAACTCGGTTCCAGCCTGAAGAACGTCTTCACGGGTAATTAATGTGCCGACAGATTTGCGCTTGTATATGGCAAAGATTGTCCCAATAGGCACGTTTACCTCAATATTTGAAGATCCATCAAGCGGATCAAGTGCCACTATATATTTGGCATTACGGGTTGTTTCATCATCAAAGAGCACAACATCATCATTTTCCTCGGAAATGATAGCGGCACATTGTTTACCACTGCGCAAGGCTTTGATAAACTCATTATTGGCCATCACGTCGAGCTTTTTCTGGTTTTCGCCTTGCACATTTACACTTCCTTCGAAGCCTAAAATTCCTGACAAGCCCGCACGATTCACATCGCGGTTAACAATTTTGGCTGCAATTCCAATATCGTTGAGCAAACGAGAGAACTCTCCTGTTGCATATTTAACATTTTCCTGTTGCTCCCAAACAAATTCTACAAGTGTTTTCATAGGTGATTTTACAATTGATTGGCATTGAATTTCAAACGATTGCGAAAAAAAACAGGCTTGCGATAGACTTGATAATCAAGGAGTCGCAAGCAAATTTTTGTCGAGGCACAAATGTAGTACCTTTGTTTTTTGATTCCTAATCAAAAGCCTATGTCGCGAAAAGTTTATAAGTTTGGTGGAGCCTCTGTTAAAAATGCTGCTGCTGTTCGAAATCTGTATCAGATTTTAATGCGCTATCCCAATCAGAAAATTATTCTTGTATTTTCTGCCATGGGAAAAACGACCAATGCCATTGAGCAGCTTTTAAAGGCCAGCCGAAACGATCAAGTTGAAGTGAAAGCTTCTCTTTTCGCCATGCTTAAAAGCTTTCATTTTGACATAGCCGAAGCGCTTTTTGCAAGCTCAGAAATCGAGCCGTTACGTGCTGAGTTAAACACAATTTTTAATCAGTTAGACGCCGACCTTGACAAAAAACACCTTGATTACGACAAACATTATGATACCACGGTCAGTTGTGGCGAGTTGCTTTCAACCACTATTATCAGTCATTTTTTAAATTCCCAACAACTTTCGGTCAAAACGATTGATGCCCGGCAATTGATCTTGACAGACAACCGTTTCAGGGCAGCAAATGTTGATTGGGAGAAAAGTAGCGCACGAATAAACGAAGCGGTTTCCTTGAATGAAAGCACCATCTTATTAATCACACAGGGGTTTATTGGCGCCACATCCACCGGAGAAACTACAACACTGGGACGCGAGGGATCAGATTTTACGGCCGCCATTATTGCCTATTGCTTAGGAGCCGCAGAAGTTACAATTTGGAAAGATGTTCCCGGCTTACTCAATGCCGATCCCAAGCGACTTGCCCACAGCGAAAAAATTGACCATATCTCCTATGCCGAAGCCATCGAACTGGCTTATTATGGCGCAACGGTGATACATCCAAAAACAATAAAACCACTTCAAAACGGCAAAATATGCCTTCGCGTACAATCTTTCCTCCATCCTGATCTGCCGCCAAGTTTGATCGATCATATCGAAGAACCAGCTGTTACAGTCCCATCGTTTATCATAAAAGATCAGCAAATACTGATGAGCATCAGCGCACGCGATTTTTCATTTATGAATGAGCATATTTTACATAGGCTGCTGGGTGTTTTTGATGAGACCCGCATACATATCAATGTAATGCAAACTTCGGCATTGAGTTTGTCTGTTTGCTTCGACGAAGACGAGCTGAAGCTAAAAAGCCTCAAACATAAACTGGAAGCAGCTTTCTCAATGCGCTACAACAGCCATCTAACCTTGTTTACCATCCGCCATTACACCCGAAATCTTGCTGATAAGCTCACCCACCATCACGAGGTTTTATTGGAGCAACGCAGCAGAACTACCTTACAGCTGGTCGTTAAATCGCTCAATATTCAACTGATTGAAGAGGCAATGAAAACACCCTAAATTTCAATGCCAGTGCTGAACTGAGTCCCTAAATTTTGCTTCAACAATCCTTTCATACCGTATTTCGTTTAATTGATCGGGCATCTATAAAAAAAGCCCTGAATACCGATGTACTCAGGGCTTTGAAATTTAATTAGGTCAATTTATTGAATAAACAGTCTTACTGTTTTGTTCATATTTTCTGCTTGCAGTTGAATGAGGTAAACTCCTGCATCCGGCGCAAAATTGAGTTTGTGTTGCTGCACATTGTTCAGTTCAGTATCCAAAACCATTTGTCCGGCAGCATTGGTAGCCGTGATTCTAAGTTTCTCGAATACCCGTTCCGACTGCAGGTCAAGTTCTCCATTAGCATACCGAACAGTTAGCTGACGTTCGATCGCTTCGTTCACACCAACAGGACCCCAGTCCTGAACCATTACTTCGTCAATAAACATGCCCATACCATTAGCCGTATATGCATGGAAACCGATAAAGATATGATCGTCTGTTTCGGGAACGATCAGTGCTTCGCCCATTAACCAGTTTGGTACACCGAAGGCAGGATTATCGAAGGCAACATTGGCATTCATTTCCATTGTATCGGCATTGGTTCCCCAGATCATTCTGAGCGCTTCATCGCTTGCCGGAGAGAAACTGCGGTAGGCGAAACTTACCAGGTATTCCTTGCCATTTTCAACGTCGAAAGGTGGACTTATAAGGAAGTTATTCAAAGCATCCGGCTGGCCATTACTGGTGAAACAGGCAAAAGCTTTATCACCTTCATAACCGATCAGGTTTGTAGTTTTCCATTCCATGCTACCAAAATCCATGGCTTGCCAATGAGCCGGTAAGGCTGGATGTTCTGCTTCTTCAGCACCTTCCACGTAAGGATAATTAGCTTCTGCTGGCATGGTCGTAAAGCTGTAAATATTGACACATTCATCATTTACACCCAAGTTGTTACGAGGCTGTACCATCAAATAATAGGTTGTTGATGGCATCATATTGGGCACAAAGAAATTGTCGGTAATGGTTTCACCGTTCATGATATTTGTTGGAGGCGTTGCACCTTCACCATCAGTACCAAAATAAACATCATAGCCCGAAGAGAACGCTGCCGGATTCCATGTTATGGTATGATTCAGGAAGGCTTCGTCAGCACCATCAAGAGGGCTTATCAAGCCTGCTGAACAATCCGGAAGGCCTGTAAATTCGTCGATACCGCTGATGATAATAGAGAAAACCTGATCGTTATTCATGCTGCCGTCATGGTTTACCAAAATGGTATAGGTTCCGGCAGGAGCTTCTTCAAGAAATACCATTTCAACGTTATCCAAATTATTTTTGGTAGTCGTGGTAGCTGCTGCTGAAGGGTTTTCGGGGTCAAGCATATAAGGAAAGAACATATTTCCATCTTCATCTTCTACTCTTAAATCGAGGTCGTGCACCAAGATAGGGGTGCGTGGGTTTAATGAAGCAGCAGGAACGGATCCGTGTGGATCTGTCCAGCTAATCGTTACACGTAGCGGACTGCCGCCCGATACGGTAACGTCACGTGAGTAAGTACCATCAACAGGTAACAAAACCTCATCAATAGAATTCTGCATCACATCGTCTTCGATAATGATATTGGCAGCAGCTTCTGCATTAACCAATCCCCAGCCATAAATATAATCCGGACCAGTAGTTGAGCCGGCTTCATCAGCAGTATGAATCACTAAACCTTTGAGTGTTGAAGCGCGCATTGGATCGTCGTGTGATTCCTGATAAAGCTGTTGTAACAAGGCCATGGTTCCTGTTACATTAGGAGCCGACATACTTGTTCCATTATAACTTGAATAGGAAGTATTTGAGCCAGAAGTAGAGGAATAGACATTGACGCCTTTGCCAACAACATCAGGTTTGATACGGCCATCGTCGGTAGGACCCCAGCCACTGAAGCTACTCATTGAAACACTGCCCGGACCGGTATAGTCTAACACTTCGTTAACAGCTCCTACGGTAAGAGTGTTTTTAGAGTTTCCGGAACCACCGATACAGTCGTAGCCATCGGCACCACCATCTTTTTCGGGTTCGCCACCCTGACCGGCATTGCCCGGCCCTTCGCCGCGGTCGTTACCGGCTGATTTTACAATCAGGAAATAGGGCGCATTATTGGCAATGATATCCCATGTTCTGGCTTGAGAGTTATAAAACCCAAAGAGGTAATCTTCGGTAGGAGAAATAGCAGAATTACCATTCCACTCCCAGCTATTGTCATAATTCCAGCCGCGGATCATACCCCAGGAGTGGTTACTGATTTCCATTCCTGCTGAAGCTGCCGAGGCCATCTCAGCCTCTACACTGTTCCAGTCATGGGTTTTGAGCTTTGCTAAGGGCGCCATGCCATGTGCATTACTATTAACACCACCTGCTATGATTGTGCCCGCCACATGTGTGGCATGGGAAGATACGGAGGAGGCATTATCTCCCAAAATTATACGCTGCTCTCCGGTTTGGTTAAATTCCTGGTGTGTATTACGCACCTTTCCACCATCCCAGATACCAACATTTTCATATCCCTCTCCTTCAATAATTACGCCTACACTACCACCGCTCCATAATTCACTGGCGCGGGTGGTGATAGCTGCTCCAAGGTTATCCGTTTTATAATAAATAGGCTGGCCATCAATAACATCGACCAACTGAATGATGGTTCCATCTTCGAGTTCCTGTCGAATTTCCAGCTGGTTTTCACTAGCATATTCCTGAGCGCGTTTTTCCATTTTCTTCCATTCGCGATTTTGTTCGCGAACTAACTGTTCCAGCGCTGCCTTATTGGTGCCATTTTGCGACATTGCCGGAAAAACAAAGGCAATTGTCAACAAGCTCACTAAAGCTAAGTTTTTAAAATTTAATCTCATGTAATTTGTATTTTGATGTAAAACTATTGCTAACAAAAATATATATTTTTCATTAGTTAGTGATAAAAAGTCGCTATCAGGGTTTAAATCCTGCCTAATTTTAACACCAAAAAGCGGTCAATGTTCACATAAAAAATATAACAACAAGCATTTAACCTCCTGATTATAGGTTGCTTTCAACCAAAAAACGCTTATAGTTGAGGCATCATGGCCAATTTTTTAAAACCGCAATATTTTTTTTCATTAATCTTAAGACCTTATCTTTGCTCAAAATTTATACCATATGCAGGCATCCATTGTTATCTTGGCAGGCGGCGGACCAGCGCCGGGCATCAATACAGTAATCAGCACGGTAGCCAAAGTGTTTTTAAAATCAGGTTATGAGGTGATTGGGTTACATGGTGGCTATCAAAGTCTTTTTGCCGAAAACCCTGAAATGATTTTTTTCAATTTCGAATTTGCTGATGATATCCAGAAACAAGGCGGTTCGGCATTGCGGATGAGTCGCTACAAACCAAAGGACAGTGAGTTTAACACAAAGTTTTTTCTAAAGCACAACGTAAAGCTGCTTGTTACTATTGGAGGTGACGACACAGCCTCGACAGCCAATCGCATTTCGCAGTATTTGGCAGAGAATAAAGTTAAAATACAGAACATCCACGTACCAAAAACGATCGATAATGACCTTCCATTACCCGAAGGCTCACCAACCTTCGGTTATTATTCTGCAAAAGACGAGGGTGTTAGAATAGCGCAGACGGTTTATGAAGACGCCCGTACAAGTGGCAATTGGTTTGTGGTATCGGCCATGGGTCGTGAAGCCGGACACCTGGCCTTTGGCATTGGCGCTGCCTGTCATTATCCCATGATTATTATACCTGAGATGTTTTATAATGTGCCTGTCACCTTCGACCGCATCACACGTTTGATTATCTCTTCGATGGTAAAGCGCAAACTGCTGGGCATTGAATATGGCGTTGCTATCGTTAGTGAAGGCGTTTTCCATTTTATGACAGATGATGAAATAGAGAATTCAGGCGTAAACTTTACCTACGACGACCACGGCCATCCAGAGCTTGGAAATGTTAGTAAAGCGCATATTTACAATGTGTTATTGCAACACAAGCTAAAAGAGATCCGGCTTAACATCAAAAGCCGTCCGGTTGAACTTGGCTATGAGTTACGCTGTGTAAGACCCACTGCATTCGACCTGATGTATTGCGGGCTGCTTGGCTATGGTGTAAAAGAACTGTTCGATAAAGGCATTACGGCTGCTATGGTTACTTCCGATCCTGCCGGTGATGCTGCCCCGCTATATTTGAAAGATGTTGCCGATAAAGATGGGAAAGTTAAGCCCCGTTTGGTTAAGATGACTGGAGAAAAAGCGAAGATGGTTTTCAATAATGGCATGCAATACCTGAGCGAAGAAGATTATGATGCCGCGAAGCTGTATCTGGAAAACCCAAAAGATTACGATTTCAGGAAAATTTTAGGCTGGGACTAACTACCCACCTCCAAACTTTTACTTCACAATAAAACGGACCGAAGCCCACATACCCACAAAATTGGGGGCTTCGGCTCAGACTAGCATGAAGAAAAGGCAAAATTATCACCTCAAAACACCTACTAAAATTGTCGCCAGATAGAAGTCTCCATGAACTGGAAGTTCGGGGATGAGGGAAACAAAAACATCTCGCCTCAGAATTAAATTTTTACATACAAGTTGTTAACACAGATCAGGATGGTTCTGTAGGCGCGAAACTTCAGAGATGACGTTTTTAAAGCACTTTGATTTTATCTGCCAACACCTTCGACAGCTTATAATGCGATTCGTGTGTCCATCCGGCGATATGCGGGCTCAACAAGACATTAGGCAGTTCCAGTAGCTTTTTGAAAGTTGCGGGAAGGGTTTCACTACCCAACGCCTCAAAAGAAAACTTTTCGAATTCCAACACATCAAGGCAGGCGCCAAGCACTTTGCCTTGCTGCAGTCCGGTTACTAAATCTGCTGTATTAACAACTTTGCCACGTGCGGTATTGATGAGGTAAATGGGCTTTTTGAAATATTGCAGAAAAGCTGTATTCACCAGATAATTGGTTTCTTCGGTCAGTGGCACATGCAAACTAAGCACATCGGCCTGTTCAAAAATGGTTTGCATCCTTACTTCCTGCACATATTTATCAGAAAAATCATGTTTGTATTTATCGTAGGCGATAACATTGGCCTCAAAGCCCGAAAGCTTACGTGCAGTGGCACTTCCGGTGTTTCCGTATCCAATCAGCGCAATTGTCTTTCCCTTGATTTCTATTCCCCTGTTTTCAGCACGAATCCACACACCCTGTCGTACTTCGCGATCAACCTGAGGCAATTTATTCCACAGCGAGAGCAACATGCCAATCACATGCTCCCCAACAGCATCGCGGTTACCTTCGGGTGCGTTTAAACAAACGATACCCAGTTTTTCGGCCAGATCTACATCAATATTCTCCATGCCGGCACCTACCCGTGCAATAAACTTTAGCTTTTTGGCCAGTGGCAGAATCTGATCGTCCAAAGGAATTTTGCTACGCACCACAAAACCTTCATATTCATGGGCCATCTGCTGATAGGCAGCAAGATCAGCTTCTGGGAAATAGTCACAGTTAAAGCCCATCGCCTGCAAATCATCCTGTAATACAGGATGCGCAGTATCGATAAAAAGTACTTTTTTTTGATCCGGCATCAAAACGTTTGTTTAAGGTGTTAAGCTACAGGCCCAGCATTTGTGCAACAGTTTGCTGAAGATTTTTTGCGGCATCATTTACCAGAGAACCATCAGCCGGGAAAGGCAGTGCCGGCTTTTTTACAAGCTCAGCGGTAGTCGCACTAAAAGCCTTTTCGTCTCCTGCGGCACGAGCAAAGTTATACTTAAAAACGGATGAAACATTAAATGGTGCTGAATAAACCAGCCGATCCTCAGCCTTGTAGATAAACCGGAGTTGCCCTATTAAAGTAGCTGATTTCTCTAAACTGAAATCAGTTATCCGCGCTTCGGTCTGATTATTTTTCTCCACAAACCTTACCTCTTCGCGTTTCTCAGGCGAGATTGTAATTTCATCAAGCTGTATTACAAGCTGATAGTCGTAGCGCTTCCCGGCTTGGGGCTGTAAGTCAATTGTTGGATAAGCTTCTTTCAGCGCTTCAAACTTAAAATCCAACACCTTATCAGCAAAGCCGGCAGGCAAATTGTGGCTGGTATTGTTCCTGAATCCAATCAGGATATTATCAGCAGATTGCAGCAATGCCTTGCGCATCGCGGCATCCAATCCGGGGTAATTCTTATGAATGCGCTGAAGTTCCGAAAGCTCATTAAAAGCTTCTAAAGCAGCTGCCTTACCCCCTTTTTCCAACAGCAAAGTTGCGCTGGCAAATAAAAAATGTGTCGCCTTATTTTTTGCCGCATTCAGCTCATCTTCTACAGTCATCCCGGGCAGATCCAGTTTCTTGCGCTGTGCTTCAGGTAACTTTTGAGCCGTTACAATCCGTTTTTGAATGGCAGCATAATGCCAATAAACCGCAGGCCAAATATCCGGTTCGCCACTGGCCTTTAGCTGTATGATGCGGTCATGATCCTTTTGATTGGCAGTATGATAGGCCTCCTGAAAAATAAGTAGATTTTTTTTGTTCTCCGAGCCTGCGCTTATTTTTTCGCTGCTTTTTAAGATGGCCTCATCATAACGTTGCTGCTCCATCAGTTTTTGCGGAGAGCTGCATCCGATCACGAAAGCCAATAATACCAGGCTAAACATTTTAATTTTCATAACAGTATGATTTTAAACACTTTTTTATCATTAGGTGACTTGAAAATTCCATCATTTGTGAAGGAAGAATTTATATCAGCACCTAATTCCTTACAAATTTTGAACCAGTTTTTTTAAATTCAGGATTAATGTAGTAATTTCGGCACTCAAAAAAATATCAGACAGCCATTTCGCCTGCCTGATCAGGTTTTAAGCTTAATTAAAGATGTGGACAATACTCACGCGTTACATTCTTAGAAACAGACTTGCCAATTTAATAGGTATCGGCCTTGTTACGATTTTGATGGGCTGGATGGGTACCAAAGTTCAGATGACCTACGAAATGGCGAGAATGTTGCCAGAAAGCGACTCAGCTATTATTATTTACGAGAATTTTAAAAAACAATTTGGAGAGGATGGCAGCGTGATGTTTGTGGGCATGCAGGATGCTAAACTTTTTGAGCTGGATCACTTTCAGGCCTGGTACAGGCTAACCCAAACCGTACGGCAAATCGAGGGGGTAGAAGAAGCCGTTTCGCTGGCCCGTATTTTTCAGCTGCAACGCAATGACAGCTTAAAAAAGTTCGATTTTGCTCCTGTGCTGGCACGCATGCCTGAAACACAGGCTGAACTTGATTCCATCAGAAAGATTATCTACGGGCTTCCGTTTTATGAAGGACGCCTTTTTAACAGCGAAACCAATGTGAGCATGATGATGATCACGCTCGACAAGGAAGTGCTTAACACCAAAAACAGGGTGGCGTTAATCCATGAAATTGAAGACGAACTCAATACGTTTTCAGATGATTATGGTATAAAGCTTTACTATTCCGGCATGCCTTATATCCGGACGATCACCTCCGAAAAAATCCAAAAAGAGCTGGTTCTTTTTACTTTTCTGTCACTATTGGTAGCGGCCATAATCCTTTATGCCTTTTTCAGGTCGTTCAGGGCAGTCGTGTTCATCATTTTCATTGTGGTCATCACCGTGGTGATTATGTTTGGCACCCTTTCGCTCTTGAACTTTAAGATCACCATACTAACCGGAATTTTACCCCCCTTATTGATTGTAATTGGTGTTGAAAACTCCATCTTTTTGCTCAACAAGTACTACAATGAATATTTGAATCACGGCAATAAAATCAAGGCATTAAGCAGGGTAATCCGTCGCATCGGGGCAGCCAATCTGCTCACCAATGCCACAACTGCTGCCGGATTTGCCGCCTTTACGATAACCGGAAATGCCTTGCTGGTAGAATTTGGTATCGTAGCCTCCATCAATATCTTGATTGCATTTATTGTCAGCCTGGTTTTAATACCAATCATTTTTAGTTACTTACCCAATCCCAAACCACAGCACCTGCAGCATTTCGAAAAAGGCAACGTAAATCAGCTGCTGGGCAAAATTGTTTGGGTTGTATTGAACCGGCGGAATGTGGTTTATGGCATAACAATTTTTGTTGTCATTGCCGGTGTCTTTGGCGTGACTATGTTAAAAACCACCGGAAATATGGTGGATGATATTTCCAAAAAAAGTGCGCTGTACAAAGACCTGATGTTTTTTGAACAACACTTCAATGGCGTGATGCCTTTTGAGATCAGCATCGACACCCGAAAACCGAAAGGCATTTTGAGGGCTTCCACCATTCAAAAAATCGATGCCTTGCAGGATACACTGGCAAGTTACAAAGAGCTAAGCAAGCCTGTTTCAATGGTAGAGGTAGCAAAATTTTCCAAGCAGGCCTTTTTCAGGGGCAACCCTTATTATTACAGCCTCCCTAATAATCAGGAACGCAATTTTATACTTTCTTACCTTCCGAAACTTAGTGATAGTGGCAAAAAATCTGTTTTGAGCGCATTTGTCGACAGCAGCCTGCAGAAAACCCGTATCAGCGTGCAAATGGCGAATATTGGCACAAAAGAAATCGACAGCCTGCAAAAATCCCTGGAACCCAAAATCGATAAACTATTTCCGCCCGAAGATTTCGATGTACGCATTACCGGAAGCAGCATCGTATTTTTGAAAGGGACCAATTACCTGGTTAAAAACCTGATTTCGTCGCTGTTGCTGGCCTTGGTAGTGATTGCCACCTTGATGGCACTTACTTTTACTTCCTTTAAAATGGTTATCATCTCGTTGATTCCAAACCTTATCCCACAGCTTCTTACCGCTGCAATGATGGGTTATGCCGGCATTCCCATAAAACCATCTACCATACTGATATTCAGTATTGCCCTGGGAATCAGCGTGGATAATACCATACATTTTTTGTCGCGATACCGCCTGCAATTGTTGCTCAATAACTGGAAAATCAAAGAATCGGTATTGGCGGCGCTGCTCGAAACAGGGTTTAGCATGATCTATTCGGCGGTTGTTCTGTTCTTTGGCTTCGCGATCTTTATCTTGTCGTCATTTGGTGGCACCGAAGCACTGGGCTATCTGGTCTCATTCACCCTTATTACTGCCATGCTGTCCAATTTATTTTTATTGCCATCGCTGCTACTAACACTCGACAAGCGCATAACCACAATGGCCTTCAAAGAACCGCTGCTTGAAATCCTGGATGAAGAGGATGATATTGAAATCGATGATCTGGAAATTGAAGGCTTAGAAGAAACTAAAATGAATTAAATTTGTTGCTTTCAAAACAAAGGCACAAAAAAATAGCAAACATGAAAGGAATAATTTTAGCCGGAGGCTCCGGCACACGCTTGCATCCGCTTACGCTTGCCGTAAGCAAGCAGCTGATGCCTATTTACGACAAACCCATGATCTATTATCCCCTCTCAATCCTTATGATGGCCGGGATACAGGAAATACTCATCATCTCTACGCCGCATGATTTACCGCATTTTGAACGTCTGCTGGGCGATGGAAGCAATTTGGGTTGTCGCTTTGAATATGCCGAGCAAGCTGTTCCCAACGGTCTGGCGCAAGCTTTTGTAATAGGAGAAAAATTTATTGGATCAGATACAGTAGCTTTGATTTTAGGCGACAATATCTTTTACGGACGAGGCTTACAGCAGTTGATGATCGAAAACAGCAAGCCGGAAGGCGGGGTAGTTTTTGCCTACCATGTTTCTGATCCTGAGCGCTATGGCGTGGTGGAGTTCGATGCCACTCAAAAAGCTGTCAGTATTGAAGAAAAACCGCTGAAACCAAAATCCAATTTTGCTGTTCCCGGACTTTATTTTTATGACAACAGTGTGGTGGAAGTAGCCAAAAACATCAAGCCAAGTGCCAGAGGCGAGTACGAGATCACCGATGTAAATCGTTATTACCTCGAAAAAGGCCTTTTGAAAGTTGGTGTGCTGGGTCGTGGAACTGCCTGGCTCGATACGGGCACTTTTACGTCATTACTTCAGGCTTCGCAATTTGTTGAAGTCATCGAAAACCGGCAAGGGCTAAAGATTGGCTGTATCGAAGAGATCGCCTATAACAACGGTTATATCGATGCAAAACAGTTAAGAAAAATGGCCGAGCCTCTTTTGAAAAGTGGGTACGGGGAGTATTTAATGAACTTGATCAAATAGTTGCAGATGACAAAAATTGAGCAATTTCAGCAAGTGATCAACGACTTGATACATCGTCAGAAATTCGATGGAAACCCGCGTGCACTTTACGAGCCCATCTCCTATACGTTGAATCAGGGAGGCAAAAGACTCAGGCCGTTGCTTACCTTGCTGGCTTGCGACCTTTTCGACGGAGATACGGAGAAGGCCCTCTATCCCGCTCTGGCGGTCGAAGTGTTTCATAATTTCACTTTGGTGCACGACGACATCATGGATAAGGCACCATTGCGCCGCGGCAAAGAAACAGTTTACAAGAAATGGAATTCGGATATTGCCATACTTTCGGGCGACACCATGTTTGCCATGGCTTATCAGTACACCCTGCAGACTGATGCAGCGCTAATTCCTGACATTTTGCAAGTTTTCAGCAAAGCTGCTATTGAAGTTTGCGAGGGCCAGCAGCTTGATATGGATTTTGAGACTGAAACGGAGGTATCGCTGGCAGACTATCTGAATATGATACGCCTCAAGACAGCGGTATTGTTGGGTGCCAGCCTTGAGATTGGCGCTGTGATAGCCGGAGCTGCCAAAAAAGATGTGAAAGCCATTTACGATTTCGGCATGGCTTTGGGCATGGCCTTCCAGCTGAAGGACGACCTGCTTGATGTGTATGGCAAGCAGGAAGATTTCGGGAAAATGTCGGGCGGAGATATTGCCGCAAACAAAAAAACATACCTGTTTTTAAAGGCCCTCGAAATGGCCAATACGGAAGACCGCGAAAAGCTTTTGGCCTTATACGACAACAATAACGGCCTGGCCGACGAACAAAAAATTGCCCATGTAAAACTGTTGTTTGAGAAAATTCAAGTGAAAGCAGCCGTAGAGCTTGCCATGGAAAACTACTACAACGAAGCGCGCCGGCAGCTGAAGCATATCCATGCCAAAGCAGAGAAAAAAGAAGAGCTGGAAGCCTTTGCAAGTTTTCTCTACAAGAGGAATTACTGATACTTAAGGCTTTCCGATTCGAGTGATTCTTTTTCGAGCTGTTTGTTTTCCCATTGATTCATCAGCGCGCTCACCTCTTTCTTAATCATGGCATAGCGTTTATACCACAACTCGGTCACAACGTCCTGATGCTCGTCCGGACTGGCTAGCACCAGATCCATTTCCGCAATCTGCTTCTCCTGGCTGTGAATTGCCGTCTCGATATCCTGAATTTCCTTTTCTACTTTCCTGATTTGTTTGTCGCGCTGCTTACGCAGCCCGTAGTTTTGCTTGTTGACCGAATTAGATGCGGTGTTTGTTTTTTCCTGCGACTGCTTAATCTCGAGCTGCTTTAGGTGTTCCAGCTTGCGTCGTTCCAGAAAATCGAAGATGTCGCCATCATAAACCTTGATATGTGGCTTTCTGAATTCATAGACCTTATTCGTAAGTCCCTGCAAAAAATCCCTGTCGTGCGAAACAATCAGCAAAGTGCCATCATAACGCAGCAACGCACTTTTTAAAATATCTTTCGACATCATATCCAGGTGATTGGTAGGCTCATCCAAAATCAAGAGGTTTACCGGGAATAAAAGCATCTTGGCTAAAGAGAGTCTGGCTTTTTCGCCTCCAGAGAGCACCTTCACTTTCTTATCGATGGCATCGCCACCAAAAAGAAACGACCCCAGCAACGACTTTATCCTGGCCCTTACTTCACCCACGGCCACTTCGTCCAAAGTTTCGAACACGGTTTTCTCTGCATCCAGCATATCATGCTGATTTTGGGCATAATAACCAACTTTTACCTGATGCCCTAATTTCAGGTCTCCTTCATAGTCTAATACGCCGGCCAATATTTTCGACAAGGTTGACTTACCCTCTCCATTCTTGCCCACGAAGGCAATTCGTTCTCCTCTGGTTATTAATAGGTTAAGCTTATTCAATACCTGCAGTGACCCATAATTTTTAGAAAGATTATCTGTCTCCAGTGTTATCTTTCCGGCATGGGGCGCCGGCGGAAACTTAAAGTGGATGCTGCTTTTTTCCATATCATCCACAACCACCTCATCCATTTTCTCGAGCAATTTTACGCGCGACTGCACCTGTTTCGACTTGGTCGCCTTGTAGCGAAAGCGTTCGATAAAATTTTCTATCTCCTTGATTTCCTTTTGTTGGTTATTGTATGCTGCCTGCTGGGTGTCGATTCGGCTTTCGCGTGCTTCAATATAATGACTGTAACTTCCTTTGTAATCATAGATTCTGCCATTGCTGATCTCGATGGTTCGAATGGTGATATTATCCAAAAAAGTACGGTCGTGCGACACCATCAGTATCGCACCGTAATAGGTCTGCAAAAAGCCCTCAAGCCACTGAATTGCCTCTATATCAAGGTGATTGGTAGGCTCATCGAGCAAGAGCAATGCCGGTTTGCTAAGTAATATTTTTGCCAATTCAACGCGCATCTGCCATCCATTGCTGAATTCGGACATTTTGCGACTCATATCGTCGTGCACAAAACCCAATCCAACTAAAATGCGCTCCGCTTCGCCCTCGATAGCATTGGCGCCAAGCAAAGCAATGCGTTCGTTGTAGAAACTCAGCTTTTCGATCAGCTTGTGATAGCTCTCGGATTCGAAATCTGTACGTTGTTGAATCTGTGTTTCAAGTGTTTTAAGCTGGGCTTCCAGGCGGTGAAACTCCTCAAAAGCGGTCAATGCTTCTTGCAGCACAGGCAGATTGCTCGACAAATCTTTTTCCTGTGGCAGATAGCCAATGGTAACGTCCTCAGGAACGATCACTTCGCCTTTGTGAGGCTGTTCGAGACCGCAAAGCAACCGGATAAGTGTCGTTTTACCGGCACCATTTTTCCCGACAAGACCGATACGGTCTTTCTCCCGAATCAGGAAATTGATATCAGTAAAGAGGTCTTCACCGGTGAAATGCATCGAAAGGTTTTGAACAGAAATCATAGCATAAAGTTATGGGACGGCAAAAGTAGGGAAAATTGGGGAGGCTGTTACCTGTTGTATATAGCAATTAATATTAGCGCTGATGGATATCTGCTGAGCAGAAAAAAAAATCGATCAGGGATTTGTCCTTTTTAGAGGACAAATCCCTGATTGAAAAGAAAATCCCGACAGCAATGTGACGGGATTTTCTTTTGGAAAACTTAGAGGGCTTAGTCGGTCAGCACAAGGCTCCCGCCATACAAGGTTTGACTGATATGCGCCGGATTGTTAAGATCTGTAAGCGCCATACTCGAAACCATGAAAACGAAAACCTCTACAGTTCGACCGATCCAGTTATCGGGCAGGGTGATCACTACCGATTGTTGCTGTCGTGTTGCACCTCCAAGCTGGGTGAAACCCTGTGCTGATTCAGCGTCATAAATGCCGATCATCAAGAGGTCGTCATTGCCACCTTGGTTGGTTCCCTGTTCGTGTTGCCAACTCAGGTTCAAGCTTTTGGCCGAAGCCGAACTCACTTGTAAACCTGTTGGAACATACAGCTCACCAACACTCAGTTTCACTTTACTGAAATCAATAAACAAATCCGGGTATTCTCCACTAATAGCGTTAGCCAGGTTGTAACGCATAGCCTCATTGTGAGGGGTGGTGTTCGATACCATCGCCCTCCAGCCAATACGTACCAGCGCGCGCTGTGTCGACAAAAAATGACCCATCAGTGCAAAACGTGTACGCACGTTCTGTTGAAGATCAGTTCTGGGGTTACTTACACTTGCAGGGCGGATACGCATCACACCCGTGCCTTTCCAATTTGAGCCAACAATATTGCCAACTCTTCCTTTGAAGCCTCCATGGACTCCTTGATTAAATTTTCCCATTTTATTATGGTATTAAATTAATGAATAAAAGAACACATGCTCACAATCAAATACCGCTTCATTTGGGTATGCCAAACTGAATTTGCATTCCTTTTCACCCGCTTTCACCTGGCTGTCATGACAGCTGACCTGACAGCAAAGCGCAAAAAGGTGCAAAAGCTGACAGCAGGGGGCAAAGCATGACAGCATGAGGCATGTTCTCAAGTATGAGAGTTGATACAAAACCGAAATTATCAGCAATCAAAATTCCATCATCAAGCCTATAAGTGGCCTCAAACAGGAGACCTCAAGGGGAGTAACAGGAGACATAAAGGAGTGTTGCAGGGGTGTTGATTAGATGTTAGTAGGGCTAAGCTCTTAACTAGGCTAATCTTAAAGACACTTAAATAATGGTCAGTCTCATTTAGATTTAAAAAAGATTTTGCTACTAAAAAGTGTCGTGCCTACGGCACTTAATAGATTATTAAACAATTTGATTCAACCATAATGTCATCCCTATGGGATTCTATTTCCGTTAGGAGCGAAACTAGGGGATGCTCCCTTCGAAATGCCTCAATTAAAAAGCAATCAAAAAAAGTATTTTTATTATATCGCTGTTATTCAGCATTATAATGATGTGTCCTTTGATAAATTTCACTCTTAACTTATTTTCGGAAGCATAAAAAGGAAAATAAAATTGAATAAAGAGCTTCCATATCTACTGAAGAAATTCGCTCGGGAAAGTCTGATGGATAATCAGATCTATACCCTGGCATTGGAAGTTGCCGAAGAACATCAAAAGTTAATCGAAGATTTTAAACACTTCATGCAAATAAATACCGAAACAACCAATACAGCTACTGAGCCTGCATGCCGAAAAAGCAAATCCAATCCCAGCCCAAACCATCAGATTGCACATCCCGACTTTTTGACCTCCAATCAGGTGATAGCCTATCTGGGTATCAGTAAACGTACGCTGCAGAACTACCGCAACCGAAAGCAAATTCCTTTCACCAAATTCAATGGTAAAATTTATTATCCGGCTACTGCTGTGAAGGCATTGGTTAATCCTAAACATGATAAAAATCATGCTTAGACGATAAGAGCTGCTATTCATGTTATTGACAGCATCAATGCAGCAAGAAACAATGGCACTTTTACAATCAATACAAAAAATGATAATCCCATAAAAAGTGCCGTTGTTAATGTGAGTACTGCTATTATTTGCAAGTATCATCAGACAATAAGCCCTCCAAAAAAAACAGCCTTGCAGATGTTTGTATTCCCTCATTTCTTTGCCTAAAAAAGTAACAACGAAGCATCAATTGACGACAAATAGACAGTTGAGAAGGGAATGAATTTACTTATTTAGCAGTACTTGAAAAAATAGGATGAGCGAACTCCAAAAATCAGAAAACACTACAGACTTTGTTTCTATTAAAACAGAGGATTTTTTGGATTTGGTTGCACGATCATCTAAACATGAAATTGAAATAAAAAAATTGAGAAGTGAAAATCAAGAACAGGAAGAAAGGTTAGAAACAATAGAAAATGAACTTACTATACTGAAAAGATTATACTTTGAAAAGCAACAACCTATAAAAAAAGAAATAATGAACCCTGATACTAAATTCAAAGCCACTGATGAGAAGGTTAATCCATATAAACCCAAAAATTACGCAGAGCTGAAAAATTTACAGCAGGAAAGAGGTTACCTAAGCACCAGTCAGGTGATAGAAATCTTTCATATCTGCAAAAGAACGCTACAAAACTATCGCGACGAAGGACTAATTAATTATTATACTGTAGGTAAGGGTAAAAAGATTTGGTATAAAATTGAAGAGCTGGAAGCCACTTTCAAACAAAAAAACTAACAAAGCAGGAACTAATAATACCAGTTCGTTTTAAAACCATCATTTTTTTTGAAATATTTTAATAATTGCTTACTTTTAACCCTTTCAAAAAACACCAGGCCAAGCCTGACCAAAACTATCAACCATGCGATTTCGACTCTCGTTAGTTGTGACAGAACCGTCGCACGCCATTTTGCCGATCAATTATCAGTATCCCCTCTCGGCCTGGATCTATAAGACCATAAATTTCATGATTTAAACGAATAAAAATGAGAATACATTTAAAAACTTCAAAAACCGGAAAATTAATCCCATTTAATTACCAAACTTATTTAACCGGAGCTCTACACAAATGGATTGGAAAGAACGATTTACATGATGATCGTTTATCGCTTTATTCTTTTTCATGGCTAAATGGCGGTAAAGCACTAGAACAAGGATTGAAATTTGAAAATGGCGCACATTTTTTTATAAGTGTTCATGATCAAAGACTGCTTAAAAATATTATTCAAGGAGTAAGGGAAAATCCAGAAATTGCTTTTGGGCTTGTTGTAAATGAAATGGTCATACAGGAAGACCCAATATTTGAGTATGAACATAAGTTCTCTGCAGCCAGTCCTGTTTTCATCAAAAGAAAAATTGATGGAAAGGAAAAGCATTATGAATATCAAGACCAAGAAAGCCCGGCATTACTCACCGAAACCTTGAAAAACAAACTGAGAAAAGCCAATTTGAATGATGCAGATGTTTCTGTTCAATTTGATCTGGACTATAGCATCGCTAGAACCAAAGTGATCTACTACAACAAAATTGGTAATAAGGTAAATATTTGTCCTGTTATAATTAAAGGTACACCAGAGCAGATCTTGTTTGCCTGGAATGTGGGCATTGGTAATTCTACAGGTATTGGGTTTGGAGCGATTAAGTAAGGATTCTTAGACAAAAAAAGCAACAAGTAATGCGACAATTTGAACAACTTGAACACAGCCAGTTTTACCACATCTACAATCATGCAGTAGGTGGGCGTGACCTGTTTAAGGACTCCAACAACTACGAATACTTTCTAAAGCTTTACGATAAATACATATCGCCAGTGGCAGTAACTTACGCATGGGTTCTGATGAAAAACCATTTTCATTTATTGGTGAGGATTAGGAACTCCGATGAATGTTTAAACCTGACAGGTATAAAAACAAAGAACATTAAAATAAATTAATTCAACTATGTTATACATCGTTAAATATTCAGGTCCGTTCGGGTTTATCAAACCTTGGACTGCAGTAAGAGATGAAGAGGTTTACAGTCAACAATTTTTAACACCATCGATAATAGGAGGTATTGAACGTAAACTTTTTCCTGAACTTTTAAACGAAGATTGGGGCATTTTTAAGATAAAAGGACATCGATTAACCTATTCTCAAATTTCACAACAACAGGAACAAACTCAACCCCGCGGGTGGAATGTAAAGGGACAAGGAAGTAATAAAGAGTTTTCACGGCCTTATTCCATATTAAAACGAGGTGTTTTAGTTAATCCCACTTTATACCTTGCTTTTGATTCAAAAGAGGATGCAGAAATAGCATCGAAACAACATCTTTGTCTGTCAAGAAATGAAGACATGCTCTATCCCGATTCTGATATACTGGAATTTTCAACGCAACAGTTTAATGAGGATGAAGAAATGTTTAGCGGATTTGAACTCGTTTTTGAAGAAAATGACGATTCTTTTCTGGTTGGCTATAATCGAATGCATAAAAATCAGCCTATGTATGGATGGTTAAGAACTTTAGGGAATCCTGTTAAAACCTTTTATTAAATGGTAGTTTGTGAACATATAAAAGCGAAAGGGAAACCTGATTATACGCCCTTGCACACTCATTTACAACATGTAGCAATAGCAACAGAAAAAATCGCAGATTCATTGGGGTTTGACAAACGTATTGCAAAATTTGGTGCAATTATGCACGATATTGGAAAGGCATGCCCAATTTTCCAAAAACGTTTAAATCCTGAATACAAGAGAAGAGAAAGTGACAAACCATTTAGGCACGAATTGGCGTCTTTATTTTTTCTTTCTCTATTTGATGCAGAAAATCACCCACAATTAATTGAAATGGTGGTTGCGCATCATAAATCCGTCGAAAAAGACTCGCGAAATAAAGGCATCCTGGATTTAGAAGAAAATATTGATGATGTATTTGCGATTCACATCGCTGATTGGAAAGATTGGTCAAAAGAAGCACTTAAAATCCTTGCGGAATTTGGCATTAAAATTCATGACATCCCACTTCAGGAGGCTGAGAAAAACTATTACAGTGCTGTTGCCTATGTCCAAAACAATATCACAAGACAAGGGTATTCTGAATGGAAAGGGCTGATGATGGCGGCAGATCACTTTGCCTCAGCAATGATTGAGCAAACAGCTAGTGAACTTAAAAAGATATTTAAAATAGCAGATTTTAGTTTTTTTAACAGGCAACATGAGCTATACCCTCTTTCATTGATGAAGATAGATTCCGGGAAAAAGCATACAATAGTTGTTGCCAGCACCGGTGCTGGAAAAACTGATTTCCTGTTTCGCCGTTGCAAAAGAAGAGTTTTTTATACACTCCCATTTCAAGCTTCAATCAACGCCATGTATAAACGAGTATCAAATGATTTGCTGGCAACAAATGTAGAACTTGACATTAGATTACTACATTCTGCATCAAGTATTGCTACACAAGGCAAAACAATTGAAGAACAAATGTTACAAGGATTGATTGGTTCATCAATTAAAATACTGACTCCACATCAAATAGCAGGAATAATCTTCGGAACCCGTGGGTTTGAATCCATTATACTTGATTTGAAAGGCAACGATGTAATACTGGACGAAATTCATACCTACACCGAAATATCACGTGCCATCGTGATTAAAATGGTTGAAGTCTTAAATCGCTTGGGCTGCAACTTACACATTGGGACTGCTACAATACCGACTGATTTGCATAATAACATTATTAACATTCTTGGTAAAGAAAATGTTTATGAGGTAAGTTTGCCAAAATCAGAATTGGAAACATTCAACAGACATACAATACATAAATTAAATGATTGGGATGAAGCAGAGAATATTATTGAAAAGGCGATTCGTTCAGATCAAAAAGCACTTATTGTTTGCAATCGTGTAAAATCAGCCCAAAATCGATTTTATTACTACAAGGAAAAGTATCCTAACTTGCCAACCTTATTGATTCATAGCCGTTTCAAACGAGGGGACCGAAACGAAAAGGAAAGACAACTCATTGGTTTAGATGAACTTGGTAACTCAACAGGGTGTTTTAACACCTCGAAAAATGCATGCATAGTTGTATCAACCCAAGTTGTGGAAGTGAGCCTGGATATTAGTTTCGACCTTATGATAACCGAAACAGCCCCATTAGATTCATTAATACAGCGATTTGGACGTGTAAATCGTAAAAGGACAAAAGAAACAATTGGTAAATACAAACCTATTTTTATAATTCCGCCACCGGATGACAAAATAGAAGCCTTGCCTTACGAATTAGATATTCTGAAGGCTAGTTTCAACATTTTACCCGACAATACTGTGTTACATGAAAAGGATTTGCAAAAGAAAATTGACACAGTATTTCCGGAAATTAACGTAATGGACATTGAAACACATTCCATTTTTAAAAAGGATGGTTCAATGGTTATTGATTTCCTGACGCATCGGCCAAAGTCATATTTACTTGAATTGCTCCAAATTGACAGCGTATGTTGCATTACTGACGAAGATGTTGAAAACTATGAAAATGCCTCATTCGAAGAACGTATGATGATGGAGATTCCGGCCAGATATTGGTCAGTCAAAATGTTCTCCCAATCCGAATATGGAAATAAGCCATTTATTGTACCTAAACATTCATATGATTCAAACTTTGGCTTCGACATTGAAAAAGCAAAATCCAGTTATGAACTATTATAAACAACAAAGCCTATGATAACAGTGAATATTGGGAGAACATTTCTCCGGGCATACAATCAAAAGTATGAAAAAGAACTGACAGCCAAAGAGTTCTTTGATCAGGAGTATTTTGAGTTGTTTTTTAATCATCCAAAATATTTGCAATGGGCTGGGAACTCTGAATTTGTTCAAGGCATAAGAACAATGCAAAATGGTAAACTTGGGATTCAATATAGGGGGGTAGATAACAACATTATGAAATTTGAATCAAAGGAAAAAGCTGATGAGTTCGTAAGGCATACTGTATGGGATAATATGATAGATGTTGAAATCAAGAAGGAAAAGAAAAAAAGTGTTTACTTTCTTGTCAAAACACTTAGTATAGACGAGAGAAAAAACCTATTGAATAAATTCTCCATTAAAGTTGATAAGTGTCTTGATCAAAACAATATAGACTCGAGTATGGCAATTGGATTCCCAGCATCAGAGGTGGATGATTTTGGTCAGTATTCAGGACTTGTTACGGACATTCCCATTAATCCTAACTTGGATGAAATTCTTTACTCATGGATTGGCAGCAGTTTAAGCATAGGTGTATCAGGAGGCTTTTCGATTTTGTTTAATCAACCAGAAATTCTGCTCCAGACTTATGAGGGATGGAAAGTATATCGTGAATTCTTAAATAATCCGTCCTTAAATAGGTTAGCAGGCAATAAAATCACAAGCTGGAACGGGCAGTGGTTAAGCTATTCTTTTAGTAAAAACAGGAGACCTGATTTCGATTATGCAACTTTTGATCAGCTTGGTTTTTTTAAGAATAGTAATACTGAAACTGTTATAGAAACTGTTAAATGGAGCAAACTGTTCTTCAATTTATCGAATCAATTTTCTCAAAACACATTTATTGGTTATGTTTTTAGTTTAGGAGAGAAAAATAAAACTTTAGGTTTTTATCCTTTTAAATTCGAACAAGCTCAGAAACTGATAAAATTATATGTAAAGCTCTTTGGGGTAAACACAGCAATTAATGAGGCTCCAATTTACGAAGAAATATTTGGGCTCAAGTTTTATAAAGCTTGTCAATTTGGAGCTATTGGAATACAAGCACTAAGACCTGAACAATTAGTTCAAGATATTCAAAATGAAAATAAAATAAATTTAATAAAATTTCGAACTTATAAAATATGGTTATTAGCTATGATTAACAAAGAAGAAACCTTAAGACTTACAAATGAAATATCAGAGATATTACATCTGTATAAAGATGGTTCAAAAGGAACTGACAGGAAAGCCTTGGTTGAGAAAAAACTATTGCAATCAGGCAAACGCAATTTTCTCATTCACTGGGAGGAGATTGTAATTGCATTACCTGAAAAGAAAATAATGCTAAAAGAGATAAGTGATAAAGTGTTTTATATGGAAACAGAAGAATTTGGTTACTTTATTGCTTTATTGAAACTAGATTATCGGTATCAAGAAAAATAAATTTAAAATCTTAAAACAATGAACACGATTTACATTAGAACTCTAAAGAGAGTCAACCATTCAGTTTTTAGTGTAGAAAAAGGGCAAAAAATATACTGGGATTCTCAGTTTAAAAAAGGTCCTTTGCCTTATTCAAGCGGACAACAAATTAAACGTTCAATACTCGATAAACTAAATTCAGTTTTAAACATAGTACCTTCACCAACAACATTCGTTTCAAAAGTAGCATTCAAAAAAGAAACATTAGAATTTGATGGAGAAGGTGAAGTATACGGGACATGCAATCCCGTGCATGCTGATCAGCTTTTAGGAGGTTGGATGAAAGCTGTATCTGGTAGTCGAGTATTAAAACGAAGAAGTCCATTGTCAATATCTGCAATGACTGCCCTTCATCCCCTATTAGCAGGTGTTAATGAGGAAAACTTAACTTTTGATCGAAAGGATCGCTCGAACACAAAAGTTATCGTCAAAATTAAGGCGGGTAATGATTATAGAGAATTATCTGAAGAAGAAATAATTGAATTTCTCGAAAACAGAGAGAAACACACAAGTTTGGCAAGTAAATATATTCAAGATCAACGACGAGCTAATGGATTATTTATTCAAGACATTGCTATTGATTTGCGCCGTTTATTCTGTGTTTCATTGAATAAACTTGAACCGGAAATTACTGAAGAAACAGAAAATCTGCTTTGTGAGAATGGATGGGAAGAAAGTGAAAATGTATTTGGCAGATGTTTAGTTGCTCCTAAGGCTACCAGGGAAAAACTTATTCCTGCCTTGGCAAATTCGATCATTAATTGGGCCATAACTTCAAACCAATCACGTACTTTTAGCTTAATGGAAACATTAGCTGTTTCTATCAGTGATAATGCCAATAAAATTGCCGGAAGTATTAGAGCTAAACTAAGCGGTGAAGAAGAAAACAAAGCAGTGCCAATAATTGAGGAGGATCTTAATGGTGTTGATACATTTGTTACACTTCCTGCTGCAGGATATATAATTACGAAAAAAGAAAGTGCCGACGCCCTCGACAAAGCAGAACAAAAGCTTATCGATCTAATGATGGCATTCGACTACGAAAATCAGTTATAATTATTTACCAAATACCTTGGGTAAAAAATTCACCCAAGGTATTTGGGCTTTATTCCTTCAAACTATGTAAGTAATTCTTCCACCCAACCACCAAATCTAATCAGCCACATTAATCACCCCAAAAACAACTTAAATATAGCATCTCTAGCATAACAAACCAACTAAATCCTAACAAACCACCCACCATCATGAACAACAAAACTTCATGGGAAAAGCTAAAGAGGATAGACAGACAAGCTATTCCTGCGTCGCTCCTGTGGAGCTTTGGGATATTTGAGGAGGATAATTTTGTACCATACTACCGTTCCGGAACTGGCATGCTAAAATGGTGAGAGAACTCCAAAATATTTAACAATAGAGATTTATGACAAATCATGCAGCAGATGGAAAACGAAAAAACCCAAACAAGCTATTCCTGTGTCGCTCCTACGGAGCTTTGGGGCATTTGGGGAGGATTTTTTTGTACCATACTGCCGTTCCTACGGAACTGGCATGCTAAAATGAGCGAGAGAACTACAAAATATTTAACAATAGAGATTTATGACAAATCATGCAGCAGATGGAAAACGAAAAAACCCAAACAAGCTATTCCTGTGTCGCTCCTACGGAGCTTTGGGGCATTTGGGGAGGATAATTTTGTACCATACTGCCGTTCCTACGGAACTGGCATGCTAAAATGAGCGAGAGAACTCCAAAATATTTAACAATAGAGATTTATGACAAATCATGCAGCAGATGGAAAACGAAAAAAACCAAACAAGCTATTCCTGTGTCGCTCCTACGGAGCTTTGGGATATTTGAGATCTTTGTACCATACTGCTGTTCCTACGGAACTGGCATTTATGCTCATAAGAAAAAGCAAGCGTATGCAACAACAATTTTTCAATATACAATACCCTTATAGAAGCGACACTATGACAAAAAAGCCTCGTAGAGGCGACACTATGGTAGCCTCGTAGAGGCGAAATTATGGTAGCCTCGTAGAGGCGAAATTATGGTAGCCTCGTAGAGGCGGCATTATGATAATTCAACAATATGGCAAATACATACACACAAATCAACATCCATGCAGTGTTTTGCGTAAAAAGGCGGGAAAACATCATCACCCTTAATTTCAGCGACCAGCTGCATGCCTACATTGCCGGCATCATCAATAAAACAGGAAATTATTCCCTCGCTGTCAATGGATACAGGGATCATGTTCACGCATTCTTCGAATTAAACCCCTCATTGGCATTATCAGATGTAATGCGCGACATCAAAACCAATTCATCCAAATGGATCAATGAAAACCATTACGTAAAAGGGCAGTTTTCCTGGCAGAAAGGATTTGGCGCATTCTCCTATGCCCGTTCGCAAAGAAACAATGTCATTAAATACATTATGAATCAGGAAAAGCATCATTCCAGAAAAACATTTCGGGAAGAATACCTGGAATTATTGGAAAAATTTGAAATTCCATTCGAAGACAATTATATCTTCGAATTCTTTGAATAACAGCCTCATAGAGGCGACACTATAGCAGCCTCATAGAGGCGAAATTATGGTAGCCTCGTAGAGGCGACAGATATTTGCAAAAATAACAATCCGGATTATATGCCAAACCACCTCCAACACCTTATCGAAAACCTCGAAACAGCCGCCAAAAATCCACCAAAACGGCCTTTCATCAAACTTCCTCCACAGTTTGAGGACTGGCCTGAACTAGCCGAGCTGGCTCTGCCACCTTATCGTTACATCGAAGAATGGACAGGTATCCAGCAGAGGGCTTCTCCGGCACTTATCGACCTTTCGTGCGAAGAATGGCCCGCTATGAATGTGGCTTTTGAGGCCATAAATATCCCGCGCGTTGACGCCCCACCCAAGCTGCCCTATTCTGACATCGCGGTTCAATACCTGCCAGAGGTAGGTTTCGATCTGGAGCTTTGCACCCATTACCCTGAAAATAGATTGACCGAAAAAAATAACTGGAAAAATGTGAATATAGCATTGAATAGAAGTTTAAATACTGTATATCAAATGATAAATACATTAAAAAATTAACTTATTGTGTGTTCATATTTAGCTTTTTACTATATTTGAAGCCATAATAAGTTGTTGAACTATGAATCCACAAGCTACCATATTGAACCTTATTAATGAAAACCATTGGGATGTGTTTTCATTAGCTATGTTGCTTAAAGAAACAGGCTTAAGTAAAAGCTCGCTTCATAGTGCTTTGTGGTATTTGACAAACAACAAGATAATCGTTCAGATAGAAAAAGGCAAATACCGTCGCCGGCATTTTACTGACGAAAATGTGATTGCCTGCTTTATGGTTCCCGATGGCGGCATCGCTTATTGGTCAGCATTGAACGCACATGGATTAACGGAGCAGTTCCCGAATAAAATCTATATACAGAACAGCAGGCGCAGAGGAGAACGTTTGGTATTTGGTATCGGATCAGCCTTTCATTTTGTGACTGTAAAACCTGAAAAACTCGTTGGTTATAAAACAATGGGTTATGGTAATCACACTTACGCTATGACCGATATTGAAAAAACCATTATCGATTGTTTCGACCTTCCACAACATGCTGGAGGTTACAACGAGATAATAAAGGCTTTCAATAAAGCAAGTTTAAGCGCCCGCAAGTTGACAACTTATTGTAAAGCAGTAAACAATATTGCGGTTACAAAACGGCTCGCCTATCTGGCAGAGTTGCTGAACAAGCCTAAAATGGAGTATTTCCTTCGATATGCGGCAGAGGTTTGCAATGAAAAATACAATCCGTTTGATGCAAGTCTGCCTGCCAAGGGAAAGTATCTAAATAAATGGAAGCTGATATTAAACATGGATGAAGAAGAAATATTGGAAATAGCAAATTCTTTATACTGAGATGATAAAGCAAAAGGAAATCGTTGAGGTAGCAAACAGAAAGCAAGTCCCAAAAATGACTGTTGACAAAGACTGGGTTCTGGGGCATTTCCTGAATGCTATGTATTCTTTTACTGATGTTCGGGATAACTTTGTGTTTAAAGGAGGAACCTGCCTGCACAAATGCTTTATCAAGGATTACCGCTTCTCGGAAGACCTCGACTTTACATTACTTGATGCCACCTTTGATGTTAACAAACCATTTATCAACAAGCTAATGAAGAAAGCATCAGATGATTCTGGAATTAAGTTTCATCTGGCTGATTTGCACTTTCAGCAATCGGGAAATATTCCACAGGGTTACAAAGCAGTTATCAAATTTTGGGGTGCAGACCACAGCCCCAACCAACGACCTTTACCGGCCTCTCGTTGGCAAACAAGCATAATTATCGATATCAGTTTTTCAGAAAAGCTTTTGTTGCCGGCCATTGAAAAGGAAATCTCGCATCCATATTCCGATGCTGAATTAGTAAAAAACAGAGCGGTATGTTATGATCTCACAGAAATACTTTCTGAAAAAATCAGGGCCCTTAAACAAAGAAATCGCCCCCGTGATGTGTATGATGCATGGTATCTTACCAGGTCGACAAATGCAGCCTTTCCCGGATTAAGAGAGTTGTTGTTGAAAAAATCTGAATTGAAAGGTCTAAGAATTCTGGGTGTACAAGATTTCGTTAATGAAGAAAAAGCCTTGAGAAACAAGATAGCCTGGGATCAAAATCTTTCAAATCAGATCGCCACTTCTGATTTACCCGATTTTGATGAAGTTTATCACGAACTCACTACATTTTTAAAAACATTGCTATGACAAAATTAATCTCATTCAATATTAACAACAGGGTTTCGAACGCTATCAGGGATAAAAAAACGACCTATTTATAAAAGACCACCCCCATGCAACGCTACATCGAACAGCTCATCCAAGACCTCGAAAAGGTGGCAAATACCACACCAATTCGACCTTACATCGAAGTGCCACCCCATCTGGCAGACGATATTGCAACGGCAGAAATTGCCTTGACCCCTTACCAAACCATCGAGGAACTAACCGGCATCAAGCAAGAAGTCTTTCCACAGCTAATCGATCTGGAAGGTGACCAGTGGCAAAGGGTAAACGATGCGATCTTCAAAATATTTGAAACCTTACACATTGATTTGGTAAACCTTCCACCTGATATTCCTCCCGAAGAATTGTATGAGGTACTCACTACCCATTGGGATTATCCGGTACAGTACCTGCCCTCTTCTGGTATGGATTTAGAGTTTTGCACCGGCGAGCCAATGACCTGTCCTTACGGCGAATATTGTGATTGTGGCGACGATATCGATATCTATGAACTCCCCGAAAAGTTTGCCGACTTAATAAATCCAATCGCTCAAGCTATTGATGCAGGCTTTATTTGCTACCTCAATCCTGAAACAATGGAAATGGAAGAAATCCCAAAACTACTGATGGACGATCCGCAAGAATTTGAAATGACAACCGGCTTTGCATTGGAAGAGGAAGAATTAAACCATGAAAAATGGGATACATGCTATGTTTTTGAGCCTCTTGATTCAAGCGAATCATTTGAGATAATGGAGCGTTTCGCCCATAGACTGGAGGATGAAATTTTGCAGAAAGAACTCTTTTATGTCCTCACCCACAGGAAGCCCTTTGCAAATTTCAAGGCCTTGATCGACAATTCAGAATATAGAGAAAATTGGTTCATCTTTAAAACGAACTGGCTAAAGGATCATGTAAGATCGAAAATTGATGTTGAAATTCATAAAATCCCAGAAAATTCTGATGAAAATGAATTGCCATTTTAATTCAATCGACACAAATAAAAAACCAAACTATGCAACGCTATATTACCCAACTCATTGAAGACCTGCACGAAATTGCGCAAATAACGCATCCATCGGGCAAAACAGAAGAAGAAACGGTTCACGACGATGAAACATTTCTCAAACATATAGAAGACGTAGAAAATTACCTTCATGGCGAGCAACTGCCAATTTCAGAAATTACCGGCATCTTGCCTGAGCAACTGCCACCTCCCGATAAGCTCAACGAATCCCAACAGGCACAATTATCGGTTGAACTAGAGAACTTTTTGGAGCATTATAATTTTGCCCTTGATTTTCCTCACAACTATCCTAACCATTTACGATATCCGTTTATCAGGAACTTTTGGACAGAAAAACATACACCCACGCGAATTGGCACCAGCCACATCGAATTTTGCGAATACGACAAAGCAAACTGCCCCTTCCCCGGCTATTGCAACACTTGCGATGAATTTGAAATTGAAGACAAGGACCTTGACATGGACAAATTCGAAGGCTTAAATGAAAACGAACACCCATTTTAGAATAACATTCAATCTTTTTTCAAACTTTCTTCAATCATGCGCATCACCGGAACACATTTCGCTTACTTTCAGATCTGCCATCGTAAACTTTGGTTGTTCAGCAATGGAATCACCATGGAGCAACATTCCGAACTGGTTGATGAAGGCAGGCTGATTCACGAAACCAGCTATCAGCAGCGGCCTAATCGGTATGAAGAACTGGAAATTGACGGCATAAAAATCGACTATTACGATCCGGCCAAAAAATGCATACACGAAATCAAGAAATCGGCGAGCCTGGAGCCGGCGCACGAATGGCAAGTGAAGTATTACCTTTATGTGATGAAACAGCACGGCATTGAGGGTGCCAGCGGAATCCTGGAATACCCGCGAACCCGTCAAACCAAAGAAGTCTGGCTGAGCAGTCTTGATGAAGAAGCCATAGCCGAGATGATCTTTCAGATTAAAGAAATCATCCAAAGCGAACATTGTCCTGAAAAGCAAAAAATGAAAATCTGTAAAAAGTGTGCTTATCATGATTTCTGCTGGACAAACGAAAATACCGACAAACCATGAAGAAAACCTACTACCTGATGAATCCGGGTCGCCTGTCGCGAAAAGACAACACCCTTCGGTTTACACCTGTTGATGAAGATGGCATTGAAGGCCAGCCCCGCTATCTGCCTGTCGAAAATGTGGAAGAGTTTTATTGTTTTGGATCGCTGGATGCCAATAGCAGCCTCTACAACTTCTTAGGCAAAAACCAGATAGGGGTTCACTTTTTCGACTACTACGAAAACTATACCGGTTCATTTATGCCACGCGAACACTTGCTGTCGGGAAAACTGCTCGTTAATCAGGTAAAACATAACCTGAGCAAGGCCAAACGGATGTTTCTGGCAAAGGCTTTTATTGCAAGTGCCGCACACAATATTTTAAAAAACCTGATGTATTATCGCAACCGCGGCAAAGATCTGGACGAAGCCATAGCCGACATCAAGGCATTGAGCCAGCAAATCGACACAGCGCAAAACATAGAAAGTTTGATGGGCATCGAAGGAAATATACGGCAACGCTATTACAGCGAGTTCGATACCATTATTCAGCATTTCAGTATGGAAGGGCGCAGTAAACAACCGCCGCTCAACGAAGTGAATGCCCTGATTTCGTTTGGCAATATGATGTGCTACTCACAATGTTTGAGGGCCATACAACAAACGCAACTCAACCCTACCATCAGCTATCTGCATTCGCCCGGCGAACGTCGTTATAGTCTGGCACTCGATCTGGCCGAAATTTTTAAGCCCATGCTGGTAGATCGGCTTATCTTTAGCATGCTAAACCGACGCGAAATAAAAGCAGACGACTTCGACACCAAAGTGAACGCCATTGTGCTGAAGGAAAAAGGCAAGAAAGCTTTCGTTGCCGGTTTCGAGCAACGCCTCAGCGAAACCATACAACACCGCAGCTTAGGCAAAAGCGTGAGCTACCGCTACCTCATCCGGCTCGAATGCTACAAACTCGTAAAACACCTCATGCAAATTGAAGACTACAAACCCTTCAAAATGTGGTGGTAAAAAACCCATTCAATCATTCTCTCATTAAATCATCCACTCATTCAATCATTCAATCATTAAAAACCCCTCAACATGACCGAAAAAGAACTATTCATAGAAAAAATGAAAATCCGGACAAAACAATTTGCCTTAGATGTGATCAGATTCTGTGAGGCATTGCCGAAAAGTAATACCTTTTACAGGATGGGTGATCAACTGCTTCGGGCAGCCACATCAGTTGGCGCAAACTACAGAGCTGCATGTAGAGCCAGGTCTAAAGCAGAATTTTTCAGCAAACTCTCCATTGTTGTTGAAGAAGGCGACGAATGTGGATTCTGGCTCGAACTATTCATAGAATCCGGAAAACAAAACACTGAAGAAGCACGCCGCCTCTTGTCAGAAGCCAATGAAATAACATCAATCCTCTCAAAAGCCCGCAAAACCACCAGCAATAGATAACCCATGCAAACATTCCCCCATTCAATCATTCTCTCATTCAATCATCCAATCATTCTCTCATTCAATCATCCAATCATTCTCTCATTCAATCATCCAATCATTCTCTCATTCTCTCATTCAATCATCCAATCATCCAATCATTAAAAAAATGTACGTAATTTTGGTCTATGACATCGGACAGAAACGCGTGGGAAAAATGCTTAAATTGTGCCGTCGATATTTAAATTGGGTTCAGAATTCGGTTTTTGAGGGCGAGCTGAGCGAGGTGAAGTTAAAGGAGCTTGTTGCCAAAGCAGAAAGCATTATGGATAAAGAATATGACAGTTTGATCATTTTCAAATCCCGACAGGCAAAATGGCTTGAAAAACAGATCGTTGGAAAAGAGCGAAGCAGTCTGGATCAGATTATTTAGTTGTCGGTGGACAAAATTAAACGATTAAAGAACTAGATTTCGCAAGCACAAACAAGCTTTCGCTCTTTGACATCCTGAAAATAAGCAAGATAACAAATCTGTCAGTAAGCGGTCAAAAACATGGTATTGGATATTGACGCAAAAAAGTGCAGAAATTTGCTATTTTTGCAAAACTAAGCTGTTGAAGAACAGTATTTTTTATTGTTTTAGCCAACGGCTATCAATCGTACCAAACTGGAATTGAAACTGGGTAAATCATTATGTACTACTTTTTTGTGAGGTACTATCAATCGTACCAAACTGGAATTGAAACAACGCCAAGAAGAACTGCAACCTAAAGAACGTATCGACTATCAATCGTACCAAACTGGAATTGAAACTAAAGTCGATGAGTGTTGTAACAGCATTCCAGGCCCTATCAATCGTACCAAACTGGAATTGAAACAAATAAACCGATTTTCCAAAAATGGCACGATCGCCGCTATCAATCGTACCAAACTGGAATTGAAACGCGCTTATATGGTCGGAAAACAGTTTGCCGATGCTGCTATCAATCGTACCAAACTGGAATTGAAACACGCTTTGGAATTGTTTCAAATCAGCTGGCCGATGACTATCAATCGTACCAAACTGGAATTGAAACCTTTCACGGGATAATCTGTTTCGAGCGTTCCATCGTACTATCAATCGTACCAAACTGGAATTGAAACGCATTAAAACCAGCCTGATACATCACAAAAAGCGGGCTATCAATCGTACCAAACTGGAATTGAAACCACAATACCACCCAAAAAGCCTACTTTTCTAAAGTCTATCAATCGTACCAAACTGGAATTGAAACCAGCATACAGGTCGATATTATCATAACGGTAGCTGTCCTATCAATCGTACCAAACTGGAATTGAAACGGAACCACATACATATGCACCGGCACTATTTTTTTACTATCAATCGTACCAAACTGGAATTGAAACAGGATAATTGAGCTCTTTAAGCTCACCGGCCTCAATCTATCAATCGTACCAAACTGGAATTGAAACTTTTGTAAGAATAAGGCTCTTTGAAATAATTAAATGCCTATCAATCGTACCAAACTGGAATTGAAACATCTTCGCTTGTGAGGCTGTTTTCTTTAAATTTTTTGGCTATCAATCGTACCAAACTGGAATTGAAACAAACCAACTTATGAGGTCTTTTTACACACGTGATCCGCTATCAATCGTACCAAACTGGAATTGAAACTCAGCAGCGGCATATCGGCCTGGCAGTATTTCAGGCTATCAATCGTACCAAACTGGAATTGAAACTACCAAAAAAACAATATCTGCGGTGGTGTTAATACCCTATCAATCGTACCAAACTGGAATTGAAACAAAGGTGAGCGAATGGAAGATTTTGCAATGAGATACGCTATCAATCGTACCAAACTGGAATTGAAACATAGTAATTTGGTTGGCTAAAATATTGAACAGGTTCTATCAATCGTACCAAACTGGAATTGAAACTTTACTAACCATGTGCCCGGTACGTTACCGGCAAGTGCTATCAATCGTACCAAACTGGAATTGAAACAAAGCAACAAAAAGCCAAGCACTCCCGAAGGTGTTGACTATCAATCGTACCAAACTGGAATTGAAACTTCGATAAAGCTCCATTTCATCGGATCGGAGCCTTCCTATCAATCGTACCAAACTGGAATTGAAACGGATGAAACGAAAGGGTAAACGCAAAATAGGACCAACTATCAATCGTACCAAACTGGAATTGAAACACGCAACACCAGCCGGTAACACGCGGTATAATTCACTATCAATCGTACCAAACTGGAATTGAAACTCGTGTTGTTCGCTGGTAATGAGTTTGAAGCCTTTTCTATCAATCGTACCAAACTGGAATTGAAACTCAGTTGAGAAAAGAAAAACAGATGAAACCTGTTAAACTATCAATCGTACCAAACTGGAATTGAAACGTAATAAGGTTTATAGAAGTGATTGAAATTAGTTCAGCTATCAATCGTACCAAACTGGAATTGAAACAAGTAGAGGTTGACTTCTTAAAACTTATAAGTGATGCTATCAATCGTACCAAACTGGAATTGAAACTGTTAAGCATTTTCACAACTGTGTAAGTGCCTGTTCTATCAATCGTACCAAACTGGAATTGAAACAAAGTCATCACCTCCGTATTTAAGTGTCAATCCGTCCTATCAATCGTACCAAACTGGAATTGAAACCTGCATAAGGAAACGGAGGAGCAGAAGGAAAAGGCGGCTATCAATCGTACCAAACTGGAATTGAAACAAGCGTAAGGACATCTATCATAGTAAGGTATTTGCTATCAATCGTACCAAACTGGAATTGAAACAGCGGAAAACACGGCAGAACAAAATGGATGGCTTTCTATCAATCGTACCAAACTGGAATTGAAACCATGAAGAAAGAACTTTTAAACAGCGATATCAGGCCTATCAATCGTACCAAACTGGAATTGAAACAGGCTCATCTATACTTGCCGCTCCAAAACTCATAACTATCAATCGTACCAAACTGGAATTGAAACTTGGAATATGCTCTAATCAACGAATGGAGAAAGAGACTATCAATCGTACCAAACTGGAATTGAAACTTTGCTCCTGATACGGCAGCAGATCACCTGTTGCTTACTATCAATCGTACCAAACTGGAATTGAAACAGAGGTATAAACAGCCATACCACATATACGATATTCCTATCAATCGTACCAAACTGGAATTGAAACATATATAGGAATCTGTACTTTTTATTGAGCTCATGCCTATCAATCGCACCAAACTGGAATTGAAACAAAGTTTAGATATTCTGTATGATTGTCATGATTTTTAACTATCAATCGCACCAAACTGGAATTGAAACGCAGATCCTCATTCGGGAAAAAGTGCTTAAATATTTCTATCAATCGCACCAAACTGGAATTGAAACATTTCAAACTGGTAACAGTGGCTCAGAAGCTTCTCCCTATCAATCGCACCAAACTGGAATTGAAACTTGATGATACCTTTATACACTGACATTCAGCATGCCCCTATCAATCGCACCAAACTGGAATTGAAACTTAACCTTTGGAGTTAAGAATTTTGTCTTTTCTGCGGCTATCAATCGCACCAAACTGGAATTGAAACTACTGATCGATGCTGCCATCGCTGCATTTTTCAACAACTATCAATCGCACCAAACTGGAATTGAAACATAAAAACAATCATGAAATTACGCCTTACCTCAGTTTCTATCAATCGCACCAAACTGGAATTGAAACCAGGATAAACCTTAACGGATAGGACTTCTAATTTAGCTATCAATCGCACCAAACTGGAATTGAAACAGGTTCATGCAGGATTGCGTTAATCAAATGAGGTTGCTATCAATCGCACCAAACTGGAATTGAAACATCAATAAAGTGAGAACGATTGGCAATTATATCTTACTATCAATCGTACCAAACTGGAATTGAAACTGATCATACCCGTTATCATTGCGATTGTTGATTTGCTATCAATCGTACCAAACTGGAATTGTCCCGACAAAGAGACGCTTGGGTTTGCGCATAAGTTGTTCAAAACACATTTCCGTTGTTATTATCGCTCTAATATTCAAACCAGCAGTCTTGCGCAAACCATAGCGGCTCTAGTTCGGGATCAATCGTACCAAACTGGAATTGAAACGTCGTTGTAGGTTTCCATGTCTTTGTCTGTGAACTCTATCAATCGTACCTAACTGGAATTGTCCCGACAAAGAGACGCTTGGGTTTGCGCATAAGTCTTCAAAACACATTTCCGTTGTTATTATCGCTCTAATATTCAAACCAGCAGTCTTGCGCAAACCTTAGCGGCTCTAGTTCGGGATCAATCGTACCAAACTGGATCCCGAATTAGTGATTCTAAGCTTTCAGTTGTATGCCCTTTTAATAGTATTAATGTTCTGGATTTCCGTCTTCAAAAACCGTTTTTCCTACTGAAAGCCAAGAATCTCTTGGTCGGGACGTACCACACTGGATCCCGAATTAGTGATTCTAAGCTTTTAGTTGTTTGCCTTTTTAGTAGTATTAATGTTCTGGTTTCCCGTATTCAAAAATCGTTCTCCCTGCTGAAAGCCATGAATCTCTTGGTCGGGACGTACCAAACTGGATCCCGAATTAGTGATTCTAAGCTTTCAGTTGTATGCCTTTTTAGTAGTATTAATAATCTGGATTCACGTCTTCAAAAATCGTTTTTCCTACTGAAAGCCAAGAATCTCTTGGTCGGGACGTACCAAACTGGATCCCGAATTAGTGATTCTAAGCTTTCAGTTGTATGCCTTTTTAGTATTATTTATGTTCTGGATTTCCGTATTCAAAAATCG
>Ga0180009_10000042_pt1 | contig 226038 bp, 218 predicted proteins | sample OS_PC_MetaG_FD_123537 | JGI IMG/M metagenome (GOLD analysis project Ga0180009, IMG submission 123537) | Groundwater microbial communities from the Aspo Hard Rock Laboratory (HRL) deep subsurface site, Sweden - OS_PC_MetaG | ecosystem: Environmental > Aquatic > Deep subsurface > Groundwater...
GGTGGCGCTGAACATCTGCTGCTTCCGTCACGTGGTCGATGGCCTGCCGGGCCCTGTACTGGACGCGATGAATGACGAGATCGTCATCCAGTTGCAGGAGCAGGGGATCGCGGCCCCGTCGACCACGCAGTTGCGCGGCCGGACGGCAATAAGGGTGAACATCACCAATCACCGCACAGCGCGCAAGGACCTCGATATATTGCTGAGCGAGATCGTGCGGATCGCAGCGTCGCCTGAAGTGGCGGCGGTGCGGGAGGCCGCCCTGAGGGCACACTGACGCAGCGGCCTACCAGTAGGTCTCCATGATCTCTTTCGCCCAGCCGGGTTCGCGCAATTCCCCGCGCGGCTGGAAGCCGGAAATGACGGGTTTGATGTCGAGCACCGGCGTGCCGTCGATCGCATCGAGGCCTTTCAGGTGGAGCATCGTGCCATCGACGGAGAGGATTTCGCAGACCGTGGCGCCGAGGCGGTTGGGCCGGTTCTTGCCGCGCTGGGCGAAGATGCCGATCTTTGGCCAGTCTGTGTTGCCGCGCGGATAGCGCGCGCCGGTGACGATCTTGGCGTCGGGCACCCTGTCGAACAGGAAGATCACTTCGGCGTGGGAAAAGGTTTCCAGCCCCATCAGGGCTTCGGCATCGAACATGGCGGTGTCGAGCTCGATGCGGGCAGGGACGGAATCCCAGTCGTCGTCGATGGCTTCCGAGCGGTCGCATCGGACGTGGCCGACGGGTCTCATCAGGAAGGGACTGGTCATGGACGTCTCCATACGCAAAACTGGATGTCTAGTTTAGGGGGAATACCGAAAATGGCCCATCCCCCTGATTTCCTGCTTGCCGTTGCGTTAAAGTAACGTCACAAACCGACCCCATGGATTGGGGTAAACTGAAATCCTTTCACGCGGCGGCCGAAGCGGGCAGCCTGACGTCCGCAGGCGAGCGCCTGGGGATTTCGCAGTCGGCTGTGTCGCGCCAGATTGCGGCGCTGGAGGAGCAGCTGGGCGTGTCCCTGTTCCAGCGCCATGCGCGCGGCCTAGTGATGACCGATAGCGGGCATACGCTTTTCCGGTCAACGATGGAGATGGCGGCAGCCGCCGCGATGGCCAACGCCGCGCTCAAGGACCAGCAGGACACCCCGCAGGGCGAACTGATCGTATCGGCGCCGGTGGCCTTCGGCTCGACCTGGCTCGTGCCGCGCCTCGGCAGCTTTTCGCGCAAGCATCCCGACCTGCATCTCGACCTGCGTCTTGAAGACAGGGAATATGACCTGCTGAAGCTGGAAGCCGAATGCGCGATCCGGCTATGGGCGGCGGACAAGGCTGACCTGATCCAGCGCAAGCTCGGCACCGTGGCGACGAGCCTCTATGCCTCGCCGGAATACCTGAAACAGAAAGGCGTGCCGCGCACGCCGCAGGATCTCGATAATCACCGCATCATTGCCTACGGCGATGAAAGTTCGCTGCTCAACGTGATGAGCTTTGCCTGCCGGGTCGGTCGCGATGACAGCCCGCCGCGTCCGGCCTCGCTGAAGCTGAACAATGTCTTCGCCATGCTGCGGGCCGTGGATGCCGGGCTCGGCATTGCCGATGTGCCCGATTACATGGCGAGCGCGATGCCGCGGCTGGTGAAAGTGCTGCCAGACCATGTCGGACCGATCTTCGATCTGTACTTCGTCTATCCGAGCGACCTGCGCCGATCCAAGCGCGTGGCGGCGTTCCGCGATTTCGTGACGGCCGAGACCGAGCCGCTGCGGCGGCCATCCATGCACCAAAGCTAAGATTACAGATTTGTAAAATGCAAATTTGCATGGGTGAACTGCGGTCATGCAGGTTGCGCCTCGGGCCACAGTCCCTATTTAGCCTGTATGCCAAGGGCCCCGGGCATTTCCCAATCCCCTCCGATTGGGCGTTTCCTCCCCCCTTCGGGGCCCGATACTCAAACCCGGCGCGTTCATTCGCAGCCGGGTTTTTTTTGCTTTGGATTTGAGGCACGCGCACCGGTTTCGGCGGCCTTGCCGGCTCGTTGAAGAAACGGATGCGCGGGCCATTATTCTTCGGGCCGGGACCGAGGGGTTCGGTGAAGCGGAACGCCACTGCCCGAGCGTCCCGGCGCACGCCAGGGTCTCCTGCGACCGGGACCGGGATCGCATGGCCCGAGGCCCTGGCTTTCGCCGGGGAGACGGTGAGATCGGGCCCATCAGGTAGAGCAGGCGCCGTGCCATGGCTTCGGCCGGCTTGGGGACCAGGAGGGCCTTGGCGGCGAGGCCGCGCGGCAGCGGGATCACGCCGAGGCCGAGCACCTCCAGCGCGATCGCCACGAGGCTGGCAATGCGCAGCCAGCCTTCTGGCGCGAGATGGTCGATATCCTGTTGGTCGAGCGGGAACATGGGCCCAAGCATGACACAGGTTTGGCGGGGTTGGAGAGGCGGAGGATTATCCTTCGGATTCAGCCGCCGGTCATGTGGCCGTAGAAGATCGAGACGCCGATCGCGATGAGGACGAGTCCGCCGCCGATCTCGGCGCGCTGGCCGAAGCGGACGCCGAGCGCCGGGCCGATGGAAAAGCCGAGCGCACTGATGAGGAAAGAAGTGAGGCCGATGGCGAGGGCGAGCCAGGCGCTGGTGCCTGCCAGCGCCATGGCGACGCCGACAGCGGCGGCGTCGATACTGGTGGCGATGGCGGTGACAATGGTGCCCAGGGCCGTATTGCGGCGGGGCAAGACGCTGTCACCCGAGTCCTCGTCAGGCTCGGCGCGCAGTCCTTCGCGGATCATGAGCGCGCCGATGGCGGCGAGCAGGACCAGGGCGATCCAGTGGTCGAAGGCCTCGGCATAGGCGGCGACGCTGTGGGCGAGCCACCAGCCGAGCAGGAACATCAGCCCTTCGCTCAGCCCGAAGACCGATCCGACGCGGACAGCCTGAAGCGCACTGTGCGTGCGCTGCTGGGCGCCGCGTGCGAGGGCGGCGGCGAAGGCGTCCGTCGACAAAGCGAGGCAGACAAGGGCGAGGGTCAGGATTTCATGCATCGCGGAGCGGGTTCCTCAGCAGGTCCGCTACGCGTTGTCATGAAATGGGCCGGGGCGCTAGAGGTTGGCGCGCAGCATCCAGGCAGTTTTTTCCGCGATGTCGGCGCGGCGTGTCATCAGGTCGACGGTGACAATGTCCTCGTTTTTCTCGGCGATCTTGAGGCCGATCTTGGCCGCCCGGCTGATCGCTTCATGGCCTTTGACAAGATTGGATATCATCGCGTCGGCATCCGGCACGCCATTGTCCGGCTTGATGGTTGCTTCTTCCAGCATTTCCGAGGAGGAGCCAGGCGCGAAATGGCCGAGGGCGCGGATGCGTTCTGCGATCTCGTCTAGCGCGGTCCACAGCTCTGTATACTGGGTCATGAACATGGCGTGCAGCGAGTTGAAGCGCGGGCCGGTGACGTTCCAGTGATAGCCATGCGTCTTGACGTAGAGGGCATAGGTTTCGCCCAGCAGGACGCGCAGCGCCCGGGCGGACGATTCACGGGATTTTTCGTTGAGGCCGATATCAATAGGCATGTCTGTCTCCTGTTTGTGTATGATCAATACGCAACAGGTGGGTATTCGATCCCTATGATACCAATCGATACGTAGTCGCACCACTATAGAAACAATCTATACCAAGGCGGCGCAGAAGCGCTGAATCCGGATGAGCGCTTCGCTCAGGGCCTCGGTTGAGGTGGCATAGGAAATCCGGAACGCCGGGGACATGCCGAACGCCGCGCCAAATACGACGGCGACCTTTTCCGTTTCCAGCAATTCCGTGGCGAAATCCTCATCTGTCCTGATCAGATTGCCGGACGGTGCCGTCTTGCCGATCACACCGGCGCAGGACGGGTAGACATAGAAGGCGCCCTCCGGCGTCGGGCAGTGCAGGCCGGCGCATGTATTGAGGCCGGCGACAACCATGTCGCGACGCTGCTGGTAGACAGCGCGGCGCTCGGCCATGAAATCTTGCGGGCCGTTGAGCGCTTCGAGGGCCGCATACTGGCTGATCGAGCAGGGATTGGACGTGGTCTGGCTGATCACCTTGCCCATCGCCTTGATCAGTTTCTCGGGGCCGGCGGCATAGCCGATGCGCCAGCCGGTCATGGCATAGGCCTTGGAGACGCCGTTCATGGTCAGTGTGCGGTCGTAGAGGGCGGGTTCGACCTGAGCGATCGTCCAATACTCGAAATCGTCATAGACGAGGTGTTCGTACATGTCGTCGGTGAGGATCCAGACATGCGGGTGGCGCAGCAGGACATCGGCGAGGCCGCGCAGTTCGGCCTTGGTATAGGCGGCGCCGGTCGGGTTCGACGGCGAGTTGAGGATGATCCACCGTGTGCGCGGCGTGATGACGGCTTCCAGCGCCTCGGGCGTCAGCTTGTAGTTCGAGTTCGGTCCGCAGGGTGCAATGACGGGTTCGCCGCCGGCCATGAGCACCATTTCCGGATAGGAGACCCAGTAGGGCGCGGGCACGATGACTTCGTCGCCCGGGTTCAGCGTGGCGAGGAGCGCATTATAGATGACCGGCTTGCCGCCGGGCGCGACATGGACCTGGGAGGGCTTGTAGGTCAGGCCGTTCTCGCGGGCGAACTTGGCGCAGATTGCCTCCTTCAGTTCCGGGATGCCGTCGGCGGGCGTGTACTTGGTCTTGCCGGCGCGGATAGCCTCGATGGCGGCGTCCTTGATATTGTCCGGCGTATCGAAATCCGGTTCGCCGGCGCCGAGGCCGATCACGTCATGCCCGGCGCGCTTGAGTTCCGCCGACTTGGTCGTGACGGCGATTGTGGCGGACGGCTTGACGCGCGCCAGGGCGTCGCTGAGGCGGATATCTGCGGACATTATCTGTGTATCCCGAAGTGGAGATTGCGCTGGTTGTGGAGGCTTGGCCTTAGTCTGCGCGGGCCATCGGGGCAAGCTTTTCCCCATTCCGGCGCCATGCGGCGGCAGGACGCAGGGCCTTGCCGCGTGAGCGCCGATTGCTGCGGAATTTTGCCAATTGCGTAAATTTTACCGGTTATCTTTGTCAGAATTTCAACCATGACTGCGAAAATGCAACATCGTCGACCCGGTTTCATGCCCGGTCCCGAGTTGTAAAGGAATGCCCGGAGGCCATGGTCTCATCGTCAAACGCCGCTTTCATGGAAAACCTGTGGAACATGATCGTCAGTCACGCCCGGAGCGGGGCGCATGATTTTGCGATCTGGACCGCTCGGCTCAGCGATGCGGAGCGGATCTTGGGCCTGTGCGTGTTTGCCCTGACCATCATGATCCTGATGATGAGGCCCACGAAGAAGCGCAAGGCACCGCGCGGGAAAGGCACGCAATTCGTGTTCGCCCTGGCGATTGTCATGATTTTCGGTTTTGGTGCCGGCTGGCTCTTTGAGGACAATGCCGGCGTGGGCGAATTCGTTTCGACGCTGTTCTAGGCCTCGCATCGGGCGGGCGCAGGCGCTATCTGTATGACCATGGAATCGCAGGACCATGACGCAACAGCGCTTCGCGGCGTCGACGTCATCAAGGACAATCTTAAACGGCTGCCCGGCCGGCCCGGAGTCTATCGCATGTTCGGCGATGGCGGCGAGGTCCTGTACGTGGGCAAGGCGCGCGACCTGAAGGCGCGCGTGTCGAACTATACGCGTCTGGGCGGGCATACGCAGCGGATCGCGCGGATGATCTCGATGACCCGGCGGATGGAATTCGTGGTCACCGAAAGCGAGACCGAGGCGCTGCTGCTGGAAGCCAGCCTGATCAAGAGCCTGAAGCCGCGCTTCAACGTGCTGCTGCGCGACGACAAGTCGTTTCCCTATATCCTGATCCGGCGCAACCATGAGGCGCCGCAGATCAAGAAATATCGCGGCGCCAAGCATAATGAGGGCGATTATTTCGGGCCGTTCGCCAGCGCCGGGGCAGTAATGCAGACGCTGGACACGCTGCAGAAGGCCTTCCTGCTGCGCACCTGCGAGGACAGCGTGTTCAATGCCCGCACGCGGCCCTGCATGCTGCACCAGATCAAGCGCTGTTCGGCGCCCTGCGTGGGGCTGATCTCCAAGGAAGACTATACCGAACTGGCCGATGAGGCAGCCGACTTCCTGCGCGGGAAGGGGGCCGACCTGCAGAAGCGTCTGGCGGCGGAAATGGATACCGCCGCCGAGGCGATGGAATTCGAGACGGCGGCGCGCCTGCGCGACCGGATACGGGCGCTGGCACATGTGCGCGCGACGCAGGACGTCAACCCGGACGGGCTGGAAGAGGCGGACGTGTTTGCCATCGCCATGGAAGGCGGCGTCTCCTGCGTGCAGGTGTTCTTCATCCGGGCAGGGCAGAACTGGGGCGCGACGGCGCACTATCCGCGCCATGACAGTGAGCAGACGATGGACGAAGTGCTCGCGGCCTTCCTGGTGCAATTCTATGACAAGCGCCCGCCGCCGAAGCTGATCCTGGTCAACGAGATGCCGGAACAGGCCAGCCTGATCGGCGAGGCGCTGGAACTGAAAGTTGACCGGAAGATCGAGATTCGTCGGCCCGAGCGCGGCTCCAAGCGTGATCTTGTCACCCATGCTGAACGCAATGCAGCCGAGGCGGTGACCCGCAAGCTGGCCGAGACGGCAAGCCAGGCGCGGCTGCTGGACGAGGTGGCGAAAGTGTTCGAGCTCGAGAGCGTGCCACAGCGGATCGAGATCTACGACAACTCGCACATCCAGGGAACGAACGCCGTGGGCGGCATGGTCGTGGCCGGCCCGGACGGGTTTATCAAGCAGGCCTATCGCAAGTTCAATATCAAGGACGAGACGATCGAGCCCGGCGACGATTACGGCATGATGCGCGAAGTGATGCGCCGCCGCTTTGCCCGTGGCCTGAAGGAAAAGGCGGTCGGCAATGACCGCAACTGGCCGGACCTGGTGCTGATCGATGGCGGCCTCGGGCAGCTGAACGCAGTGCTGGAAGCGCTGGCGGAACTGGGCCTCGGACCCGACGACGTGACGCTGGTGTCGATTGCCAAGGGCGTCGACCGCAATGCCGGGCGGGAACAGTTCTTCCGGCCAGGGCGGGCGCCGTTCAAGCTGCCGGAGACGGCGCCGGTGCTCTATTACCTGCAACGGTTGCGGGACGAGGCGCATCGCTGGGCGATCGGCGCACACCGGGCCAAGCGATCGGCCGATATCGTGCGTTCGCCGCTCGACGAGATCGAGGGCATTGGCCCGACGCGCAAAAAGGCGCTGCTGCAATATTTCGGCTCGGCGCGCGGCGTGTCGCGGGCGAAAGTGGCGGACCTGATGGCAGTCGAGGGCGTCAACGAGGCGCTGGCGGAACGCATCCACGGGCACTTCAATAGCGGCTAGGGCGGGTGTCGTGGCGCCGACATGACTGAATTATGGCCTTATACTGTTCGGCAAACCGGCGTGGCACGATTGGCATCCTGCCCGGAGAGAATTCGTTAACATCGACGAACCAATGTGCCGGCATGCCACATGGCAGGGCTTTCGGTGGCCCGGCATTGCAGCAACGGTCGAATATTGTCACATTAGCGTCATGAAACATACGGGCACCACCCTGAAACAGGAGATAGCCGACTTCGTGCGGGGCGTCTGGCTGCGCCCGCCAACGGCGCAGCAAGTGGCTGCGCTGTGCTGGCGGCGGGCGGGCGAAGGCCATGAAGTGCTGCTTGTGACGACGCGGGGGCGAGGCCAGTGGATGGTGCCGAAGGGCTGGCCGAAGATGGATACGCCGGACTCCGACATGGCCGGGGTGGAGGCCTATGAGGAGGCTGGCGTGCGCGGCAGCGTGAAACCGGAACCCGTTGGCAGCTTCCATTTCGAGAAGCGTATTGGCCCCGGGACGGTGATGGAATGTGAAGCGACGGTCTATGCACTGGAAGTCAGCAGGCTCGAGCCGGAATTTCCCGAGTCCGGCCAGCGCGAAGTGAAATGGTTTTCGCCTGGCGAAGCGGCGGCCAAGGTGGCATCGCCGGAACTAAGCGCCCTGTTGACCCGTTTCAAACCCTGAATACCGGACGCGAACCTACAAAATTCCTCCTGAAATCTGTCGCCGAATCCTGTCAGGCAGCGGAAAGCCGTGCTAACGCGCCCCCTTTATGCGGCCAAGGAAGACGGAAGCCCCATCGACATGCCCCAGACCAGCGGAATGAAACCGACCCTCGACAAGGACCTTTCGAAGGTCGGCCAGATCGAACACGCCTCCCATTCGGTCGGGCGGACGCTGCTGATGCCGGGCCTGGCCCTGGTTTTTATTGCGGTGTGCGCCGTGTTCGCGACAACCGTGACCGGAAGCGCACCCCAATCCTATATCATCGTCGTGGCCGCAGCCGTCGGGGCCTATATGGCGCTGAATATCGGCGCGAACGATGTTGCCAACAATGTCGGCCCGGCGGTCGGGTCGAAGGCGCTGTCGATGATGGGCGCGCTGGCGATTGCAGCCGTGTGCGAAAGTGCGGGCGCGCTGATCGCGGGCGGCGACGTGGTCGGTACCGTGTCGAAGGGGATCATTGATCCGGCAGGCCTCGCTGATTCCAGCACATTCATCCTGCTGATGATGTCAGCGCTGATTTCGGCTGCACTCTGGATCAACCTGGCGACTGTCGTGGGGGCGCCGGTATCGACGACGCACTCGATTGTCGGCGGCGTGGCCGGGGCAGGGATCGCGGCCGCCGGCATCGGGGCTGTCAACTGGCCAATGATGGGGCAGATCGTGGCGAGCTGGGTGATTTCGCCGGTGCTGGGCGGGATCGTTGCAGCGCTGTTCCTGGCCTTCATCAAAACCGCGATCATCTACCAGGACGACAAGATCGCGGCAGCACGGCGATGGGTGCCGCTCCTGGCGGCGATCATGGTGGGCGCCTTTGCGACCTATCTGGCGACCAAGGGCCTGAAACATGTCATGAAGATCGACCTGCAGACGGCAGGCATGATCGGGCTTGGGGTTGCGGTGTTGACCTGGCTGATCTCGAGCCCGCTGATCAAGCGCCAGTCGCAAGGCATGGAAAACCGCAACAAGTCGTTGCGCGAATTGTTCAAGCTGCCGCTGATCTTCTCGGCAGCGCTGCTCTCTTTCGCGCACGGCGCCAATGACGTGGCCAATGCGATCGGTCCGCTGGCGGCGATTGTCACAACCGCGCAGTCGGGCGCCGTGGCGGCCAAGGTTGGCATCCCGCTCTGGGTGATGGCGATCGGCGCGCTCGGCATCTCGTTCGGACTGGTCATGTTCGGGCCGAAACTGATCCGCATGGTCGGTGACCAGATCACCAAGCTCAATCCGATGCGGGCGTTCTGCGTCGCGCTGTCGGCGGCGATCACCGTGATTGTCGCGTCGGCGTTCGGCCTGCCGGTCAGCTCGACCCATATTGCCGTCGGCGCTGTGTTCGGCGTCGGATTCTTCCGCGAATGGTACACGGCGAATTCCCGGCGGCGGCGCGACTATATTGCCCGCAACCCGAGCAATCCTGATCGTGAGACGGCATCAACGAACGACCAGCCGCGCTATCGCCGGCTCGTGCGCCGTCACCATTTCATGACGATTATCGCCGCCTGGCTGGTCACCGTGCCCGCCGCGGGCGCGCTGTCGGCCGGGCTTTACCTCGTGTTCCAGGCGCTGGGCTGAGGGGTCCACTGCGTGGTGCAGTGCAGCACAAAAAAAGATGACGCCTCCGTCAACTTACGTATTTCCCCAATAAATACGGGGCGTAAGATGGCGAAAAGCGGAAAGGCTGTTTCACGGTGATCTGGTCCTTTTCAGCTTGAAAAGGAGGACATGATGAGAGTGAAACTGGTTTCGGGCCCACCGACGCAGGCCCGCACATTCAAGGAGCCTGGCGAGCTGGCGGACAAACTGTCGCCGCAGGATGTCGAAATCGTCCGCGAAATTTTCAAAACACCGCTGACCGGATCCTATAACTGGGACTACGAGGTCGCCAATTCGAAGATCCGCCGCCTTTACGAACTCGGAAAAAAATTCAACTGGGATGCCCAGATGGATGTCGATTGGGAGGTTGCGTTCGACAAGCGCGAAGGGCCATCGCAGGCTGGACTGAATCCCTTCCATGACCATCCAGTCTATCTCGCCATGAGCGAGGAGACGAAGAACGAGTATGCTTGGCGGTCCCTGGCGCAGGTTCTCTCGCAATTCCTGCACGGCGAGCAGGGCGCCATGATGGTCGCTTCCCAGCTTGTCAGTTGCGCACCAACCTATGACGCAAAACTGTATGCGGCCTCGCAGACGTTCGACGAGGCGCGGCATGTCGAAGTGTTCAACAAGTACCTGCGCGATCGCTGCAATGTCGAATATCCGGTCAATCCGAACCTGAAGCTCCTGCTCGACAAGATACTGACGGACGAACGCTGGGACCTGAAATTCATTGGTATGCAGATACTGATCGAAGGGTTGGCGCTGGCTGCGTTCCAAACGATGGCACACACGACGCGCGACCCGCTGCTGCGTCAGATACTGACGTTGGTGATGCGCGACGAGGGCCGCCATGTCGCCTTCGGTGTCAATTATCTCGAAGACTGGATCAAGGCGCTGCCGGAAGCCGAAATCGAGGAGCGTGCGCAGTTTGCCTATGAGGCCTGTGCCATCATGCGCGAACGCCTGTTCTCCACGATCGTCGAGGAAGAGTTTGGCTTCGACCGGGAAGAGGCCCGGCGGATGAGCATCGATTCCCAGAGCGGGCAGGCCTTCCGGAATTTCCTGTTCGAGCGGATGATCCCGAACCTGAAACGGGTCGGCCTGCTGACGGACAGCGTGAAGCCGAAATTCGAGGCGCTGGGCGTGCTGCACTACGAAAATGCCTCCACCGATGCCGAGATTGACTGGGCCTCGCTTGAGCGTCCGCTTGAGACCGGACCGATCCGGCAGGTTGCGGCGGAATAGGGCGGTCTGCCGACCAGCCTAAAATGGATATGGGGCGGCGCGGTGTCGTCGCCCCATTGCCCCGAAGGCCGGGCACTGGCACATGGGCGGAATGGATTTCAAATGGATACCGAATGCGCTGACGATCGCCCGCTGTGTGTTTGCGGGTCTTGTCCTTTGGGGAATTTGGAATGCGGAACTGGCGGGCCAGGCGGTGGCCGCCGCGATGCCGGAGACGCCGGCCGATGACGTGCTGCGCCATAGCGTCATGCAGCAGCTCTGGTACCAGTTCGCCCTGCTGGGGTTCCTGTCCGGTGCGCTGACGGATTTCCTCGATGGCTATTTTGCGCGGCGCCTGAACGCGCAAAGCCGGTTCGGTGTCTGGCTCGACCCAATTGCCGACAAGCTATTGGTCGGCGCGGCGCTGCTCGGCCTCGTCATGGTGCTGAAGACCTGGCTGATCTATATCCCCGCCGCCGCCATCATCGGGCGTGACGTGTTCATGACCTGGCTGCGCACGACGCCGGCCGGCAAGGCGGTGGTCGACCCGTCCAATCTCGCCAAATGGAAAACCGGCTTCGAGATGGCGGCGATCATCGGCCTGATGCTGCCGCTGGCCTTTGCCCCGGCCGACCTGGCACTGGATGCGGGCGGCACGACACCGCTGGTGTTCCGCGTCGGTTCGCTGTTGCTGGTGGGCATGCTGTGGATGGCCGCGGGGCTGTCGCTGCTGACGGGCTGGCGCTATATCCGCGCCGCCCGCGCCTGAGACCATTTGCGCGCATAAAAAGACGCCGGTCCTAGGGGGAAAAAGACCGGCGTCCAATTTGCTTCCTTGGCGCGCCGGACAAGGGGTGGGCCGGTTTGCCTCAAAAGGGATCATGCTCGAATGGCCGGGAGGGGAAGCAACCGACCATGTCCGAAAGGTAGGTCACGGGTCTTAATGCCGCGTTAACACCCAAGGCAGGATTGGGGCGGAAATTCCCCAACACGGTCTGCATTCCGCCTGTCATCGGCCTTATTCGGACCGGAAACCTAGGCAGATGAAACAGCGTGTTCCTGCCAAGATAAAATTTCTCGCGTTCGTCCTGGCCGCGCTGGCCTTTCTTTGCCTGCCGGCCCTGTTCGCCTTTGCCGGGGCGGATGAATTGCCGCGTACGGCGCGTTCGGATGCCGCCTATGCGCAAAATGCCCCGTCCTTGCGCGACGCGCTGAGGGCTGACGGGCTGGACCTGGGACAGCCGGTCTACATGCGCATCACCAAACAGCCCGCTGAATTGACGGCCTATGTGGCCGCGGCTGACGGCGCATACCATGCGTTCCGTACCTGGCCGGTGTGCAGCGTGTCCGGTGACCTCGGGCCCAAGGTCCGGGAAGGCGACGGGCAGGCGCCCGAAGGCTTCTATACGGTGACGCCCGCGGCGATGAACCCGGCATCGCGCTATCATCTCTCGTTCAACCTCGGTTTTCCGAACGCGCATGACCAAGCTCTGGGCCATACAGGCAGCTACCTGATGGTGCACGGTGCGTGCGTCTCGGTCGGCTGTTTCGCGATGACGGATGCGGGAATCGCGGAGATCTGGACCCTGATGCAGGCCGCCTTTGACGGCGGGCAGGCTTCGGTGCCGGTGCATATCTTCCCGTTTCCGATGACGCCGGAGAACCTGCAGCGCCATGCGGGCGAGGCACCGGCCGCATTCTGGCAGTCACTGGCACCGGCCTGGGACGCATTTGAGACGACGGCCCGCGTGCCCGTCATCTCGGCGCAGGGCGGGGTCTATATGGTGCGGGCCGCCCAATAGGGGCTCGCGCCCTGGTCGCCGTAGAGTTCAGCCAGACGTTGCCGCGTGCCGGACGTCGCACCGTCCGGCGGGCTGAGCGGGTCGACCCAGGCCGTTTCAGCGATTTCGCCGATCGATGTCGCCCGCGTCTCGTCCCATGTGCCGTGCGGAATGCGATAGAGCAGGACGTGGTCATTGCGGAAAACGGGATGGTTTGAATAGAAGCCGACGAGAAGGGGCGTGCCGGTCAGCCGGATGCCGCCTTCCTCGACCAGTTCGCGGCGCAAGGCCTCAATCGCCGGTTCACCGCGCTCGATGCCGCCGCCCGGCATGTACCAGCCTTTTACATAGGTGTGGCGCACGAGGAAAACCTGCCCGTCGGCGTTTTCAACAGCCGCGCGCACGCCCAGCGTCATCGGCCGGCGAAGGCGCGCATAGGACTGGAAAAGACGGGCGCGCAGGTTGGCCATGGCGCATGGTAACGTGTCGATTGAGGCTCGCCAATCGCCACAACGCGCGCTAAGGACGGGGCCAGAAACGAAACAGACCCTAAAAAAAGCGAGACGGTGTCATGATCCATCCCTCCCTGATTGCCATCGGCACGATCGTGCTGGTCTTCGGCATCCTGAACCTCATCGAATTCAAGCGTCTCGACTAGGGACGTACAGGCGCAATGCCAGACATTTCGCTGATCGCCGCCCTTGTCGGGGGGCTTGTCATCATGGCCTTCGCCGGGGATTTCCTCGTCAACGGGGCGGTTGCGCTGGCGCACCGTCTCGGCGTGTCGCCCCTGATTGCCGGCATTTTTATCGTTGGTTTCGGCACCTCGGCGCCGGAAATGATCGTATCGCTGGATGCCGCCCTGGAGGGCCGCGCCGGTCTCGCACTGGGCAATATTGTCGGCTCGAACATTGCCAATGTCTGTCTCGTCCTGGGCATTCCGGCGCTGATCTTCCCGTTCGTCGCCGGCGGTAGCGGGCAGGGCCGGGCGCTCGGCGCGATGCTGATCGCAACGGCGCTGTGGATCGGCCTGACGGCGATCATGCCGCTGCACGCGGGAATCGGCCTGCTTTTCGTCCTGATCCTGTTTGGCTATTGCGGGTACACGTTCCTTGCGGCGCGCCGGGCCGTGGCGCAGGGAATTGATCCTGGCGTGCCTCTCGACGAAACGCCCGGCATCACCGTCGGCCGGGCGCTGGCCTATGTGCCGCTGGGCATTGCCGGCCTGATCCTCGGCGCGCAGCTGATCATTGCAGGCGGCGTTGGCGTCGCCGAGTTCTACAATGTGCCGCAGGAATGGATCGGCCTGACCCTGCTCGCCGTCGGCACATCGATGCCGGAGATCGGCGCAAGTGTTGCGGCTGCCTTGCGCCGGCGCGGCGACGTGGCGATCGGCAATATCCTCGGGTCGAACGTGTTCAATATTCTGGGCGCCGGCGGGATCATCTCCTTCTTTGGTCCGCTCGGCGTGGCACCGACATTCCGCCAGTACGACCATTGGGCGATGGCGCTGGCTGCGGCCATCATCGCTGTACTCATCCTGACCAAGGCCCGGATCGGGCGCCTGGTCGGGATACTGCTCTTGTTGCTGTATGCGATCTATATTTACGGGCTGATCAACGGCTTCAATATTTTGGGCCTGTTCCAGCCGGCAGGCACATGACGCCCGGCGCGGCGCTTGTCACCGGCGCGGGTGCGCGGCTGGGCAAGGCGATGGCTGAAGCGCTGGGGCAGGACGGCTGGGCCGTGGCCGTCCATTACCGGTCCTCGAAGGACGGCGCCGAAGCGACCAAGGCGGCGATTGAAGCAGCCGGTGGCCGCGCAGCGCTGATGCAGGCTGACCTGTCCAATGAAACGGAAACGGCGGGACTGTTGGCACGCGCCAGCGAGGCGCTGGGCCAGCCAGTCAGCCTGCTGGTCAATTCCGCGTCCGTGTTCGCCGATGACGGCGCGGCTGGCCATACGCGCGAGGACTGGGACACGCATTTCGAGACCAACCTGCGCGCGCCGGTACATCTGGCGCAGCAGATGGCCAACGGCCTGTCCGCCAGAGAGAAGGGGCTGATCGTCAACCTGATCGACCAGCGCGTCTGGAAACTCACGCCGGAATTCTTCACCTATACATTGTCCAAGGCGGCGCTCTGGCAGGCGACGCAGACCCTGGCACAGGCGCTGGCACCGAATGTGAGGGTCAATGCGATCGGGCCGGGACCAACGCTGAAGAGCATTCACCAGACCGAAGCGACATTCGCCGCCGAAACACGCGCGACGCTGACGGGCGAAGGGTCGAGCCCGGAAGAGATCGTGCTTGCGCTGCGCTATTTCATCGCCGCCTCCAGCGTGACCGGCCAGATGATAGCGGCGGACGGCGGCCAGCACCTGATGTGGCAGACGCCTGACACACAGGTCTGAGATGGCCTGAAAAACACAAGCTGAACCCGAAGGTGGAGCATGAATTTTTCGTCCGACACGTCTGCGCCCGTCCATCCGAATGTGCTGGCCGCGATTGCCCGCGTGAATTCCGGCATGGAGCCGAGCTATGGCGCAGACAGTGTGACGGCGCGGGTGCGCCTCCTGCTGAAAGACGTGTTCGAGACAGATGATTTCGATGTCTGGATGACGGCGTCCGGCACGGCGTCCAACGCATTGGCGCTGTCCTGCTTCTGCCCGCCGACGGGCGCCATTCTTTGTCATGAAGAAGCGCATATCCAGCGCGATGAGCGCGGCGCGCCAGAGTTCTTTTCTGGCGGCGGCAAGCTGTCGCTCCTTCCGGGAAAGGGGGCCAGGATTGACGAGGCGGCCTTGCGCGAGGCCCTTGCGGCGATCCAGCCGGGATTCGTGCACGAGACGCCGGCGCAGGTCCTGTCGCTGACCAATCTCTCCGAATGCGGCCTTGCCTATAGCGTGGACGAGGTTCGCCGCTTCGCGGCGCTGGCGCATGGGCACGGGCTGGCTGTGCACTTGGATGGCGCGCGTCTGGCGAACGCGCTGGTGAAGACCGGAGCAAGCCCGGCAGAGATGAGCTGGAAAGCCGGAGTCGACGTGCTGACACTCGGCCTGACCAAGACGGGCGCGATGGGCTGTGAGCTTGTTATCCTGTTCGGCAAGGCGCGGGAAAAATGGGGGGAATTGCAGGCGCGGGCGAAACGCTCTGGCCACATGCCGCCCAAGATGCGCTTCCTGGCGGCGCAGGCTGAAGCGATGCTGGATGGTGGCCTGTGGCTGGATCTCGCCGCGCGGGCCAATGCGAAGGCGACGCGGCTGGCAGCGGCGCTGATCGCGCAGCCGGGCGTGCACCTTGCCTACAAGCCGGACGGGAACGAGGTATTCGTGCGCCTGCCGGAGGGGCTGGCCGAGCGCCTCACCGCAGCAGGGGCAAAGTTCTATCCCTGGCCAGGGGGCTGCCACCGGTTCGTGTGTTCATGGTCAACGACCGACGACGACATCGCGGCGGTCGAAATTGCGATGGGCTGACCCGGTCAGGAGCTAAGGGCGCCGCCGAGCCAGGACTGCAGGTATTCGATTGTCGCCTGGGTGTCGATCGGCGCTTCGTCGGCGCCGCCGAGCAGTGTCTGGTGGATCGAGATGAACAGGAGCGGCGCCATCGCGGCGAAAGCGGCAGCGCGCAGCGCGTCTCGGGTTCGCGGGGCGCCCGGCGTGCCCTTCAGCTTGGCAATGATCGATTCAAGGCCCGGTTCGAGCAGGAATTTCAGATAGGCCCGTCCGGCGACTTCGTCTGCGATGCCTTCGATCAGGCCGAAGGCGTGGGCGCGAGTGAACTGGCCATACTGCATGCCGGTATCCGCGACGCGGTAGTATTCCTCAAGCGCTTCGGTCGGGTTGGTGGCAGGATGGGCGATCAGGTCCCAGATCCATGTGCCACGGTTTCCCATGTTCTCGAGGATCGCCGAAACGACGCCCTGGCGGTCGTCGAAATAGTGGCGGAGGGTCGGCTCGGACGCCTGGGCCGCGATGGCGAACTGGCGCAATGACGGGCGGTGCAGGTCTGCGGTAAGCGCAAAATCCGTCAGCGCATCGACAAGCGCCAGACGTTTTTGTTCGAAATCATGATTGCGCGCCCCTACCGGTCTCGGCATGGTCAACTCCCGGGTGAAATGGATGGCCCCCCAACAAGAACCATTCTCAATTCATTCATACGGCTTTTGCCCTATCTGGCAACCTATAATATTTACTACAGTTTAGCCAATTTTTCCGAGGAGGTGACGCACGGATTTTGTCGCCGCAGGCGGAAAAAACTCAACTCCTTTGGGTATCCCGGTAAAATGCTATGGGTGCCCGACTCGCCGGAATCGCCTTGCAGGAGGTCGTCTGGGACCCGATTTTCGCGATCATTCCGAGATTGCTTCGCCGAGCCAGGTCTGGAGCAGCGCGATAGTCGCCTGGTTATCGACCGGCGCTTCCTCTGCGCCGCCGAGGAGTGTCTGATGTATTCCCATGAGGATAAGGGGCGACAGGATCGCGAAGGCGGCCGCGCGCAGCTCCAACGCGGACTTCGGAGAACCGGGTGTCGCGGCCAATTTCTCGGTGATCGTGGAGAGGGCTGGCTCCAGCATGTATTTGAGGTAGGCCTTGCCCGCAGTGCCGTCGGCGATCCCTTCGATCAGCCCGAACGCATGAGCACGCATGTACAATTCGAACTGGGGCCCTGGAGTTGCGATAAGGTAATAGTCTTTGACCGCGCTTGAAATGCTGTCGGATGGTGCTGCGATGCCATCACGGATTGAGCGTCCGATCTTGCCCATATGTGCAAGGATGGCGACGACGACGCCCTTCCGATCCTTGAAATAGTGGCGGAGCGTGGGTTCCGACGTGTCGACCGCTTTAGCGAACTGGCGCAGCGATGGACGGCGAAGTTCCGCTGTGACAGCAAAACGGGTCAACGCTTCAACGAGCGCGTTGCGCTTCTGTTCAAAATCGTGGTTGCGTACCCCTTCAGGTCGCGCCATGTCCAGCTCCCGATAGAGCTGGGTGACCCCCCGATCAAATCCCGGCCTCAGGTTAACCATACGGTTTTTCTCCCCACTTGCAAACCAGAATAGGCACTACAGATCAGCCGTTTCCCCACAGGCGATGGCACCCGGACTTCGGCAGGGTCGGCGGCGCAGGTTCCACACTTTTTTGGAGCAGGCGCGGAAAATTCGCCTGCTGCCATCCTGTTGCGTGTTGCGGTTGCGTCTGGACCCGGCCGCCGGTGCGCGGCAAGACTGGACGGGAACAAAGGGGATTCGATCATGACGACACTCTTCCGCGCGGGCCTGATCGGCGCGCTCCTGGCGACCTCGACACTGGCAGGCTGTGCCTCGACCTATTACGGCGCGATGGAGCAGATCGGATTCGAGAAACGTGACCTGCTGGTGCAGCGTGTGACCGATGCCGCCGTCAGCCAGGAGAATGCGAAGGTCGAGTTCGCGAATGCGCTCGAGGCCTTCCGGGCGGTGGTCAGTGTCGATGGGGGCGAGCTGGAGGCGACCTATGACACCCTGTCTGACACCTATGACCGGTCAGAGGACAAGGCGGACAAGGTGCGCGCCCGCATCAAGGAAGTGAAGGGCGTTGCGCGCGACCTGTTCCGGGAATGGAATGCCGAATTGGCCGAGTATTCCGATGCGAGCCTCAGGCGTTCGTCGGCCCAACAACTCGCGGCGACCGAAGCGCGCTATGACACGCTGGTCGCCAAGATGGACAAGGCGGCCGCCTCGATGGACCCGGTGCTGGCCGTGTTCCATGACCGCGTCCTGTACCTGAAGCACAACCTGAACGCCCGCGCGATTGCCTCGCTGGGCGCCGGGACGGCAGACCTTGAAGCCGATGTGGCCGACCTGATTGCCGAGATGGAGCGGGCCATTGCCGAGGCGGATGCCTTCATCGCCGAAATGCGCGCCGGCAGCTGAGGCGGGCCCATGCAGATCGTTCCCGGTGATCTCGAGGATGCGCGGGTGCTGGACCTGGTGCGGGTGCACCTCGACGGCATGCATGCGAACTCGCCGCCGGGCAATGTGTTCGCCCTCGACCTGTCAGGCCTGAAATCGCCTGGCCTGAGTTTTTATACAGCCTGGGACGGCGAGATGCTGCTTGGCATGGGCGCGTTGAAGGCGCTGGGCGATGGAGGCGGTGAGATCAAGTCGATGCGGACCGATGCAGCGCATCTGCGCAAGGGTGTCGCCGCACGCCTGCTGGAGCACATCATCGCTGAGGCGCGGGCGCGGACCTATCACCGTCTCAGTCTTGAGACAGGTAGTGGTCCGGCCTTCGATGCGGCGCTGACTCTCTACCGGCGTTATGGTTTCGTTGAGGGCGGCGCGTTTGGCGACTATGAGAAAAGCGACTTCAACCAGTTCTTCCACCTTGTCCTGTAAAGGCCGCCGCCATGACTGAGCTGAGAACATTCTATCCCGAAATCGAGGCCTATGAGTCCGGGTATCTCGATGTCGTTGATGGCCACACAATCTATTGGGAGCGGTCAGGCACCCGGGGCGCGAAACCTGTCGTGTTCCTGCATGGCGGGCCGGGCGGGGGCTTTTCGCCCAGTCACCGGCGGCTGTTCGATCCGAAGCTCTATGACGTGATGCTGTTCGACCAGCGTGGTTGCGGCAAGTCCACGCCACACGCCTCGATCGACGCGAACACGACCTGGCACCTGGTGGCCGATATCGAGCGCCTGCGCGAGATGATGGGTGTGGACCAGTGGCAGGTGTTCGGCGGCTCGTGGGGCTCGACGCTGGCGCTGGCCTATGCCGAGGCGCATCCCGAACGCGTGAGCGAACTGGTGTTGCGCGGCATCTATCTTCTGACCAGGGCCGAGATGGACTGGTATTACCAGTTCGGTGTGTCGGAACTCTTCCCGGACAAGTGGGAGCGCTTCCTCGCGCCGATCCCCGAGGCCGAGCGCGGTGACATGATGGCGGCCTATCGCAGACGCCTGACGAGCGATGATCGGGCGGTACAGATCGAAGCGGCGCTGGCGTGGAGCCAGTGGGAAGGCCAGACGATCACGCTGTTGCCTGAGCCGTCGACCAGTGACGTGTTCGGCGAGGATGAGTTCGCGCTCGCCTTCGCGCGGATCGAGAACCATTATTTTACCCACAAGGGCTGGCTGGACGAGAACCAGCTGCTGCGCGATGCGTCGCGCCTGAAGGATATTCCGGGTACGATTGTTCATGGCCGTTATGACATGCCGTGCCCGGCGCGGTTTGCCTGGGCGCTGCACAAGGCCTGGCCGAAGGCGGACTTCCACCTGATCGAAGGGGCAGGCCACGCCTTTTCCGAACCCGGCATCCTCGACCAGCTGATCCGTGCAACCGACAGGTATGCTGGGAAGGGTAAGACCTAAGGATTGGTCCCCTCGGCGATGATCAGCCGCGAATTTGCATTGGCCGTGCGCTTGGCAATGACCGCCTGGTACGCCGGCGCGTTGTAAAAAGCTTCGGCTGCCTCGAAGCTTGGAAACTCGATCACGACCATACGACCTTTGGGCGCAGCCCCCTCGGGTGTCGTGGTCTTTCCACCGCGCACGATGTAAGCGCCGCCGAAGCGCGCGACCATGGGGGTCACGACCGCGAGGTATTCCTTGTAGGGTTCGGGGTTTGTGACTTCGACCTCCGCAAGGATGTAGCCTTTGGCCACTGACGCCGATGGGGCGGCAACCGGCGTTCCGGCGCACGCTGCCACAAACATAACCGTTCCGACTATAAGGCCGGTATTCAGCGATCTCCGTAATGTCATGTTGTCCCCCACTCGACTGTTTACTTTGTCGGGGATGCGAGGAGGGCACAAGCGTTTGTGCGTCTCCTGAAAATATATGACCAGACGGCCTGTAAGCCGGGTTCTGTTCCCCGTGCCCTCTCGGGACATCGGTTCGGCAACCATTCCTCTGCGACAGGCCTCACAGCCTGCCTCTCGCGACACACCCGGGGCGCGGGCTGAAGACATCCCATATGCGCCCCCTACTTGGTCTTGCTCCAGGCGGGGTTTACCTTGCCGGGACTGTTACCAGCCCCGCGGTGGGCTCTTACCCCACCCTTTCACCCTTACCTCCTGCCGAAGCGGGAGGCGGTCTGCTCTCTGTGGCACTTTCCCTCGGCTCGCGCCGGGCGGACATTATCCGCCGCCTTGTCTCCCTGGAGCCCGGACTTTCCTCCAATGGCAGGTTACCCCACCACCAGCGATTGCCCGGCCGTCTGGTCATTGGATTACATATAGCGCACACTGGCGCTGGCACAAAGCCTGATCGATTCCTCCCGGAGGCTGTATGCGCAACCTGATCAACCGACTGCCGGTGCCGCAGATCATCAAGCATTGGCTGCTGATCCCTCTATGGGATGCCATGGTGCGCCTGTCGAAGCCCGAAGTGAGGATCGTCACAGGCGGCATTTCCTTCTATGCGCTGTTCTCAATCTTCCCGCTGATCTACCTGACGGTGACCCTGCTGTTCGCGCTGCTACCGGCCGATATCAGCCGACAGTTGTCCGACACGATCGACCAGGTTCTGGTGTCTGCCGTGGCGCCCTTGTCGAAGGCAGACCTTGATACGATCCGCGGGGCGACCAAGCGCAGCCTGACCCTGCAGGCTCTGGGCGCGTTCATCGTGGTGTTCTACACGGCCAGTTCCGGCGCGAAGGCGGCGATCACCGGCATCCGCATGGTTACAGGCAGCGAACGGCGCAGCAAGATCATAAGGTTCAATGGCGTGTCGATCCTGATGACGGCGCTGCTGATCCTGCTGGTCTGGATTCTTGGCGCGCTGCAATTGATGGCCTCGTTCATCACCGAGCATCAGGGCTTTGTGGCGTTTGATGTCGCCCAGCGCCTGTCCGATATTGCGTCCCAGCTCTGGCTCGGGAAGGGCATTGCCTGCTTTGCGTTCTTCTACATGATCATTGCGCTGTCGCTGCATGGGCGCATCCGGGGCCACCGGGCCAAGGCGGCGGGGGCGGCCGCGGGGGCGCTGGCGTGGATGGGGGCGACATGGGCGTTCCACATCTATCTCAAGTTCTCGCCGCTCGACTCATTCTATGGCGCGCTCGCCTCGGTCATTCTCGGATTCATCTGGCTGTCGGTATCGGTCGCGTCGCTCCTGCTTGGCGCGGCGCTGGCTGCAGAATGGGCCAGTCGTATACCCGAGGAGGGGCTCGCCTCGGAAGAGGATGACGCGGACACCGACGTATTGGCCTAGACGTCCAGCCCTTATCGTCCGCTTAGGTCCCGCACGCTTCGGATCAGGTGGCGTGTCTGGAAATCTGCCTCACCTGAGAGGTGGCCGGGACGCCAGCGACGCTGGAAAGCCAGCACTGTCAGTCCGGTCGCATCATCGTAGGTGCCTGTAACGGACAAGCCATACCCGATGGCCGTCAGGTCTTCCTGCAGGCTGCTGACCGCTTCGCCACGGTCACCGGCGCGCAAGGGGGTGTCCGATTCCTGATTGTTTGCGGCAGTCGGCCAGAGGCCGATGCCCGACGCCGCCAGGCGCGCCCACGGGAAATGTTCGCCCGGATCGGTCTTGCGGGCCGGGGCAATGTCGGAATGGGCCACGATGCGGGCCTGGGGGATACCATGATTGGCAAGGATGCTGTGACAGAGGGTAATGACGGCGTCGATCTGGGCGTCCGGGTACGGGGGAAGGCTGCCAACAGCCAGGGGCACGTCATGGCCACCATTGACGATTTCCACGCCGATGGAGCGCGAGTTCAGGTCGTTGTCGCCCTGCCAGCTGGAGACACCGGCGTGCCAGGCGCGCTTGTCCTCACCCACGAGCTGGGTGATGCGGCCATCCTCCCAGACCATGTAATGGGCCGAGACTTCCGATGCCGGATCGCGCATGCGGGCGAGGGCTGCATCGGCGCTGTCCATGCCGGTATAGTGCAGGACCAGCATGTCGACCGCGTGCTTGCGGTCGTTGAAATTTGGGCTGGGTGCAAGATCGACCTGCATCAGCTGTCTCCGGGGCCGATCTTCTTGCCGAGGGCCGCCTCGGGCATGCGATAGTTCGGCCGGACGGCTATCACGAACACGCCGGTCAGCGAGATCACCGAGCCGAGTACGAGCCGCGCGGTGATCGGCTCGTTGAGCAGGACGATCCCGAAGATGACGCCCCAGATCGGGGTCATCAATGTGAGCGGTGACAATAGCGAGACGTCATATTTCTTGATCAGCGTGTAGAAGGCGCCGTGTCCGAAGATCGACACGCCGACAATCGCGAACAGGCTGGCGAGCCAGACCGGCCAGCCGCCAGCGAGGTAGCGCTCCAGCTGGTTGTTTTCGAACAGGCCGGAGACGATGAACAGGGGCAGGAAGCTGAACAGGCCGACCCAGGCCTGCATCTGCATCCCGCTGATCGGCGACATGCGCTTCATCAGGATGCCGCCGGCTGAACCGATAAAGGCCGAAGCGACGATATAGAGCAGGCCGACCGAAACGCCGAAACTGCCCGGGTCGACCGCGATCAGAACCACACCAGCAAAGGCGAGCATGATGCCCAGCCCGCGGCGCCAGCCAATGGTTTCACCCAGGAAGGCCATGCTCATCAGCGTCGAGATCGGTACGCCGAGCTGGCCGGTGACGGCAGCGGCCGAGGCTTCGGCTTGCTGCAAGCCCATGAACAGGAGGGCGAAATTCAGGGAGCCGATCAGCAACGCGATGATGAACAGCATTTTGAGATCGGCGGGTTTCGGCTTCAGGAACGGAATCAGGAATAGCGCCACACCGGTAAAACGCACGGCGGCAAAGAACAGGGGCGGCACGCCGACATCCGCGACGACCCAGCGGGTCAGAACAATGTTGAGTCCCCAGACGAGGCAGACGGCAAACAGGAGCAGGAAATCACGAAAAGCCATGCCAGCCCGTTATCAGGCTTTGGCGGCGAAGGGCAGGGGGTTTAGCCCTGCCTTCGCGCAACGTCAGACGCCCAGCCGGTTGATTGGAATCTTGAGATAAACCTGCCCGTCGTCTTCCGGCGGGGGCATCGCGCCGCCGCGGATATTGACCTGGAGGGATGGCAGGATCAGGCGCGGGGCACCCAGCGTCGCGTCACGGGATTTGCGCATGGTCACGAAAGCGTCTTCGCCGACACCTTCATGGACATGGACGTTCGCCGCGCGTTGTTCGGAGACCGTGGTTTCCCAAGCCGGATGGTCGCGCCCCGCAGGCAGGTAGTCATGGCCGACAAAGATGCGGGTTTCCGTTGGCAGGTCGAGGATACGGTGGATCGAGCGGTAGAGCGTCGCCGCATCGCCGCCCGGAAAGTCGGCCCGGGCTGTGCCATAGTCCGGCATGAAAAGCGTGTCGCCGACAAAGGCGGCATCATTGATGACATAGGTGACACAGGCGGGTGTGTGTCCCGGCGTGTGCATGACCTTCACGGTCAGCTCGCCAAGCGGGAACGACTCACCATCCTTGAACAGGGAATCGAAGGCGCCGCCATTCGGGCAGACATCTGTTGCGTGGAACATGGACGAAAAGACCCGCTGCACTTCGGTGATGCGGGCACCGATGCCGACTCTGGCGCCAGTGACTTCGTGGATGTGGTGGGTGGCCGAGAGATGGTCGGCATGGGCGTGCGTGTCGAGCGCCCAGACGACCTTGAGGCCGAGATCGCGCGCTGTATCCAGGATCGCATCTACGGACGCCGTCGTGAGGCGCGCGGCATGCGGTTCATAGTAGAGCACGGGATCGATGATCGCCGCTTCACGGGTTGCCGGATCCCACACGAGATAGGTCACCGTCGATGTCTTGTCGTCGAAGAAGGCTTTGATCTGGGGCATGGGAGATTCCTTTCCCTCTTCATATATTAGAGATTGCTAATTTAACAAGACATAATATATTAACCTCATGATTGCTTCACTTCTCGACCCCGACCAGTTCAAGAACAAGGCTTCCGAAGCGGCGGGCCTGCTGCGCAGCATGGCCAATCCACACCGGCTGATGATCCTCTGCCGCCTTGGCGACACGGAAATGTCGGTCGGCGAATTGCGCGAGGGTACCGCCCTGTCGCAATCCTCGCTGTCACAGCATCTTGGCGTGCTACGTCAGGAAGGCCTCGTGCGCACGCGCCGGCAGGGCCAGTCTATTTTCTATTCGATTGCCGACCCGGCGGCGAACCGCGTGATCACGACGCTGGCGGCGATCTATTGCCCGGAACTCCTGGCCGAGGCGCAAGAAGCGGCCGGGTCGAAGGATTGTTTTGCGGCATGTCCATTTGTTCTGGATGGCGACACGGCCAGCGCAGCGCGGGCAGGGCGCAAGTCGCCCAAGCCATGGACACGCCCGACAAAAAGGTCCGGGAAATGATGGAACTCACACCTCTTGTGATTCTTGCTGCGATTGCGAGCGGGGCGATCATAGGCGTGTTTCTTGGAACGTTTGGCGGCGGCGGTTCGGTTTTGGCCGCGCCGCTCCTGCTCTATGTTGTCGGTGTCACGGACCCGCACATGGCGATTGGTACATCGGCGGCCGCAGTGGCCGCCATCGCGCTGTTCAGCCTGATCGGGCACTGGCGCGGCGGCACAGTGAAATGGCCGTGCGCGATTGTTTTTGCCCTGTCCGGCTTTGCCGGGTCGATCATCGGGTCGACGATCGCAAAACAGATTGATGGCAGCCAGCTATTGCTGGCCTTTTCCATCGCCATGGCCGCCATCGCGCTGTCAATGTTCCGCAAGCCGGCTTTTGCGGGAGACCCGGATGTGCACCTGACGCCATCGATCACGATGCGCATCGCGCCGCTAGGCCTCGTCGTGGGCATGGCCGCCGGTTTCTTCGGCATTGGCGGCGGATTCCTGATCGTGCCAGGCCTGATGCTGGCGGCCGGAATGACGATGTCGAACGCCACCGCCTCTTCGCTCGTGTCGGTCGCCCTGTTCGGTGCCGCGACGTCGGCCAATTATGCCTTGTCCGGCATGGTCGATGGGCGGCTTGTCGTGCTCCTGCTGGTTGGCGGTGCGGCGGGCGGCCTGGTCGGCATCGCGATTTCCCGTGCGCTGTCGGGCAGGGTTCGTGTGGCGCGGTCGGCCTTCGCCGTGATGATCCTCGTCGTTGCGGCCTATGTCGCATGGAACGCCGTGGGTGCCCTGACCGTTCATCCTGCGTAAATGGCGCGCCAGGCAGTCGGACTGAACAAGCTTGCTGAACTCTTGCCTTGGGGCTGATATAGGTCAGAGTTGATGATGGATGCCAGCGGGTGGGTGGCACGAACAAGAACAGGGAGACGTGGGATGGGATTGATCTGGTGGATTTTACCAGCCGTGGCAGGCGTGATTGGCCTGATGCTGCTGTTTGCCGGCTTCGGGAAGCTCGCGAAACTGAAACCGGTCTCCGGTGGCTCGCGCCTGTTGTTTGGCGTCGGATTCCTGGGGCTAGCCGGGATCGTGGCGTTTGCGGGCCTCAACCTGCAAACCTACAAACGCCTGACCTTTGAGCGCGACGTCGCGCACATCAAGTTCGCCGCCGTGGACGGTTCACCTGGCACCTACCATGTTGATGTAACCTTCTCGGACGGCCAGAAACTGCTGGAGGCGACAGGCGCGCAGCCGATCCTGCGCGGCGACCAGTTCGAGATCGGCGCCCAGGTCATCAAGTTCCTGCCAGTCGCCAACATGCTCGGCTATGATTCGATCTACCGGCTGGAATATCTCGAAGGCCGCGATGCGCGCCGGTTCTCCTCTGACGCGGTAACCGACGCCCAGACCAATGGCATTGCGCTGTCGCAGAACCCGGGGCTCGACGTGCACGCGCTGGCCGAAAAGGAAGGCAAGCGTTTCGGCATTGATGCGCAATATGGCTCGGCCACGTACCAGCCCATGGGTGACGGCTTCGAATATGATGTCAACATCACGCAGGACGCGCTTGTCGCCCGGCCAACCGAGGCCACGAAGACCCTGATCCAGAAGGGCGCCTATCCGGGCTTCCAGTCGACGAACGGTGGCCAGAAATGAACCCCTGGGAACGCTATGTTGTGCCGAACCTGATCGCGTGTGCCTGTGGCTCCAAGCCGATCATGAAGCAGCGGGAGAAAGTTGTTCCGAAGGCGGAGGGCCGCGTGCTGGAACTCGGCTGCGGGTCGGGCACGAATTTCGCCATGTATGATGCGGGCAAGGTCGATCGCCTGTTTGCGCTCGAGCCTTCTCCCGGCATGCTGGTCAAGGCGCGCCGCGAGGCGGGTACGCTCGGCTTCGGCAACCAGATCGAATTCCTCGAGGCAGGCGCCGAAGCCATTCCGCTGGACGACGATTCCATCGACACGGCGGTGATCACGTTCGTGCTGTGCACGATCCCGGACTGGAAGTCGGCACTGGCCGAGACGCGGCGCGTGTTGAAGCCCGGCGGGCGGGTCCTGTTTTCCGAACACGGACTGGCGCCGGATCAAGGCGTCGCCAAATGGCAGCGCCGGATCGAACCGGTCTGGAAACCCCTGGCCGGGGGCTGCCACCTGACCCGTGACGTGGCGGCGATGTTCACGGAAGCCGGTTTCACGCTGGAAGATGCCGAAACCATGTACCTGCCATCGACACCACGCGTGGCGGGCTTTGTCAGCTGGGGCGCCGCCCGCGCGGCCTGACGAACATGCGGACACCGCCCTACCTGCCTTATCTCGCAGGACCGCCAAGCCTTGCGCCCGGCCTGAAGCCGATCGATCCAGGCATGTGGCTGGCACCAGATTCCGAAGCAACGGCCTGGCTGCCCGAAAAGACCGTCCTGATGCGCACGCATCGCGCGCAGGTATTTGCCGATACCGGTATTCCGGATGCCATCGGCGAGACAGCAGACGCCGTCTTGGCCGTCGCAGGCCCCGGCGCGCCGGACTGGCGCAGCCCGCTCGAACAGGCTGCCGCGCGTGTCTCCGATGATCTTTGTCTCCTCCTGCCGGACGACGCGGGCCGATGGGTGCTGCGGGCGGCCAGCCTGGTCGCGCCGACCTTCTGGTCGCTGGCGGACAAGATCGGCCAGCCGCTGGCCGGATTGCACACAACGGTGCCTGGTGCCAATCCGGGCCTCGTCGCGCGCATTTCGCGCATGTTTGACGGCCTTGCTGCCGGGACGGTGCTGGAACGGTTCAACTGGACTGTCCAGGCGGGCCCTGAGCGCTTCACGCCGAGCAGCGAACCGCTGAAGGCGATGGCGCGGGCGGCGCCGGACGCGGCCGCGCTGGACTTGCTGCATTTCCGGGTCGAACGCCAGACGATCTCGAAACTGCCGGAGACGGGCGCCGTCGTGTTCACGATCCGCACCTGTATCGACCCGTTGGCTGCCGCCTTGCCGGACGCCGGTCATGTCCGCGCGTTCGAGGCGGCATGGAGCGGCATCGACCCTGCGCTGCGCGACTACAAGGGCTGGCCTGCCTATGAGCGGCTGGTGCGCGCGGCCTTGGCTGAGCTTGCCTGAGGCCCGCCCGGGTGGACGAATGGCGCGGCGCCGCCTAGATCAGGCCCGGACACGGACACACCGGAGACCGACATGAATTACTGGCTGATGAAATCCGAACCCGATGCCTGGAGCTGGGAGCAGCAGAAGGCGAAAGGCAAGGCGGGCGAGGAATGGTCCGGCATTCGCAACTACACGGCGCGCAATTTCATGCGCGACATGAAGCTGGGCGACCAGGTGTTCTTCTACCATTCCAACAAGGGGCTGGAAGTGGTTGGCATTTGCGAAGTCAGCGCGCTCAGCGCGCCGGATTCGACGACCGATGAGCCTCGCTGGGACTGCGTGCACATCCGCGCGCTTGCCGACATGCCCAAGCCGGTGACGCTGAAAGACGTCAAGGCCAATCCGAAGCTGGCCGAGATGAGCCTGGTCAAATCCTTCCGCCTGTCGGTCCAGCCTGTACTGGCGTCTGAGTGGAAGGAAGTGTGCCGGATGGGCGGGATCGACCCGAAGACGCTGAAGCCAGCCTGATTGTGTCAGGGAGGCTCATCCTGAGTGAAGCCGAAGGACGAACGCTCGGATCGGTCTAGGCGCAGGCGAGGTCCATCGCAGCCTCGCAATGGATGCGGGCGGTGTCGTAGACGGGCAGGGGGCTGTTGGCCGCGTTCAGGACAAGCCCGATTTCCGTACAGCCGAGGATCACGCTGTCGGCGCCGCGCGCGGCGAGCGCCTGCGTGATCTCGATATATCGGCGCGTCGTTTCCGGCGTGACGATGCCCTTCACGAGATCGTCGAAAATGATGCGGTGAATATCATCTCGCTCGGCCGGTTCGGGCACCATGGGCGGCGCGCCGAACGCGTTGGCGAGATAGTCCGGATAGAAGGGCTCTTCCATCGTGTAGCGGGTGCCGAGCAGGGCCGGGGCCCGGCGCCCGTCGGCGCTGAGGCGGGCGGCGGTGGTGTCGATGATGTGCAGGAAAGGAACCGTCAGGGCCTGCTGCAGGGGCGCGGCCACCTTGTGCATCGTATTCGTGGCGAGCAGGACCAGTCCGGCGCCTGCCTGTTCCAGTCGCTTGCCGGCTTCGGCAAGTTCGCGGCCTGCTTCATCCCAGGCGCCGGACTGTTGCAGCGCCTGCACATGACCGAAATCGAGCGCGTCGATCATCACGCGGGCGCTGGCATTGCCGCCTGATCGGGCGCGCGCGAGTTCGCATAGCGTTTCGTAATAGATGACCGTCGAGGCCGGGCCCATACCGCCGATGATGCCGATCGTTTTCATCCGCGATTGCCTTCCTCGAAGCTGGCGAGCGTCCATTCGGCAAATTGCGACAGGTCACCGCCCTTGAACAGGAAGCCTGCCACGCCGGCAGCGCGGGCCGCCTCGATATCGGCTTGCTTGTCGCCGATCAGGAAACTCGACTCTCGCTTCACGGGGAAGTCGGCCATGGCCTTCAGCAGCATGCCGGGCTTTGGCTTGCGGTCGAAACTGTCGCGCCGGTAGCGCGGATTTTCGCCTTCCTCGTGGTATGGGCAATAGTAGATGCGGTCGACGGTGGTGCCCTTTGCGCGGAGCTCGCCCAGCATCCAGTCATGCAACACGTGCATGTCGTGTTCACTGTAATAGTCACGTGCGATTCCGGACTGGTTGGTGATTACGAAAACGAACCAGCCGCGGGCCTTGAAGGTTGCAATTGTCTCAATCGCACCGTCGATCCATTCAAAGTCGGAAACCCGGCTGACATAGCCCTTGTCGACGTTGATCACGCCGTCGCGGTCGAGGAAAAGAGCAGGGCGCTGATGGATCATCTCGGCGCTGTTTGCCCGTGTGCCGCCCAAGTTGCAACACCTGCCCCCGTGTCAAAACGACTGGACCTGCCCGGGAAAACGCGGTTGTCTGAGCACTGAAGGGCCGACAAGAGCCCTCAACCAAGACCCATGGGAGGGCAAATCTATGGAACAATATCTACCGCTCATTCTGAGCGCCGTCGGTGGCACGGTGCTCGGTCCAATCATTGCGAAGCTGACCGGTGGCAGTGGCACCGGCGGAATCGTCGGCGGCATCATCGGTGGCCTCGGCGCGCATTTCGGCCTTGATGCAGCCGGAATACAAGTGCTGGGTGACGCCGCAGCCGGGGCGACTTCGCCCATGAACATCGTCAACAGCCTGCTCGAAGGCGGCGTTGGTGGTGGTGTGCTCGGCGTGATCGCCGGCATGGTGATGAAGAACAAAGGCTAGCGCCTTCGCGCTCTGACACGATTTTAATCAAATACCTGGCGATCCGGCCTCCGCCGGGTCGCCTTTTCTATTCCGCTGCCGCCGGGAGGGCGTCCCTGTTTTCGCGGACCCCGCGCATGAACGGCACGATGGCGAGCAGGGTCAGCAGCGCTGACAGGAGGAAGGCCGCGCCGCCAAAATGAAACGGCGCGCTGTCATGCGTGAAGTAGTAGAGTATGCCATTCATCGCGAGCGGACCGACGATCATTGCCAGGGAATTGAGGCTCGAACTCGCCCCCTGCAACTCGCCCTGCGCATTGCGCGGCGTCAGGGTCGACATCAGCGAATTGATCGCCGGACCCGTCACACCGCCCAGCGCGCCGATCGGGATAATCGCATAGACGATCCAGGCCTGACCGGCGAAGGCATAGGCGAACAGGCAGATCACGCTGACTGACATGCCCAGCAAGGCGGTGCGCACGGTGCCGATCCGGTTCAGGATCAGCCCCATGAGTCCGGCCTGCACGACGGCGGCACCGACGCCGACCAGGCCAAGCGAGAAGCCGATCTCCTTGGGACTCCAGTCATAGCGGATTTCGCCATGCACCGACCAGGTCGCCGGGAAGACAGTATGCGCGAGAAAGTAAATGCCGGCGGCCAGCAGGAACCATGAAACCTGGGGCAGCTTGGAAAAGTGCTTGGCGGCGCCGAACGGATTGGCGCGCTTGAATGCGAATGGACGACGGTGCGCCTTGTCCAGCGATTCCGGCAGGACGAAGAAGCCATAGCAGAAATTCACGGCAGCGAGGCCCGCAGCGGCGAAGAAAGGGGCCCGCGGGCTTATCTCGCCAAGGAAGCCGCCGATAACCGGTCCGAACACGAAGCCGAATCCGAACGCGGCGCCGATCATTCCGAAGGCGCGGCCCCGGTCCTTGGGCTCAGTCACATCGGCAATATAGGCATTGGCGGTTGAATAGGTTGCGCCGGAAATGCCGGACAGGGCCCGCCCGATGAAGAGCAGCCAGATCGATCCGGCAAATCCCATGATGATGAAATCGATGGCGAGCGTGCCAATGGAGACGAGGAGGACGAGACGGCGTCCGAAATGGTCCGACAGGGCCCCGACGGTCGGTCCGAACAGGAAGTTCATCAGCGCGTAGGTGGCGGCCAGCAGGCCGAGCCAGAGCGTGGCGTCTTCCGGCGGCACATGCATCATGTCCTGGATCAGGCTCGGAATGACCGGAATGATCAGGCCGAAGGCCAGCATGTCGATGGCAACGGTTACCAGAACGAAGAGGAACGCGTTCTTGCCGTGTTTGCGGAGGGCAGGGGTGTCGGTCATGTTCACGCTTTGGGAGGGAATGTGGTAAAGGTCAATCGCGCCGGGTCAGGCTTGAGCCAATTCCGATGGGCAGTCACTTTGACGGCACCCGGGCGGCGCACCAGAAATACCGCGCAGCATTGCAGGAGAGGCATCAGGCCATGGCAGACGGCATACCGGTCACGCGAATGGATGTTCCGGCGTCACGGATTGCAGAGATCCGTGATTCTGTGCGCGCCACGACACATCTTGGCGGCGGGCCAGAGGCCTCGCGCCTGGCGCAGGCTGACGACGCGTCCGCTTTCCTCGTCTTCCTGTCGGACCCGGCCGTGCACGCGCCGATCTATTCCCTGCCGCGCCCCCTGACCGAAGCGAACGTGCTGGCCTTCATCGAGGATCACCTTGCCCAGCGCGCGGCCGGCGAGGGCCTGCTGTTCGTGCGCGACGACGGCGAGGGCAGAATTCTCGGTTACAGCGATATCCAGGTCTGGCCCGAATGGGCGGCGGGCGAACTGGGCGGCGCCCTGCACCCGTCGCAGCATCGTCAGGGCCGAGGCACGCGCGGCGCGGCAGAGAGCTTCACATGGATGTTCGATTCATTGCATCTCGACCTGATCTGCGAGACGGCGAGCCGCGAGAACACGGCAACCCAGCGCATGCTGGACGGGCTGGGATTCGCGCGGAAAGGCGAGGTGGAGAGCACCCGCCCTGACGGCACGACCCGTGCCTCGCTGGTGTGGGAAATGACGCGGGATGACTGGTTCCGCCTGCATCCGGCCTGATCGTCAGAAGCTGCCGTGACGGCCCTTGCCCTTTGTGAAGGCGGTGGCGCCCTTCAGCGTCTCGCCGGATTTCAGCATGTTGAGGCCGCCTTCGACTTCCGCCTTCAGAGCGGCGTCCATGTCGAGGCTCCACTGGCGCATCGCCGACAGGCGGTCGGCACGCAGGCAGGTTTGCGGGATGGCGGCTATGTCATTGGCGAGCTGGATGGCGCGGTCCAGGGCCGTGCCTGCGGGGGCTGCATAATTGGAAAGGCCGATGGCAAGCGCCTCGTCCGGCCCGACTTCGCGACCGGTCAGGACCAGGTCCATGGCGCGCGAGGCGCCAATCAGGCGGGGCAGGCGGATCGTGCCGCCATCGATCAGCGGCACGCCGAAGCGGCGGCAGAACACGCCGAACCGGGCCGAGTCCGACGCGACGCGCAGGTCGCACCAGAGCGCCAGTTCCAGCCCACCGGCCACGGCATAGCCTTCCACCGCTGCGATGACCGGTTTTGAGAGTTCGAGCCGCGTCGGGCCCATCGGCCCCATATCGCCGTCCGGGCGCACCGGGTTGCCCTTGCCGGCAGCGACGGCCTGAAGGTCTGCGCCCGCACAGAAATTGCCCTCGGCGCCGGTCAGGATGGCGACCGACAGGCTGTCGTCCGCGTCGAAGGCCTTGAACGCCTCATAAAGGGCAGCGGCCGCCTCCCGGTCGACGGCATTGCGCCGGGTGGGACGGTTGATCGTCACGATCAGAACATCGGCTTCCTGCCGGGCCAGGACGGTGCCGGTTGTGCTCATCAGAAGGCACCATCAGGCGCGTGCTGCCCGAGGAAAGGCGCGATCCGGTCGAGCAGGGTCGGAACCATCCTGTCCGGCAGGTCATGGCCCCATTTCTCGATCACCTCGATATCGGCGCCGGGGATACGGCGCGCGATATCCTGTCCGGCAGCGGGGCGGATCAATGTGTCCACGGCGCCATGCAGGACGAGGGTCGGGTGGGTGATGGATCCGAGGCGCTGATGCCAGCGCGGCTGGGCGAGAATGGCGGCGTATTGGCGGGCAACGCCTTCAGGTCGGTCGGACCGAACCATCGCGGCGATGGCGGCGGCGCGGATTTCATCGTCGGGCGTGCGAATGTCCGGGTGCGAGCCATAGGCCGCCCGCCCCTTTACGGCCAGGTCTGCCACGGCGTCCGGCGTCCGGTTCTCCGGCACGGCGGTCAGGGCCGCAGTGGCCTCCGGCGTTGACGGTGGCAGTGACGGGTCGCCCGATGTGGTCATAACCGGAATGAGGGCGCGGACCCGTTCGGGATGGTTGAGCGCCATCAGCTGAACGATCATGCCGCCCATGGAAACGCCGAGCACGTCCGCGTTTTTCGCGCCGAGCGCCTCGACCAGCGCGGCGGCATCGACGGCCATGTCGTTCAGCAGGTAGGGGACGGCTTCGTGCATGGGCTTGCCCGCAGCAATGCCCTTCACAATGTCACGCGGCGATGGTGCGGCCTGTCCGGCCAGTTCCGTGGATAGGCCGATATCGCGATTGTCGAAGACAATGACGCGGCGACCGGCATCGGCAAGCCCGCGCCGGAAACTGTCCGGCCATGATGTCATCTGGCTGGAAAAGCCGGAGACGAGCAGCATTAGCGGGTCATTGGGCGACCCGGTCTCTTCATATTCGATCTCGATACCGTTTGCTTCGATTCGCGCCATGTCCGCTTTTCCCTGTCTGCTCTTGTTTTGAACAGACTAGAGGGCATGCCGCCGGGGCAGCAAAGCTAGCGCCCGAGTTCTTTCATCGCTTCGTCGAGGCCGCCAAGCGTCAGCTCGAACATGCGATGGTCACCGATCAGTTCGCGGATCAGCTTGATCGAGCCGGTATAGTCCCACGCGCCTTCCTTGACCGGATTCAGCCAGACAAGGTTCGGGAAGCGCTGCACGAAACGCTGCAGCCAGATGCCGCCGGCCTCTTCGTTCCAGTGCTCCACCGAGCCGCCGGCATAGGTGATCTCGTACGGGCTCATCGTGGCGTCGCCGACGACGATGACCTTGTAGTCGGACGGGAACTTGTTCAGCACGTCCCAGGTCGGGATGCGGTTGTTCATGCGGCGGCGATTGTCCTTCCACAGGCCCTCATAGGGGCAGTTGTGGAAATAATAGTATTCGAGGTTCTTGATCTCGGACTTGGCAGCCGAGAACAGCTCTTCCATGATCCGCACATAGGGGTCCATCGAGCCGCCGACATCGAGCAGCAGGAGGACGGAGACGGCATTGCGCTTTTCCGGGCGCATCTCGATGTCGAGATAGCCCTTGCGGGCCGTGTTGCGGATCGTCTGGTCAAGGTCCAGCTCGTCCGGCGCGCCCTTGCGGGCCCATTTGCGCAGCCGCTTCATGGCGACCTTGATGTTGCGGGTGCCGAGTTCGACGCTGTCATCGTAATTCTTGAATTCGCGCTTATCCCAGACCTTGACCGCGCGCCGGTGGCGGGATTTCTCCTGGCCGATGCGGACGCCTTCGGGATTGTAGCCATTGGCGCCGAAGGGCGAGGTGCCGCCCGTGCCGATCCATTTGTTGCCGCCCTCATGGCGCTTCTTCTGCTCTTCGAGGCGCTTCTGCAGCGTTTCCATCAGCTTCTCGAAGCCGCCCATGGCCTCGATCTCGTCCATTTCTTCCTTGCTCAGGAATTTCTCGGACATCTTGCGCAGCCATTCCTCGGGAATGTCGGTGACGTCCACGGCGTCCGCCAGGCTGTCGAGGCCCTTGAAGACATGGCCGAAGACCTTGTCGAACTTGTCGATATTGCGTTCGTCCTTCACCAGTGCCGAGCGGGACAGGTAGTAGAAATCGGTCACGTCCATGTCGATGACCTGCTTGTCCATGGCCTCCATGAGCATGAGGTATTCCTTCAGCGTGACCGGCACTTTGGCTTCACGCAGTTCATTGAAGAAGTTGAGGAACATGTGGCATCTTTCCTGTCGTAAGAGGTGAAGATAGTCCGCCTTGGACGCCATGTCCAAGCTGACGCAGCGAAAAGCTGGCCGGTCATGTCCAGTTCACCCCGCCTGGCCTAGTTATGGCGCCATGTTGAAGGCCTTCCTGATCCTCCTCGCCGGCCTGTCGGTCGCCTCGCTCGCGCATGCGGGACCGCCGGCCTGCCATGGGCCGGACGAGGCGACATGCATGTTCGCGGCGATATGGGAGGCTGCAGAGATCCTGCCGCCCGAGAAACAGGCCCGGGTCCAGGCCGCTTTCCTTGAAACCGTCGGCCGCTCAGGCGATGCCGCCTTGCTGCAGTCATGGCAGTCCCGGTTTGGCGCACCGGCCCGCCACCTTACGCCGCAGGTCGATTATGCCGGCCAACAGGCCGAGTCCGTTGTCGCCGAATCGGGATGGAGCGGCTTTGAACAACGCGCCCGCGCCGGGGCCGCGCCATTCAATATCGGCCGGCCCGAGATCATGGCAGCCGGTGTCCGCCTGGCGACCGACGCGGCAACCGAGCGCCGACTCATCGACGCGATGTTCGATCTGGCCCAGACCAAGGTGACGCGCGGCGGCCTGGGCGATGATTTCGAGAAGGGGGATTTCGGCCACGTGCTGGCTGAACTCTCCATGCAACGCTGCGATCTTGCCCGTTTTGACCGCGCCGTTGCGCTGACAGCGGCCCCCAATAGCCTGCGCTATGCGCTCTGGCGGTCCCGGATCACCGGCAATGCCGGTCAACTCGCCGTCCGCATCCGGTCTGAGGCCGATGCCGACGACACGCGCCATGTGCGCAACGCGCTGGAAGGCTATGGCCCCATTGCTGCGCTCGGCTATTGCCGTCGCTAGCAGGTGAGACAAGTTGTCTGGCAGGCTTCCCGACGCCGTTGAACCGGTCCATAAGGATCGACCATGACTGAATTCCACGATGATCTTGCCGATCCTGACGGCGACCCGCCCGAGGCCATTTGCGGCGCCAAGGAAGTGGGCGCGCTTGCCCACCTTTACCGTGCCGAGGTTTACCGCTCGACGGTGTGGCGCCAGCGCCTCGACCAGACGACCAACTGGGCGGTCATCTCGACAGGCATCGGCCTGTCGGTCGCTTTCGCCAATGCGCAGGCCTCGCCGTTTCCGATCGTGTTGGTCGGTGCCCTCTGCATCGTGTTCCTGACGCTGGAATCACGCCGCTACCGCTTCTTCTATGTCTGGCGGTTCCGCGCGCGGGTGCTGGAGATTGCCTTCTACGTGCCGATGCTGCGCGGGGAAGGGGCCCGCATCCCGCTCGACCGCGGCACGGCCCTGTCGGACGACTACGAAAAGCCGCAATACCGGATATCCAACATAAGGGCGATTGGCCGGCGCCTGCGCCGCAATTACGGCTGGCTGTTCGCCATCCTCGGCGCGGCCTATTTCGCCAAGATCGCCATTCATCCGACCGACGTGGAAACATGGTCGCAATTCGTGCGCCGGGCGCATATCGGCCCGATACCCGGCCTCGTCGCCATCGGGTTCGGCCTTTTGTTCCACGCCATCTGGATCGGCATCGCCGTCAAGACATGGATGGACGAGCGCTACGACAAGTCAAAGATGGCCGACTTCCTGAACAGCCGGAAGGACGTCAACGCACGCGAAGACGCCCATGCCGAGATGGACATTCTCGGGCATTAGGGGGGCGGCGTCCGCGCGCTCCGATTGATATTCCTCAAGGCAGCTGGGGGAATCGCAGCTATCCCTCCTGGAACAGCAGGAGTGCGGGATGCAAACGAACACGCTGCCAGTCTACGACCAGAGCGAGAATACGACAGGCTGTTGCCCGCGGTTCAAGCCGGACGCATGGGATGGTCAGGACCTGCATTTCGATAACAAGCTGTTCGTGCGCGTGACAACCCGCAACGTGATGCACGTTCCGATGAACATGGGCAGCGTGTTCACGCACACGTTCGACGCCATCGAGACAGCCGGGGCCATGGATCCGGACAATTTCGTGGTTCTCAGTCGCGATCTCGCGCCCTGGAAGGGTGAGCACCTGTTCGCTGTGTCAAAACCTGTGCCGAATGAGGAGATGGTCCGCCTGTCCGGCGACTACCGCACCCGCGTCTTCAACGGGCCTTACCGGGATGCCCCAAAATGGCTGGACCAGTTCGAGGATGAGCTCGAGGCGCAGGATCTCGATGCAGACCGCATATACGTATTCTACACGACCTGCCCGAAATGCGCGAAGGCCTATGGCGAAAACTATGTCGTCGCCTTCGCGAAGGTCGAACCCGAGCCGAATTAGCCCGCCGGGCCGCGACGTCCGCCGCCGGGGCCGTCCTGGCGGCGCGAGAGGAAGGCGAGGCGTTCGAACAGCGCGACATCCTGCTCGTTCTTCAGGAGCGCACCGTGCAGAGGCGGGGTCAGCTTGTCCGGATTCTGCTCGCGCAGCGTCTCGAGGTCCACATCCTCGTTCATCAGGAGCTTCAGCCAGTCGAGCAGTTCGCTGGTCGACGGCTTTTTCTTGACGCCCGGCAGTTCGCGCATGGCGTAGAACGTGGTCAGCGCGTCGCCGACCAGCTTCTTCTTGATGTCCGGGAAGTGCACGTCGATGATCTCGCGCATCGTCTCTTCGTCCGGGAACTTGATGAAGTGGAAGAAGCAGCGGCGCAGGAAGGCGTCCGGCAGCTCTTTCTCATTGTTCGAGGTGATGATCACGATCGGGCGGACCTTGGCCTTCACGAGCTCGTTGGTCTCGTAGACAAAGAACTCCATCCGGTCGAGTTCCTGCAGCAAGTCGTTCGGGAATTCGATGTCGGCCTTGTCGATCTCGTCAATCAGAAGGACCGGGCGCTTCTTGGCGGTGAACGCCTCCCAGAGCTTGCCCTTCTTGATGTAGTTCTTGACGTCCTTGGCGCGCTCTTCGCCCATCTGGCCGTCGCGCAGGCGGCTGACCGCGTCATATTCGTAAAGGCCCTGGTTGGCCTTGGTGGTCGACTTGATGTGCCACTCGATCAGTTCGCAGCCGAGCGACTTGGCCACTTCGATGGCCAGCACGGTCTTGCCGGTGCCGGGCTCGCCCTTGATCAGCAGGGGGCGCTCCAGCGCGATGGCAGCATTGACGGCCACTTTCAGGTCATCAGTGGCGACATAGTCCTTGGTGCCTTCAAAACGCATGGGCAGGGTCCTTTTATAAACGGTTGATGCCACAATAGGCTGCGGGCCGGGCGGAGCAAGCTTTGACGTTAGGGGAAGCCTGACATTCGGTGAAAAAGTGGTAATTCGGACATTCCCTAGCGGAAACAACTTCGCTCCGTGTTCGGCATGTGCTATAAAGTACAGGCCATGCGCACCGCCACGGAGCACCAGCTTCAGTTGAGCGCCGCGCTCGTCAGTGCTTCGCCATTCCCATGCAGGAAAGGCGTTTCAGGTCGGGGGCAGGCCGTATGATCCAAAATGCCCGATGATAACGGGCGCATGGCACATTAACTTTCCCTTGGCCCCAGCCTGCCGGGTTCGCGATCCTTAACGCGTGGCAATCATGCGTTAACGCCTTTCTGCAAAATTCATCGAATTAGGCAGAATTGGATTCGCTTGAGATGCCCTTGAAGCTTTCCCTGAAGCCCGGCGAGACGTTTGTCGTCAATGGCGCGGTTGTGCGCAATGGCGACCGTCGCGGTGTGCTCCTCTTGGAAAACCAGGCCCGTGTCCTGCGCGAGAAGGATATACTGCGCCCGAACGAGGCGACGACGCCTGTGCGGCGCGCGTATTTTGCCATCATGCAGATGTACCTGCTCGGCGAAATCGACGGCTCGGCCTATGCGCAGGCCGCAGAAGCCATCGCCACGCTGCTCTCGACCGTCGCGCACGCAGACGAACGCGCCGCCGTCCTGGAGATTTCAGCCGATGTCGCTGCCGCGGACCTGTACCGCGCGCTCAGTCGCTGCCGCAAGATGATGACGGTCGAGACGGCTGGGTGCAGCTGATGGCAGATGGCAGTGTCATGCGCGCTCGTTTACAACCCGGCAACGCCCCCCTGAGCCTCGACGAGGCGATTTCCCGGCTTGAAGCCGGCCAAGGCGACGGTGTCATTGTTGATCTGGGCGATGGCCGAACGGCGGTCGCAGACGGCCATCGCGGCGATGACGGCCTGCTGCAGCGCTTGCGCGGACACCGGATGATGGTGGCGCTGGCGTCCGGAGCGGCAGACCTGTCCAAGTTTTCCACTGCAGCCGGCGCTGTCAAAGTTGCACCGCTTGTGCAGGAAATCCTCGACGCTGCCGCGCAGAGAGACTAGGGGCCTCGCGCATGAGCGCAGAACTGATCTCCCTTTTTACCGCGACCTTCGTCACATTTTTCGTGCTGATCGATGCGCCCGGCGTGGCGCCGATCTTTGCGACCCTCACGGCGCAGGGCGACGCCGCCTATCGTCGCAAGATGGCGTTCAAGTCGACCTTCGTGGCGACGATCATCATGTTCGCTTTCGCGTTCGGCGGCTCCTGGGTGCTCGGCGCCATGCACATCTCCATCGACGCCTTCCGTGCCGCGGGCGGCGTCCTCCTGTTCCTGATTGCGCTCGACATGGTGTTCGAGAAGCGCACAGAACGGCGCGAGCACCGGGCCGAGGAAGTGCTCGAAGGGCACAAGCCCAATACAGAACTGGATGATATTTCCGTGTTCCCGATCGGGATCCCGATGATTGCCGGGCCCGGCTCGATCGCCACAGCCATGTTCTACATGTCCGAGGCCACTATATGGCCCGAGAAGGCGGTGGTCCTTTCGGCCATCGGCCTCAACCTGTTGTTGACCCTCGTGATCTTCCTGGCGGCGACGCCGCTGGTGCGCCTCATGGGGGCCAGCGTCGCCGGTGCCCTGACGCGGATCCTGGGCGTGATCCTCGCGGCCCTGTCGGTTCAGTTGCTGATAGATGGCATCAAGGGCGCGTTCGGTCTCGCCTGAGACTTGCCTATTGCGGAGCTTCGATGCGCGGGCGCCGGCGCAGGCTGCGGCGCAGCGTCGACCACGTCACCCAGAACATGACGAGCCCGGCAGCCGTGAGACCCATGAACTGAAGCACGAGTTCGCGCGTCCAGCGCACGCCCGTGTCGGCAACGCGCATCGCGCCGGGCCCCATCTGCTTGAACAGGGCCACTGACCGGTCGCCGCCGGCCTCGGCAATAAGGCGCACGCGGCGCAGGTCCGCGCTGTCCTTGACCTGCTCGATCAGGGTCACGGCGGCCGATGGATCGGTCAGCGTCCCGATCCGGTCAATTTGGGCGAGGTCGGTTTCCAGCCGGGCGAGGCCTTTCGCGTTAAGCGCGCTCGCATAAGCGGCACGCACGCGCTGGACCCTGACCTTGGTGATTGCCAGGTCAGCGAATGCCTCCTCCAGCGCCGGCTTCAGGACCGAATCCGGCAGGGCGGCGTTTAGTCGGTCTGTCAGGTAATCGTTGAATTCAGGTGTGATGCGACGCGACCGGCGCGCCGATTTCAGGATAGACAGGGCACGGATGTTGGATTCTGCCAGCGCATCCTGCTGGTCCGCCTGTTCCAGGCCGATCCCCGTGATCTTGAGCACGAGTTCATCGACGCGGTCACCCTTCATCCAGCGTTCGGAATGGTTGGCCAGATCGGCGTACGTCCCGAGAAGCGCAAACCGGGCCGCGACGATTGGCGAAACCGTCTCGTCAGCCGGTTCCTCGGCCTCCGGTTCGGTACCGGCAGCATTTTCCTCAGCCGGATCGACCTGCGTGTTCAGGTTGCGCGCCGAACCCATCGCGTTGGCAAAACGCTGGCTGACGGCGACCGGCAGCTTTCTGAGGGCGGCAAGCGCGATGCGTTCGTCTTCTGTGCCGGTGATTTCCGAGTTAGCTGCGGCCATCAGCTCCTTGACGTCTTCGCGGTCCAGCATTTGCGGCGCAGCCATCAGGAAACCGCGCGCTGCCGTCACGTCGCGAGCGGTCAGTTCGCGCGAGACGATATCGTGCCAGAACTTGTACTTGTCAGCTGCGTTGCGCGGCGCCATCGCGGTGAACGCGTCATCCATGTTTTGGCGGGTCTGGTCGATCGCCTCGACCGAAGGCGCTTCGGAGAAGGTGGCGCCGGAAAACGCGCCGCCAACGACCTGGGCACCGATCACAGGAATGAGGATCAGCAGCGAATTGAACATCACTGCCTGCATCCAGCCGGAGGAGCGGATCGATCTTTTCCTTCGGCGGGCCATGGGCACTAAAACCGTTGCGAAAGCTGCACTTTGGACGAGGTTTCATAGAGCGCGGCGTTGATCCAAAGATCAAGCCTTGGCCTGCTAAATGCAGCCCAATTGCCGGATTTTGAACCTATTCTTTATGTCATACTACTATCAAATATACAGCAAATGGCCGCAATCGACTGAAATCATTGAATTATTAATCTGCGGTTCAGCGATTGCAGTGAATCGCTAGCCGCTCTATATCGAGGCCCATCCTGGTTAAAGGTGTCTGCTATGAGTATTGAACTATCAGACGATTACCGCCCCTCCGATGATGAGGAGTTCATGAACGAGCGTCAGCTGGCTTTTTTCCGGCGGCTGCTTGAGAACTGGAAGGCGGACATTCTCGACGGCGCGAAACAGACGATCCACAATTTGCAGGATGAGTCCGGTTCGTTGCCAGATGTTGTCGACAGGGCGTCGGCCGAAAGTGACAAGGCGCTCGAACTGCGTACCCGTGACCGCCAGCGCAAGCTGATCTCCAAGATCGACAGTGCGTTGCGCCGGATTGGCGACGGGACTTATGGCTTCTGTGAAGCGACGGGTGAGCCGATCGGCCTGCGCCGTCTGGAAGCTCGCCCGACGGCGACCCTCAGCCTCGAGGCGCAAGAGCGTCACGAGCGCAAGGAACGCACCCTGCGCGACGACTGATCACGGTTTTCCGGAACCTGAAATGAAGAACGGCGGCCTCCCGGTTTTCGGAAGTGCCGCCGCCTTTTTACCATCAACCCAACGCCGCGGCGATTCTGTGTCGTGCCTCGTGCGTTAAAGGGATCATCGCATCAAGGTCCGAACGTTCCCTTACCTGATGGTAATCAGGGCCTTAAGACAAGCCTCGCTAGTTTAAGATCGCGGGGTGATTCGTTAATCCCGGGCCCGGGGACCAACTGTATTTTCATCCCGCAATGCGGGCGGGGCGTGAAAAGTCCTAACCAGTCGTTAACTCTCTTGGCGCACACTGGACGTTTGCTGGACCGGATCCCTAATTGCGCCCATGAGCCGTTCATTGCCATCCACAGCTGACGACGGTTGGGACATGTCTCCAAGACGTGAAACCGCTGTCATGCTCGACATGCCAACGCGTTTTGAATCCTTCGAGTCCGAGACGCAGAAACCTGTCATACGCGGCAAACTCAGCTCCGCCGAGATCGAGGCGCTGCTGCGGCCCGACCTGTCGGACATGGACCCCGAACCCGTGCCTGAACCCGTATCGGTGACGCCCCGCGATATTCCTGACCTGGACAGACCTGCGGCACCGGTGGGCACAGCGGCCCGTTCAGACCTGCCCGAAGATGCCCTGCGCCTTGCTGCACGCCTGTCGCTCGCCTTTCGCCAGGGCTGCGGCCTGCGCGCCGCTGCAACCGTCACAGCCGCGTCCGGCGGCACCTTCACGTCCGCGCTGGAACCCTATTCAGGCGAAACGGGCCGGGCGATTGCCTGTTTCGCGGCGCCGAACGGCGAAATCATCGCGATGCTCAGCCTCAGCGCCCCGCTGGCTGCGGCCCTGATCGAAAGTGCCTGCGGCGGCAAGCCCGGCCCCTTCGTGCCGCGCGACCTGACTCCGCTCGACACAGCGCTGCTCGAAGGCCTGGTCCGTCCGCTTGGCGCAGGTATCTCATCGTCGCTCAGTTTTGCCCGGATCGAAACCGATGCCGACTTCGCCGCCGCCCTCGCGCGGCCCGGCGCGGCTGACGTGATCGACCTCGATATCCGGTTCGATCAGTTGCGGATGCCGGCACGGATGATCCTGGCCAGCGACGACCTGTTCGACTTCGTGCCGCCTGCGGCCGCAATGCGGACGTCCCTGGCCCCAACCCCCACCCCTGCCACGCCCGCACCCACCCCGTCGGGCGCCGCTGTCACCGCCGTGCTGACAGCCAGAATCGCCAGCCTGAGCGTGCCGCTGTCGCGCCTGACAGACCTGAAGGCGGGTTCGACCCTACTGCTCGGCGTGCCGGCGGACCAGCCGGTCGAACTGCTGTCTGGCGGGCGCAACGGTCCTGTCGCTGCCGAGGCCCAGATCGGCCGCAAGGGCGCACAAATGGCCCTGCGCATTACGAAACGCGGCCCGGCCCTGCGCTAGGTCTTACTGTTTCATGAATTCGGCCTGGATCTCGATGTCGACCGTATCGGTCACAAGCCCCGAGAATTTTGACACGCCAAAGACCGTCCGGTCGATTGTCGTCACTGCCGAAAACCCTGCCACATCGGCCCCGCGCAACCGGTCATAGGCGGCGCCATTGAACGTCACGTCCAGCGTAACCGGCGCTGTCACCCCGTGCAGCGTCAGGTCGCCCGTCACTTTCGCCTTGGTATCGCCCGTCATCGCAACAGATGTGGACCTGAAAACGGCCTGGGGAAACGCCTCCGCGTCGAACCAGTCCGGTCCCATGAGTTCTGTGGCGAAGGGTGCGTTCGCAACGTCGAGCGAGGTCATGTCGATCACTGCCTCGACACGTGAACTGGCCGGATCGGCGGCATCACCCGTGAGGCTGGCATCGAACGTCTCGAAGCGGCCGACATAGGTCGAGAAGCCGAGATGGTTGATGCGGAACAGGACCGATGCGTGCGTGGGATCAAGCTCATAGTCGCCGGCCTTCACCTTTGTGATCTCCGTGCTCACGTCCGGCTTCAACAGCGGTGCCACCACCGAGGTGCAGGCTGCCAGCAGGGCGAGGCTGAGCCCCGCCGCGGCTGGTTTCAACAGGTGCTTGCGCATGGCCTTAGCTCTCACCGGTTTCGTCGACCCAGGCTTTCACGTTCTGTTCAAGGATGGCCAGCGGCACGGCGCCGTCTCTCAGCACGACATCGTGAAACTCCCGAATGTCGAACCTGTCGCCGAGTTCAGCCTTCGCCATTTCACGCAGTTCGACAATCTTGAGCATGCCGATCTTGTAGGCCGTGGCCTGACCCGGCATCACGATATAGCGGTCGATCGCCTTCTGGCAGTCGCCTTCAGGGTTCGGTGTATTGTCCATCAGGTATTGGACGGCCTGTTCGCGGGTCCAGTGCTTGTCATGGATGCCGGTATCGACCACGAGCCGTGCTGCGCGCCAGATTTCCATCGCGAGCCGGCCGAAATCATCATACGGATCAGAGTAGTAGCCCATTTCCTTCGGAAGCAGTTCCGAATAGAGGCCCCAGCCTTCGGTATAGGCCGTATAGCCACCGAACTTGCGGAAGCTCGGGATGCCCTCCAGTTCCTGCGCCATGGCGATCTGCATATGATGACCGGGAATGCCTTCATGGAAGGCGAGCGCCTGCATCTGGTAAGTGGGCATGTCCTGCATGCGGTAGAGGTTGGCGTAGTAGGTGCCCGGTCGGCTGCCATCAGGCGCGGGACGTGAGTAGAAGGCCTTGCCGGCGGATTGTTCGCGGAAGGGTTCGACCGCCTTCACGATCAGGTCGGCTTTCGGGAAGGTCTTGAACACCATCGGCAGGTCTTCGCGCATGGCGTCAATCGCCGCTGTCGCTTCGCTGAGGTATGCGGCGCGGCCCTCATCCGTGTTCGGCTTGAAGAATTGCGGGTCGGTCCGGGTGAAGTCGAAGAAGTCCTTCAGGCTGCCCTCAAAGCCGACCTTGGCCATGATGCCGCGCATCTCGTCCTGGATGCGGGCGACCTCGGCGAGCCCGAGATCGTGGATTTCATCGGCGCTCATGTCGGTCGTGGTGATCTGCTTCAGGCGCATGGCGTAATAGGCATCGGCGTCCGGCAGTTTCCATGCGCCGTCATCTGTTGTCGCGACTGCCGCTTGCGCTTCCAGCTCAGCGATGGCCGATTCATAGGCCGGCCCCACCGATGTCCTGAGTGCATCAGCTGCCCGGACCAGAAGCGACGTGGCCTCATCCGGGGTGACTCCGTCCGAACTCTCCATTTCGTTCACTTTCCCGCGGAAGTCGTCCATCAGGGGGCTGTCTTCGCTGCCATCAGCGACGTCGGATGTGAACGGATAGCCGGTGACGACGCCGCGCGAGTCCGACAGGACATAGTCATAGACAAAGCGTGGCGGCAGGATGCCCTTTGTGGCGGCGGCCTGCGCATTGGCGACATTCTGGCCGAGATAGGCCGGAATGCCTTGCAGCCGCGCGATATAGGCCTCGGCGTCTGACGGGCCGCTCACCTTGTGCTGGTTCACCAGAAAAGCGGGAATGCCGGACTGCACGCCGAACATCTGGTTGAACACGTATTCGTGGTCGCGGAAGGGGAAGGCCGCCTCGGCCTGGGACAGTTCGTATTCGGCCAGCCGCCAGGACAGTTTCGCCTCCGGGTCCAGCGCGTCGAAATCGAACGTTGCTTTCATTTCAGCGACTGCTGCGCGCTGCAGTTCAAGGTCTTCCAGCGCGTGCGCGTCGGATTCGTCGTCCCATTTGCCGTAATCGTCCTTGATGCCCAAATAGGTTTGCGTCATCGGGCTGCGGGCAAGGGTTTCCTGGAATTTGACTTCGAACCAGTCGTTGAGACGTGCGCTTTCATCCTGCGTCACGTCAGCAGGCGCCAGTGCCGCTGCGACGGGCGCCTCAGGCGCAGCGGGTGTGGCGCAGGCGGCGAGTATCAGGATGGCAGCAAGGGCGGTGGCGGAACGCGTCATGGGGAACTCCGAATCAGATGAGGTTTGTGTGATTTCTCCGGTGAGTCTTAACGCTTTTTTCGGTTTCGTTAACCTTTGCTGTGCCAATGTAAGTCGACTAGGATTCCGCTACGGCTGAGTCGGCCACGTGCCGGCGGAATCAATGTATAGTGATCCGGCAAGCTGTGATGCTGTCGGTGCAGGAGATATAACGCGCATGGATTCCCTGGAACTGACGCAGGCGGCCAATACTGGCGATGATGGCGAAACCACCGGCGGCGAAGGCTTTGCCGAACTGGGTGGACGTTTCGATGTCATGCAGCTCCTGTTCTGGGGCTGCCTGCTGATTTCGATCGCTGCCGCCAGCGTTGCACTCGCCTGGCCGAAAGCGTCCGGTGCGCCCGGACCCATCCTGCTGATCTCGATGGCGTCCGGCGGTCTCGTATTCCTGCTCTGGAGCGTGCGCGGGGCAGGACGGTTCCTTGGCCTGTTCCCCGAACGGGGTTCGGCTGCCCGCGCCGTGCAAACCAATATGCCTCGTTTCGGCTGGATCGAGGCGCTCGACGAATCCGTTCTGATCACCGATCAGGGCGGCGCGCCGGTTGCGGCCAACGAATCCTACAATGAACTCAGCCGGATCGCGCTGATGATCGGCCAGGCTGATGGCGGCGCGGTCACGGTTGACCGCCTGTTCGGCGCCAATCCGGGCCTTGCTGCCCCTGTCTACCGTCTGTCCAAGGCCGCCAAGGCCGGACTTGCGCGCCGCGAAGTCCTGCCGCCCATCACGATCGGCGCGGACCAGGTGCCAGCCCAGTTCGAAATTGGCGTATCGCCGCTGCCGCGTCAGCGCGTGCTCTGGCGCATCCGCCGTATTGCCGGCCAGCAGGAAGCGACCGGCGCATCGGATCTGAAATCCCTCTATGTCGAAGACGCCCCGATGGGCTTCTTTGCCGCCCGCCCTGATGGCACAATCACCTATGCCAATTCCTGGCTGCGCGAGATGCTCGGCCTGCCGGAAACGGCGAAGAACATCCGTATCGACGACATCATGCGCCCGGAATTCGTCAAAATGCTGGCGCGCGACCGCAAAACCGGCGCGCCGGGCCGGGCCGACATCCAGCTGCGCGCGCGTGACGGTGTTGAAGTGCCTGTGCAGGCGATCACGACCTGGGCCGGACGTGGGGCAGAAGCGGCTGGCCGCACGATCATCCTCGCCAACCAGCAGGTGATGAACGGCCAGGAAGAGCGTTTGAACTTTGCCTCATCGTCGCGCCCGCCGCGCCTCGAAGGCGACCCGATGTTTGACGACGCGCCGTTTGGTGCGGTCCGCCTGCAAGGTGACGGCGTCGATGGTGCGATCATTCTCGATGCCAACCGTGCGCTGATGGAGATGACGGGTGGCGAAGCCACGCCGGGTGGCCATTTCTCGAACCTGTTCGTGGCCGATGAGGGCCAGGAAGCGCTCAATGCCTCGCTGATCGACGCCATCGACAAGCCGGTTGGCCTCAAGCTGGCCGGTCCTGAACCGCGCCATGTCAACGTGTTCGTCACGCTCGACAGCAATGGCCGGCCGTCGGTCGCCTATGTCATCGACATTACCGAACAACGTGAACTGGAACTGCGCCTTGCCCATGGCGAGAAGATGCAGGCCATCGGCCAGCTCGCTGGCGGCGTCGCGCATGATTTCAACAATGTGCTGCAGGGCATCATCCTCAACAATGAAGACCTGATGACCAGCCACCCCGTGGGCGACCCGTCCTATAACAATCTGAAGTCGATCCACGAATTCTCGATCCGCGCGAAAGACCTGGTCCGCATGCTGCTGGCCTATGCCCGCCAGCAGACGTTCAAGCGCGAGATCTTCAACGTGACGGACTTCCTGTCCGAGTTCTCGATCCTGCTGCGCCAGATCCTCGATGAGCGCGTGGAGATCGTAGTGACGCATGGCCGCGACGTGCCGCATATCAAGGCCGACAAGAACCAACTCGAAACCGCAATCATTAACCTCGCCACCAATGCGCGCGACGCCATGATCAGCCACAACAATGGCGGCAAGCTCACGATACGGACGGCGCGTGCGACCGGCCGGGACGCGCAGGCCAAGGGCTTTGGCTATGTCGAAGACGGCGACTATATGCTGATCGAAATGGAGGATACCGGCCACGGCATGCCGCGCGAAGTTATGGACAAGATTTTCCAACCCTTCTTCACGACCAAGGAAGCCGGTGTCGGCACGGGCCTCGGCCTTGCGACGGTCTATGGCATCATCAAGCAGTCGGGCGGCTATATTTGCCCCATCTCGACGGTCGGCAAAGGCACGACGTTCCAGATTTATCTTCCGGCACTCCGGGCTGAAGATATTCCGGCGCCAGTCGAGATCACCCAGGCCGAAAAGCTGGCAAATCGTCCGATGGATATTTCCGGTCGTGGCCGCATCCTGCTGATCGAGGACGAGGATGGCGTACGCGCGATCACGGCGACTCAATTGCGCAAGCGCGGCTATGACGTCTCGGAGGCCTGCGACGGCGAACAGGCGATGGAAGTGCTCGAAGACGCACCCGGCAGCTTTGACCTCGTCATCTCTGACGTCGTCATGCCCGGCATGGACGGCCCGACCCTGATCCGCGAAGCCAAGGCATTGCTTGGCCATGCGCGCGTCATCTTCATCTCGGGCTATGCCGAGCGCGACCTGGCCAAGCAGCTTGACGATGACCGTGCGGTCTCGTTCCTGGCCAAACCATTCACCTCACGCCAACTCGCTGAGCGCGTGAAGATGGAACTGGGCAATCCGAAGGCTGAAGCGGCCTGACAGGCCTCACATCATTCGCTTGGTCGCCCAGAACTCCTTGAGGACGAGGGCGAAGCTGCCCGGATGTTCGGCGCAGGCCCAGTGGCCCGCATCATGTTCGACATGCAAGGGAACGTCCCATCGTTTTGCAAAGCGCTGCGCGACCGGCAGGCCAACGAAGGGATCGTTCTCGCCCCAGTAGAGCTGGCCCTTTGAGGGCAGGTTCGCGAGGCCGTCTTCCCAGTCGCCGGAAATGCGCAGGCCCCGGGCCGAGCGGTAGAGTTTCAGGATCGACTGGCGCATCGTCTTGTCGACCAGCGGAGCTTCATGCGCGGCGATGTCCGGCGGCATGCCACCTTCGACCAGCGCCGCCTCAAGCTTGGCGGTGTCTCGCATTCCCGTCATCACAAGCTCGCCAAGCAGGGGCGTTGCCCACATTCGTGCCATGCGATGACCTGAATACTTGCTGTCGATCACGGCATTGGTGACGCACCAGCTTTCAACCAGGTCGGGTCGCAGGGAACAGGCCCGCAGCGTGAGCAGGGCACCCCAGTCATGGCCGACAATGTTCACCGGCTGTCCGACGGCTTCCATCTGACCGATCAGCCAGTCGGCATAGGCATCCTTGGTGCAGGTGAAACCGGCGGGCACGGGACTGCCGAAGCCCGGTAGGGCCGGCGCCATCCACTGGTCAGGCTTTAAGCCGAGCGCCTTGACTAGCGGTCCCCAGAGAAAGGGCGTGTCCGGCACGCCGTGCACAAACAGGATCATTGTCTTGCTCCCCCGAGCCCAGGTGACGTTTCCTGAGCGGTATTGAGACACAAGCTTGGTCCCGGAGCAAGGAATTCGCATCAAAGTGTAAGGGGTCAGGTAATCTTGTCCCAACAGGTGCGGCCAAACCGGTCATAATCTTCCATGTCGGACACCATCTGTCGGAACAGGGTGGCGTCGCCAATCTCTTCCGGCAGGAGCGGATCAAGGTTGATCGCACGAATCACCGATTGGCCGATCAGGAGCGTTTCTTTCGCCGCGGCATCGGGTGACAGTCCGGCAACGGCCTTGCGGCTGGCCTGCATGGCGGCGATGGCGGACTCGTAGCGGGCTTTCAGCGCATCCGTTGACCAGAGGTCACGCCAGTTCATGCCGGCGGGGAGGGCCGTCTCGGCTATCGTGACAAGCAGCGCATCGGCCTGCAGGCCGATGCGTACGAGCGCCGCACGCAGGCCGGCCAGTGACAGGCGCAGATTGTCCGGCCTGACCCATAGCCCGGCTTCGGCCTGCGCAAAGCCATAGAGCCGGAGCGCACGCATGCGGGCACGCAGGTCCTTGCGGTCGGTGCGGCCTAGGTGGTTGGTCATGACCCCGATCCAGCCGCCGTCCCACGGCCGCGTCCGATCCGGTGCCGTACGCCAGTCGCTGATCTCGGCAGTCAGGGCTGCGGCCTTCGCGCCGGTGGCGTAGGTGCCGCGATCGACGCTTTCCAGCAGGCCGTCCCTGACGAGGCGCGTGACCGCCATGCGGATGGCGGTCGGCTCGATGCCGAACAGGGCCCCGGCACGTGTCAGGTAGGTCAGCGCCTGCGTCCGGCGCCCGCGTACGCTCATCAGCGACAGGACAAGGGTGCGCGCGGACACGTCTTCGGCGGCGATGGGTTCAAAACGTAACGACATTTGACCTAATGTGCATATTCGTGTTACAAATACAAATAATCAGAACAAACCGATTGGGAGACGCCCGACCATGACCGAATCCGTACGCCTGTCCGAGGCCGTGACGAAGGAAGAATTGCGCGAGCTGTCAACGCCGTCAGACGTGAAGGCCGTCGCCTCGCTCCTGTTCAACTGGACGCTGATCGTGGCGGCCTTTGCCGTGCCGATCATCTGGACGAACCCGCTGACAATCCTTGCGGCGATTGTGTTCCTTGGCGGGCGCCAGCTGGGTCTTGGCATTCTGAATCATGACTGTGCCCACCATGCTTTCGTGAAGAGCAAGGCGGGCAATGATTTCATCGGTCATTGGCTGTGCGGCGCGCCGATGAACATTTCCGTCTACGCCTACCGGGCCTATCATCTGAAACACCACAAGTATGCCGGTACGCCGCAGGACCCGGACAAAATATTCGTGAAGAACTACCCGGTCACGCGTGACAGCCTGAAGCGCAAGCTCGTGCGCGACGTCACCGGTCGCACGGGTTTCCGTGACACGATGATGAAACTTAAGAATTTCAAGCTGAAGAAGCACTATCCGTGGCTGGTCTTCCATGTCGGCCTGCTGGCTGTGCTGACGGCGGTTGGCGCGCCGTGGGCCTACCTGATGTGGTGGGCCGCCGAGATCTTCGTCTATCCCGTGCTGACCCGCGTGCGCCAGATCGGCGAGCATGGCGTTGCCATTGACCGCGACAGCCTTGATCCGCGTGACAATACGAGCACGACACTGGCCTCATGGTGGGAACGGCTGTTCATCGCGCCGAACCAGGTGAACTATCACCTCGAGCACCACCACTTCGCCGCTGTGCCGGGCTACAACCTGCCAAGGCTGCACCGCCTGCTCGCGTCCCGCGGCTATTACCGCGACCATGACTGTATCTCGCACGGCTATCTCGACGTGCTGAAGCGGGCCGTGCGTCACGAGGAAACCGAAACCGCCGCAGCGGCCTGACACTGTTCCTCGTTCATGGTCCGGTCTATGCTGGACGTTCAGCGCAGGAGAACACGCCATGACCCGACTGAACCACACCGCGGCCTACCGGATAGCGGGCCTTGTCGCCGCTGCCTTGTTGGTGACGGCCTGCGCCAAACCCGCGCCTGCGCCTGAAGAAGCACTCCCCGCAGAACCCTCGCTCGGCATTGATGTGCCGGTCGAGCGTCCGGACGGCGTGTTCGAGAACACCGAGACAGAGAAACTGGGGCAGGGGCGCGCGATCGCCGAGAATATCTGCTCGACCTGCCATGCCATCGGTCTCGAAGGGCCGAGCCCGCATCCGGACGCGATCTCGTTCCGCGACCTGTCGAAACATTACCCGATTGAAGACCTCGCCGAGCCACTGGCCGAAGGCATCATGGTCGGCCACCCTGACATGCCGGTCTTCGCGTTCGAGCCGGACCATATCGACTCGCTGATCGCCTATATCGAGAGCATCCAGACGCCGCACGAATTGTAGCGGCGCCGGAGCGCGGCTTCACGAGTATTTGAATTCCGGGGCGTCGAGATCGATCGCCGGGATGACGTCCTTTTCGGCCCAATAGTCCTGGTTGTGCTGCCATTCCGGATTCGATCCGCGTTTCGGCATCAGGTCGATCGAACGCATGAGATAGTTCGGATTGAAATTGCCGGCATCGATCCATGGCAGGATGTCCATGTCCTTGTCCTGAGGCCTGAGGGCAGCTTCGACCTGATGGACGCCCTTTTCATCCATGTGCTTGAGCAGGCGGCAGACAAAATCGCCCAGCAGGTCGACCCGTAGTGTCCAGCTGGCGCGGAAATAGCCGAACACCCAGACCATGTTCGGCACGCCCGTGAACATCATGCCGCGATAGGTGACCGTATCGGCGAAATTGACCGGTTTATTGTCCACCGTGAACGGAATGCCACCGAGGACGGACAGGTTGAAGCCGGTTGCTGTGATGATGATGTCGGCTTCAAGCTCCTCACCGGATTTCAGCAGGATGCCCTTTTCGGTGAAGCGATCGATATGGTCGGTGACCACGCTGGCCTTGCCGCTGGCGATGCCCTGGAACAGATCGCCATCCGGCACGAAGGCGATACGCTGCTGCCACGGGCGGTATTTCGGCGTGAAATGCTTGTCGATATCGAAATCGGGCCCGAGGAATTCGCGCACGCCTGCCAGCAGTTCCTCCTTTACAGCGTCGGACTCTTCCTCCGCCCGGCGGGTGAACTCATTCTGGTCGAACAGGACCTTGCGGCGGACGATCTCGTGGATCCACGTCTCGTCGATTTCGAGCTTGCGCAATTCGTCGGCGAGTTCGTTCTCGTTGCGCCCGGGAATGAAATAGGTCGGTGAACGCTGCAGCAGGGTGACGTGCTTGCAGTCGCCCGCAATCGCCGGCACCAGCGTTGCCGCCGTCGCGCCAGACCCGATGACAATGACGCGCTTGCCCTTGTAGTCGAGGTCTTCGGGCCAGGTCTGTGGATGCACGATCTTGCCCTTGAAATCCGCCATCCCCTCCCATTCGGGCGTATAGCCCTTGTCGTGGGCGTAATAGCCCTGGCACATCCAGAGGAAGTTTGCGGTGATGCGGACGGTTTCGCCCGTGTCGGAGCGTTTCACTTCAACGGTCCAGCGCTTGTCCGCCGATGACCAGCTCGCTGACATGATCTTGTGATTGTAGCGGATGTGCCCGGCGATATCGTTGTCGTCGATAACCTCTTCCATATAGGTCAAAATCTTGTCGGCGGCCGCAATCGGCTGGCCGGTCCAGGGCTTGAAGCGGTAGCCGAACGTATACAGGTCGCTGTCGGACCGGATGCCCGGATACTTGTGCGTAAGCCATGTGCCGCCAAAACTCTCCTGCGACTCGAGGATGACGAAGCTCTTGTCCGGTGTCTGGGTCTTGAGGTGATAGGCAGCCCCGATGCCGGAAATCCCGGCCCCTGCGACCAGCACATCGAAGTGTTCGGTTTCGGTGCCGGTGGTTTTGCGTTCAAGCGTCTGGGTGTCTGCCATCGTCGTTATTTCCGTCCCTGTTGTGCCCGCCTTTTCTTGAGGCAGTGCTTTCTGCAGCCATAGAAGCGCATCCGCGCTTGCCCGTACACTCCGGAAATTCCCGTAACGCACAATCTGTCGCAGGGCCGGGGGGCGTTAACACTCTCACAGCCAAAACCGTTTGTGCGGCGCAGCAAAGCGTGTCATAGGCTGCCCCAGCAGGGACAGCGCCCCAAAAAGGCGTGCCGCTGCTCTCGCATTGATCGTAAGCCTATCCGGTTTCGCGTCGAGTGCGCATCAGAACCGGGATGCCGATCACAACAGGCTTCCTAAACAAACAGAGCCAAAAGCGCGCGCGGGCACGAGCCTCACGCTGCGCCTGAACATGAAAGAGTCATTTTGACCCAATTTACCGAACTCGGCCTCGCCGAGCCCGTCCTCAAAGCCATTACAGCCGAGGGCTATACCACGCCGACGCCAATCCAGGCGCAAGCCATTCCCGCGCTGCTGAAAGGCCGCGACGTGGTCGGTATCGCCCAGACCGGCACCGGCAAGACGGCAGCATTCGTGCTGCCACTGCTGAGCCTGCTGGCCACCAAGCCATCCCGTCCGGCACCACGCACCGCGCGCGTGCTGATCCTTGCCCCAACACGTGAACTTGCGGCGCAGATCGCCGACAGCGTGCGCACCTATGGCAGCCATATGCGCCCCTCCGTCGCCGTCGTCGTTGGCGGCGTGAAGCCGGGTGCCCAGATCAAGCAGATGTCGCGCGGCGTCGACTTCCTCATCGCCACGCCGGGCCGCCTTCTCGACCATATGGACACGCGGGCGATCAGCCTCGCTGACACAACCGCCGTTGTGCTCGACGAAGCCGACCAGATGATGGACCTCGGCTTCATGCCGGCCATCCGCAAGGTCATGGCCGCCGTACCAAGCAAGCGCCAGACCCTGCTGTTCTCGGCCACGATGCCGAAGCCGATCCGTGCCCTTGCAGACGATTTCCTGCGCGATCCGATCGAGATTGCCGTCACGCCGGAATCGAAACCTGTCGAGCGCATCGAACAGGGCGTGTACATGATCAAGGGCAATGCGAAGCCCGATTTTCTCGCCGAGCTGCTCGCGGCCGACGACATGGACCGCGCTATTGTCTTCACACGCACCAAGCATGGCGCTGACAAGGTTGTGAAACACCTCGGCAATAACGGCCTCTATGCCGAAGCCATTCATGGCAACAAGAGCCAGAACCAGCGCATCCGGGCCCTCGACGCGTTCAAGAGCGGCAAGGCGCCGATCCTGGTCGCAACCGACATTGCCGCTCGCGGCATTGATGTCGATGGTGTCAGCCACGTGATCAATTTCGACATGCCGAATATTTCGGAATCCTATGTCCACCGCATCGGGCGTACGGCGCGGGCCGGCAAGACCGGTATCGCCATCTCCCTCGTCGGCAATGACGAACGCGCCTACCTGCGCGATATCGAGAAGCTGACCGGAAAGTCCATTCCGCGGCTCGACCCGCCAGCCGGCACCGCGCTCGACCTGTCGCAGCCGGAAGAAGAGGGCCCGCACAAGCAACAGCGCAATGGCGGACGCAGCCGTCCAGGCGGCGGCGGAAGCCGTGGCGGCCATTCGCGCAGTGGCGGCGGTTCGTCCCGCAGCCAGGGCGGCAAGCCGAACGCGGCGAGCAGCTCGAACGGCGGCAAGAAATTCGGCGGCAAGCCCGGCGGCCAACGGCCCGCCCGATCCGGTGGCGGCAATTCCGGCGGTGGCGCAGCCCCCACGCGCAGCCGCGGCTCCTGGTCACCTGCTTCCAGCTAAGTGAGGCCGGGCCGGGCAACCGGTCTTTCCCCATCGTCAACCTTGCGATACGCGCCGTCCTTGTTCAAGGATGGCGCGTATTCGTTTTGAGGAGACGCCCCATGAAAACCCGTATCACCGAGATGTTCGGTATCCAGCATCCCATCATCCAGGGCGGCATGCACTTTGTCGGCTTTGCCGAGATGGCAGCTGCGGTGTCCAATGCCGGCGGCCTCGGCATAATCACCGCGCTGACGCAGAAAACGCCGGCTGATCTGGCCAACGAGATCGCCCGTTGCCGCGACATGACCGACAAGCCGATCGGCGTGAACCTCACCTTCCTGCCCGTGGTCAATGCCCCCGACTATCCGGGTTATGTGAAAGCCATCATCGAAGGCGGCGTGAAGGCCGTCGAGACCGCCGGCAACAACCCGGTCCAGGTCCTGCCCGTGCTCAAGGAGCACGGAATCAAGGTGATCCACAAATGTACCGCTGTGCGCCACGCGCTGAAGGCCCAGTCGATCGGCTGTGACGCGGTCAGCGTCGACGGGTTCGAATGCGGCGGCCACCCGGGCGAAGACGATATTCCCAACATGATCCTGCTGCCACGCGCCGCTGATGAACTGGACATCCCGTTCGTGTCATCCGGTGGTCAGGCGGACGGCCGCAGCCTGGTTGCGTCGCTCGCCATGGGCGCTGACGGCATGAACATGGGCACCCGCTTCATCGCCACCAAAGAGGCGCCCGTGCACCAGAACGTGAAAGACGCGATCGTTGCCGCGTCCGAACTCGACACGCGCCTTGTCATGCGTTCGCTTCGCAACACTGAACGTGTGCTCAACAATGCCGCTGTGGAACGCCTGATCGAGAAGGAAAAGGCGCTCGGCGACAAGCTGCAATTCAAGGACATCATCGAGGAAGTCGCAGGCGTCTATCCGCGCATCATGATCGATGGCGAAATGGACGCTGGGGCATGGAGCTGCGGCATGGTCGCTGGCCTGATCCACGATATCCCGACCTGTAAGGAACTGATCGACCGGATCATGGCCGAGGCAGAGGAAATCATCACGAAGCGCCTCGGTGGCTTCCTGAACGCCTGAAACAGGTAGCAGCGTTGCCTCTCCCCAAGGGGGGAGGCGGCGTGTCTACTCTGCGTCCTTGATCGGTATGCCGTAAAGTTCGAGCCGGTGATCCACCAGCTTGTAGCCGAGCTTGCGGGCGATCTGGATCTGCAGTTCCTCGATCTCATCGGAATGAAATTCGACAACGCCGCCTGTCTTGATGTCGATCAGGTGGTCGTGATGCTCGTCCGGAACTTCTTCATAGCGCGCCCGGCCATCGCGGAAATCGTGGCGTTCAATGATGCCGGCATCTTCGAACAGTTTCACCGTGCGATAGACAGTTGCCAGCGAAATCGAGGAATCCATGGAATTGGCGCGTCGGTGCAATTCCTCGGCGTCCGGGTGGTCGTCAGATGTCGACAGGATGCGCGCGATCACGCGGCGCGGCTCCGTCATGCGGAGGCCTTTTTCAGCACAGAGTTTTTCTAGTCGATCCATTTTTCTGTTCTGCCTTTAACGCTGGGGGAAGTCCAGACGTTCACGCGTCAAACCGACAGGTCGCGTGACATCAGTATTGCGGCAGCGGGAATGTCCCGTCCGGTGGTATAATAACCGGGACGGCGGCCATCCTCGGTGAAGCCAAGCCCCTGATAGAGGTGCCTGGCAGCGGTATTGTCCTCGGCAACGTCCAAAGTGATCCTGCCTATGCCGCGTTCACCGAGACGGGACATGAGGCCGCCCAGCAAATGTCTGGCTATGCCGGTTCGCTTTAGGACCGGATCCGTGGCAATCGTGAGGATGTCGGCCTCTCCGGCAACGATCTGCACCAAAACAAACCCGGCGAGGCCGCCATGCTGCTCAATTCCGAGACCCAGCGTCGTGCTTTCTGACAGGAGGTCGCGGAAGGCGGCCGGGCTCCAAGGATCGGGAAAGCCTGTCGCATGCAGCATCGCAACCCGTCCGGCATCGTCCGGCCTGAGGACGACCAGAGGCAGGGTCATGGTTTTGGCCCGGGCAGGGTGGCGTCCGGTTCGCGGGCATAGACGGGGGAGGGCGGATGGCTGGCCGGGTCAAAGCCGGGTGCCTTGAGCGCCGCCGTGATGGCCGAGGGCCGCATCGGACGCACATCGATTCGTTCGACCGTCTCGCCCAATGCGTCTTCGCCATCGATAAAGACCGGCACGTTAAATCCGGCCAGCATGGCTTTCAGGTCGGTCAGGTTGACTTCGACCGGTGGGGCAATGCCGGCGTCGCCTTCCAGCCCCTGCACCCACCAGGTCTGGTCCGGCGGGCGCTTCTGCGCGAGCAGGGCGCCAAGGCTGTTGCCTTCCATGCCGGCGGGAATGGCGGCTTCCAGGCTGGTGACTCCGATGCACGCGGCGCCGGTCACCAGGCTCAGGCCCCGCGCATAGGCGACTCCGATCCGGATGCCGGTGAAACTGCCGGGGCCGGTAACGACGGCGATCAGGTCTATGTCGGTCAGGGTGACGCCAGCATCCGCCAGCACGCCTTCAACAAAGCCGGGCAGCTGCCTGTCCTGTCCGCGCGCCATTGCCTGCCGTGCGTCGGCGAGTATTTCGCCGTCGCGCACCACTGCCGCTTCGAGCGCAGCCAGGGCCGTATTGAGGGCAAGGACAAGCATCCCGGGCGTGGCTTCAGAGAATCCGGCAGGCTTCGTCGAAGTCCAGACGCGGACTGCGGTCAAACAGTTTGGACTTGTCGCCATGGCCGATATTGCAGATGAAATTGGCGCGCCAGTGATTCATCTCGCCATCCTGGCTCTGGAAGAATTCGGCATTGACGCCGTCGGCGTCGAAGCCGGACATCGGGCCGCAATCGAGCCCGAGCGAGCGGGCGGCGATCATCAGGTACGCGCCCTGCAACGACCCGTTGCGGAAGGCCGTCTCGTCGCGATTGCTGTTGAACCAGTCCTTTGCGCCGGGCGCATGCGGAAACAGCGCCGGAATCTTCTCCTGGAAGTGCTGGTCGTAAGCGATGATACAGGTCCATGGCGCGGTCAGTGTCTTGTCGTGATTGCCAGCAGACATATGCGGCGCAAGGCGCTTCTTGCCTTCGTCCGTGGTCACCCACACAAACCGGGCCGGCGAGCAATTGGCGCTGGTCGGGCCCATCTTGGCGAGGTCGTAGACAGCGCGCACGAGCACTTCCGGCACCGACTTGTCGATGAATCCATTGTGGCTGCGCGCGTCGCGGAAGATGACATCAAGGGCGTGGTCGTTGACCGGATGGGCCATGGGCATCGTTTCCTTTTGTGATTTGGATCCCGGGTTTGGTCCCTAGAGGACCGCTTCGACCGCCGTCACTTCAGGAACGTAGGTTTTCAGCATGTTCTCGATGCCCTGCTTGAGCGTCATTGTCGAGGACGGGCAACCGGCACAGGCGCCCCGCATCGACAGGTGGACGATGCCGGTGTCCGGCTCGAAGCGATGGAAGATGATATCACCGCCATCCTGGGCCACAGCCGGGCGGACACGGGTCTCGATGAGTTCCTTGATTTCCGCCACGATCTCGGCGGTTTCGCCCTCGTAGACCGTACCGTCATCCTCCGCTCCGCCCGAGGCGACAGCACCGTCTTCGACAACTGGAAGTCCGGCCATGAAATGATCCATGATCGCGGCCAGAACCATCGGCTTCATGTGCTTCCAGTCGCGACCGGCATCCTTGTTGATCGAGACAAAATCGCTGCCGAGGAAGACGCGCTCGACACCATCGACCTGGAACAGGGCGCGGGCGAGCAGGCTCATCCTTGCGCTGGCAATATCTGGGAAATCAAACGGGCCGAGGTCACCTGCGACAGGCTGGCCGGGCAGGAATTTCACGGTATCCGGGTTCGGGGTCGGTTCGGTCTGGATGAACATGGGCGTATGGGCCCCTCTCACATGGCTGCTTCCATGTTGAGATGGCCCGAAGACGTTACGTGTTCAAGGGCAAAGCGGCGTTCAGGGCGCGGTGGCAACCAGATCAGGGGCGAGCGAGGCGACCGATTCAAGGTCTTCCCCGGGCGCGGCGTCGAGGGCATCGGCAAGCGCCAGGGACGCGATTTTGGCCTCAGCGAGGAAGAATCCCATGCTGGCCAGGTGGTTGGCCATCAGCATGCCGTCGCCGGGCTGGTTCGATACGATCAGCGGTTTCATGCGTGCGGCGCGGCCCCAGGCCTCCTTCGCCCGGGTCATGGCCGCCTGGACATCCGGCGTCCGGCCGAGGCGCGGCTCTGACCGCTCGGTCGCCATCAGCATTTCGCGGGCGACGTGGGCCCGGGCCTTGGCGCCATAGAAGGCGATGATGTCGGTGCGGCTGGCAGGCCACTCGACGACGTCGCGATTGATCTGGGTCGAGAGGTCCGTGAGGTCTGTTTCAGCCCAGCCGGCAAACTGGCGGGCTTCTGCCTTGAGCAGTTCCAGCCGGTCAGGCTGGATGGCCAGTCCGCGTGCGGCGCGGGTGTCGAAACGGTTGAGTGCCTCGGCCGCCGAGGTCAGGCGCGGGCGCATGTCGTCGCCCGGCATGCCGTGCAGCAGGCGGGCTGCGGCGGTAAGGTCGGCGTCGGGTTCGCCATTGACGGGGCTCATCACGGCAAGCAGGCGCGTGTGTTCCGCTAGTGCGTCAGTGGTCGCCTTCTGCCAGGCAGGCATGGCGGTCAGGCGGGCCTGCGGGTGCCAGCTGGCGCGGTCGCCAGCCCAGCCGGTACCTTCCAGTTCGCGGGCAATCTTGTTGATGGCAACGCCCGCTTCGGGTGAGGACCAGTTCTGGCTCGTGGCGAGGAGGACATCGCTGTCATCGATCCTGTGCGACATCACGGTCATCACCGGATAGGCCAGCACCGCGCCAACGACGACGCCGACTTTCAACATCAGGATGGAACGGCGCCACCAGCGCTGGAAAAACAGCATGATCGGGCTGGGTTCGGCATAGTCGAAGGTCACAAGATGATCGGTACCGATCCGGGTCACGACGGGCCCTTCCTCCTGGTAGGCCGCAGGCAAGCGACTATCAAATGCCATCCACTCTACTTTCGAACGCTGGAACTGTTGCTATTGCGACACTATGCTGGGATTTCCACGTCATTAACAGTCCCTTAACCGTTAAATCTCTGCAACCCCGATTCTCGCGTGCAATTGTCCTGCCAAAGCCCTTGTCAGGCTTTGTTTTTTTCGCACGCGCGTACCTGAAAAAATAACAGTCAGCCGTCCTGGCCGATGATTTCCGCTTTCGTGACCAGCAATTGTTCCCGGCCCTGACCATTGCTGAATGTCAGCACGAGATCGACTTCGTCGCCGATGGCAACATTCGGCTTCAGACCGAAGAACATGAGGTGGTTTGCGCCGCGTTCAAGCACGAGCGGGGTTTTCGCGGTCACTGGCAGCGACTCGACCTGCCGCATGCGCATCATGCCGCCTTCCATCGTCATGGTGTGGATTTCCACACTCTCGGCAATGTCGGCAGACACACCGATCAACGCTTCGTCGGCACCGGTCACCGTGACGACCATGCCACCACTTGAGACGTCACGACCTTCGGCTGGCTTGACGATATAGGCGTCGGTAACTTCAAGAACGCTCACGCCGTCGGGAAGGGGCTTGGAACAGGCAGCGACCATGCCGAGTCCCAGCAGCGCGGCTGCGAGAGGTGAAAGTTTCATCTTGCGTCCTTTCGGGTGAATCACATCACGCACGAACTTAGGCGCATTGCCCGACGCGTGGAAGGTGGCACACTGCCGCGAACTGCGTTCAGGCCTGCCAGAACCCGATGATGCGGCGCACGTCATCCATGACCGGCGCGGCAATCGCGCGGGCCCGGTCAGCACCGGACGCAAGCGCCCGGTCAATTTCGGCCGGGTCGGCCAGGATGTCGCGATAGCGCGCTGTGATCGGCGACAGGTGGGCCACGGTGACGTCAATCAGTGCGGGCTTGAACACGCCAAAACCTTGCCCGCCGAACTGGCTGAGAACGGAATCGACCGTCTCGCCTGATAACGCGCTGTAGATGCCGACAAGGTTCGCGACTTCCGGACGGCCCTTGAGCCCTTCGGCGTCGCTCGGCATGTCGCCCAGCAGGTCGGTCTTGGCCTTCTTGATCTTCTTGGAAATGTCTTCTGCCGAATCCACCAGGTTGATGCGAGACAGTTCCGATGGGTCGGATTTCGACATCTTCTTCGTGCCGTCCTTCAGGCTCATGATGCGCGCACCAGGCCCCTGGATCAGCGGTTCGGGCACTGGGAAGAAGTCCGGCACGTCATAGTCCCGATTGAATCGCTCGGCGATGTCACGGGCCAGCTCAAGGTGCTGTTTCTGGTCATCGCCGACAGGAACATGCGTGGCCTTGTACAGGAGAATGTCTGCCGCCATCAGGACCGGATAGGTAAACAGCCCCACCGATGCGCGCTCGGCGTCCTTGCCGGCCTTGTCCTTGAACTGGGTCATTCGCTCGACCCAGCCCATGCGGGCCACGCAGTTGAACACCCAGGCCAGTTCGGCATGTTCCGGCACCGCTGATTGCGGAAACACCACGGACTTGTCCGGATCAATGCCGCAGGCCAGGAAAGCGGCCGCGATCTGGCGCGTCTGGTCCAGCAGGTCGCGCGGAGTGACCGGCATGGTCAACGCGTGCATGTTCACCACGCAGTAGATGCCCTCGCGTCCTGATTCCTGGAGGTCGACGAACTTCTTCAGCGCGCCGAGATAGTTGCCAAGATGCAGGTTCCCTGTCGGCTGGATGCCGGAGAAGATGCGCTCGGGGCCGGTATAGGCAGGGGTCTTGTCAGTCATGGGCTGGGCCAATAGCGCGTTTGATCAGCGCCGCATAGTGCGGCGAATGTCGCTGATTCGCACGGCGCCGGTGATAATTGCGGCGAGCGCATAGGTCACGCCGCCGGCCAGGACGATGGCCACGGCGGTCAGGGCCTTGCTGTCATAAAGATGCGCCTTGATCGGCTCGAGGTTTCGCATCATCAGCCAGACCACGACAGACATGATCCCCGTCGCGAGCATGGCCCGGACGAGTCCGGAGGCCAGCCGGGGTCCGGGCCGGTACCAGTCACGGCGGATCAAGGTGGCCCATAGCAGGGCGACATTCACCCACGCGGCGATACTGGTAGCGATCGCAAGGCCGACAAAACCCTGCTGGCCCAGCGCCTTCATCCAGAAGAACAGGCCTGCGCCCAGCACGGTATTGATGAACACCGACACCAGGGCGTAGCGCATCGGGGTCTTGGTATCCTCGCGGGCGAAATAGGCCGGCGCCAGAACCTTGATCAGCACGAAGGCCGGTACGCCCCACGCAAAGTGGAACAATGCGCTGCCTGACTGGAAGGCGTCGTCGGCCAGGAAGGCCCCGCGTACGAAAAAGGCGTCGATCAGGAACACCGGCGCCAGCATAAGCGCCGCCGCGGCCGGCAGGGTCAGCGCCATGGCCAGGCCGATGCCTTCATCCATTGTCGCACGGCTCGAGTCGTCGTCCAGCGCGCGGGCGGCCCGCGACAGACGCGGTAGGATCGCTATGCCGACTGCCACGCCGACCAGCCCGAGCGGCAACTGGTAGAGCCGGTCGGCGGCATATAGCCAACTCTTGGCGCCGACTTCGAAACTGGCCAGCGACTGGCTGACGATGATGTTGATCTGGGTGCCGCTGGCGGCAATCGTACCGGGCAGGGCCAGCAGCATGACCTTGCGCACGGCAGGCGTCAGGCGCGGCCAGCCGATCAAGCTGAGATGGACCTTCTGGCGGCTCACGCCCCACCAGAGGGCGCCGGCTTGCAGCACGCCCGCCACCAAATAGGCAATCGAGGCGGCCTTGGCGGTGAGGACAGGGTCAGTGCTCACAAAGGCGGCGGGTATGAGGCAAAGGTTCAGGATCGTCGGGACGCCCGCCGACAGGATGAATCGTTCCGACGAATTCAGGACGCCCGACAGGAGGGCGCCGAGTGCCATGAAGGTGAGATAGGGCATGGTGATGCGCGTCAGGAAGACCGCAAGATTATAGTGCACGGCATCGTCAGCCTGGCCGCCATGGATCAGCAACAGCACCCAGGGCATGAAGACCTGCGCGAGAATGGTCAGGCCCGCCGTGGCCGCGAACAGCACCCGCATCGCTTCCTGTGCCACCACGCGAGCCGCTTCCGCGCCTTCGACCTCCAACGTGCGGGCATAGGTGGGCACGAAGGCCGAGGCAAAGGCGCCCTCGGCAAAGACGCGGCGGAACAGGTTCGGGAGTTGCTGCGCTGTCGCCCAGGCGTCGCCAATCGGCCCGGCGCCGATACGCGCGACCAGCAGGATGTCGCGCACCATGCCCAGCACGCGGCTTGCCAGCGTGAGGGAAGATTGCACGAGTGTGTTGCGCGCGACGCTCATGCGAGATTCATTCGGTGAATTCTCAGAAACTGTCCACGGCGCGGGATCGTTTCAGTTTCCGGGCCGGCGTGTGCGGCGCATCCAGCTCTTCGCGCCCAAGTACGGCGAGAAGACGTTCCTTCAATGTATCCTTGCGTGCCTTTGTGCCCAATTTCTGGCCCTGCGCATTCTGGACGTAGAACGCATCGAACACGCGCTCGCCATAGGACCCGACATGCGCCGAGTGGATCGACAGTTTCATGTCGGCCAGTACGTCGGCGACTTCATGCAGCAGGCCGGGCCTGTCGCGTCCGGCGACGTCGATGACCGTATATTCCGCCGAGAGGTCGTCGCGGATCTGCACCGAGGGCTGCACGAGGAAGGCCGCCTCGCGGCGCCCTGCGCGCGTCTTGACGTCGCCCGTGATCGGGTTGCCCGCCAGCGCGTCCCGCATCGCCGCTTCCAGTCGCTCCATCCGCGGTGCATCGCCCGCCGCGAAAGCCGCCTTGTTATTGTCCTGCAGCATGAAAATATCGACGATCCGGCCGCTATTGCTGGTGAAGACCTGCGCCGAGACCACGTTCGCGCCAAGCCGCGCGAGGGTACCGGCCAGGTCGGCAAACAGGCCGGTCCGGTCGGCGCCGGACACGATCATGGCCACTGCGCCGCCATCGGCGAGATACCGGTGCGCAACCGTGTCATCATTGTCGGTCAACACGCTTGCCTGCCATGCCAGGTCATCGGGGTCGAACCCGGTCCAGTAGGCGGTTTCCATTTCCAGCATGATCGCCGGCACGCTGCCGATCTGGCCGATCAGTGCCTTGCGCCGACGTTCGGCGCGCGCTTCCAGCTCGGCGTGCACGCCGGCTTCGTCAGTGCGCCCTCCGCGCAGCGCAGCCGCTGTGTTATTGTACAGATCGGCCAGCAACTGGCCCTTCCAGGCGTTCCAGACGGCCGGCCCGACGGCCTTGATGTCGGCAACCGTGAGAATGTAGAGCAGGCGCAACCGTTCCAGCGAACCGACGAGTTCCGCGAATTGCGCCACCGTTCGCGGATCGGAAATGTCCCGCTTCTGGGCCGTCTCGCTCATTTCCAGATGGTGTCCCACCAGCCAGGCGACGAGTTCGGTTTCTGCTTGCGGCAGGCCCAGGCGTTCGCACGCCCGCGTCGATGTCTTCGTGCCTTCGATCTGCTGGTCGCCCTTGCCCTTGCCCGTATCGTGCAACAGCATGGCCAGGTACAATGCCCGGCGGTTTTCCAGCAGCGGAAACAGTTCCGAGACCAGCGCGACCTGGTCGCCGCGCCCGTGTTCCATGTCGGAAATATAGGCGACCGCGCGGATCGTGTGCTCATCCACCGTATAGTGATGGTACATGTTGAATTGGGTCTGGGCCACGATGCCGCCGAATTCCGGCATGATCCGGCCGAGCAGGCCGGACTCGTTCATCCAGCGCAGCACCTGGCCCGGCCGGTCTCCGCCCATGATTGATTCCAGCACCAGCCTGCGGGCTTCCGGCAGTTCGCGAACGGTTTCATTGATGCCGCGCAGGTTGCGCGTCAGGGCCGTCAGGGCGGCGGGATGGATATCCTTGCCTTCGCGGCGGGCAATCGTGAACAGGCGCAGCATGTTCAGCGGATCGGTCTCCATCACGTCTTCACTGGTCACGTTGATGCGGCCATTGTCGAGCGTGAAGCCCTTGTCCTTCAGCGCCTGTGGCGCGCGGACCGGCAGGAAACGCCGCAGGCCCTCGGGCTTCTTCTTGTGGTCGGCTTCCAGTTTCGCCGCCAGGATGCGGGTCAGGCCGCCGACGTCCTTGGCGATCAGGAAATAGCGTTTCATGAACCGCTCGACGCCCTGCTGCTCGCCGCGATCGCGATAGCCCATGCGCGAGGCGATCTCCGGCTGCAGGTCGAAGCCGAGACGCTCTTCGGGCCGGCCGGTCACGAAGTGCAAGTGGCAGCGCACCGTCCAGAGGAATTTTGCGGCCCGGATGAAGACCGCATACTCATGGTCGGTGAACGGACCATTGCGCATGACGTCTTCCAGCGTCGTGCCGCCATACATGTGCTTGGTGATCCAGTAGAGCGTCTGCAGGTCGCGCAGGCCGCCCTTGCCCTCTTTCAGGTTTGGCTCGACCACATAGCGCGCATCACCGTGCCGGGCATGGCGTGCGTCGCGTTCGGCCAGCTTGTCGGCAATGAACAGGGCGTCCTTGCCCTTCACGGCGTCCTTCTGGAATAGCTCGAACATGTCAGCTGCCAGAACCTCGTCACCGCAGATGAACCTGGCGTCCAGCATCGATGTCTTGATCGTGACGTCTTCGGCAGCAAGCTTGACGCATTCGTTAGGCGTGCGGAACGCATGCCCCACTTTCAGGCCCATGTCCCACATCGCGTAGAGCATGTATTCGATAACGCTTTCGGTGTGCGGGCTGGCCTTGTAGGCGCGCAGGAACAGGAGGTCGGTATCGGACGACGGCGCCATCACGCCGCGCCCATAGCCGCCGGTGGCGACAATCGCGATCCGCTCGGCCTCGGTGGGGTTGCGCGCGCGGATCACGTGTGTGGTCGTATAATCGTACAGCGCGTGGATGACTTCATCCTGCACGGCGCACAGGAGGCGCGCCGTATCCAGCCCGTCAGCGCCCTGCTGCAGGCGTTCCTGCGCAATCATGCGGCCGCGGAACAGCGCGGCGTGCAAATGGTCGATGGCGACCTTTCGGGCTGCCTGCGGGTCGCCGAGATTGTTCTGGGCTGCCGCCGTCAGCTTCACCCGCAGCGCGCGCCCGTCGATGATATTGGAAATCCGCCAGCGCCCGGGCCGTCGCTTCGACGGGCTGCGTGTCTCGACGAGGCTTGGCGCCTTGGGGGCAGGGGTCGACGTTTCGGTCATGCAATTCCTATAGCAGGTCAGGGCCTGCGGACTATCACCGCTTTTCAGCGACGCTTGGCAAGCTGCGCGATTGTTTTACCACGCCATAGGCGAAACTGGTCTCGATTGAGGCAATGCCGGGTATTTTCTGGATCGTCTGGCGCACCAGCTGTTCGTAATCGTCCAGGCTTCGGGCAACGACCCGCAACTGGTAGTCCTCGCTGCCGGTCATCAGGTAACAGTCGATCACGGCATCCGTTTCCGCAATCCGCTCCTCGAAGCGCCGGACGGTCTCATCGGAATGATTGGTCAGGCGGATGCGCACGAAACCCGTGATCGGGAACCCGCACGCCTTCTCGTCCAGCAACGCCGTGTAGCCCGTGATGATCCCGGCGGCCTCCAGGTTGCGCACCCGGCGCAGGCAGGGCGAAGGCGACAGGCCGATCAGGGCCGACAATTCCTGGTTTGTCAGCCGACCGTCGCGCTGTAGTGCGTTCAATATCTTGGCATCAGTTGCGTCCATTTCGAACTGTATTGGCAGTATCTGCCAATTTGCAATACTTTTGGAGCAGAAAGAGACGAAACTTGCTGGCCGGCCTGTGCTATACTGGCGTCAACACAGGAGATACGCCCATGGCCTATGATTCCTCGCGCCCGCTTGGCTTTGCCACCCGCGCCATCCACCACGGTTACAATCCGGCGGACAACGCCAACGCGCTGACCCCGCCGCTGCATCTCACCTCCACCTTCGCCTTCCCGACGGCCGAGCAGGGCGGGGCGCTGTTCGCCGGCGAGGCCGAAGGCCACGTCTATTCGCGCATTTCCAACCCGACGGTCGCGTTGCTCGAAACCCGCATCGCGAGCCTCGAGGGCGCCGAAGCCGGCCTCTGCACGGCCTCCGGCATGGGCGCGATCTCCGCCACGCTATGGACCCTGCTCAAACCCGGTGACGAGATCATCACCGACAAGACGCTCTATGGCTGTACCTTCTCCTTCATGCGCGACGGTCTCTCCCGCTTCGGTATCACGATCACCCATGTCGACCTGCGCGACCCGGACAACCTCCGCGCCGCGATCAGCGACACAACCCGGATCGTCTATTTCGAAACGCCCGCCAACCCCAATATGCGCCTCGTCGACATCCGCGCCGTGTCCGAGATCGCCCATGCGTCCGGCGCCCTTGTCCTCGTCGACAATACCTACGCCTCGCCCATGCTCACCCGTCCCATCAGCCTCGGCGCCGACTTCGTGCTACACTCGGCCACCAAATACCTTGGCGGCCATGGCGACCTCGTTGCGGGCGCCGTTTGCGGCCCGGCCGAAGCGATCCACGAGATCCGCATGGTCGGCGTCAAGGACATGACCGGCTCGGTGATGGCGCCGTTCAATGCCATGCTTGTCATGCGCGGCCTGAAGACGCTGCAGCTGCGCATGGCCCGCCATTGCGAGAGCGGGCTCAAGGTCGCGACATGGCTTGAGGCCCAGCCCGGCGTAGCCGCCGTTTACTATCCGGGCCTCACCAGCCATCCGCAGCACGAACTTGCCAAACGCCAGATGCCCGGCTTCGGCGGCATGATCGCGTTTGAGCTCGAAGGCGGTTACAACGCGGGCATAGCGATGATGAATCGCCTGCAACTGATCCGCCGCGCCGTCAGCCTCGGAGACGCCGAAACCCTGGTCCAGCATCCCGCCAGCATGACCCATTCCACCTATTCACCAGAAGAACGCCACGCCCACGGCATCAGCGACGGGTTGGTGCGCCTCTCTGTGGGACTGGAGGATGTGGCGGACCTGATCGAAGACCTCGGTCAGGCGCTCGCAACGAAGGCGGGCTAACCCACCACCACATGCTCGTCGCCGAACCAGAGCGGCGAATTCTCCAGGTCGATGAATTTCTTCTCATCTTCCAGCAGTTCGGCGCCGGCTTTCGCTGCCGCTTCGCTCGTATTCGCGGCCATGGCCGCTTCGCTTTCGAACCACAGTTCGGCCACGCCGTCATAGGCCTCCGGTCCGCCGCGAGAACTCTGCATGCCTGCATTGAGTGCATCGTGCCCCGTATGCACCTGCACGTAACGCAAAATGCCCAGCGTCTTCGCGTGCCGCGCCACCAGCGGCGCATGCTGCTCGCGCCAATAGGTCTGGAAATCCTCCCGGCTGAGGTGGGGCAGGCGGCGAAGGCAGAGGCTGAGCTTGATCATGGCCCAAGCCTATTGGCGTCGCCGCGCCCTGTCGACCAGAATCCATCCGCCTGCCGCTACGACAGGGTTGGCAGGCAAGCCGGGCCCGCACACAACCGGTTCAGTATGTCGCGTGAACATGTTTAAAGGCGCGCAACGAAACATTTTGAGGAGGTCTACCGGTGGAATTCAAGGACGTGGTCATGGGCCGGCGCAGCATTCGCGGCTACCAGAAGAAACCGGTGCCCAAGGCGCTGATCCGCGAAGTGCTGGAAATGGCCATGCGCGCGCCCACCTCGCTGAACACCCAGCCCTGGAATTTCTATGTCGTCGCCGGCGACGTGCTCGACAAGATCCGCGAAGGCAATGTCGAACGCAACCTGGCCGGCATTCCGCACTCGCGCGAATTCCGCCTCGGCCCCGACTATGCGGGCGCCCATCGCGAACGCCAGATCGGCATTGCGATTCAGCTGTTCGAAGCCATGGGCATCGAGCGCCACGACAAGGAAGCGCGGATGGACTGGGTGATGCGCGGCTTCCGCCAATTCGACGCGCCGGTCTCCATCGTCATCACCTATGACAAGTCGATCCAGGGCAGCGATGTCGCGCCGTTCGATTGCGGCGGCGTGGTCAATTGCCTCGTCAATGCGGCCTGGTCGAAGGGTCTCGGCTGCGTGATCAATTCGCAGGGCATAATGCAGTCGCCCGTGGTGCGTGAACATGCCGGCATCGCCGACGACCAGGTCATCCAGACCTGCGTTGCCATGGGATGGCCCGATGAAAGCTTTCCCGCCAACGCTGTCGTCTCGACCCGCAAGTCCGTCGATGAAGCCGCGACATTTGTCGGCTTCGACGACTGATTGCTCACTTTCCGGACAGGGCCAAGCGTGACCGGCGCGTCCCGTGATGCTACCCTGCGACAAACACTGGAGCCACTCATGCCGAACATTCTTGAACTCAACCGACGTCACCTGATGATGGGCGCTGGCCTCGCCGCAACCGCCTTCGCCGCCGGTGCAACCCACGCGCAGGCCGAGGCCGGTGCCGCCGCACCGGACCTCACCGGCAAGTCGATCCTGATCACCGGTTGTTCGTCAGGCTTCGGCCGTCTCGGCGCAGAGCACTATGCGCGCCTTGGCGCCAAAGTGTTTGCCACCATGCGCTACTTGCCACGTCCGGAGGCGGACGAATTGACGGCGCTCGCGGCCAGCGACAATCTCGACATCACCGTGATCGAAATCGACGTCACCTCGGACGAACAGGTTGAGGCCGGTGTCGCCGAGGCGCTTTCGGCGGCGGGTGGATCGGTCGATGTCCTGATCAACAATGCCGGCATCGCCTTTGCCGGGCCGATCGAAGTCCAGGACATGGAAGCCACGCAGCTCATCTTCAATACCAACGTCTTCGGCCCGCAGCGCATGATCCGCGCGGTCCTGCCTGCCATGCGAGCCGCCGGAAGCGGCCAGGTCTTCAACATCGCGTCCCAGCTTGGCCGCGTCATCGTCCCGGGCTACGCGCATTATTCGCCAACCAAGTTCGCCCTCGAGGCGCTCAGCGAGCAATTGGCCTATGAGACCGTGACGCAGGGCATTGAAGTGACGATCATCGAGCCCGGCGGCTACCCGACCGAGATATGGGAAAACCAGGTCGCCCTGTCGGCGGGGCTCAAGGCCCGGCTACCGGAAGAATTGCTCGCCGCCTATCCGGAGATGACGGCGTCAATGGGCGTCGACAATGGCGGTGGCGGCGGCAGCACGGACCCGATGGACATTCCGCGCAACATTGCCGAAATCATCGCCATGCCTGCCGGAAAGCGGCCCTTGCGCCGCGCCGTGCACCCGGTGTCCCGCCCGCAGGAGCCGATCAACGACGTCTCTGCCCAGCAACAACTGGCCGTGCTTGGCGGTTCGCCCTACGGCCCGCTGGTCAAGGCCGTGCTGGACTAGGTCAGCCGACGCGGCGGCCGTCCGCATCAATCAGGAGCGAGCCGTCTTCCTTGTGCAGCGGCCCCGGTGGCAGCGTGTCCAGCAGGTCTAGAACGGCCTCGCTGGGGCGGCACAGGCGCACGCCCTTGGGCGAACACACGATGGGCCGGTTGACCAGCACGGGCGACTCAAGCATCGCGCTGAGGATCGTCTCGTCATCGACGCCCGGTTCCAGCAGGCCGAGTTCTGCCGCAGGCGACTTGGTTTCCCGTAGCGCCTCACGCGGAGTGAGTCCGGCAGCGGCAAACAGGCCGAGCAGCTGGTGCCGCGTCCAGCCCGTCTTCAGGTAGTCAATTACGACAGGCTCAGCGCCGCTGGCTTCGATGATCGCCAGCACGTTGCGCGACGTCCCACAGTCGGGATTGTGATGGATGACGATCATGGGTCAGGACTCCGGGAAGGCGTTGCGTGTCCGGTTGGCGAAGGCCACCAGCGACAGCATCACCGGCACTTCCACCAGAACGCCGACAACTGTCGCCAGCGCCGCGCCGGAATTCAGGCCGAACAGGCTGATCGCGACCGCCACCGCCAGTTCGAAAAAGTTGGACGTGCCGATCATGGCGCAGGGCGCGGCCACATTGTGCGGCACTTTCCAGGCCCATGCCGCGCCATAGGCAATCGCGAAAATGGCATAGGACTGGATCAGGATCGGCACAGCGATCAGGGCAATGATCAGGGGCCGGTCAATGATCACCTGTCCCTGGAACCCGAACAGGAGGACAACTGTCGCCAGCAATCCCACCACGGAGGCCGGCTTGATTCGGTCCATGAACCCCTTCACCGCCGCCTCGCCGCCGTGTGCCATCAGCATCCGGCGCGTCACCATGCCCGCGATCAGCGGAATGACCACGTAAAGCGCAACCGACAGGATCAGCGTCTCCCACGGCACGGCAATGTCGGTTACGCCCAGCAGGAAGGCGACCAGCGGCGCAAAGGCGAAAACCATGATCGCATCGTTCACGCTCACCTGCGCCAACGTGTAATTCGGGTCGCCCTTGGTCAGTTGCGACCAGACAAACACCATCGCCGTGCACGGCGCCGCGCCGAGCAGGATCAGCCCGGCAATATAACCCTCGGCATCCGCCGCCGGGATGAAGCCGGCAAACACATGCTTGAAAAACAGCACGCCCAGCGCCGCCATTGTGAACGGCTTGATCAGCCAGTTGACCACAAGCGTGATGATAAGGCCTTTCGGCTTCTCACCGACGCGGGCCAGGCTGGAGAAATCCACACCGATCATCATCGGCCAGACCATGGCCCAGATCAGGATCGCGACCGGGAAATTCACATTGGCGTATTCCAGCCCCGCGAGGGTCTGGAACAGGCCGGGCACGACCAGGCTCAACCCGATGCCGGCCGCGATCGCAGCGGCGACCCAGACCGACAGGTAACGTTCAAAAACGCCCACGCTGCTAGCAGCAGCCGGATGGTGCGGGGGCGGTCGCGGGCGCCGGGCAACAGGCCCGTTCCACCGCCATGCCGGTCGGCGTCGCGGCGAGGCGTCCGTCCGCTATTTCAGGCCCGCCACCATAGACCGCGCTGTCGCCGGTCGTGTGGAACACTTCCCACGCCACGCCCGACGGGTCACTGACCCAGCTCTTTTCAGACTTCGCATAGCAGCAGGTGGTTTCGCCTTCTTCCAGCACAGTTGCATCCGCGCGGGTCAGGCGGTCATACACGTCCGCCAGTTCCTCGCCGGTTTCGACCTGGATGCCGAGATGCTCCACGCCCGCTGGCGCGCCGCGCTGGCTGATCGCCAGGTTGACGCGCGGATCGTCCAGCATCCACTTGGCATAGTCGGATTTCACCACCGTCGGCTCAGCCGAGAATAGGGTCGAATAGAAAGCGACAGACTGCGTCAGGTCGTCAACGGCGATGTGTACATGCAGGCGTTTCATGGGTTTTTCCTATGGTTTGATATCAGCAACAGGCCGAGCGGGCCATTTCCAGAACGGGCGCGCAAACGTCTTCCCGGCCCTCACAGCAATCCTCCATCAGGAAGACGATCAGGCCACTGATGGCGTCGAAATTGGCGGAATAGATGATCGAGCGACCCTGCCGCTGGCCGGTCACCAGCCCCGATTGCGACAGGATGTTCAGCTGGGCCGACAGCGTATTGGGCGGTACGCTCAGGGCGGCGGCAATGTCGCCGGCCGGCAGGCCGTCGTGCCCGGCCTTCACCAGAAGGCGGAACACGGACAGGCGGTTTTCCTGGGCCAGGGCGGACAATTGCGAAAGCGCGGCTTTGGTTTCCATATTTCCAATATCGTGGAAATATGGAATAGAGTCAACCGCCTTTTTGGCGCCTTGCCGCGGCGCTCCTTGTTGCACCCGGCCTCGCCACCTGCTTGATGGTGCCCATGCAAACGCTTTTGCCCCTCGCATCTGAAATCGGGATGCTGCTCAAGGCCCGCCGGGAAACTGTCGCGGTCTCTGAATCCTCGTCCGGGGGGCTGATCTCCGCCGCCCTTCTCTCGGTGCCTGGTGCCTCGGCCTATTATCGCGGCGGCGGCGTCATCTACACGCCTCAGGCCTTTCGCGGCCTGATGGATCTGGGCCGCGCCGACATGCCCGATGGCATGCGCTCCTCGACCGAGCCCTATGCCTGCCTGCTGGCGCGCACGATCCGGGGCAAGCTCGATGCCGACTGGGGCCTTTGCGAGACCGGCGCCTCGGGCCCCGGCGGCAACGGCTATGGCGACGCTGCCGGGCACACATGCGTCGCGCTGGCAGGGCAGGGCGCCGATGGCCCGCAGGAAATCTCTCGTACGCTCGAAACCGGCCTCGCTGACCGGGAAGCCAACATGCGCCATTTTGCCGTCGAAGCGCTCAGCCTCCTGCACGAGGCGCTGGTCTAGGCCGCGCCTGCCACTCAAAAAGGAACGCCGCACATGAACAATGCAGACCAGGTCGAATACTGGAACGGCCCCGCCGGCCAGAAATGGGTCGACCAGTCCGACCGGCTCGACGCCATGCTGGCGCCCTTCGCCGACACGGTCATCGCCGCTGCGGCCCTGAAACCCGGCGAAGCCGTCATGGATATCGGCTGCGGTGCGGGCGCGCTCACCTTGCGCGCCGCCGCTGTGGTCGGCGCCGGGCAGGGCGCCCTCGGCGTCGACGTCTCCGCTCCGCTCATCGCACTCGCCCGGGCCCGCGCTGCAGAGGCCGATCTGCCTGCGAGATTCGAACTCGCCGATGCCAGCGCGTTCACCGCGCCCGATCCTGCCGACATCGTCATCTCTCGTTTCGGCGTCATGTTCTTTGACGATCCCGCCGCCGCCTTTGCCAATATCCGCCATGCGGTCAAACCGGGCGGCCGGCTGGCCTTCGCCTGCTGGCAGGCCCTCAGTCTCAATGACTGGGCCCTCGCGCCCCTTCAGGCGGCCATGCCGTTCCTCAAGGAAGCGCCGGCCCCCGCCGACCCGACCGCCCCCGGCCCGTTCGCCTTCCAAGACAAGGACCGGGTCGCGGGCATCCTGTCAGACGCTGGCTGGGCCAATGTCGTGATCGAACCGGTGGAACAGGCGATCATCCTGCCGGGCGACGACACCGAATCCACTGCGAAATTCATGATGCAACTCGGCCCGCTCTCACGCCTCCTCGCCGCTCAGGGCATAGACGAGGCCCAGGTTGAAGCGGCCCTCATCGCCCTGATGCAGGCCCACAAAAGCCCCGAAGGCCGCATCGCCATGAAATCGGCCTGCTGGCAGGTCAGCGCGGGCAACGCCTGATCCGCATCACCCAAGCGCCTATGCCCGGCGGCCTGTGTCCTGTAGGGGAGGGGCCTCGTTGCAAGGACGTCCCCGATGAGCCGCCTGTTTGAAGAACTCGACTATCGCGAGACGCCGATCGGCCCGATCAGCCTGCGGCGGCGCTTCCATCCGGCCCTCAAGGTCGATGTCTTCGAGATCATCCTCGGCGACGAGCACCTGATGTCGAACATTTTCACCGTGTCCGAAATCGCGCTCGCGCGTCTCGGCCTCGACAGGCTTGCCAGCCTCAGTCCCGGCCCGGACGAGAAATGGGATGTTGTCGTCGGCGGTCTCGGCCTCGGCTACACGGCCGGCGCGGTTCTGGAATATCCGCGCGTTGCCTCGCTGCGCGTCGTCGAGATGCTGGACGCCGTCGCCGACTGGCACGATGCCGGGCTGGTGCCGCTCGACCCGCCGCTGAGCGCCGATGACCGGTGCCAGGTCGTGCGCGATGATTTCTTTGCGCTGGCCCGGTCCGATATCGGCTTCGACGCGGCCCATCCGGGGCGCCAGTTCCACGCCATCCTGATCGATATCGATCACACGCCCGACTGGCTGCTGGATGCGCGCAGCGGCTCTTTCTACAGCGAGTCGGGCCTGCGCAAGCTGGCCACCCACCTGAAGCCCGGCGGCATCATGGGCCTCTGGTCGGATGTCCTGCCTGACCCCGAATTCCTGCAGCGCCTGTCAGGTATCTTTGGCGAAGCCTGGGCCGAGCCGGTCAGCTTCCACAACCCGCTCCAGGACAACACCTATACCCAAACCATCTACCTCGCCCGCAAGCCCGCCTGAGCGGCGGTCACGCTCAGGCAGCAACGGGTGCAAGCGCGGACACCTGAAGTATCAGTCGGGATTGCGGCATGTTGCCATCTCAAACGGGGCGGGTACCCTTGGCAACATATCGCAGCAGGTAAAGAGGAGCGCTCCATGCGGATTCTGTTCGCACTCACACTCATCGTGACAGTGTTCAGCGTGGGGCGCGCGAACGCCGAAGACTGGCAAGCCCGGGCTGAAAAGCATTCGGTCGAACTGGCTGATTTCGGCTTCAGCACAGGCGAGACGCTGCCGTCGATCACCATGAATGCCTACACGCTCGGCGCGCCGAAACGGGACGAGGCCGGTCACATCGTGAATGCGGTGATGCTGCTTCACGGAACCGGCGGGAGCGGTCTGTCCCTGCTGCGCGCCTCTTTCGGCGACGAATTGTTTGGTCCCGGGCAGCCGCTCGATCTTGAACGCTACTACATCGTTTCTCCCGACAATCTTGGCCACGGCGACAGTTCCAAGCCGAGCGACGGGCTGCACGCCGCGTTCCCGCGCTACGATTACGACGACATGGTGGAGGCCCAGTACAGGATGCTGACCGAGGGCCTCGGCGTGCAAGGGCTGGAAATGATCGTCGGCACCTCGATGGGCTGCATGCATGGTTTCGTTTGGGGAGAAGATCATCCCGGCTTTGCGCGCAGGCTTGTGCCGCTGGCCTGCAATGTGATCGAGATCGCCGGACGCAATCGCATGTTCCGCCAGATGATCATAGACGGTTTCGAGCAGGACCCGGCCTATGCGGGCGGGGACTATGCCGATCCTGCCGACCTGAAGACCGGGCAGGCCATTTATGCCAATACGCTCGTCCTGGCTGGCTCGAACCCCTACCGGATGCAGGCGGATGCACCGACGCGGGAGGCTGCCATCGGCCAGCTGCACAGCACGATGGAACGCTACCGCGGTCATGCGGCAGACCCGAACGACACGATCTACCAGTTCGACGCGTCCCGGCATTACAATCCCGCGCCGCGCCTGTCGGAGATCAAGGTGCCGGTCCTTTGGATCAATTCGGCCGATGATTTCATCAATCCGCCGGGCCTCGGAGACCCCGAAGCGCTTGCGGCGGAGATGCCGAATGCGCGCTTCGTTCTGGTCCCTGCTAGCGACCAGACGCGCGGCCACGGCACGCATACCTGGCCGGTCTTCTGGAAGGACGATCTGGCGCGTTTCCTCGCAGACTATCCGTAGCGCGAATCTCCGTTACCCGGATGAAACGGGTATCGGAAGTGGCGGAGCTGCCAGAGTCCGCTTCTCCGGTAGTCCGGCGCACTGGCCTGCCACTGAGTGCAGAACATTCCACCCGCGCACCGTAAACTTAACCTCCCCCCACCTTACCGCCCTTTTACTCCCCCCTGCACCCGGGGCGCGCCCATCTCCATGCCCACGTTCACATCTTCATCTGGCCTTGGCTGTGGTGGCAACTGGCGCGCCTCGATCGCTGGATGAAAGAGAGCGGGCGCGGCCTGCTCGTCAGTGTCGACCGCTGTGGCAATGTCTATGTCCGCCACATGTCCGATGCGCCGGGGCGGAGGACCGCTACGTGCGTGCGCCTGTCTCGGCGCGGCTCGCGGCGGCGCTGGCCGGCCCGTGTCCCCGGCGAAAACCGGGGCCTCGCTCAATCCTGTCCGGACGTGCTGCACGCGGTCCCGGCATGCGCCGCGAACACGGACGCCTCAATGGGCTGCCCCTGCCAAATACCTGACCCGCGCATCACCGCCGGCACACCCAGACCGCACCCCCGAAGCGCCCTCACAGGCGCCGCACGTGCAGGCTCAGTCATAGTCCACTTTTTCGAGGAACAGGCCGTCCGGCGGCGATACCGGCCCGCAGGCCGTGCGGTCCGTCGCCGCGAGAATTTCGGTCAGCCAGCGCGCATCGCGCTTGCCGCGCCCGACTTCGACCAGTGACCCCACCATCGAGCGGACCTGCCGGTGCAGGAAACTCTGGGCCGACAGCGTGCATTCGATCCGGTCGCCATAGCGGGCGACATCGAACTTATCGAGCGTCTTGACCGGGCTTTTCGCCTGGCATTCCATATCGCGGAACGTGGTGAAATCATGCGTGCCGAGCAGGCCCTGCGCCGCGTCGTGCATTTTTCGTGCATCCAGCTCTTGTGAGATGCGCCAGGCGAGCCCCTTTTCCACCGTCAGGTCCGCCCGGCGGTTGACGATGACAAAGCGATAATGGCGGGCCTTCGCGCTGAAGCGTGCGTGGAACTGCGCGTCCACCTTCTCAGCCTCCAGGATGCCGATCGGCAGCGGGCGCAGGTGGAAGTTCAGCGCATCGGCCACCTTGCCCGGCCGGTCGACGGCAAAGTCGAGATGGGCGACCTGTCCCATCGCGTGAACGCCGCTATCGGTGCGCCCGGCGCCATAGACTTCCACCGGCCCGCCATCCAGCTTGGCGGCGGCTTCTTCGATCGCACCCTGGACCGTGGGTTTGCCCGGCAGGCGCATCCAGCCCTGGAAAGGGCCGCCATGATATTCGATCAGGAGCTTGTAGCGGGCCATGGATTATACGCCGAATGCTGCAGGATAGGTGAGGGTGCCGGCCACGGGCGCCGAATCCGCCAGCCGCTTCGCCATGAAATGCGGCCCGCTCCACGGCGCGTCAAACGGGGCAGCCGTATCGGCCGAAAACCCGAAGCGCGGATAATAGTCCGCGTGCCCCAGCACGAAGACTAGGCTTTCGCCCGCGCCTTCCAGCGCCAGCAGACCCGTGCGCACCAGCCCGCTGCCGACGCCCTGCCTTTGCCGCCCCGGCAAAACAGACATCGGCCCAAGCCCCACGGCCAGCGGCGCACCGTCAATCTGGATGCGGAAGAACTGCACGTGCCCGACGATCTGGCTGTCATCATGCGCGATCAGGGACAGCACGCTGTCGCCATCCCGCTTCAGCTTGCGCACGATCTTGCCTTCGGCCGACTGCCCGAAGGCCGCATCATTCAGCTGCGCGATGTCATCAATGTCGTCGGCATGGGCCGGGCGGATCCAGGTGCTCATGCGGTCAGCACCGCGCCGGGCGCAATCGGCGTGCCATTCAGGAAGACCGCCGCGCTCATCGGCCCCTTGCCGGGCCGCTGCAGCGTCGTGATCCGCACCGCGCCGCCATCGCCGCAAGCCACCAGCAGCCGGTCGTCCAACACGGTGCCCGGCGCGGCCCCGCCAGAGGTTCCGGCGACTTCGCTCATCAGCAGTTTCAGGCGGACGGGGCTCGTCTCGCCTTCCGGCGTCCATTGGCAAATGGCCCCGGGGAAGGGAGAAAGGCCCCTGATCTGGCAATCGACTTCCGCTGCCGGTTTCGACCAGTCGACCGGCTGGTCCTCGGCGCTGATCTTGTGGGCGTAGGTAACGCCGTCTTCCGGCTGTGGCTGCGGTGCGATCGCCCCTTCGGCCCAGCGCGCCAGTGCAATCGGCGCGAGGTCGGCGGCCAGTTCCGCCAGCCGATCGTGCAGCGTGCCTGCTGTCGTCGCCAGCGTGATCGGCGTGCGCGCCGACATCAGCACCGGTCCGGTATCCAGACCCGCATCCATCAGCATCGCGTCGACCCCGGTCTCATGGTCGCCCGCCATGATCGCCCGCTGGATCGGCGCCGCGCCGCGCCAGCGCGGCAGGATCGAGGCATGCATGTTGAGGCAGCCAAGTCGCGGCGCATCCAATACCGACTGCGGCAGGATCAGGCCGTAGGCGACCACCACCGCCGCATCGAGCCCCAGCGCAGCAAAGGCGGCCTGCGCCTCGGCCTTCTTAAGCGACTTCGGCGTGCGCACCTCAAGGCTGTGTGCCTCGGCCCAGGCCTGCACCGGCGTCGGCGTCAGCTTCCTGCCCCGGCCTGACGGGCGCGGCGGCTGGGAATAGACGCAGGCAATCTCGTGCCCAGCCGCGACAAGCGCGGCGAGCACGTCAACGGCAATCTGGGGGCTGCCCATGAAGGCGAGGCGAAGGGGTTTGGTCATGGAGCGGGGGTCTAGCGCGCGGGGCGCTGGCTATAAAGGAAAGATTGACGTGGCAGGATCAGGCGACGTCTTCGCGGATCTTGCGAATCTTGGCTTTCTTGACCTTGTCGATGGCCCGCATGCGCTTCAGGCGCGATAGATAGTCGATGAACAGGGTGCCCTCGAGATGGTCCATCTCGTGCTGGATGCAGACCGCGTAGAGCTCTTCGGCCCATTCCTCGACCGTGTTGCCATCATAATCCAGGTAACGGATCAGGCACCGTACCGGACGTTCAACCTCGTCGAAAATGTCCGGCACCGACAGGCAACCCTCTTCATAAGGTTGTGTCTGCTCGACCGTTTCGAGGATTTCGGGGTTCACGAAATAGCGCGGCTGGGGCTCTTCATTCTCGGGGGCGAGGTCCATGACGATGACGCGAAGTGGCACGCCGACCTGGATTGCGGCCAGGCCAATGCCCGGCGCGTCATACATGGTTTCCAGCATGTCATCCATCAGCGCGCGAATCTCGTCGGTGACGCCGCCTTCAACAGGCTTCGACACCTCCTTGAGGCGTGGATCGGGTACAGTCAGGATGTCGCGTATGGCCATAAGGGGGAGATATGAACAGAAGGGCGATTGGTCAACTGGTATGGCTCATTTGGCAGCCAGCCGGGGCTTCTTGCCCTCCAGGTCCAGTTCGCCGGTCGCGTCGGGCGTATTCGCCCGGTTTTCGATCTGCTTCGGTTCCGGTAGCGCCTTGTTCGGCGGGGCGATTTCCATGTCCTCGAACTTGCGCAGAGTCGGCAGGACGCGCTTGTCGAACGATCCCATGGCCGAATTGAAATGGTCGACAGAGCCGTTCAGCGTTTTCCCGAGCTTCTCGATATGGCCGAGCATGACGCTCATCCGACCATGCAGCTCAGCGCCGAGTTCGGCCGCCGCCATCGCATTCTCGTTCTGGTGATGTTGGCGCCAGAGGTGCGCCACTGTCCGCGCCAGCGCGATCAGCGTCGTCGGCGTCGTGACGATGACCTGCCGCGACATGGCTTTTTCGATCAGGTCGGGGGACTGTTCCAGCGCGGCGGCGAAGAAGTTTTCCCCGGGTATGAACATGGCGATATAATCGAACCGGTTGCCGAGGTTTGACTGGTAGTCCTTCGACGCCAGCGTCGTGACATGGCGCTGCACGCTTTGCGCATGCGCTTTCAGGTGCGCCAGCCGCTCGACCGGGTCTTCGGTATTGGTGGCAGCCATGTAGGAGGCGAGGGACACTTTGGAATCGATGACGATCTGCCGGTCGCCGGGCAGGCGGATGATCGCATCCGGGCGCTGGCGGCCTTCTTCGGTTGCGTCATGGACCTGTTCGTTGAAGTCGCAATGTGCCGACAGGCCGGCCTGTTCCATGACATTGCGCAATGTCATCTCGCCCCAGCGACCGCCGCCTTTCGGCGCAGTCAGGGCGTTGACCAGCTTGCCGGTCTCGGCGGTGTTGCGATGCAGGCTTTCGCCAATCGCCTTCACCTGTTCCGACAGCAGGGATTTATCCTCGGTCCGGACCTTTTCCAGGTCGTCGACGCGCTTCTTGAAGGCATCAAAATTCTCGCCGATGGGCTTCATCAGTTCCTTGAGTTCGCCTTGCGCGCCTTCCCTGTGGCGCTTGAACGTCTCGTCCGCGCGTTCCAGAAACATGGCATTTGCCCGCTGCAGCACGCCCTGAGCCAGCTGGGAAAATTTGCTCTCGTCCTCTTCGCTGCGGGCGCGCGCCTCAGCCAGTGCGATCTCGGCCTGGCGAGCGACGGCATCCTTGGTCAGCAGGGCCTGCTTCGTGTCGGTGAGGTCCTCGATGGTCCGGGTCAGTTCGCGGCGGGCGATCTCTGTGCGGCCCCAGAGGACATAGGCCGCAAAGCCAAGCCCCAGCACGCCGAGCAGCAGCACGATGTGCACGGCGTCGAAGCCGGCGGTTCCGATGGTAACGATAGGTGTCATTGCGATATCCTGCCACGATTCCCGTGGAACATATCTAGAACGGTGTCATGTGTCCACGCGCTGAAATCGCTGCGCGAGAGCTATCCGTTGGTCGGTGCGCCGGCCAGCGCATTCAGGCTCTCGATCAGGTCTGCCGTGATCGTTCCGGTCACTGGAAGGCCGTTGGCTTTCTCATAGTCGCGGATCGCCTTGGCCGTGCCGTCACCGATCACGCCATTCGGAGTGCCGACATTATAGCCGAGCGCCGAGAGGGCTACCTGCACGCCTTGCACCTGAAGCGGATTGCCTGTGTTCCAGGGCTGGGCGCCGAAGCGTCCATTGCTGATGGCATTGTCGCGGGAGGCTTCCCAGAAGACCGATCGCGCGCGCGCCTGTTCGGCGGCTTCGGCCGATATGCGGCCTGAAAGATCGGCGATTTTGGCCGGGGCACCCGCATCGCCATTCTTGCCGGCAATTTCGAACCAGAACATCGCTTCGGTCAGGTTCGGGCTGATGCCCAGGCCCTGCTCATAAAGGACGCCGAGATTGTACTGGCTGTCGACAATGCCGAACTCGGCGGCCTTGCGGAACCATTCGACCGCGCCGGCATAGCTCTGCGGTCCGCCGTCGCCTTCGGCCATGAAGACGGCCAGGTCATGCATGGCGCGGACATTGCCCCCGTTGGCGGCCTTTTCCGTCCACTCCCGGGCGAGTACGAGATCCTTGGGAACGCCATTGCCCTTCTCGTGCAGCTTGGCGAGGCCATACTGCGCGATGGGCAGGCCCTTGGCGGCAGACTTGCGCATCAGGGCTGCGCCAGCAGCAAAGTCACCGGCGGCGATGCGCTCCTGGGCCAGCTGGTACTGGGCAATATGGTTTCCCGCCGCAGCGGCGCTTTCCACTGTCACGAAGGGTGAAATCGCCGGGAAATTCGAGGCTGCTGCGGGCGCAGGTGGCGTGGGCTGGATGGCCTCCACGACCGGCGCCGACACAGTCCGCATTGCCGGTGCGGTCTCGAACAGTTCGGTCTCGGCGGCGTCGATCTGGGACGCTGAAAGTGCTTCGCTTGCTGCTTCGGCCGTTTCCGCATCGGCTACGGTGACCGCAGGGGGCGGCGCTTGTGCGGCTGCCGCGGCGCCGGGGTCGACATAGGTATCGACAGAGGCGGCAATAACAGGCGCCTCCTGCTTGCCGCGGATATAGAGATAGCCGCCGACAGCGGCCCCGGTAATGACAACCGCCGAGGCGGCCGCATAGAGCGGCAGCTTGCTGGAGCCCGATGTCGCGCGAACGCCATTGAAGTTCGGCCTGTCGGTTTTGCGCCGGTTGCGGCGCTGCGGCTGTGCATCCGGCGTGCCGGCCGCAACGATCGCGGCCCGGCGGGCCCGGGCGATATAATCATTTTTGTCATCCGCCCGAATGGCGATCGGTTCGGCATCGTCTTCAGCGAGTGGGTAAAGATCTGCGTCCGGATCGGATTTCGGCGAGATCAGCGCGAGAAAGTCCTCGTCGTCGGAATCATCCATATCGAATATGTCGGATGCGCGCGCTTCCGTGTGGCTGTCGTGTTCGCCGTCGATGCCTTCGAGTTCGGAGAGCGCATCGAAGAAGGCTTCCGGGCCTGGGGCAGCGGCCGGCGCGGAAAAGTCCTCATCCGCGTACTCACCGATACTGGCTTCGTGCGGCGTGCTGGGAACGTCCTCGAAATCGGACTTGTAGGGCGCGCCACGGCTCTCGACGGCTGCGTCCCAGCCTGCGATCCCGGCCTCGAAGAAGGCGTCGTCGTCATCCGGATCGACTAATGTGTCGGCAAAAATGGCGTCATCGTCCTCAATATCCGCTGCTGAGGTTTCAGCGAACATGTCATCGTCATCGCCATTGTCATCGTCGACGTCGACTTCGAGTTCGGGCAGGCCGGGTTCGAACGCCGCGTTGTCATCGTGGACGGGCGTCTGGACGGCCTGTGCAACCACGGGTTCGGCGGCAAAGTCCGGCGCTGCCGGCATCGCGTCGGCGCCGTTCGGGTCAGCATAGGGCGGCGAAGTGAATTCCTCGAGGCTTTCAAGCCGCGTGGCCAGGGACGCGATGGCGCGCTGCACAGGCGAGAGCGAAGCCGACGACTGGGCCTGCATATGTTCAAGGCGCTCGGAGACATTGGACAGCGCATCCGACAGACGCACATCGGTGCGCTTGCGGTTCTCTTCCATCTGGGTCGCCATCGACTTGATGGCATCGTCCTGGCGTTTCTGGAGGCGTGAGGCGGCTGATGCGACCTGTTCGCCGATCTGTTCGATGGCCTGGGCGCTTCGCGTTTCGCTGTCGCTGACGCGGTGGTCAATCTGGTCGGCGAGCGTATCGATGCGGGCGCTGACGGTTTCGCCGAGACGTTCGATTTCGCCGCGCACGGCCTCGCCCGCGGCGGCGTCATCACGCGCTTCGACATCGCGGATGCGCTGGTCGAAACTGGTCGACATCCGGCTGACCTGGTTCGACACGGTTTCCATGGAGCGCGACTGGCGCTCCTCGGTGGCGGCGAGGCGTTTCTGCACGTCCGATAGCCCGGACGTGAGGTTCGAGACGACTTCACTCTCCGCGACATTGGCAGTGCGCGCGATCTCGTCAGCAAGCTCGAGCCGGGTCTGGTCGACGGTTTCGCGCAGGGATTTTGTCAGGTCGTCGAAACGGGCCTCGAATTCCGAACGCAGCTTTTCGGCAAGTTGCGGATCGACGGACTCGGCCAGCGCTTCGACCCGGTTGTCGAGGTGGTTGAAGGTCGCCTCCAGGCTTTGCAGTGCGGCGTCGGTCGTGGTTTCGGCGCGGTTGAGGCGTTCCTGGATGCGCAGCAGCGTGCTTTCCATCGAATCCAGCGCGCCCGACACGTCGCTCTCGACGGCCGTCAGGCGCGCGTCGGTCTGGCCGGCTGTTGCCAGGCGTTCCTGAACGTCGCTTTCAAGTGTCGACAGGCGGGTCGTCAAATCGCGTGTGGCGCTCTCGGAGCGCCTTTCGGCCTGGTCGACGACCTGTTCGACCCGTGCAGCGGCATCTGACAGTTTTGATTCGACGCGGGTTTCCACGCCTTCGACTCGGTCGGTCAGGTCGGCAAAGCCCGCTTCGACCCGGCCCTTGATGGCGTGGGCCTCCTGCTGGGCGAGCTCACCTTCATCATTGACGTGGTCAGCCAGCTTGCCGAGCGCCTGTTCGAGAGACTTCAGCGCTTCGAGATTCTGCTTGTTCGATTCATCCTGTTCAAGCCTGCGAACCTTGGACTGGAGCGCTTCATAGGTGTCGCGAATCTCGTCCATCAGGCTTTCGACATGGCCGACGACGGAATGGCTGCTCTGCTCGGCGTGCTCTAGTTTGGCGACGAGGCCGAGAACCGTGTGGTCCATGCCGGAAATCGCCAGCGTGGAGCGGGCTTCCGCCGCTTCGATACGGCGGGTCAGGCGGTCCAGCGTGTTGGTGGTGGCATCCGGCCGTGGGCGCGGATTGCGGAACAGGGAGGAGATTTCGTTGAGCTGGGATTCCTCATCCGTCATCAGCAGCCGGTTGAGGTATTCACCCAGCGTGAGACCTTCGGCGCTCGCCGCTTCGCGCGCCGCATCGCGCGCGCGCTGGTCAATGCCTTTGACACTCCAGGGCCCTGTCTGGTTCATCCCGGATTCTCCTCGCTCAGCCCGCAAAGTTAACGCAGCGGGCAGATTCGTTCACATATTCTAACGGTGATGACAGCCAGGGTCTTAAAGCGAGGTTAAAGGTAAATATTTTAGCATCTTCTGGTAACAGGTATGGTTATCGCATTTACCATAGGGAACGTTTCCGCGAACGTTCGCGTAAAGTTGACGTTGACGTTCGCGGAACCCTTGGTCTAAGCTGTCCGGATGCATCACAAGACATCACACATTTCCGCCGCCGACAGCCGCACCTTCACGATTTCCGAGCTTGCCCGGGAATATGGTGTGACCCCCCGTGCCCTTCGCTTCTATGAAGACAAGGACATGCTGCATCCGGCGCGCGACGGCATGACCCGTGTCTATTCGAACCGGGATCGTGCACGCCTGACGATCATCGTCCGCCTGAAGCGTCTCGGTCTGCCCCTGGCCGATATCCGTGAAATCCTCGACCTCTACGTCCTGGATGACGGCGAACGCGCCCAGAAATACATGATGCTCGACAAGTTCCGCAAGCAGGTCAAAGAGCTGGAAGTCCAGCGCGAAGACATCGACACGGCGCTGACGGAACTGCGCAAGGGCATCCTCTGGCTCGAGGAGCTGATCCAGAAGGTCGGCCCGAACGAAGAAGGCAAGCGACAGGTTGCGGCCTATGAAGCGGTTGCCCGGCGCCAGCTCGACGAAGTCTGATCCACCTCTTTTCAAAGGTTTCTGGCAACTGGAACGACCTTTCTAGAACGTGCGTCTAGAATGGCGTCAGTTGCCATTTTTTTTTACAAGGATTCCGACCCATGCCCCGTTACGATGCTCCGGTCCGCGATATGCAATTCATTCTGCACGAAGTGCTGCAATTGCAAAACTATTCGAACCTGCCCGGCTTTGAAGAGGCGACCCCGGACCTGATCGATGCGATTCTGGAAGAAGGCGGCAAGTTCGCCAAGGAAGTCCTGTTCCCGTTGAACCGTGTCGGCGACGTGCAGGGCTGCAAGCGCAATGATGACGCCAGCGTAAAGACGCCCGACGGTTTCCCCGATGCCTACAAGGCGCTGGTCGAGAATGGCTGGCCGCTCCTGTCGAAGGATCCGGAGATGGGCGGGCAGGGCCTCCCGCACGTCGTGAACCTCGCCTGGGGCGAGATGATTTCCTCATCCAACATGGCCTTCGGCATGTATCCCGGCCTGACATCGGGTGCCTATGAGGCCCTGATGGCCGGCGGCTCCGATGCCCAGCGCAAGCTGTACGGCCCGAAAATGGCCAGTGCCGAATGGGCCGGCACGATGAACCTGACCGAGCCGCAATGCGGCACCGATCTCGGCCTGATCAAGACCAGGGCGGCGCCGCAGGCCGATGGCAGCTACAAGATCACCGGCCAGAAGATCTGGATCTCGGGTGGCGAGCAGGATCTTACCGAAAACATCATTCACCTTGTGCTTGCCCGGATCGAGGGCGCGCCCGAAGGTATCAAGGGCATCTCGCTCTTCGTCGTGCCGAAATATATCGTCAAGGACGACGGCTCGCTGGGCGAGCGCAATGCCTGTTCCTGCGGCGGCCTCGAAGAGAAGATGGGCATCCATGGCAACGCGACCTGCGTCATGAACTATGACGGCGCGACGGGCTGGCTCGTCGGCGAAGAACACAAGGGCATGCGCACCATGTTCGTGATGATGAACGAGGCCCGCCTCGGCGTCGGCCTGCAGGGCCTGGCCCAGGCCGAAGTGGCCTACCAGAACGCTGTCGACTACGCCAAGGACCGCGTCCAGGGTCGTTCGCTCAATGGCGCCAAGGCACCGGAAAAGGTCGCTGACCCGATCATCGTCCATCCGGACGTGCGCCGCATGCTGCTCGACCAGAAAGCGTTCATCGAAGGCGCCCGGGCCTTTGCCTACTGGACCGCCTTCCAGGGTGACCTGCAGCACAAGTCGAACGACGAGAAGGTGCGCGAGCGCGCCGGTGACTATATGGCGCTGCTGACCCCGGTCGTGAAAGCCTATCTCACGCACAAGGGGTGTGAGAGCGCCAATCTCGGCCTTCAGGTGCATGGCGGATCGGGTTTCACCCGCGAATGGGGCATGGAACAGTTCGTACGCGATAGCCGCATCACCATGATCTACGAAGGTACCAACGGCATCCAGGCCCTCGACCTTGTCGGCCGCAAGCTCGCCAGCAATGGCGGCCGGGCCGTGTTCAGCTTCTTTGCCGAACTGGACGATTTCCTCGGCACGGCCGGTGATGACGCCGAATTGCAGCCGTTCGTCGAAGGCCTGACCACGGTCAAGGGACAGCTCCAGGACGGTACCAACTGGCTCATGCAGAACGGCATGTCCGACTTCAACAATGCCGGCGCGTCCAGCCATGATTACCTGCACCTGTTCGGCCTGACGGCGCTCTGCTTCATGTGGGCGCGCATGGCCAAGGTTGCGATCGAGAAGGAAGCCGAGGGCGACCCGTTCTACGGCGAAAAGCTGCTGACCGGCCAATACTTCCTCGATCGCATGCTGCCCGATGCGGCCGCCCATCTCGCAAAAGTGAAAACCGGCGCGAAATCCATGATGGCCTTGTCGGCAGACCAGTTCTGATCCATGGCGAAAAGGCCGCAGGCCCTGTGCCTGCGGCCTGACGTGGCGTGACGGCTGGGCAAGCGGGCCTGCATAACCTAGATGTTGACGTGAACGTAAGCGGAAGTTTCCGCAAGGTAAGATAGGAAGACATACCCATGCGCGAGAGCCCACTGAACGTGCCAAAATCCAACTGGCGCAATGACGAGGAGATGGACATCTTCTCCGACGCCGTGGGCCAGTTCTTCGAAAAGGAATGTGCGCCGCATGTTCCGGCATGGCGCAAGGCTGGCGTGGTGCCGCGCGAGATCTGGACCAAGGCGGGCGAAATGGGCCTGCTTTGCGCGTCCGTTCCGGAAGAGTATGGCGGGGCAGGGGGCGACTTCCGCCACGAGGCCATCATCATCGAGCAACAGCAGTGGAAGGGCGTCGATGGGTTCGGCATCACGCTGCACAATGCAATCATCGCGCCCTATATCACCGCGTTCGGCACTGAAGAGCAGAAGCGCCGTTGGCTGCCGCGCATGGCGTCGGGTGAACTCGTCACCGCCATCGCGATGACTGAGCCGGGCGCCGGTTCCGACCTCCAGAACATCAAGACGACCGCCATCAAGGATGGCGATGGCTACGTCATCAACGGCTCGAAGACCTTCATCTCCAACGGCCAGACCGCCAACCTCGTCCTTGTCTGCGCCAAGACCGACCCGACCCAGGGCGCCAAGGGCATCTCGATCCTCTGCGTCGAAACCGAGGAAGTCGAAGGTTTCACGCGTGGCCGCAACCTCGAAAAGGTCGGCCAGCACGCTGCCGATACATCCGAACTCTTCTTCAATGACGTGAAAGTGCCGGCCTCTGCCCTGCTCGGCGAGGAAGCCGGCAAGGGCTTCATCCAGCTGATGCAGAAACTGCCGCAGGAGCGCCATGTCATCGGCCTGCAGGGCGTCGGCATGATCGAGCGCGCGATCCATGAAACGGTCGATTATGTGAAGGGCCGCAAGGCGTTTGGCGGTACGATCTTCGATTTCCAGAACACACAGTTCAAGCTCGCCGAAGCCAAGACCGAAGCGACTGTCGCAAAAGTGTTCGCGGATCATTGTACGGAATTGCTGCTGAAGGGCGAACTTGATGCGGCCACGGCCTCCATGTCGAAGTACTGGATATCCGATCTGCAGTGCAAGATCATCGACGAGTGCCTGCAGCTGCATGGCGGCTTCGGCTATATGGACGAATATCCCATCGCCCAGATGTATGCCGACGCCCGCGTCCAGCGCATCTATGGCGGTGCGAACGAAGTGATGAAAATGCTGATTGCGAGGACTCTGTAGCAGCCAATGCCTGACAAGGCCCGTATCCTTGAAGTCTTCCCCGCACCCAGCCCGTCCTCGACGTCGCTTGGCTTCGAGCTGCTGTCGCTCGACCTGAAGAAGTGGGAGACACGGGTGCGCTTTGATGGCCGCCCGGAATTCTGCAATCCCGCAGGCGTGATCCAGGGCGGCTATCTCGTGGCCATGATGGATGATACGATTGGCATGCTCGCCGGCATGAAGGCGGGCAAGACCAAGCTGCCCTCCACGGTGGACCTGCACACCCATTTCCTGCGCCCTGTCCGCAAAGGCGTCATCGAAGTGGTGGCTCGGCTGCGCAATATAGGCCGCGCGATGGTTTTCGCCGAGGCCGAACTCTACGATTCCCGCGGCAAGGAAGCTGCCCGCTCCGCCGCGAGCCTCACCCTCAACCCGGTGAACTCACCGGCGACCTGATCGAACAATTTTAAAGGAGCCTTTCCCATGAATGAAGCATATCTCTATGACGCCGTCCGCACGCCGCGCGGCAAGGGGAAGTCGTCCGGCTCCCTGCACGAAATCACCGCGTTGAGCCTCGGCACGCAGGTGCTGCAGGCAATCCGTGACCGGAACAATATCGATACGGCCTGCGTTGACGATGTCGTCTTCGGCTGTGTCTCGCCGGTTGGCGAGCAGGGCGGCGATATTGCCCGCATCGCGGTGCTGAACGCCGACTACGCCGACACGACCGCGGGTGTCCAGGTCGACCGTTTCTGTGCCTCGGGCCTCGAAGCCTGCAACATGGCTGTCTCGAAAGTCATGACAGGCGAGGCCGACATGGCCATTGGTGGCGGTGTCGAATCCATGAGCCGCGTACCGATGGGTGCTGCCGGTGGGGCCTGGTCGACCGACCCGCAGATCGCCATCAAGTCATATTTCTCGCCGCAGGGCGTCGGCGCTGACACGATCGCCACCAAGTGGGGCTTCTCGCGCGATGACGTCGATGCGTTCGCTGTCGAAAGCCAGAAGCGCGCGGCCAAGGCCTGGAAAGAAGGCCGTTTCGCCAAGTCCATCGTGCCGGTGAAAGACCAGATGGGCGGCATCCGCCTCGACCATGACGAGCACATGCGCCCGGACGCCGACATGCAGTCGCTCGCCGCGCTGCAGCCCTCCTTCCTCGCCATGGGCGCCATGGGCTTTGATGAAATCATCAAGCAGCGCTATCCGGAACTCGAAAAGATCAACCATGTCCACCATGCCGGCAACTCGTCGGGCATCGTGGACGGCGCCTCGGCAGTCCTCTTTGGCACCAAGGAAATGGGCGAGCGTTTCGGCATGAAGCCGCGCGCGCGCATCCGTGCCATGGCCTCCATCGGGTCTGAGCCGGGCATCATGCTGACCGGCCCGACCGACGTGTCCCGCAAGGCGCTGAAGAAAGCCGGCATGAACCCGGAAGACATAGACCTCTACGAACTCAACGAAGCCTTCGCCTCGGTCGTCCTCCTGATGATGCACAACCTGAACATCCCGCACGACAAGATGAACGTGAACGGCGGCGCCATCGCCATGGGCCACCCGCTGGGCGCCACCGGCGGTATGCTGTTGGGCACGATGATTGATGAGCTTGAGCGGTCTGGCAAGGAAACCGCACTGATCACGCTCTGCGTCGGCGCCGGCATGGGCACCGCGACGATCATCGAACGCGTTTAATCCTCATTCGAAATACTGGAATACAGACATGAAACTCGACACATTCTCATTCGACATCGACGCGGACGGCATTGCCCATGCCGTGTTCGATGTGCCCGGCCGCAGCATGAACACGCTGACCGGCAAGGCCGTCGCTGACATCATCGCGATCACCAAGGAAGTTGCCACCAACGACAAGATCAAGGGCCTCGTGCTCTCGTCCGGCAAGGCCAGCGGCTTTTGCGCCGGGGCAGACCTCGGCGAAATGGGCAGCCGCGCAGGCGGTGCAGGCGACAAGGCAAAGAAGACAGAAGCGGAGCTCAAGAAAGAGCAGTTCGATGCGGGCTTCTCGCTGAACAAGACGCTTCGCCAGCTCGAAACCTGCGGCAAGCCCGTCGCTGTCGCCCTGAACGGCCTCGCTCTTGGCGGCGGCCTCGAAGTGGCGCTTGCCGGTCATTACCGCGTTGCGGCCAATGACAATCCCAAGCTCCAGTTCGGCCTGCCGGAAGCCAAGATCGGCCTCCTGCCGGGCGCCGGTGGCACCCAGCGTCTGCCACGCCTGATCGGCGTCCAGGCCGCCCTGCCGCTGATCCTCCAGGGTGAAAGCTTCAATGCCGAGAAAGCCCTCGCCATGGGCGTCGTCAATGAACTGGCTCCATCATCCGAAACCGAGGCAAAGGCCACCGCATGGGTCAAGGCCAATCCGACAGCCAAGGCTCCGTGGGACGTCAAGGGCTTCAAGGTTCCGGGCGGCGTGCCGCACCGCAGCCCCGGCGCCGGCCAGGTCATGACCATGGCGAACGCCATGCTGCACGCCAAGACCTACGGCAATTATCCGGCCCAGCTGAATATCCTGTCCTGCATCTATGAAGGCATCATGGTGCCGATCGATGCTGGCCTGCGCATTGAGACGCGCTACTTCATCAACACGCAGCAGCGCCCGGAAGCCAAGGCGATGATCCGCTCGCTGTTCCTGTCGACGCAGGCCCTGTCCAAGGGCGCCAACCGCCCGGCGGGATTCCCGAAATACGAGCTCAACAAGGTCGCTGTCATCGGCGCCGGCCTGATGGGTGCAGGGATTGCCTATGAACAGGCACGCGCCGGTATCGAGACCATCCTCGTCGATGTATCGGTCGAGAATGCCGAGAAGGGGAAAGACTATTCCCGCAAGCTCGTCGAGAAGAACGTGTCGCGCGGCAAGATGACCAAGGAGAAGGGCGACGCGCTTCTCGCCCTGATCAAGCCGACCGCCAATTATGATGACTTCAAGGGCGCAGACCTTGTCGTCGAAGCCGTGTTTGAAAATCCGGAACTGAAGGCCAAGATCACCAAGATGGCCGAGGCCCAGCTCTCCGACACGGCTGTCATGGGTTCCAACACCTCGACCCTGCCGATCACCGGCCTGGCCGAAGCGTCGGTTCGCCCCGCCAACTTCATCGGCATCCACTTCTTCTCGCCGGTTGAGCGCATGGGTCTCGTCGAGATCATCTCCGGCAAGGAGACCAGAGAAGAGACTCTCGCCAAGGCGATCGACTATGTCCTCAAGATCCGCAAGACGCCGATCGTCGTGAACGACAGCCGCGGTTTCTACACCTCGCGCTGCTTCGGCACCTATACGCAGGAAGGCCTGGAAATGCTCGGTGAAGGCATCAAGCCGGCGATCATCGAGAATGTCGGGCGCCAGTCCGGCATGCCGATGGGCCCGCTCGAAGTGTCCGACTCTGTCGGCCTCGACACAGCCCTCAAGGTTGGTCGCCAGATGGCCCAGGCCATGGGCGTCGACTACACCAATGACGCGCGTGGCCAGATGATGGCCTGGCTGGTCGAAGACCAGGGCCGTGTCGGTCGCAAGGCCGGCAAGGGCTTCTACGACTATGATGAGAAGGGCAAGCCTGCCCGCCTGTGGCCAGAACTGAACACGCAGATCGACGTCAAGGTCGACGAGTGCCCGCCGGCCATGAAAAAGGAACTGACCAGTCGCTTCCTTGTGCGTCAGGCTATCGAAGTGGCCCGCTGCTTCGAGGAAGGCGTCATCACCGACGCACGCGACGCCGATATCGGCTCGATCCTGGCTTGGGGCTTTGCGCCGTACACGGGAGGCTGCGCCAGCTATGTCGACCTGATCTGGGGCATCAAGCCTTTCGTCGAAGAGGCCGACCGCCTCGCCGACAAATACGGTGACCGCTTCCGTCCGGGCAAATTGCTGCGCGACATGGCCGCCAAGGGCGAAGGCTTCTACGATCGCTTCCCACCCGCCGACGCAAAGGCGAAAGCCGCAGCCTGATCGCGCGATCAAGAGACCAAAACAAAAGGCCGGAGCATCCCTGCTCCGGCCTTTTTTTGTCTTGCGGTTGGCCTTGGCCTATTCGCCGCGGGCGCGGGCCCACCAGCCTTTGCGCTTGGTGCCGGTGTCTTCGGTCTTGGCAGGTTCCGGCTTTGGCTCGGGCTTCGGCGCGGCGGCTGCCATGGCCGGTTCCCTGGCCGGTTCGGCTTTCGCCGGCTCCGGTTCGGAGGCGGCGGCAACAGGCTCGGCTTCCGGCGCGGCCTTGGCTTCCACCGGTGCATCCGCATCAGCATTCGGCTTCGGCTTGGCGCGTGAGCGCCGGGCGCGTTTCGGCTTCTCGGGTGCGGTCTCCGCCTCGGTGTCAACCGACTCGGGTTCAGCCGTCTCTTCCGGTTCGCTGGCGGTCATGCCGGGCGCAGGCTCGGCCTTGGCTTCGCTTGGTGCCTCGGCGTCCAGCATCTCCGGTGCGCTGGCCGACAGGCCGTCAAGATACGCGCCGCCATCGGTCGGCGCATCGCCCTCTGCTCCGTCGGCACGGTCCTCGCCACCCGGCTTGCGCCGGCGGCGTCCACCCCGGCGACCGCGGCGGCGGCGCTTGCGCGTCCCGTCCTCGTTCTCGTCGGACTGTGTCTCGGACGTGCCCTTGGCCTCGTCTTCGTCGTCTTCATCGTCGTCGTCAGCATCGCCGTTCACAGACGGTGTTCCGGCTTCGACAGGGGTCGCTTCGCCATCGACCACTTCCAGACCGGTGTCCCGGCCGTCGCGGCTGCGGCCACGGCCACCCCGGCGGCGGCGGCGCTTGCGCGGCTTGCCCTGGGAATCCTCGGCCTTGTCTTCGGCCTCGTCGTCAGTGTCGGCAACGATCTCGTCATCCTCGTCGTCGATATCCTCGTCATCCTCATCAGACACGATGGGCCTGGCGGATTTCGATAGCGAGCGCGGTGGTGATTTCTTCTTCGGCTTGGACCCCGGGTCGCGTTCGGCCTCAATCGTGAAGTCGCCCGGCAACAGGTCTTCCGACGAATGGATCGACACGGCAAAGCCGGCCATCCGTTCGGTCTCGACCAGGGCTTCGCGCTTGTTGTTGAGAATATAGAGCGCCACATCGGTTGGCGCCTTGACTGAAATGCTCTTCAGGCCGCCGGTCGAGGCGCGTGCCTCGATCGCCCGGATCAGCTGCAGCGCAGCCGACGGGATCGAACGGCGACGTCCGGTGCCGTTGCAAACTTCGCAAGGGTCCGACGTTGCCTGCAGGACGCCCTGGCGGCGACGCTGGCGCGAGATTTCCATCAGGCCGAACTGCGAGATGCGGCCATGCTGGACGCGGGCGCGGTCAACCTTGAGGCAATCCTTCATCTTCTTTTCGACGGAGCGATTGTTCTTGTTCTCGTCCATGTCGATGAAGTCGATCACGACGAGGCCGGCCAGGTCACGCAGGCGCATCTGGCGGCAGGCTTCCTCGGCGGCTTCCAGGTTGGTGCGCACGGCCGTCTGCTCGATATTGCGTTCCTTGGTCGACTTGCCCGAGTTCACGTCGATGGCGACGAGCGCTTCGGTCTGGTTGATCACAAGGTAACCGCCGGATTTAAGCTGCACGACCGGTGAATAGATCGAATCCAGCTGGTCCTCGATGGCTTCGGCCACGAACAGCGGATCGTCTTCCTTCCACTGCTGAACCTTTTTCGACTGGCTCGGCATGATCAGCTTGGCGAGGTCTTTCGCTTCACGATAGGCCTCTTCGCCCTGCACCCAGACTTCCTCGATGTCCTTGTCGAACATGTCACGCATGGCGCGGTGCACGAGGCCGCCTTCGGCATTGATCAGCATCGGCGCTTCGGAGGTCAGCGTTTTCTCGACGATGGTTTCCCACAGTTTCGAGAGATAATCATAGTCACGCCGGATTTCGGTCTTGGTGCGCTTGGCGCCGGCCGTCCGCACGATCAGGCCCATGCCGTCCGGCACATCCAGTTCGCCGACAATGGATTTCAGGCGCTTGCGGTCTGCACCGTTCACGATCTTGCGGGAAATGCCGCCGCCGCGCGGTGTGTTCGGCATCAGCACGGAATAGCGACCGGCGAGCGACAGGAACGTGGTCAGGGCCGCGCCCTTGTTGCCGCGCTCTTCCTTGACGACCTGCACCAGCAGCACCTGGCGCCGGCGGATGACTTCCTGGATCTTGTAGCGCTTGGAGATCGACGAACGTGGTGATTCCTTGCGCGCAGGGCGCCGGCCGCGGGCCGGCTTGGCCGCCGCTTTGGTTTCGCCGTCATCCGCTTCATCGTCGCTGTCATCCTCGTCATCCGAGGCGTCATCGTCGTCGTCGTCATCATCGTCGTGATCGTGATCTTCGGAATCAGCGTGGGCGTGATCGCCCTCGTCGTCATCCTCGTCCTCGTCTTCAATTGCGGCAGCGGCTTCTTCGGCCGCTTCCTTGAGGAGGGCCTCGCGGTCTTCGGCGGGAAGCTGGTAATAATCAGGGTGAATCTCGCTGAACGCGAGAAAGCCGTGGCGATTGCCGCCATACTCGACGAAAGCTGCCTGCAGCGACGGTTCGACCCGCGTTATCTTTGCGAGGTAGATATTGCCGCGAAGTTGTTCGTTGCCGGTGGTCTCGAAGTCGAAATCATCGACCTGACCGCCGTTGACGATCGCCACACGGGTTTCTTCCGGGTGGGCGGCATCGATTAGCATGAGTTTGCTCATGGAACATGACCTTATGATCCGGCGCCGCCGCCATGGGCGCAAGGCGCCTCGAGCGAGCGGTCAAGCCGGTCTGTGTTGGTTGGGGGAGGGTACGGCCACGCCTGTCCCACGCGCCGTGAGGCGATAATGGAGAACTGACGATGGCCACGGCACCCGTGCACATATTGCTTTGCTTTCCGGAGCGCGGCGCCCGCTTGCCTTTTCGGTGAAGCGCGATCGCTGACGCGTCATTGGGAAACTTGTTTTGCAGCCCTTTATTATGGCTACTTTCTTGATACTGCCCAATTTCAGGGGGAATTGAAAGCCTGAAATTCCGCAGTCCGCAGTTCATTGACACAAGTCCGGTCAATGCTGGGTTAATCTAAGGCCTGTTAGGGAGGAGGCTGAATATTCCCGTCTCAGGCGGTATTTTTGGTTAATCAGGCCTTATGACACTTTTGCGTCTCCTTTTCCTTGCATGCGCCTGTTTTCTGACGGGTTTTTCCGTGCAGGCGGATATTCGCGACGTCAGGGTCGTAGGCGACGGTGCGCCGACGAGAATCACGGTCTGGAGCGATATTTCCCAGGATGCACAGGCGTTCCTGGCTGAATCGGGTGGCCAGCGCAGCCTGATTCTGCCCCTTTCCGGTGAATCCGGGACCCGGGTCGGCAGCGGCACGGGCGGGGTTGATGGCTGGGCCCTGTCGGGCGACCGGCTGAGCTTCTCGCTCGACCGGCCCCTCGTCGTCTCGCGTGTCCTGTCCCTGCCGCCCACCGGCAGCGAGCAGGCATGGCGCATCATTATCGACCTTCAAACCGTCTCGGCGGCCCGGTTTGGCAGCATGGCCAGGCGCGACATGCAACGCCTCGCCCGGGCGGAATCGGATATCCGGAAGTCGACAATGGCCATGGCGGCAGCGGAAATCACGCCGTCCGAGCCGCTGCGCCAGCGTGATCGCCGGGGGAACGGGCACCATGTCATCGTCGTCGATGCCGGTCATGGCGGCAAGGATCCGGGCACACAATCCGCCCGGGGCCTCCTGGAGCGTGACGTGACGCTGAAAGCGGCGCTCTACCTCAAGGAATTGCTGGAGAAGGACCCGCGCTACACGGTGCGGCTCACACGCGACAATGACACGTTCATCGAACTCGAAGACCGCGTGACGCTTGCCCGAAAATGGGGCGCAGACCTCTTCATCTCGCTGCATGCCGACGCCGCCGGTTCACCCGACGTCTCAGGGGCTTCGGTCTATACGATTTCCGAGCGGGGCGAGCGCCGGATCGACCGCGAAGCCGACAAGAATGACTGGAAAATCCCGATCGAGACCGGCGGGTCCAAGGTTGTCGGCAGCATCCTTGAAGACCTCGTCAAGCGCGAAACCAAGTCCCATTCGGCGGCCTTCGCCGAAGACCTGCTGCCCGAACTCGCCGACGCCGGGCCGGTCCTGCGCGGTACGCACCGCAATGCCGGTTTCTATGTGCTGCTGGCACCCGACGTGCCGGCGGTCCTGCTGGAGATGGGCTTCCTGACCAATTCTGAGGATGCCAAACGCCTCCAGTCCGCGTCGGGGCGGGCCAAATCGATGGAGGCGGTCAAGCGCGGCATCGACAAGTTCTTCGACCGGCAGGAAGTCCTTGTCGCGTCAGACTGAATCGCAGGCCGGGACAGGCGCTTCGCCCTTGCGGCACGGCGCGGTTGCTGAAAGATTGTGACGATGAACCTTTTCCGGCCCATTTCCGCACTGTCCGCCCTGCTTCTGGCGGGATCCTGCGTTAGCGCGCCATCGCAAGATGCGCTCCGTGACGCCCTGTTCGCGAATGGCCGCCCGGCCGAGGCCACCGCCTATGGCGATTTTCTCGTCGCGCGCTTTGCCGCGATGACGAATGATCCCGAAACCGCCGCCGAATATTACGCCGCCGCGATTGATACGGCGCCGGAAAAGTCGGGCATTGCCGAACGGGCTGTGTTTTCTGCCCTGCTCGCCGGCGATTATGAATCGGCGGTTGAACTGGCGCGCCGCGCCAGTGACGTCGGCAGCACCGCGACACTGGTGCGCCTCACGCTGGGCGTCGATGCGCTTGAGCGGGGAAAGCAAAACGAAGCAGCCAAATATCTCGATGAAACCGAATACGGGCCGTTCAACCGTGTGATTGCCCGGGGCCTGTCGGCCTGGCGGATTGCCGATAGCGGCGGCGCCGACGCTGCCGAAGCCTATCTTCGCGATGGCCTTACGGGCGATGCCAATCTCGACAGCTCCACGCTCTACATGATGGGCCTGCTCCAGATGGCCGACAAGCATGACGCAGCCGCGCTGGCGACGTTCGACACGCTCTGGGATTCCGGCGCCCGTCTGGCTGTCGGTGTCCATGCCCATGCCCAACTCCTCGTTGCGGACGGCCAGAAGGCCCGCGCGGTCGACATCCTGCAGGCTTTCCATGACGAGATCGGCCAGAATGCCGCGCTCGACAGCCTGCGTGCCGATATCCTTGCCGGGAAGCGCATCCGTCCGGAACGCCTGTCGACGCGGCAAGGCGCTGCGCTTGCCATCTATGTTCCCGCCGCTGCTCTGATGATGCAGACCGATGACGACCTGTCGGGCGTGTATTTCGTTCTCGCGCTGGCGCTGAATCCCGATCTCCATGTCGCCCGTTCGCTATGGGGCCAGTCGCTCGACAATGCCGGACGCCGGCAGGAGGCCATCGCCATCCTCTCGCGCATCCCGGATTCGTCGGAATTCTACGCCACGGCGCGCGGCCAGATGGCATGGGCGTTGCGCCGGGAAGAGCGCAACCAGGAATCCCTTGCGATTGCAGCTGATGCACTGGCTCATTCGCCCGACCGGGGCCTGAAGATCCAGTTGGCAGACCTTTATCGCTCGCTCGACCGGAACGGCGACGCCGAGCGCCTGTTGACCGAGATTATCGATGATGATGCCGAATTGGGTCGGCAGGACTGGCGTATCGTCTATGCCCGCGGCTCGACCCGTGAGCAGACCGGTCGCTGGCCGGACGCCGAAACCGATCTCAAGACCGCGCTTGCGCTGCGGCCCGGAAATGCTTCGATTCTCAACTATCTCGGCTATGCCTATATCGACCGGGGCCTCAATTACGAGGCGGCGCTCGACATGATCCGACGTGCGGTCGAACTGGAGCCTCAGTCCGGCTATATCGTCGACAGTCTTGGATGGGCGCATTACCGGATGGGGCGCTACGAACTCGCCGCCCGTTTCCTGGAGCGCGCCGTGGAACTGTCGCCCGGCGAGGCACTCCTCAACGATCATCTCGGCGATGCCTATTGGCAGGTTGGCCGCAAGATCGAGGCCCGCTTCCAGTGGCAACGCGTTCTGAAGCTGGATCCGAGCGACGCTACGCACGAGCGGATCGTCGCCAAGATGCAGTCAGGACCTGACATCGCCGTGCTGACGAAGGCCGAATCCGATGAAATACCGGCGCTCGCAGTTGCGCGGCAGCCCTGACGCACGCTCATGTCCGACACATTGCATATGCTGGCCCCGGCCAAGGTGAACCTGTTCCTGCACGTTGGCCCCCTCAAGCCGAACGGGCGACATGACCTCGATTCGCTGGTCGTCTTCGCAGGCCCCGAAGCCGCTGACAGGCTGACCGCCCAGCCCTCCGACATCCTCACCCTGTCTGTGACCGGGCCCGGTGCCGCCGAAGCCGGGGCAGGGGCTGACAACCTGGTGCTGAAGGCTGCCCGCGCCCTGCGCGCCGAGGCGGGTATCACGCACGGGGCTGCCCTCCATCTCGAGAAGCGCCTGCCGGTCGCCGCCGGGATCGGAGGCGGGTCTGCCGACGCCGCTGCCGCCCTCCGCCTCCTCACACGGCTCTGGGACATTAACCCTCGCCATGCCCGCGCCGTCGCGCCATCGCTGGGCGGTGACGTGCCCGTGGCGCTTTACGGCCAGCCCGCCCTGATGCGCGGCGAGGGCGAACGCGTCGAGCCTGTGACGCTTCCGGCGCCGATTCCGGCCATGCTCTTCAATCCCGGGATTGCCTGTCCGACCGGACCGGTCTTTGCCGCGTTCGATGCAGCCGGCGGGGGACGGGATTTTGCCGAAAGCGGGCCCTTGCCCGGCTTTGCCGACCTCGACGCGCTGTTTGGCTGGCTCGCAGCGCAGCGGAACGACCTTGAAGGTCCGGCGCTGGCGCTTGTCCCGAAAATCGGACCGGCCACCCCCTTGCCACCCCCACGCCTCACCCGCATGAGCGGGTCGGGCGCCACCTTCCTCGCCCTCTACGCCACCCTTGCCGCCGCGCAGGAATCTGCCGACATGCTCAGCGCGCAGCAGCCCGAATGGTGGGTGCGTGCCACGCTGCTGGGAGGCACGGATCCATCATGACGCCTGTTCTCCTGGGCCTGCCATTCCTGTCCATCCTGGTGTGTTTCCTGGTGATCCGGCTCGGCGTAAAGGATGCGCCCGACGGCGGCCGCAAGACGCAGGAAGCGCCCGTGCCCACCGCTGGCGGTATCGCCATATTCGCCACGCTGGCCGTCGGCCTGTTCCTGACTGGCAACTTGCCAAACTTGCCCGGAAGCGGCCTGCCGGCATTGATGTTGTTCGTATTGTCATCTGTAATTATAGGATTTTTCGACGACACTGTCGGGCTGAACCCCAAACTGAAGCTCGTCCTGTTGGCGCTTGTTTCACTCCTCGCCGCCCTTTTTGGCCCCCGACTCGGGTTTTTCCACCTGCCATTCGGCCCCGGTGAAGGTTATGGCCTTCCCGCCTGGCTGTCCGTAGCGGGCGTCGCCCTCTGGCTGTTCGTCATGGCCAATGCGACGAACTTCATGGACGGCGCAAACGGTCTCGCCATGGGCAGTGCGATGCTGATGTTCGTCGCCTTCGCGATCCTGTTGTCCTGGTTGGCGATCCAGGATCCGGACACCGGCGTTGAAATGGCCATGAGCCATATCACAGCCATGGCAGCTGCCGCGATATCGGGCTTCCTTGTCTGGAACCTGTCAGGTCGCCTTTTTGCCGGGGATACCGGGTCGCTGGGCGTCGGGGCACTGCTTGGAGCGGCGGGGCTCGTCGTCGCCTGCCGCCTGACAGTGTGGGAGCCGGTCGTCCTGACGCTGCCCTTCCTGGTCGATGTATTCATGACCCTGCTCTGGCGCGCCCGTGTCGGCCGGAACCTGTTCGACGCGCACCGTGACCATGCCTACCAGCTGTTCCTCAGGGCCGGCTGGTCGCATGGCCGTGTCGCTGCGCTCTGGGCGGGCATGACGCTTGTCTGCGGTGCAGGCCTGCTGGGCCTCGGCCCGCTCTGGGGCGCACAGGTGATTTTCGTGCTGCTGGCACTCAGCATTGGCTTGTGGACATGGCAGCGCGTGACACTCGGCCGGAAGCTCGCCGCAGAAGGCCGCTAGTAAGCGCGCTCGACGCAAAAGTCTGCGAGATCCTCAAGCGCATCGCGGTAGACGCTCCGGGGCAGGCTGCGCAGCGCGCCCTTGGCGAGCGCGGCATAGGCTTCGGCTTCCTGCACGGTCGCTTCGGCTGCGCCGGTTGCCCGGATCAGGTGCACGGCATGGGCCAAATCCTGCTCGGACTGGGTATCGGGATGCATGGCCCGCTCCCAGAATGCCCGGTCCTCGTCAGACCCGCGCCGCCGGGCGATAATCACGGGAAGCGTGATCTTGCATTCGCGGAAATCGTCGCCGACCGACTTGCCGATCACCGTCGTCGTACCGCCATAGTCGAGCACGTCGTCGATGATCTGGAAGGCGAGACCAAGATTCTTGCCATAGGTCGCGAGCGCAGCAGCGTGCGCATCGCCGCCGCCGGACATCGCGCCGGTTTCGGCGGCGGCCTCGAACAGCGCGCCGGTCTTGGCTTCGACGATCGCGAGATAATCTTCGGTGGGCAGGTCGCGCGCCTGCATGGCGGCGAGTTGGCGCACTTCGCCTTCGGCGATCGTGGTCGATGCGGTGGCCAAACGGTTGAGGATTGCGAGATTGTTGGTTTCGACGAGCAGGTTGAACGCCCGTGCGAACAGGAAGTCACCGACGAGGATAGAGGCCTTGTTGCCCCAGATCGCCTTGGCGGCGGGCTTTCCCCGGCGCAGGTCGCTTTCGTCCACGACATCGTCATGCAGCAGCGTGGCCGTGTGGATGAACTCGACCGCAGCGGCCAGCGCATGGGTCGCTTCATTGGCTGCGCCCACAGCGTGCGCCGATATGAGCGTAATCATCGGGCGCAGGCGTTTTCCGCCCGCCGAGACGATATAGCCTGAAAGATCAGGTATGACGGCGACAGGGCTGGCGGCCCGCTCGGCAAGCAGGACTTCCACAGCAGCCAGGTCGTCTGCGACGAGAGCCTGCATGCGCTCGACGATCGAACCGATGGCCGCCTTGGATCTGGGTCTCGGCGCGAGGGTCAAGAAGCAACTCCTGTTGGATCAGTGTCAGCTTGTATCTAGGCTTATGTTATGCGGAATCAAAGCACGACGCGGCACCGGGCCGCAGCTATATGCGCCATGTGTGGCGCCCGCGCCATAGGCCGGATGCCTGAAAAGCTGGAACGCCGCCGCGTTTTGGGCTTTATAGGCAGTATGAAAACACTCATCTCAGTCTCTGCGCTCATCCTGGTCGCCGCGTGTGCGAGCCACACGCCTTATGGCCCCGCAAAATCCAGTGGTGCGGCGGGATATGAAACCCAGAAAATCGAAACCAATCGCTATCGCGTCTCGTATACCGACAAGGACGCAAATCGCTCGCACGATATGGCTCTGTTGCGCGCCGCCGAGATCACGCAGCTTGATGGGCGTGACTGGTTCGAAATCACCGGTGGTTACACCGATCAGGACGGTGCCCGGTCGGACAGTCGTACCTCGGTCAGCGTTGGCGGGTCGACGGGGTCGCGTGGGCGTAGCGCGGTCGGAGTCGGTGTCGGTTTCGGCATCCCGGTCGGCTCCAGCGGGGGCAATGTGACAACCGTGATCGACATCGTCACGGGCGAGAATCCGAAGCCGGATCGCCCGTCGGTCTATGATGCCATGTCGGTCGACATCAACCTCCGGGGCAACGCGCCCTGATGGAGGAAATCTTCCGTACCAATGACCTGGTGAAACTCTCTTTTATTGAGCATTTACTGCAGGAAGCGGGCATCGCCTATTTTGTGGCGGACCAGCACATGTCCGCCGTCGAGGGCAATATTGGCGCCTTTCCGCGGCGTGTAATGGTGCGCGGTGACGTCGCCAAGGCGGCTTCACTTGTGCTGGCCGAGGTCGAACGCGGGTGATCACGGTGACCGAGGATACGGTCTACCAGGGCCGGGTGAAGCTGGTGCAGCCATTGAAAGGATTCCGGGCCGGAACCGACTCTTTGCTGCTGGCGGGGGCGCTGGTGGAAAAGGCTGGTGGGGAGGCCCTGGAGCTGGGATGCGGGTGCGGCGGGGCACTGCTGCCGGCGGCGTTCCGGATGCCGGGCATGCGCTTCACGGGTGTGGAAATCGATCCGGAAATGGCGTCACTGGCAGAGGCCGGCGTCGCGGCGAACGGCTTTCAGGACCGGGTCCGGATCGAAACCGGCGATGCGTCGGAGTGGGTGAAAGCCCATCAGAACCGGTTCGATCTCGTGTTCGCCAATCCCCCGTATTTCGAGTCGGGGAAGATCTCGCCGCCGGGCGAAGGGAAAGCCTCGGCTTACATTGAATCGCTTGATGTTTCCGGCTGGGTCAAGGCGATGGTGTTTGCCGCCAAGCCGCGCGCGCCGATTGTGCTTATCCACAGGGCGGCGGAGCTGGCGCGGATCCTGTCAGTGATGGACAGGCAGACCGGCGAGGTCACGGTGCTGCCGCTGGCTGCGAAGCCGGGCGCCGAGGCAGGCCGGGTGCTGGTGAGGGGGCGCAAAGGGCTGAAGCGCGGCCCGCTCCGGCTGCTTGCCCCGATGCATACGCATGCGGCGGACGGGAGCGCGTCGGACGTCGCCCAGACGGTGGCGGCCGGGGGTGCACTAGGGTGGTGAACGGGGGTGGCAAAGGCGCGGTAAGGGTGTGGCCGGTCCGCGTTGCGTCGCCTGCGGAAAGGCCTGAACCATGATCTTCGGCATTCTCCTCTTCGGCTTTGCGATTTTCGGGATCTTGATTGCCGTGCTCAGCCATCCGGCGATATATCGCGCCCTGACCAAGCGCGGGAGCGGGACAGCCGACCACCCGGACTCTGACGGGCTCTAATGCTTGCGCGGGGCAGCGCTGCCCTGTAGTTCCGGACCAACACCAATTTCCGGACATGTCTCATGCCTGCGCCCAAAGCCCAGCCGAAACCGAAATCCTTCCAAGACCTGATCCTGACCCTGCAGGCCTATTGGGCTGAGCAGGGCTGCGCGATCCTGCAGCCATACGACATGGAAGTCGGCGCGGGTACGCTGCACCCGGGCACCGTGCTGCGGGCGCTGGGGCCGAAGAACTGGCGGGCGGCCTATGTCCAGCCGTCGCGCCGTCCGAAGGATGCGCGCTATGGCGAGAACCCGAACCGGCTCGGCCATTATTACCAGTTCCAGGTCATCCTGAAGCCGAACCCGGCGGACCTGCAGGACCTCTACCTGGAAAGCCTCTACAAGATCGGCATCGACCCGACCGTGCATGACATCCGCTTTGTCGAGGACGATTGGGAAAACCCGACTGTCGGCGCATGGGGGCTTGGCTGGGAAGTCTGGTGCGACGGGATGGAAGTCAGCCAGTACACCTATTTCCAGCAGGTTGGCGGGCTCGATGTTTTTCCCGTGTCTGGGGAACTGACCTACGGGCTCGAACGCCTCGCCATGTATGTGTTCGGCGTCGACAATGTCTATGACCTGCCGTTCAACGACCCGGATTCGGCTGTGCCGCTGTCCTATGGCGATGTGTTCCTCGAAAACGAGAAGCAGCAGTCCGCCTTCAATTTCGAATATTCCGATGTCGAGATGCTGAAGCGCTGGTTTGCCGATTGCGAGAGCCAGTCGAACGCCCTGCGCGATGTGGGCAAGCCGCTACCGGCCTACGATTATGCGCTGAAAGCCAGCCACACGTTCAACCTGATTGATGCGCGCGGCGCGATCAGCCCGACCGAGCGGCAGGCATATATTGCCCGCGTGCGCGACCTGGCCCGCGGCGCGGCGGCGCAATGGGCGGAGCAGGAAGAGGCGCGGGCCTCAGCCTGATAGTTCGGGACATCGCGCTCAACTCGGCTAAAGTACAAAAAATGGCGGAGGACACGATATGAGCGACGCACCGAAAATGGCGGGCAAGCAACCGATCCCGGTCGAAGTGGTGGCAGGCAAGACCTATTGGTGGTGCGCGTGCGGCCAGTCGAAGAAACAGCCCTTTTGCGATGGCAGCCACAAGGGCACCGCGTTCGAGCCCCAGGGCTGGATAGCGGAGAAAACCGGCAAGGCATTCTTCTGCGCCTGCAAGCGCACGGGCAAGTCGCCGCTGTGCGACGGGACGCATAACGGACTGTAGGCTGCGGCTTAATCGATATTCGCCAGATTATCCCAATAATCGGTGGGGGGGACGCCTTCCATCATGTCGGCAACCATCTGCACGAAGCCTGCGTTAAAGTAAGAGCGACACAGGGCCCATAGGTTCCGGGCCCGTTCGGTGCCCAGAACAAAATAGATAACGCCGCGATAGGATTCCCAGGCTTCCTTGTCCATGGCGCCGCTCTTGTACTGGAGCCATTCGAATTCGCGGGCGCGCATCTGGCCGATCATCCAGAAGATCAGCCTGGTTTTCTCTTCAAAACTGGGTGTTTCCGTCTGTGAGAAGATGCGCCCCAGATCGGGATGCTCGACGAATTTGTAGACGCCGTTCTGGTCGTTCGCCAACTGAGCCTGCCGTGATTCCGAGCGCAGCAGCGCGGTGCCCTGCCGGACCTGAATGGCGAGGTAAATGAGTGTCGCAACGACTGCGCCGACGCCAACGATCTGCGCCACATAAGCGATCTGTTCAAGCATTGTGATATTTCCCCGAAGTCTCGTCATGACCTTGCAGGATTCCGGCTCGCTTTGCCAAGCCTTCGGGCGTTCAGCGGGTTTGTCGGCAGGCCCCGATGGCGCGCCAGACTTGACCCCGGCGCAGGCGCGTCTATGCCGTGCGGGTTCAATTCCAAACGGCTGGACCCCCTATGGCTGACCTTCTGCTCGAGATCTTTTGCGAGGAAATCCCTGCTCGCATGCAGGCCAAGGCCGAGGCCGATCTCGGCAAGGCGCTGGGCGATGCGCTGACCGGGGCGGGCCTCGCCTTTGATGCGCTGGAGACGGCCAGCGGACCGCGCCGCATGTCAGTCAACGTAACGGGCCTGCCGGTGAAATCGGCGGATGTGGCCGAAGAGCGCAAGGGACCGAAGGTCGGCTCGCCCGAGCAGGCGATTGCGGGCTTCCTGAAGGGCGCGGGGCTCGCCTCCATCGACCAGGCCGAAGTGCGCAGCGACCCCAAGAAGGGCGACTTCTATGTCGCCATGCTGGACAAGCCGGGCCGCAAGACCGCCGATGTGGTGGCCGAGGCCGTGCCAGACATTATCCGCAGCTTCCATTGGCCCAAGAGCATGCGCTGGGGCACCGGCGAGCTACGCTGGGTGCGCCCGCTGCAGCGCATTCTTTGCGTGCTGGATGGTGAGATTGTGCCGTTCGAGGTCGATGGGCTGGCCAGCGGCAATCAGACCGAGGGCCACCGGGTGCACGGGCGCGGGCCGTTCACGGTAACGGGCTGGGCGGATTACGAAAAGCAGCTTGAAGGCAAGGGCCATGTGCGGCTGACGCGCGCGGCGCGCCGGGCGCTGATCGAGGCCGATGCCACGGCGATCTGCGAGGCGGCGGGGCTGGAACTGGTCGAGGATATTGGCCTGCTGGAAGAAGTGACGGGCCTGGCCGAATGGCCGGTCGTGGTGCTGGGCCAGATGGACCCGGCCTTCCTGGAACTGCCGCCGGAAGTGATCAAGCTGTCGATGCGCACGCACCAGAAATATTTCGCGGTGCGCGACCCGAATACCGAAGAGCTGGCGCCGAACTTTGTCGTCATCGCCAATATCGACGCGTCTGATAGTGGTAAACAGATCGCGGCGGGCAATGCGCGGGTGCTCTCGGCGCGGCTGGAAGATGGCCGGTTCTTCTGGGACAAGGACAAGGCGACGCCGCTGGACGAGATGGCGAAGAAGCTGTCGACCATCGCGTTCAAGGAAGAGTTGGGCAGCCTTGGCGACAAGGTGGAGCGCGTGGCGGCACTGGCGCGCGAACTGGCGCCCGCCGTGGGCGCAGATGCGGACCTTGCCGAACGCGCGGCGCGGCTTTGCAAGGCAGACCTCGTGTCCGAGATGGTCGGCGAGTTCCCGGAACTGCAGGGCGTGATGGGGCGGTATTATGCGCTGGAGGCGGGCGAGCCTGCGTCTGTCGCCGATGCGATCCGCGACCATTACAAGCCGCAGGGGCCGAGCGACGCCGTGCCGACGGACCCGGTGAGCATCGCCGTGGCGCTGGCTGACAAGCTGGATACGCTGGTCGGCTTCTGGGCGATTGACGAGAAACCGACAGGATCGAAGGACCCGTTCGCGCTGCGCCGGGCGGCGCTGGGTGTTGTGCGGATCGTGTTGGAGAATGGGGTTCGGTTGAAGCTGAACGATGCGATTCTGGCATCACCTTCTGCGGTGAAATCGAAGACGGATGAAGGCAAGGCTGCCACAGTCGAAGAGGCCGTTTCAAAAGCAGTGGATGCTGTCGTTGATCCGACTCTGCTTTCCTTCTTCGCCGATCGCCTGAAGCAAGTCCTGCGCGATCAGGGCCAACGCCACGATCTCATCGATGCCGTGTTTGCGCTCGGCGAGGATGATCTTGTGCTGATCACGCGGCGGGTGGAAGCGCTCGGCGCCTTCCTCGATACGGAGGACGGGGCGACTCTGCTGGCGGGCTACAAGCGGGCGGCGAACATCCTCAAGGCCGAAGAGAAGAAGGGCGCGCTGCCGGAGAATCTCGTGGTCGATGCCGCGCTGATCAAGAAAGGTCCCAAGGAAGAGCAGGCGCTGTTCGCGGCGCTGACCAAGGTGCGCGGTGCCATCGACGCGCCGCTGAAAGCCGAGGATTTTGCCGGGGTGATGGGCGAGCTGGCCAGGCTGCGCGCGCCGGTCGATGCCTTTTTCGAGGGGGTGATGGTGAACGACGGGGACGCCGCCGTGAGGGCGAATCGCCTTGCGCTGCTGACCGAAGTGCGCGCGACCCTTCACCAGGTGGCGGACTTCTCGCTGATTGAGGGCTGATAGCGCCACCAGTGTTCCGGATCGGAACAGGTGGTGTTTACCATTACGTGCCATATCAGCCACGTGCGCGCGGATCGACCCGGAAAACTAGCCAAATGGGCGATTTCACGCACCCTGAGGTCTGGCATTCCGCGTTGCAATGCAGCATAGGATTTGCAGGTTTTGCGGCAACGAAATGGCACGCACGGTCGTTAAAGGGTGATATTCATGGGTGAACCGGCTTTGAAACACGCAGAAGAAACGTGGGTTTACGGGTTTGGCGGCGGCACGGCCGACGGCGACGCCTCGATGAAGAACCTTTTGGGCGGCAAGGGCGCCAATCTCGCCGAAATGGCGAAACTCGGCCTGCCTGTGCCTCCGGGCTTCACGATCTCGACCGCTGTGTGCACCGCTTATTATGAGCTGGAACGCGAATACCCGTCGACACTGTCGCCGCAGGTGGACGCCGCGCTGGCCGCGATCGAGAGAGAATCCGGCAAAGGCTTCGGCGACCCGGACAACCCGCTGCTCGTGTCCGTGCGCTCGGGCGCGCGTGCCTCGATGCCGGGCATGATGGACACGGTGCTGAACCTCGGCCTGAACGAGGCTTCGGTGAAGGGCCTCGCGGCGCTGGCCGGTGAGCGCTTTGCCTATGACAGCTATCGCCGCTTCATCCAGATGTATTCCAATGTCGTGCTGGGCCTGAGCCATGACACGTTCGAGTACATCCTCGACGACTATAAAGAACGCCAGGGCTTTGAACTCGACACCGAGATGCAGGCTGAAGACTGGAAAGCCATTATCGTCTCCTACAAGGAAGCGGTACAGAAAGACCTCGGCGAGCCGTTCCCCGATGACCCGAAGAAACAGCTATGGGGCGCGATCTCGGCCGTGTTCGGCTCGTGGATGAACGACCGGGCGATCACCTATCGCAAGCTGAACGACATTCCGACCGAATGGGGCACCGCAGTGACCGTGCAGTCCATGGTGTTCGGCAACCTTGGCGAGACGTCGGCGACCGGCGTGGCGTTCACCCGCGACCCGTCGAATGGCGAAGCGATCTTCTATGGCGAATACCTGATCAACGCGCAGGGCGAAGACGTGGTGGCGGGCATCCGTACGCCGGCGCCGATCTCGCGCGAACGGGCCGACACGCTGAAATCGGCTGACTCGCCGCTCGAAGAGTCGATGCCGGCTGTCTATGCCCAGCTGCGGGATGTCGCGAACACGCTGGAACGTCACTACAAGGACATGCAGGACCTGGAGTTCACGGTTGAGAATGACCGGCTCTACATGCTGCAAACGCGGAGCGGGAAACGCACCGCCGCTGCGGCGCTGAAGATTGCCGTCGACATGGCGCGCGAAGGCCTGATCACGGAAGAAGAAGCCGTGCTGCGGCTGGAACCGTCGCAACTCGACCAGTTGCTGCACCCGACCATTGCCGAGAACGCGCATCGCGACGTGATCGTGACCGGCCTGCCGGCCAGCCCCGGCGCCGCCGTGGGCAAGGTCGTGTTCGACAGTGAGGAAGCCTTCGCGATGGCCGAGAAGGGCGAGGACGTGATCCTTGTTCGCATCGAGACCAGCCCGGAAGACATCAAGGGCATGCACGCGGCCCGCGCCATCGTGACGGCGCGCGGCGGCATGACCAGCCACGCGGCCGTTGTCGCGCGCGGCATGGGCCGGCCTTGCGTCTGCGGCGCTGGTGGCCTGCAGATCGATATGGCCAAGGGCGTGTTCCGCGTCATGGGCCGTGAAATCAAGAAGGGCGAGATCATCACGGTGGACGGCGCCGCCGGCCAGGTGATGCTGGGCGCAGTCGAGATGTCCCAGCCGGACCTGTCGGGTGATTTCGGCACGCTGATGGGCTGGGCCGACAAGGTCCGTAAGCTGAAAGTGCGTGCGAATGCCGAGACCGCTCTGGATGCGCGCACGGCCGTCGAGTTTGGCGCCGAAGGCATTGGCCTGTGCCGGACCGAACACATGTTCTTTGATGCCGAGCGTATCCCTGAAGTGCGTGCGATGATCCTGGCCAATGACGAGAAAGGCCGGCGCGCCTCGCTCGACAAATTGCTGCCGATGCAGCGCAGCGATTTCGAGGAACTGTTCCGCATCCTCGGCGACATGCCGGTGACGATCCGCCTGCTGGACCCGCCGCTGCATGAATTCCTGCCGCACAATGATGCCGACATGGACGAAGTGGCGAAAGCCTCGGGCGTGTCCGTCGACGAACTGAAACGCCGGGCAGCCGAACTGCACGAAAGCAATCCGATGCTGGGCCATCGCGGCTGCCGCCTTGGCATCACCTATCCGGAAATCTACGAGATGCAGGCCCGCGCCATTTTCGAGGCCGCAGTGAATGTGTCCAAGGAAACGGGACACCCGCCGGTTCCCGAAGTGATGATCCCGCTGGTGGCGACGCACAAGGAACTGTCGATCCTGAAGGCGGTTGTCGATGCGGCGGCGAAGGCCGTGTTCAAGGAAACCGGCACGACGCTGGAATACATGGTCGGCACGATGATCGAATTGCCGCGCGCTGCGCTGCAGGCCGGGGAAATCGCCCATTCGGCGGAATTCTTCTCTTTCGGCACCAATGACCTGACGCAGACGACGCTGGGCATCTCGCGTGATGATGCGGGCCGGTTCCTCAAGATCTATGAGGAGAAGGGCATCTACGAGAAGGATCCCTTTGTCACGCTGGACCAGGCCGGCGTCGGCGAACTCGTGAAAATCGCCGCTGAACGCGGCCGCAAGACCCGTCCAGGCATCAAGCTGGGCATTTGCGGCGAGCATGGCGGCGACCCGGCATCGGTGGCCTTCTGCCATCGTTCAGGCCTCGATTATGTGTCCTGTTCCCCGTACCGGGTGCCGATTGCGCGTCTTGCGGCGGCACATGCGGCCCTCAAAGAATCGCTCAAATAGACAGCAAGCCGCTCGTTTCGATGGCGGAACGGTGTTGTAGTTTTGCCACAGATGCTTTGCGCGCCCAAGACCTGTCCCGGCGGGGCGGGTCTTAAATTCTTATGAAATTCAACCGATTGCGGGACGAAATTGCTGCGGTGCGGAAAACCGACCGATTCGGCGGTTCCCGACCTGTCAGAAATGTCACTGACAGAAGTGGCCAGGTTCTTGCTAGGAAGGGGGCTGGCCGCCTACTTCCCGCCTAGAAGCGGGGCTGATGTGGCCTGCAAATGTAGTCAAACCAAATACGCCCGGGCCAACAATGACGAAGTTATATCGTCTGCCGGGGATTGGGGAGCGGTGATGTTGTTAAGGGTTCTTAAACCACGACGGGCGACTCTGTCGCCAATGAGTGGGCTCCGAGAGAAGCTCAAGCGTTGGTGGATGACGATGACAGACGACGAACAGCGAGATATCTTTATCCGTGGCGCCACGATCGCCGTGTGCGCCGTGGCTGCGACGGTTACCCTGCCCATGGTCGGCCAGATCCAGGCAGAGAAGCGTGCAGACGCCGATTTCCGTGAGCAGGCCGTCCGGCTTGCCAGCATGGAAGACGGCGGTGTCACCGTCCGTTCGGCGGCTTACACGCCATCGCTGCTCGATACGCCATGGATGCGTACCGTAGAATATACGCTAGAGCGCGACACCGGTTCTTCGATGAGCCGCTATGCGATGCGCGACCGCGATGGCGCGGCGCTCAATTCGCTGGTCAGCTTCCGCCCCGAACATATCAAGCGCGCCGAGACGATCAGCGCGGAACAGAAGTGCATGGCGCAGGCCGTGTACTATGAGTCAGCCCACGAGCCGCTCGATGGCCAGATGGCCGTTGCCGAGGTCATCGCCAATCGCATGGCCGACCATCGCTATCCGGACAGCGCCTGTGGCGTGGTGTTCCAGGGCGCGACGCGCACGACCGGTTGCCAGTTCACGTTCACCTGCGACGGCGCCCTGAAGACGCCGCCAATGGGCCGCAACTGGGAGCGCGCCAAGACCATCGCGGCCCACGTGCTGATGAACCTCAGCGACGACAAGACGGGTGGTGCCACGCACTATCACGCGACCTATGTCGACCCGATCTGGAGCGCCGGCCTGATCAAGACCGACAAGATCGGCATGCATGTGTTCTATCGCTTCCCGCGTGGGTCCGAATGGGCCAGCGTGCGCCAGGACTTCACGACCAAGCGTGCCAAGGCGCAATACGCCTCGCTGGACAAAGAAGAAACGATCACGCCGGTTGACGGCGCGGCGACCTCCTACATCCAGCGGGTTGAAGCGCCGACGATTGCCCCGGCCTCGGTGACGACATCCGACCGCACGATCACCAATGGCGCACCGCGCCTGACGACGATCCGTTCGGTTGACTATGAGGAACCGCAACTGAACACAGCCAGTAATGCCGACAAGGTTGCCGCCTACATGGCCAAGCAGACCGGCATCGAAGTGGCGAGCAATGACGTCGACCTGAGCGTCCTGCGCTAGGCATTATCGACCGAGAATCGAGACGGGCCGCAGACGAAAGCCTGCGGCCTTTTTCGTGTGGGGCTAGGTGCGTGGCGGAACCTGCGCCTTGACGCGTTTGCGGATCGCACCCGGCAGCCATCGGGTCATGAACCGGGCGCGTTCGGCATCCTTGCCGACCATGTAATGGACGTCCCTGCCATGTGCGGCGTCCCAGGCGCGTTCGGCCGCCATCGACACCGGGTAGATGTTCATGCCGCTTTCGCGCAGCTGGTCCGACATTTTGACATTGGCACCTTCTTTTGCGCCCATGTCGAGGATCGGTGTGTCGACGAACCAGGGCATCAGGCTGGTGACGCGGATGTCGAGATCGCGGAATTCCGCGTCGAGCGCTTCGGTCAGGCCGCGCACCGCGAACTTGGTAGCCGAGTAGACGGCAAGCTGCGGCGAACCGACAATACCGGCGGTGGAGGCCGTGTTGACGACGCGCGCACCGGGCGTTGCCTTGAGCAGGGGCAGGCAGGCCTGCACGCCATTGATGACGCCCTTCAGGTTGACGTCGATGACCCAGTCATTGTCTTCGGGGGAGACGTCCTCGAACCAGCCATGGCGTCCGACACCGGCATTGTTGAACAATACGTTCATGCCGCCTTCGGTCGCATCGCCGAATCCGCGCACGGCGGCAGTCCAGTCATCACGCTGGCGCACATCTAGCGTGGCGACATGGCAGTTTTCGGTGCCGATCTCGTCTGCGACCTGGGCGAGGCTGGCCGAGTTCACATCATAGAGGCCGCAATACCAGCCACGCTTGGAAAAATACCTGGCTGTCTCGGCGCCAATGCCGGAGGCCGCACCGGTAATGAATATGCTCTTGCGTCCGCCCGATCGGGTCATGCGCTGTCCTTCTTGCGAGGTAGGTCTTGCTGCCTCGCAGTGTCAGACCACATCCAGTCCCACGTCAAGGTTTGGTGCCGAATGGGTGAGGGCCCCGACCGAGATATAATCGACGCCGGTTTCGGCGATCGCAGCAACGGTCGAGAGGTTTACACCGCCGGAGGCTTCGGCGGTTACCCGTCCGGCGATGATCTTCACGGCGCGCCGCAGCGTCTCGGTGTCCATATTGTCGAGCAGGATCGCGTGCGGCTGATATTTGAGCGCTTCTTCCATCTGTTCGAGCGTGTCGACCTCGATCTCGATCATGCGCAGGTGGCCAGCATAGGCCTTGGCGCGCGTCATGGCTTCGGCAACCGAGCCGCAGGCGGCGATATGGTTGTCCTTGATCAGGATCGCGTCATCCAGGCCGTAGCGGTGGGCGGTGCCGCCGCCGCAACGCACGGCGCGCTTCTCGAGAGCGCGGTGGCCGGGCGTAGTTTTTCGCGTACAGACAATCCGTGTCTCGGTATGCGCAACGGCTTCGACAAAGGTGCGGGTCAGCGTGGCAACGCCTGACAGGCGACCGATGAAGTTGAGCATGGTGCGCTCGGCTGTCAGGATCGAGCGGGCGGTGCCATCGAGCCGCCCGATCACGTCACCCGGGACGATGGCGCTGCCGTCCGGCTTTTCAATGGTCAGGGTCATGGCTGGATCGATAAGGAACAGGGCGTGGGCAGCAGCATCGAGCCCGGCGATGATTCCAGGCTGGCGCGCAGCGATCACGACACTCATCTTCGTCTCTGGTGAAATCGTGGCGTCGGTGGTCAGATCGCCCGCCCGGCCGAGATCTTCCGCAAGCGCAAGGCGCACGATCGGATCCAGGATAATGCTAGGGAGTGGCGGAGGAACGGGGCTCATGACTGGGCAACCTTTTCGGCTGGGTCTGTGAAATCGCTCAGGAGGAACGAGCGTTCGGGCGCGCCTGTGTCGGGAAAGTCGCTTCTGAAATGGCCGCCACGGCTTTCCTTGCGGGCAAGGGCCGCCGTCGCCATCAGGCCGGCTGTGACCAGGGGGCGAGCAGCACCGTGAACGGTGCGGAGGGTGTCGATCGTTCCGATCAATTGGTTCAGGCCAGTCGCATCGCGGACCACGCCACACCTTGACGACATCTCTCCGCGCAGGATTTGCAGGGCGTCATGCGGCAGCGAGGCGGGGACATGCGCGATGGACGCGCCGGCGGCGTCGAGTTCGGCGTCACGCAGGTGCTGGGCGATGCGATGGGAGAATACGACCGCTTCGAGCAGGGAATTGGAGGCGAGCCGGTTGGCACCATGCGCGCCTGTGGATGTGCATTCTCCGCAGACGGACAGGCCATTGAGTGTCGAGCGGCCCCAGAAGTCGGCCACGATGCCGCCCATATGATAGTGCGCGGCGGGCGCAATCGGGATCATCTCGAAACGCGGATCTATCCCGGCGCTCTTGCAGGCTGAGAAGACGGTCGGGAAGTGTTCGGGGAAATGAATTCCGACGGCTGACCGGCAGTCGAGAAAGGCGCCGCGTCCGGATGCGCGTTCGGAATGGATGGCGCGGGCGACCTCGTCGCGCGGGGCGAGCTCTTCCAGCGTGTGGTAGTTGGCCATGAAGCGCTTGCCGTCGCGGTTGCGCAGGGTCGCGCCTTCGCCGCGCAGGGCTTCGGTGGCGAGCGGGGCAGGGTCACGACCGATGTCGATCGCGGTCGGGTGGAACTGGACGAACTCGACATCAGCGATCAGGGCGCCTGCCTCATAGGCCATGGCGATGGCGTCGCCGCGGGCTTCGCGCGGATTGGTCGTGACCTGGAACAGGCCGCCGGTACCACCGGTGCAGAGCACGGTCTGGCGCGCCGTCTGGGTCGTCAGGTTGCCCGAACTGTCGCGCAGCACGACGCCAGCGACACGATGGTTGGCATCCTGAAGAAGACCAACCGCCCTAACGCCTTCGATCACGGTGATATGGTTTGAGGCCCCCACGGCGGCAACGAGCGCGTCCATGATGGCCTTGCCGGCGAGGTCGCCTGCCACACGGGCGACACGCGGCCTGGAATGGGCCGCTTCGAGCGACAGGGCGAGCGCGCCATCCGGCGTACGGTCAAACGGGACGCCGAGCGTGATCAGGTCGCGGACCCGGGCCGGGCCTTCCTCTGCAATCAGGCGGGCAACGACCGGATCGACAAGTCCGGAGCCGGCATTGATCGTATCGCTGGCATGCTGGTCGGCGCTGTCGAGCGGGTCAAGTGCTGCCGCAAGGCCGCCCTGCGCCCAGGCAGACGAGGCAGCCTGACCGAGCGGGGCCGGTGAGATCACGACGCAGGCGCGCGGTGCAAGTTCCAGCGCGAGGAACAGGCCGGCAAGGCCTGCGCCGACGATCAGCACATCGCTGTCAGCCGCGCCGGATGCGGCGATGGTTTGATTGCCCCCACTGGTCACTGTTTCAGGATATCCCGTCATTGGCGCGGCGGAATTCAGCCGGCGCGGTTACTGCCGACACGAGGGCGCCGAACATACGGTCTGCCGATTCGATCGTCAGTGTGAAATTGTCAGGCATGTAGACCAGGCCCTCAACCTTGGATTCGAGCATTTCCTCGATCTGCGAACGGATCGAGACCTGGTCTCCGAAACGGCGCGCCTGGCAGGATTGGCGCACGACGGAGCGTCCCCAGGTCGAGCAGACTTCGACGGCTGTGAGTTCGCAGGCATACTGGCCGGGTTCGGGGTGGGGGGACAGGTTCATCGTGCCTGTCATCAGGCACTGGCCATTGCGGTAGGGCCGGGTCTGGAACGTCCATGTGCCAAGGACATCCGACGCGTCGGCATCCATGTTACCGGCACTGGCCGGTGCGCTGGCGAGAAGAACAAGCGCGGCCATTGCCGCCAGTCGGATCCTTGCCCGGGACATTATTGTCTCCTCTGCGCAGCTGCGCCCGTTCCAACCTTAAGCCCAGCGTGCGCGCGTGCACAACTGCCGGGCTGTCTCATACGACCATTTCAAGCTCGAGCGGCTTGAGACCGGTCTTGAATGCCAGAGGCTTCGCCATTTTTGGCAGTGCCATCATCGCATCCAGCGCATCCTTGGCACGCAGGCGCACATCTTCCGGGATCGTGACCTCGTACTTGCCGGTGACAAGGCAGTCATAGATGTTTTCCAGCGTGATGCGCTTCATGTGCGGACACAGATTGCAGGGGCGAATGAAGTTCACGTCCGGATTCACTGCAGCAACATTGTCGCTCATCGAGCACTCGGTAAGGAGGACGACCTTGTTCGGGCTGTTATCGGCCACATAGTCCGCAAGTGCCGACGTGGAACCGGCAAAGTCAGCCGCTTCCAGCACGTCAGGCGGGCATTCCGGGTGGGCAAGCACGACAATACCCGGATGGGCCTCGCGCAGCTGGTGGACGTCATCGGCCGAGAACAGCTCGTGCACTTCGCACGCGCCAGGCCATGTCATGATGCGGATATCGGTCTGGGCGGCGACGTTCTTGGCGAGGTACTGGTCGGGCACCATGATGACCGTGTCGGAGTTCCACGCCTTGGCGATGTGTTCGACGACCTGCGATGCGTTTGAGCTGGTGCAGGTAATGTGGCACTCAGCCTTCACGTCGGCGGTGCAGTTCACATAGGTGACGATCGGATAGTCCTGATACTTTTCCTTGATCAGGCGCACGTCAGCGCCGGTGATCGAAGCGGCCAGCGAACAGCCGGCCCGCAGGTCGGGGATGAGAACCGTCTTCTCTGGTGCGAGGATTTTCGAGGTTTCGGCCATGAAGTGCACACCGGCCTGGACGATGACGTCGGCGCTGGTGGCGGAGGCTTCGCGGGCCAGCTGCAGGCTGTCGCCGCGAAAATCGCCGACGAGGCTGAAAATGTCCGGCGTCATGTAGTTATGGGCGAGGATGACCGCGTTCTTCTCTTTCTTGATCCGGTTGATCGCAGCGACGAGCGGGGCCACGGCAGGCCACTCCATCGGCGTAATGAAATCGGCGACCAGCGGGTAGAGATGGTCTGTCTCGGCCTTCACGGCGGCGTCATAGGACAAGCCGCGCGCGCTGGCAGCGGATGCGCCCCGCAGGGGTGTCGGGGTCGGGCAGCCGGGCGTGGAATCAATCAGACGGGCCATGGGTTCCTCCTTGCACCGAGACACTTATGCTCGATATGAGTATAATCTAGGCCTGAAACTGCCCGTTTCAAGGGCTCAGCCTTCAAACGTCCGGGATCAGGGCTCGCGTGCAAGGCTTCTGCGATAGTTATACGCACTATGAGCAAAAGGGGTTCTAGCGGTGGGCGGGCGCCTTGGCAAGCGCCGCCATTGAACCGGTTCGGGAGGCGGATCAGTCCTTGAAGAGCTCGATGGCGGCGGCGGTCATGGCTTCGACGCCGGTGGCGATGGCGGGGTCGTAATCGGGGGCGAAGCCGGAGGAGTGGAGCGATGGCAGCGCGGGGCCGCCTTCCTGCGCAGCAGCATACTTGGCAGGCTCCACGGCGCCGACCCAGAAGATGACGCTGGGGATTTTCTCTGCGGTGCGGGCATACTGGCTGAAATCCTCGCCGCCCATGACAGGTTTCATCTCTTTCACATTGGCTGCGCCGATGGACTTGCCGATGGCTTTCATCGTGCGTGTGGTCGTGTCGGGGTCGTTATAGGTGGCGGGCGTATAATCGCTTTCGATCGAGATTTCCGGTTCCGGCGCGTCGAAGGCCATGGCCTCGGCCTTGGCGATACGGGTGATGCCGTCGAGCAGCATCGCCCGAGTCTTGTCATCATAGGAGCGTACGGTGAGCAGCAGCGTCGCCTCGTCCGAGATGATATTGTGCTTGGCGCCCGACTTGAACGAACCGACCGTGACCACCGCGCTGTCCTGCGGGTTGGTGTTGCGTGATACGAGGCTTTGCAGTGCCACCACAATGTGCGAGGCGACAAGGATCGGGTCCTTGGTCGTGTGCGGATAGGCGCCGTGGCCGCCGACGCCTTTGACCTTGATGTCGACGCTGTCGACATTGGCGAGCGCAAAGCCCTTGGAATAATTGATCGTACCGGCCGGGGCGCCTGCGGACACGTGCAGGGCGAGATTGTAGTCAGGCTTGGGGAAGCGCGTGAACAGGCCGTCGGCCAGCATGGCCTGGGCGCCGAGGCCGATTTCCTCGGCGGGCTGGGCGATCATCACCAGCGTGCCTTTCCACTTGTTCTTCCGGGCAATCAGTTCGCGGGCCGTGCCGACCCAGCTGGTCATGTGCACATCATGGCCGCAGGCATGCATCACGTTGCTTTCCACACCGGTCCAGGTCTTCGCTTCGACTGTCGAGGCGAACGGGAAGCCGGTTTGTTCAGGCACGGGAAGGCCGTCCATGTCGGTGCGGATCAGGACGGTTGGCCCGTTGCCATTGCGGAACACGCCAACGACGCCATAGCCGCCGACGCCTTCGAGGACTTCGCCATTATCCTTCATCGACTTCTCGACAACCCAGTCCTGACCGACGCCGGTGGTCACTTCAAAGCCCAGCGATTCCAGTTCCGCAGCGAGGATGGCGGACGTTTTTGACTCCTCGAACGAGAGCTCGGGCGCGGCGTGGAGGCGTTTGTACAAGGCGACGAGGGCGGGGTCGGCTGAAGGTAGCGGAGCGGTCGAGACGCTGGCCGCAGTCCCGACCGTGCCCGATTGGCTGGACGACGGTGTCAGCAATGTCGGGCCATCGCCGCCTGTATCAGCGACCTTGTCCTTGCCCGGGCCTCCACAGGCGACAAGAACGAGGGCGAGGGCGGTCAAGGCGGCGGGGCGGAACATCACGGTAACTCCTGAAATCATTCAGGCCCGACCCTAGCGGAGTTTAGCGCCCTGCCAAGTGGCCGGAACGCCGCGTGTAATCAGTCGCGCCCGCGTTTCAGGTCTTCCGAGAGTTCGATATCGACCGGCGTGCCGGCAAGGCGCTGGCGGTAGACCTGTGTGTTCTCGAGCACGCGCTGGACATAGTTGCGCGTCTCCGAGAACGGGATGAACTCCACCCAGTCGACAGGATCAACCTGACCGGTGCGCGGGTCGCCATAGTCCTCGATCCACTGTTTCGGGCGGCTCGGGCCGGCATTATAGGCGGCGGCGGTCATGATGTAGCTGCCCCGGAACTGCGAGAGCAGCGTGTCGAGGTGTTGGCCGCCAAGGGTCATGTTGTAGCCCGGATCGTCGGTCAGCCACGACGCGCGATAAGGCAGGCCGCGCAGGCGGGCTTCGTTCTTTGCCGTGGCCGGCATGAATTGCATCAGGCCGCGCGCACCGGCATGGCTGACAGCGTTCGGGTTCATTTCGCTTTCCTGCCGCGAGAGGGCCAGCATTAGCGGCTTCTCGACGCGCGGTTCCCGCAACATTGGGTAGGAAACGACCGGATAGGCGGCATCGGTGGCGACGATGCCCTTGGCGAGGCCGGCCTTGGCCCCGCGCACGCCGATGTCCGGCACCTGGTATTCCGTGGCCATGCGGGCGAGCAGGATGAATTCGGCCTCGTTCGTCAGCTGGTCGTCCAGATGATAAGCGAATTCGCGGAACATGCGCGTCTCACCGGCTTCGCCCAGCAGGCTGAGCGCCTTGACCAGCGGGCGGGCGTTGAACGCGGCGATTTCTTCCGGCGTCGGCTCGGAGGAGGCGGCAAAGGACATCTTGCGGTCGTCGAGCCGTTCGGCGGCGAGCTGTCCGTAATAGGTGAACTTCTGCTTGGCGGCCGCGCCATAGGATTCGAGCGCGGCTTCCTTTTCGCCGAGCTGGTCTTCGGCGCGTCCGGCCCAGTATTCGCCGCGTGCCTGGCTGATCGGCGTCGAGACGCTGGCCGTCATGTCCTTGAAGTGTTTCAGGCTGCGTTCCGGATTGTTGTTCAGGCGCAGGGCAATCCAGCCGGCCGTCCATTCGGCGTCGGCATAGTCAGACCCTTCGGTCATGCCGTGCGGGGCGGTGAGCTGGTAGGCGCGCGACCAGTTGCCGTCCTTCAGGTCGGTCCGCATCGCGATGCTGCGTTCGTCCCACAGCTTGGAGCGACCGGCTTCCGGAATGTCATTGGCGTCGATGCCGACGAGGAGCGGGGTTGCCCCGTCCTGGTTGCCCCGTGTCCGGCGCCAGCGGGCGCGATCGTAAAGCAGGCCCGGATTGTCCTGCAGGGAGGCCGGAACCGCATCGACAAGGCGATCGACATTGCGGCCACGGCTGGCCAGCCCGATGCGGGCATCGACCAGTTTTCGATAGTCAGCACTGACCAGCGGCTTCAGCTTGATCGCGGCAGAGCGCTGGTTGGTCCAAAGCAGGAATTCGATACGGGCGCGGTGGTCGGCCTCGGTCAGGAAGCCGCCATAGGTGGCCAACACGATGCGTTCCAGGTCGCGGTCCATCGAATTGTTGCGCCATGCGTCATGGACGAGGGCCTCGGCCTTGGCCGGCTGGCCGACGGCCTTGTAGCTGCGGGCGAGGGCGATCTTGCCGGCGCCCGTCTGCGGGCCGGAATTGGTGAGCCAGAGGATGCGATCGCCATGGCTGAGCGAGGAGAGGTCGATGATTTCCTCGGCGCGTTTGCGCATCCGGTCGGTTTTCGGCCAGGTTGGCAGGGCATTGATGGCGCTGGCGACTTCGTCAAAGCCCATGCCGGGGACGCCTTCGCTGGCGCGGACCCAGATGATCAGGTTGCGCACGGCGGGGTCGCTGGCCTGGCGCTGCAAGCTGGCAACTTCACTCCAGTCATAGCGGCCTGCGGCGTCGAGGGCCTTGTGCAGGATTTCGGCGTTCTTGGCGTCTGTCGTCTGGGACGCATAGACCCGTTTCGGCTTCAGGCTCGGCGCATCCGGCAAGGCAGATGCCGACGCGCTAAGGGCCGCAAGGCCGAGCAGGAGTGAAATCGTGAGAGGGCGAATCATGGGAGGTGTCATCGGAGTTTATTTCTACGCCAAAGCATGAGAAGGCATTGTTAAATAATACGACAGAATTCCCACCAACACCCTAATCGCGGCAAGAATACGATGTTTCACGGCTCAATCCCAGCGCTTGTCACACCTTTCAAGAACGGTGCCGTCGACCGCGATGCCTTTGCCGCGCTTGTCGAGCGCCAGATCGCGGGGGGATCGAGCGCCGTGGTGCCCGTCGGCACGACCGGCGAAACCTCGACCCTGACGACCGAAGAACACAAGGCCGTCGTCGCGCTATGTGTAGATGTTGTTGCAGGCAGGGTGCCGGTGATTGCGGGCGCCGGGTCGAACGCGACGGATGAGGCGATCGACCTTGTCGCGCACGCCAAGGCCGTCGGCGCCGACGCTGCGCTGGTTGTCTGCCCCTATTACAACAAACCGAACCAGGCCGGCCTTGAGGCCCATTTCCGGGCCATCAACGATGCCGTGGCGCTGCCCGTGCTGCTCTACAATGTGCCGGGCCGCACGATTGTCGACCTGTTGCCGGAAACCGTGGCGCGCCTCGCCCAGCTGCCGAACATTGTCGGGATCAAGGATGCGTCCGGAGATGTCGCCCGGGTAAGCCAGCATGCGGCGCTGATCGGCGATGCGCAGTTTGTGCAATTGTCCGGCGAGGATCCGAATGCGCTCGGCTTTCTCGCAATGGGTGGCGCCGGGTGCATCTCGGTGACGGCGAACGTCGCGCCGGAACTGTGTGCCGCAATGCATGTGGCCTTCCACGCCGGCGACCTTGCCGGTGCGCGTGCGATCGAGGTCAAGCTGATCGCCCTGCACAAGGCGCTGTTCTGCGCGCCCTCGCCGGGACCGGCGAAGTATGCCCTGTCGCGGCTTGGCCTGTGCCAACCGGACGTGCGAATGCCAATTACCCCGCCAGATGCTGCCGCCTGCGCGACAATTGATGCGGCTATGGCGCTGGCGGGCCTGAGGACCTAAATAGGGCTCATGTCAAAGACACCGCAGACCAAGGGCAGGGGCGATGGCCTCGTTGCAGAAAACCGGCGTTCCCGGCGGGAGTATTCCGTGGAGGATACGCTGGAGGCCGGCATCATGCTGGTCGGCTCCGAGGTGAAATCCCTGCGCCAGGGTAAGGCCAATATCGCCGAGGCCTATGTCAGTCCGGAAGATGGCGGCCTCTACCTGATCAATGCCGATATCCCGATCTACAATGCAGCGAACCGCTACAACCATGAACCGAAGCGCAAGCGGAAGCTGCTCGTGTCGAAGCGGGAACTCTCGAAACTGTCGCAGGAAGTCGACCGGGCCGGGCGCACGATCGTACCGCTGAAACTGTATTTCAACGACCGGGGCATCGCGAAACTGCTGATCGGTACCGCGACGGGCCGCAAGGGCCATGACAAGCGCGAACATGATGCCAAGCGCGACTGGGCCCGCCAGAAAGCGCGGATCATGAAGGAAGGGTGAGACGGTTCGGGCGTGTCACTCTGAGGGGCTCATCCTGAGCGAAGTCGAAGGAGAGCCTCGGACTCAGCATTCGACCCGCGTCTAGCCCGCGCCCGTCCTTCGAGTTCGCTCAGGATGAGCGCTGCTCAGCCCACGATCTCTTTCGCCACGGCAAACACGTCCTCGAACATTTCGGCCGTCAGGCGCCCGGTGTTCGTGTTGTAGCGGCTGCAATGATAGCTCGACAGCAGGGTCAGCGGGCGGCCCTCGAACGAGACGTCATAACGGGTGTTATGGCCGAAGGGATGGGCGCTGAGTTTCAGGCCGAGCGTGCGCACGGTCGAGTCGTGGCTGATTTTTCCCAAACACAGCAGGACCTTGAGATCGGGCAAAGCGGCAATGCGGGACTTGAGGAAGGGGCGACAGGCATTGATTTCGGCGCCGACCGGCTTGTTCTCAGGCGGTACGCAGCGTACCGCATTGGTGATCATGGCGCCTTTCAGCGCGAGCCCATCTTCGGGGTCTGCAGCGTAAGTACCTGACGAGAAACCGAATTTTTCCAAAGTCGCGTAGAGAAGATCGCCCGCCCAGTCGCCGGTGAAGGGCCGGCCCGTGCGGTTGGCTCCGGTGACGCCGGGGGCAAGACCGACCACCAGGAGACGCGCCGTTTCACTGCCAAAACTCGGCACGGCGCCGTTGAACCATGTAGGTTCGCGGGCGGCGACGGTCTCGCGATAGTGGACGAGACGTGGGCAGAGGTGGCAGTCGCGGGGGGCTTCAGGGGGGGGCAGGGTCGCCTTAGTACCCATCCGCGACGCCGTCCTTGCGCATTTCGGTGGCGGCGATCCAGGCGCCGGTATTGAAGTCGCGCATGATGGCCTGGTAGCCGCCAGCGTTCGCCTTGCAGCATTCGACCGTATGGCCCCGGCGCTCGAGTTCCGCGCGGGTAGCAGGTGGGATGCCGCTTTCGAGCTGGACGGTGCCCTTGTCGGCCTCGCACGGGTCGCCGTCGAGCGTGTTGGTCGGTTCGCAGCCGCCGACATGTTCCCAGCGCGCAGCATCGCCAGCTTCCTGCAGGCCCATGTCAAAGTCGACCAGGTTCAGGATGACCTGGACATGGCCTTGCGGCTGCATGCCGCCGCCCATCAGGCCAAAACTGAGCCATGGCTCGAACGGACACGCCTGTTCGATCGGTACGGCGCGGACCTGGCAGCCCGGCATGTCCTTCTTGAAGGCGAAGGCCGGGATGATCGTGTGGAAAGGGCGCTTGCCGGGGGCGAAAACGTTCGGGTGGGCCAGATCAAGGCTGAACAGCTGGCCCCGGTCCTGGAACATGAAGCCGAGCCCGTCGGCGACAAGGCCGGACCCCATGCCGCGATAGTTCGACTGGATCAGCGAGACCATCATGCCGTCCTTGTCGGTGACGGTGAGATAGGTCGTGTCGCCCTGCTTGAGCTTGGCATCGGCTGCGGCGGCTTCGGCAGGCGTGAGCGAGGCTTCGACATCGCCGAACGGAACGACGGGCACGCTGTCCATCGCCTTCTTGATGTTGATCCTGGCTGCCTGACGGGCGGTGCGGTTCGGCTGGATGAAAGCCTGCTCGTCGATCCGGGAAAATTTAGGGTCAGCGAAATAGCGGGCCCGGTCGGCAAAGGCGAGGCGCTTGGCCTCGACCTGCGCCATGATCGAATCAGGCGATCCGAAGCCCATGCCGCGCAGGTCGAACTTTTCCAGCATCTGCAGCATCTGCAGGGCCGCAATGCCCTGCGTATTCGGCGGCAGTTCGCAGACCTTGTAGTCGCCGCGATAGGTCACGCAGACCGGTTCGACGAATTCGCCAGTATGCGCGGCGAAATCTTCATAGCGCAGCGGGCCGCCGATACGCTTGAAATAGGCGTCCATCACCTTGGCGGTCTCGCCTTTGTAGTATTCGTCGCGGCCTTTCTGGCCGATACGTTCCAGCGTATTGGCGAGGTCCGGGTTCTTGAACAGGCTGCCCTCATGGGGCATGGGCGAGAAATAGGTCTTCTTCGCATTGTCGTATTCTTCCAGCATGCCGCTCTCATGCGCGGGCTCGAAGCGCTTCGGGCCGAAGCTCCAATAGTAGGCGATCACTTCCGGGATAGGCGCGCCTGCGCGAGCGTAACGGATGGCGGGCTCGAGATTGGCCAGCATCGGGCGGCTGCCGAACCTGTCGTGCAGGGCATACCAGGCGTCGACGGTGCCGGGCACGGTGACGGGCGCCGTTCCGAAGGGCGGAATCTCCTTTCCGTCCATATATGCGTCGGCCTTGGCCTGCATATCAGCGAGGGTGGCGCCCATGGCCGAACGGCCGGAGCCATTATAGCCGTAGAGCTGTTGGGTTTCAGGGTCCCAGACGATGGCGAAGAGGTCGCCGCCGATGCCGTTTGCGGTCGGTTCGACAAGGCCGAGCATGGCATTCGCCGCGATGGCTGCGTCCATGGCATTACCGCCGGCCTTCATCACGTCGAGCGCTGTCTGCGTCGCCAGCGGGTGCGCCGTGGCGGCGGCTGCGTGCGGGGCAACGACAGCCGAGCGGACGCCCAGGTCGCGACCGGACGGCATGCGGTCGCCGGGGCCGGTTTCGGTCGCAGTGCTAGAGCGTGCCGGCGCGTCGTTGATCGGGGCGGCTGTGAGCACAGTGCAGGAGGTGGCCAGTAGCGCGGCAGCCCCGGCTATCAGGATCTTGATCATCAGTTCGGTCCTCGCTTGCGGGTGTCCTTGGGAAAATAATGGGTGGCCATGCGGTTCGAGATGTCCTGACCGTCACGGGCGAACCGCGCCTCGGCCTCGATGGCGCGGTTGTCGCAGCTGAGATACTGCGCGCTGGTGCGGGTATAGGCATTGTTGAACCCCTCGACGAGGGAGGAGCGAAGATTGCCCCGTTCGGGTGCCTCATAGCGCAGCATGTCGGCCATGTAGCGGCGCCAGTACTGGTCTTCGCGGCCATTGCAGCGCACGCGGATGGCGTGGGCCGAGCCGAGCGTGGCGGCGAGTTCGGAGGCATCGCGGAAATAGTCAGGGCCACGCAAGGGAATGCCCGATTGGGCCAAGGCTTTGCTTGCCCCCGCAATCAGTAGCAGGCTAAGCAGGACCCCATGAAAAACTGTCTTATTCATGCGAAGACCTTCGCGCGCATCGCTCCCAGGCTCAAGGGCCTCGAAGACAAACTCAATATCATCGTCATGGACGATAATGGTGTGTTCTCCAAGGCGTCCACTGGAGAGACGGTGACAGAGCCGAAACCCGAGATTGCGTTTGGCAATGCCGATGCCTTTTTCGGGCCCCATGTGCGGACCTTCATCCTGGCCGTCGCGGGCGGCGGGCGGCTGGACTGGTTCCAGTCAGCAGCTGCGGGGATCGAAAACCCGGGTCTCGTGATGATCGGCAAGGCCGCCGACAAGTACACGACAAACCACACCCAGTCCGAAGCCATGTCGGAATGGGCTCTCTGGCAGGCGCTGGACTATTTCAGGCATGGCCCGAAGCATCGCGCGCAGCAGGCCGACAGAAAATGGGCGCGGCTCGATTCCCGCGAGATACGCGGTTCAAAATGGCTGATTGTCGGATTCGGATCGATCGGTGCTTCCACGGGACGCCGCGTGATGGCGCTGGGTGGGGAGGTGACGGGCATGCGCCGGTCACAAGGTCTCGCCGGAGGCGCTGACCGGATCGTCCACCCGGACGCGATCATGTCCGAGTTGCCAGGCGCCGATGTGGTGCTCCTGTGCGCACCGCATACGCCGGAGACCGAAGGCATGGCCAATGCCGGCTTCTTCGCGGCGATGAAACCGGACGCACTATTCATGAATCTCGGGCGTGGCGCGCTGGTGAACGAATCCGACCTGATGGCTGCGCTCGATGCCGGCCGCCCCGGTCACGCGGCGCTGGACGTTGCGTCGGAGGAGCCGCTGCCGTTCGACAATCCGCTGTGGGCGCATCCGAAGGTAACGCTAACGCCGCACGACAGTCCGCAGACGCACGGCACCATTATCGGTGCTGACGATACATTCATCGAAAATCTCCAGCGCTATTTCAGCGGCCAGCCGTTGAAGCACCTGATCGACAAGTCCGAGTTCGCGTGAGGCCTAGAGGCTGATATCAGCGGTCTTGTCCTTGTAATCTGCCTTCGGATCATTCCCGAAGAGCATTTTCACGCCCGCTAGAAGGCTGTTCTCGTTCAGCCAGACGTGTGCGTGATCAAGGTCGAGCCGCAACAGGCGCAAATTCGGATCCTTCTTTCCATCATACCAAGCTGCGATGAAGGGGTTCCAGAGTCGGTCGATCATGCTGGCTTCCGTGTGCAGGCGCAAATGGCCGTGCAGCGACGCGAAGAGGTCGTGTCCCTTTGAAACGAACTGGGCGACAGCCGGGGCGACATTTGTATCGAGCGCCTGGACAAGGTCGACATCGCTGGCTGAAAAAATCCACACTGGTCCGCGCGAGTCATCTTCGAGAATGGCGGTCATGGGCTGGCTGGCGCCGCCTTTCTGGCCTTCGAGTGCCAGCATGATTGTGCGATCCGACTTGATGGCGGACCAGAGTTTGTCTTCGATCTCTTTCTGGTTGGGCATATGTCTCTCCTGTTACGCGGTGTGCCAGATCAACCGGCAACCAGGAGTGAGGTTCCGCCCGCCTTTGCGAAAAGTTCTGCCTGCAAGCAATCGTCCGCCATTCCCTGCAGGAAATGGCGGACGATCACGTCTTCAGGTGTGCAAGGCTCAGGCGGTCGCCATTGCCTTCAGTCCGCTCAAACGGTCGATCGCGGCTTCGGCGTCGCGCATGATGTCGTTGACGATGCCTGCGACGGGTTTGACTTCATGTACGCCGCCGGCCGATTGGCCCATGGCGAAACAGGACGTGTCGGTATCGAGCTTGGCTTCGTCGACGATGCCGCCAATGCCGCCGATGACGCCGGTCTGGCTGGAATGGATCGCCTGGAACGGGAACGGCTTGATGTCTTCCGGGCGGGTTTCCCAGTCGTTGATATATTCATTCGTGCGGCAGCGCATCGGCTTGCCGGAATAGCAGCGCGTGCGGGTCGTGTCGGTGTCGCCGGCGCCGATGATGGCCTGCTTGTACATATTGGCCGCATGCGCCTCGTCGGAGGCAATGAAACGCGTGCCCATCCAAACACCGCAGGCGCCGAGGGCAAGGGCCGCCGCGAGACCGCGCCCGTCATAGATGCCACCGGCGGCGATGACCGGAATCTTCACGGCTTCGACAGCCTGCGCGACAAGCGGCATCGTGCCGACCAGGCCGGTATGGCCGCCGCCTTCGCCGCCCTGGAGAATCACTGCGTCACAGCCGGCCTGCTCGGCCTTGATCGCATGTTTCACGGCACCGCCGACGACCATGACCTTCACGCCGGCATCCTTGAGTCGCTTCATGATCGGCATCGGTACGCCGAGTCCGGCAACAAACGAATCGGCACCGCCCTTGATGATGACATCGACAGATTCTTCGAGGCTCTCAGGGCTGGCAGCGAGCAGGTCGACGCCGAACGGCTTGTCGGTCAGCTCGCGCACGCGCTTCATCTGGCCTTTGATGAAATCAGGCCCGGTGCCCGCCATGCCAAGAACGCCATAGCCACCCGCGTTGCACATGGCGGCGCAGAGCTCGGCATAAGAGACCCCGCCCATGCCTGCCAGCATGATGGGATGTTCAACTTTCAGCAGTTCGGTCAGCTTGGTTTTCAGGGCCATGGGGAGGCATCCTTTCCGTAATGAAATCGATATATGGAGCCTAATCGCCGGTCCTAGCGTCAACGCAAGGGGGGCAGACTCATGGCCGGTTTGACACAATCGCCTATGGTTTGCCCCATTCCCGCCGTGATCTGCAGTCAAATAGCCAACCAAGCCGAGGGAATTGTCCACTCGGTGCTAATAAGTCAAACGAGGGGAAGCTCCTATGACGAAACTTTTTGCAAGCGCTGCCATCGCAGCCCTTTTCGCTGGTGGTGCCATGGCTATGGGACCAACTGAAGAAGCGACCGCAGCGCCAGAAGCAGCTGTTGAAGCGGCTGAAGCCGTTGATGCAACTGCTGAAGTCGCCGTTGCTGACGAAGCAGAAGTCGCTGTGGAAGTTGAAGCACAGGGCGATGGTGAAGCTGACGTCGTCGCAGAAGACGAAGCCGATGCTGACGCAGACGTTGCGACCGAAGTCGAAGCAGAAGCTTCGGCACCGGAAGCTGAATAAGGCTGCTATAGCCGGAATGCGCCCTCTCCCTACCGGGAGGGGGCTTTTTCCATTATAGGGAATCAACGGTCGGAACCAACACGGCTGCCTGAATAAATGAACTTTTCGCAATGACCGGGAAGTGCTATGGGCCTTCCCGGTCATCTGACCAACAACAGGGGTATTATAATGAAGAACATCATGATCATCGGCGCTGCTGCACTGGCTCTTGCCGCTTGCTCGCCAACAGAAGAAGCTAACCCAGCTGCTGACGCCGCGATCGAATCGGCCGGCGAAGCGGTTGATGCTGCTGCTGACGCTTCGGAAGAAGCTCTCGACAACGCTGGTGAAGCACTCGACACCGCTGCTGACGCTTCTTCGGAAGCTGCCAGCGAAACTGTTGACGCGGCTGCTGCTGCTGTTGACGACGCAGGCGCTGTCGTCGAAGGCGCAATGGATGACGCTGCTGCTGCTGTCGACGAAGCTGCTGAAGCAACCGAAGAAACGCCAAACGAATAGGCTCTGGCTTACAGCCACCTAGAACAAGGGCCGCCCCTTTCGGAGCGGCCCTTTTTTATTGCCCGTCCGTCCGGGGCCTAGAATTTAGAATAGGCGCCATCGACGATCAGGGTCGTGCCGGAATGGTAGGATGAGGCATCCGAGGCCAGATAGACCGCGATGCCGCCAAAGTCTTCCGGCTCGCCCCAGCGCCGAATCGGCACGCGCGAGATCACCTTCGATGTGAACGTGTCATTGCCCTGCGCCGCGTCGGTCATGTCGGTGGCGATCCAGCCTGGCAGGATCGAGTTGGCGCGAATCCCATAGCGGCCATATTCGGTAGCGATGGCGTTCATCATGGCGATCAGGCCGCCTTTGGTGTGGGCATAGGCCTGGTTGCGGCCAGCGCCTTCGATGCCCGCCAGCGAGGCTGTGCCGACCAGGCTGCCGCCCGGATCGCCAGCCTTGGCCCGCTTGACCATCGACTTGCCCGCTTCGCGCAGGGTGAAGAAGGCGCCTTCGGAATTGATCCGCTGATTGTAGCGCCACGTCTCGATGGTCATTTCCTCGAAATTGGCCGCGCCGCGCCCGACGCCGGCATTGGCGATGCAGGTATCGATCCGGCCGAAATGGTCTTCCGTCTCGGCCATGGCTTTCACGACCTGGTCTTCCTCGCCGACATCGACCGACCATGCGAAGACCTTGCCGGTGCCGAGCTTTTCGAGCTTGGCGACGGCGGCCTTGTTGGTGTCGGCATTGCGGCCCCAGATCGCGACATCGGCATTGGAGGCGGCGAGGGCTTCGGCCATGCCGAGCCCGATCCCCCGGTCGCCGCCCGTAACAAGGCAGACCTTTCCGGAAAGGTTGAACGGTGCGTAGGTCATGGGCGTCTCCTCAAATGTGATCTTGGGGACAACACATAGATGACGTTGGGGAGGGTCAAGCGATTCTTGAATCGGCCTGAATCAGCGCGCGGGCGGCCGCGATGATTCGCAGAGTCTCGCTCCACAGGCCCAGCCCGTCCAGCCGGTCGGGCGAAATCCATTCGGCATGGTCGGCATCGTCGCCGGCGACAGGCTCGCCCGCTTGCCAGACGGCGGCATAGTCGAACAGGATATAGTGCCGGTGAGTCTCGCCGGTCTGGCGCGACGTGAAAACGGCATCGACCACATCGACAATCCCGACAAGACGCGCGGTGATCCCGGTTTCCTCGTGCAGCTCGCGCAAGGCGCCATCGGCGGTGCGTTCGCCAAATTCCAGGCGTCCGCCCGGAATCGACCAGTCGCCGGCCAGAGGTTTGGTGCCGCGGCGGATCAGCAGGACATCGTCTCCGCGAAAGCAGGCGGTACCGACAGCCGGCACGGGCCGCCGAACGATTGTGTCCTGACGCTCTGTCATGTCGACGTGCTTGCGGATGACCGGTCGAGGCTTGCGATCATGGACACGATCTCCGGCTGCGCCGGGCGCTGTTTCGGGAACAGGGATCGCAGCCTCGCGGCGATGGGCAGGTAGAGCAGCGTGAAGGCGGATGGCTGGCGCACGAGAAGAGACAGGATCGTTGTCGCGTCGGCGCCCTTGATGGCGCTGACGAGCCGGTCGAAGCCAATGGCCCGCCGGATGGATTTCAGCCGGTCCGTATTGGCCGACAGGACGTCAGGCGATTGTCCCGGCGCAGCAGCGGCGGCTGCGGCGGTTGCCTCCAGGGCGGACAGGGCGGTCATGTCGAGCCGGTGGGAAATCGAGGCCGAATGCTTGCGATAGAAGTAGAGCGTCTCCGGCAGCGTGGCCATGACGCAGCCTTTGCCGAGCAGGCGGACGATGAGGTCATAGTCCTCGCCGATGCGCATGGTCTCATTGTAGCGAATGCCATTCTTCTCAAGTGAGGCGCGCCGGATGACCGGTTTTGCATAGCCGAGCTTGGTGCCTTTCCCGAACAGGAAATTGGACCGGATATAAGTTGGTTCACTGATGGTTGAGGGCGTGGTCGCGAGCGGTCCCTCGAACATGGTATCGACGCCGGATGATCCCTCCCCACCGAAGATGGCGAGATCGTCGATCAGGATGTCGGCACCGGACGTTTCGATTGCGGCAAGCATGCGGGAGAACCGCTGGGGGTGGATCAGGTCGTCGCTGTCGACCACGGCGACCCAGTCGCCGCGCGCCTGGTCGAGCGCAAAATTCCGGACCGGCGCCGGGCCGCCGAACCGTTTGCCGCTGAACACGCGCATGCGGGGATCGCCTGCCGCGATCCGCTCTGCCAGCGCGACGCTACCGTCTGCCGACCCGTCATCGACGAGGATCAGCTCGAGCGACTTGAAATCCTGGCCCAGCACGGATGCGATGGCGGCAGCGAGATAGGGCGCGCTGTTGTAATTGGCCATCAGGACAGAAACGGCAGGGTGATCGTCGCGAGTTCCGGTCGTCATGGGCGTATTGATTCCAGGCGATATTGAGGATTCTCAGGGCCTATCATTACTCGGCGCTGATCAAAAGCAGATCATCCCTGCGCAAACCGGCTGTATCCATCGCAGGAACAGCGCATAGCACGCGGGACGGCGTGTCCGGGGCCTTTGAAAATCGGCCTTTCGGATATAGCTGGAACTCACAGCAAGGAATCCGGCATGGCAAAGCAAAAGCGGCGCACAATCAGCCTGGCCCTGCAGGGCGGGGGGGCTCATGGCGCCTATACCTGGGGTGTGCTCGACCGGCTGGCCGAGGAAGAGAATCTCGACATTGCGGCCATGTCCGCCACGTCGGCCGGCGCGATGAATGCCGTCGCCTGGGCAGACGGCATGGCCGAGCACGGTCCTGAAGGCGCGAAGGCGAAACTCGAAGCGATCTGGCGCAGCGTCTCGCAATCGGGCTCGAACCTCGCGCCCTATGGCGCGCTCAGCGCCATGGCCTTTGCCTATGCCAGTGCCCTGCAGAGCCTCGCCAGCCCTTACGACCTCAATCCGTTCAATCTCAACCCGCTGCGCCGGTCGGTCGAATCGGTGATTGATTTCGATGCCGTGCACGAGTCCGGTATCCTGCTCTTCCTGTCGGCGACGAATGTGGAAACGGGGCGCGTCAGGGTGTTCGAGCGCGGCGAGATCACGGCCGATGCGGTGCTTGCGTCGGCCTGCCTGCCGCAGACCTTCCAGGCGGTCGAGATCAATGGCAGCGCCTATTGGGATGGCGGCTATATGGGCAATCCCAGCCTGTTCCCGCTGATCTATTCCGGCGCGCCGCGCGACGTGTTGCTGGTGATGCTGAACCCCATCGCCCGACCGGGCATACCCAAGCGGGCAGCCGAGATACAGGAACGGATCAACGAGATCAGCTTCAATGCGTCGCTGGTCGGTGAGTTGCGCGCGATCGCCTTCGTTCAGCACCTGATCGATGACGGCATGCTGAAGGAGACGGTGATGAAGAAGTACCGCCGCCTGAACATCCACGCCATACGGGGCGGGCAGGACCTGATCAATCTCGACCTGCGCACCAAGATGGACACGAGCTGGCATTTCCTCACCGGCCTGCGTGACCAGGGCCGGGCGGCGGCTGACAACTGGCTGAGGAACGATGCCCATCATATCGGCACGAAGAAATCGAATCTCGACCTGAGGGCGGAATTCCTCGACTCCTAGGCCTGTTTCAGGAAGCTCACCTTGGCCGCGCCATAGGTGCGTTCGTCGAGCAGGTCCCAGCCGGTGAAGGCAAGCGCCTCGTCGGCAGCCGTTTCGACAATCGCGATCGCATGCTCCGCCAGCCAGCCGCCCTTGGCGAGCTGGGCGAGGGCCGGTTCGACGAGGCCCTTGTTGTAAGGCGGGTCGAGGAAGGCGATGGTGAAGGGCGCGCCGACGCCTGCCGGAATGGGGCCAAGGTCGGTGGCCGAGCGGCGCTGGATGCGGGTTGATCCGAACAGGTCCAGCGTTTCGCAATTGTCGCGGATCGCGCCGCGCGCGGCCGCATCGGTATCAACGAATACGCAGAAGTCCGCACCGCGCGACATGGCCTCAAGGCCGAGCGCGCCCGAACCCGCATAGAGGTCGATCACGCGGGCGCCTTCAAGCGGTGGGGCCCAGGCGGCATGGGAGATGAGATTGAATACGGCTTCGCGCGCCCGGTCGCCGGTCGGCCGGGTTGACTGGCCCTTCGGCGCCGCAATGGGGCGGCCCTTGAATTTGCCTGCAATGATCCGCATGGGGGAAGCACCTGCTCTTTACTTTCCCGGCGTGTAGGGCGATCTCAGGCTCATGACAATTACCCGCTCCCCGATGACACGTGCGCTGGAACTGGCGGCGCTGGCCGCCGAGGCAGGCGAAGTGCCGGTCGGCGCGGTGATCGTGGATCCGGCGACGGGCGAGATCGTCGCCGAGGGCGCGAATCAGCCGATTGCGGCCCATGACCCGACGGCGCATGCCGAAATCGTTGCCCTGCGCGCTGCTGCTGCGAAGCGTGGCAATTACCGCCTGACGGACCTCCACCTCTACGTGACACTGGAACCGTGCGCCATGTGCGCCGGGGCGATCAGCCTCGCCCGCATTGGCAAGCTCGTCTTTGCCGCCTGCGACCCGAAGGGCGGCGCGGTGATCCACGGCGCGCGCTATTTTGAACAGCCGACCTGCCACTGGCGCCCGGATGTCGAGCAGGACGAAGCATCGGGCGAGTCGGCGAGCGCCCTGCTGAGGGATTTTTTCCGGGCCCGCAGGGGGTGACAGGCATGGCCGATACGTATCATTGCCAGCAAACCGGGGCCCGGACCTGATGGACGGGCATGGATACGAGGTCCTGGTCAAGGACGCGCTGATTTTCCTGTTCGCCGCCGGTGTTGTCGTGCCGGTGTTCCGGTATCTTCGATTGCCGTCTGTAGTCGGATTCATCCTGGCCGGGGTCGTGCTCGGCCCGTACGCGCTGGGATCGCTGGCACATGTCCAGCCGCTGCTGGAATATGTTTCGATTTCCGATCCCGAGGCCGCCGCGCCCTTTGCCGATCTCGGCATCTTGTTCCTCCTTTTCCTGCTCGGCCTGGAATTCTCGTTCGAGAAGCTCTGGTCGCTGCGGCGTGCCGTGTTCGGGGCAGGCGGACTCCAGTCCATGCTCAGCGCTGCGGCCATCGCCGGGGCGGTCTATTGGGCAGGCCTGCCCGCTGAAGCGGCGATCATTTGCGGACTGGCGCTGGCTCTGTCGTCGACGGCCATCGTCATGCAGATCCTGGTCGAGCAGAAACGCGTCACCCGGCCGATCGGGCGAACGGCGATGAGCGTGCTCCTGTTCCAGGACATACTCGTCGCCCCCATCCTGATCTTCATCGGTTTCCTGGCCATGGCGGAGGAGGCCAGTGTCTCCGCGGTCCTGATCGAGGCGGTGGTCAACGGACTGATTGCGGTCGCGTTCATCATGCTGGTCGGGCGCTTCGCCCTGCGTCCGGTGTTTCGTCTCGCGGCGCAGATGGGCGGACGGGATTTCCTTATGGCGCTGACCTTGCTGACGGTTGTCGGCGCCGCGACGATCACCGCCTCGGCGGGCCTGTCGCTTGCGCTGGGGGCGTTCATGGCAGGGCTCCTGCTTGGCGAAACCGAATTCAAGCACCAGACGGAAGTCGATCTCGAGCCGTTCAAGGGCCTCCTGCTGGGCGTGTTCTTCATGACCGTCGGCATGGCGCTCGACCTGCCATCGCTGGTGACGCAACCGGGGCTGATCCTTGGCGGGCTTGCCGCCCTGCTCGTCACCAAGTTCCTGATCGCCTTTCTCGCCTGCCGCCTGTTTGCCGGGGACAGGCTTGTCTCCCTCGAAACGGCCAGCCTGCTGGCGCCGGCGGGCGAATTCGCCTTCGTCGTGGTCGCCGCCGCCGGTGCGGCCGGCGTTCTGGATGCAGGCACATCGGGCAACATTGCCGCGATTGCCGGCCTGTCCATGCTGCTCATCCCGGTGCTCGGCCGGCTTGGCGGACTCGCCGTGTCGCGGCTTGAAAGCGACGAACCGGCGACGCACCTCGACACGGATTTCTCGGGCCTGAAGGGTCATGTGATCATTGCGGGCTTTGGCCGGGTGGGACAGACGGTTGCGCGCATCCTCCACGAGGAAGACACCGAGATCGTCGCACTGGAACGCAGCGCCGTGCGTCTGGCAAAAGCCAGGCAGCAGGGGTGGCAGGTCTTCCTGGGCGATGCCGCCCGGCCTGAAATTCTCCAAAGCGCGGGCGCGGATGGCGCCCGCCTGTTTGTCGTGACCGTGGACGATGTGGCCGCCGCAGAAGCCATGGTGGCCTCCTTCCACAAGCGGCACCCGGATGTGCCGATTGTCGTGCGCGCGCGCGACCATGAACATGCGACGCGACTGCGCCGCGCAGGCGCCAGCCAGGTCATCCCGGATGCGATTGAATCCGGCCTGCAGATGGCGGGGCGGGCCCTGGCCGAATTTGGCTATGACGAGGAGACGGTTCGCAACCGCCTTGCGGCCGAGCGTACCGAGGAATACCGCCGGTCCTGACGGCGCTCCCTTGCGTCAGGCTTGCTTCCCGCTAGGGCAGTTCATGCCTAGTTTGTCTCAAACAGGGAGACCGCCATGAGCGCCACAATCAAGATCGAGAACGAGATCGCCGTCATCACCATGGATGATGGCAAGGCCAATGCCATCAACCCGACCATGCTGGCCTCGCTGAACGCGGCGCTGGACCAGGCCGAGAAGGAGGCCAAGGCCGTCATCATCACCGGTCGGCCGGAACGCTTCTCTGCCGGGTTCGACCTGAAGCTGATGGGCGGCTCGACGCCGGAAGACGTGACCAAACTGGTCAAGGGTGGCGGCGCGCTGGCCTTGCGCCTGTTTACCTTCCCCATGCCTGTCATTGCAGCGTGTACCGGGCACGGCATTGCCATGGGCTGCTTCATCCTGCTCGGCTGTGACAAGCGCTATGGCGCGACAGGCCCCTACAGGATCGGCGCCAACGAGACCCAGATCGGCATGGTCCTGCCGGTATTCGCGCTGGAGCTGTGCAAGGCGCGTCTCAACCCGCTCTACATGACAGAATCCGTGGTCATGGGCACGCTGTTCAGCCCGGAAGAGGCCGTGACGGTCGGCTATCTCGACAAGGCGGTCGCGCCAGACCAGGTGATGGCCGAAGCGATGGCCGAGGCCGAACGCCTGAAAGCGCTGCCAGGCAAGGCCCTTGCTGGCAACAAGCGCATCCTGCGCCAGCCGACCGTCGACGCCATTGCCCCGACCGTGGTGATCTAGGCCGCCTCAGCTGGCTTCGGCCAGCTGCTGCACAAGATCCCGCAGCCAGGCGAGGGCGGGATCTTCGGCATTTTCGCGACGCCAGTAGAGAACACTGCGCAGGTGCGGAAAGACAGGCGGCAGCGGCAAGACCGCAAGGCCTGAGCTTTCGGCCAAAGGCAGCGGTACGGTGGCGACCAGATGCGTCCGGCGCACGATCTCCAGCGCGGGCATATGGTGGGGCAGGCGCATGACGGGCGTGATCCGGTGACCCGCTGCCCGGGCAATTTCCTCGACATAGGACCGGCCTTCCCGTCGGCTGGAGACCACAACGTGGCGCAGCGCCACGAAGTCTTCCATAGTCAGAACCTGTCCTGCGCTTGGATGGTCGCGGGACGTGACGCACGCATAGGGCGTGGCGAGCAGTTCGACGCTTTCCAGATCCCGGCCGCGCAGGTCGGCGACGTCGATGGCGAGATCCAGCCTGCCTGACGCGAGTTCCGATGAAATGTGGCCACGTTGCACCTGGCTCCAGGCGATCCTTATGCCCGGTGCTTCGGTCTCAAGCCGCCTGGCCATGTCCGGCGCGAGGATGAAGGCGCCGGCATCGCGTGCAGAGATGTTGAAGACGCGCGTCGATCGGGACGGTTCGAATGTGGAGCGTTGTTCCAGTCCGGCGCGCAACCGGTCCAGCGCGTCGCGCACGGCCGGCATCAGCGCATCGGCCATGGCCGTGGGTTTCACGCCGCGCCCCTCGCGCACGAACAGGGGATCCTCGAAATGCACACGCAGGCGGGCGAGGGCATTGCTGACCGCGGGCTGGGTGATGTGCAGGGACTCGCTCGCCCGGGTCAGGCTGCGCTCGGCATAGATCGCCTCGAGAACGGGCAGGAGATTGAGGTCGATCGTGCGCAGGTTCATGGCGGCTCTCACAACTATCACCAATAGTGATGATTATGTTTCATATAATAAAGTTGCCGAATAGTCGATATTGTCCCATTCGGAACGGGCACACACGCCGTGGCCAGGAACCCGAATGCCCTCTGAGACGATGCTGAAGATGAAATCCGCTGCGCGCGTGGCCGCGACGCTACAGCCAGCCTGCGGCCTTCATCAGCATGACCGCGCCGACAGCGGTGACGAGGTATTTCATGCCGCGCTTGAAGTTGACGTCGGTCATGCGCTCCAGCACCTTGCCGCCCAGCGTCGTGCCGAGCATGGACAAAGGCACAGCCGCGAGGATCAGCCAGGCCGGGGGCAGGGCCTGAAGGCCGGCCGCCGCCAGTATCGGCACGCTCCAGAATATGATCTTCACGAAATGCGCCAGCACCTGCGTCACCGCCTTGGTGGCGACGATGGCCTGGCGCGTCATGTCGGTGCGCACGAAGAACAGGTCCAGCAGCGGCCCGGCCACGCCAGCCACGGTGTTCAGCGCCTGCACGACGAAACCGGCGCCTTCGGCCTGGAACCGCTTCTGGATATCGAGATCGACGACCGATTTGGGCAACCAGACCAGCAGCGTCGTCAGGCCCAGCATCAGGTAGACTGTCTGGCGGTCCGGGCGCCAGCTGAGCGCGAAGAGCAGTCCGACCGCTGCGATCGATCCCAGCGCATAGCGCCGGAAGATCGGCCACTCGATATGCTTGCGCCAGAGATAGGCGCGATAGCCGTTCGAGATCATCTGGATCGATCCATGGATGATCATGGCTGTGGCCACCGGCACGAGCGCTGCCAGTACGCCCATGAAGATGATGCCACCGGCCATGCCGAAAATGCCGGAAATGAATGTCGTGACGAGAACGGTTGCAAGAATGATCAGGGCGCTCGTCAGGGTCATGTGCGGCGGCCTAGCGCACTTCGCACGACGGAACCAGACGCCGGCCTTGCCGCCAAGACAGTCGACGACCCAAGCTCCCGGATGATAAGACAATCCTCAAAGAACTCAGAAACTGAAAGATAGGAAGAGAGAAACACCATGCCTGACACCCAACACGCCGCTGATGCCAGCGCCGACATGAACGACCTGCGTATGTCGGAAGGCGTTCGCCCGCTTTACGACCATGTCCGCAAGTTCATCAAGGAAACCGTCAATCCGATGAGCGAGGAATTCCACCGCCTCGGCGAGGGCAGGACTGACATCTGGTCCTATGCACCCGGCCAGCTGGAATGCCTCGAAAAGGCCAAGGACGAAGCCAAGAAGCAGGGCCTTTGGAACTTCTTCCTGCCCGACGATGAAACCGGCGCAGGCCTCAAGAACCTCGATTATGCCTATATCGCCGCCGAGCTTGGCAAAAACCCGATGGCCTCCGAAACCATGAACTGTTCGGCGCCTGACACCGGCAACATGGAAGTCCTGGAACGGGTCGGTACGCCGGCGCAGAAGGAAATGTGGCTGAAGCCCCTGCTTGAGGGCAAGATCCGTTCGGCCTTCGCCATGACCGAGCCCGGCTATGCGTCGTCCGACGCCAAGAACGTGTCGATGACGGCTGTCCTCGAGGGCGACGAGTGGGTTCTCAATGGTGAGAAATTCTACATCTCCGGTGCCGGCGATCCGCGCTGCAAGATCATGATCACCATGTGCAAGACCAGCCCGAATGCCGACCCGAACAAGCAACAGAGCCAGATCCTGGTACCGCTGCCCCATCCCGGCGTCACCATTGTCGGCCCGATGCATGTGTTCGGCGATCCCGATGCACCGCATGGCCACATGCACCTTCGCTTCGAGAACGTCCGTGTGCCAAAGGAAAACATGCTGCTCGGCGAGGGCCGCGGTTTCGAGATCTCGCAACTCCGCCTCGGCCCTGGCCGCATCCACCACTGCATGCGCTCCATCGGCCAGGCCGAACGCGCCCTCGACCTGATGTGCGTTCGCGGCATGACGCGCGAAGCCTTCGGACGGCCGCTGGTCAAGCTTGGCGGCAATACCGAGATCATCTCGCGTGCCCGTATCGAGATCGAAGCCATGCGCATGATCGTGCTCAAGGCTGCCAAGGCCATGGACGTCCTCGGCAACAAGGAAGCCCGTGTCTGGATCTCGATGGCCAAGGCAATGGTGCCGGAACGCGTCTGCCAGATCATTGACCAGGCCATCCAGATGCACGGCGCCGCAGGCGTATCGCAATGGACACCGCTCGCCCAGATGTACACCAGCCAGCGCACGCTGCGCCTTGCTGACGGCCCGGACGAAGTGCACCACATGGTCATCGGCCGCGCCGAACTCGCCAAGTATACCGGCGAGGAAGAAGATCCGGCTCTGGCCGCCGTCTGGCGCAAATAAGCCCGGCAAGGTATTGCAATCGAAGTCAGGGCGCGCGACGGAAACGTTGCGCGCCCTTTTTTGGTGCGATGATTGCAGGAGCCAGACCGATGCGCCTAATCCCCCGTTTCATTCCGCGCCTGCACAATATCCTCGGTCTTTTGGTTGGCGGCCAGGTCCTCTTGTGGATCGTGTCCGGCCTCTTCTTCACGGTCTTTCCGATCGAGCAGATACGCGGCGAGCACCTGCGCACCGAAGCACCGGCGACCCTCACGTTGCCAGCAGGTGGCCTCGCCCCGATTGACGGGCTGGTCGGCGCGGACGTGGCGACCGTCCGCCTGAAGCCCTTCCTCGGCAGCGCGGTCTACGAGACCGAGACGGCTGCCGGCAAGGCCCTGTTCGACGCGGCCACCGGCGTGCCGCTCTCGCCGCTCGACGAGGGCTGGGCCCGAAGCGTGGCCGAAGCCAGCTGGGCGGGCGATGGCGCGTTGACGTCGCTGACCTTGATCGACGCCGCCCCGCGCGAGGCTGGCCGGGGCCAAGGCCGGGCCATGTGGCGCGCCGACTTTAACGGGCATGATACCGCGACCTTCTGGATCGACCCGCAGGCCGGCGACATCACAGCAGTGCGCACGGGCCTCTGGCGAACCTATGACCTGCTCTGGGGCCTCCACATCATGGACTGGACGAACCGCGAGACGTTCACCAGCTGGTGGATGAAACTCGCCGCCTTCCTGTCGCTGGTACTGACGCTGGCAGGCATCTGGCTGGTCGTACTGCGCGTGCGCCGGGGCAAGATCCTGCGCTAGGGCAATTTCAGTGTTCCGGAATTCGCCTCGTGCGCCAAATCGGTGTAGGTTCCACCACATATCGGGAGGGGGAAACAATGTTGATCCGGATTTCAAAAATTGCGCTCGTGGTCTTTGTCGGCCTGCAGGGCCTGTTCTACGGGCTGAACAATATCGTGAATTTCAAACAGGCGATGAGTTTCGTCTCCGGCGTCCTGCCGATGGAAGGCCATGCCGCTTACCCGCATGCGTTCGGGCCGCCGATCACATGGCCGCCGCTGATCGCGGCGACGCTCTGCGTCATCATTGTCGGTGAACTCCTGGTTGCCGGACTGTCCTTCAAGGGGGCGTACGACATGGTGCGTTCGCGCAACGATCCGTCCGGCATGTTCAATGTGGCCAAGAAGTACGCCATCCTCGGCTGCGCCATGGCGCTGATTGTCTGGTTCGGCCTGTTCCTCGCCGTGGGCGGGGCCTATTTCCAGATGTGGCAGACCGATCTTGGCGCGGCGGCGATGACCGGCGCGTTCCAGTATGCGATGACGAGCGGACTCGTCCTTTTGTTCGTAAACGCTCCGGATACGCCGTCCGAGACCTAGCTAGAACGGCACGTTCGGGTCGTCCTCGCCCTTGCCGCCGATCGCCAGCCCGGCAAAGTCGAACACGCGCGGATCGTGCAAATGGCTTGGCCGCACGGTGCCCAGCGCATGCGCCATGACCTGACGCACGCCGGGCTTCTTGCGCTCCCATTCGTCCAGCATCTGTTTCATCGCCACGCGCTGCAGTCCGTCCTGCGTGCCGCACAGGTTGCACGGGATAATCGGGAAGGCCATCGCCTCGGCGAATTTCGCAAGGTCGTCTTCCGCTGCCGTGATCAGCGGGCGCAGCACGAAACAGTCGCCCTCGTCGTTCAGCAGTTTCGGCGGCATCGCGGCCAAGCGCCCGCCATGCACGAAATTCATCATGAACGTCTCCAGCGCATCGTCGCGGTGATGGCCCAGAACGATGGCCTCGCAGCCTTCCTCGCGCGCGATGCGATAAAGGATGCCCCGGCGCAGGCGCGAGCAGAGGGAACAATAGGTGCGCCCCGCCTCGACCTTCTCGGTGACGATGGAATAGGTGTCTTCGGTCTCGATCCGGTATGTGACGCCTGTCGTGTCCAGCCAGTCCGGCAGCACGTGTTTCGGGAACCCCGGCTGGCCCTGATCCAGGTTGCAGGCGATCAGGTCCACCGGCAGCGCGCCCTGCCATTGAAGGTCCATCAGCACAGCCAGCAGGCCGTAGCTGTCCTTGCCGCCCGACAGGCAGACCAGCCATTTCGGACGGGGCATCTCACCGGCATCCACCGCGCGCCGGTCGACCATCTGGAAATCGTCCACGGCCTTCAGCGCGCCGCGCACCAGCCGCTTGCGCAGCTTCTTGAAGCTCACTGATGACGGCGCATCGGCAAACAGGGGCGGGGCAAGGGGGGCGGTCGTGTCGGCCATGGCGGCCAGCTTTGCCACGGGAAGCGGGCGGGAATCAATCTCCCTGTGCGATGCCTCGCCCTTGCCACCCCCTCGCCTCCCACGCCATGCGGGCGCGCGTCCCCCTCTCCCGGAGGGAAAGGAGGGTGTCGCGATGTGCGGCGTAAAATACTCAATGGCTTGTAAAGTCCCGATTGCAGTCTTCGGGCATGGATTGTGTGGCCGTCTGGGACTCGCCGGAAACGGTCATCGACCGACTTTCGCTGAACGACCGATTTTAAGCAAATTCTCGCCTTGCATGCATGACAAATCGGGGCTCAGGTCACCCGTAACCGGGAGTTGGCGGCCAACTTGTTCCAAACATTGACCTTTCTACTGCATACTGTGAAGTGCACAGGATGGACAACAGTCTGGTAGTCGAAGGACTCATTCGCGGCGCCACTGCGGGCATATTGCTGATTGCGGCAGCGCTATTCGCGCGTGGCGGCAGGGGTCTGAATGTCGAGCGGTTGGGCGCAATATTTTTTGTCGCAACCGCCGCCTATGTAATTGTCTCATCGCCGTCGTTTTTAGCGCCGCTCGGGGTTTTCCTCCCAGTATTCGTTGCTTTGGCGACATTCAATTCTGTATTTTTTTGGTGGTTCGCAACTGCATTATTTGATGATGATTTTGAATGGCAGCCATGGCGGCTCGCTCCGTTCGTCCTGATAGCTGGGATCACTGTTTTTCAAGGGTCATGGCCCGATCTCGCAAATCACGTTCGAGCCGATCTGCTGCGGCAGGCTGTGGTTGTGCCGATGATGATACATGCGCTTTGGCTTGCGCTGGCGCACCGGAGCGACGACCTGATCGAACAACGCAGAGCGTTTCGCCTGGCCTTTGCGGCCTTGGCGGGTGTTTTTGGTTTAGTCATTGCGGTGGGCGAGGTGGTGCTGGGCGAAAGCCGACCCTCGCAAACCATCATGATGTTGCACGCACTTGGGTTGTTCGCACTTACTTTTGGACTCACCGTGTGGGTGGTCAGTCCGGTTCGAATATTCTCGGTAGGTGCGCGCGAGCAGGCGTACAAAATATCCGCACATAGTAGCGCGGATCGCGCCGAACTGGCTCGGTTGTCACAGTTGATGGACGGCGGAGTTTATCGCCAAGAGGGCTTAACGATCGGCGCACTCGCCAAGCAGGTCGCAATTCCGGAGCATCGGCTGCGTCGCTTGATCAATAATGAACTCGGATTCCGAAATTTTACTGCCTATTTGAATGAACGGCGCATTGCCGATTCCAAATCGATCCTCGCAGACCCGGATCAAGCAAGGCGTCAGATCACCCAGATCGCTCTTGATCTGGGATACGGTTCTGTTGGGCCCTTCAACCGCGCCTTCAAAGCAGCGACGGGCCAAACTCCAACAGCTTATCGACAAGAATGTCTCTCCAAAGCGGCAACATAGCGTGGTTTCCGCTCGCCAATTTCAAATAAACCAAGCCGATTCCGAGTGTTTTCTGCCGGATTCGAAACCGGCAAGACGAAACGGATGAAAGCGGCAATCTGCTCCTGAGGCACCCCCACAGGAGACAGAACCATGACGACCCTCACCTCATATCTCGTCGAAATACTGAACGTCTATCCAACCATATTCGCAGGCGATTTGCTTCGTTACGTCTTAGGCGCAGGGGGCGTTTTCCTGCTCGTCAATACGCTCCTGTCAGGCGTCTTGCGCGGTCGGAGAATTCGCGAACGGACGTTGCCAGATGGCCAAATCCGGCGCGAGCTTCTGACGTCTTTTCGAACTGTCCTTGTCTTCTCTCTGGTCGGGGGGCTTGCGATCTGGACCAGCGCGAAAATCGGCCTGTCACAAACCTACGCAGATCCGGCTGGACTGGGTTGGCTTTGGTTTGCTGTATCCGTTGTCATCTTGATCGTTTTACATGATGCGTACTTCTATTGGACACACCGTATCATCCATCATCCAAGACTGTTTCGCAGGTTCCACCGCACACATCACCGGTCCAATAATCCGACACCGTTCACCTCGTATGCCTTTGACACCGAAGAGGCTGTGATCAACGCCGTCTACCTTCTGGCAATGAGTCTTGTACTTCCGCTGTCCTATCTGGCGATATTCATCTTCGTCGTGCACATGATGTTGCGAAATGCCATTGGTCATTGTGGTTACGAGGTCTTCCCCCGCAATGCCGACGGCCGCCCCTATTTCGATTGGCTCGCTACTGTAACCCATCATGACCTGCACCATGCTGAAGCAGGGTGGAATTACGGGCTGTATTTCACCTTCTGGGACCGGTTGATGGGGACCGAGCATCCCCGATATCATGAACGCTTTGCGGCCGCTGTTGGTCATCCGAACGAACATCGCGCAACAAGAACCCATGAACCCCTGGCAATGGTGTTGGCTTCGAGCGCTGTACTGGCGGGCCTCGCGATCGCAATCAGCCCCATCGCTCACGCCGAGGCTGCGCAGGCACAGGCACCGATTGAACGCATCAGCGGCGAGTGGGCGAGTCAGGGTTATGGTGTCGTGGTTCGCCTTGGACAGTGCGCCTCGTCCCTGAATACGCTTTGCGGCGACCTCGTCTGGGCATGGGACCCTTCCGAAATCAAACCTGACACGCTGAATACTGAGATGCTGTCAGGGTTCAGGTTCGAGCAGGACGCCTGGCGCGGCGGACACCTCAAGAATCCAGAAGACGGCAATATCTATCGCGGTTCAATCGTTCAACGCGGCGACGATCTGATCGATTTGAAAGGATGTTTCGCGATCTTTTGCCAGAGCCAGACCTGGCGGCGGCTGCAGTCCCTTCCGCATATCGCCGGACTGTCTGAACCGTCTGAACCGTCTGAAGAAGGATCGAGCGAATGAAACGCTCCAAGCCCCTTTTTATTGCGCGTCAGTCGTCGTCACCCAAAGGTATTCTTGGTTGGATCATAGCGAAGATCATGTCGAGTGAAACGGCTGGCGAGAATGAAGTGGCAGTGACGTTGCTTCAGATTTCGGATGACGCGACAGTGCTCGATGCCGGAACGGGACACGGGCGGACCATGACTCAACTTCTCAAACGCGTCCCGCGCGGAAAAGTGATTGGTGTAGATGCATCTGCGGTTGCTTTGTCGATTGCCGCAAGAACACTCGACCGGGCGTTGCTTAGCGGCCGGGCCACGCTGCACTGTTGTGACATGGAAGCGCTACCGCTGTCAGAAGCATCGGTGGATGCCATACTGACAGTCCATACGGTTTATTTTGTGGAGAATCTGCAAGTGCTTTTTCGCGAGTTCAGCCGTGTTTTGCGGCCGGGCGGACAGTTACTGCTAGTGTTTCGACCAGATAGCGATGAGATCGACCGCGACTATTTCCCTGAGCCGGTTTTCAGGTTTCGTAGTCTCGAGGTAGTCCGAGCGGACGCACTCGCCGTTGGCTTTCTGGAACACTCTTGCGAAGAAGACACTTTCAAAGTCGGACTTGTCACCTTCCTCAGTCTTCGACGCGGCTAATCGATTGCAAGTTCTCTGGCATCAACTCTCCAGACGTCTTTAGCGATAGCTGTTTTCGAAACGAGCCAAGGACGTATCAATCTCGAGCGAATACGCGTGAGGCAACGATTGTCTGAATTTCTCCAATTCCGCCATTCACTATTCAACTCCAGATCGGCAGATTGGGGGCCAGTACCGGTCTTTGAACTTCGCATTTCCAGTGTCTTCCAGGCGACGCTCGCATAGGGGCACAGCGCGGCGCTTCTCCGCCCCCTCCCGCAACCGGTGTATAATGCGCCGCGATGCCCGGCTTCGCGCTCCTCACGCCCATGCTGGGCCTGCCCTGGTACCTGCTGCCAATCTGGCCGCTGATCTTCTGGCGCATCCAGCGCCTGAAGGCATGGTTCCGTGAGAATGGCTATCCCGGCGCGCAAATGCTCTGGGGCGTGATGAATAATGATCGTGTCATTCTTATTCGTGTATCGGACTCGATGTCCGGGCATCGTCCGTGCAGCTTTCGGGCATCCGTGTCGGATCGCTTGAGGCTTGCGCTCGGCGCTGCCCCATCCCCGACACCTGACCCGACCTCACCCTCAGGATACCCGAACCCCACCCCAAGCGCCTTCACAGGCGCCGCAGGCGCGGGACCCAGGCTTCAGCCGAAGAAGGGGATGCGGAACCAGCGCTTGATTTTCCACCAGCGGCGCAGGCGCTTGTTGTTCGGCGCATCGTTCGCGCCGCGCGGCACGAGGACATCGTTCATTTTCGGCTGGTAATTGCGGATCAGGTCTTCCTCGATACGCGCCCGGTCGCCGGCCTTGTCGATCACCAGGACGTGGCGTTCGGTCGCGCCGCGCTTCCACCAGGCTTCCCACCAGCGTTCATGGCCGATCAGGCGCGAGCGGAAATTGGTCGCCTTGCCGATATAGAGCGGGAACAGGAAGAAAACGAAGCGCCGCTGGACGAAGATATAGATGCCGCCGCCCTCGGGCAGGCCCTTCGGCGTCAGCGTGATCTTGAAGCGGTAGGGCCGGCCGGATTCGCCGAACCAGGTATGCCAGCCAAACAATATCCACATGCGATTCGTCTCCGTCCCCAAGGTGGCAGGGTGAAACAGGGCTGGTTAACGCGCGATTAACGGTTTGCCGCATCTGGCCTCAGAGGCATTGTGATTGCGTCGGAACCCTCGACCGCTCCGGAAGTTCTTACGACTATGGCGTACAAGAACCCTCTCACGCCCTCTACCTCTGTGCTGACCGCTCAACCGGCGGGCCTCAGTTCAGACCTTGAGGCTTTTATCCAGTCCGAGCGCTTCCCCTGCACCGGCGCAAAGAGTGCCCTCCGCCTCGACCAGGTGAGCCTCGGCGAAGGGGGCGATTTCCTGTCGGATGAATGCGACGCGCACATCCACGCGGCGCTCGGCCGGTTCGGCCGGGAACTCGATCCGGGTTCCATGCCGTTCAAGACCCTTGTTTGCGGCTTTCGCCGCGGTTCGGTCATGGACGAGAAGACGTTCGAAACGGCCCTCTGGGTTCGGCTGCAGCGCCTGCACGAGATCGACCGTCAGCGCGGCGTGCCATGGGCGGCGAACGTCTCGCCTGATCCGGCGTCGCCCGATTTCGGTATCAGTATCAATGGGGTGGCCTATTTTGTGATCGGCCTGCATCCGGGCGCATCGCGCGCGGCGCGGCGGTTCTGCCGACCGGCCCTGGTTTTCAATTCCCATGACCAGTTCGAGCAATTGCGCACCGATGGCCGGTACCAGGCCCTGCAAAAGGTCATCCGGCAAAAGGAACTTGACGCAAACGGATCAATCAACCCCATGATCGGCACGCATGGGCAACGCAATCAGGCCGCACAATATAGCGGCCGCCAGGTGGGAGACGACTGGACATGTCCATTTCAATTCAAAGCGCCGACATCGGCGTAATTCACACGATCGCCCCCAGGACAGGCGTCGCCTTCCGGCTTCGGAAGGGGCAGGCCCTGACCGTGATCGATCCCGAAGGCCAGCAAGTCTCGGACATGCTGGCCTATAATGCGGACGACACGCATGAGGTCATCTCTTCGGGCCGGTCCATCGACTATGCCAGCCGCCTGTTCCTGACGAGCGGGGACATCCTCTATTCCAATCGCAGCAACCCGATGCTGGTGATTGGCGAGGACCAGGTCGGTCGCCATGACTTCACGCTGACGCCCTGTTCGAAGGATACGTTCCGTATCATCTATGGCGATGAAACGCCCCATCATGGCTGCCAGGGAAATCTCGAAAGGGCCCTGGCGCCCTATGGTATCGGTCCGGACCAAATTCCCATCGCCTTCAATATTTTCATGCATGTGGCAACAAACGGTGAGACTGGCGAAATCAAGGTCCTGCCGCCGCTCAGCAAGCCGGGCGATCTCACGCGGTTTCACGCCGAGATGGATCTCATCATGGCGCTGACCGCTTGCTCCGCAGGTCAGTCGAACAATTTCAGCTACAAACCCATCCATTATCGTATCGACTGATGCTCGACCGGACCCGCCTTGATCGCGACCCGCCGACAGCCTTCGCAAGGGCGAACTGGTTCTCTGACCTCCGGCTGACCCGCCATGGCTTGATCGTCAAGAAGACGGGCCGCCGGATAGGCCTTGCGGAAATCACGCCTTCGGAGTTCGTGAAATTCTGCCTCTATTTCGCTGTCGTCCTGATGAAAGGGCTGATCGTGCGGATGACGAGGCCGCGCGGCCTCTCGGTCTGGTTCGCGCCGGACCGGCCACGCCCCTGGTACATCCTCTGGTCGGCCATGACCCTTTCCGGCATCCACTTCGCCCGCACGCCCGCCAGCGCAGATGTTGCCTTCTATTTCGAGGATACGACCCGGGGCACCCCCCCGCCGGCCGGGAACCTGGTCCGTCTCAATGCGGCCTGCAATGACATCTCGAAAAGCCGCGTCGCCGATGTCTTCGCCGATGTCGCCGGATATCCCCTGCGCCTTGATCCCCGAACCCATCACGGACCGGCAGTGGAGAAGAGCGAAGCCAATGGCCTGCATGACGGCATGATCGTGACCTGTCCCTGCAATCCTGTAGCAGGAAAGGCCTACCAGCATCTCGTCGACTCGTCGGACGGCACAACCGCCTTTGATTATCGCACGACCATCATCGCTCGCGTGCCACGCTTCGTACTGGTCAAGACCAAGCCCGCCGGCAATCGTTTCTCGATACACAATGATACGGTGTCCTTCCGTGAACTGCCGGACGTATTCTCGCTCGCCGAACTCGACACCATCACGCGCTTTGCCGAAACCATGGCGCTCGACTGGGCCGCGCTCGATATCCTGCGAGATAGCAGTTCTGGTCGTATCTACATCGTCGATGTCAACAAGACGGACACCGGCCCGGCGGTCGATCTCTCGTGGCGCGACCGCAGCCGCGTCATGCGCGCCATTTCCCTGCATTTTTTTGAGATGATCGCTGGCGCGGCCAGGCCAGACGTGACAGCAACAGCGCCGCAGGCCGCGCGGAACGCGCGCGAGCCGATGAGAACAGGATACGTCATTGAAACTCCGCGTAAGGTCTGATCTCGTCTACGATTTCCCGAAGGATACTCAGGCCATTTTTGCGATCCAGGTCGCCTGCTCGCCGGGCCAGGTCATCCTGTCGGAATCGCTTGCCCTCTCGCCCGACACGCCGGTCATCCAGGATAGAGCCGACAGTCATGGCGAACGGCGCTTCCGGGCCGCCCTCGAAGGCCAGGTCCGTGTCGTCTATGAGGCCACGATCGAGAACAGCACGCCCCGGATCCTGTCGCCAGGCAGCCGGCTGCAATCCTGGCTCGAACTACCGCCGCCAGTGCTCGAATTCCTGCTGCCAAGCCGCTACTGTCCGTCGGACAAGTTCATGTCCTTTGCCCATCGCGAGTTCGGCCATCTCGCGCCCGAAAGTAGGCAGGTCCTGGCCGTACTCGACTGGGTCTGCAACCATGTCGACTATGTTCCGGGGGCCAGCCATGCCGGTACCACGGCCGAGAACACGTTTGTCGACCGCGCCGGTATCTGCCGCGACTTCACGCATCTCGGCATCAGCATATGCCGCGCTCTGAATGTGCCGTCCCGCGCCGTCAGCGCCTATGCGTGGCAACTTGATCCGCCGGACTTCCACGCCGTTTTCGAAGTCTATCTCGACGGCGCCTGGTGGCTGGTCGATGCAACCCGGCTCGTCCCGGTCGAAAATCTTGTCCGCATCGCCATTGGCCGGGATGCGGCTGATATCGCTTTCCTTACCACGTCAGGCAGTTGCGAATGCATCAGCCAGTCAGTGTCGGTCGAGCAGGTCAGCGCTTGAATTGCGGTCAGCCCGCCGGCATCGCCGCGCGAACGGGCCGGAAACTGGTGCGGTGCACGGGGCTGGGGCCAAGCCGGGTCAGGGCTTCGGCGTGGGCGGCGGTCCCGTAACCCTTGTGGCGGGCAAAGCCGTAGCCGGGATGGCGGGCGTCGAGGTCCTGCATCAGGGCATCGCGAACGGTCTTGGCGAGGATCGAGGCAGCCGAAATGGCCGGCTCCGTCAGGTCGCCCTTGATGATGGCGCGGGCCTCGCAGGGAAGTGAATTCGGCAACGCATTGCCATCGATCAGGATCATGCCGAGGGCGCATTGGCGGGTCACGCCGTCCACGGCCCGGCGCATGGCAAGGAAAGTGGCTTCGCGGATGTTTAGCGAATCAATCTCCTCGACGCTGGCATGGGCAACACAGAAGGCCAGCGCCCGTTCGCGGATCAAGGGTGCCAGGGCATCGCGCCTGGCTTCGCTGAGGGCCTTGGAGTCGGTCAGCCCTGCTATCGATGCGGCAGGGTCGAGCACAACGGCGGCAGCTGTCACCGGGCCAGCCCACGGTCCGCGTCCGGCCTCATCGACGCCGCAGGTAAAGAGAAGCCGCTGGTTCATCGCGCCAGTGCATCGCGAGTCGCCCTTGCTATCCACCCCTGCCTCAGCTTCATTGCAGTTTCTCCGAATCCCCGCCACCAGGACGTATCCCGCCATGCTTGAATTCCTTTCTTCTCCCGCCTTCTGGGGCAGTCTTGCGACCCTGACTTTCCTGGAAGTTGTCCTCGGCATCGACAACCTGCTCTTCATTTCCATCGCCACCGGGAAACTGCAGGGGGAACAAAAGGCGAAAGCCACCCGTATCGGCATATGGGGCGCAATGTTCCTGCGCATTGCAATGCTCGGGCTGATCTTCGTGATCATCAATCTCGACAAGAATGCCCTGTTCCAGATGCCGCACTGGCTGGCCGTCTTCGTGTCCGGCGGGGACGAGGCCCTGATGCATCACGTCGAGGACGTGACGGTAAAAGACCTGATCCTCCTGGCGGGCGGACTATTCCTGCTGTGGAAGGGTACACAGGAAATCCACTCTGCTGTTGAAGGCACGGGCCATATTGAGGCAGGCGCCAAGAGCGGCTTTACGGCGGTTGTCATTCAGCTGTTCGTCATCAACTTCGTCTTCTCGCTCGACAGCGTGATCACGGCGGTCGGCATGACCGACGACATTATTGTCATGGTGACGGCTGTCGTCCTGTCGACCATTGTCATGGCCTTTGCGGCCGATCCGCTGGCGAAATTCATCGGCGAGCATCCGACAACCAAGATGCTGGCGCTCGCCTTCATCCTTCTGGTCGGCGTGGCGCTTGTGGCGGATGGCCTCGGATTCCACATTCCGCGCGGCTATCTCTATTTTGCAATCGCCTTCTCCCTCGGCGTCGAACTCTTGAACATTCGCGCCAAGGGCAGCAAGCGCAAGACAGGAGCTCATTGAATGTCCGGTCCCTATGCCATCCGCATCCACGAAACAGGCGGTCCCGATGTCCTGAAAAAGGAACCGCTGGACCTGAAGCCGCCGGGCCCCGGCGAGGCGCTGGTGCGCCAGTCGGCTGTCGGCCTCAACTTCATCGACACCTATTTCCGCACCGGTCTCTATCCGGCGAAGTTCCCGTTCACGCCGGGCGGCGAGGGCGCAGGCGTGGTCGAAGCGGTGGGTGATGGCGTCACTCACCTCAAGCCCGGCGACCGCGTCGGCTATGTCGCATCGGGCACATATGCCACGCATGTGACCTTGCCGGCCGCGAACCTGTTGCCCTTGCCGGACGGCATCAGTGACGAGGATGCCGCCGCCGTGATGCTGAAGGGCCTGACGGCCTGGATGCTATTGTTCGAGATCCGCCCCATCAGGAAGGGCGACACGCTGCTCGTCTGGGCACCCGTCGGCGGTGTCGGCAGCCTGCTCGTGCCATGGGCAGTGAGTCTCGGCGCGCGGGTGATCGCAGTCACCTCATCGGACAAGAAGGCCGACATGGCCCGCGCCGCTGGGGCCAGTGATGTGATCGTCGGCTATGACAATGTCGCCGAGCAGGTGAAGGCCCTGACAGACGGCAAGGGCGTCGACGTGGCGCTCGACAGTGTCGGCAAGATCAGTTTCGATGCGTCCCTCAGTAGCCTGAAGCCGCGCGGCTGGATGATTTCATACGGTAACGCCTCCGGCGCCGCTGATCCCGTTCCGCCCGGCCGACTGGCGCAAGGCGGCTCGCTCGTGCTGACGCGTCCGACACTGTTCAACTTCATCGCAACGCCGGAGGCGCTCGCGCGTGGCGCGGGCCTCCTGTTCGGCGCGCTGAAGGATGGCACGCTGAAAGCTGATATCGGCCAGCGCTTCGCACTGGAAGATGTCGCCGACGCCCATCGCGCCCTTGAAAGCGGCAAGACGACCGGCGCCACGATCCTGGTTCCCTGAGACCCGTCATGGCGCTCAGGATTTCAAACCGGGACGCCCGCCGCCTCTGGCTCGATGCCCAGCTCCTGTCGGCGGCGCCGACAGGCCCGCTCGACCTCGCTGATATCATCCGCCGGCTCGGCTTCGTCCAGCTCGACACGATCCGTGTTGTCGCCCGAGCGCACGATCATATCCTGTGGAGCCGCAACCAGAATTTCCGCGAGCCGATGCTGGAAAAATGTCTCGCGCTCGACCGGCATGTCTTCGAGCATTTCACGCACGACGCTTCGCTCATTCCGATGGATTTCTATCCGATGTGGCGCCGCCAGTTCCGCCGCCTTGAGGAAAAGGTGCGCGGCTGGGAATGGCATCGCGGCATGCTGGATGAGAAGGGCCGTGCCGATATCTGTGCCCGCATCGCAGCCGAAGGCCCACTCAGCACCAAGGCGTTCGACACCAAGATCGCGGGCAAGCGCGAGATGTGGCGCCGCCCGCCGCACAAGCTGGCGCTCGATTACATGTGGTATGCAGGCGAACTCTCGACCTCGCACCGCGAGAATTTCACCAAATACTATGACCTCACGCATCGCGTGATCCCAGATCGGCTGCGCGAGACCGAACACAGCGACGCGGCCCAAGTTGACTGGCTGTGCCGCGAGGCGCTGGCGCGCCTGGCCTTTGGCACCGAGGGCGATGTGCAGCGCTTCTGGGCGGCGGCGGACCTGCCGGAAGTGAAAGCCTGGACGGCGGCCAATGCCGGCGAACTCGTGCCCGTCGAAATCGAATCGTCGAACGGAACGTGGAATGCGGCGCTCGCTCTGCCGGACATTGAAGGTCGCCTTGCCGCGACCCCCGCGCCGACCTCGCGCCTGCGTATACTCAACCCGTTCGACCCGGTGATCCGCGATCGCAGCCGCCTCGCGCGCCTGTTCGGCTTCGACTACCGGATCGAGATTTTCGTGCCCGCCGCCAAACGGCAATGGGGCTATTACGTCTATCCGTTGCTGGAGGGTGACCGGTTTGTCGGGCGGATCGAAGTGAAGTCAGACCGGGACAAGGGTGAACTCACTGTCGTCGCGCTGTGGCCCGAGCCCGGCGTGAAATGGACCAGCGCGCGTCAGGCGAAACTGGAGGCGGAACTCAGCCGCATGGCGCGGTTTGTCGGGGCCAGCGACGTGGTTTGGCGAACCGACTGACGCGTTCAGTCGTCAGGAGGCTGCGGGCCACAAATTTCGCAACTCCTTTCGCATGGAGTTCTTTACCTGGTCGATCTCGCCTTTCGACACACGCTTGCTCAGCACGGCAAACACGGCGGACACGGAAAGCTTCGGGTTGTTGAGCGGGTCGGTTTTGAATTCGCGCTGAACGCGTTCGTAGAACTGTTCCAGCTTGCGCTCGGGAACAGGCGTCGCCGACGGATCCCAGCCCTCATAATATATGCCACGGACAAGCAGCGGGAGCTGCGCTGCCAGATCGGCGGCTTCATCCACGCTGAGCCAGTCGCGGAGCGCATGCAAAGTCGCCCGCAGCAAGCGATAGCTGCGATTCTTGTCGTCCCAATGTGCCTGCTCGGATATGTCGTTGAGCCAAATGTTGACGTCCTGGGTGGCATTGTCGAGGACGCTGATCCCTGTCTGAGACATCTGAAATTTCTCCCTTGTTGGTGTCAGCATCCCGCACGCGCCGCTCAGGCGCATTGACCCGCATCAAGTCGGATCACCTACTTTGGCAATGGACACAGGACATGCGATCGGCGGGACGCAGGGTAGTATTGGGCCGTCACTCTGGCTCGGACACCGGCAGGTCCAGGAGGAGGGCCGGGTCGATGTAGAAATCGCCGCCACGGTCAGCGCTCGCGGCATTGCGCCATTTGACGGCCCAATGCAGGTGCGGCCCGGTCGTGCGACCGCTATTGCCGGTCTTGGCGAGTACGTCCCCGCGCTTGACCACATCGCCGGCAGCGACATCGACGTCGGAGAGATGCATGAATACCGAGGTCAGTCCGTGGCCATGATCGAGGAAGACGGCGCCGCCTTCATAGTAGAGGTCGGGATCGGCGAGGATCACTTTGCCGCCGGCCGGGGCGACGACCGGCGTGCCAATGGGCGCGGCCATGTCATAGCCTTGGTGGACAGAGGTCGATTCGCACGGCTCTCCGGTGACTTTCGAGACGCCGATATATTTCCGCGTCGGGCCGAACGGCGATGAGGCGGGCGCATCGGCTGGTTTGATGAAGCCGCCCAAGGCACCGGGGCCGGGATTCAGGCGGGCAAACGCCTCTTGCTTGATCTGCCAGCTTTTTGCCGCATGGGCTTTCTGTTCGGGCGAGCGGGCATCAACCTTGTCGCAATCGAAGCCCTTGATCGTGCGGAATTCATCATCGCGCGCGGCGATGGCGAGGTCGCCGAAGGCGCCGCTGGCGGCAGACCAGCCGATCACCGATGGCGCGTTTGTGCGGATGCCAAACTGGGCCGTGCCGGTGTCATCCACCACTTGCCTGACGCCAGCGACCGTCATCGTTTCGCCGGGCGCAGCATGGCAGATGACAAGGCCACCCTGTTTGAGGGCGCCGTCGCAGGTCGGGGGCGAAGCCGTTGCAGCTCGTTTCGCGGTCTCGTCGGGAGCGGATCCTTGTGCACACGCTCCTGAACACATCATGACCGCGAGCAGGAGTTCGCGCAGCATCATCCCTCTGCGGGGACCATCCGGGTGCCTGCAGCGCCAGCGTCCCAATAGGCTTCCTGCAGGTCGACGCTCCAATAGCGCAGGGCCTGAAGCGGAATCTTGCGTCCAGTCACGGCGCACACAACAAAATCGCCAGGCGCAAGCACCTGGACATCGGCATCAAGGTAGCGAAGCCGCGCTTCGCCCGCCTGTCGGTTTGATCGGGTCAACATCGTGCGACCATGCCCGATCTGCGCGGAAAAGAAAAGGTGCGGCGAACAGGAAGTTTCTGCTTTGTTCTGGAGAACAAACATGGTACATGCAAACCATGGACGGCAATAGGGGGCCTTGCCAAACTGACCCCCGTAGTGGACCTAAGGAGACGACTCATGGCCAAACCAGCGCTTCAACTTGTGGATAAGGAATCCGGTGTGGATAAGCAGAAGGCTCTTGAAACGGCTCTAGGTAATATTGAACGCGCGTTCGGCAAGGGATCGGTGATGCGCCTCGGTGATCGCAAGGTCATGGATATCGAGGCGGTTTCGACCGGTTCGCTGGGTCTCGACATCGCGCTGGGCATTGGCGGCATTCCGCGCGGCCGGATCATCGAGATCTACGGCCCGGAAAGTTCGGGCAAGACGACGCTTGCCCTGCACTGTGTGGCCGAAGCGCAGAAAAATGGCGGCGTATGCGCCTTCATCGATGCCGAGCACGCGCTCGACCCGGTCTATGCCGGCAAGCTAGGTGTGGGGCTGGACGACCTCCTGATCTCGCAGCCTGATACGGGTGAACAGGCGCTTGAGATTGCTGACACGCTCGTGCGCTCCGGCGCGGTTGAATTGCTGGTCATCGACTCGGTGGCTGCGCTCACCCCGCGCGCCGAGCTTGAGGGCGAAATGGGCGATTCCCTTCCCGGCCTGCAGGCCCGCCTGATGAGTCAGGCCCTGCGCAAGCTCACCGGCTCGATCTCGAAATCGAAATGTACCGTCATCTTCATCAACCAGATTCGCCACAAGATCGGCGTCATGTTCGGCAGCCCGGAAACCACGTCCGGCGGTAATGCGCTGAAATTCTACGCTTCGGTCCGTCTCGATATCCGCCGCATCGGCCAGATCAAGGAACGTGAAGAGGTTATCGGTAACCAGACGCGCGTCAAAGTGGTCAAGAACAAGGTGGCCCCGCCGTTCCGGCAGGTCGAGTTCGACATCATCTATGGTGAAGGCATTTCCAAGACGGGTGAGTTGATTGACCTCGGGGTCAAGGCTGAAGTCGTCGAGAAATCCGGTTCCTGGTATTCCTACAAGGGTGAGCGGATGGGCCAAGGGCGCGAGAAGACCCGCGCTTTCCTCAAGGAAAATCCCGCCATGGCCGACGAGATCGAGGATTCGATTCGCCGTAATGCAGGCCTCCTGGCCGATGAACTCCTGACTGCCGGCATGGAGGCCGGGGCCGAGGACGATATCGAACCGGATGCCGCTGAAGGCTGATCGGCTCCGTTTTTCACCCCGAACGACCCGTAAATGGGTCGTTCGGGGCCCAGTTTGCAGTCAGGTCTGTCACCTGAACTTGTCCCTTTATGGCGCACACCGCTTGGCGCGCCGCAAAGGGACCTTTATATCGCCGGTTGGAACCGGCGCGGGCCTACCCTCGCCGCACATGAATAATTTCGGCTAGGACACTGCCCATGACCGGCGTCAACGATATCCGCGAAGCTTTCCTTTCCTTCTTCGAGAAGCAGGGACACACGCGGCGCGCCTCTGCGCCGCTCGTGCCGCAGAACGACCCGACCCTGCTGTTCGTCAATGCGGGCATGGTGCCATTCAAGAACATTTTCACCGGGGCCGAGACGCCATTCGCTCCGCGCGCCACCACGTCGCAAAAATGCGTCCGGGCCGGCGGCAAGCACAATGACCTCGACAATGTCGGCTATACGGCGCGCCACCACACATTCTTTGAAATGCTGGGCAATTTCTCGTTCGGCGATTATTTCAAGGAACAGGCGATCGTCTATGGCTGGGACCTGGTCACCAAACAGTTCGGTCTCGACCCGAAGCGCCTGCTGGTGACCGTCTATGCCGAGGACGATGAGGCCGCATTGCTCTGGAAGAAAGTTGCCGGCCTGTCCGACGACCGGATCATTCGCATCGCCACGTCGGACAATTTCTGGTCCATGGGTGATACCGGCCCTTGTGGCCCGTGCTCGGAAATTTTCTACGACCATGGCGACAAGATTGCCGGCGGCCCTCCCGGCAGCCCGGACGAGGATGGCGACCGTTTCATCGAGATCTGGAACCTGGTCTTCATGCAGTTCGACCAGTCAGCTGACGGATCGCGCAAGCCCTTGCCCAAGCCGTCGATCGATACCGGCATGGGTCTCGAGCGCATCGCGGCTGTCATGCAGGGCGTCCACAACAATTACGAGATCGATCTTTTCGCAAACCTGATCAAGGCCGAGGAAGACCTCTACGGCGCGAAGGCCGCAGGCGACCATCTGGCCTCCTTCCGCGTGATCGCAGACCATTTGCGGACATCGGCCTTCCTGATCGCCGACGGCGTTCTGCCCTCGAACGAAGGGCGCGGTTATGTCCTGCGCCGGATCATGCGCCGCGCCATGCGCCACGGCCATTTGCTGGGTGCCCGCGAACCGATGATGCACCGCCTGACGCCAGCCCTGATCGGTGAAATGGGCAAGGCCTATCCGGAACTGGGCCGCGCGAAAGCCGCGATCGAATCCGCCCTCGAACAGGAAGAGTCGCGCTTCCAGCGCACGCTTGGCCGCGGCCTGTCGCTGCTCGACGAGGCGACAGCCGGCTTGGGCAAAGGTGATGCGCTGTCCGGTGACACCGCCTTCCGGCTCTATGACACGTTCGGCTTCCCGCTCGACCTGACGCAGGACATCCTGCGGGCGCGCGGCATGTCGGTCGATACGTCCGGTTTCGACGCGGCGATGGACGTCCAGCGCGAAGGGTCGCGCAGCGCGGGCTTCTCGTCCGGCGATGCAGCGACCGATGACATCTGGTTCGCAGTGCGCGAAAAATCCGGCGCCACGAAATTCGGCGGTTATTCAGCCACCGAAGGCCAGGGCAAGCTGGTGGCCATCGCAGCGGGCGGTGCGCTGGTCGATACGCTCCAGCCGGGCGCTGCTGAACTCGTGTTCGATGCCACGCCTTTCTATGCCGAGAGCGGCGGCCAGGCCGGTGACCACGGCGAGATCATGTTCGATGGTGGCGTGCGCTTCATCGTCCGTGACGTGCAGAAGCGTGCCGGCGATGTGAATGTCCATATCGGCGAACTCGTCAGCGGCTCGGCCAAGCTCGGTGCGACGGCGAAACTGCATGTCGACGCGGTGCGCCGACATGCCATCATGGCGAACCACTCGGCGACCCACCTTCTGCATGCGGCCCTGCGCAATGTGCTCGGCGAGCATGTCACGCAGAAGGGCTCTCTGGTTGAGGCCGACCGTTTGCGGTTCGACTTCTCGCACGGCGCACCGGTCACGGCGGCGGAGCTTGAAGCCGTCGAGGATCAGGTCAATGCGGTGATCCGCCAGAATGCTGCGACTGACATCAAGGTGACCACGCCCGACAAGGCCATCGAGGCCGGGGCGCTGGCCCTGTTCGGCGAGAAATACGGAGACGAAGTCCGCGTCCTGTCAATGGGCAAGGGCGACGGTAAGGCCTATTCGGTCGAGCTGTGCGGCGGCATTCATGTCGAGCGGTCGGGCGACATCGCCGTGTTCGTGATCACGTCCGAAGGTGGCGTATCCGCTGGCGTCCGCCGAATCGAGGCGGCCACAGGCGCCGAGGCGCTGGCCTGGCTCAAGGGCCGCGCACGAATCGCCGAAGACCTCGCCGAGAGCCTGAAAGTGCCCCTGAAGGATGTGCCGCGCAAGGTCACTGTCCTGACGGAGGAGCGGCGCGCGCTGGAGAAGGAACTCGCCGATGCCAAGCGTAAGCTGGCCATGGGCGGCGGTGGCGGCGCGCCGGCCGGGCCCGAAGTGGTCAATGGCGTGAACCTGATCGCGCGGGTCGCCGAAGGCGTCGGCGGCAAGGATCTGCGCGCGCTGGTCGACGAGGCGAAGGCGAAGATCGGTTCGGGCGTTGTTGCCTTCGTCGGCGTGGCCGATGGCAAGGCCGGCGTGGCGATTGGCGTCACGGCAGACCTGACGGCAAAATATTCGGCGGTGGACCTCGTGAAGGTGGCTGCCGCCGCGTTGGGCGGCCAGGGCGGTGGCGGGCGTTCGGACATGGCGCAGGCCGGCGGGCCGGATGCGAGCAAGGCGGACGAGGCGCTGGCGGCGGTTAGGGCTGCGCTGGCGGGATAGTCTGGAAATGGTCGGAGTGAGAGGATTTGAACCTCCGACCCCTGCCTCCCGAAGGCAGTGCTCTACCAGGCTGAGCCACACTCCGAATCCAAGAGCGGCGTATTTACGCCTGTCGCAGGATTTTTCAAGAGGGTCAGATCGCCTGTGCCAGCAGCGGCTCGGCGGTGCCGGGCTGCCATTGAGCGTGCTTGGTCATGATCGATTTGAACAGCGGGCTGGCGAGGTGGTTGTCGAGCCAGGATTTCAGCGCGGGCAGGTTTTGCTCGGCGAACCAGGCGCGGTCGGTGGCGGCGAACTGGCGCACGAAGGGGAAAATCGCCATGTCGGCAAGCGTGCGGTGGGGGGCCAGCAAGTGGGTCCCTGAGGGGGTGATACGGCTGTCCCACGTCCGTAGTATGTCCAGACCTGTCGCGCGCTGGGCCAGCGGATCAACACCATCATAGCGGTTCGGGTATTTGTAGCGATCGAGAGCCTGTTTGAACGGGCCATCGCATTGGGCGGTCAGGGCGGCGGTGTCGTCGGCATCCGCACCGAGCCAGTATTCCGGATCATTCAGGGCGAGCGCCCAGTGCATGACATCAAGGCTTTCGTCGATCACGGTGCCGCCTGGCAGGACAAGAACCGGGACGGTGCCTTTGGGGCTGGCGGCGAGCATTTCGGCGGGCTTGTCCCGCAGGACGACTTCGCGGATCCGGATCTCGGCGCCGCTGACCGCGAGGGCGAGGCGGGCACGCATGGCATAGGGACAGCGCCGGAACGTGTAGAGGACGGGCAGGGTCATGCCTCCTCGCTCCGCCGCGCCTCCGGGCCCATGTGTTGCTGCCCGCGCGCCCTGGCGAGGTCGATCTGCTTCTGGCGCTCGGCAAAGCGGGCGCGCTGGTCGTCACTCATCTCGGTGATGCAATGCGGGCAGGCGACGCCGGGCTCATAGGCGGCGTGCTGCATATCAGCCTCGGACAGCGGCCGCTTGCAGGCGTGGCACATGTCATACGAGCCGGGGGTCAGGTCGTGGCGGACCGAAACGCGCTCGTCGAAGACGAAGCATTCGCCCTGCCATTTGGTGTCGGATTCGGGCACGGTTTCGAGATATTTCAGGATGCCGCCCTGGAGATGGAAGACGTCTTCTATGCCTTCGGATTTCACAAAACTGGTGGCCTTCTCGCAGCGGATGCCGCCGGTACAGAACATGGCGACTTTCGGCTTGCGGCCCTCGGCTTCGAGCTTTGCCCGGAAATCGCGGAACCAGTCCGGGAATTCGCGGAAGGTTTTCGTGTTCGGGTCGATCGCGCCTTCAAACGTGCCGATAGCGACTTCGTAATCGTTGCGCGTATCGATCAGCACGGTGTCCGGGTCTGATATCAGGGCGTTCCAGGCCTCGGGGGCGACATAGGTGCCGACCAGGGCGTTGGGGTCGGTGCCGGGCACGCCCATCGAGACGATCTCGCGCTTCAGGCGCACTTTCAGGCGCAGGAAGGGCATCTCATCCGCTTCGGCGAACTTGGCCTCCAGCGTCTCGCAGCCGGGCAGGGCGCGCAGGGCGGCAAGGGCGGTGTCGATGGCGTCTTCGGTGCCGGCGATGGTGCCGTTGACGCCTTCACTGGCGAGCAGGACAGTGCCCTTCACGCCAGCGGCGTTCAGCGTTTCGGCCAGCGCGGGCTGGCGGGATTCGAAGTCCGGCAGGGCGACGAACTTGTAGAAGGCGGCAACGGTACAGGTCATGGCCGCGCTTATGGCAGATCACGGCGCAGATTTGAATAAGGACCAGCACGTACGGCCCCTGAGGGGTGCTTGGGGTGGAGCATGGGTTTTCTGCGATGGGAGTGTGGGTCAGGTGTCGGGGATATTGATTCCATAGTCCCGGCGTTTGCCTGGAACACGGAGTTGGGGTGTCTGTCAGCGCCAGTTGGAGCCTGTCGGAGACAGGCACACGGAAAATGACGGTGCCGTCGGGCAAGGTCATCCGAGAGCTGGATCACCACGACTCGCCCATTCCACGCGACGCCCCAGAGCATTTCTGAGCCGGGGCCACCGACCGCGCGGAACCATGCCTTCAGGCGCTAGACGCGCCAGAAGATGAGCGGCCAGATTGGCAGCAGGTACCAGGGCAGGCCCGGCATGGGGATGAGGAGGTAGAACATCGCAGCGCATTATACGCCAGGTGTGGGAGGGGGTGGATAAGCCAGTGCAAAACCCGTTCCCGTCGCGACGCCGTGGACCCCCGCCCAGCCTCCCCCTGCAGGGAGTGGAGTCCCCTTCATGTGCGCTGATCTTTCCATGCCGGGCTGACTGTTCTTCCGCCCGCAAGGGGGAGGTCAGGTCGGGGTCAACCTACCCGCCTTGCTTCGCCGGCAAAATCGCTGAGACCCAACCATTGCTGCATGTGGGAGGAGATCGCCTGGTCGCCGTCCAGATTGACCCTGTCCTCGGCGACGGCTTTTCGCACCGTCGACAGTCCGAGCCAGATGGCAGTCATGGAGCGCAGGTCTGTCGTAACGAACTGGTCGACCTCGAAGCCGGGGTCGATATAGCAAAGATCGACACTGCCTGTCGGTTCGACGATCAGCCACCAGTTCTTCTGCGAGTCAGGCAGGTCGCTGTAGATGAAGTTGATGACACTGCGGCTGTCGGGCAGGGGCCATGTGTTCAGGTTCCGCCGCATGTCCCACATCAGCAAAGCTGGATCGAGATTGTCGAGGCTGAGATCGGCCTCGATCCAGCGCTGCCCCCAGACGCCGACGGCCTCGATCACCGCCGACAGGTCGCGGCCGGATTCTGTCAGGTGATATTCGTTCAGGCCCGGCCCTGCTGAATCGGGCAGCATGCGGAGGATTCCAGCAGCTTCGAGTTCCTTCAGCCGCGCAGACAGAAGGGTTGGCGACATGCGCGGTACGCCGCGGCGCAGGTCGTTGAACCGTGTCTATCCCGCGATCAGTTCCCGCAGTTCGAGCAGTGTCCATCGTTTCGAGAGGATTTCCGCCGCCATCGCGACAGGGCAGAATTGCCTGTAACTGCTGGTCATGGTCGGGGTCTCCTCAGGTGGTGGGCGCGGCGCCGACTCTAGCGCCGGAATGCCTGTCCGACTGGTACAGAAACTGGACTGGACGAAAACCGGGATCGGCCGTCAGTCTGGTTCAAGCCGGGGCGATAGGTGAATAGTTCCCAAAAACCCCGCCAATGAAAGGACTTATCATGACAGACACGCTTTTCTCCCGCCTTGGCGGCACCGAAGGTGTCACACGGATTGCCTCGAATCTCGTCGACAATCATCTTGCAAACCCCCTGATCGCGGCGCGCTTCGCGGGCAGCGATGTGGCGAGATTGAAGCAGATGGCGGCTGATTTCTTCTCGCTCGGTTCAGGCGGGCCGCAGGTCTATACCGGCAGGGACATGTTGAGCGTGCACAAGCACATGAACATATCCGACAATGAATACATGGCGTCGATCGATGACCTGATGAAAGCACTGACGGACTGTGGCGTTGGCGATCGGGAGAAATCAGACGTGCTGTATATATTCTACCAGTTGCGCCCGGATGTCGTCGGCGTCTAACGACCCGACGAGACCAGGCAGGCACGCTCCGGTCCCCAGGGAGACACACGAAAAGAAGACGTGCTAGATGGCACCATCGTTTTGGATGGAGCCAGGTGCATGACCCATATCCTCGCTATTTCCGGAAGCCTGCGGAAGGCCTCGTTCAATACCGGGCTGATGCGGGCGGCCGAACAGGTGGCGCCCGATGGGGTGAGCCTCACCGGCATGACGCTGCATGGCATTCCGCTTTATGACGGGGACGAGGAGGCTGCGCACGGGCTGCCGGACGCCGTGATCGCGTTCAGGGAGGCGATTACCAAGGCAGACGCCCTGCTGCTGGTCTCGCCGGAATATAACAATGGCATTCCGGGCGTGTTCAAGAATGGGGTCGACTGGGCCTCACGCGGCACCAACGTGTTTCGCGGGAAGCCAGTGGCGATCATCGGCGCGTCGCCCGGCGGGTTCGGCACGATCCTTGGCCAGAACCACTGGTTGCCGGTTGTCCGCACACTGGGCATGCGGCCCTGGTTCGACGGGCGGCTCATGGTATCGCGCGCGGGCGACCAGTTCGATGCCGACGGCAACCTGACGGACGAGTCGACGCGGGAGAGGCTTCGCGAATTCCTCGCTGGGTTTGCCGCGTTCGTCGGCCTATGAGCCCGGGCGGATGAGGACGGTCTGGAAGCGCTGGTAGCCGAGCTGCTTCTCGTCGGCTGTCTGGCGGTAGGCGCGGTATTCGCCGACGGGCGAGGCGGTGAAGCCGGCCTGGGTGAGCCGATCGGCCACCGTGACGGCGCGCTGATAGGCCAGGTTGCGATTGTCGAACCGCTGAAGCGCGCCGGCTGTCGAGGCATAGCCAACGACTTCAACCGTCCTGGTGGACCAGTGCTCAAGCGCCCAGATGCTGTCGCCGAGCACGGACTCGCCAGCCGGGGAAATGACGTTCTCGCCATTGTCGAACGCGATGAGCGGCAATTCGGAAACGGGCGGGACAATGCGGATGGTCCAGTCAGGGAAGTTCAGCTTGAGGCCCTCTTCCATCGTGCGATAGGCCGAGATCGACAGGCCGTTATGCGGAGCAGCGATCAGGGTTGCCGTTTGCTTTTCGGCGTCGATGTCGGCGGCGGCCAGCTGGAACGGGACGGCGGCGCGCAGTTCGGTTTCCGACTGGCGGAGTGTGCCGAGCTTCTCGAGGCGGGAGATTTCGGCGCGCAGCGGGGCGGCGATGGAGGAGTCAGCCATGCGGAGGAAGGCTTCGGCTTCAAGCTTTTTGTCTTCATCGATCAGGACCTGGCCGAGATTGACTTCGACCGGGCGACCCAGGCGCTTGGTGAGATCGGCGACAAGGCGCGTTTCGGCGTCCGGCACCTGGGTATGGGTGAGGACTGTGGCATCGACGCGGATATCCGCCTTTTTCGGAAAGGTCACCGACACGTCGGAAATGCGCGAGTCATGACCGGAGAACGGTTCGAGCAGGGCGGACTTGACCGTGTTGATGGCGGTCGTCTCATAGGCGATGTCGCGCAGCGCAAGGCCGAGCGGCACCGACAGTGCAGCAAATACCGTCACGATCATTGCGCCCTGCCAGAGCGTGCCGCGCTTCCCGTGTCCGGCGCCGAAACTGTAGAGGCGCGACAGCACGGTCACCGAGAGCGCAATCGCGAGCAGGTTGGTCATGAACAGGAAGAAGGAGCCGCCGGCGACCGGCATGGAGCCGACCGCGAGGCCGTATCCGGTGACTGCCAGAGGCGGCATCAGCGCGGTGGCGATGGCGACGCCGACAATCGTTTCGCCCTTGCGCTGGATGACGGCATAGCCGCCAGCGAGTCCGGAGAAGATGGCGACGAGGAGGTCGAAGAAATTGGGCCGTGTGCGGGCGATGATTTCGGGCGTGATCTCGGTCAGCGGTGAGAGCTTGACGATCAGGAAGGAGATCGTGATGGCGGCGACGACGCCGCAGGCCATCGAGAATATGGCGCGGCGCATGGCCGAGAGGTCCAGGATGCTGAGCGAGAAGCCCATCAGCATGATCGGCCCCATGAGGGGCGAGATCAGCATGGCGCCGATGATGACGGCAGGCGAGGACAGCAGGAGGCCGAGTGTCGCGATGGCGCAGGACATGACCGCCATGAAGACATAGCGGCCGGACATCTGGCCTTCGTCGCGGACATGATCGACCACGCCCTGATGGTCAATCTTGCGTGCGAGCTGGCGCAGGAACAATTTGGCCCGCCGCTTGAGGACGTTCATCTGACCGGACGGTTCTGACTTGTCGAATGCCATGTGGCGGAGGTCTCGTGGTTTAGCGGCGGGGTGGGCAGCCAATACGGCAAATTCGATACGTAACCATTAGCATTATGCATTGAAAATGGCGGGTTTGCAGCGCCCGGAACAGTGCCTGTCCGCAGCGGCCTAGTCGGCAAGGATACGGGGCAGTTTGAACGTGACGGACTCACGGGCGGTTTCGACCGTGTCGAGCGTGACCTCAAACCGTGTGCGGCAGGCGTCGATGACGCCCTGGACGAGGTCTTCCGGCGCGCTGGCCCCGGCGGTGAGGCCGAGCGTGGTGACATTGTCGAACCACGACCAGTCGATATTGTCGGCGCTGGCGACGAGTTCGGCGCGTTCGGCCCCGGCGCGCAGGGCAACTTCGACAAGGCGGACGGAATTGGAGCTGGTGCGGGCGCCGATGACGAGGACCAGCCCGGCGCCGGGCGCGAGCACCTTGACGGCGTCCTGACGGTTGGTCGTGGCGTAGCAGATGTCTTCCTTGTGGGGGCTCGCAATCTCCGGGAAGCGGGCCTGCAGGACAGCGACGATTTCGGCCGTATCGTCCACTGACAGGGTGGTTTGTGTCACGAAGGCGAGGTTTTTCGGGTCTTTCGGTACGAAGCGTTCCGCATCCGCGACGGTCTCGACCAGGGCGATTCCCCCGCTGGGGAGCTGGCCCATCGTGCCGATCACTTCCGGATGGCCTGCATGGCCGATGAGAACGATCTCGCGACCTTCGGTATGGTGGCGTTCGGCCTCGACATGGACCTTGGAGACGAGCGGGCAGGTCGCATCGACATAGATCATCTGGCGCGCGGCGGCTTCGGCTGGCACGGATTTCGGGACGCCATGGGCGGAAAAGATGACCGGCCGGTCGGTCGGGCATTCGTCCAGTTCTTCAACGAAGACGGCACCCATGGCCTCGAGGCGGCTGACAACATGGGCATTGTGGACGATTTCGTGGCGGACATAGACAGGCGCGCCCCATTTTCCGAGGGCTTCCTCGACAATCTGGATCGCCCGGTCGACTCCGGCGCAGAAACCGCGGGGCGCCGCGAGGCGAATGGTCAGGGCAGGCCTGTCGGTCATTTAATAATCTCCTGCCTCTGCGGCGTTGCGCCGAGGCGCGCAGCCCTTTAACACATCTCCAGCTACAGATGGACAGGCCTTTTCATCAGGCCAAGAAGGACACGCCGACGCATGCGCATATTTGTTACCCTTCTCGCGGCGGCGATGCTCGTCGGATGCCAGTCGAAAATCGCCGAGACATTCGACACGCGCCAGAATGCCGGGCCGTGCCCGCCAATGGGGGCGATCTATGACGTGGCCCGCTATGTGAAGTTCGTGGACGGCGGCGACGAGACCTATCCGAACATCGCCTATACGGCTGAAATCAACGATGTACGCATGTTCTGCCGCTATTCCGACGATGACCCGCTGGTGGCGCAGATGGAAGTGGATTTTGCCTTCGGCAAGGGCGATGCGGCCACGTCTGACACGCATGCCTATCCGTATTTCGTCGCCGTGACGCGCCGTAATGGCAAGGTGCTGGCCAAGGAATATTATTCGGTCGTGGCCGATTTCAAGGGCGGGAAACTGGCCGGCAAGACCGAATCGTTCAGCCGGATCGAAATCCCCCGGCTCGATGAATCCATCGCCGGATCGAATTTCGAGATCGTGGTCGGCTTCGACCTGACACCGGAACAGCTGGAATTCAACCGGGCGGGCAAGCGCTTCCGCCTCAACGCCGAACAGTAGCCATGACCAGCCTGATCAGAGACCTGACGGCTGCTGCTGGCGCCGCCTTCTCTGCCATGGGGCTGGAGGCACGGTGGGGCGACGTACGCCGGTCCGACAAGCCGGAGCTCGCCGATTTCCAGTGCAATGGCGCGATGGGGGCGGCGAAGGCTGCCGGCCGGAACCCGCGCGAGATTGCCGGCGAGATTGCCGAAGCGCTGAAGGCCTATCCGCTGGTCCTGTCGGCGGACGTAGCGGGCCCCGGCTTCATCAATATCCGCGTATCCGACGCCGTGCTGTCGGCCCGGGCGACCGAGGTGCTGGCGAGTGATACGGCGGGCGCAGAGCCGGCGCCCGACCCGCATGTGACCGTAATCGACTTTGGCGGGCCGAACGTGGCCAAGCCGATGCATGTCGGGCATTTGCGCTCGGCTGTGATCGGCGACACGCTACAGCGGCTGCTGAAATTCCTCGGCGATACGGTGGTTTCAGACACGCACCTTGGCGACTGGGGCCTGCAAATGGGCCACCTTGTCACCGAGCTGCAGGACGAGCAGCCGGACCTGATCTATTTCGACGAGACCTATACCGGGCCTTATCCGGAGGACCCGCCGGTCACGATCGAGGATCTCGGGCGGCTGTATCCGGCAGCCAGCAACAAGGCCAAGGACGACCCGGCGCGCAACCAGCGCTCGCAGAATGCCGTGGCCGAGCTGCAGGCCGGGCGGGCCGGCTATCGCGCGCTGCTGAAGCATTTCATCGAAGTGTCGGTGGCGGCGCTGAAGGTGGATTATGCGTTCCTGAATGTCTCGTTCGACCTGTGGAAGGGCGAGAGCGATGTCGACCACCTGATCCCCGGCCTGATCGAGCGGTTCCGCAAGGCGGGGCTGGCCGAGGAGAGCCAGGGCGCGCTGATCGTGCATGTGGCGCGTGAGAGCGACAAGAAGGAAATGCCGCCGGTGATGCTGCTGAATTCGCGTGGCGGCACCGGCTATCACACTACGGACCTTGCGACGATCGAGGACCGGATGATGCACATGCATCCGACTCCGGAGCGCATGCTCTATGTCGTCGACCAGCGCCAGGCGCTGCATTTTGAACAGGTGTTCCGGGCCGCTGAACTGGTCGGCCTGATCGATGAGGGGCATCTGGAACATATCGGCTTCGGCACCGTGAACGGGCCGGACGGCAAGCCATTCAAGACACGCGAAGGCGGCGTGCTGCGGCTGGCGGACCTGAACGCGATGGCGCTCGAGGAGGCCGAGCGCAAACTGGGCGCGGCGAACTTGCCGGATGACATGGGACCGGACGAGCGGGCGAATGTGGCGCGGCTGGTGGCGGTCGCGGCGCTGCGCTTTGCCGACCTGCAGAACACGCGCACGACGAATTACGTGTTCGATCTCGACCGGTTCACCAGTTTCGAGGGCAAGACGGGGCCGTACCTGATGTATGCCGCCGTGCGGATAAAGTCGCTGCTGCGGCGGGCCGAGGCGGACGGCAATGCGCCGGGCAGGATTGTCGTGGGCCACGACGCGGAACGCACGCTGGTTCTGGCGCTGGACGGGTTCGGCGCAGCCCTGCTGGGCGCGCGCGAGAAGCGGATGCCGCACATCTTGTGCGAGCACGTGTTCGGCCTGAGCCAGGCCTTCAGCGGATTCTACGGTGCGCTGCCGATTGCGAACGAGAGCGATCCGGCGCTTCGGGCGAGCCGGCTGGCACTGGCGACGGCTGTGCTGAAGCAGCTGGAAGCGGGACTCGGGATCCTCGGGATCGACGTGCCTGAGCGCATGTAGGGCATCACGCCCTTGTATGCCTATATCTTCTGTATCGACGGATCGACCGTGACACAGAGGAGACGACAATGGCCAAGGCACTCAAGGCGCAGCGCGCTGGACCGGGCGACGGCGTCCAGTGGGAACTTGCCTCGCAATGGGCGCAGGGTTGGCGTTTCCTGAAATGGTCAGCGACCGCCTTCATCGTGATCGCCTTCCTTGTCGTTATCGGTCAGGGATTCCTGTTCTACCGGATGTTCGACGATGTGCATCCTGTTCTGGGTTATGCCTATGTGGTGATCCTGGCCGTCATTCTTGGCGTGATGGTGGGCCGGCCGATCCGGTCGTTCCTGGCCATGCCTGTCGCAGCCCGCCCCCCCTCCATCGTGATTGATCCGAAGGCGCCGGAATTGTCGGCGCTGGCTGCGCGGCTGAAATACGACCTGAAATACCTGGACATGCTGGCCGCCAATCCGTTGCTGAAAGACGAAAGCGAGGCCATTCGCGCGGGCGTCGCCAAGGGGCGTGGGCTGCTGGAGCGGGCCGCGCGAGGACCGCAGGACGAGGCGCTGGCCGTGTCGGTGGAACTTGAAGCGTTCGAGCGCGACCATATTGAAGCCCTGCTGAAGCCGCTGGACGCGAAAGTGAATGCGCTGATCCATGCCGAAGCCGTCGGGGTGGGCGTCGCGACGGCGGTGTCGATGAACGGGACGGTCGATGCCTTCATCGTGCTCTGGCGCAATGCCAATCTCATAGCGCGGGTGTCGCGGATCTATTTCGGCCGGCCGCACCTGGGGGGCAGTTTGCGCATCCTGCGGGATGTGGCGGCCATCGTAGTCGTGTCGCGGGCGCTCGAAGATGTGACCGACATAACCGGCGACGTGATTGGCGGCCTGCTTGGCCGCATGGGCGGGCTGGTCGCCGGTCCGCTGATGGATGGCGGTATCAATGCGATGATGACGCTGAAGCTCGGCTACCTGGCGAAACGCCGTTGCCGCAGCTTCAAGGGCTGGTCGGCCGGACAGGCCAGGGCGATTTCGGAAGAAGCGTTGCAAGGCGTGAAACAGGAATCCGGCTCGGTCGTCGCAGACCTGCTGAAACGGTGTGGCGGCCTGACTTCGCATGCCGCACGGGCGACCGAAAAGGCCTTTGCCGGGTCGAAGAATGCATGGGGCCTGGTCCAGAGCTGGTTCGGAGGCAAGCCGGCTGGGGCCTGACGGGTCAGCCATGGCTGAGCTGAAGTGGCTGGAAGCCGGGCTCGGGATTCTGGGCATAGATATGCTGGCGCGGATGAAGCCTTCTCCCGCTTCATCCTTCGACTTCGCTCGGGATGAACTCTGAGAGAGGCCCGCCCTGAACGACACCGAAGGGCGAGCCGGGCGGGCGCTGCCATGCAGGTCAGGGGTGCACCAATTGGAGGCAGGCGTGCGGATTCTGGGGATCGAGGTGCCGGAACGGATGCTGGCTGCTTGCCGCGCCGTCGAATCCGTTCTAGTTCGAAGCCAATTCAACTCTGTCCCGGGAGAGAGCAGCTCTTGAAGCTGCCGCCGAAGGCGCAACCGCCCCGGAAACGCTCAGGCAAACGGACCGGGCAGGGTCAACACGCTGGAAAGAGGCCCTTGAGGCCTCGCCGAAGGAGCAAGCCACGGCTCGTCCTTCGACTTCGCTCTAGGCATGAGCCGAGTCGATTGCAGAGCGGGCGGAATCTCTCAGGCGCCCAGGACAGCGGGGGCGACGGATATTTCGGCCCAGCGCCGATCCGTCACCTTTTGGATTGATGGCGCCATGGCAGATACCCCAACCGATGCGTTGAAGCGAACCCCGCTTTACGACCTGCATGTTGCGCGCGGGGCCAAGCTCGTCCCGTTCGCGGGCTATGAGATGCCGGTGCAGTATCCGATGGGTGTGATGGACGAGCATAAATGGACGCGGACCCATGCCGGCATTTTCGATGTCAGCCACATGGGCCCGTGCTTCCTGTCGCTGGAAGAAGGCATTGGCGGCGGCGATGAGGCGCATGCCAAGATCGCGGCATTGGTCGAGACGCTGGTGCCGAGCGACATTGCCAGCCTGAAACAGGGGCAGGCGCGGCTGACCGTGCTGCTGAACGAAGACGGCGGCATCCTCGACGACCTGATCATCACGCGCCCGCTCGGCGATGAGGCGCAGGGCAGCCTGTATATCGTCGTCAATGGCGCGGTGAAGGAGCAGGACTGGGCGATTTTCGAAAAGGCGCTGGCGGGCAAGGCCGTGCTGACGCGCGCCGATGACCGTATCCTGTTCGCGCTGCAGGGGCCGGAAGCCGTGGACGTGTTGAGCGATTTCTTCCCCGGCTGCGAAGACCTGGCATTCATGCATCACATGCCGTTTGAACTGAACGGCACGCGCTGCATCGTGTCGCGCTGTGGGTATACCGGCGAGGACGGGTTCGAGGTGCTGGTGGCACCCGAAGCGGGCTTGCCGCTGATCGCGGAAATGCTGACGGATGAACGGGTCGAGATGATCGGCCTTGGCGCGCGGGATTCGCTGCGCCTCGAAGCCGGGCTGTGCCTCTACGGGCATGACATGGATACAAGCCGCGACCCGGTCGAGGCCGGGCTGAGCTGGGTGATCCAGAAGTCACGGCGCGAGGCGGGCAATTTTCCCGGTGCCGCGCGCATCCTGGCGGCGCTGAAAGATGGCCCGGCAGAGAAGCGCGTCGGCATTCGTCCGCTGGAGCGGGCCCCGGCGCGGGAGGGAACGGAAGTGCAGGTGGGCGGCAAGGTGGTGGGCGTGGTGACGTCCGGCGGCTTTGGCCCCAGCGTCGACCACCCGGTGGCGATGGGCTATGTCGCCGCCGCCCATGCGGCGCCCGGCACGAAAGTGGATCTGATGGTACGCGGCAAGGCACGGCCAGGCGAAGTGGTCGCGTTGCCGTTCGTTCCGCACAATTACAAACGCTAAACAGGGGGAGAGACCCATGGCGACCTATTACACAGAAGACCATGAGTGGGTCAGCGTCGACGGCGACACGGGCAAGGTCGGTATCACGGCCTATGCCGCCGAGCAGCTGGGCGACGTCGTGTTCGTCGAGACACCGGACGTTGGCAAGACCGTGAAGAAGGGCGACGACATGGCCGTTGTCGAGAGCGTCAAGGCGGCGTCTGACGTCTACGCGCCGGTTAGCGGCGACGTGGTCGAGGCGAACGCTGCCCTCGCCGATGCGCCGGAGACGGTGAACGAAAGCCCCGAAGGCGATGGCTGGTTCTGTATCATCAAGCTGGCCGATGCGGGCGAGCTGGACGGCCTGATGGATGCCGCCGCCTATGCCGCGTTCTGCAAGGGACTGTAGCCAATCCGCTGCCTGAAGCAGCGCTCATCCTGAACGAAATCGAAGGATCAGAGCGCGGGCGGCACAGACATCAAGCCAGAACGCCGTCCTTTGGCTTCGCTCAGGATGAGGTTCTTCGAGAGAAAGAGACGAATTAGATATGCGCTACCTTCCCCTGACGGATGACGACCGCAAAGCGATGCTGAACGTGATCGGCGCGAAAAGCGTTGATGATTTCTATACAGACGTGCCGAAAGAAGCCCGGCTCGGCGGCAAGATTGTGGGCCTGCCGGACCATCAGGGGGAGTTGGCCGTCGAGCGCCATCTCTCGAAGCTTGCAGCCAAGAACCGGTCTGCCTCGTCCGGCCCGTTCTTTGTCGGCTGCGGCGCCTACAAGCACCATATCCCGGCCAGCGTAGACATGGTGATCCAGCGTTCGGAATTCCTGACGACCTACACGCCCTACCAGCCGGAAATCGCGCAGGGCACGCTGCAGACCCTGTTCGAATTCCAGACACAGGTGGCCGCGCTGACGGCGATGGATGTGGCGAATGCGTCCATGTATGACGGCTCGACCGCGTGCGCCGAGGCGGCCGTGATGGCCTGCCGCGTGACGCGCCGGAAAAAGGTGGTCCTGTCCGGCGGCCTGCATCCGCATTATGCGGCAGCAACGAAACTGCTCTGCGAGGCGCAGGGACTGGACGTCGTGCACCTGGCGGTCGCGGTCGATGGCGAGATGGCGCTGGCCGATGCGGTGGATGAAGAAACAGCCTGCGTGATCGGGCAGAGCCCGAACATTTTCGGCACGGTGACGGACATGTCCGGCGTCGCGGACGCAGCGCATGGCAAGGGCGCGCTGTTCGTGTCCGTGTTCACCGAGGCGGTGGCGCTCGGACTTGTGACGCCTCCGGGCGAAATGGGCGCGGACATTGCCGTGGGCGAAGGCCAGTCGATCGGCGTGCCGCTCGGCTTTGGCGGGCCCTATGTCGGCCTGTTTGCGTGCACGGAAAAACTGGTGCGCCAGATGCCGGGACGGTTGTGCGGCGAGACGGTGGACGCTGACGGCAAGCGCGGCTTTGTGCTGACGCTGTCGACTCGCGAGCAGCATATTCGCCGCGATAAGGCGACATCGAATATCTGTACCAATTCCGGACTCTGTGCGCTGGCCTTCACCGCGCACATGACGCTGCTGGGCGACAAGGGATTGCGCGGCCTCGCGCTGCTGAACCACGAGGCGGCGTGCGACCTGGCCGACGCGCTGGAAGCAGTGCCGGGCGTGGAAATCCTGACGCCGCGTTTCTTCAATGAGTTTGCGTTCCGTACGCCAATGAACGCGGAAGCCGTGCTGGCCATGCTGGACGAGGCCGGTATTGTCGGCGGCGTACGCGCGAGCCGCCTGTTCCCGGGCGAGCATATGGGTGATGTCATCGTCTGCGCGGCCACCGAGTGCACGACGCCGGAAGATATTGAAGCCTATGCGGCTGCACTGAAGGAGATTGTCTGATGACCATGAACACGCAAGGCCGCCCGACGGCGCCGACATCCTCTTCCGTATCCGACATCGAGACGGTGTCCGGCTCGCGGGGCCTGTTGCAGGCTGAGGGGCTGATCTTCGAGATCGGGACAGCTGAGACGACCGGCGTTGACCTGCCGGCGCCGAAGAACCGGACGGGCCGCCTCGGCGGCGTCGCGCGCAAGGTGGCGACCGGCCTGCCGGGCCTGTCGGAGCCGGAAATGGTGCGCCATTACATGCGCCTGTCGCAGAGGAATTATGCGATCGACCTCGGCTTCTTCCCGCTGGGCAGCTGCACGATGAAGCACAATCCGCGCCTCAACGAGAAGATGGCGCGCCTGGCCGGATTTGGCGACATCCACCCGATGCAGCCGCAGGCGACGGTGCAGGGCGCGCTGGAACTGATCGACGAGCTGGCGACCTGGCTGAAGACGCTGACCAACATGCCCTTCGTGGCGATGAGCCCGAAGGCGGGCGCGCATGGCGAGCTGGCGGGCATGCTGGCGATCCGGCAGGCGCTGATCGCGCGCGGCGAGGGCGAGACGAGGAAGCGCGTGCTGGTGCCCGCCTCGGCGCATGGTACGAACCCGGCGACGGCGGTGCAGTGCGGCTTCATCGTCGACGAGATCAAGGCGAATGCGCGCGGGCGGGTCGACATGGACATGCTGCGCGAGAAGCTGAAGCATACGGATGACGTGGCCGGCATCATGCTGACCAATCCGAACACGTGCGGCCTGTTCGAGACCGACATCAAGGAGATTGCCGACCTGATCCATGCGGCTGGCGGCTATTTCTATTGTGACGGCGCGAACTTCAACGCCATCGTCGGTCGTGTGCGGCCGGGCGACCTGGGCGTCGATGCGATGCACATCAACCTGCACAAGACCTTCTCCACGCCGCATGGCGGCGGTGGGCCGGGCTCGGGCCCGACCGTGCTGTCGGCAGCGCTGGCGCCCTATGCGCCCGTGCCTTTCGTGGTGAAGAACGGTGATGGCGTGTTCAGCCTTGTGGAAGATGTAGACGGCGAGGCGAGCGAGAGCTTTGGCCGCATGGTCGCCTTCCATGGCCAGATGGGCATGTTCGTGCGGGCGCTGGCCTATATTCTCAGCCATGGCGCGGACGGATTGAAACAGGTGGCCGAGGACGCCGTGCTGAACGCGAACTATATCGCGGCGAAGCTGAAGCATGTGATGACGCCGGCTTTTGAAGGCTATTGCATGCATGAGGCGCTGTTCTCGGACGCGTTCACGGCCGACGGCATCGAGACGCTCGACATCGCCAAGGCGCTGATCGACGAGGGCTATCACCCGATGACCATGTACTTCCCGCTAGTGGTGCATGGCGCGATGCTGATCGAGCCGACCGAGACCGAGAGCAAGGCGACGCTCGACCAGTTCTGCGCCTCGCTGGAGAGCATTGCGCGGCGGGCGGCACAGGGCGATGAGACGCTCAAAGGGGCGCCTTACCTTGCGCCGATGCGGCGGCTCGACGAGACGCGGGCGGCGCGCAAGCCGGTGCTGAAATGGACAGCGCCTGCAGCCGATACGGTCGCGGCGGAATAGGCGTCCATTCAGTTTGGCGCGGGCGTGCGGCGCGATGCGTCAAACATTTTTCCGCGCCATGTCCGGAACATGCGGACCATCGGCCTTTCGACATAGTTGTAGCTCAGCAGCGACAGCCAAATGGATGCGCCCACGCAGACAAGCGTGTAGATGACATTGTCGAGCAGGCCGGGGTGACCAACCCTGAACACGGGGGCAAGCGGCTCGATCTTGCCCAGGGCGTGGAAGACGAGGCGTAGCGCGACGATGACGATCGTGTGTATGAGATACAGCGAATAGGAGGCATCGCCGATCCGCACGAACCACGCCTTCACGGTGCCAAGCGGAGGGCCGAGCGCACGGATGGCCTGAGGGCGGACCTGTCCGCCGAGCCAGCCTGCCCAGAGGGTTGCCAGCATGGCGAGCGCGCCGACAGACACGGCCAGGATCGTTCCTCCCCGCCGCAGGGCGATCGGACTTGTATCGACGGTGCCATAGAGCTGGAACACAATGACGCAGACCGCGCACCCGATAGCTGCCGGGACCAGCCAGGCCATGCGGTCAGCCATCTCCAGCGTGACAATGCCGTAAATGAGCACTGTGCTGGGTATGCCGTACAGGAGGACGCGACCCCATTGCAGGGTGTGCTCCGTTTCGACGCCCTGTATGCACAGGGCGGCGCACAGGGCGAGGGCGGAAAGGAGCGTGATGCTGCCAGGGCGCCATGCCAGGCCGGATGTCACGATGAGCCCCGTCGCGGCACCGAGGATGAATTCCATGGTCATGGGGAAGAAGACGAGCGCCGACAGGTCGACGGCCCGAGGACCGGACAATCCGAACATGGACCCCGCAACGACGGCAATGCCCCATGCCAGCAACAGGGCGGGCCACCACGTCTTGCTGGCGAGCAGGAACAGCGAGAAGACGAGGTAGAAGTAGACCTCGTGAACGAGGGTCCAGCCGACGGCGAGCACAGGGTCGTCTGCCTGTGGCAGAAGGGCGAAGGATTTCAGGACGTAGGGCACGGTCGGCTCGGCGTGTCCGAAGGCCGGCCAGCCTTCGCCATAACCGCCCAGTCCATGGAGGCCGACCATGTAGATCGTCGTGATGCCTGCGAAGAACCACCAGATCGGGTAGACCCGGGTCAGCCGGGCGAACAGGAAGTCTGCGGCTGTGCGCATGCCGCGCGGCTGATTTGTCGTCACGAATACCATGATGAAGCCGGAGATGACGAAGAACAGGTCCACGCCGGCGAACCCGTTCGTCACGATTCCTGTGAGCCATGACGGTTCCGAGCCGCCGTTGGCGGCTATGCTGCGGAATTCCTGAGCACGCGTATGATAGAATACAACCAGCAGCGCCGCGAGGCCGCGCAGAATCTGGATGGACTGTAGTTTCATGCCGTCCTCATGCCCGGTTCCCGCAATTGACAGCAAGAAGTTTTACAATTGTAGCAATCGGGTAACGCTGTTGCCAGACTTTGAACACATCCTGATGATTTCATTAGCCGGAATAACGTAGACCCCCCATATCACCCAGAATGGCTGACGACGAAGCGAACCCGATGACCGAAACTGCCTCCCTGCCGCCCCAAAGGCCGGCTGCCCCCCTCCGTTCCGGCTTTAACACCGCGTTCCGTCAGCTCCTCGCCCTGATCGGCCTGTTGATGATCGCCTTGTCGATTCCGATCGGCATCGTGACACCGCTGATTCCGATCGGCCTGCCATTCGGTATCCTGGGCGTTATCCTGTTGGGCCGAAACTCTGTCTGGGGACATCGCTGGATGGAAAGCGTGCTGAAGCGCCACCCTGATGTCGAACGGTTTGCGCCCAACTGGCTGATGAAGCTGGTTTTTGCCCGCGAAAAGAACGTTGCGCCGCCGCGCAAGCGCTGAACACGCCGCCCCCCTTGCCGCAGAGGCAAATCTGAGCACAAATAGCCCCGTAATCACTACAGCGAGCGGGGCTGACACAGATGAACCGAATTTCCCTGGCGGGCCTGTCGTGCCTTGCCCTGATTCTGGCCGCATGCGGTGGCTCGGACAAGGCTGACAGCAAGGACAATATCACGGTTCCCAAGGACCCGTTCCCCTCGACCTATGCGCCTTACCCGAACCCGTCCGTGTTTATTGCGAACGCCACGATCATTGATGGTACGGGCGCGCTGATCGAAAAGGGTGGCCTTCTTATCGAGGATGGCAAAGTGTCGGCAATCGGCAAGGACCTGACCGCGCCGGGCGATGCCAAGGTGATCGATGCCGCCGGACGCTGGGTGACGCCCGGCATCGTCGACAATCACAGCCATCTCGGCGTCTATCCCTCGCCGGGCGTCAGCGCGCATGGCGACGGCAATGAGATTTCCGGGCCAGTGACCGCCGAGGTCTGGTCCGAGCACGGCATCTGGCCGCAGGACCCCGGTTTCACGCGGGCGCTGGCGGGCGGGATTACGTCGCTGCAGGTGCTGCCGGGCAGCGCGAACCTGTTCGGCGGGCGCGGTGTGACGCTGAAGAATGTTCCCAGCCGCACCGTGCAGGGCATGAAGTTCCCCGGCGCGCCCTACACGCTGAAAATGGCCTGCGGCGAGAACCCGAAGCGGGTCTATGGCAGCGGCAACTATCCCGGCGGCTCGCCCTATTCGCGCATGGGAAAAGTCGCCGGCTATCGCGAGTCGTGGATCCGGGCCGCTGACTACAAGCGCAAATGGGAAAAGTACGAGAACGAAGGCGGTGATGCGCCGATGCGCGACCTGGAGCTGGACACGCTGAAAGGCGTGCTTGACGGCGACATCCTCGTTCACATGCACTGCTATCGCGCCGACGAGATGGCGCAAGTCATGGATATCTCGAAGGAATTTGGCTACAAGGTGACTGCCTTCCACCACGCCGTCGAATCCTACAAGATTGCCGACAAGCTGGCGGAATATGGTGCCTGTTCGTCGATGTGGGCCGACTGGTGGGGCTTCAAGATGGAAGCCTATGACGGCATCAAGGAAAACATCCCGATGGTGCACAAGGCCGGTGCCTGCGCCATCGTGCATTCCGACAGCGATATCGGCATCCAGCGCCTCAACCAGGAAGCCGCCAAGGCCTGGGCCGACGGCAAGAAGATCGGCATCAACATTCCCGAGGAAGAGGCGTGGCAATGGTTGTCGCTGAACCCGGCCAAATCACTCGGCATTGACGGCAAGACCGGCAGCCTCGTGCCCGGCAAGATGGCCGATGTGGTCGTCTGGTCCGGCAATCCGTTCAGCGTCTACACCAAGGCCGACCAGGTCTTCGTGGATGGTGCCCTGATGTATGATCGCAGCGATGCGGCCAACCGGCCCGTGATGGATTTCGAACTCGGCCAGCCCGGTGAAGGAGACCTGAAATGAGCGTGCGCCATATTGCCAGCCTGATCGCCGTGGCTGCGTGCCTTGCGCTGCCCGTGCTTGCCGCGCCGGTCGCTATTGTCGGCGGAAATGTCTGGACAGGAACAAGCCAAGGCACGATTCCGAGCGGGATTGTCGTGATCGACAAGGGGCGGGTTGTCTCGGTGAGCAAGGCAGGATCGCCCGTGCCGCTGGAGGCGACCGTCATCGATGCCACCGGAAAATGGGTCAGCCCGGGTTTTATTTCCGCCTTCTCGCGCACTGGCATCGTGGAAGTCGATGCCGAAGACGCGACCGATGACACGTCGGCAGGCAGCTCCGACTATTCCGTGGCGCTGGACGCGGCGGATGGATTCAATCCGGATTCGACCGCTGTAGCCGTGACGCGCGTCGAAGGGGTCACGCGGATTGTCGTGGCACCTGAGGCCAGTTCGAACCTGTTTGCCGGTCAGGGCTTTGTCGCTGACACAAGCGGCGGCGTCGATACCGAGATTTCGCGCAAGGCCTTTCTCCTGATATCGCTGGGCGACCACGGCGCCGCGCTGGCGGGTGGTTCGCGTCCGGCAGCCTGGGCGCAGTTCCGTGCCGCGCTGGACGATGCGGGTGCCTATCCGGCCCGATACTTCACCGGCAATGACGGCACGGCGCTTGGCCGGGCGGATGCCGAGGCGCTGGGGCCAGCGGCACGGGGGGAGCAATTGATCCTGATCGAAGCGCACAAGGCCAGTGATCTCAACGCAATCATGGACTTTGCCGCAGCGAACCCGGGCCTGAAGATTGCCATTGTCGGGGCCGATGAGGGGTGGCGCGTGGCGCCGCGGCTGGCGAGATCCGGTATTCCCGTGATCGTCGATGCCTTTTCAAACCTGCCGGCCAGTTTCGAGCAACTCGGCGCTACGGCAGAAAACGCGTCTCGCATGATGGATGCCGGCGTGACAATCGCGATTTCGCATCTCGGTGATTCCAGCCATCAGGCCCGCCTGGCGGTCCAGGTGGCCGGCAATGCGGTGGCCAATGGCATGTCGCACGATGATGCGATGAAAGCGCTGACGACGGCGCCGGCAGAGATATTCGGACTTCAGGGCCTCGGCGTGATCGGCCCGGGCGCCCGCGCAGATATCGTGGTCTGGGATGGCGATCCGCTGGAAATCACGTCCAATCCGGACGTTGTGATGATTGATGGGGACGTCCAGTCCCTGACAACGCGCCAGACCGAATTGCGCGATCGCTATCTGAAGCTCGATGAGCGCACCCGGCCGCTCGCGTACGTGAAACCCTGACAGGCAGCGCTGTTCAACTCCCATAAATCCTTGGCGGCCTAGGATGGTCGCCATACGTGCTTTTTTTCCTTTGCCGCATGGTTGCCGCAAATGTGGACAAAAGTTCAGTCGGGATGGTTTTGTCGATGTGGCTTGCACTACTCATGGCGTTTTCGCTGGTGACCGGAACCGGTCCGATGGACTCGGCTTTGTCGGCGACCGAGGCTCCGAAAACGCTGCGCGCTGCCTTTACCGTGGAACTGGAGAGCGACCGGGCCAAGCGTGTCTATGCCTTTGACCCGCGCAAAGCGGGCGCTGAACGCTGGCAAGTGCTCGACTGGCAAGGTGAAGATGACGAACTGGAGGAAGTGGCTGCCAACTGGGCCGCCGAGGCCGCGCCTGACGGGCGGCTGTTCCCGGATGACCTGCGCGCGAGCCTGGGTAGCAGCGTCCAGGTCGATGATCGGGGGCATGCCTGGCAAATCTCATTCCGGCATACGCCGTCCAAGAATGATGGCGAATTCGACGTATGGGCGGCCGAACGGCTGCAGGCGACAGCCTGGCTGGATCCGGTCGGTGAACGGTTCCTGCGGATCGACTATTCGCTGCCTCAGCCGGTTGCCGGGCCGGAAGGTGGCCGCCTGACGATGTATAACCAGAGTTATTTCCTGCGAACCGAGCCGCGCTGGGGCATGAGCTATGTGTCCGGGTTTTCAGTCGAGCTGGAGGCGCGGGCAGCGTTCCGGAAAATCGAACGGCGCTATTCAGCAACCATTGTGAATGCCGAGTTCTTCTTCGCCAGTGTCCAGGCGCAGCGGGATTTCGAGCGCGGCAAAGCAGCCAAACCCACATTGATGACTGGATTGGATGGCCCGGCGCGTTAGTCTTCAGGCCATGACGATTCACATGGTGAAACTGTGCGTGGGCGCCGATACGATCGAAGACCTCGCTGACTGGCAGACGCGGCTGTTGCAGCGCCTCGACCATCCCGTCCATCACACCCGCATGGCGCCGAAGCGAGCGGAGGAAATGCTCGACGGCGGTTCGATCTATTGGGTGATCAAGCGGGCGATCCGGGTGCGCCAGCAGATCATTGATATCCGCGCGATCCAGGATGATGAAGGCCGCGCCATGTGCGAGCTGGTGTTTGACCCGAACCTGGTGCGAACCTATGCGCAGGCCAAGCGCCCGTTCCAGGGCTGGCGCTACCTGAAGCCGACAGACGCCCCGCGCGACCTGAAGACCGGTGAGGCGGCGCTGGACATTCCGCCCGATCTTGATGCCGCGCTGAAGCAGGCCGGCGTCTGGTAGTCTCAAAGGACGAAGCGCGCGTGTTCGTTAGCATCAAGGAATTCGATCATCTCGTCGGTGGAGGCTTTCTCGAGCATCTTGAGCGCATCGACTTTCCGGGCGGGTAAATTGCTGGAGGTAAATTGCTGAAACGCAGCGTTCACCTGGGCCGCATAAAGTTCCATGCGGGCGAGTTCGCGTTGCGGGTGAAGGCCTTCCTCGACCGAGCGCGTGCCGACGGCGAGGATGGCGAAGACGATTGCGAAGGAACCCACGACCGTCTGGTCGATTGCGGCGATCGGCCATATGGCTATCATGAGAGCCAGAAAGTTCGACAGGAAAGCCAGAAGCACCAGCGCAAACATTGTATTTCCCAGCATGGCAATCTGCTTGCGGGGCAGCGACCAGAACGAGCCCTCAGAAGACAGGACATAGTTTGTATACTGGGCCTGACCGAGGAGGCGGGTCTCCTCACAGGCCGAAAAGATTTCTTCCAGGACGCCGCCAGAATCGGCTGGCAGCTTGCGGGCGACCGCCTTGGCCCAGGCCGGATCGATCCAGAAGGCTTGCTGGCCTGCCCGGTCGACGATGGTCTGCCCCATATGGCCGACAGCTTCCCGGCGCGTATATTTCGTGTATTCGCTGCTGATCTGGCTGAGAAACGAGCGTTGGAAACGTTCGAAGGCGAGGTCGCGGGCCGCAACATATCCGGTGCGTCCTGCCTCAGATCCGGCAGCAGCGACAATGTCCGCCATGTGCGCGGTGATATATTGCGCCTGCCACTGGCGCATGCGCTCGGTCATCAGGCGCATCTGCAGCCAGCGACGCTTGCTCTTGCCAAAGGCGAGACCGAGGTTGCCGAAGATGATCGCCAGCACGCCGCAGACGGCACCGATAATGGCGATGGCCTTGAACAGGTTGAGGGATACAGCCGGCGTGCCGGATGCCGCAGCGATAAGAGGTTCAAGGGGGAACGTCAGCAGCGACGCAACGGCGAAACCGAGTGTCAGGCAACCAATCGCTCGGCTGCGCTTCTTGGCGGCATTGGCCAGCCGGTCCACCCGTTGGAACTCGGCGCGCAGATCTGGATGGTCCATGGCGAAGAAGATGCGCGGGTATTTCTTCTGGGCGAGGTCGCGGTCGCCGGCGCTGAGCAACAGCTCATCGTTGAATCTGAACATCCACTCACCCTTTCGCGGCGTCGCGCACGGCGCGTTCCGCCAGCCGTCTGGCGCAATCCTGCTTTGGGCCATGCAGGAAAGCAATGGTCATTGGTGGATTTCGATCCTGTTTGGAAAACCAAAAATTCTGTGTCATCGTGGACACTTAGCTGGCTTTCCTGACGTATCCAAAGAGCCGCTTTGTGGGGACATGAATGGCAAACGTTTTTCTCTCCTATAGCCGGGCGGACAGGGCGAAAGCGCAGCAGGTGGCTGCGGCGCTTGAGGAAGACGGCTTGACGGTCTGGTGGGACAAGGTTCTCAAGGCAGGACAGACTTATGACGAGGTGACGGAAGGCATGCTGCGGAATGCCGACGTCGTGGTCGTTCTCTGGTCGACGGTATCGGTAAAGTCTAAATGGGTGCGCGCTGAGGCGACACTCGGCGAACGCTATTCGGCCGTGATTCCGGCGATGATCGAGACAGCTGACCGGCCGATCCTGTTCGAGCTGACGCAGACGGCTGACCTGATCGGCTGGGACGGTGACCGGAGCGAACAGAGATGGGCCGATTTTGTCACCGACCTTCGGCACGCCATCTCACGGAAAACTGCCCAGAAAGCCGAGGCGGGCGTGGGCGCGAAACCCGCTGCCGTGCCGGTTGCTCCGGCGCCCACGCCTGCCGCGCCTTTAGCCCGGTCGCCGGCCGATGACGGCACGATCGAGAATACGTTCTGGACGTCGATCCAGACATCGACCGATGCGGCCGATTTCGCCGCTTACCTGAAGCGCTATCCGACAGGTCATTACGCCGATCTCGCCCGCAATCGGATTGCCGCCCTGGGAACGAAGGCAAAAGCGCCTGAACCTGTTGTGGTGGCTGGGCGTTCGCCCGCCGCGAAATCCTGGTCGTCCTTGGTGCCGATGATTGCCGGCGGTGTGGTCTTGCTCATTGGCGCCGGATGGGGCGTGAGCAAGATGATACCGTCCCGTGAAGACGCAGCCACGGTCATGGACGTGGCGCAGATTGATGAAGCGCCGCCGACCGAAGATGCGGCTGTTGAGACTGTCGATACGGGTGTGGTTGCCGCGGTGAACATGGTAGACGCGGTCGACACGGCCGGGATTACTCTGGATACAGGGCCAGTTGAGCCCGAACCTGTTGAGGTTGTCGAAGTAGTGATCGAGCCGGAGGCCGTCCAAACCGGCCCGCAGCGCGACTGTGAAACCTGTCCGGTCGTAACCGCCATTCCGGGCGGCGCGTTCATGATGGGATCACCCGACTCAGAATCCGGACGGGTTGGCAATGAAGGGCCCCTGCATAGCGTGACACTCGCGCCGTTCGTGATGAGCCGTAGCGAGATCACCTACGAGAACTGGGATGCCTGCCTCGCCGATGGCGGCTGCGGCGGCTATCGGCCGGGAGATACGGGCATGCGCGGCGACATGCCGGTCATGTCGGTTTCCTGGAAGGACGCGCAAGCCTACGCAAACTGGCTGTCGGGCAAGGCCGGGCGGAGATATCGCCTGCCGACCGAGGCGGAGTGGGAATATGCTGCGCGTGGCGGGACACAGACAGCGTACTGGTGGGGCGACAGTTTCGACCGGTCCAAAGTCTCAACCGGCGGTCCGCAGGCGAGCGCCAGCCTGCCGGAGAACGGGTTTGGCCTGGTCGGGACGCTCGGCAATGTCCGCGAATGGGTCGAGGATTGTTACGTCAACAATTTCAGTGCGGCACCGACGGACGGCCGCGCCGTCCTGACCGGCAGCTGTGACCTGCGTGTGATCCGCGGCGGGGCCTGGTCGGATAATACGGCGACGCACCGGGCGGCGAACCGGGCGCGGGTGTCGCGCGGTACGCGGGACCGGAAGATCGGGTTCCGGGTCGTCTCGTCCGAAGCGGCCCCCTAGCCAGTGGCGGGCGGGCCCGCTAAGCGAAGGCATGATCGACATTTTCCTGCAATACTGGCCGCTCTTGCTGGGGCTCGCGGCGGCCGGGGCGGCTGCGGGCCTCGCAGCGGGCATGTTCGGCATCGGCGGCGGCGCAGTGATTGTGCCGGTCCTGTACTTCCTGTTCGATGGCATGGGCTATGGCGAGACGGCGATGCATGTGGCGGTGGCGACGTCACTGGCGACGATCATCCTGACATCGGCGCGCAGCGTGATGGCGCACAATAGCCATGGCGCGGTCGACTGGGACATCATCCGGTCATGGGCGCCCTGGATCGTGGTCGGCGCCTTGATCGGGATGGGCCTCAGCGGGTTCCTTTCCAAACAGGCACTGCTCGGCATTTTCGGGACGATGGCCTTTGTCCTGTCGGCGCAACTGTTCTTCGGGCGGCCAACCTGGCGATTGGCCGACGAGATGCCGGGCGGCGTTTTACGCGGTGGGCTGGGCATGGCGATCGGTGCTCTGTCGGCGCTGATGGGGATTGGCGGTGGCACGTTCGGGGTAAGCCTGATGACGCTGTATGGCCGCCCGATCCACCGGGCCGTGGCGACGGCTGCCGGCTGGGGCGTTGCGATTGGCCTGCCGTCGGCGATTGTGGCGATCTTCATTGGCTGGGGGCACCCGAACCTGCCGCCGTTTTCATTCGGCTATGTAAACCTCGCCGCCTTTGCGCTGATTTCCGTGTTCACGGTGACCATGGCCCCCGTCGGGGCGAAGCTGGCCCACAGCCTGGATGCGGTTTTGCTAAAGCGCTTGTTTGCTGTGCTTCTGGCGCTGGTGGCGGCGCGGATGTTGTGGAAGGCGCTGGGGCTCTAGGCGTCAGGCGAGGACGTTGACGATCCGCTCGATCGCCCAATAGGCGCCTGTGATGCCGATGGCGTAGGCCGCGACGATGCGGGCCGGTGCCAATGGCAGGCGGGCGAGACGTGTGGCGAGGACAACCAGGAGCAGGACCGCGCCGACAAAGGCGACCTGGCCAGCTTCGACGCCGAGATTGAACAGCAGCAAGGCCAGCACTTCGGCGCCCTTGGGCAGGCCGATTTCGGCGAGCGCGCCCGCAAATCCGAACCCGTGGACCAGGCCGAAGCCGAAGGCGATGAGCCAGGGCTTTCGCTGGCTGAGGGTCTCGCGGCCCCGGCTGCGATAGATGGTTTCAGCGCCGAGCAGCGCGATGCTCATGGCGATCACGATCTCGACCGGCGGGCCGGGCAGGATGATGCCACCGAGGGCGGCGGCGGCGAGGGTGATGGAGTGGGCGAGAGTGAAGGCGGTGACCGTGGCAAGGAGCTGGCGGGGCCGGACCAGCAGGACCAGGCCGAGCACGAAGAGCAGATGGTCAAAACCGAACAGGATATGTTCCACGCCGATGCGGAAATAGGTCGCCGTCGGGGCGCCTTTGGGGGATGCGAGATCGAGCTGCAGCGCGCCGGGGCGAAGCACCGCAGAGAGATCGTCGCCGGTGAGGCGGTCAACGCGGACGAAGGCATCCGTGAGTGTGCGCTCCAACCCGGCGATTTCGATCTGGCCGGTGAAGAGATCGCAATGCATCTCCCAGCGCTGGACCAGTGTGCCACCTGCAGCTTCGGCGCGTTCGCGTTCACGGTCGCACCCGTCGGGAAAGATGGGGTCTAGCTTCAGGCGGCGTCCGTCCAGGACGGGCTGCTTCCAGGTCACGGCGAACGTGCCTGGTTCTGTTTCTGTCACTTCCAGATAGGCAGGCCGGACTTCATGCGCGCTGGCCGGCAGGGCGATGCAAAACAGGGCCAGGAGCGCGAGGACGATCCGTCTCATTCGGCGCCTTCGATGCGGATCCTGTAGCGCTTGATGATGTTCGCGATAGCGGTCTCGTTGGCGGTGCGCAGGGCGTCGTCACGCCAGTCTGCCTCGACTCGCGAACGAACCTCTTCAAAGGGGCGCAGGCTGCCCTCGTCCTTCGCGACCAGGTGCACGAGATGCAGGCCGAGGGCGGACCTGACCGGGCCTTGCCATGCGTCGCTGGCGTCCAGTGCGAACAGCGCGGCCGCGAAGTCTGTCCCGAACAGGCGGACGGTTTCGCGAAACGGGAGATCGCCATAGGCGCGCTGGAGAATGAAGGGGTCGCCGAGGGTGCGCCAGTCGGGTGGTGAGGTGGCGTTGAGGGTGTTGAGGAGGGTGGTTGTGTCCGCATCCGTCCGGTCCGTGCTGAGGAATACGTGCTCGAACGTGACGCTCGGTGGTGCGGTGTAGGCGTCCGTGTGGGCGTTGTACCAGACGCGGAGTGTTGTCTCGTCGGGTTCGGGCGTGTCAGCGAGATCGGAGACCATGAAGCTCATCTTCTGGGCGAGGCGGCGTTCGATGATCGTGTCGCCGGCGTCGAGGCCGAGGCGGCGGGCCTCGCGAGACAGGGCTTCATCACGGATCTTGTCCGAGACCATCGCCGCCATGTCCGCCTGCGAGGGCAGTGCGCCCGATTCCGACGCATACAGGGCGGCCATGCGCTGCATGTCTTCCTGGGTCACGGTAATGGTGCCGTTCCGGGCAGCGACGTGCGATGTCCACGCCGCATGGCCCGCGAACACGAGCAATGCGACGATGATGAAATGGACGAGCGGCTCGCGTAGCAGCTGTCGCATCTAGGCCGGTGGAATGTACCAGATCGGCGACGTGTAGGCGCGTTCCTGGATCGTTGTGGGCAGGTCGGGATTGGGCGGCGTGCCGTTGCGGTTGGCCTCCCAGGTCGACCAGCGGCAGGTCGGATTTTCGAGCACACGGACATAATAGGTTGCGCGCTGGCCGGGCACGAAGTCCGGGTCGGTCCAGAGCGCTTTCAGTTCGCCGGCGCCTGTGCCGTCTGTCGTCGTGCATGTTGCAATGTCGACGCTGGCCCCATTGTCGGGGCAGCGATGACTGGCATCGGGTGTGGTTCCGCCGGAGCAGGCCGCGTCATAGACGGCTTCGCCGCCGCTCGTGACCTTGACGACCTGCACGCGCTGGAGTGGTGCCGAGTTCGCATCGCGGATGGCCCACGCGATGAAGTTGGGCGCCTCGCCTGTGCCGACAAGGTCGCCGCCCATGGCCACGCCGCCGGCATAGGCCTGCTTGGCGAGGTCGGTGGCGTTCAGCGTGTCAGCTGTGTAGCCGAAGCCGCCGAAGAAGCGGACCTTCATGCGCGGGCCGGTCGTGGCGAAGGTTTCCTTGCGGCGGAAGGCGTCGAAGATGGCGTCGCGGGTGTTTTCCTCGGCCCAGACGCCGGTGAGGCCCGACGCTGACCAGCGCGAGAACCAGTGCTTCGCGCTCTGTGTGGTCTGGTTGTCAGGTTGATCTGCCCAGTCTGTGATGCCGGGCGTGGGCACCGAACCGCGCTGGAATGGCAGGCCGTCGACAATGCCGATTTTCGACCAGAAATCATTCTCCGCATAGGCGCCACCGGCGACATGGCTGTCAGAGGCGGCCGTCATGCCGAAACGGAAGGGGTCGAAGCCCTGCTCCTCCTGGAATTTAAGTCCGTTCTGGTAGGCTTCGCGGACATAGGAGCCATTGGTTTTCGAGACGATATTGCTGGCGAGCAATTCATCATAGATCTCGAAATTGGCCCACTCGTCATTGGGGGACAGGTCGGGGTGGGTTTCGGATGTGCCCTTGACTTGCGTGACCTCGACGAGCGGTTCGTTGCGATTGCGCTGGTCGGCATAGGCGGCATCGAGCGGATCGCCATTATAGGTTTCGAGCCGGAACATCTGGCCGTCGGACACATTCGAATTGTGCGGGATGGCGATCGACTCGCGGCCATCGGCGCGTTGCGCGTCCATCCAGTCCCAGAGGTCTTCAGGATTCGTGGAATCAAGGGTTGAAAAGGCGCGGTCGGGTGCTTCGCCGCGGAAGAAGACATTGCGGTGCAGGTTGCCGCCGCCGAATCCGCCTTCATCGTCTTCGGTCGTGACCGACGTGAATTCGTAGGCCGAGAAGGTCGTGAACACACCGGGCTCATTATACTTTTCGGCAGCTGCTATGTTCTGCCCCCAGACCGAATTGATCAGCGGTTCGTCATACATCTCCGCGATCTTGTCGCCTGAGCGGACCGAGGCGCCCACACCCTGGAAGGCTGCCTGGATCTTGGCGGGATCGGTGGAGAACATGTCCTTGGAGCGCGGCAGTTCGGAGAGCGGCGAGTCCTTGGAGTTCATCGCGGGAAGGATGCCGAGATATTCGGCGTGGTCGGTGACGGTGTAGAAGTCGAGCGGGCCGCCGGCAATGGTCATGTCGAAACCGGACGGGTGCTTGATCGTCTCGCCTTTAGCGAAGCGATAGGCGTCATCTGCGGTGCGGCGGACGTTGAAGATGTAGGCGTCGAAACTGTTGCGTGTGTGGATGTGCATGTCGCCGAAATAGGCGTTGCGCTCTGCGCTGTAGCCGGGGGTTGCCCCGTCCGGGGCTGTGCTTTCCGGAGTCGCCGCAATGTCAGCGGGTGCCTCGTCAGACTTGTTGCCGCTGCACGCGACCAGCGCGAGCGCCGTGGTGACGAGCGTCAGTGTTTTCCACATTGTAAAATTCCTCCCGTGGGCACTCTAATGGCACCGTGTGTGCCATATGTTCAGGGAATATTGCAGAAGTCCAGATTTACGGCGGAGAAATTTTCAACCCTGCCAGAAGCGGCGCGTCAGCACGACGAAGACCGAAATGAACTCAAGCCGGCCAAGCAACATGGCGATGGCGCAGATCCATTTGGCGGCATCGGGCAGGGTCTGGAATGTGCCGGATGGCCCAATGACCGGGCCGAGGCCGGGGCCGACATTCGAGACGCTGGTCGCCGAGGCGGAGATGGCTTCCAAGGCATCCAGGCCGCACAGCGAGAGCAGCGCAGCGGCAATCATGAAGGTCGAAATGAACAGGAAGAGGAAGACCATGACCGACTGGAGCGTATCTTCGTCCAGTGTCCGGCCGCCATAACGCACCGGCGTGCGGCGGTGCGGCATGGTCATTTTGTGCGAATAGGCGACAAGCGCCTTCGCGGTAATTTCGAGGCGGAACATTTTGAGGCCTCCGGCTGCGGAGCCAGCGCAGCCACCCAGGAATGTGATGCATAGAAACAGCGCCAACATGGGCTGACCCCATGTGTCATAAGGTGCCGAAGCGTACCCGGTTCCGGTCATCACCGATACGACATTGAAGAGGCAGATCTTCAGGTTGCCCAGGAGGGTGCCTGTGCCGTCTGTGTCGATCGCGGTTTCATAATAGACCGTGACGATCAGCGTAAGCACGGCAGCGAGGCCAAAATAGAATCGCGGCTGCGGATCCTTCAAGAGTGGCAAGGGGCGGCCCTGCAGGACGAGCATGGCCAGCAGGGCGAATGGGAGGCCTGCAAACATCATGAAGGGTGCTGCAATCCAGGCGGCGGGCGTTTCGTTGAAGTATCCGAATGAAGCATCGTGTGTGGAGTAGCCCCCCGCCGACATCGTGGTCATGGCGTGGGTGATGGCATCGAACCAGCTCATGCCGGCAAGGAAATAGAGCAGGGCGCAGAGTGAGGAGATCAGCAGATAGGTGAAGCCGAGATAGGCTGCTATGTCGGTGATGCGCGGCAGGAACTTGCCCGATATGTCCGAGCTTTCGAGCTGGAACAGCTGCATGCCGCCGACGCGCAGCTGAGGCAGGATGGCGATGGCGGCAACGATAATGCCGATGCCGCCGATCCATTGCAGGATCGCGCGCCAGAGCAGCAGGCCGCGCGGCAGATCGTCGAGGCCCGTGAGGACGGTCGAGCCAGTCGTGGTCATACCGGATATGCATTCGAAAACGGCGTCCGTGAACGACATGCCGGACGCCAGGAACGGGATGGATGCCATCGCAGGCAGGAAAACCCATGCCATAACGGTCAGCAGGAAGGCCTCACGCTGCCCGGTGCGCTGGTCTCCGCCGCGGGCGAGGACCCAGAGGCAGGTGCCGATGAAAATCGTGCCGAATGACGAGACCGCGAAGACGTGCGCTTCCGGACGCTTGTCGGCCAAATCCATCAGCGCGCACGGAATCATCGCCGCGCCAAGCAGGATGGTCATGATGCCGATGGCAAGGATGATGGGACGTAGCTGCATTTTATGCGCGGAGGATACGCGTCAATTCCTGAGAAGGAGTCAATTTTCTGAAGGTTAACAAGTGGTTTCTGGCCGGGTGGACGGGGTGTGGCAAGGGTGTGGCAGGCGGTGGGTAGCAATCAGGCAAGGATTGGGCCAGTGGTGCCTGTGTCGCGGTCATTGTGATTGACCCAAGGGAAGCGAGAACCTAAACGCTGCGCTTCGTTTCATCTGCAACCAAATGCGATTTCGCCCATGTTCGACCATCCCTCCTACGATTCCCATGAAGGCGTGCACCTGTTCCAGGATGCGGCCAGCGGCCTGAAGGCCATAATCGCTATCCATTCCACGGCACGTGGCCCGGCGGCCGGTGGAACACGTATGTGGAATTTCGCATCCGGCGAGGCCATGCTGAAGGACGTACTGCGCCTCAGCCAGGGCATGAGCTACAAGAATGCCATGGCGGACCTGCCGCTGGGCGGTGGCAAGGCAGTGATCTGGGGCAATGCCAAGACCGACAAGTCTCCGGCCCTTTTCCGGGCCTTTGGCCGGGCTGTGGAAAGCCTGCAGGGACGTTATTACACGGCTGAGGATGTCGGGATCGACGTCGCCGACATGGCGATCGTCCGGCAGGAGACTGCCTATGTCGCCGGGCTCGACCAGGGCGAAGCGGCGAGTGGCGACCCGTCGCCGGTCACGGCGCGCGGCGTGTACCTCGGCATTGTCGAAACGGCGAAGCGTGCGCTCGGCAGTGAGGACCTGACCGGACGGACGATTGCTGTGCAGGGTGTCGGTTCAGTCGGTGGCTATACGTGCGACCATCTCGCCAAGGCGGGGGCGAACCTGATCATCACCGATATAGACCAGGCGGCACTGAAGGCGGTGGCCGACCGGACAGGCGCGCGTATCGTTGCGCCGGACGAAATCTATGATGTCGAGGCGGATATTTTCTCGCCTTGCGCGCTGGGCGCCGTGATCAACGAAAAGACGCTGGACCGGTTCAGGGTGAAAGCGATTGCGGGCGGCGCAAACAACCAGCTCGTCATGCCGGAAATGGGCGAGCTGCTGCGGCGCAAGGGCATCCTCTATGCGCCAGATTATGTGATCAATGGCGGCGGCATCATCAATGTGGCGGCCGAGATTTCTGGCAATTATTCCAGCGAATGGGTAGACGCCAAGCTGGCGCGCCTGGTCCAGACACTTGGCGAAGTGCTGGATGAAGCGCTGACCAGCGGCCAGCCGACCAATGCGGTCGCCGATCGGATCGCGCGGGCAAGGATCGCTGCCGCGCGCTAGGGGAATCTGCGTAGTTCGCCGAAACCGGGCCAGATGGTAGACTGTTTGTAAGTTGAACAAGTCCCATCACCTGGAGGTACATGTCCCATGTCAGTCGTCGCTGTGTTGCAGGGAACCGAAAAAGACGATCGTCAGAGCACGCTTACAGCTCTCGAACTCGCGCGGCGCCTGAATACGCCGGTCACCGGCCTGTTTGCCTTGCCGGACCCGAACGCGGTGCTGATGGTCTCGGCCACGCCGGAAGCGGCAGGCCTGACGGCGAGCACGGCGCAAAGCATTGTCGAAATGCAACTTGCGATGAAGCGCACGGCCGAGACGGCGTTTCATGACGTCACCAGCATGGGTGCACATGGACTGGACTGCGACTTCTTCCATGAGGTCAACACGGTGGAACGTGCCTGCGCCAACGCGGCAACGCTGGCGCAGGCCGTGGTGTTTCCCCGCTCGGCGGCCAAGAATGGCACGCCGCTATACCTGGCGTTCGAGCATGTCATGATGGATGCACGGCTGCCGGTTGTGCTGGCAGGCAGTGACGAATTCAGCGCGGGGCCGGTGGTCATCGCCTGGGATGGCAGCAATGGCGCAGCGCGGGCTGTGCGTTTCCACCTTCCGCTTATCCGGGCTCTGGGCAATGTCATCATCGCGCAGGCACCGAAAGACCTCGAACGCGACGCGGCCCGCCCGGCGGCCGAACCGGGAACGCTGGAAAGCTGGCTGAAACGGCACGGTGTAACGGCAAAGACAGCAGAGATCGACGGCGATGTCGGCAGCGGCCTGCTGGCCCTGGCGAAGGGCAGCGGAGCGTCCATGATCGTCGCCGGCGCCTACGGACATTCGCGGCTCGGCGAGCGCCTGTTCGGTGGGACCACGCGGCGAATGCTGGAAGCAGCTCACGCGCCGGTGCTCGCGCTGGCCCGCTAATTTTTCGACACTTCAACCGACAAAGGAAATCAGCATGGCTCTCAGCCGCATCACACTCCAACTGGCGCGCAATCCCGGTCTTCCGGGTGGCGACCCAAGCGAAGGCTACACGATGGTGGCCCCTTTGACGGCAGACGGCCAACTGGATGTGGACGCCTGGCGCGCCGCGCGCAAGAAATGCCGCGTCGTACGCTTTTCCTCTGATGAATCAGAGCACGCAGATGGCTTGCTGACACATCGCGGCGATCGCTGGTTCTTTCATTATGACGAGGATGACGAAGGCGACGACGAGGCGGGCTACCGGCTCGGCGACCATGTCTTCAAGGAAGGCGAATACGTGACTGTCACCAGCCATGGTGAAACGCCCTTGACCTACAAGGTGACCGACGTCTCTCTCGTGTGAGCCATTACACGAGTGGGAGCAGGGCATGTGCGGACGGTTCTTCAGGCACGGGGTGACCTGGGCAGAATACCATGATGCCCTGGGGCTGGTTCCGCCGGACGGGGTCGCGCCTCCGGAGGCGACCTATAATGCGGCCCCGACCACGATCCAGCCGGTAATCCGCCGCGCTGAGCATGCCGGTCATGTGGAAATGGCGCCGGCGCGCTGGGGCCTGATCCCGTCCTGGTGGACAAAGCCCCTGTTGGAAATGAAATTCTCGACCTTCAACGCGCAGGCGGAGACGGCGGCCGAAAAGCCCGTTTTCCGTGGTGCGTTCCGGCACAAGCGCTGCCTTGTTCCCGTGTCCGGCTTCTATGAATGGACCGGGGCCAAAGGTGCCAAAATCCCGTTTGCAATCGGCTTGCGCAACCGGCGCTGGTTCTGCCTGGCCGGCCTGTGGGACTCCGCGCTGATCGACGGGTCGGAGATCCAGAGCTTCACCGTTCTCACGACGAAGCCGAATGACCTGATGGCCGGACTTCACAACCGGATGCCGGTGATCGTGTCACCGGAGGACTATGCATTGTGGCTGGATCCCGCTGCCGGTGACCCGGCGCGCCTGTTTGAGCCGTTTCCAACGGATGCCATGCATGCCTGGCCCGTCGGGCAGGCGGTAGGCAATGTCCGGAACAATTCTCCAGCGCTGATCGCGCAAGCCTGACGAGAGCTGCGTTAACCAAGTTTTTCCTAAAACAAGGTTTTATATCGCGCATGATAGAAAAGATAATGCTCCCCTTGATCCTGATGTTCGGCGCCCTGCTGTATTTCACGCGTGATGCCGGCATGGATTTCACCAAGGCGTCGAGCGAGCATCGCGCAGCGTTTGCGGACCGGCAAACGCGGGCCTGGGTCAGCAAGGCCGGACTGACCCCGGTGTTTCGGTCCGAACTTGTCCGCCTGGAATCGCGCGATAACAGCAATATCGTGATCGTCCATATCCGATTGGGAAACGACACGACATTGGTCCAGAAGCGACAGGAAACCTACGCACGTGCGTGCACTGCCTATATGAATAGCCGCCTGTCAGAATTCGCGATCACCCAAACAGTGCGCTTTGAATCCGACACCGGCGCCCTGAAAGCGAATTTCACTTTCAAACCGAGCAGATGCGCGAAATATGCGCCCGAGCCGGTATGAAAGAAGGCCAGGCGCGCAAAGCGGCCCGGCCTCATTTCAAATATCGATTTAAAGTGTTCTAGAATTCCCAACGCAGTTGCGCGCCGTAGGTGCGCGGTTCATTGACGAAGCCTGTGAGGTTGTTGAAGTCGATGGCGCCTGTCAGGGCCTCTTCATCCAGGATGTTGCGGGCAAAGATGGACACGTCATAGCCGGCATCCGACTTGTAACCGACCTTCAGGCCGCCTTCCCAATACCCGTCCTGACCGAACTCCACGCTGTCATACAGGAAGAAGTTCGTGTCGCCCTTGTAGGCCCAGTCCGTATAGCCGTAGAGCTCGCCGGCCTCGAGCGGGATGGCATAGCGGGCCGTCATGTTGGCGATCCATTCCGGCGCGTTCGGGAAGGAATTGCCGGAGATGTTGTAGCCGAGCAGGGTCGTGCCATCCGTGTCGTACACGGCCGGGTCGAGCACGGTGCAGCCGCCGCCACAACCGGGCGCCAGCAGGACATCGTCCTTGAACTCGGTCTTGTTGTAGGACAGGCCTGCCGTCAGGAAGAGGTTCGCGATCGGCGCGGCTTCGATGTCGGCTTCGAAGCCATAGCCTTCGCTCTTGTCAGCATTGAACAGGGCGACGGTGTTGTTCAGGCCACCTACGATTGTCAGCTGCTGGTCATTGAATTCGAAGAAGAACACATCGGCATTCAGGCGGACGCGGTTGTCGAGCAGTTCCGACTTGATGCCCGCTTCGTAGGAGAGGACGGTTTCGCTGTCGGCGCTGGAGACGTCATTGGCAAAAACCAGGCGGCCCTGGGTCGAGGGACCGCGGAAGCCCTTGGCGACACGGGCATACAGATTCATATCGTCCGTAGCCCGATAGGTTGCAGATACGTCCCAGCTGACCTGGTCGTCAGACACGCTGCCGGATACAGGGCCGAAGGGGCCCGAGCCAAACGGGCCGAGGGTCCGTTCGACCACGAAGTCTTTTGACTCATCGGTCCAGCGGGCGCCGCCCGACACGGTCAGGCGGTCCGAGACGTCATAGGCAAGCGAGGCGAAGATGCCTGTGCTTTCCGTCTCGTTCTGGCGTGTCGCGATTCCGTTGACAGGACGTCCCGGTGCAAGCGTGTCGAAGCTTTTTGACGTGATCGTGACGTTCTCGTCAAACAGGAAAATGCCGGTCTGGGCCCGAAGCGGGCCGCCGTTGTCGAAGGCGAAGCGGAGTTCGTGCGTGGTCTGGTGGAGGGCATCGACCGCGCCGGAGCTTTCCGACGGGAAGGGAATGAAGCCGGGACCGAAATTGCCCGCGCCAAGGAAGACAGCGCCGAAGCCGCCGTCAATGTCGCCGCGGCTTTCGATCGTGGCCTGTTCGTTGCCAAAAACATAGGTGACCTTGACCGCGTCGGTGAGGCCTTTCTCGAGGCGCAGGGTAGCGCCGTGCGCGTCCTGCGTCAGGAAGTTGTCGCCGTCGAAATAGACCGTGTCGCGGTCAAAATTCGAGCCGACTCCCTTGGAGCCGGCATCAATGATATTGGCGCGGAACAGGCGTGCGTCGCCTTCGTTCGAACGGCCATGAATGTTCAGCAGGGCGGAAAAATCCGTTCCGGTCGGCGTAAACAGGACCTGGGCGCGGCCAGCGAGCTCGTCGAAGCCCTCGTAGCGGTTTTTCTCGCCGGTGAAGGCATTGTCGACATAGGGGTCTCGCTGCTGGGAAATGCCGGAGAGCCTGACGGCAAGCTCGTCTGTGAAGATGGGCAGGTTCACTGCGCCTTCGATCTCGCGCGTATTGTAGTTGCCGTAGGAGCCGCGGACATAGCCTTCGAACGCGTGCACGGGCTTGGCCGAGTCGAACTTGATGATGCCGCCTGGCGTGTTGCGGCCGAACAGCGTGCCCTGTGGGCCGCGCAGGACTTCAATAGAGTCGAGGTCGAAAACCGGGAAGCCTTTCAGGATCGGGCTTTCATAAGGCACATCGTCATAGACGAGCGAAACCGGCTGGGACGCGTTGAGATCGAAATCGGTATTGCCGATTCCGCGGATATAGAAGCGCGGGAAGGCCCGGCCGAACGAGCTTTCGGCGATGACGCTGGGTACGCGGGCCGAGAGGAAGCGCACGTCTGCACCGGACGATTTCAAAACGTCGAGTTTTTCGTCGGCGAGCGTCGTGATCGAGATCGGTACATCCTGGATGTTTTCTTCGACACGCTGGGCCGTCACTGTAATGGAGGGAAGGCGTGCTTCGGCATCAGCCGACTGGGCGACCGCGGGCAGCGCTGTCGCGAGGAGGACGCTTGTGCCGAGAAGCAGCGTGCGAAGGGCGGGTCTGTGTTGCATGGGGAAATCATCCTGATCTGCATGGGGAACAGCCCGTCTGATCGCGGGATCTTATGCGCGGGGATGTCTCACAATTTCGCAAAGTGGGATACGACAAGTGTCACGATTTTCACCGGATCGTGGATTTCGGTGACAAGATGTTGCTGCATCGCAACAAAACCGGGCGCCTCTCCTTCGCAGGGAATGAGCGCCTGGGGAATGCGTTGCCTGAGGCGGTTCAATTCCAGGGATTGAAGCGTGTCGTCACTTTTGGAGCCGGCGGCGGCGATTCGTCGGTCGGTTCTTCAGCCTGTTGTGTTTCCATGGTTTCAGCCGGCGCTTCGAAAGCCTGTTCTTCCGGCTTGGCGGGTTCCGGCTCAGAGACGGATTCCTGGGCGGCGGCTCTGTGGGATGCTGTCTCCCCGCTGAATTGGAATGGCGCCTGGGATGCCTCGGCGACCGGACCAGGATCGGCTGGTGTATCCGGGCCAGCATCAAATTCCGAAACGGGCATGTCGTCGGGCAGGTCGATTGTCCCGTCGATGACCAAATGGGCGCGCGCGGTTGACGGCGCGTGCGGTGCACGGACGGCGGGCTCAGCAGGCGCGAGTCCGGCACGGCTGGCCGACCCGAGTCCGAATCCCGCGGACATGCCAGACAGGCTGAAGCTGCGCGGGGCTGCTGGTTCAACCGGGGCTGCCTCTGTGGCGCGTGGTGCAGCTTCGTCATCCTGCGCCGGGGTCTCATCCGACGAGAATGCGGGCGTGTAAGGGAAAGGTTCTGCCGGGGCTTCGGCTTCGACGGGCGGTTCATCCGTCGCGAACACGGTTTCCGGCTCCGAGACCGCTTCCGGTTGTGGCGGTGGAGACGTCATGTAGCCGGACAGATTGCCCGCACGGGAGCCAAAATAACCGCTGCCAAAGGCATCCGACGCAGGCTCAGCGGCAGGAGGAGCCGGAGCCGGTTCCGGTTCGTTTTCGGGCGCTGCGCTGGCGCTTTCTGTTTCAATTTCCGGGGCGTTTTCATCGACAGGCCACAACGGTTCTTCCGCTGCCTCGGGGCCGGCGGCCGACTCTGTCTCGACCTCGGGGTCGGCTTCGGGCGTGAATGCCCCGAAATTCACATAGGCGGCATCGTCCACTTCGGCCGCCGCTTCAGGTTCGCTGGCGTCTTCGGTCTCGTCCTGTTCGCCGTCGAAAGCGGAGTCTGAACTGGCATCCAGTTCGGTCTCTGGTTCCTGCTCGGTTTCAGGCGTTCCGCCATTCAGTTCGTCGGCCATGCTGGCAACGGCGCGGGCCATGTCGTTTTGTCCCTCGACCTCCGGATAGGCCTCGGGGAACGAATCGGTGTCGTCGCCCGGATCCTCGATCAGGTCGGCAGGGTCCAGCGCAACCTCGGGCTCCTTTTCCGGAGCGGCGTCGATGGTTTCGAGCCCCTTGAGAACGGAGTGGATCGCTTTTTCAGTGCCCCGGGCATGTCGGTGTGCTTCGCGATAGAGGTCAGCCACGAAACTGCCATAGGGACGTCCGGCGGCATCGGTGTCGTCGGAAAACTCTTCCGGCGTGCAGGATTCGATGATCTTGCCGAGTGCATCCGTCAGCAGAACGGCATGCGGTTCCGGCGTCAGGACGACCCTGTAACCCTCGGTATCATGGGTGATCGTGCCGTTTTCGCCCTCGGACCAGGCAACCCGCTGCTTGCGGGTCATTTCACTCAGCTTGTCGATCAACCGTTTTGTCGAAGGATGCAGCATGAAGTCTCGCCTTTCCCAATGTGTTCTGGGCCAGTCTACCCAATAACGGCTGAGAGGCGAACATTCAAACTTTGGTTCCGCCGATCTGCATGAAATGTCATTTATTCATGCAGATAGCGGCGCACGCGTTGCGATCGAGGTCAGCGCTTACTTGTTCGCCGTGGCTGGCTGGGGGATGAATTTCATCTCCAGCAGAACGGCTTCTTCCTGGTATTCCGCAGACGCGTCATCAAGCCTGCCGTCAAAGTCGCCGCCGGCCCCAAAGGCACGGATGAAGCGCGGAGACTCCATATTACTGGGGCAGATGACGAGTGAGTCGACCGGTCCGGGCTGCAGCGTGCAGCGGGCCCGCGCCTCCCGGCTCAGGTCCTTGAGCTTCATCTTGCCGACGGTGCCGCCATCGGGGCCCGTGACGGCCGGGTTGCGGGTCACGACCGACCCGACATTGCCGAGCGTCCAGTCCGGCTCGACCACATAGACAAGGCGGCTGGGCTCATTGGACGTCGCAATCGTCTGGATGAGAAACACCGGGTAGGCCTGTTCTCCGGCAAAGGCACGGTCCGTGAGGATTTCATGACCGGGAAAAGCGGCTTTCATGGCGTCCAGCGTGAACGGTGTCTCGCCTGTCAGGCGCATGGTGCCTTCCGGCCCGATCGTGGCCGGCAGGGGCGTGCCGCCAAACTCCGCCTTGCGCACTTCACCCTTCACCCGTGCGACCTCCTTGAGGAAATCCTTCACCGGTTCGCCGTCCGCGACTGAGAGGTCGGTGCGGAAGCCGCGGACAACACCGTCCGGCGAGATGAGGATATAGCTGGGTGTCCATGTGATCTTGAGCAGGTCGCGGATGCTGGCATCGGTGTCGAGGACCGTGGGGTAGCTGTGCCCCTCTTCGGCAAAAAAGCCCTCGACGGACCCGTACGTGCCATACATGTCCTCGTCGCTTGTGCTTTCCGCATTTTGCGGCACGTGGATGGACAGGAAATAGAGGTCCGGATCCTGTTCGATTGCCGTCGCAAGGGCTGCTGCGTAGGGCGCATCGCGCTTGCTGTCACCACACCAGACGCCCCAGACCTGAATCACCATCCAGCGATTGAGGACGGATGAGTCGAATGCCTGGCCGTCAGCCATCGTGGCGGTGAAGTGCGGCAAAGGCTGGCCAAGTAGTCCGTATTCAATTGGACGGTCGTGCGCGTCGCCTATCACATCCTTCTCGGAATCTTCCTCGGTTGAGGCCGGCGGCGGGTTTGCAGTGATGATTCCGATGGGACCCGTCGACGTCTCGGCCTGCGGGCTGGGAGCCTTTTCTGCCGAACAAGCTGCGAGCACGAGTGCCAAGGCACCAAGGGAGAGTGTTCGAATCATGGAGCAGGCCATCCTCTGCAAAGATACTGAGTTGATGCCACACATGCGGTGCGCATTCTGCCCTTACTCTAGTCTGCGCTGTGAGGCAGGCACAAGCGACACCTATGCTTAGGCGAACCAACTTCAATCATTGGCGGCAAATACATGAAAGAATTGGATTTTTTGTGGGCGGTCGCTTTGGGAGATTTTGCGCCACGTCATTGCCGAACATGGACGGGATTTAATCGACGGTATGTTGCGGTGCATCAATTCCGGTCAAACAGCTAAAATAAAGTCATGTGACTCCGGTTTGAGTTCACGATGTGGCCGCGTGGACCAATCCTGATCGAACCATTGCAGATGTTGAAATCAGGAGACCCATTTGATGCAGAGTTTTTACCGACGAAATGGACGGCGCGCGTCGCTCGCAGCTTGTGCCTTGCTGGGAAGTGCGAGCTTCGTGCTTCCAGCAAATGCTCAGGAAGCGACTGACGAGGAAGAAGCGCGATATGAGACCGTCGTGGTGCAGGGCCGGCGCACATCACAAACCGACATTGCCATTGGTCAGGATCAGGCCTCGAACACGGTGGCAGTCACGCGTGAGGAGCTGCTTTCAGCACCTGCAGGCATTTCGGGCCTGAAGATGCTGGAATCCCTCCCGGGATTCAACGTGCAGACAGATGGGGCGCTTGGCCTCTATGAGTTCGGCAACTCCGTCACTGTAAGGGCGTTCAACCTGCAGCAGATTGGTTTCGTGCTGGACGGCGTTCCGATGGGGCGTTCCGATGCCTTCGGCGGCAGCCCGATCTTCCGCTATGTCGACAATGAAAACCTGGGATCGGTGGTCGCATCGCCCGGCGCCGGCGATGTGTCTCTTCCCAGCTATGCTTCGTTGGGGCCGATTGTTTCCTACAATACGATCATGCCGTCCGATGAGGCGGGCGGCATCATCTCCTATACACTTGGCGATGATGATCTTCAGCGCTCGTTCGTGAAACTTGAAACCGGCGATATCAATGGCTTCTCGGCTTATGTCAGCCGTTCCAAGACGGACAGCAACTTGTGGCGCGGGCCGGGCACGATCGACCGGGAACATATCGAAGCGAAGGCGCGCTACGAATTCGATTCAGATACCTTTGTCCAGGCAAGTTATGTCTCGAACGATTTCTTCGATTATGATTCTCCATCAAACTCCCGCGCAGGATTTGACGCGTCAGGCACGGATGCCGGCTACTCAGAAACCCTGCCAGCAGGCTGTATTTCCCCAGTCAGTGTGGACTTCGACAATAATGGCACGATCGACAGTAACGACTATGTTCCGCTGCTAACGGGTGGCGGTTGCACAGGCTACTATCAGGACCGTGTGAATATCCGGCAGGACAGCCTGTATGCGCTGAACTTTGAGTCGGACCTGTTCGAAGGCTTGAGCACCAAGGTAACAGCCTATTACGAAGACAAGGATGGTTTCGGTGTTTCGCCCGATGGTTTCGGCAATACCGAAGGACGCTATCTGGACCAGGTCGAAGTTGGTTTGCCGGTCACCTATCCGCGGGGCGTCCAATATGGCTTCTCCGGTGTTGGCGGGACGCGTAAAGGCGCGGTGCTCGGATTTGCGTGGGAACTCGCCAATCATACGGTTGAATTTGGCGGCTGGTATGAAGATGAGGATTATCACCGTACGCAGACCCGCTACAATAATGCCGATGGCAGCACGGATGGCGCGGTGCTCTTCGACGAAGTTGCCTATTTCCGCCGGGACTACACGTCTGTGCGGGAGACGATGCAATACTATCTCAAAGATACGATCAGCCTGATGGATGACCAGCTGAACATCGAGCTTGGCCTCAAGCTGCTGGACATCGATTACTCGCTGGATGGCTATCGTGACTTCAATGATTACGCCATACGGGTGGGCGGTCCAGGTGGGGGCGACACGCTCCCGGGCTACGGACCGCAAAGCATTTCAGCGAATTATTCGAGCGACGCCATGCCGAATATTGGTGCAGTGTACGACCTGAGCGATACCGATCAGGTCTTCGCATCTTTCTCCAAAAACTATGCCCTTCCACGTGGAGCAGACGACATTTTCTCGACGGCGACGAGCTTTGCAGCCCCGGCACCGGACGCAGAAGAGTCGACGAATTACGAGATTGGTTTCCGGACCAACCGTCCGACCTTCAACGGTGCGATTGCGGCCTTCTATACGGCTTTCGACAATCGTCTCGTTTCGGGCAACGTGATCAACCCGGCCACACTGCAGCCTGAAGGATTCTCGGTAAATGCCGGATCGACGACAGCTTATGGTGTTGAATTGTCGGGGGTGTGGCAGCCGGAAGTATTCGATCGCAAGCTCTATGGTGACATCAACCTTACGTACAATAATGCGACCAATGACGATGCCTTTCTCGGCAACCCGGCTGGCAGTCTCCTGGCCGACAGCCCGGAATGGATATTCAGTGGCGGTGTGACGTACGAGCCGACGGAATGGCTCGTGGCCAATCTGTCGACCAAGTATACAGGTGAGCGCTATGCGGATTTCCAGGAGGCGGCAACCCGTCCGGGCAACAAGATGGAAGGCTACTTCCTCTGGAGTGCTTATGTTGATCTGGGTGGCCCGAACAATTTCGGCCTGCCGGAAAACGTCGACTTGCGCCTGAACGTCGACAATATTTTCGACGAAGACACGTTGGCCTTCACGTTCACGACAACCGGAGCTGGTAACGCCTTCTTCCGTCCGCTCAATCCGCGGACAGTTCAGGCGACGTTGTCGGTTACGTTCTAGATTTCAGTTTTCTGACGACGAAAGAAGCCCCCGACCATCTCGTCGGGGGCTTTTTCAATGCCTAGAAATCGGCCTGGAGGCGGAGGGTGAAGCCTGTGACCGTGTCGCTGGACTGGTTGGCGAGGACGGCGGCGGCAAAGGCCGGGTCGAGACCGGAAGTCGTTGTTCCGAGGCTGGCATCCGACTGGAACAGGCTGAGCCCGATACGGGTTTTTGACGTCGGATACCAAGACAGGCCGAGCAGGGCCGTGTCCAGCGAGCCGCCGTCAACGCCGGAATCAGACAGGTCGACCGTGTCAAACGACGCAGATACAGCGAGCGCGCCATGGCCGCCTTCGGTGACAGGGTTGTCGACCTTCGGGCGATCGAACTTGCCGTCCTTGTAGGTGCGCCGCCCGCCAAAGAAATAGCCGGCCTCGATCGAGCCGCCGCCAAAGGTCGCGCTGCCGCCTGCCGTGAGGTCGGACGACAGGATGGCATATTCCGAACTGACCCAGAGGGGGCCGCGCAACATGGCCGCTTCCAGGCCGAGCAGTGTGTCGGACTCGCCGACCGACCCGGTCGAGACGATACGGCCCGGAATGTGGGTGAAGGGACGCTGGCGATAGCGCAGGTTCGACTGGTCGTCGCCTTTCTCGCGGTAGCGGACCGAGGTGCCGAGATGGACAATCATGTCCTCGTTCTGAACCGGCGTGAACGTGCCGCGTGCCGCAAGGGCCATGCCTTCCTGCAAGGGAGTATCGTTCAGGCTGCCGCCGAAGGCGCCTGCCATGAAGGTCCAGTTCGTGCCCTTGGTATGAGCGGCGATGCCGAAGCGGCGGTCGAACGCGAAGGCATCGGTGAAGGCGGCGCGTTCAGCGAATGTGATGAAGCGGCCGGAGGTCAGCTCTTCCAGGGAGTTGGGGGTCTTGAACTGGCCAACGCGGATCTTCCATTTGGTGCCAGCGGGCGCGAAATCGGCATAGACATCAGTTGCGGCGATATCGCCTGCTTCATCGGTTTCGAGTTCAGCCTTGAAGGAAACGATTCCTGTTTTGCCGGAAAGAGCGAGGCGGGCGCTGCGCAATTCTGTCTCGTCGACATCGAGAGCGGCTGTGTCGGCCTCTGCCTGAGTATAGTCATACAGGATGCGACCCGAGAGTTTCAGGTCCAGCGGATTGTCCGCCATGGCAGGCAGGACAGGACAGGCGGTGATCGCGACAATCGCGGAGACGGCGCCAGATAATTTGAACTTGCCCATTTCGAATCTCCATTTGGATACTGGACGTGGGCTTTATGGATGTTTTGTGTCGATCGCATATCGCTTTTGTGACGCTTTCGTAAAAGAGTCACACAAGTGCACAAAACGTGTCGTTCCGATCAGTGGACAAAAAAACGCCCCGGTCGATGAGACCGGGGCGTTCTGGAATATCTGCGAGGCGAAAGAGGCCTAGCTGTAGATTTCGAACAGGCCGGCTGCGCCCATGCCGCCACCGATACACATGGAGACAACACCCCATTTGGCACCGCGACGCTTGCCTTCGAGCAGGACCGAGCCGGTGCAGCGCGCGCCGGTCATGCCGAACGGGTGACCGATCGAGATTGAGCCGCCATTGACGTTGAATTTCTCAGGATCGATGCCAAGGCGGTCGCGGCTGTAGAGGCACTGCGATGCGAAGGCTTCGTTGAGCTCCCACAGATCAATATCGTCGACTGTCAGGCCGTGACGCTCGAGCAGGCGCGGGATGGCGAAGACAGGGCCGATGCCCATTTCGTCAGGATCGCAACCCGCAACGTTGAAGCCGGCGAAACGACCGAGTGGCGCAAGGCCGCGCTTGGCAGCTTCCTTGGCTTCCATGACGACCACGGCTGCGGCACCGTCGGAAAGCTGTGACGCGTTGCCGGCGGTGACATACTTGCCTTCCTTGACGACCATGCCGCCGGAAAAAACAGGCTTGAGTCCAGCGAGCGTTTCATAGGTCGTGCCGGGGCGATTGCACTCATCCTTGTCGCAGACGACGTCCTGGAAGGTTTCTTCGCCGGTTTCCTTGTTGACGAGTTTCATCCGCGTTTTCAGCGGCGAGATTTCCTCGGCCATGTAGCCATTCTGCTGGAATTCGGCGGTGCGACGCTGGCTCTCGGCAGAGTAGCGATCCTGGTCTTCGCGCGACACGCCGTAGCGGTCGGCGACGATTTCTGCCGTTTCGATCATGGACATCCAGATCGCAGGCCATTTCTTCATCAGTTCGTCTTCGGTGTAGCGGAAGAGGTTCATGTGGCCAGAGCGGGAAACCAGCGAGAGGCTCTCGACGCCGCCACCGACGGTGACAGCTGCACCTTCATTGATGATCGTGTGCGAGGCATTGGCGATGGCCTGCAGGCCCGACGAGCAGAAACGGTTGATCGTGGCACCGGACGTAGTCGACGGGCAGCCGGCCCAGAGCGCGGCATTGCGAGCGACGTTGTGACCGGTGGCGCCTTCAGGCTGGGCGGTGCCGAGGAACACGTCTTCGACAGCAGCCGCTTCAATGCCGCCGCGCTCGAGCGCGCTCTTGATGGCGTGACCGGCCATCGTGATACCATGGGTGTCGTTGAGCGACCCCCGTCCGGTCTTGGCCATGCCGGTACGGGCATAAGATACGATAACGGCTTCACGCATTTGGTATTCCTCCAGAGTTTTTGCAGAGATTTTCGAATGTTGCGGCGCACACTAACGGGCTGGCGCGCGCGGCGCCAGCCTTCCCTTAACGTCAGCGTCAGGAAACCGCAGCGTCAGGCAGGTGTTTTCGCCTTTGGGGCACTGTCCCGCACCGATTCGTCGACATAGGTCTCGAACTTGGCAAAGTTTGCCACGAACATGTCAGCGAGCTTCGCGGCCTGGCGGTCGTAGGCGACCGGATCGGCCCAGGTCGAGCGCGGATCGAGAATTTTGGCATCGACGCCGGAAAGGGCGGTTGGCACCAGGAATCCGAAAGTTTCATCCTTGCGGAACGTCGCCTTGTTCAGCGAACCGTCGAGAGCGGCATTGAGAAGGGCGCGTGTCGCCTTGATGGGCATGCGGTTGCCTTGTCCGTAGGGGCCGCCGGTCCAGCCGGTCGAGACCAGCCAGCAATCGACGTCATACTTGCCGATCAGGTCCCGCAACAGGTTACCGTACTCGGACGGATGGCGTGGCATGAACGGCCCGCCAAAGCAGGTGGAGAAAGTGGCGGTCGGCTCCGTGACGCCCTTTTCGGTGCCGGCGACCTTGGCGGTATAGCCGGACAGGAAATGGTACATGGCCTGCGCCGGTGTGAGCTTGGCGATGGGGGGCATCACGCCGAAGGCATCGGCGGTGAGCATGACCAGGTTTTTCGGCTGGCCGCAGCGGCCCGATTCCGACGCGTTCGGGATCGCCGAGATCGGATAGGCGCCGCGCGAATTTTCGGCGAGCGTGCCATCGTCGAGATCGAGGTCGCGTGTGACCGGGTCCATCACGACGTTTTCGAGCACGGTACCCCATTGTTTGGTGGTCGCGTAGATTTCAGGCTCGGCTTCCGGCGAAAGCTTGATCATCTTGGCGTAGCAGCCGCCTTCGAAGTTGAAGAGGCCGTTTTCCGACCAGCCATGCTCGTCGTCACCGATCAGGATGCGGCTGGCATCGGCAGACAGGGTCGTCTTGCCGGTGCCCGAGAGGCCGAAGAAGATTGCCGCGTCATCTTTCTCGGACGTGTTCACCGAGCAGTGCATTGGCATGACGCCCTTGGTCGGCAGGTAATAGTTGAGCGCGGTGAAAACCGACTTCTTGGTCTCACCTGCATAGGACGTGCCGCCGATCAGGACCATGCGCTTGGCAAAGTTCACGGCGATGACGGTTTCCGATCGGGTCCCGTGGCGTGCCGGATCGGCGCGGAAGCTCGGGCAATTGATGATCGTGAATTCGGACTTGAAGTTTGTGTATTCTGCATCCGTTGGGAGGCGGAGGAGGTGGCGAATGAACAGCGAATGCCAGGCGAATTCAGTAACGACGGTGACGGACAGGCGGTGATCAGGGTCAGCGCCGCCAAACAGTTCCTGAACGAAGACGTCCTGATTTGCGAGGTGCGTTGTGAAATCTGCGAGCAGCGCGTCGAAATGCGCCGGCGTCATCGAGGTATTATTGTCCCACCAGACGGTCTTCTCGGTGGTTGCGTCGCGGACGGTGAATTTGTCTTTGGCTGAGCGGCCCGTGTGCTGTCCGGTTTCGACGACGAGTGCGCCGCCATTTGCGACGCGGGATTCTCCGTTCGCAACAGACGTTTCGTACAGTCGTGGTTCCTTCCAGTTCTTCCGGACGGATTTCGGGCTCACGCCCAATTCTGCAAGAATGGCTACGGTATCGCTCATGTTTTCCTCGGAATTTTGTTCGACGCTCTGGCGAATTGGATTGGGCCACTAAATGGCACGGACCAGAAATTTGCAACATTCATGCCCACGACATGGACAGTTTGAAACAGTTTTAGCGCTAACATGTTGAATTCGAGACGGATTTGCCTGTCGCGATCACTCGGTCGAGGGCTTGCCACGCAGTCGATCCAGCACGACGTCGCGCCATGATTCAGGCAGGGCGTACACCACCCATGCGCCCACCTCATAATGCGCGCGTTTCCAGATATCGACTGGATTCAGGCTGGCCTTCGCACAGGCTGTGCGGGCTCTCGGGCCGCCTTGTGTGACCGAATGATAGATGATCTTCGCGCGTAGCAGGTGCATGCAATTGGAGACGAACACGAGTTGTTCGGCATCGCTCAACCCGGGCTGGCTGGCGAGTGTCTGAAGTCCGGAGATCGTGTCGCGCGATGAGACGTCAGCCATGATCCGGGCGCCATAGCCGGACCGGCGGATGGCGGTGAGCGCCATGTCCTGGCTCCCGACGATACCTTCCTGCGGGCGATGCCCGCCGACCATGACCAGCCGGTCGACCTTGCCCGCCTCAAGCAGGGCGATGCCCTTGTCGATGCGCGCGTCAGCTTCCCTTGCCGAGTCAGAATAGAAAACAACGCCTGCACCATGGGTGATCTTTCCGGTCTGGTCGACAAAACGGGTCAGGCCGAAAAAGACGAGTGTTGCCAGGAGGTCCGCAACCAGCAGCCGCACCAACAGGAATCGCAGTTTTTTCATGCCGCTTCTTAGCAGAATTCAGGCGGTGGGCGAGGGGACAGGTGTAGTTTTGAGCGTGCCGAGCAGGGCGTGCGTGGGAGTGGTGAGGGGCGTGGGCAGGGCGTCAAGGGGGTACCAGCCAAAACCGCCATGCTTTTCAGGCTCCATCAGGCGGGGTGTGCCGGAAACGACGCGCGCGTAGAAAATCGGCGAGACCCAGTGGCGACCATCGCCGCCGTCGAGGATTTCCGCGATGCAGGCGAGGCCAGTGACATCGATGGCGATCCCCAGCTCTTCGGCAACTTCCCGCCGGGCTGTTTCGCGCGCCGGTTCACCGAAGTCGATCTTGCCGCCCGGCAGGCCCCACGCGCCGGCTTCCGGTTCGGTAAGGCGCTGGATGAGCAATAACTGGCCTTTCTCGTCGAAAATGGCAGCGCCGCAACCGGCTTCAGGATAAGCCGTCATGCGCGCTCTCCCAGCAGCCAGCGGATCACGTCGACATAGTCGAAGGCCAGCGACACGAGCAGGACTGCGACCGCCGCGACAATCCATTTTCCGGCCCATGTGCTCGCAACCTGCCAGCTTGCGCGGCGTGCAAGCAGGTAGACGACAAGCGGCGTCCAGGCGACCACATGGCCGAGGCCGAGAATGCGACTGTAGCCGAACTGGCTGTAAAGAAGCATGACTCCACCTGCGCCGGCCACCAAGCCAAGCAGGGTCCAGCGTGCTTCCACCCGCACGAAGCTGAACGGGATCGATAGGGCCAGAACCCCGACCAGGATATTGAGCCAGACCTGGATCCATTGCGACTGCGTGGCCACGTCTGCATTGAATGCGGCGAAGACGTCCATCATGGCGCTAGAGCTCCCCAAAGGATTGCAGTGCCGCCAGCGCGACGGGTTCGCCCCATTCCTGGACGAAGTGGCCACCATCGGCAACGATCATCGGTTCCGGGCAGTTGCGGATTGTCTTGCGCAGCTGTTCCATTTGCGGCGGGCCGAGCACCGGGTCCTGCGCGCCGATGGCCATGAAACTGTCACCCGACCAGTCATTCGTCCACCAGAGCGCGGCCCTTTTGGAAATATCGACGCCTTCCATGCTGGGCGCAACCATGACCAGTTCCGGGAAGGTGCGCACACCAGCCTTGTAGGTCGCGTCCGGGAAGGGCGCGCCATAGGCAGCCGCTTCCGCATCGGACAGGATCGGCGTGCCGCGCTTCATCAGGGCCGCGACGTCCATATCGGGCTGGGTGCGCACATAGGCCTTCCACTGGTCGAAACCGGCGCCAGGGGATACGCCGGTGGCGATGGCTGTGTTCATGACGATCAGGCGTTCGAACGTGTCGGGCATGTCCATCGGGATTGTCAGGCCCAGCAGGCCGCCCCAGTCCTGGCAGACGAGCGTGACATTCTTCAGGTCCAGTCGCTTGATCAGTTCCAGCATCATGTTGCGATGAAAGCTGAATGTGTAGACCGCATCATCGGTGGGCTTGTCGGACCGACCGAAGCCTAGCCAGTCAGGTGCGATGACCCGTGCGCCGCTGTCGAGGAAGACGGGAATCATCTTGCGGTAGAGGTAGGCCCAGGTCGGCTCGCCGTGCAGGCAGAGATAGGTGCGGACGGCGTCCTGCGGGCCTTCATCCACATAGTGGACCCGCAGGCCTTCATAGCCCGGCAGGTCGTCGACATAGTGCGGCGCATAATCGTAGCCGGGCAGGTTATCGAAACGGGCATCCGGTGTGCGTTTGGCGTCGAGGGGCATGGGGAGTCCTCTGCTGTGCTTCTCAATCTACCATGCGTTAGGGCGCGGTGAATGCCAACAGGGACGCCTTTGCGATGGCGCGCTTATACCGTCCGGCAAGTATGATAGGATGGTAGGTGCTATGGTTCGAACCGAACCGGAAACACCCTTTGGAGAAAGCCATGCCATACACGATCAACCGGACCATCGCAGCAGCAAGCTTTGATGAAGTTGACCAACGCACGCGCGCTGCCCTCGCGGGCAAGGGGTTCGGTGTGCTGACGGAGATCGACGTCACTGCCACGATGAAGAAGAAGCTGGATGTCGACATGCCACCTTACCGTATTCTGGGCGCCTGCAATCCGCAGATGGCATACCAGGCCATCGGGATGGAGCCGCGCGTCGGTGCGATGCTGCCCTGCAATGTCATCATAAGGCAGGTCGGCGACGCTGTCGAAGTGAGCGCCATTGATCCAGTGGCATCGATGCAGGCGATCGGCAATATCGAACTCAAGCGCGTTGCTGGTGAGGTGCGTGACCTGCTCGCCGAAGCTATCGCGGATATCTGAAGAGGAGACGTGAAATGGCAAAGGTGATCGGCCTGGGAGGGTTGTTTTTCCTGTGCCAGGACGTTGATGCGACACGTTCCTGGTATACGCGGGTGCTCGGTATCGAGATCGACGATTTCGGTGGCAGCAGCTTCAGCCATGCCGGCGCGGCAGGCGTCTTTCCCAAGGCTGCCCAGACCATCTGGGCGCCGTTCAAGGGAGAGAGTGACTATTTCAAGCCTTCAGGCAGTGACTTCATGATGAATCTCATGGTCGACGACCTGCCTGGCGTGCTGGAGCGGGTGAAGGCGGAGGGTGTGGACCTCGAGGGTGAGCCCATGAGCGAGAGCTATGGCCATTTTGCCTGGATCATGGACCCAGACGGCCGGAAAGTGGAGCTCTGGCAGCCGATTGAACCGGCGGCCTGATACAGGCCCCAAAAAAGCGGCCGCCCCGGTTTCCCGTGGCGGCCCGAGGAGAGGCTCTTCAACGTGAAGAGAGAGAGTTAGCTCTTCGCCGAGGCCTTACAGGCTTCGATTTCGTCGGCTGTCAGTTCGGACTCGTCGTTGCGCAGGGCGGTGACGATTCCGACTTCCTTGGCAATCTTCTTGCAGATGCGGAGGGACGGCTTCTTGCGGTCGAGATCGCCGACGCAGGTCGTGCCTTCGCAGGTCCAGACAACGCTCTCGGCGATGACACGCTTGTCGGCAACAGGGGCAGCCGTTTCGAAAACGTATGTGCCAGCGAGGGCAGGAGCAGCGAGCGCTAGGGCAGCGGCGCTGATAAGGGCGGAACGTAGCATGGGAGAGTGCCTTTCGTTCGGGGTTCATGATGAGCGTGCAACGCGGTGGAGAAAGGGCAAACTCCCCCTTCACGTTAATGACTATCAAACGCTGAATATTTGGTCAAGTGTTCAGAATGCAGAATTACTCGAATTCCCCGACCGGAAATCTATCTCTTTCGCGGTTGCCCCGACGACACAAATTGCTCCCGCCGGTGCCTGAGTTAGAGTGGCCGCAAGAATAGAGGCATGCGCCCGGGAGAGAGACATCATGGACTTTAATATTCCGCAGGATATCGCCGATTACCTGGTCGTGCTCGACCAGTTCATCGAGGACACGATCAAGCCGCTTGAACAGCAGGATGATAATATCCGCTTCTTCGACCATCGCCGCGAATGGGCGCGCACCGATTTTGAGAATCAGGGACTGCCGCGCAAGGAATGGGAAGAGCTGCTGGGCAAGGCGAGGCGTCTCGCGGATGAAGCAGGACACTTGCGGTATGGCTTGCCGAAGGAATATGGCGGCCAGAATGGATCCAACCTGGCCATGGCGATCATCCGCGAACATCTCGCGCGCAAAGGGCTCGGCCTGCACAATGATTTGCAGAACGAGCATTCCATCGTCGGCAACATGCCGCAGATCCTGATGCTGCGCGACTTTGCCCGCGAAGACCAGAAGCACCTCGCGACGGCAGCCCTTGAGGGCAAGTTCCGCGCGACGTTCGGCCTGACCGAGCCCAATCACGGCTCTGACGCGACGCACATGGAAACCCGCGCCGTTCGCCACAAGAAAGACGGCAAGGATGGTTGGCTGATCAATGGCGAGAAGATGTGGATCACGGGCATGCACCACGCCACGCACATGATGTGCTTTGTCCGCACCAGCGGCGAGGACGGCGATGCGCGCGGCATTACCTGCCTGCTCGTGCCGGCGGACGATCCGGGCATCGAGATCCTCGAATACATGTGGACGTTCAACATGCCGACCGATCACCCGCGCCTGACCATCAAGGATGTCTGGGTGCCCGACAGCGCCGTGTTCGGCCCGCCGGAAGGTGGCCTCGCACTGGCCCAGCATTTCGTGCACGAGAATCGCATTCGCCAGGCTGCCAGCTCGGTTGGCGCCGCCCTCTTCTGCATCGACGAGTCGATCGACTATGCCAACACGCGCGCGCCGTTCGGCAAGAAACTGTCGACCAACCAGGCGATCCAGTTCCCCATCGTGGAGCTCTCATCGGAAGCCGAGATGCTCCGTCTGCTGATCTTCAAGACGGCGTGGGAAATGGATCAGATGTCCAAGCCGGAAGTTGCGATCAAGCTGTCGGACAAGGTGTCGATGTGCAACTATCGCGCTAACCGGCTCTGCTGCAACGCCGCCGACCGGGCGATGCAGATCCATGGTGGCATGGGTTATTCCCGCCACACGCCGTTCGAGCACATCTATCGCCACCACCGCCGCTATCGCATCACCGAGGGGTCTGAAGAGATCCAGATGCGCAAGGTCGCCGGGCACCTTTTCGGGTTCATGGGCGCGCAGAAACACGGCCAGCCCCGCGGCGAAAAAGACGCCAAGGGCAAGAGCACGGAACCAACGGATTTTGCGGTTCGGTAGGCGCCAAATTGCACCCGGCGGGAGGCAAATCCCCGCCGGGCGGCAAAGGGTTAATTTCGCGGTAACTTTCGTGGGGGCAGAGTCGGTGAAAGATTCACCATTCTGGAGTTCCCGCCATGTCCCTGCTCGAACGGGTGATCCGTGCGCACCGTTGCACGTCGACACATCACCATATCGCGTTCAATGCGCTCGACCTGATTGGCGCGGATGAGGCCGGGAAGTGGAAGTCGCTGTTCCTGGTGCACCATGAGCACCTGCTGAAGGGGGCCAAGGCGCCGGACACGACCTTCAAGGATTTCCGCAATCACGTCCTGCACATTTCCGAAGGCGAGTGGGGCGGCGCGCGTGACAAGGCCACTGAATGGTATGCCACGGCCGTCGACCTGCTTTCGCGCAAGAAGTGGAGCGAGGCAGCCTATGCGCTGGGCGTCCTGAGCCATTACTATGCCGATCCGCTGCAGCCCTTCCATACCGGCCAGACCGAGGAGGAGGGCGCCATCCACCGCGCTGTTGAATGGAGTATCGCCAGGTCCAATACAGAAATCACGGCGCGCATCGAGGCCAGTGGCTATCCAGATATCGAGGTGCCGGATGGCGTGGGCTTCGTGTCCGACATGGTGCGGGCAGGCGCCGAGCGGTCGCACCCGCATTACCAGACGTTCATTGATCACTACGATCTCGATGTTGGCGTGAAGGATCCGCCAGCGGGGCTCGACGAGACCATGCTGGAGATCGTCGCCGACCTTGTCGCCTATGCAACGGCGGGCATGGCGACGCTGATGTCGCGCGCCATCCAGGAGGCGGCCGTGGCGCCGCCCAAGGTGAACCTGACGATCCAGGGCTATATCGAGACGCTGGATATTCCGCTTCGCAAGTTGTCGCGGAAAATCGCGGATGTGGATGACCGCCGCCAGGTCGAGCGCATGTATGCCGAGTTCCAGAAGACCGGCAAAGTGGTCAAGACGCTGCCCGACGACGACAAGGCGATCCGCAAGCTGCATGCGAAACAGGTGCTGCGTGTGCCGCTGAAACAGCTCGACGCGCAGGAGCTCGCGCCGCTTGGCAGCGCACGGGTGAAGCCCTTGGATGAGGCGCCGGTGATCAAGAGCGAAAAGCCGGCACTGAAACCGGAAGCAAAGCCGAAACCCGCGCCTGTGCCCGAGGTCAAAGCCGCTGCGAAGCCAGACCCAAAGCCGGCGCCCCAGCCTGTACCGGTCAAGGAAGCGCCCAAGCCGGAGGCTGTGTCCGTCTCAGAGGCTGAACCTGAATCAGCGCCCGTCGAATCCATTGGCGGTCACGGTGCCCTGACGCGGGAATCGCCGGTCGTGGATGCACCGTCCGTTGGCCGCAAGACGGCGCGACGTCTTGGAAAAGTCGGGATCATGAATGTCGGCGACCTGCTGGACTGCGATATCGATGAGACCGTGCATCTGCTGAACGCCCGCCACATTGATGCGGAGGCGCTGACAGACTGGCAGGACCAGTCGCGCCTGATGATGGATGTGCCGGGCCTGCGCGTGCATGATACGCAAATCCTCGTGGGCGCCGGAATACGCAACGCAGCTGACCTTGCGGCTGCCTCGGCCCGGGATGTTTTCCTGTCGGCGATGGACTTCCTGACGACGCCGCAGGGTGATCGGGTGCTGTGGGAAGATGCGGAGTTCGAGGAACAGGAAGTCGAAGGCTGGATCAGCATGGCGCAGGCGAGCGCTGCCTGATCAGAGCCCGCGTGGCGACAGGCCGGCCGCGCGATAGATCGCGTCGATTGCGGCCATGTTTCCGACAGCATCCCGGCCGCCGGTGAGCGCATGCGTGCGTCGCGCCAGCACGTCCAGGACGTGACCGAGCTGGTGGTCGTAAGTGGTCTGGCCGGGGGCCGTAAGGGTGCGGTTGTCGCCGTCGATCATGGTGGTGATCATGTGGCCGCGATGGGGGTGGATCGGGTTTTTGATCTCTAGCTGGCCCAGCGAGCCCTCGACCCTTATCCACGCATCAAACTTTGTATCCGGTGCCATCGTCGTGTGGATAGATCCGGTTTCTCCGCCCGGAAAGCGCAGTTCTGCGGCCATGCTTGTATCGACGCCCGGGCGGTCGCAATGGGAGGTCGCTGAGACGATCTCGGGCTCGGTGCCGACCAGCGTGCGCACCCAGTGGACGGGATAGCAGCCGAGGTCCATCAGCGCGCCGCCGCCCACCTCCAGCGTGTGGCGTAACTCGCCCGGCCTGTAGGGGATCGTCACGTCAAAGGCGGCATCGACCCGGCGGATCATGCCAAGCCGTCCGCTGCGCACGATATCGAAGACGCGCTGGAAGGCCGGGTGGAAGCGATAATGGAACGCTTCGACAAGCACGCGTCCGGTGCGCTTTGCGGCGTCGACCATGCGGGCTGCTTCGATCGCATTCATGGCGAACGGTTTCTCGCAGAGCACGGCCTTGCCGGCTTCGAGCGCGGCGATGGTGAGGTCGGCATGACGGTGCGGCGGCAGGGCATTGTAGATGAGGTCGATATCGTCCCGCGCGATCAGGGCTTCGTAGGAATCGGCAATATCGCGAATGTTGTTTTCATCGGCCCACGACCGGGCGCGCGCCCTGTCGCGCGCGGCAACGGCGACGACTTCGCAATCGTCGCGCAGCCGGGCCGGGTTTATGAGCGCAGGCGGTGCAATTTTTGCCGCGCCGAGGATTCCGATCTTGATCATTGGAAGTGCCTTGTTTTTGTTCAGTCTGATTGCGATCTGTGGACAGTGCGTAAACACAAATCACGCTCCTGTTTACCCCGACCTAACAGCGCTTAACGTTAAATCGCAAATCTGGCTGTTTGCGATGGTGCGCGGTAACGAAACGGAAAGCATGTGGGAGGTTAATGGGGGTTCCGGAGCCATTAATCCTAGGAGTGCCACGCTAATGCTGAATGTTCTCATTGCGCACATCGCTAAAATCAATGGACTCTCGGAACCTACTGCCAAGACGGCGCTGGGGATTGTGTTGAATTCAGCTGAGCGACAGGCTTCATCCTTCGCACCGGCAATGTTCAAGGCCATTCCCGGCGCTCGGGCACTCGCAGCCCGCACGGGCTCAGAGTTCGGCGCCGCCACAGGAATCATTGCCCGCCTTATCGAGCAGACTCCCGGCGGCAAACGCGTCGTCGCACAGACCATGATCGGCTCGCTTCATACGATCGGCCTGGACCACAAGGCGATTGGCCACCTGCTGCCATCGATCTCGACCTTCATGGAAGAGCATTACGACATGGCAGGCTTCGGGCATCTGGGCGACCTGATCGGCCATGACATGGATGCGGAAATCAGCGCGGCCAAAGCGGCCTGACCTGCACTCCGGACTCGCACCGAACAAACAAAGCCGCCTGACAGGGCGGCTTTTTTGATTCCTGCCACGCTTGTCCCGACCCGCTTGCCAGGGCCGTGCTCTTTTCTTTGTCCGCGCGTGTGGCTACAGCGGTGCCAGCTGAATTGAACGAGGATACGAAATGCGAACCGACACCGGACTGCGCGCCGACGAAGCACTGGCACTGGACCTGATGGCTGCGATCCGCGCCGACGCCGAAACGCGTTGTGCCCCGGACAAGGTGGAACTCGTCTCCGTGACAATCGACGTCACTGGTGCTGACGTGGCCGGAACGCCAGTGTTCAATGCCCGGGTCGACCGCAAGACCCGCACAGTGCTGTTCACCGGCGGCTCGGCTACGTGCGGCGACGAGACCGTGATGACCGCGACAGCCGTTTACCGGATTGTTTCGGCCTAAGCCTACATCGGCGTATCGCGCAGTTTCATCAGGTCCGGGAATTCCGGGTCGCGCTTTTCGGCGCGTGCCGCGAAGGCTTCCTGCATGTGTGGCGGCGGGATCATGCCGGCATTCCACACACCGATATAATCGAGCGTGTCGGCCGTGTTGTGGTCGCGCCCGTAATTGATCAGCGTCTTGCAGCCGGTCACCGTCAGCGGGTCTTTCGACGCGATCTCTTTCGCCGTCGCCAGAACATGCGCCAGCACTTCTTCATGCGTATCGAAAACGTCGTTCACTAAGCCGATTTCCTTGGCTTTGGCGGAATCGATGCGACGGCCCGTATAGGCCATTTCCTTGACCCAGCCTTCGGGGATGTAGCGCTGCAGGCGCGGGAATGTGCCGACATCGGCGGTCATCGCGATATTGGTTTCCATGATCGTGAAGAAGGCGTCCTTCGTGCACCAGCGAATGTCGCCGGCGGAGATCATGTCGATGGCGCCGCCGATGACGCCGCCCTGAAGGGCGAAGAGAACCGGCACGCGGGCCTCTTCCAGCGCATTGAAGCTGGACTGGATCTGGCGGATATTGGAGCGGAAGGCTTCGGCTGCGACGTAGCGATCGACCTTTCCGCCACCCTCGCCTGAGCCGAAGACGGCCAGGTCCATGCCGGCCGAGAAATGCTTGCCGGTGGACGAGATGACGATGCAGCGGGCACGCGCATTCATATCGATATCGCGGACAATGGCGGGCAATTCGTTCCAGAACGCCTTGTTCATCGTGTTCATCGCCTCGGGGCGGTTCATCTTGATGTGGGCGACCTTGTCATTGATCTCGACGGTGAAGGCTTCGTATGTTTTCTGCAGCATGGGGGCGTTTCCTCGATTTTACCGAAGACTAGCACAGGCCAGTTGCACGGCCAGATGTGACGCTGGGGGAAGCCTCAGGCGTGCATCCTTCCTCGACCAGATGCCGCCTGGCTGACAGCTCAAACGGGACCCAACACGCGCAAGGCGAGAAAGCCGGCAAATAGTATGGCGGCCGGAACCCGGATCCATCTTGGCAAGGGAGGCGGCCCATATTGTCCGCTCCTGTTATCGTCCCATCCCATGCCGGTGAACCCGTTTCTGCAAATGCATGAATCATGATCAGCTTGAGCCATGAGACAGAAGCATACCGGCACTTTTTCAATGATCTTGCTCCTTGCCGCCTGCGGACAGATCAACGGCGATGCGGGGCGCGCTGTCCCGGCGGGCGATCCCTCAGATCGGATTGCCGGTGTCGCGTCCGTTATTGACGGCGACACAATCGAGATACACGGGCAGCGTATCCGCCTCTCGGGATTTGACTCGCCCGAGCGCGGGAAGACCTGCGCTGGCACCAATGTCTACCAGAAGGCGGCGCTTTACCTGTCCGACCAGATTGGTCGCCGAACCGTAACCTGCACCAGCACCGGAAAGGACTCGTACGAGCGCACCGTCGCCACGTGCAATGTAAGCGGCGCCGACCTCGGCGACCTCATGGTAGGCGCTGGCTGGGCCCGCGACTGGCCGAAATACAGCCAGGGTGCCTACGCGGATTCGGAAGTACGAGCCCGCGCTGCGCGAAAGGGAGTTTGGAATCTTGACTGCCCGGATGACCTCTGGGGCAATCGGAAATATGACTAGGGCGGTCCTTCCTGTGTCTGGACCGCTCCAGAACATGTTTATCTAACGCTCAAACTTGTCCTGCCTGTCGACATCCGCCGGAGGGGCGATCCATCCTGGCCGAAATATCGAAATCTGTTGCGCAACGGCGGCAGTATGCCGAGGCAGCAGGTATGCCAGAGGGCGATACGGAGCGGATCGAGCGGGCACATCGGCGCGGCTTGCTGGTCTAGGGGCTGTGGGCAATCCATATAACACAGGCCCATAGCGGCGCCCGCGCGGTTCACGAAAATCCCATGCCGGATACCCTTCACACACTGGAGGATTACAAAAAGTGGCCCTCCGGCGGGACAGAGAGCCTCCACAGGCAGCGGCCCTTGCCGGCGGGTGCGTGGGCGAGCGGCTCGAGACACAGGTCACGGAACGTACCGGACACATAGGTAACACATTCGGCTATGGAAGAACGCCTTCGATGGCGTGCCCGCTTGCCTGAGGGCGAAAGCGTGATCGATTTTGGACCGCTGCAAGGTGGGCGGATTGACGGACCCACGATCAGTTGCTGAGAGGTCCGCAGGGGAGGGAGTGGCTTATTGTGGTGCCTCAAGTGATCCCGGTCATTCGATGTCATGACTATCGCCTTGCCGTTCCAGTTGCTGCGCGTTTCTTTTGCCGCATGACGCGAGTTTCTCGTTGAGTCTCGTGATGCCCGGCTCATGAAGGAAAGCTCGGTGCTGGCGATGCATGAGGGCGATGACATGAGGCATGCAGGTGGGAGTGCGGAGGATGCACCAATCCTGTCCGGATGTGTGGATCGCGGTTCACTTTACGGTGCCCGAGGATGCGAGCCATGACCGGCGGCAGGCCGAGAGCAGCGCGGGCGCCTTCTGAAATGGATTTACGGGTCTCCGCGCATCTGCGGGCGCATCGTCAGGCCTGCAGCATGACGCTTGTGGAGCTCGCCGGGCTTCTGGGCATATCGCATCAGCAGTTGCAGAAGTACGAGACCGGCATAAACCGGATTTCTGCAGGCATGCTGTACGAGGCAGCAAAGCGGCTCGACGTGCCTCTTGCCGACTTCTTTGCGTGCGAGGAGCCTGATGAGGGCGATTTCGTCTCACAGTCGCCAACCACCTGAGGTGAAGTGACAGCGCCGCGCGCGTTCCGATGAAGGGCGCTGGTTGCGCCCTACAAACTCCCATGCCCCGTCGCTGGGATGTCGGTGCGCGGTCAAATCGTGCCGCATCAGGATGTCTCCGAATTCCATGACGTGCCGGATATGCATTCGCTGAGCCTCCCGTGGCCAGACAGGCAGCATGGATGCAAAAATGCAATCATAAGAGGAAATGTTGGATTTTCCGCCAACCGTATGTCGAGGCGTTTCAATCTGAATAGTATAACTATAATCAATACTAACTCTCGTGATGCGAGGATCAGGATATCTGCGCCAAAAAGTATGCTAAGGTAGAAAAATAGGAGACCGAATATTGATTAGGATGCCTCATGCGGCCAGCTAATTGGTACAATCTAGGCCGTGTCATTCCTGCGCTGCGGAAAGAGCTCGACGCTGCGGATGTTGTCAACATTCTGATCGCGCTGGCCTGCGTCGTCGGCATGTCGGTCCTTGGCGCATTGGGGCCTCTCGCACTTAAGCTCCTGATCGACGGACTTTCAGCTCATGGCACAAATAGCTTTCAGCAGAAGCAGGGTCTCATTCTGGCTGCGCTGTTGGCATCCTATGTGGCCGCGCAGGTGCTTAGCCGGATCGCAGCTGAGGTCAGGATGTTCCTGTTCGGGGCCGCCGACCAGGCAGTCGCCCGTAAGCTCGGGCGAAAGGTGTTCGCCCATGTGATTGCACTGCCTCTCTCGTTCCACCGTGAGACGTCGACCGGTGCTTTGACGCAAACAGTCGAGAATGGCCTGCAGGGGGTTCGGCTTGTGATGCAGCATGCCTTCTTCACGATCCTACCGGGCGTGATTGAAGTCGTGCTCATGAGCCTTGTCATTGCCCGTGTGCTTGACCTTGCTTTCCTGGCCATATTCAGCGCCTGCGCCCTAGCTTATGCGGTCGTCTTTTCTGCAGGCGCGCGGACAATCATGCAAGCAAGCCGCGCAATCTCATCAGCTCGGATTGAGGCGAATGCGGCGCTGGCCGACAGCCTGCTCAATGTCGAGACCGTCAAGGCGTTCGGGGGTGAGGAGGCGGTCATCGGCAGGTTCGACACAGCTCTCGCCTATGCGCAAGAACGCTGGCGATCCTTCTATCGCGCGCGATTTACGAACGGTCTGCTTATCGCCTTTGTATTCTGCGCGGGCCTGACCGCGACACTCTGCCTTGCGATCCTCCAAGTCCGATCCGGCGCCATGACGGTCGGTGATCTCGTCCTGGTCAACACCTACATGCTTCAGGTCGTCCGGCCGATGGAACTGCTCGGTGCCGGCGTGAGGGATATCGGACAAGGCACTGCGTTCGCGGAGCGACTGCTCGATCTGCTTGATACGCCCCTCAGGGAAAAGTCAGACGCGGGTGGAGCGCGGGTCTCTCCGGATGCAGCGCTGCCGGCGATCCGTTTCGAAGACGTGCACTTTGCCTACCAGGCACAGCAAACTGTACTCGATGGCGTGAGCTTCGACATTGCTCCTGGTTCCACAACTGCGATTGTGGGGACTTCAGGCGCTGGCAAATCGACCATCTGTCGCCTGCTCTTGCGGTTTCATGAACCGGATTCGGGCCGCATCCTTATCAACGGCACTCCGATTTCTCATTATGCACCGGCTGACCTGCAGCAGCTGATTGCCGTGATTCCTCAAGACACAACGCTTTTTAATACCAGTCTGGCCTCCAATATCGCATTCCCTGACCTCGAGGCTGCGACAGAGGAAGTCGAATGGGCTGCGCGACTCGCCCATCTCGAACACCTCATTTCGGGCCTTCCTGACGGTCTTGCTACGATTGTCGGTGAGCGAGGCCTCAAACTTTCAGGGGGTGAGAAGCAACGCGTTGCCATAGCCCGGGCCATGCTCCGCCATCCAAAATTGCTCATAGCGGACGAGGCGACTTCTGCGCTCGATTCACGCGCCGAGGCGAGCATCCTTCGCAATATCAAAATGGCGGCACAGGGAACTACCGCGATAATCATCGCCCATCGCCTTTCCAGCATCATAGACGCCGATCAAATCATCGTTCTGGACAAGGGACGGGTCGCCGAAGGCGGTCGTCACGAAGACCTGCTACAAACTGATGGTCTGTATGCAACGCTTTGGAGAGCTCAGAATCGGGAATCTGAACCGAATGAAAGTAAAACAATGTAGACGGAAATGATCAACCGCCCTTCAATGCTTCCAGCATTTTCTGGGTCCGGACTAATTGCTTGTCATTCATATTTGCGAGAATGCCGTTTATATTGCGAAGCGTTTCTCCTCGAGCGCCAGAAGGAAATGACTTTGCGCCCAACAGGTCTTGTGGGGAGACTCCAAGAGTCGTGGCAATCTTTTCTACAGTTTCAAATAGCGGCGCTGAAATGCCACGTTCAATTTTCCCAATAGTTTCTCGCGAGACGCCAACCTCGCCAGCCAATTGTTCAAGAGTCCAACCTACTGCACGCCTGTGGTGTCGAACGTTGGCCCCAAAAATTTTTTGAAGTTCCATGGATCAGCTCTCCTCCGAGCAGAGGAAGGTGAGCCGGGGTGCGTTACGAGAAATAGGAACTTTACATTTTTAGAAATGAGAACTACAACTTTACATTGTTTCAATATGGAAAGTAGGGCGCGTTCTCTTTTTGAGATCGCGGAGACTGAATGTCCGAAGCGCGCAACGATTCTCAATTCTCAAAACGGCACGTGAGAGATTCGTCCAGCTCTCACGAAAGCAGCTCCAGTTCGAAATCTCGACAATCAGCAACTCTCATCGATTTCCATCATGAGCCTGGCCACCTAGTAGGGTCTGAAGCCCTGAATCATATCTTCCGGCTTCATCGCAGCGAACTTCTTCGATTCAGCCGTGCACGAATTGGCAACTCCGATGATGCTGAAGATCTTGTCCAGGAAGCCTTCATCTCGGCAGGGCGTGCCTACAGCGACAAGCCCATCCAAGAATTGCGACCTCTCCTGTTCACGATTCTGCGGAATCTGACCCGCGACTACCTGAAGTCGGGTTATACGCGGAGCTGGCGTGACAGTGCCGACATCGGGGCGCTGGGCGACAGGCTGGCCTGCCGCCAGACGATGACGCCGGAACAACAGGTTCTGGATGCGCAATTGCTCGCGATTGCGGAAACAGTCATCGCGGGACTCAAATCTCGTGAAAGACAGGCGCTTCAGTTGCATCGACTGGAGGGATTGACCCATGAGGCCATTGCGATTCGTCTGTCCGTGTCGCCAAGAACCGTCAGAAGTGATATAGCCGCAGCGCTGGCAGCCATCGCGAAAGTCCTTTCGCGTTCCGGCGGCTGGCGTCCAGATACGGCTGAGTGATCGACGTGATGACAGATATTGAGGAGGAAACGGGCAGGCTAGATGCCGCCGCTCGCTGGTACAGCGAACTCCAGCGCGAAGACGTCGAGGTCGAGACGTGGGACGAATTTCTCGCTTGGGAACGTGATCCACAAAACGCCGCAGCGTTCCGCCAGATCCAGGCAAACCTCGCGATCATTGACCGGTCACTGCGTGCGGGCACCAGGACTGCTGGTTCAGGTCCACAGGCCAAGTCGCCGTCGGGATCAACACTGCGAAAGCGCGCCTGGCTATCCGGCCTGGCGGCCGTGCTTTCTTTCGCAGCTCTTGGCTGGTGGGTTGTAAGCAAAAACACAAAAGTTGAACCCGAGACTTTCACAACACTTGTTGGGGAGCAGCGGACTGTCACGCTATCTGATGGCTCTACGATCACGCTCAACACGGATACGTCGCTCGAAGTGATGTACTCAGTACGCGAGCGTCTGATCGGCCTCCGACAGGGCCAGGCCTTTTTCGATGTCGCAAGGGCGGACGTGCCATTCCATGTCGACGCAGGCGGCAGTCGTACGACGGCACTCGGAACACAATTCGACATCTATGCGCAGCCAGGCCAAGTGGCCGTAACCTTGCTGGAAGGTTCTGTTGTGGTTTCCGACTCACCTGAGCGTGAGAGGGGCTTTGTCAGTCCAGAACGCTCAGACACCGCCGAGCCAAGAAGCCAGATGCTCACACCCGGCGAAAGGCTCGAAATCATGCAGGACGGATCTCAAACCCTGTCCAGGGTGGAGCCTGCAACTGCGCTGCAATGGCGCAGCGGCGTCCTTCAATTTGAAAATGTCACACTGGCTGAAGCCGTCGCCGAACTGAACCGCTATTCGGAAACGAGGATTAGTGTACCCGATCATGATCTCGCCTCAGAACGCCTGAGCGGAAGCTTCCCGACAGGTGAGCCTGAAGAATTCGTATCGAGTCTCGCGCTTTTCCTGCCAGTCAGGCCAGAGCGATCCGAAAATCTGATCACACTTATGCCCATCGACCCTGATTAACGCGGAAACAGTGTGAGTGGCGAATAGCTGAGATTGCTACCAATCGGATCTCCTGAAGAAGATCAACGTTCCTTAGATTTTTTTGAGCAGGCTTGTCCAGACCCCTGGAGATATCGGCTTCTGCCATCGCCGGCTTATGGGTGCGCAATTAACGCGCCTTGCTATTGGCAATGACGCGCGCCGGTACGTCCTCTTCTATCGGGCCCTGAAGCAGGGACGTCTTACCTGTATCAAGCGCGGACTCTCTGTGCAGACTTCTCCTTACGCACAAGGTTCACCTCACCCGTATGCGGATACTCAGGCCCGCGTGCCTGCCAGAGATGGCGCCTTGTGGACGGCTCTGTGAATTCAAGGTCGGACTCCGGAAGCGGTCGATTTCCTGCTCGATTCCTTCGCAGCCGGGACGGATTCTGCTTGTCAAGTCTGTAACGTATCCCATCGTAATTCGTGCGTGGGCGGATGCCGTTCGTACTAGTCGGGGCGGGATGAGGCCCCTAACGGCCTATCGGATTATCAGACTGCCACATCTTCCTTCCCGCTCGTTGAACCTGGTGTGCGTCCGGGCCGAAGCCCTGGCGGGAAAAAATAATCCGGAGGGGAATATGTTCAACAAGACACAATTCAACGCGCGGCTGTTTAGCGCCGCGGCTGCATCGATCATCCTGTCGACAGGCCTGACCGGCGCATGTGCCGATGCGCTCACACCAGGAGGTCAGGTCGAATTCGACATTGACGCACCCGTGCTCGCAGACGCGTTACGCGCGTTTGGTGCGCAGTCGGGTACGCCCATCCTGTTTGCCGAAGCGTTGGTCGCAGGGCGCAAGGCGCCAAGACTCAACGGAAATTTTGTGCCGACTGATGCGCTGGACCGCCTCCTTCTGGGGAGCGGGCTTGTAGCGGTCAAGGGCCCGGGTCGGGCGATCATCATTCGGGCGCAGGCTAATGCACCGGAGCAGGCGCCTCCGCCAGCGCGTGAGGGTCGGGCGGAGGTGCCTGCACAGACTCTGGCAGATCCCGGCGTCGCCGAGTCAGATGATAGCACATTGCGGGTCGATACCGTCACCGTCACGGGCACAAGCTTGCGGGGGATATCTCCAGAAAGTTCGCCTTTGCAGATATACCGCCGGGAGGATATCCTCGGATCGGGCGTCACAACGACCGAACAATTCATCCGGACTTTGCCGCAGAATTTTGGTGGCGGTTCCAGCGAGTTCGCCCCCGGTGGCCTGCCGAATGACATCAATTCGCGCCAGAATAATACGTTTGGCACCAGCGCCAATCTTCGCGGGCTGGGGTCACGCGGGACGCTGGTCCTGCTCAATGGCAACCGCCTGGCACCGACATCCAAGGTGGGCGATTTCGTTGACCTGTCCCTGATTCCCGTCTCGGCGCTTGAGCGGATCGATGTCCTCACTGATGGAGCGTCTTCGATCTATGGCGGAGACGCTGTGGCAGGCGTCATCAACTTTGTCCTCCGGGACGATTTCGAAGGGGCCGAGACCAACGCTCGGCTCGGCTCTGTGACTGACGGCGACATGAAGGAATACCGTCTCAGCCAGACGCTCGGTTCGGCCTGGAGAAGCGGAAACATCCTCGGCACTTATGAATATTTTGACCGCGGAAATCTGACACTCGCGGACCGGCCGAATATTGGTCTCCCTCTGCTGACGAATGGTGAGCCAGTACCGGACACGGGCGCAGTCGATCTCCTGCCCAAGCAGCGTCGACACAGCGCTGTTGTGTCCGTGCGGCAAGCATTCGGCCCGGCACTCGAACTCACTGGTTCAGGGGTCTACTCAAAGCGGGATGTGGTCAGTCACTCTATCCTGAGTTCGGCGCCGGGATATAAACAGATTTACAACACGAAATCAGAATCGCTCTCGGGGAGCTTTGGAGTTGATTATGAATTGGCCCCAGGCTGGTTTGCTGCTGCCGATGCGACCTATAGTCAGATCCGCAACGAAGAGACGCTGACATTCTTTCTGACGCAGGATCCGAGCGTTGATCAAACGGAAAGTCGGTCGGATCTCTGGTCGCTCGATGCACAGCTCAATGGCGATCTGCTGACTATTCCAGGCGGTCGGATTAAGGCAGCGCTGGGAGGACATTTTCGGCGGGAATCCTTCACAAATGAGTCGCAATCAAGCGGGGTGAACCGCGATGCTGAACGGGATGTGTCGGCTGTCTATGGTGAACTGCTCCTGCCGATAGTCGGAGAAGGCAACACGCTGCCACTGGCAAGACGTCTTGAACTGAACCTGTCAGGCCGGTTTGATGACTATTCCGATTTCGGCAGCAGTTTCAGCCCCAAGGCTGGGATTTTATGGTCGCCTGCGTCGGGATTGAACCTGCGCACTTCCTACAGTGAGTCCTTCGCGCCGCCTCCGCTGGGAAGGGTCGGCGCGCTCGACAGGACAGGAAGCGTCTCGCCCTACCAGCTTATTCTCGACCGACTTGGCTTGCCACTACCGGATGCCTCGCTGGCGGGTGTTGACTACATGGTTCTTGGCGGCACCGCAGAAAATCTTGATGCAGAAGAGTCACGTACGTTTACAGCCGGACTGGATTTTTCTCGTGACGCGGGCAGCCATGCATGGTCAGCAACAGCCAACTATTACGACATCACGTTTGACGGGCGTCTCGGCAGCACACCTGTGCCGGGGAATGTGAACATAAACGCCGCACCGGGCATTGCATTTACGATGCCCGGATCGTTTCCCGATGGCATCATCATTTTCAATCCGTCACCGGAAGAATTGAGCGCTATCCTAGCGGGCCTATCCCATCCGGTGCGGCTCAATTCAGGGGCAAGTCTCGACAATATCGCGATTGTAAATTCGGTAAATGTCGTGCGAAACATTGCGGAAACACAGACACGGGGTCTGGATGCGCAGATCACCTACAGTGCCGACACGCGGATTGGCCGGATATCAACGGGACTGAATGCGAACTATATTCTGGAATTTAGCGAGCAAGCCGCTGCAACGACACCGCCAGTCGAATCGACGAATACACTTTATAACCCTGTCGACCTGAAAATTCGGGCAAATGCCGGAATTAACCGGGGCGGGTTCAAGGGCACGCTCTTTCTCAATTATTCTGACAGCTACCAGACCGATACGACGGCTGATGCGTCCGACATCGGGTCATGGACCACAGTCGATGCCGCCGTATCATACACATTCGAAGACCGGGTTGGATGGCTTGATGGTGCCGCCGCCAGTCTTTCAGTTACGAACCTGTTCGACATGAACCCACCATCGGCTCCGTCGCGCGGTTCCTTCCTGATCTCGGGCTTTGATCCGACCAATGCATCACCGCTTGGCAGATTTGTGGCCCTCGAATTGCGCAAGCGCTTCTGAGTAGATGCTCGGTCGTGCGTTGGAGCGCCGCAGAGAAGCGGCGCACGCGTCCTTTATTCTCCAGAACCTGGTAACGCCCATCATGCTCAGACGTTTCCGAGATACGATCACGCTCTTCATCGTGAGTACCATCATCGCCTACTTTCCAACCGCTCTGGCGGAGCCCCGTGCCTTTGGGCTTGATGACCTCCTTCACATGGAAGGGCTGGGTGCTGCCGGTGCCGACCCGCAAGGTAAGTGGATGATGGTCGAAAAGATCCGACCTTATGACGGGATCACCGATTACAGCTTTCGGACCTATGCTTACCAGAAAAGTGGTCATCAGATATGGAGATACGATATGCGGGCAGGCGGCGAGCCTGAACGGCTTCCGGGCCTTGATCCGGA